>Ga0207664_10000027_pt1 | contig 190185 bp, 176 predicted proteins | sample LARL83metaG_FD_184349 | JGI IMG/M metagenome (GOLD analysis project Ga0207664, IMG submission 184349) | Corn, switchgrass and miscanthus rhizosphere microbial communities from Kellogg Biological Station, Michigan, USA - LAR L8-3 metaG... | ecosystem: Host-associated > Plants > Roots >...
GCGACCGTCCCCAAATCAAGCGGATTCACGGAGAGATGAAACGCTCCCATCGTGCCCCAACCGATAAGTGCCGTAGCGGTAACGGGCGTCAGCGAGTCGCTGGAAGCAATGAAGAGCGTATCGACAACCTGCCCTTTTACAATGGGCATAAAATTTATGGTGACCGCGGCATTTCCGCCCGCGGCAATCGAGTGTGTCCCACTATCGGCAATCTGAAAGACGTCTCCATATTTCAGCCAGTAGCGGCGGATCGTTAGCACGTTCGAGCCATTATTCGCAATCGCAATGGGAGCGGCATTGGCGTCCCCAACGCGAGCAGTATCTCGCACTATGCTCGGCACCACAATTCCACCGGCATTCGGCAATGGCAACACCGGATCGGGATACTCGTTCGGCTTGGTGCGAACGGGACCGGTATAGACTGCCTCGAAATCGTTGCCGGTGATCGCCTTCAGTTGATTGATGTCATTATCCGGCCAATGGATATTCGTTTCGCCGGAGATAAACCACGAGGAACCATTATCGGCAAGGATGATGCCGTATTTTTTCAAAGCGGTAATAATTACTTTTGCATAGCCGGTATCTTTCGAATCGTCGAATTTTGCCTTGAGCCGCATCCGAAGGCCCATCGGCATAACGGTTGTGTCCGAGGTGGAACCGGCTTCATGCCGTGCGGGAAAGATCCATGCCTTCTGTGTGTGCGGGACCGTAAATCGTAAGGCATGATTGATAACGCCGGCCTTGCATTCGTCCAACCTCACGAGTCCGGGAAAAATCGGAAGCCCCGCCGCATCGCACGAAGTCCAGCCATCGGGACGGTATTTATTCGAATCGAGTGCGAAAATAGCAGAGGAGGTTGCGGCCCATCCGCTTCCCGAGCCTTTGACACCCTGATACAGTTCGTAAAGATGATGATTGCTCGTATCGACCACGAGGACATGCGCATCGCCAACCCCACCCCCCTCGACCGGCGCATTCGGCGGAATCGGCATTGGGCCGGGGTCGCTCTCATCCGTATAGCCATTGCTAAGATCGATCGGCACAAACGGCTGCGAAGCATTCACCGCAACCCACGGAATTCCATAACTGGCATTGCTCCCAAAATCGGGATGGACGTGGAAGGCCCCGCCCACATTCGCGATATATTTCGCGGAATTCCAATGGACGGGCAGCGAATCGATCCGCTCATTCCACGGATTATTCGACGGAAAAATATGGCATGAGCCGAGCGTCTGCGAATTGGCTACACATGGGATCAAAAAAAGCGAAATAAATAAGAGACGGAGTTTCATGGAGGGGAAACACAAGGGGAAATGCAAAAATCACAGGGAAGGACGTTGGCCACGAAGAGGGCGTCGTCGCGTATGCTATCGCACAGGCGGAATATGATTAGTTTAGCACTAAGGATAAATTAGTCGAGTAGGCAAGAAATGAACCTGTAATTATCAAGGTCTTGTGCGGGTTGAACTTCGACGTTTCTATTATTAAAGATATGAAGAGCCTGTTTAGAAGCATTTTGTCATTCTTAATTGCTATTACGTTCGTCCCGATGCTGTACGCTCAAGGCGGATATTGGCAGCAATTGAATGGCCCGTTCGGAGGAAATTTTCAAGGGATGACCGTTGGTCCGGATAGTTCAGTTTACTTAGTAACAAACCAAGAACTTTATAAACGTTCCCCCTCTGATGCTGGCTGGAGTCGAGTAGAGATCTTGCCTTTTTCACCCGATTTTTCTTACGCATCATCCATCGCGCCAGGTTCCCCAAGATTTATCTCGGCCTTCCATAGATTGTTCATAGTTGGCGATACCCTGCCTTCAGGGTCGGAGCCCATTCCGCCGTTTAATGAGGGTATCATAATATCTTCTGACGACGGTAAAACTTGGACCGTCACTGCGATGAAAATTGGCGTGTGCAATGGTATTATGACAACCGAGGGCGCGTTGTACGCATTAGGTTTCGATGCTAATCGTTCTGCTATCTATAAGTCTACCGATTCCGGGTCCACATGGAGAATCATTTTTGAAGATACCATAACTTTTAATTACATCACCGGATGCCCGATAGGAAACAAACTTTACTTGAGCACTAACGTCGGAATATTCACAAATACAAAGGGTGATTCAGCCTGGACGCGCGTGTTACCATTCCAAAATTTGAATCAGGGAGACCAAATTTTTGAGGTTGATAGTGCTATTTGTATTGCATCGGAAACCACGGTCCTCGGTATTTCTCATACTCCATTGTTTCGCACGACAAACGGCGGAATAACTTGGGATAGTATTACGTATCTTGGCACGATAGGCCCAATGACAAAAGACTCCGGTGGAATTCTTTGGGTAGCGAGCAGCGAGAAGGGAATAGTAATGTCTGCGGATAGCGGAAAGACCTGGACGGACGGTCATTTTAGCGGATATAACGCAGCTCTCTCGCCCACTCTCTGCGTCACACCAACGAACGTCCTTCTTCTGGGGACTTCGCACCATGTTTATCGATTCTCTCGCAACACCGGAGAATGGCTACCTTGGGATGATTCGCTTAAGATTCAGAACGTTACGGCATTATTACCCAGTAACGACGATTCAATTCTTGCATGGTGTGGGGACGCGTACTATCGTACATCGGATGGTGGAAAAACCTGGACAAGGGACTCGATTGATGGTTATATTCAGCAGTTAAACAATCCCTTAATCCGAGATCAACGTGGCTATCTATACAGCAATTCGTTGCGATATGATCCTTCCGAGAAGCGGTGGAGTGAGCTTGTTACGGGCAACCAAATTAATCCTGTCGTGATGGCAGTCGACTCGTCCGGCTACTTATACGCTCTCTCGAGCACGGACGTGCTACGCTCACTCGATCACGGAAATACATGGAGCAATATTCTCAGCAATCCCTATCGTTGGGATTTTATGACCGTCGATCCTAAAGGAAGAATTCTTGCAGCCGTCGACAGGACGATTATTCGATCGGCGGACCATGGTGAAACATGGAATACTCTCCTTTCCAGTGACGATGTATACTCTCACGAAGACCCTGGCAGCATTTGCGTCAGCCAGAGCGGTAGGATCTTGGCCTACTGTCCCGGGTATGATTCGATGTCGAATTATTTTACAATGATTCAATCAACGGATGATGGGGCATCCTGGCAAATTACAGAAAGAAGAATCGCTCCCTTATCGTTTGCATTAGACGGTGATTCAACAGTATATATGTCATGTGCTAACAAGGGCATTAATGGGAGTGGCGTGATGAAATCCATTGATGCCGGTGGTGTATTTAATTGGGTTTCATTTTCTGATGACACGACCATCAGGCCCATTGCTGTGAGTCCTAATCACCAGCTATATAGCGGCAGCGAAGAAGATGGGATTTTCCGATATATTACCCCATTGGATGATGTGAGATCTCCTGCCTACCCTCAATCAATTTCATCGTTAAGGGTCTATCCCAATCCCACCCCCGGCCTCTTGCATGTCGAGTCCATCTCGAATGACATTGTCATCACCGATTTGCTTGGTCGGGTTGTTTTGAGCCGGAAGGCGCCCAATCACGATCTCGATGTGAGTGTGCTCCCGCCAGGCATTTATTCCATCAGCGATAGCAAGTCGAGAGCACGGTTCGTGAAGGAATAGAAAAAATTTCAAAAATCCTTCGAACACGCTTGACATTGCAATTTTTATTTCGTATGTTGAAGGGTATTTAATAGGCACCTTTTGTCTTATCGAATGGGAAATCCTTGCTCATTGAAAACAGAATTATCGGTTCATGAAAATCGGGAACTCGAATTGGCGAAAATAGGCGCTTTTGATAGTTTTCCAATGAATATGAATTGAACAAACACACAACGTGTTGCAACAAGGGAATTGAGATAAACTTCTCATGGCGGATTCTATTCTGATAATCGGGAAAGGCAAAGTGGGGTCGTCCATTGCGCAGGCGATTCGGGCACGCAATCGTGAAATCAGCGATCGTGGTATAGGCGATCGAGGCGTGGACAAGCGGATGAAGCTTTCCGGGGTCTTCTCCGGCCGCACGAAACGGTTTCCGGTGATTCAATCGGACGTGGTAATTATCGCCACGAAAGATAGCGCTATTGCCGATGTCGCAAAAAAAGCGCTCGCTTCGGCGCTCAAACCACCGCGAATTATGGTGCACCTGGCCGGCTCGCTGCCAAGCACCGTGCTGCCGGGGCGGAAAGGAATCGAGCGGCTTACGCTCCACCCGATCCAGACGTTCTCCGAGCCGAATGGCGAGCTTTTGCGCGGCATCTACTGGATGGCTTCCGGGAGCACCAAGGCTATCTATTGGGCACGGGAATTCGTAACGGATATTGGCAGTAAAGGCCTGATCGTCCTGCCCGCCGAGGCGCTTCCGCTCTATCATGCGATGACGGTCTTCAGTTCGAATTTCATTACGCTTCTTTTGGGTGCTGTGGAAGAAATAAGCGAGGAATTAGGCCAGAATCCGAAACGAATGAAATCTGCATTGCGCACACTGGCGGAAACGGCGCTACAAAATGCCCTTGCGGAACCTGCAAGCGAGGTTCTGACGGGGCCGATCGCGAGAAAGGACTTCGAGACCATCGAAAAGCACCAGCGCGCCCTGAAAGCCCTGGACCCGAAGTTAAAGGCCATTTATGACGGATTTCTCAGTTTCGCGCTCAAATCGGGAACCTCGAAACGTTAACTATACGTGGGCTGTTAGCGCCCGTCCAAATCACTAAAAACAGGAGTACGGCAACATCCGTCCGCTCCAAAGGAGAAAACAATGAAAAAAGGAATCCATCCGAGTTACCACACCGTCAGCGTCCATTGCGCGGGCTGTGGAAATGAGTTCGAAACACGCTCGACCTTCGCGGGCGAGACACTTCGCGTCGAAATCTGCGCGAATTGCCATCCCTTCTTCACCGGCAAGCAAAAGCTGGTCGATACCGCAGGCCGCGTCGAGCGCTTCCAGAAGAAGTTCGCGAAGCAAATAGCGGAACGAAAAGAAAAAGCAACGGCGGCTGCCGCTGCGTAATTTCGAATTTACGAATTACGAATTTGGGGATGCATAGCGTCCCCATTTTTGTTTTCGGGATTGTTTCGCTGCCGCATATTTTTATCAATTCCGTAATTCGTAGTTCGCAATTTGGCGCAATCCTTCGAAAATGTTCTGATTTATGAAGACGCGCCAGCGCGGAGCCGCAAGTTTTTGCCGCTGGCGTACACGCGCTCGGTCGCCGAACTTCGTTCCGGCGCATTCACAGCCATCGAACGGATTCAGGCGCTGAATCCGGACGCGCGAATTTATCTTCATGTGCGTGCGGAATTGCGGGAGGTCGTTGCACGGCGCTATGGGCTTCCGGTCAATGTGGTTCCACGAGGCAGCACCCTGCTCCTTAATGCTCGCGAGGCACTCAGTTTTAATCCGAATAATCATTGGCATGTGTACGATCCCTTGCCCGATGAAATCGCGGAGCCATTGCGCTCTGGCTCGCCCATCGAATCGCCGGAACTTACTCGTGAAGACGCACCCTGCTCGCTGTGGGAAATCATTCATGGCAATGCAAGTGCCATCCACGCGGATTCCGAGTCCTGGTCGCTGGCCCATCGGACCAAAGAACGTCCTTCCTTTCCGAATTGCGCGATTATAACGCCGGAAAATCTTTTGGTCCATCCGGAAGCAAAGATCGATAGTGGCGTTGTGCTCGATTGCTCCGAAGGCGAAATTATCATCGAAGAAGGCGTGCATATTATGCCCCACGCGACGATCGTCGGGCCGGCCTTTATCGGAAAAAATTCCCTTGTCAAAATAGGCGCAAAAATTTATGGGGGAACTTCCGTCGGCCCGGTTTCGAAAGTGGGAGGCGAAATAGAAAATTCGATCATTCAAGGATATTCCAACAAGCAGCACGATGGGTATCTCGGGCATAGTTTTATTGGCGAATGGGTGAATTTGGGAGCAGGAACGAATACGAGCGATTTGAAGAATGACTACTCTCCCATACGCGTCACCATTGAAGGCGAGGAATTCGAAACGAATTCGCTTTTCGTGGGGCTGATGATGGGCGATCACTCGAAGAGTGCCATTGGAACCCAGTTCAATACGGGAACCGCCCTCGGAGTAAGCTGTAATATCTTTGGTTTTGGATTTCCACCGAAATGGATACCGAGTTTTTCGTGGGGCGGTGCGAATGAAATGACGAATTATCGTTTCGAGAAAGCAATGGAAGTTGCTCACGCTGCAATGGCCCGGAGAAACGTGATAATGAGTACAGAAGAAGCTGAACTTCTCCAATCCCTTCTCGATCAAAAGCATTTGCACTCTTAACTTCATTGTCTGGCACAATAGGTGACCCTGCCCTGTTTTATCGAATTCGATAATAGCTCTTCGAATGATAATCATTATGCAGCGCGGCGCGACGGAGCCGCAAATTCAGCAAATCATGCAACATCTTACCAGCCGTGGCATTCGCGCCGAACGGTTGGATGGCCATGACCAGACCGTGATCGGCATCGTCGGCGGAAGCGGCGGCTACGATGTTGCAGCGATGTCCGCTATGCCCGGCGTGCAGGATGTGGTCCGGGTCAGCTCGCCTTATCGGCTTTCCGCGCGGACGGCGCATCCGGAGGATACGGTTATCACGCTTGCCGACGGCACGCGCATCGGCGGCGATGCACCGAGCATTGTCATCGCGGGGCCATGCTCGGTGGAGTCCGAAGATCAGCTTCGGCGCACCGCGGAGGCTATTCGCAAAGCGGGCGTTCGCTTCATGCGCGGTGGTGCGTTCAAGCCGCGAACGTCTCCGTATGCCTTTCAAGGATTAGGATTCGATGGATTGGAGTTGCTAAAAAAAGTGAGCCGTGAATTCGATCTGTTCATCGTCTCCGAAGTGATGGAGCCTGCGCATGTCCCCGCCATCGCAGAATTTACGGACATTGTGCAAATTGGCTCACGCAATATGCAAAACTACCCGCTGCTTCGACAGATCGGGAACATTCGCAAGCCGGTAATGCTCAAACGTGGCGCAGCGGCAACGATCGAAGAATGGCTGATGGCGGCGGAATATATTTTATCCGGCGGGAATGAAAAAGTGATTCTCTGCGAGCGCGGAATTCGTTCTTTCGAGCCATCGCTTCGCTTTACGCAGGATATCAGCGCAGTTCCCGTTGTCAAAAAACTTTCGCATCTGCCGATAATCGTCGATCCCTCGCACGCCACGGGACGCCGAGATATGGTCTCCAGTCTGGCGCGCGCAGCTATTGCCGCCGGTGCGGACGGCATCATGGTCGAAGTTCATCCCGACCCGGACCGGGCACTCTCCGATGGCGCGCAAAGCCTGACGTTCGAGCTATTCGAAGAAATGATGGGCGAGCTGGTCCGAGTTGCCGATGCGGTGAATCGGCCGCTCCTCGTCGAACAATTTCATCGCACCACCTCTAAAGTTGAAAGTGGAATCGTGGAAAGCGGAGAGCAAAATCAGTGACGATACAAGATCTCCTCCGCACTTCAAAAACGATTGCGGTGGTTGGCATTAGCGATAAGCCGGACCGTCCGAGTAACGATGTTGCGCGCCAGCTTCAGCGACGAGGATATACAATTATTCCCGTCAGTCCTCAATTAAAGGAGTGGAATGGAATTCCGGCCTACTCCAAAGTTTCCGAAATACCGGAAGAAATCGGAATCGATATCGTCGATGTTTTTCGCCGAAGCGAAGCAACGCCGGAAGTGGTTGTGGATACTTTGCTTCGTAAAAATAAGCCTCATTGCATTTGGCTTCAGCAAGACATTATAAGCGCGGAATCTCGTAAGCTCGCGGAAGACGCCGGAATATTTTATGTAGAAGATCGCTGCACGGCGGTCGAGGCAGCATTTGTGAAGCGAGCTTGACGAATGACCTTTTCTTTTGAGAAATAGGGAAAAATTTTGCCTGCAAAAGATTCGAAGATTTTTTTGCATTTGGCTTGAGATTGAAGTATATTTGCAGTCTCAAAATTTTATGTCTAAAAACGCAATCTCGTTCGTTTTGATGCTTGCTGCGCTGGGGACAAGCCATACAGCGTCCAGCCAGGTTATTGATCTCTATTCACGCATGTCGGATCCGCGTGCAATCGCCCGACTGGACGAACCGGATACTTCCTGCACAAAGGCTGTCACCTTTCACGGCGATGCAAAATGGAACATTGACAGCATTGACCATATTCCGGATGTAGCAAAGGATACGGGCAGTGGCGTCATCACTCATATCTGGACCACAGCCGACGTTCAGGACAGTTCGGTCACAATCTGGCTATATCTGAACGATACACTCGTAATTTCAGATCATTATTATGAGTTTTTTGAAAAGCTTCGGGGCCTCTTCCGGCCTCCGCTGAATCTCTTCGCGAACGGTGCAAATACATGGGATGTGCAGATTCCGTATCATAAAGGTTTTCGACTTGCAATGCTGACCCCAAATGGCAATGTTTATTTTGCTGTCGAGTGGCATGAAGTTCGAGAATCTCTGCTTCCCTGGATTGCACTTCGGACACTTTCTATTTCCCCTACACAAACCGTAGCGGAGACACGCTATCAGAGTCAAGCTTCTCCGTGGCATGATAACGATGTAAAAAGGATCGAGCGGCTCGATACCCTTCCGCCCCAAAGCAGAACGGTAGTGGCCGATATCGATGGCCCCGCCATGCTCGAATCGATGCGATTCATTCCCGCTTCCTATGATTTTGCCGAATTGGACAGCCTGTGGTTAAATATTTATTGGGACAAATCTCCCGTCCCTTCGGTGCATGTTCCACTTAAGGATTTTTTTCTTTCCCCCGTCAATGTGACCAAAGCTTTCGCGTTGCAACTTCACGCGGACCGAGATTCTGGTTTTATTTGCTATTTTCCAATGCCTTTTGCCGTCCATGCGAGGGTGGAACTTGCTCGCTCCGGTTCGTCTCCTCTTTCTATTCGTTCCACCTTTCAGTATCATCTCGAGCCGGTAGATCGAAATGCGTATGGTTACTTCCATGCAGATTTCAGCGAATCGAATCCGACGAAATATCACGTATGGCATCCGGTAATCCACACCATCGGGCGAGGCCGGTACATTGGAATGAGCTGGGGTGTCATGGAACACCCCTACTATGTATTCCTGGAAGGAAATCCGAGGTTCCAAGTCGATTCCGACGCGGCCCATTTCATTGAATATACGGGAGGAGAAGATTATTTTGATGCCGGCTGGTGGTTTGCAAATGGTCCCTTCACCCTTCCATTTACAGGATATACCGATGTCATCGATCAATTTTACCGATTTCATTATATGGATTGCTACGAGTTCAATCATTCCTTTGATTTCGATTTCCAACCCGGCGGCAATGCGGACATCTACGATCACTTTCGAACTGTCGGATATTACTATAAACATAATACCCCTTTCTGGACTAACCGAGATACTCTCGTATCCGGCGAAAATTGGACGATCGCAGGCAGCGGATATAGCGCGAATCAGAAATTGCCGATAATGCTCGGAACAGAAAGCCTGAGTGTAACAACCAATAACTCGGGCGATTTTAGTATTTCGTTAAGCGTCCCGTCGTCGTGGACCGCGGGAATTTATTCGTTATCGGTAAATGGCGAGACTGCACCCGAAAAATATTATGTCCTGCGAACGCCGGCCATTCGTGCTCTCGTCGATACACTGCCGGTTACACTGCGGGCAGGAGATTCGCTTTGGGTCAAAGGGATAGGCTTTCAGCCGGGCGAAACGGTGAGTTTTTACCTGGATAGTATTCCCTTGGGGCAATCGATTATTACTAATTCGAACAATGAGTTCATCGCCATGCTCCGCATGCCCTATATTGGGGAGCACACTTATTTGCTGGTGGCACGCGGGTCGAATTCTGGTAATGCCACAGCCCAAGATCGGATTACTATCACCCGAGTGGAAGATATTGAATTCGAGGACATGATGCCCCCTACGTTCCAGACGCCGGGCCTTTGCTATGCCGAAAACGTAAGCTATTTTTGGGAAGCAATGTGGAGCAAGCAAATGTTTGTTTATTTTAAGCCCGATACGGTCCTCATCGGTGCGCAAGTAGAATTCCAATTCCCCGTTTCCCATGCCGATACGTTCGCCATCGCGTATCGCGCCAGCGTCGGACCTGATTTGGGACGATATTCTATCGAACTCGATGGCGATAGCCTTGCCGCCTTCGATGAGTATGCCAATACCGGGGTATGGATGCCCTATCCGCTGCCCTCTGGCGCACTTCCTCTCGGAATTCAGTATCTCGCAGCCGGCCCGCATCGGATTCGCTTCACTTGCCTTGGCAAGGCTGACAGCTCAACGAATTATTATGTCGAACCCGATTGCCTTGTGCTTCGGCCAACCACCTATATGCCGCCCACGCCGGGAACGATCCTCGCCTCCGTGGACACTCCGAATCCACCTTCCTCCGGCACATTCGCCAAAACCCGATCGCTCGAAATTTATCCCAATCCGATCGAGTCGAACACGGCATCGATTTCGCTCATACTTTCCGAGGAGGATGCCCCTTTCTTTAGCTCACGCATAAGTATTCGAGCCTTCGACATCCTCGGTCGGGAGACGGCCGCGATCCTTCAAGGCCATCTCGCAAATGACCAACTCACGGGCACCTTCGAACTTCCGAATGCGATACCTGGGACGTATTTCATCCGGCTCCTTCTTAGCGCTCCGGATGGACGGATAATGATACTGCCTCTCCAACGAATTAGTGTTGAATAATTATGCACCACGTTTCACCCGATCCCAGATCGCGTCCAGTTCTTCGAGTGTAAATTCCTGCATCGGCTTGCCCGATGCTTCGACTTCGGCTTCGACGCCACGAAAGCGGCGATCGAATTTCTGAGTGGCTTCGCGGAGCGCGCCTTCGGCGTCCAGCCCTTCGTGGCGAGCGAGATTGACTAAGGAGAAAAGCAGGTCGCCGAATTCTTCGGGTAAGGATGAAGGCGGAGGGATGAAGGCTGAAGGTCGAGCGACCTTTTCCTCACCTACATCCTTCATCCCTCCGCCTTCATCCTTTCCCGCGATACCCGCTTCCTCCAGTTCAAGAATCTCTTCCCGTATCTTTTTCCATACACCTTCGGAGTTTTGCCAGTCGAAACCGACTTTGGACGCTCGCTCCTGGATTCTTTGGGCACGCTGGAGCGCTGGTAACGATGCCGGGACTCCATCTAAAACGCTGTTTCTCCCCTTTTCACGCCGCTTTAGCTGTTCCCAGTTGCGACTTACGTGCTCCGCGCCTTCGACTTTTACATCGCCAAAGACGTGCGGATGCCGGTAAATCAACTTCTCGCATTCCGCCTGAACGACATCATCCAGTGTGAAATACCCCTCTTCGCGGGCTAAATCAGAATGGAATAGGATATGTAACAACAGATCACCGAGTTCTTTTTTTAGTTCAGTGTAGTCTCCTGTATCTATCGCATAGTCGATGGCTTCTACGGTTTCGTAGGCTTCCTCGATCAGCATAGGGCGGAGTGATTGGTGGGTCTGTTCGCGATCCCACGGGCACTCGCGGCGCAGGCGGCGGACAATCTGAAGGAACTCCGACAGGAGCGCGATGGAAATCTGTTCATCTTTCGATGGCAGTTCATCCTCCGATGATCGGTTCGGTAAAAATGGCTCCGAATCTGCAAGTGTAGAATTAGTCATCGTACCGCTTCCAACAAAAACTCTTTGAAAGGGTTTGAACGCGCTTCCGAAGACTGGAATAGCAAAAAAGCGAAACGTTGAAATAAGTGTAAATAGGAATGCCCTGCTTTTTCGTGGAGGGCTGATGAGCGATCGTCGATCCACGAAAGAATGGGGAGAGCAAATCAAATAAATCGAGAAAGTAACAAATCCATGGCAACTCCAGAGCGCATCACGAACGATGCGGTAAATCCTCAAGTGCGACCGGCCAAAGTTGCGCCAAAACCGCGCATCGGTGAAGCGCCGAGCCGCAAAACCAAAAAACCGAGCGCCGCACCGGTTCTCATGCTAACGATCATTGGTGCGTTGTTCATCCATATCTTATTCTGTTTGTTGCTCGGAAATACGGGCGACGAAATCCAATGGAAGCCGTTTGCCGTCCTGGCCGACGTGCGATTTGGCGATGCGCAATTCATTGTCAACCCGATCCTGAGCTTTCTGGCCTTCGACCTGCTCTTCGGGTTTGCGATTGCCGTCATCATTGGCTTCATTGTTCGCTTGCCCTTCTTCAAGGAGCGCGTCCATCACACGATGCTCGATCTGAAGAAGCGTCTGCAACTGCAGCTTTCGGCCTCCACCGATGAAGTCGATTCGATCCTCCGCAATGACCCGGAAAACAATGCGCGCCTTCTGGCTCGTCGCGATGATATTAATCTCGACAGCGTTCAGACCGAGATCAATGCTATCAATAACGCTCAGGCCTACCTGACGGGCAAAGGCTCCTGGGCTGCTGGAATGGCGACCTACATGCGATTCCACTTCACCGAGGAATACTCGAACATGGTTACCGGTGCAGCCTATGGCGGCGCGGCATTCCTGATCTTCGTCGTCGGTGTGCGTGGTCTTAAATTTATTCCCGCGAACAAGCCGTCGTTCGTACTCTTCGCGCTCGGCGTGGAATTCTCGATGCTCGTCATGCTGGCAGCAACGATGATCTTCACCGTCGAGGAAGAGCGGACCGACCGGATCCTTCGCCAGATGGTCGATGCCGTCAAGGGTGGCAAGAAGCACTCGGCACTTCCCGAACCGGAACCCGAACCCGCGCTCCAACTTACTCGCGGCGATTACGAGCGAATGGTTCGCGAACAGATGGACAAAAAGATCATGTCCGTCATGGCCGACAAGGACGACGACGCGCTCCGACGCATCGCGCTCGACCTGGTCACCAAAGGTTAACGTTTTGCCTCGATTATTTCAAAGAGCCACGAACTCGCGTTCGTGGCTCTTTTTTGTTTTCGTGAAACCGCCGTTATGGTTTGACGAATCGTACTTCCCGCTGTGCTACGCTTACGAAGTATGCGCCAGGTGCCAACGAGGAGACATCGAGCGTGAGCGATCCGGCATTCGGAATAATTTCACTCCAGAGGGCGGTGCCAGGTAAGACCAGCACTCGCAGTAGCGACTTCTATTGAATTTTCATTCCCTCGGGTCGAACTTCGAAGTATCCCGCAACTTCTCCCACAGTTCACGTTCGTTCGGGGAAATATCTCCGGGAATTGCAATATCGAGTATAGCATAAAGATCGCCGCGAGAGCCATCGCTTCGATACAGTCCACGATTTTTAAGGCGCAGCTTCAATCCGTTTTGAGCGCCAGGAGGGATGGTAAGTCGCACATTGCCATCGAGCGTTTCCATCGGTACTTTCGCGCCGAGCACCGCTTCCCACGGCGCGACATCGATTTCCCGGTACAAATCAAAGTTGTCGATGTCGTAAAAGGGATGGTTCTGGTATGCGAGGGTGAGGATAAGATCGCCGGCGGTGCTCGTTCCCGGCGTACCTTCTCCGGCTAGCTTAATTTGCCGGCCCGCATAGGAATGCTCTGGAATTTTCACTCGGTAGGTCTTCGTCGTCCCATCGCCTTTTCGAATGGTGAACTGCTTTGTTCCGCCCAGGAATGCTTCTTCAATGGTGACCGGCAGCTCGGCCTCGATGTCGGAGCCGCGAGTGCTGAATCCCGTGCGGCGGCGCTGGGTGCTGGCACCGAAGCCCATACCGGGACCGAAAAACTGCTGAAAAAATTCGGAAAAATCGCCTTCCTCTCCGGTCGTATAGGTGAAGCCGCCGCCCGCCGGCTGTGGCCCCCATCCCGGCGGCGGAGTAAATTGCTGGCCCGTCTTCCAATTTTCGCCGAAACGATCGTATTTCTTTCGCTTCTCGGCGTCGCTTAGGACTTCATAAGCTTCGTTGATTTTCTTAAATTGCTCCTCGGCGCTCTTATCACCCGGATTGACATCGGGATGGTGCTTGCGAGCAAGCTTGCGATAGGCTTTCTTGATCTCATCCTCGGTCGCCGTGCGCGGCACGCCGAGGATTTCGTAATAATCTTGAAATTGGACGGGCATGGAAGTGTCTAACGAGGAGAGCGCGGAAGTTATCGCATGGATAAAAGATATGGTGTTGGATAGAATTCGGTGAGATGCATATCATCAATCTTTATTCCTGCCAAAAATGTTTCATCGTTGCAGATTCTTTGCAGATTTCACTTTATAGAATAGCCATCGGTTTGCACGCCATTTGCAAGACTTCCTTTGTAATTAGGAAACTTCGATGTCCGACCTTCTCTATGAAGAGCATGGCCTTGCGGCCAGTGAACTTCCGAGCGCCCCGGTGCTCGTCGATAGCGGACGCTTTCTTTTTTTCATTGGGCTTGCGCTCGATGTCATTTTCTTCGGCACCTTCACCGCTGGTTATTTTTTCCTTCGAGCGAGCACGCGCGACTGGCCGCCCGCCGATTTGCCCCACCTGCATACGCCGGCCATCGGTGCCGCCACGATATGCATTGCGATAGCAACAGCGCTCCTTGCGCTCACGGTCTTCGCGCAAAACCGAAATGCGCTCCGAACGATGCGTGCCTCGCTGGTGCTGGCGCTCGTTTTTCTTGCGGGATTTCTTTTACTCAATGCTATCGAGTGGAAATCGCTCCTTTCGACCGGCCTTCCGATTCGCACCGTCTTCGGCGGAATTTATTTTGTGCTCACGGGCCTCTTCCATCTGCACATTGCTGCATGCACGATCTATATACTCAGTAAATACCGGTGGACGCTCCACTGGCGCCGCTATACCCGCAGTGCTGCCAGCATTGCCCATCTCTCGTATTTCATGGACGCCATGCTCCTTATCTGGCTTGGAATCTTTTATGTGATTTATTGCTAATCTTAGTTCTCTACGAGATTCCTTCGCAGCAAGGGCACGGCTGTTAACATCGACATGTTTCCGTTCTTCGCCTTTATGACACCTAAAATATATCAGCGCCTGCTCTGGGGCGTGCTTGCGGTTTCGCTGCTTCTCATTGGTGGTTTTTCGGTCGCGAAGTGGGCGAAATCGGACGCGCGGCATTTGGAAGATTTCGGCGCGCTCCCCGAATTCTCGTTGCTCGATCAGAGCAACACGCCCGTTTCGCTCCAGCATTTCGAGGGACATATTTGGATTGCGGACATGATCTTCACCCATTGCGGCAGCTTCTGTCCGACGCTCACGGCGAAAATGCTGGCACTTCAAACAGCGCTGAAAGATAATCCGGATATCCGCTTCGCCTCTGTAACCGTCGATCCACGGCACGACACGCCGGACACGCTCCGCGCATACGCTGCAGCGCACCATGCCGACACCTCGCGCTGGACCTTCCTCACCGGCCCCACTCCCGCAATTTATACGCTGATTAAAGGCGGCTTCCACTTGCCACTCGATTCCGTGGGCGGCGACCAGCGAGTTCCCATTGTGCATAGTCCGAGGTTTGCGCTGGTCGATGCGCGCGGACATATTCGCGGATATTATAATGGCGAGGAGCCGGAGGCTCAAAAGAAAATGCTCGAGGATATTGGCGCATTACAGAACGAAGCCGGACAATGAGCATCGCAGACTTACCGGCCATCAATGCCACGCTGAATGGCATCTGTGCCGTGTTGCTCTTCACGGCGCGCAACCGGATTAAGCACCGGGATAAAAATCGCGCCGCCGCTATTCGTCAGCATCGGGCGCTGATGATCGCGGCGTTTTCGTGCTCGATCGTTTTTCTTATTTCGTATCTCTATTATCATTTCAACGCCGGAATTATTTATTTCGGCGGCACGGGAATCGTCCGCCCGTTTTACTTCGCCCTGCTTACCACCCACACCATTCTCGCGGCGGCGATTCCGGTGCTCGCCACCATCACCCTCATCCGCGGACTAAAAGCGCGCTATGCGAAGCATAAAAAGATTGCGCACTGGACGTATCCTGCCTGGATGTACGTCAGTGTCACCGGCGTGATGATTTATTTTATGTTGTACCAGATTTTTCCGCACCACTAACGCTTCTCATACGCCGCGCAATACATCGCCGCCCACAGTCTCCGTTCGAAGAATGGCAGAAGCCAAGTGGGGCCAGCGAATCCCGCATTCAAAAAGATGCCGCGCAACCGCCGGAGGCCATGCTGGCGCATGAGAAGGCCAAGTTCAAGAGGAGCATACTGCCGTTTTTGATATTTTAGGTATTCTCCTCGCGAGCCAAAAAGCCGCCCGCGCGTAGCGTTGCGAATGCCAAAGACCACACCTTCGATTATTCGGAGCAGCCCTTTCTGGTTGGGAACGCTGACGATGAGGATTCCACCGGGTTTCAATAGCTTCGAAAATTTTTCGATGGCGGCTTCATCCTCTTCGAGATATTCGAGCATACTAAGAGAAAGAATGAGATCGAAGGATCGATCATCGGTCGAAAAGGACTCTACGGAAGCATGTAAAAATTTAATGGAGAACTGGTCTGAAGCGGATTTTGCTTCTTCGATCATCTCTGGCGAGGTATCGAATGACGTAACATCCCAGCCATGGGAAGCAAGATAACGGCTAAATACTCCGGAACCGCAGCCGGCATCGAGAGCGCGAGCAGGGTGGGGAGCAACGCGCTCGATCAGGGCCGTAATTTTTTCGAAGCGGCGATGAAAGCGCACGTCACGCGCATAGCGGTCGGTCCATTGCGCAGCTTCGGCGTCAAAAAAAGATCGGGTATTCACCCCTGCTCTTCCGAAATTTGCTGGACCAGCTTACTGCGCATCTCCGGCCGTTCCATGAGCGAAAGAACTTCGCGTAAATGATCTTCGGAATAGGGGTCGTCCCGCATCAAGTCGGACATTTCACCACGTCGTTTTTCTATTCCTTCACGCTCTATAGCGGCAATTGCCTGCCGGGCCTGCGATTCGAACAAGCTATTTTCTTGTCGCTCATCCCAGTTTGCGCTGAAGAAGCCATGCCCCATGCCATAGGTGGCAATCAGGGATTCAAATTCTGGCTTGCCGCGATACTCGTCAAGCAACTGCTCTATCCGCGGTGGGTCTCCCTCTTCGACCCGCTGAAGGAGATAGCTGAGTAATTCGCGAACATTCGGATGCGAAAGGAGATCGAGCCGGAAATCCGTGCTTTCGATTAGCGCGGCCACCGCAATTGGATCCGCGAGCATTGCTTCGATTAGCGCACCTTCGGAGCGAGACAGGGGTAAGGAGGAAGGAGGAAGGGTGGAGGATGAAGGCTCGTCTAATTCTTCATCGGGTTCGTGTGGTATTATTCTCGCCAACTCGCGCGCGGCACGGCGATCTTCGGTATCGCGACTGGTGGCAATTAGTTTGGCAAGCTCGGTCGAAAGCAATTGTTCACTCAGATGAAATCGCTCCCCAAGTTTTTGAATGAAGAACGCGCGTTTGATTTCATCCGGAACTTTCGCTATCGTCTCGACAATAGCTCGAACGGCCTGCGCCATTTTGCCGGGATCGCGGAAGGCGCCTTGTTCCTCGAAAAATTGCGCTTTCGCTTCGATAAATGTTTGCCGATTCTCGAGCGCAGTCGTAAACGCTTCAATACCATTTTTGCGAAGGAAGCTGTCGGGATCTTCGCCTGCCGGAAGTACCACGGTGCTGACGTCGAATCCTGCCTCGATCGCAAGCTCAATCCCGCGCATCGTCGCATTTTTTCCTGCGGTATCGGCATCGAAGAGGAGCACAATCGAAGTGGTATAGCGTCGCAGTAGCTGTAATTGCTCCACGGTGAGCGATGTGCCGGAAGCCGCGACGACATTTTCAACACCCGCCTGAAACACGGCGAGTACATCGGCATATCCTTCCACCAATATCGCAAATCCCGCGCGGCGGATCGCATCCTTCGCCTGAAAAAGCCCATAAAGGATTTGCGATTTGTGATACATAGGCGTGTCGGGCGAGTTGATATATTTTGCTAAGGCAATTCCACCACCCCCCAGCCCCCTGCTCTTGTCAGAGGAGGGGGAGTCTGGTAAAATACGTCCGCCAAAACCGACGATGCGGCCCGTAGCATTGAAGACGGGAAAAATTACGCGGCCGCGAAATCGCTCGTAGTAATCGCCCCTGTTGCTTCCTGCAACAAGCCCCGCTGTTTCAAGCCTGGGCGCATCGAATCCACGCTCAGAAAGATACTTGAGCAGCAATCCCGTGCGCTCCGGCGCATAGCCTAAGCCAAACTTTCGGAGAATGACATCATCGAGGCCGCGCGCCTGTAAATATGCGAGCGCCGAGCTTCCTTCCGGCAGTCGGAGCGTGCGATAATAATAAGCGGCGGCCTCACGGAGCACATTCTGGAGCGATTCCCGTTCGCTACGCGCGGCATCCTCCAAGTCCGATTGCTCCCCTTCGATTTCAATATTCGCGCGCTTTGCAAGCTTTCGCAAGGCTTCGGGGAAGGTGAGCGCTTCCATCTGCATTACGAATGAAAAAACATCGCCGCCTTTGCCGCAGCCAAAGCATTTAAATATTCCTTTGTCTTCCAGGACATTGAACGACGGCGTTTTCTCATTGTGGAAGGGACACAATCCGATAAAATTTCGTCCGCGCTTTTTCAAGCGAACGTGCTCGGATGCGAGATCGACAATGTTCGTCGCCTCGCGAATTCGCTCGATTTGGTCCTGAGAGACTTTCACAAACTACGGAAGGCGAGAAAGACAACTTTAGTTTATGAAGGATAAAAATCGATGCTAATTTCTTACGACACTACACGTTAAACTGTAAAGAAGTTGAGAAATCTATTTCCACCGAAACCGGAACGTCACGCTGGTACCATCGGAGGAGGATTCAATCGTCGATTCGCTGGTGAGCGCCTTGAGAAGATAGACACCACGGCCGCCGGGGCGATGGAGATAGGCGCCGTCGGTCGGGTCGGGCACCAATTCAGGCGTGAAGCCCGCGCCTCGGTCACGCACGGTGAAGGCGATCTCGTGATCGTGCATTGCGCATTCGAGCTTCACTTTGCTTGTGCGGCACTCTTTGCATCCATGCCGAATGGCATTCGTCACACATTCGGATAGCGCAAGGAGCACATTATGCCGCAGTCCATCCGGTACATGCGCGCGGTCGAGCTGCCGGCGGGTCCATTCGTGGACCTGCTCCAACTCGTCGAGCCTACCGGGTATGAGGAGGTGATCCATTCGCCTCGAAAATTCCTTAGATCAATGTAGTGTTTAGATCGAGCGTTGCTTGATGACCGCGAGATCGTGCATCAAGTCGAGAAGTTTTGTCATCCCCATATGCGAGATCTCCGTGAGTTCTGCCGCGCTCGCGAATCCCTGCTGCTCACCAGCCTCGCGGATAAGGGCACGTACCTTCGTTACGGCGTCGGCGAAGGTTTGTTGCAGTTTTGCGTAGCCTTCAGCATTGGGACCCGTTCGCTCCATAAGGAGGAACGTCTTATGGGCAAACGTCGAATAGAAAAGTAGGTCGTGGCTCTTTGCTTGCTCCTTCGAGAAAGCGTCGAGAAGGGAGTTGGCGAGGCTGGCTTCCTTACGCACACGTTTGCCTTAGGCGGCTTCCATAGGGGCCGGCTCGATGGGAGAACCCACAGAGGTCGTGGAACGTGCGGCATCGATAAATCCAAGAAGCTCCTTGTGGTATTTTTCCCAGAGTCGTGGCTCCATGTCGGTCGCTATTTCTTTCAACGCAGGCGCATCCGCCGGCTTCACTGTTACAACTTGCTCGAGTTGGCGATTATTGAAAAAAGAGAACGGCTTTACTCGCTCCTCGCGGGCGCGAGCATTGCGCCAGGTGCGAATTGACTCAAATAAAGCGAAATCCTGATCCGACACTTCCGGCTTGTACGACTCCACCGGCTTGCGAGCTTCCGCGCGTTTCTCTGCGACGGCTGCCGGAGCACGATCGCCAGCATGACCCATCGACCGTGAGACGGAATTCTGTCCCGGATATTTTTTCTGGGCCGGGGAAGCAAATCGCTCATGGCGACCCTCGTGATCGTGGCCGCGGCCTTCGGTCTCGCGGTCATTATAAGCGACAAAAACATTCCACACGCCGAGCATGAGTGGCGCGCCATCGCTGGAAGGATGGACACCGTTGGCGATGCCGGTCGCCGGCGCGAAGTTCACCGACCAATGCCGAACGGCTTTCCCGGCGAGGAAAGTATTAAGCGCTTCTTCATCGGCGCTGTTCTGAATTTGAAAGGTCTTGACGCGGGTTTCGTTTTCGGAATTGCTATTGCGGTTCATGGAGCTTAGAAATAATGGAGGTCAAACGGGCGATTCGCCGCAATCAATCCCATGGTAACGTTGCTAAGGCGATTGTTTGACGCCTAGCCGCTGCATCGTGCCATGCTTTGCCTGGCGCCGGCGAAAAAGGAAGGTGAGCGCGACACCGGTAAAAAATCCGCCGATATGCGCCATGTAGGCGATGCCGCCTTGCGCGGTCGCGGCATGTTGGTACTGCGAAGTCCAGCCAGAAATAAGCTGCGTAAAAATCCAGAGTCCCAAAATGAACCACGCTCCGACCGTAATAATAAAGGGGAAAAAGACGAGCACCCGGACGCGGTTGGTCGGAAAAAGGATAAGATAGGCAGCCAGGACCCCAGCGATTGCCCCGGAAGCGCCCAGGCTGGGAACCGTGGAATCCGGCATGGCGTACGCCTGCGCGAGCATCGCAACCACGCCACAGCCGAAATAAAAAATGATAAATTTAAATTTGCCAAGATTATCTTCCACATTATCGCCGAAGATATAGAGATAAAGCATGTTTCCGAAAATATGTGCAATGCCGCCATGGAGGAACATCGAGGTGAAGACGTTCAACAGCGACTGCCTGCCCGCAAAGAACTCCGCCGGAATCAGCGAATATTTTACGACGAAGTCATTCCCATAATTGAGTTCAAGGATAAAAACGAAGACATTCAGCGCGATAATAATCGTCGTGACGACGGGGTAGGAAACCCGCTGGGTATTGTCGTCGCCGATGGGAAGAAGCATGGACCAGGATTTACAGGATGGTAAGGATGTTCACGATATATTTAATCGGAATGGGATCAAGCATCAAAAATCAATCCTGAAAAATGGTTTAATCCTGGTGGGCATTACAGGGTTCGAACCTGTGACCTCTCGCGTGTGAAGCGAACGCTCTGGACCAGCTGAGCTAAATGCCCGGACGGGATGACCGATCATCCGCGACGGGTGCTAACTTACCGGAAAGGTGCGTGGTTCCGAATGGTACTTCTTCGTCAATATCTCGATCTGCCGCCGGTGCCGAAGAATATGGACGATCGCATGTTCGAGCACTGCTTCGAGATCGTGATGGTCGCTCCAACGAACAGGAATGTTGGTGGCTGTTAAGTCATCGTCGGACATTGACCAATGTCCATCGAGGGAAGCCTCCGTGTATTCGAACATCGCGCGTATCACCAGGGGGAATTCTGCTTGCTTCGGATAAAATTTCTCGGGACTGGTAGTTTCCATTCCAAACTTGGTGCGAATCGCATTGGCATACGAGTAGCCAGCAAAGAGAGTATGGAATGCGATCCCTTTGGGGGCAACAGGATCCTTCGAATTTGGATTGAGAACGACTTCATAGATCGAAGGATCGAGATTCGCTATCACCGGAATGAATTCCTCCATCGCGCGCTCGTATTCGTCCATGAGTGCTCCGAGCGGGCCTTTGTCGTATCTCATTGTGCCACTACTTTCAAAAATTTCCGCTTACCTACTTTAAGCACCGTTCCTTCTCGACGTGGAATGAATGTCGCCTTGTTATCGGTAACCTTTTCGCCATCGAGCGACACGCCGCCGCCATCGATCAGCCGTTTTGCTTCGCCTTTACTCGGAGCCAGTTTATGCGCGGCGATAAAATCGACGAGCGAAATCGGGACATCTGAGTTGACTATTATTTCTTCAATGTCATCGGGTACTTCCTTCTTCACAAACATCTGGCGGAATTTCTCATACGCTTCGCGCGCTGCCTCGCCTCCGTAAAACGAGCGGACGATTTCCTGCCCAAGCTGGACTTTCAGATCGCGAGGATTCGTTTTTTTATCTTCGAGTTGATTTTTGATAGTGTCCAGATCCTGCGCGTTCGTCGCAAGCTCGAAGTAGCGATAGATCATCGTGTCGGGAATCGACATCGTTTTGCCGAACATCTCATCCGGCGAATCGGAGAAATTAATCGAGTTCCCATAGCTCTTCGACATCTTCCGCTCGCCATCGGTGCCTTCCAAAAGTGGCATGGTGAGGATGCACTGCGGCTCCGACGCGAAGTGACGCTGAAGTTCCCGCCCGACGAGTAAATTGAATTTCTGGTCGGTCCCTCCAAGTTCGACGTCGGCATGGATAGCAACGGAATCCATTCCTTGTGCAAGGGGGTAAAGAAATTCGTGGAGCGAAATCGGAAGCTCCGCATTAAACCGCTCGTGGAAATCGTTGCGTTCGAGCATTTGGCTCACGGTGTAACTTGCCGCGAGTTTGATGACGTCCGCAAAGGTCATCGGATTGAGCCACGTGGAATTGAGAAGAACTTTTAGGGTATCTCGTTGGAGGATACGACTTACTTGTTGGATGTACGTCTCGCCATTCTTAGCCACTTCCTCCTGAGAAAGCATGGGGCGCGTTTTTTGCCGGCCCGAGGGATCGCCAATCATCGCGGTGAAATCGCCAATGATAAGACACGCTTGATGTCCCAGATCTTGAAACGCGCGAAGTTTTCGAAGCACCACTCCATGCCCGATATGCAGATCGGGCGTCGAAGGATCGGCGCCGAGCTTGACGACGAGCGGCTTCTGCTCGCGCGTCGCGCGTTCGATCTTCTTCGCGAGTTCTTCTTCGCTAATGAGATCGACGGCTCCGCGCCGGATCACGTCCATCTGTTCGTTGAGGGGTGGAAACTTCATGCGGTCCTAGAAGAACATTCCAATTCCAATAAAGCCGCCCGCTTCGACAGCAAAATTTTGCGGCCACGCTACGTTTACAGAATAATCGCCAGTCGAGACGCTGCCTATTTGCCCATCGCCATTCCAGACGCGCTTCGAGATCAGGCCGCCAATCGTGAAATAGCCATCGCGATCAGCCAAGAGTTGAACGGATCGGAATGGAAGATCGAGTTGAACGCGGCCACGAATGGTGGAACCCGTCGTTCCTTCTCCCCATAATCCTGCGCCGAAATAGGTATTGCTTACAAAGACACTTTGCGGGATTTCGTAGCCCGCGTCGTAACGGATTCGTATATCGGCATTTTCATCCAGTGGAAGTGCTCCTTGAATTCCGAAGCAAAGATGGGTAGAATAAACCGTCTCGGTGTAATCTTGATTGGCATCGGGAATTAGGTTTCCGGTCTCATTCCCATCGGCTTGTCCGGTGCGTTCGCTGGTGAATCGACTGCGCACCACGCCGGCGTAGGGTTGAAGGAATGGCAGCATCTCCCAACCGAGCAGCGCACGTCCCGTGAAATTCGCGTGAGCGACTTGCGCCTTTTGCGTAAGCTCCGTTATACCCGCAGGCTCGTACTCATCTCCGATTTCGAGACGCTTCATGGTAACGAGGGGAATATCCGCCTCGACCGTAAGAAAAAGCGGAAGGTGCAATTCGTGCCGCGCGCGATACGTAAGGATCGGATGGAGTTGCAAAACATCCCACGCATTACCCTGAATATCTTCGGCGTCTCCGTCCGAAGGATTGTGGAAATTTTCCTGATAGTAGGTGTTGAAGGAATGCAATTCGAGGGCGAATTCCCATGGCCGTTCCTGCGCGCGAACGGCGGACGCAAACAGTAAAAGGCTACTCGCCGCTCCGAATATCGCGTTTCGCATCCCGTTCCTTGATTGCTTGCCGTTTGTCATACGCTTTTTTGCCGCGCGCAACACCAAGTTGCAATTTGACTTTGTTGCCTTTGAAATAAATTCGAAGCGGGACGAGCGTCAGCCCGTTATCGCGCAGCTTTACCGTGAGCCGATCGATCTCCCGTTTATGCGCGAGCAGCTTACGCTTCCGTTTGTCTTCGAGATTGAACCGGTTGCCATGCACATAGGGACTAATGTGAACATTTTCGAGCCACAATTCGCCGCCTGCAATATGCGCGTATCCGTCCGAAATTTGGACTTTGCCATTTCTCAGCGATTTCACTTCGGTCCCCGCGAGCGCAATGCCGACCTCGATCTCGTCTACGATAAGGTATTCATGCCGTGCGCGGCGGTTCTCCGCAATAGGCTTGACGGCCTTGGATTTCGGCTTCGCTTCGAACGTCTTCGTATCGGGCATGAGAGAATGGAAACGTTCCGAAGGCGACAAACGTCACTAAAAAGTCCCATCTTTTAGAGGCGACCGGTATACGACGGAATAGCTTTTCACTCTATTCTTAGATATACCGAAGCCTCGGAACCGGATGATGTCACATCGCTGAAGATGTTCATCCGCCGAGGCTTCAGCAAAGAACAGGCTTTGAAGAGAGCAACTTTTTAATGACTTCCGTCCGCGAGGGCATTGCTTACCGGCGACCCGCTCAGAGCGGCCATTCCGCTATTCGAGAATAGGCGCCGCGCCTCGACATAATGCTGCGACCAATACGCGCTCTCCAACGAGGCGACGGTGACGCCACGGGAGCAGGCCGCGTTTGCGAAAAGACCTTCGCCAATGTAGATTCCAACATGGGTGATCGGGGCATATTTGGCGGTCTTGAAAAAGACGAGATCGCCAAATTGCAATTCATCTTTCTTCACCGGGTCACCGAGTTGCGCTTGCTCATACGCGGTTCGCGGAAGGTCGAGTCCGAAGGATTTTGAATAGATTTCGCGGGTAAAGGCGGAGCAATCTATGCCATTGCGTGCCTCGCCGCCAAACTCGTAGCGCGTGCCGATCCAATCGATGATCTCGGCCATCACGTCCGAGCGTTGAGCCGCGCGGCTGGGGTCGGTTTCATCGAACAACGTGATGTCGGGAAGCCGCTCCGCGTCGCTGGCAGGATCGAGTGCGGCGGCCATAGCCGGAGATTGGTCGATGGCCGATTCCGAACTGACGGCGCTGGGCCGCGCTTTGAAATATTTATCGAGCGAAACATCGATGCCGTCCTCGTCGCGTTCTTCCTTAGCGGCCTCGGCAATTTGCGATTGAATATCGGTGGAATTAGATTCCGTCGCGATGACGCTGTCGTCATTGCGCGAAGTATTACCACCTTCGGCCGGAACATCCATTGTGGTGGAGCTATTAGCAAGCTCCCGGATTTTTTGGACGATCTCGGTTTTTTCCTGCGTCGTAAGGGCGCGCTGTGGGATTGAATGCGGATGAGCGATCATCCGATGGCGGGAGAGCCCCGCAAAGCGACTGCCATGATGATGAGCGATCATCTGCGGATGACCGATCATCCGATGGTGGACGTTTTGCGCGATTCTTCCATGCTTCCCATGGCGCCCGGTATTATGGTTACGGGCCGCGGCAGTATTCGAAGTTGCGGCTGTGAGCACAAGCCCGACAAGCACAAACGACAGAAGAATGCCGAAACGCCGTATGGTCTTTTGGATCATGCGGTGTTATTGTTTAGTTGTGAATTAACAAGTGCGGACCTGGAGTGCCGCGCCGAACTTTCAGGGACTTTCGAAGCGCTTCCAAAAGGAGGAGTTTCGAAAATCTCATGAGTCGAACTAACTATAGCTTGCAAATATACGAAATTTTTTAAGCCGCCTGTTAAAATTACATTTTATTGTTTCTCTAAGAATGTATTAGATTCTATTCAGCTTAGGTGTTAGGTCAACTTTTCATGCCAAGTTTTGATTCTATGGGAAAAGTCGCTTTCCTAAATTCGAAATATGGCCTTTTATTTGTTTTTTAAAGACTTTTTGGGCAACTCCGCACCCCTTTCAGAATTTTCATAATAATAATACATGAGCACGAAATAGTCCCGTGCATTGTATGCTTTTGCTTCCAGCGTAATCCGCGCGGGGCCAAGCGTCCAAACTTCCTGTTTTGTGCTGTCGCGCATAGCCTCTCCGGTTGGAGCGCCGTAAGCAGCCACAAGCCATTGGTGAGCGCAGTCTCGCGCATCCGTAATATGTTCGGGCGTCGTTTTGTAGGTAAGCCCAACGGCGGTGAGCATGCTGGCGGAATCGAAACCCAGAGAGCGGCGCATCGGCAATTTACACGCAGTAACCGGCACCGTATCCGAAATAACACGCTGGCCTAAATGCGGCTTTATACGATCGAGCGCTTTGGGGTTTTTTCCCTCATGCCTTAACGCTACGGAAGCCTTCATTCCGAGCCGAAATCCCATAAACCCCGGAACCTCGTTCTTTGCGAAACCACGCTCTGCTTCGTGGCCGAACCCGGCCAGCAAATGGAGAATAAAAATAGCGGTCAGCATCATTATGTTATCCCGCTAAGTCCATCGTGGCCTCGTCCAGATCCGCGTTCGAGAAAACTTCCTGGACATCGTCATTCTCTTCAAGCGCTTCGATGAGGCGCGCCAGCCGTTCCGCATCTGCGCCGGAGACGGTAACGAGGTTCGCGGGCACCATGGCAATCTTCGCATCTTCGATGGCAACCTTCGCCTCGGTAAGCGCATCGCGGACGCGCTCGAAATCCTCCGGCGCGGTCCGTATTTCAAAAAAATCCGGATCGTCCGTCCGAAGATCGTCCGCTCCGGCATCGAGGGCCAATTCGAGCAGCCGTTCCTCGCTAATGGCATCGCGTGGAATCAGGATCATCCCCGTCTTCGCGAACATCCAACTGACCGAACCGGACTCGGCCAGATTCCCGCCATACTTGCCAAGAACATGGCGAATTTCGCCTACCGTCCGGTTCTTGTTATCCGTCGCAGTTTCGACAATTATGGCCACGCCAGCCGGCCCATATAATTCGTAGCTTCCTTCGACAAGCGCGGTAGCACCTTCCCCGCCCGCGCCGCGAGCAATAGCTCGCTTGATGTTGTCGGCCGGCATCGAGCTTTTTTTCGCCTGCTCGATCGCGAAGCGCAAGCGCGGATTCCCCTCCGGATCGCCGCCGCCGGTCCTCGCGGCAATTTGAATTTCCCGAATGAGCCGTGTGAACAACCGGCCTCGGTTGCGGTCCGTCACTGCTTTTTTGCGCTTAATCTGCGACCATTTTGAATGTCCTGACATCGCTTGCTGTAACAACAACGCGGACGGCTAAAGTGCTAAAACCTCAACCAAGACTCTCCATTTCCGCTCAATTTCGATTTTAAGCACTGGGGCAGTACTTATGATTACCACGTTTCCTGAATTCCCCTAAACCCTCTCGCTCATTCCGGTGTTGGCGAACCCGAAGTGAAATTACCCACGCAGCTTACTGTTCTCCGGATCGCCTTGGTGCCGGTTTTTTTCGTGCTCGTCGCGCTGGTGCGGCCGCCCGAGATCGGCTGGGCGGTGCTTGTGTTCGCCGTTGCCGCTGCGAGTGATTGGTGGGATGGTTATATGGCGCGGGCGATGGGTCTTGTTTCGCCGCTCGGTGCGTTTCTCGATCCGCTGGCCGATAAACTGCTCACCGGCGCGGCATTCGTGGCCTTTGCATGGAGCGGTTATATTCCCTGGTGGATGGTCGCGATCGTCCTTGCACGCGATGTATTTCTCACGCTGCTACGACACTTTGCCGATACGATTGGCCTGCCAGTCAAGACCAGTTTTTTCGCGAAAGTCAAGACCTTCGCGCAGATGACATTTATTCTCCTTGTGCTGGCGGCATTGCTTGCAGAGGGTATGACCACCAGCACATTATTGGGCGTTCTGGGGAGAGAATTTTTTACCAGCGGCCTTCCGGTTTGGCTCATGGGCGTCGTAACGCTTCTTACCTTTACATCGGCCCTTTTATATGGATACGATAACGCGCCGGCGCTTCGCGGTGCCCGCTCCCTCTTTCGGCGCGCGGAGCATGAATCGGTTTGAATGGTGAAGCATGAGTGAATCTTCGGAGGAACGCATCGCCAACGATGCAGGCCGATTCGATTGGTGGGGCAAAGCCCGTTCGCGGCTTTGGAGCAAGCGGTCCGTAGGATTGGAAAAAGTCCCACCCGGCGCGCTCCTGATCGGGACTTTTTTTTACACCGGACTTTCACCCGTCGGCTCCGGAACGGTAGGCAGCATGGCTGCGGCGGCGATTTATTATTTTCTGCATGGTCTGCAAAACCCAATCGCGCTTGCAATTGCATGCATTGTTGTGCTTATTCTGGGAATCTGGTCGGGCGGCGTCATTGAGCATACTCTAAAAATACAGGATCCCGGCATCGTCGTGATCGATGAAGTGCTGGGGCAATGGACTGCGCTATTTACGATCCACTATGCAGGAAATCTCACCTATATAATCATCAGCTTTCTCTTTTTTCGGATCTTCGACGTCCTTAAAGTTCCACCAGCTCGTTATTTTGAGCGGCGCGAAGGCGGCGTGGGTATTATGCTGGACGATGTGGTGGCGGGAGTCTATGCACTTATAGCCGCTCACCTTGTCATGCTTCTTTTCTGATTTCATGCAAACCGAACTCATCACCATCGGAGATGAACTGCTTATTGGGCAAGTCGTTAATACAAATGCCGCACATCTTGGCCGCGAATTGAGCGCGCTCGGCATTCACGTCGCACGCGAAACGACGGTCGGAGATGATGCCACGGCGATCCTTGCAGAATTTCGTCGAGCCTGGAAATCTTCCGATGTCGTAATCGTAACCGGCGGACTGGGGCCAACGCACGATGACATCTCGAAAGCCGCAGTTGCAAAATTCTTTCGCGCTAAAATGGCACTCCATAAGCCGACGCTCAAGACCGTGAAAGAACGATTCGCGCGACTCGGCTATGCAACAATGCCCGAAATAAATATCGGACAGGCGATGGTCCCGGAAAGATTTCGTCCGCTAAAAAACGATCGCGGCACCGCGCCGGGCCTTCTTCGCCACGAGCGCGGCAAAACCTTTATCCTTCTCCCCGGCGTGCCGATTGAAATGGAAGCAATCCTTCAATCCAGCGTCATTCCATTCCTGCGGCGAACGTATAAGAAGAAGCTTGAAGCCATTCAACACCGAACGCTGCTTACGACGGGTATCGGGGAATCGGCACTTGCGGAAAAAATTGGAGATCCAAAAGCATTTCTACGCAACGGGACTACGCTCGCATTCTTGCCGCGAGCCACAGGCGTTCGCTTGCGAATAACAACTCATGCAAAATCGCCTGCCGCCGCGACGCGCGAGGTCGCGCGCGTGGAGAAAATACTTCGGGACCGAGCCGGTAAATATATTTTTGGATCGGAGGAAGAGCCGCTCGAAGCACTCATTGTGAAACTGCTTGCGGAGCGGGGCAAAACTCTTTCAACGGCCGAGAGCTGCACCGGCGGCCTTATTGCTTCGATGATTACCAATATGCCCGGCGCAAGCGCCGTATATAGGGGATCGGTCGTTGCCTATAACAATAGTGTCAAGGAAAGACAGCTTGGGGTAAAGCCGGAAACGCTCGAACGCTTTGGCGCCGTAAGCGAAGAAACGGCAAGGGAACTGGCCGAGGGAGCAATCGAACAATTGGGAACGGATTTCGCACTCAGCGTGACGGGCATTGCCGGCCCCGGTGGTGGCACGCCGGAGAAACCGGTCGGAACCATTTGGGTTGCGCTGGCCGAACCCGGGGCGAAAACAATTGCTCGTAAACTTCAGCTCGATTATGGCCGCACCGCAAACCGCGAGCGAGCAGCGCAGGCCGGACTCGAAATGCTTCGAAGAAGGCTTGCCCGATAACGGGCAGTCTTATGCGGTTTCGAATTCCAGCGCGTGTTCCCCCCGAACCGCTCGCTTCTCACTCACACGTCGCAGCAAAATTAACCCGGTAATAAAGAACGCGGCCATAGCCCATATCGCGGGCCGTTGACTGCCAAATAGATCGGAGAGAACCCCAAAAATTACCGGCCCGATGACGGCACTCGCCTTTCCGCAGAAGCCATCGTAAAATCCGAAAAATTCGGCGGCATGTTCCGGCGGCGTCAGTAACGCCATGAAGCTGCGAGACGCCGCCTGGCTGGACCCCAGCGAAACGCCCGCCAGGGCTCCAACAAAGTAAAACCCCGTACCTGTCGTTGTAAAATATGCCGACGTCACTACCGCAATCCAAATAAAAAGCGTGATTGTAATCGTCCGCTTTGGCCCATGTTTATCGGCGAACTTTCCGAAGACAAGCGAGCCGGTTACGGCCACGATTTGAATCATTCCAAACCAGAGCGCAAGTTCGGACATGCCAAAGTGAAGCGTCTTCTTTGCAAATATTCCGGCGAACAGAATAACGGTGAGAATGGCATCGTTATAAATAAAAAAAGCCGTCAGGAATCGCGTGATGTCTTTATACTCGCGTATGTGGCGAAATGTAGTCAGGAGTTGCCCGAAGCCGCGACGGGTAAGCTGACCGAGCGATAGATTCTCTTTCCTTCGTTTTTCCGGGACCCATAAAAAAATAGGTAAGGCAAAGAGGGTATAAAACGCAGCCGTAACAAAGAATGTGAACTTCGGCGCGGTCTCGAAAAAGGGTTTATTTATAATAAGGATCACTAACGAACCGAAATATCCGCATGCATATCCGAAACCGGAGATGCGTCCATACGTCGAGGGTGTTGTGATTTCAGGAAGGAATGCATCGTAAAAGACAGTGCCTCCTTCATACCCAATATTCGCAAGTACGAAGAGCGCGGCAGCCAGCAACACCATCCCCGGCTGCATAAAATAAAGCAGAACAGTACAGAAAATGGTAACCGAAGTAAAGATTGCCAAAAAGATCTTTTTGTTGCGGAGCACATCAGCCATCGCGCCAAGAAGTGGGGTCGATAGTGCGACGAGCAGCATGGAAGCTGAGAGGGTAAAGCCCCAGTATTTATCTCCATGTCCATCGGTCACAATGGTACTGATAAAATAGATCGGGAACACAAAGGTGACCATGATGCCCGAGAAGGAACTCATCGCAAAGTCGAAGCTGCCCCAGGCTGCGACAACCTTTTTCGAAAAAGACAGTTGCCGGCTCACGATTTCCCGCGCCCTTTCGCGGGCCGATAATTATTCAAACTCTCTTCGAGCAGCCCCCGGCCCGACTTTTTCAGCTCCCCGGTCTTTATAAGGTGGGTCATGACGGCGTGCAGCAGGCCGTTGATAAACTTCCCGCTTTCCTCCGTGGAAAAGTCCTTCGCAATTTCGATCAACTCATTGATCGTGGCCTTGGGTGGAATTTCCGGAAAATATAAAAGCTCCACAATGCCGATTTCCATCAGCAGCCGGTCAATGAGGGCAACGCGCTGAATATCCCATCGCTGCAACCGTTCGCGGATAAGCAGATTAATGGCTTCGCGGTGCGCGACCAATTCGCGCGTGAGGTCTTTTGCAAAATCGAGCGCGCCGCTGGCATCCTCGGCGTCGATTCCCTTTCGGGTGACGCGCCGGTCCGCTTCGCTTAAATCGGGTTCTGCGTGTTCTGCAAACAGTACGTCAAGATCGCCGCCGCCCAGTTCATGGGCATAGAGAATTTGCAGGACGCGCTCCCGGGCCAGGCGGCGTTTCGGAAGTTCGCGGTCCCGATCGGCATCGTTCTCAAAAAGTTCGTCCGCTTCGATGCGCGGTTGCTCGGGCGCCTCGACGTGAACATGAGGCACAAAGGAAGTACCAGGCCTGCGATTTGCGGCATCGCGTTTTATCGGATCGAACGAATTGGCATCGGTGGACATGAGCGAGAATGGAGGGAAGAATTAATAGAAACCGAATCGTGTGCGCCGGTCATCGATATCGGCGGTTCGTTTCGCATGTTGGAGCCACGTCTGAAACGCTCGGTCGCGCTCCGCGCCGTTTTTGGCTGGGGCAATACTTTGTGTAAGCCGCTCCGTTTCCAGCCGTTCTCGCTCGCCCTCGATGATAATATGGACGATGCTATCGTTATGCGGATCGTTCAGGCCCGCTTGCATAGACTCTGGATGAAACGTACCGGCAGAATCGGTAAATTGTCGTCGAAGAAACTCGGGTGGGTGCGCGACAAGCGAATCCTTTACCATCGCGTCCGTCATTTCCAACTTACGCTGTTGAATAGCGCCTTCGATAATAATATCGGTCAGCGCGCGGTCCCACGAGGAATCGACGATCTGCGTGTAGAGGCTGTCCGTAATGAGATCGTTCTTTGTTCGAGCCACGAATAATTTAAGATAGCCGGACATGATCGACATGAAATCGGCATATCGAATAACAATGCCATTAACGACCCCGACCGTATCTCCCGGCGCATGACGCGCTTTCGCCGTGGCGAATGGGACTTCCTTTGGTTTTTTTGGAACAGGCGGTTTGGGCGATTGCGCATGGGCCGAGGACAGCATGTACATGCTGGCGGCAACGAATATAGCAATGAACGACGGTCGAATTCTCACGCAGCCGTTCAACTCCGCCGGAGCGGAATTCGTTGCGCGAAGATTCGGGTCCTGTTTTAATCCATGATTCGCTTTAAAAACGCCGGCCGGTCATCGCGATCTCTCGACGCCGATTCCTTGCGGTCGGCCGTCTCGGCGGTGGCTACGGCTTGCAATTCGTCGCCGGATTCTTCAACGGGCGGCAGTGAGACACCGCGCCGCAAGTAAGCTGGCTGGTCATAATCTTTTAAGTCGCGCGGACCACTGGGAACGTGTCGTGTATCCGTTTTCGGCGTGAGCCGCGCGATCGATCCCGCGGAGCGTGCCGGAAGGTCGACGGGTCCGCGCTCAAACGTTTCGCGATGATCTTTTTCCGTGAGTGTTCCTCGCGCTTTGTACATCCGCTCGATCTTTGGCAGTGGAATTTCTTCTCCGTCGACGACGGTCGTTCCGGTTGCGCGAATGGCCCCTCGCATCAGCCCTTCTCCTTCATAAGCCGATGGGCTTTCCTCAACGGGTTGGAGAATCCGCTCTACTCGCGGTTTGGCGCGACCATCTTCCGTCGAATCGCGGACAAGCACGCCCGCGCCACGCGTTTGGCCAGAATATTTCGGGCGAGTGTTGAAACCGGTTGCGATCACGGTAACCATTATTTCGTCTTCCATCGCATCATCCAGCACCGCGCCGAAAATGATGTTTGCATCGTCGCCGGCGGCATCGTGAACGATCTGCGTGGCCTCGCTCACTTCGAGCAGCGACATCGAACGCCCACCCGTAATGTTCACGAGCACGCCCTGCGCGCCCTGAATTTTTACCCCTTCCAACAAAGGTGAAGAGATGGCCTGCTCCGCGGCAATGGCGGCGCGGTGTTCGCCGCGGCCCATGCCGGAACCCATGATCGCGTCGCCCATTTCGCGCATCACGGTACGCACGTCGGCGAAATCGACGTTGATATAGCCATGCCGCGTGATGAGTTCTGAAATTCCGCGGGTCGCATTATAGAGCACCTGATTGGCAAGCGAAAATCCATCCAAAAAGGAAGTGCCGTTCTCGACAAGCGCGAGCAGCTTTTGATTCGGGATGACGATGAGGGTATCGACATTGCGCCGTAGCTCCTCGATGCCTTCCTCCGCTTGTTTCGCGCGGCGTTTGCCCTCGAATTGAAACGGCTTCGTCACAATGCCGACGACAAGCGCGCCCGCGGCTTTGGCAATCCCCGCGACGGTCGCCGCCCCGCCGGTTCCCGTGCCACCTCCCATACCAGCGGTGACGAAGACCATATCGCTCGAAGCGATCATGCCGGCGATTTCATCGCGGTCTTCTTCGACGGCTTTGCGGCCCACTTCGGGGTCTGCTCCGGCGCCGAGGCCGCGCGTCAGATTTTTACCGATCTGCATTTTGATCGGTGCCGCGCTTTTTTCGAGCGCCTGCACATCGGTATTGAGTACGCAAAATTCCACGCCTTCGAGACCTTTATTGATCATCGAGTTGACTGCATTCGATCCACCGCCGCCGATGCCGACGATCCGGATCTTCGCGCCATATTCCTGTTTGGTGTCGAGTTCGATCATAATAGTGCTGAGTGCTAAAGTGCTAAGTGCTGAGTGTAGTAATGGTGGTTCTCAGATGTGCTAAGGGCGGAGTCGGAAGTGCGTAGGATGCAAGGCTTGCATTTTAGCACGTAGCACTCGCCACTTAGCTTTTTTAAAGTTGTTCAAACCATTCTTTCATACGCGAAAAAATGCCTGCATGGCCGTCGAGATGCGGTTCTTCCGTTGGCCCGAAGGCCGCCTCTTCCGCAACCGGTTCCTCCACGTAGTTCGCCGGCTCGTGGTGTTTGAATGCGTAGAGCACCAGGCCAACCGCCGTCGAAAACACAGGGGATTCGACTTCTTTGACGAGTCCCGCGCCAAAGCCCATCGGCATTCCGATTTTGACGGGCATCTGGAAAATTTCTTCGGCCAGTTCGCGCGTGCCATTCGCCATCGACCCGCCTCCCGTGAGGACAACGCCGGCGGAAAGATGCCGCGCATAACCGGAGCGCTTGATCTCCGCGAGCGCGAATTCCAAAATTTCTTCCATGCGCGGCTGAATCACGCGGGCCAGGACGGACTTCGCGATCTCGCGCGGCTTCCGGCCCGCAAGTCCGGGAAGTTGGATCACTTCGTCGCGCAAAATATGTGAAACGACGGCGCAGCCATATTCGCGCTTCAGCCGCTCCGCCTGATCGCCTAAAATGCCGAGACCTTTGCGAACATCATCGGTAACTTTCTGTCCCGCGATGCCGATGACCGCCGTATGTCGTATGGTACGCTCTTCGAAGACGGCAATGTCCGTCGTGCCGCCGCCAATATCGACGAGCGCAACGCCGACTTCCTTTTCTTCATCATCGAGCACGGCGTAACTCGAGGCAAGCGGCTCGAGCACAATATCCCGCACGCGAAGCCCTGCCCGCTCCACGCAATTATGGATGTTTTGTACCGCAGTCACGAGGCCGTTGATGATATGCACGCTCGCTTCGAGACGCACGCCGGACATACCGATCGGCTCGTATATCCCATCCTGTCCATCGACGATGTATTCCTGCGGAATCACGTGAAGGATTTTTCGGTCCGCGGGTAAATGGACCCGCTTCGTATCCTCGATGAGCCGATCGACATCCTCCTGAGTAATCGTCCGCTCGGCATTCGAAATCGTCACGACGCCGCGCGATTGAAAGGACTGGATGTGATCGCCCGCAATGCCGACAACGACCTCGCGAATTTTTACGCCGCTCTGAGATTCCGCTTCGGAAATGGCTCGCTCGATGGAGCGGACCGTCTTTTCAATATTTGTGACAACACCGCGCGAAAGCCCATCTGCTGGCGCATGTCCCACGCCGAGGATGGTCATCGTTTGCGGCTCCCGTAGCGAAACTGCCGCAACAATGGCGCAGACTTTCGTCGTCCCGACATCGAGCCCGACAATAATGCGAGCGGGATCAAGTGCGCTCGGTACGCCGATCATTGGCGCGGAGTTGAGCGGCGTTGCATATCTCGGTGATCGTTCGTCCATGGAGGTGGTATCAGTTGACGGGTCGAGACCCGGTTCTCTGCTGAATCGCGTTCGTTGCATAGTGGGCGTTGTTGGTATGAATCGGCGAGCCGGGCGCGGTGGTAGTTCCACGCGCGCCCGATGCCATCGAAGATTTTTGTTTCAAAATTATTTGTCCATTGAAGCGGGCATCGACGTAGAGCCCTCGGCCCGTGAGCAGTTCTTGCTGCAGGCTGGATTTCCATGCGCGTGCCAAAAGTTCAAGTTGCCGATGGAAGAGCGGCTCCGCAGACATGGCGGCGGTTCCCGAACGATCGTTCGCCGCTTGTTCTTCTAACGCCGTCCGAAAGGCATGTTCGAATGGAGAGCCGATAAAAATCGGTGTTTGCGTTGTACTCGTGTAGATCACGTAATCGCCGGTTGGCGTTCGATGCAGTTCGCCGATCGCGCTGGCGAGCACGCCGGAATCGAGTGCGGCGATCATGGCGACCATTTTCGCCATGGCCTGATACCCGGCCGTGTCCCGTTCGCTTACGCCAGAAAGCAACGGCACCTGGAGCAGCCGAACGGGATCGCGAAGACCCGCGATAAGTTTCGGTCGCAAGAGCAAGCCATCGCGGTCGATAATAAATGCCTCGCCGTTCGCATCGGATCGGAGGAATGCAACAGGCTGCCGTTCTTCAATCGTAAGCACGAGCGTAGGAGGGTCCAATTCTCGCCGAACGCGCGCCGCTCGGATTAGCGAATGCTGAAGAAGCCGGAGTTCGATCGGCTTTAAATCAATTTTGTAAAATGGGGTGGTCCGGTCGATCGCGGCGAGCGCAATCACCTCTCGGTTGGAAAGCAAATTCGCACCTTCGACCTTCACTGCAGCAAGAGAAAGGTCGCGTTCCGAACGGGACGCAAAATACCAGAGCGCACCAAGAATCGCAAGTGAAGTAAGAAAAATGAGTCCCGGCCATTTCGAGCGTTTCCAAGATGCTTCCGATGGATCGTAGTCACCGGGTTCCAACTCATTTGCACCTTCCATCGCCGCTTCGTATTCTTCGATTGTATCTTCATCGCTGCCAACGAGAAATTTCGCCATGCGGTCGCGCGGCGGCGTATCCGCCGGCGGCATATTCTGCGGCGCGAGATCCGATAGAACCTCTTCCGGTTGGGGCGTCCGCGTGTAGCCGAGCATCTCCCGTTCCGGTTCGGAACGTTGGGTGCGAAGCTCGTGGATAAGATCATCCGCCTCCCGAGCGGGTAACGGCAATGCCGCCCGCGAGGGAAGATCGACGAAATTCTTTCGTTCCGATTGCTGAATACTAAATTTCATAAGGTTCTTCGAATCCCTCCGTTAAAAAAGAGGGTGCAGAAAGATGCCCGCCACAAAAGCGTCGATCCTTGAAAAATGAAATTTAGCGAGTTGGGATTTTTTATTCTTCCACCGCTGGCTCTGACACCGGTTGGGAAAAACCAGTTTCAGGTCCCACTACAGCGGGAGTGCGTGCTCGATCCGATCTCTCATGCTCGGGTTTCACATGTTCCGATCGAATTATGGGGGAATCTTCTTCTTCCGTATGGGGCCGGTAACCGACCCCATAAATCCAGCCTTCCTTTTGGACACGGGGATCGCGGTACATCGCGAAATTATAATCGCGAATGGGACGGTATTTCCTCGATAGGCGCTGCTCTATCTTTACAATACCCATGACGGTAAAAAGAGCTTGGCGAGCCGCTTGATTTTTTCGAGCATACGCGCGAACGCCATCCGGTATTTCCCACCCGGCATCCTCGTAATTGTCAAAAACGTTTTCGAGCTCACTGGGCTCGGGAAGGTGACCTTCCGTTAACAACCAGGGTAATCCTTCGGCGATGGTTAGCGCACGCGGCTCCATCATGGGCCAGATAGCGAGGTCCTTACGATCCGCTTCGAGCAGTTGTTCGAGCATGGCCATGCCAAGGAGCGCGGGCCGTCCACGAATGTTTCCGTTAAACTCATAGCGGCCGGTCAGTTGGTTGAATCCGATTTGCATGGTGCTCATCGTCTCCATACCGGCGGCATTTCGAAGCGGAACGTCCGTATGGCGAAAGCGCCGCGCCATGGAAAGCTGCTCGTGCGGTGCCAGGTTTTTTTGATTCCCGCCCCATCCCCAGTCGTCATAGCGGTGGGTGCGTTGAAGCTTGGTGCGGGGAACTTCTGGATCCAGGCGCGATTCGCGATACCGGCCCATTCGCTCCGCCCAAAGCCGAAGTCCATCGTCCACATTTTTTTTCACGTCGGCGCGAATCGTTCGCAGCATCGCGCGCCAATCGCCTATTCCTTCCGTCTCGCGTAAGAGATCGAAGAACTCGGTCGGGTAACTAAAGTTAAAATCGAGGGTGACAAGGGCCGCTTGCAGATCGAGAATTCGATCCAAAATTTCTTTTCGCGTTCGGATTCTATCGAGTGCATCCACAACGATCCAGTTGCCATCCAAGTGGGCTTCGGCCCAAATCAGGTCGGTGGCCGGCTCGCGCGCACCCGACCAACCAATAGAGACAAACTGTCGAAAACTTTTCGTCTTCCCCGGGCCGGGCCGGATATTCCTTCGAGGTGCACGTTTCAGCGGTGCAAGCCTCGGCATATTCGTCGGGTCGTTCGCGGCATCCGATGGCAGGGTATCGGATGTATGTTCTTTTTGCTCCGATAAAATTTCGATGTCCGTTTCATCGCTACTGGAATCTGCCTCCGGTGGAAGTAAGGGCTGCCGTTCTTGTTCGAATTCGTTCATGCGCTCGTTATTTCCGTTTCGACAGGTGCCAGAATTTGATGCTCGTTCACTAATTTCAGAATTTCCGGCGCGGCTTCGGTGATCGTGCCAGCGCCTAAGGTAAGCACAACATCGCCGGACCGAACAATATTGCCAACTACTCGAATGAGTTTTTCCGGAGAATGCGCCTCATGAATTTCGTGCATTCCACTGGCCCGTGCCGCATCGGCAATGAGCGCGCTGGTAACGCCATCAATGGGTTCTTCCCGCGCGGGATAAATATCGAGCAGCACCAGAACATCCGCATACTCCGCGAGGACGTTTCCAAACGCTTCCGCAAAATCGCGCGTGCGGCTGAACGTGTGGGGTTGAAAGCAGGCGACAATCCTTCGTCCCGGATAAATACTTCGGGCCGTGGCAAGCGTTGCGCGAAGTTCCGTTGGATGATGCGCGTAATCGTCAATGACGAGAATCCCACCGGCTTCACCAATCCATTCGAACCTTCGTTCGGCTCCGCGGAAATGCTTCAGCGCGCGCAACGAAATCTCGAGCGGAATCGAGAGTACGTCCGCCGTGGCAATGGCAGCGAGGGCATTTTTTACGTTGTGCTCGCCCGGCACGCGCAGTTCGATCTCTCCCACGGCTTCCCCGGCTCGCAAGAGCGTAGCTCGTGTTCGTTGGGCGGTCATCTGAAGACCGAGAGCCCGATATTTTGTCTCGGGGGAATGCACGCCATAGGTAACGATCCGCTTCTGCAACCGCGTCGTAATCTCTCGTAACAGCGGCTCGTCGATGCAAACTATGGCATACCCGGTCTGAAACGTCGAAGGACCTTGATTCGCAAATTGCACAAATGCATCTTTGAGCGATTCCAAATCGCCATAAATATCCATATGCTCGGGTTCGAGCGATGTCAGCACGGCAATATATGGATGAAGTGTAAGGAAACTGCGGTCATATTCATCCGCTTCCGCAACGGCTACTTTTCCGGCTCCGGCACGGGAATTTTTATTTCCCAATTCCCGAACGCTTGCTCCGGCCAGCACGAGCGGGTCAAGGGTTGCTTCGATGAGAATGGAAGCAATCATACTCGTCACGGTTGTTTTTCCATGCGTCCCCGCAACAGCAACGAGCATTCGGTCCTCCAAAAGCTCACCCATAAATTCGGCCCTTCGCACGAGGCGGATTCCACGGCGGGCGGCTTCCCGGCGCTCGATATTATCCGGGCCAACTGCGGAAGAGTATACCACCAGGTCCGCTCCATCGATATGGTTTGCATCGTGGCCAATCCAAAGAGTTGCTCCGAGGGCCTCCAACTCTTCGGTCTTTTTGCTACGGACGGCATCGCTTCCGCTTACGGCAATGCCACGCAGAAGCAGAATTTCCGCGAGACCGCTGATGCCGGCGCCTCCCGCGCCAATAAAATGGACGTGCTCCACAAGGAATGGAATTTTATGCGCGGGCGGTTCGGGGGTCCCTCGATGCGGAGCCGCGATTAATAATAAGGGGGCCGGCCCATTCTCGCAACTCGGCCAATAATTTGCGGCCATGCTCGAAATTCGCAAGACGAATGCGGACCGGCCGGTGACGACCTTTAAGCCGAATATGTACCGCGCGAACGCGTCGCACTTGCCGGCCGTTCGCCGGCCCGATTTGGACGGAGGCCACTTCACTGCGCGCAATGGTTCGCGAACGCGCGCGGCTGGTGAAATAAATGGCGTCGCGCGCAATCTCGATTTGCCGCCGCATAATCAAATTATAAACGAGCGCGAACGCGGCAAGCAATGTAATTGCCGAAAGCAGAAGCAGAAGCGGATCCTGCCATAAGGTTGGAAAGGCTTTCCACTCCACGATCGAACGAATAATAAGATAGAGCACGAGCGTCGCGGCATAGACCGCGATCGACTGGTACAGAAAATCAAGGCGTGCCCGATAAATATGTTTCTCTTCGTCCATCACTATTTCCGACTATTTCCCGCAGAAGAAGTAGTTATCAACCATTGCGCCACCTGTCTGGCTGCATCGGGATTATCTCTTTGCTTCATTGCCTCGGCCATTGCGTGAAGCCGTTCGCTATCGTTTAGCAATCCAATGACCGTCTCCGGCAATTTGTTCGCCACTTCGCGATCCGTCAGTACAACGGCCGAGCCATCCTGTTCGAATGCGCGAGCATTTCGCTCCTGATGATTGGCCATTGCTCCCGACCACGGAACGAGCACCGCCGGTTTTCCAAGGCGCGCGAGCTCCGCCAGTGAGGATGCTCCAGCGCGACAGATTACTAAATCGGCCGCGCGATACGCTCCCTCCATATCGTAAATGTACTCCATGACACGAACGTTCGCAATATCGGAAAACTCTTGCTGGAATTCGGTCACATTAGCCGAGCGTCCCGTTTGCCAAAGTACATTATATCCCTGCTCCGCAAATGAGCGCGCGGATATACGCAGCGCTTGGTTGATCGGTCCCGCGCCAAGCGATCCGCCAAAAGCAAGTATAGTGGTGCGCGAGGCTTCGAGGCCAAACGATAACCGAGCTTCCTCTTTGAGAGAATTCGCTGCACCGCGGGCCGCCGAACGATCACCCATCCATCGCACCGGAGTGCCGCATACGGTTACAGTCCCCGAAAGCCGTTTTGGAAATGTTGCCGCCGCTTCGCGATAGGCAAGAAATAACTTATTCGCCAGCAGCGCGAGAAATTTATTTGAACTTCCCGGAACAGAATTTATCTCAAGCAGTGCAATCGGCACATGAAATGCCCACGCCGCAATGCCCGCCGGCACGCTGAGATAGGCCCCGGCGCCGAGGAACGCCAATGGCTTTTCTTTTGCCACGAGTTTCATGCACGCCAGAATGGCCAATGCGAATTTCCAGGGAAAAGTGATAAACGACACGAGTGATTTTCGCGGCGCGTGAATAGTAATCGGCACAAATGGAAATCCTTCGCGCGGGACTTCTTTCGATTCGATTCTGTCGCGCGTGCCGACAAAAATAATTTTGGTTTCCGGTTCCTCGCGCCGAATTTCTTCCGCGACCGCCAGCGCCGGATAAAGGTGTCCGCCCGTCCCCCCGGCGGCGATGAGAATGGTCTTGTTATGCAATGGCTTCGTCGCGCAGTGGGTTGAAGAATCTCGATAATCGCTCCCCCAAGGAAACGCGGGGTGGCTTCGGAAGGGTCACTGCATATTTCGAAATATTGAGAAGGATGCCGACCGCCGCCGCGCTAAAAATCATACTCGTGCCACCATAACTTACGAATGGCATCGGTAATCCCGTCACGGGCATGAGGCCTACATTTACGAAGGCATTGATGAGCGCATAGATGGCGATCGTAAGCGTGATACCGAAGGCGGTATATCGTCCAAACGCGTCCGGTGCATGCTTTGCAATTTGCACGCCGCGAACGACAACAAAGCCAAAGATAACCAGGAGAAGTGCCGCCCCGATGAAACCATATTCTTCTCCGATGACGGAGTAGATAAAATCGCCGTAAGACTCCGGAAGAAAAAACATGCTCTGCCGCGATTGGCCGATGCCCACCCCGAAAATTCCGCCGTTGCCGAATGCGAGGAGGGCCTGATCGGTCTGATAGGCGACCTGGCTGGTGTGCTGCGTGTGATGGCCCACGAAGGCCAGCATTCGCTGCAACCGATAGCTTGCAGTAAGCGCGAAGATTCCCCCGCCGAACAATGCCAGCGCGCCGCTTGTAATCATATATTTCAACGGCACCTGCGCAACATACATGATGCCGAAGGTAATAATAATAAGTACGCTCGCGGTGGACATATTCGGCTGCTTCGCGATGAGCGCCGCCGCCGCGAGCGCCCAAACGATGATCGGCAAGAAGGCTTTTTTGAAATTACCGATAATCTCCTGCTTTGCGGCACAGAGCGCGGCCACATGCAGGACTAAGGCAAACTTTGCGAACTCCGCAGGTTGAAAACTTAAAGGGCCAAGCGCCAGCCAGCGCCGCGCACCCAGCTCGCGTGTGCCAACAAAGAGAACGGCGACGAGCAACAGCAGCGAGGAGAGCATCAGCCACTTCGTCTGCTTTTCGAACTGATGGTAATCGACTTTTGTAAAAACGATCATCGCCACAAGCGAAAGAAATACCTTTTTCGCATGAGTGAATAGCATCGATTCGCTTGCTCCCATTTTAGCCGCACTAAACGAGGCGCTTGCAGAATACACAAATGCCAGACTCGCGAGCAAAAGACCGGTAACGGTCAAAAATAGGCTAAGGTCGGCGGTGCGTTTGGGTTTCATATCCTAAATATGGCGCAAGCTGGAGCTTGCACCTACACATATCTCGTTTGTCTGTGCGCAGGCTCCAGCTTGCGCCTTATTTCAACTGATTCACCAATTCCTTAAAAATTTTCCCCCGATGTTCGTAATTATCGAACATATCGAAGCTAGCACAGGCGGGCGACAATAAAACAATATCGCCGGGCGAGGCAGCATCGGCTGCTAATCGCACGGCTTCTTCCATCGACATGCCTGCGGAATGAATCGGCTTCATATCCTTAAAAAATTTTTCTACTTTCTCCGCGCCTTTGCCGACCGTGACGATGGCTTTCACATGCTGTTCGACCAATTCCTTAATTTTCGAATAATCATTCCCTTTGTCTTTACCCCCGAGAATAATTACGACAGGCTCCTTAAAGCTTCCGAGCGCGTAATAAACGGAATCGACGTTCGTCGCTTTCGAATCGTTGAAATATTTCACGCCATTCCGTTCGCGCACGAATTCGATGCGGTGTTCGACGCCCTGGAAAGTGCGAAGCGTTTCGCGGATGGCATCATATTCCACCCCCAGCACGCGCGTCATCAGCGCGGCGGCCATGGCATTCATCAGGTTGTGCGGGCCGGGAATGCCGATCTCGTTTTTATTTATCAGTATTTCTTTTTCGCGGCCAATGCGAAGGATTACATCCTCGCCCTGTAGGAAGGCGCCCTGCTTCAATTCTGCTTTCAAGGAAAATCCGAGTGTGCGAATATTTACCGTATCCGCGCAGTTTCGGACGTTTTCGTCGTCGTGATTATAAACGAACGTATCGTAGCCCTTTTGATTCTCGACGATACGGTACTTCGATTGAATGTACGCTTCGAAATTTTTGTAGCGGTCGAGATGATCGGGCGTGATATTGAGCAATGCGGAGACTTTCGGGCGGAACTCATCGATCGCGTCCAGTTGAAAGCTCGAAACCTCGAGCACAACAACCGACTTCTCGCCTTTTGCATGATCGACTATTTCCGAAAATGCAATGCCGATGTTTCCGGCAACGAGCGTATTCCATCCCGCGCGTTTGAAAATTTCTCCGACCAGTGTTGTCGTTGTTGTTTTGCCATTCGTGCCGGTAATGGCGACAACGGGCGCTTCGCATTCGTCGAAGGCGATTTCAATTTCGCTTAAAATTTTAATTCCTTTTTCCCGCGCGAGCTTTACGATCGGCGCGTCGAGTGGAACGCCTGGACTTAGCACCACATAATCGGCGTCGAGAACGCGGTGCGTGTTGTCGCCAAATTCGTATTCGATTCCGGTTTCATCCAATTCGCGCGCGGTCTCTTCGAATTTCGACTGTTTTCCTTTTTCGGAAAGAAATACTTTCGCTCGCCGCGTTTTCAGCAAGCGCGCGACCGCCCGGCCAGATTTTCCAGCGCCTAAAATGGAAAAGCGTTTACCGCGAACTAACATGGGAGTGCGAAGTGCTAAATAAACACATTATAAAATATTCTTTCGACGGATTCTTCAGTGGCGCCCCTACTTAGCACGCAGGACTAAACACCCTTATCGAACTTTAAACGTTGCCAAGGCCAAAATGGCGAGAATGATCGCGGCAATGTAAGCGCGCGTGACGATCTTCGATTCGGCCCAGCCCTGAAGCTCGAAATGATGGTGGATCGGCGCCATGCGAAATATTCTTCGGCCTTGCCCATACATTCGGCGCGATAGCTTGAAGTAGCCCGTCTGCATAATAACAGAGATCGATTCCAGAAAAAATATTCCTCCCACGATGGGCAGCACGAATTCTTTTTTGCAAAGCACCATTAGGGTTCCCATCGCGCCACCCAAGGCAAGCGAACCGGTATCGCCCATAAAGACTTGCGCCGGGTGCGCATTATACCATAAGAACCCCAGCGATGCGCCAACGAGCGCGGAGCAAAAGACGGTTAGCTCTCCGGCGCCTTTTAGATACGGAATGTTCAGGTAGTCGCTCAGTTGCAGATTCCCAGAAAAATAAGCGATCAGGCCAATCGGAATGAAGGCAATCGCTACCGTTCCGGCGCTCAGCCCGTCGAGCCCGTCCGTCAGGTTCACCGCATTCGATGTTGCCGTAATAACCAGGATCACGAAGATTACATACAGGACCGGTCCAAACTCGAAGACCAGATCCTTGAAAAACGGTACGGTCGTCGCCGTGCGAATATCGACACCGGCATATTTGAAAAGCGCGGGGGAAGAAAGAATGGTAATCGCTACAATTAATCCGACAGCGATTTGTCCCAGAATTTTATATCGCCCGATAAGCCCCTTTCGCTTTTTCTTTACGACTTTAAGGTAATCGTCTAAGAACCCGACTCCTCCCAGGAGAAGTGTGGCCGCCATAATAAGGACGATAAAAAGATTTCCAAGATCGGCCCACAATAAAGTGGGAATGACGATCGAGCATAAGATAATCAGGCCGCCCATTGTAGGCGTCCCCGCCTTTGCGAGATGTTGTTTCGGCGCTTCGACTTTTCCCTGTTCTCCGATTTGCAGTTGCTTCAACCGGGCAATGATGCGCGGACCGCTCCAGAGGCTAAGCCCAAGCGCGGTCATCGCTGCGAGCGCGCTCCGAAACGTCAGGTAGCGAAACAAATCGCCACCCGGCGGGGTGAAGGCGCGATTGATCCAATTAAAAAGATAGTAAAACAATGAGTTAAGAGTTTTGCGTTAAGAGTTAATCGTATAAGGGGGTTGACCGTACCGGCTTGCTCAAGCACCTTATATTCTTAGCTCTTAACTAAATTTATCCTCGCTGTAATAAGTCGATCACTTCTTCCATTTTCATTCCCCGCGAACCTTTAATCAGGACTGCGTCTCCGGGCTGAAGCAGTTCTCGCAATGATGCCGCAAGCAGCTTTTTGTTCTTGAAATAAGAATTTTTGGTTGCTCCATTGGATTTCCCGGTCGCCGCATGATAGGATTTGGAAGCAAGCTGCATATCCTTGCCGGTAAAAAGAACACGGTAAAGCGGGTACTCCGCGATTTTGCGACCCAGAGCGCGATGCTCCCGTTCAGACATGGCGCCTAATTCGAACATGTCACCCAAGACGGCAATGCGCCGCCCGGAAACTGGATACTCCGTAAGCGTCCGAAGCGCCGATTCCATCGAGTCCGGGTTCGCATTATATGCGTCATTCAGAAGTGTAATGCCCTCCATCCGAACGATCTCCAGACGTTTGCTATGGGGCCGGAAGCTTTCGATCTGCAATTTTATTTCCGAGCGGCGCAAATGGAATTGTATTCCGACTGACACGCCGGCAGCAACTAAGTTGGGTGTGTAATCGGCGATAAGGTGCGAGCGAATTCGAAACGATTTGCCTTCGCACCCGACGCGAAGTTCGAGCCGCCCATCTTTGGCATAGCCCGATTTATATGCATGGACCATCCGGCCCTCGCCGCTAACACCCGATCCATAGGTAATCGCCCGGTCACCAAAGGCGCTCGCCGCCGGCGCAAGAAATGGATCGTCCATATTAATAAAGGCCTTACCTCCATGTTCGAAGACGTAATCGAATGCGGCCTTCTCCTCTTTTGCGACGCCTTTTAAATCTTTGAAAAATTCCAGATGCTCGCGGCCAATATTCGTGATAAGCGCGTGCGTGGGCTGCGCAATTTCGCACAATCGCGCGATTTCGCCGTGATGGTTTGTCCCAATTTCGATAATCGCCGCCCGGTGCCCATCTCGAAGATGGAAGAGCGTATGCGGCACCCCGACCTGATTGTTGAAATTTGCTTCGCTCTTGAGCACATCGAGCTCACCGGAGAGCAGATGGGAAATTAGCTCTTTGGTCGTGGTCTTGCCATTGGAGCCTGCGACAACGAGGATGGGAATATCGAATTTCTTTCTGTAAATTCCAGCCAGCGTGCCAAACGCATACAGCGGATCTTTTACAATCAGGAGAGGAAGCGTATGATGCCTATTTTTATGCCCCGCGAACCATCGTTCGCTCACAATAGCTGCCGCCGCTCCTTCTTTAGTAATCTGTCCGAGATATTCATGGCCATCGAAGTTCGGCCCCTTAAGCGCAATGAAGAGGTCTTCGTGCCTGAGGGTGCGGGAATCGGTCGAGACATTCCGGAAGCTCCGATGGAGCCCCAAATCCCGCACACCAATTTCATGGGAAAAAGGAAGATCGAGTAAGTCCTGAACCGTAATATTCAAAGTAAATCCGTTTTTTTGGCTTTTGCGTAAAATGCGACGAGTCCAATCCCACAGCAGAGTTCATGCTTCAAGATACGCGTATGGTAACAGCGGGAATGGGCATCAGCACTCCCCCGCCTGAATTTTATTTATTAGCTGCCTCATATTTTAATACCTCTTCCCGGTCGTCAAAATGGTGTTTTTCAGTCCCAATTACTTGATAATTCTCATGTCCCTTGCCGGCAATGAGTACCACATCCCTTCCATTTGCCATGGAAAGCCCTAAATGGATCGCTTTCGAACGGTCAAGCTCGATTCCAATATTGCTTCGAACAGAGGACTCAACTCCTGTCAAAATGTCATCTATAATGGCCTGCGGGTTTTCCGAACGAGGATTATCGCTCGTGATAATTACAAAATCGGATAATTTTGAAGCAATTTCTCCCATTTTCGGTCGCTTACCTCGGTCGCGATCTCCTCCACATCCAAAAATAGTGATGATCCGGGCTTCGGGATGACGGATCGAGCGAAGCGTTTCAAGCATATTTTGGAGCGCGTCGGGGGTGTGCGCGTAATCGACGATAGCGGTCGCGCCATGATGTAATTTTATACGGTCGAAGCGGCCGCGCGCCGGTTTTATTTCCCGAATAAGATCGGCAAGCACTTCCAGGGAGCATCCCTCGACGCCAAAATAGAGCGCGCTCACGGCCGCCATAATATTCTCCACATTAAATGCACCCGCAAGCGGCGATTTGAAAATCGCTCGTTCCTCGGAATACCGTTTCTCGACTCGAAAGGCCGCGCCTTCTTCGGAAAGATCGACATCATAAGCCACGAGGTCCGCCCGTGGCGATTCCATGGGTGATCGATCATCTGGCTGACGGATTCCGTAGGTATGCACATTCGCGGAAGTTTTTTCGACTATGGTAAATCCATGCGCATCATCCACATTGGTAATTGCGACGGCAGTATCTTTTAAACCATCGAAAAGTTTTTGCTTCGCGGCAAGATATTCCTCCATCGTATGATGGAAATCGAGATGATCACGCGTAAGATTCGTAAAGACAGCAATATCGAAATCGAGTGCCGTCACCCGTTCGAGCGCAAGGGCGTGGGAGCTGACCTCCATGACGCAGGTTGTAATGCCTTCCGCTACCATGCGAGCAAGTAACTCAGAAATTTCTCGGGATTCGGGCGTCGTATGCGTTGCCGGAATTTCTTTTTCTCCAATATAAATCCCAATGGTTCCAATAAGACCAACCTTCTCACCCCGCGCGGTTAGCAGTTGGCGCAAAATGTTCGTGACAGTCGTCTTGCCATTTGTACCGGTAACTCCAATCATTCGAAGCTTCGCGCTGGGGGAGCCGAAGGCCTGTTCGGAAAGCACAGCCAGCGCGCGGCGAGAATTTTTAACAAGCAACCGCGCGACGTTTTGGCGCTTGGCATCTTCGAGCGAAAACGCCGAATCCTCTTCGAGCACGATTGCTTTCGCGCCCTGCGCAATGGCTTGCGGAATATAGGTATGCCCGTCGGCCGCAAAGCCGCGAATTGCGACGAATGTGTCGCCCGGCTGCACCCGCCGCGAATCGTATTGTGGCCGCGAGAGATCGGCCTCCCCGGGATGATCGCTCATCCACGCATCGAGAAGGCCGATCTGCTCTGGCCCGAGATGATGCGCATTGTCGCCAATGCTGCTCATCCCAGCATGATAAGCATCGTCGCCGATGCTCTTCATGCTTTTTTGCTCACTAAATTTCATTTTTCAACGAACGCCGCTTGGCTTTGGAGCGATTACGGCGGAAAATTCTAAATTACGAACGATAGCGAATGACGAAAACACGTGCCTGTCGTCATTTATCATTCATAATTCATCCTTATCCTATTGTTCTTCTCCAAAGAGCGTAAGCGTCGGGCTGCCCGCTGCTCCGTTCAGGCTCATACGCGCGCCAGCTTCGGGAAATTGCTGAGCAACCGTCCCGGAGCCGCTCATCTTGACGCGGAAACCATCGGCAGAGGCTAGCTTAATCGCGCGCGCCATCGGCATGCCCACGAAATCAGGCGCGGATGATTGCTCATCCCTGCCGGGCGATCGTTCATCCCTGACGGCTATCGATGGATTTTGCTCCCCTGCTTTTGGCTTCGTTTGATGCATTGCAAGATGATCGTTCATGCCTGCTAAAACAAAGCGGACAGTATCCCCTCCACACTTTATTACATCGTCGATGATGCTCTCGGACGAATGTTTATCCGATGGTCCGATTACGACGAAACCCTGGCTTGCCATAAGCGAGCGGCCTTGCTCGCCGGTGAGTCCGCGAACTTCCCAAATGGGTCGGGACGGTTCATCTTGTGTTTCGACCGGAACCCCATCGATATCGGCCACCCCTTCGGTGATAATCGGCGCTTGCGGCGGCTGCCTCCGCGCTTCCGGCGGAAGCTCATGGTTCATCTCGAGCAGGTTCATTGCGATCTCGCGAAAGATCGGCCCACTTACTGTGCCGCCGTAATACCCATTGCGCGGAGATCGAAGAATTACGCTGACTAAATATTCCGGTTTTTCCGCCGGGAAAAAGCCGGTGAAACTCGCGGTGTAATGCTCCTTTGACCAGTGTCCGCCCACAAGCTCCTGCGCAGTCCCCGTTTTACCCGCAATATGGACCCCCTTGATCTGGACGAGCGTTCCCGTGCCTGAATCGACGACGCCTTCCATCATTCCGATCAATGTGCGGCAGGTCTGTTCGCTCACGACGCGCCGAATTTCCTGCGGCTCGTTCACGACCGTGCCGCTGGAGCCTTCGCGTTTTGCAATAATATAGGGTTTCATCATGACGCCCATATTTGCGACGGTCGCATACGCCGTGGCCATTTGAATCGGCGTGGCCGTCAACTCATAACCAAATGCCATGTATCGCTTTGAATTGGCTTGCCATCCGGAAGGAGTATGGAGGACGCCTTTCACTTCGCCAGGTAAATCGATTCCGGTGTAATTTCCGAGACCAAAATCACGCAGGTATTTATAGAACCGCCGCTTATCGAGCTTATCGGAAATTTTAGCGAACGAAATGTTGCTCGATTTTTCAAGCGCCTGACGAAAAGTGATAATATCGTACTCATGGGTATCGCGAATTTTCACACCCGGCTCCGGCGTCCAAAGGCCATGCTCGGCGTTGATTTTGTCGTCCGGTTTCAACGCGCCTTCTTCGAGCGCGGCAGAAGCAACCAGGACTTTGATCGTCGAACCAGGCTCATAGGCATCGGTGATCGCCCGATTTCGGAGCATATCGTAAGTCGCGGTGCCGAATGAGTTGGGATCGAAATCGGGCACATTAGCGAGTGCGAGAATTTCGCCTGTCGAGGGGCGCATCACAATAGCGATACCCGCCTCTGCGTCAGCTTTCGCAACTCCAGCTTTGAGCGCGAATTCGGCGATTTCCTGAATGGACTGGTCGATGGTGAGCGTGAGGTTCTCCCCATTCGAGGCCGGCACTTCCGCGTAATCGACATCGGGCCGAAGCACCCCGCGTCCATCGCGCTGCATGACCTGAAAACCGGGGCGGCCAGCGAGGTCGCGATTATCGAAGAGTTCGATTCCGGCAAGACCGCGGCCATCGTTGCTCGCGAAACCAAGCACATGTGCCGCGCGATCGCCAAACGCATAGTTGCGGCGCGAGTCCATTTCGCGAATCAGACCCGGGTCCTTGACGGAATCGAGGCGCGAAGCGACTTCGAGTGGCACGGCCTTTTCGATTACAATATATCGGCGCGAAGTGTCGCGAAAGATGGTTTCGTAATAGCCTGCGGGCTTTCCGAATGTCTCCGATAATAGAGCGGCGAGTTGGGCTTTATGCTTCGGCACAATAGCCAGCGGATCGATAGCGAATTTGACGACGAAAGAATTATCCGCGAGGATAATACCATTGCGATCGTAAATGAGCCCGCGTTTCGGCTCGATGGGAACTTCCATCTTATACTGTTCTGCTGCTTCGAGTGAGAACGCCGCATGATCGAGAACTTGCAACTTGAATAACTTAGCCCCGACGAGCAGGAATGCAAGAACGAAAAACACCAGGGCAGTATAAAGCCGGCCATTTTTTTTCAATGGATCGACAGGCGGCGGCGTTTCGAAAAATCGTTCGATGAGCCGCTCGTGCCACGGCGTGCGCTCCAAAAGCGGCTCCGGCAGGGCAGCCGGTACCGCATAGCGGCTCGGACGCAGAGGTTCCATCGGCGGCTCATAATAAGCGCGCAAAACAGGCGCACGCCTCAGCGTGGCTTCCTCAAATGGAAATTCGTCCTGATCTCGATAAGTCACCGAAAAATTACTATTTTACAATCACAATGTCCTGGCCATTTGCTTCGATCATGCCGAGCTTCGTTTGCGCGATGGCCCGGATGCGGTCCGACGCGGAGAGTTGCATCTCCTCGGCGCGCAAACGAATGAGGTGCTGCTCGTTCAGAGCGATAGTGTTATCGAGCGCGGTTCGTTCGGCCGAAAGCTTGTTCACTTGAAGCGTATTCCAAATAATCATTACTGCCGAAAGGACGACGACGCCAAAAAATGCGATTACATAAAGCACCGGCATCCGTCGAACGGCTTTCTCGATTTCTCCGGGTACCGCCTTTGGAAGATCCGAAATGATCGGCTCCGACGCCGATAGGGCGACGGGCCCCTCGCGGATTAACATTTCCTCCGCCGACCGTCCTCGATCGGCGAGCGAAGTTTTGACTCCCAGCAGTTCACGCTGTTGGCCTCTGCCATATTCCGCGCGTGGTGCGAATGCAATCGTCGTCATCGCTTTATTCCTAATTCGTAATTTTTTTCGCAGCCCGAAGTTTCGCGCTCCGTGCTCGCGGGTTTCGTTCGGTCTCCTCCGCGCTCGGCGTGACCGGCTTTCTCGTCAACACGTTCAGCCGCGCACGGGAAAGATCGATTCTTGATTTCAATGCTCCCGGCTCGTCCGCACTATATTCGGGCGCGCTTTCGTTTCTAAAAAAATCTTTTACGATCCGATCTTCGAGCGAATGGTAGGAAACGACGACGATTCTGCCCCCGCCCGTCAGCAATTCCGTCGCTTGTTCGATCGAAGACGGCAAATGCTCCAGTTCGCGATTTACTTCAATTCGGATCGCCTGAAAAATTCTCGATAAAGTCTCATTTCGTTTGTCCTTCCGAATTCCACTCGCAATGATTTCGGCGAGGTCGGTAGTCGTCTCGATGCTTTTTTCGATTCTCGCTCGAACGATCGCTCGTGCAATTTTTCCCGCGAAGGGCTCTTCGCCATACCTTCGAAAAATATCGCGAAGTTGCGCTTCGTCATATTCCGCAACGACCTCTCGCGCGGAGAGAGGCGCTCGCGGATCGAGCCGCATATCGAGCGGCGCTTTCACGCGATAACTAAGCCCCACCGACGCGGTATCCAACTGATGGCTGCTCACGCCGAGATCATAAACAATGCCGTCGATACTGGCGATGTCATGCCCCAGGAGAGCGCTTTTCAGCACAGCAAAATTTTCTGGAACGAGCGTGAATTGCTCGCCGAATTTTGCAAGCCGCTCCGAAGCATATTGCTGCGCGGCCGGATCCGTATCGAATCCGAAGACCCGAGCGCCTTGCACCAGTATGGCTTCGGCATATCCCCCACCGCCCAGCGTGGCATCGACATAGATGCCGCCCGAGCGCACGGCAAGAAATTCCATCGCCTCCCGGAGCAGGACCGGCTCGTGATACTCACTCGCTGTCAATGAACGCCTCCATCTGGGAAGAATAAAAAGGAAGAAAGAAGAATGGGAAAACTGAGTTTCAATTCTTAATTCTCACTCTTATTCTTTCCTCCCACTCATCACATGCTCCACGGCTTTTTCGTAGGTCTCTTTTCTCGATTCGATGTATTTCCGAAAATGTTCCGGTTCCCATAGCTCGATGTGATCGAGCACGCCGATAAAAAATACTTCTTTCGAAATCTCCGCAAAATCGAGGAGTGACTTCGGAATGAGCAGCCGGAATTGCGCGTCCAACTGGACTTCTTCACTCCATTGCATCAGGGTGCGAGTGAAGTAACGATCTTTTTCACTGGCTTGCGAAAGCGAGCGGATCGATTCCTCCATGCGCTTCCACTCATCGAGGGGATACGCATAAAGGCACTTTTCGATGCCACGCGTAATCACGAAGGCATATCTCGATTCCGATTGGATATTTTTTCGCATTTTCGAAGGGATGCTCACGCGCCCTTTCGAATCAACGACGTAAATATCACTTCCTTTAAATGATGACATTCGGTAGTTCAGAGTCGAGCTTCATTCTCCCACTTTCACCCACTTTCCTACAAATATAACTACTAAATCTCCAAATTCAATCATTTCTCTCAATTAATTCTGAAGAAATATAGCATTCCATATGCAAATTGTTTGACTTTTCCTCTCCGCTTTGAATGAAAAATAGCAATCGCAAAGATGCGACAATGATAGGAATGGAAGGAAGCTAACGACCGTTAGTCCAACCATGGAGCGAAACCTGCGGACGAAGCCTATTGCTCGAAAGGACCAGATACGCCAAAAGGCGCAAACGCTTTTTCGAGAGCGCGGCTACCGCGCGACTTCGATGCGCGATTTAGCCGAGACGCTCGGTATGGAAGCGGCAAGCCTTTACAATCATATTTCCTCGAAAGAGGAATTGCTGCAACAAATTTGTTTTGCGATGGCGGGGCAATTCTTTGAAGCGGTCGAGCCGGTGGCGGCAAGCGCGCTCGGGCCAAAGGAAAAGTTACGCGCAGCCATCGAAGCGCATTTAGGCGTGATCGCAGCCAATTCGGATGCTTCGGCGGTCTTTCTCCATGAGTGGCATCACATGGGCGAGCCATTCCTGAATGATTTCAAACTGATGCGCCGCCGCTATGAAAAGATGTTTCGCGTAATCGTTGAAGAGGGAATCTTCCGTGAAGTGTTTCGTAAAATCGATCCGACCTTGATTGTGCGAACGCTCCTTTCCGGGACCAATTGGACCTATGAATCGTATAAATCCCATCGGTCGCAAGGGAAATTATCGGAGCAAGAGATTAGCGAAATCACACTGATTTTAATCGAAGGAATAGTTAACAAATAGACCATGTACGGAAACGCTTACATAGAACCAGACGCCAAGCCTGCCATAAACGGGCAAGTGGAAGATCCGGAAAAATTAGAAATTTTTGAAGCCCGCATTGCGCGTGGCGAAAAAATCGAGCCGGACGATTGGATGCCCGCCGAATATCGCCGTCAGGTGCTGCGGATGATTGAGCAACACGCGCATTCCGAAATTATTGGCGCGCTGCCGGAAGGAACCTGGATCACGCGAGCGCCAACGCTCAAGCGTAAGCTCGCGCTCATTGCGAAGGTGCAGGACGAGGTCGGCCACGGGCATTTGCTTTACAGCGCGGCCGAAACGCTCGGCAAATCGCGCGAGGCAATGATAAATGATTTAATCAACGGCAAATCGAAGTACAGCAATATCTTCAATTATCCCGCAAAGTCGTGGGCCGATATTGCGGTGATCGGATTCCTTGTCGATGCCGGCGCGATCGTCAATCAGCTTGCGAACGCGAAGGGAAGCTATGGCCCGTATTGCCGAGCACTGGAGAGAATTTGTTATGAAGAATCATTCCATTTGAAGCAAGGCTACGATGCATTCGTGGCACTGGCGGTGGGCACGCCGGCGCAGCGCGCGATGCTGCAGGATGCGCTGAACCGCTGGTGGTTTCCGCCGATGATGCACTTTTTCGGTCCGCCGGACACGATTTCGGTCCACACCGAAAAGCTGATGCGCTGGAAAGTAAAGATGATGTCGAACGAAGATATGCGGCAGGACTTCCTCGAGCAATATGTTCCCAAAATATGGGAACTCGGAATGACGCTCCCCGATCCCGCGCTGAAAAAATTGGAAGACGGCAAATGGCAATACACCCAGCCCGACTGGGACGAATTTTTCCGCGTCATCAATGGCGATGGTCCCTGCAACAAAGAGCGCCTGGCGGTTAGACGTTACGCCGAAGAGAACGGCCGCTGGGTGCGCGAGGCTATGATGAAACCGGAGATGAAGAGGATGGTGCCGTATGCATAACGAAAGCCTCGACCCCCGCATTCGCCGCGCCGAGCTGGAGAGCTCTCCAGCTTCCAGCGGCTTGCAGCAAAACGAACATTGGGAACCGTTCGCGGTGTTCCATCAGGATAAGCGCGGCGCAGCGCATGAATTCGTCGGAATAGTTCACGCGCCAGACGCGGAGCTCGCGCTCGCGTTCGCGAAGGAACAATTTGGCCGCCGCAAGAAGACGGTGAACCTCTGGGTCGTCCGTTCTTCGGACATCTACACCTTTCAGCATGAGGACGACGATATGTTTTCGACCGCGCCGGAGAAGACCTATCGCGATGCTTCCGGCTATCCGGTGCGCAAGCGGATCAATAAATATTTGGACGATTTGAAGGAGATCGAACGGCAGCATTTGCAGAGAGCAAGTTAAATTTTTCAAAACGTCATTGCGAGGAAGAATTTCTGAGCGAAGCGAAGAAATTCTGACGAAGCAATCCGTAGTTCGAAGCACACGTGAAGGGATTGCTTCGTCAGAATCGACTCCCTTCGGTCGTCGATTCTTCCTCGCAATAACTGTGGAACTAACATTATGAATGAAACCGTAAAAAATCTTTTATATCGCATCGCCGATGACGAACTTATCATCGGCCACCGAAACAGCGAGTGGACCGGCCTCGGCCCCATACTCGAAGAGGATATTGCATTTTCCTCCATCGCGCAGGACCAAATCGGCCACGCGCTGGCTAACTATGGATTGCTGAACGAGCATTTTGGCGAGCCGATACCGGACATTATCGCATTCAGCCGAAACGAAAAAGAATTTCATTCTTCGCAATTTGTAGAATTGCCGATTGGCGATTATGCCTTTAGCCTCATGCGGCATTTCCTTTTCGATCATGCCGAATCTATTCGTTTTGAGATGCTATCCCATTCATCCTTTGCACCCCTTGCGTCCCTTGCGAAAAAGATCAAAGGTGAACTAAAATATCATACGCTGCATGCCGATCTTTGGATAAAAAAACTTGGGCAGGGCACCGAAGAGAGTCACGCACGGATGCAAACTGCCTTGAACGAAGCATTCCCCTATGCACTTGGAATGTTCGAGCCATCGAAGTATGACGAAGAATTAAAAAACGAAAATATTTTCGAAGGCGAGACCACACTGCAAACAAAGTGGCTCGAAGTGATTACACCGATTCTCGAAAAGGGCAACCTCCAGTTGCCTTCGCTTCCCATCAAAGAGCGAATGTACGGCGGACGGCAAGGCTATCACACCGAATATCTCCAACCGCTTCTCGATGAGATGACGGAAGTATATAGATTGGACCCGGCGGCAACATGGTAAGTAATGATGCTTATAAGGCCCTTGAATCGGTCATGGACCCAGAAATTCCTACGCTATCCGTCCTGGATTTGGGAATGATTACCAATGTCGCTGTGAACGAAAAGAATGTGAATGTTAAACTCCTTCCGACGTTCGTTGCATGTCCAGCTACTTTCTACATCAAAAAAAATATTACCGACGCGCTTCAGCATGCGGGCTTTGAATGGGTCGAAGTCGATCTCGAAACCGAAATGAGCTGGACGAGCGATCGCATCTCCGACGTGGGAAGAAAAAAGCTCGAAGCGTTCGGCCTTGGCGCGCCGGTGCAAATCGATGGCGTTCTTAATCTCGATCAAATAGAACATGTCGCGTGTCCCCATTGTGGCAGCTCGAATACTGAACTTCGCTCGATGTTCGGTTCCACGCTCTGCCGATCGATTCATTACTGCTTGGATTGCAAGCAGGGTTTCGAGCGGTTCAAGCCACTTTAGATCTGGCTGATAAAAAGATACAAAATGGCGAAAAATAAAATCGCCAAAAACCCCACAATACCGAGCCAGGTGAATACAAATTTTCGCTCCGCATCAGGCGAAGCATCTTCCGGTAGTGTTGTCACTCCCATCGCCATGTTCATGCCGCGAAAAAAACGAGCGAGGGATTCGATCATCGCTACGCCGCCAGCGCCTCCGTCACCTTCTTCGCCGCATCGGCGAGACCTTTGGCGACGAGGAAATTCATCCCGCTCTTTTGCAGGATCACTCCAGCTTCTTCCGCGTTCGTTCCTTCGAGTCGTACGATGATGGGGACCTTCGGATGCACTTCGTTCGAAGCCGCCACAACTCCCGTCGCCACGCGGTCGCACCGAACAATGCCGCCGAAGATGTTAATCAATATCGCTCGCACATTTGGGTCGCTTAAAATAATTCGGAATCCCGCCGCAACCGTATCCTTATTCGCTCCACCGCCGACATCAAGGAAGTTCGCAGGCTCGCCGCCGGCGAGCTTGATGATGTCCATCGTTGCCATCGCAAGTCCGGCACCGTTGACCATGCAGCCCACATTGCCATCAAGCTTGATGTAATTCAAGTTGGATTTCGAGGCTTCCACTTCGAGCGGGTCTTCTTCTGCAAGATCGCGCAAGGCCGCGTATTCGGGATGGCGGAACATCGCGTTGTCATCGAAGGTAACTTTCGCATCGAGCGCGATCATCTTCGCGTCCTTCGTCAGCACTAAGGGATTGATTTCGAAGAGCGAAGCATCGGTCTCTTCGTATGCTCGGTAAAGCGCTTTCAAAAATGTGACGCATTGCTTGAATGCCTCTCCGCTCAGTCCCAACGCGAAGGCAAGTTCCCGCGCTTCGAAATCTCGGAAGCCAATCGCGGGATCGACGAAGACTTTGATGATCTTCTCCGGCGATTCCTCCGCCACTTTCTCGATCTCCATGCCGCCTTCGGTCGAGACCATCACGACGTTCTTCGCCGTCGCGCGGTCGAGCACGATGCCGGCATAGTACTCCTTCAAAATATCGACGCCCTGCTCCACGAGCAGCCGCGCGACCTTCCGGCCCTCCGGACCGGTCTGATGCGTGACGAGCGTCATTCCCAAAATATGCTGCGCGAGCTTGCCGACATCCTCCGGCGACCGCGCAATCTTCACGCCGCCGCCCTTGCCGCGTCCGCCAGCATGGATTTGCGCCTTCACGACCGCAATTTCAGTGGGGAGTTTGCGCGCCGCTTCGACCGCCTGATCAACCGTGTATGCCACGTACCCTACCGGCACCGGCACCCCATATTTTTTTAGAATCTCTTTCGCTTGATGTTCGTGGATTTTCATTTGGAGGATAATTTTCTACAAAAATACGACATGGGAGCTGAATTGAGAAATAATTCTTATTTTATTGCATTTAGAAAAGGCTTTCGATATTGTAGTGCGCGTTTAATATTCATCAAATATTTCATTAACTCTAAATTCATATCCTTGCCAAATTTGAAAAGCGTATAGGTGCCCATCATTGCACTGGCAATATAATATATTTTTTGATGCTCACTGAAAAATTGAAATTTAGAAGAGACCGCTTCGGAAATAATCGCTGGATAGAAAGAGTTAGTGATCTCGCCCCACGGCAAAATCAACACAACTCGTCTCCCAGCACTTAGAAAAAATTTCGAGCTATGAGCTCGGGCCAGAATCATTACGGCATTTTAAAGGAGATCACATTAGATTTAGGGCCGGTTGAAACCAATCGCCACCGATCATGTATTGGATCATAATACTGACCTGCTGCCGATGATTGGCCGTCGCCCGAATTTGCAGTGCAGGTTGAAACATAGAGTGTGGTTCCGGACTGAATACCAAGGGAGTGAATTACCATGAGCTGAATCCAATAAAAAGCGCCCCCATAATTTCCTCCTGTGAATAAGTGGGCGTCTGCGGGGAGAACATCAGCGGTAGTATCCACAAATGTGACGGTTCCATAGTTGGAGTCAGAAGTCGAGTACACATTAAGTACATCGGCTTCTGGCCCTTGCGATGGGTAGGTCTGAACTTGCACGGAATCAAGATGGGGGATGCTCGCCGGGACGGCAAAGAGCGCAAGATTCCAATACGAGATAGCCGGAACCCAAGTTAGCCCATCAGGGGTAACTTGAATGCTGTACATGCGCATGAGGCCGAAGCCTGGTTTGGATGCCGTGATGTAATGTGTTCCAATCGGAACGTGATCGAGGTTCCAATAACCATTCGTATCGGTAACAGTTTGCGCGACGCCGGAATCGAGGACGACCGATATTCCTTCGCTCGGGAATGAGGAGAACTGACTTTGGTAAATTTGCACTCGACCGCTCAACTGCCCGTAATGGACAGTGAGGGCATCATTTGAAGAGTGGCACCCTGTAATTGCGAATAGGAATAATGTAATCGAACGTAACGCTTTTATCTTTCTCATTATGATCTATGGTATCGTGAATGAAATAACGTTCGATTTTTTGCTTGGTGAGATGGGAAGCCACTGATTGCTTTCCAGGTTGTAAAAATCAGTTCCTCCATCTCCAAAGACACTAAGAAATACCTTGGTGCCCGGAGCCAAACTGGCTAATTCACCAGGAAGGGCAGAGAAGTTCCACAACCCGTTATCCTGCGCACTACTTCCATCTTGGATAGGAAGTAAATGTGACTCATTCGGCTGAGCCGTGGAATCCGTATCTACTAATAAATGAATCAAGCCAATATCCATAGGTAATGAGACTCGTCCAAAACACATGAGAGTTCGTTGAGAGTGAGCGCCCACGAATTCGACGGAATCCAGGATCAATTGGCAACGTGGAAGCGGAGGAATGGTAACGGGATCGAGATAAAATATGCCTGGTCCGACGACATGCTCATCAAACCACTTCATAGTGCCGTAACCTTGCATCGTTGCGGTAAGATCGTAGTTCCCGACTGGAAGATTATCGAATCTCCATGCGCCGGAAGCATCGGTGGCCGTAGACCGGCTAAGTGAAGGTATGGATACTTCAATGCCAGCCATGGGTGAAGATAGACCCATCGAATCGGGCACATACAAATGCCCGGCAATACTGCCGGCTTCCGAGATTGTGGGTGAGTTTGAATTAGAGCAGGACCATGCGAGGAGGGTGATCGTCGCGATACCGATGCTACTCAAGAATCGTGTGGGGTTCATTCTTGCTCCTACCAGGGATATGTGGTAACGTAGGGGGCCGAAAGAGGTCCCGGTGAAATAACCTGCATTTGGCCGTCGTGGGGGTTAAACGTTGTGGGGTCCTCTTCACCTTGTTCGAGGTTAATCCCGGAAGGGCTGCTCACACACGCTGTAACATAGAGCTTCATTCCGGAACGAAATTTCGTCGTGTCAAGATAGAAGTCGGCACTCCACGCTCGCCAAGTGCTGTCCGACGCTGGCCATCCATCAATTTCAGCGAAGTGTGACCCCTTTGCGGGAATTCCTGGAATCGTATCGAAAAAGCAAATGAACCCCTCAATAGATTCGTTCATTAGGCCACCTTGGGTTGACCCGGTTACCACGATGGGCCACACGTTTGGAGTATTGGCGGTCCATTCCACAGACCTGATGGTTAATGTTCGCGTAGGATTCGGAAACAAGCCACCGATGGGAACATGCGTTGTATTGCCGCTTGAAACCATCCCCCATAATATTAAGGTATCATACCCTTTCGATGTCGCATATACATCATACGTTCCCGATGGAATATTATTAAGTAACCAGTGACCGAAGGTATCGCTTACCGTGGCAATTCCTAATGTCGGAATAAAAACCGTCACATTTTGATGGACGGTATCCAAGCTATTCATCTGATTGTTAAGTTGGTTCGAAAAAAGATGAATGCTACCTTGAAATGTACTTACCGGCAATGCTGCAGGGCCTCCGGAAGATGAGCATCCGTAAATAATCAATAAGAGGAACATTCCGAAATGGACGCTGCTCTTACCAAGGAATTGGAGACAATTCGGAATAGGGAACGAATTTATCATAGGCGAAGACGACGAATTCACTTAGTTAGTGATGATGAACTGCCTATTACTACAAACGAAACCTCTCGAATATCGTTTCCCGGTGCCAAATTTTTTGAGCGACCGCTCCTGGCCCTAGAGCACGTTCTGAGGTCGAGTGCCGATGGGCAGTGGGACGGTGTTCGAAAGCATATCACAGGACGCGAATTATTCGGTCGCACATTCGATAACATGGCGTTCGCCGGTGCTCGAAGTTTCGAAAGCCCACTCGTTCAGATCGCACTTCCTTAGCCCGCTTCGTTGTTTGCCCGTTATGCAATCTCGCCCCGTGCTAAAATTTCTCGTTTTTTTCTTAGTTCTACATTCTTCGTTTTTTCTTTTTACGTGTAAAGCTCAGACGGCCGGCAAATACGAATTCTATCGCTACAAACAGCACTACGCGATTTCGATCGATCCCCTTGGGCAAATCCTGGGGCGCGTGAGCGTGCAATACGAAGAACGGCTCGATCCGAATTTCACCCGCGCGTATGAATTCGTCTATCAAAGGAATTTAGAGGATAAGCGAGTCGCCGGTGCGTATCCGGAGTCTGGCATATCCGCCGGCGCCATCGAGCGAATTTATTTAACGGACAACGCGGCGATGCTCGGGCAATACGTCGGCGTGGGCGCGGGCGTGGGGCTGATCGATAAAACAATTTCGTTCCGCTTGACGGCGGAGATCGGATACAAGTTCGCGTTCGGCGGCGGCCTTGGTCATTACTTCATCGAACCGCGCCTTATTATGGACGCGTACCTCGTGACCAATCATGCCGGTCAGCGGATATTGCCCTACCTTTCGCTTCCGTTCGGATATGCGTGGTGGTAGGAGTTTTGCGCGGCGCGCCAAACTTTGCCGTATATTTGCGTAACTGTGGACGTGTGAATTTCCTCCGTTCGCGGTGTTTTTCGCCAAACCTACTCTTAAGGAGCTATATTCCATGATGCATTCTCGAATCCTGAAGCACGCTCGGAACGCGTTCTTTTTTGCTTTGTCGGTTATTCTCTTCGGAACTCTTTTATGCCGGACGGCACGAGTTCATGCGCAAGCACGGCCCAGTCCGCATACGAACGTCCTTTCCGTCGACGTCCTGCCTTTAGCATACGATTATCCACTGACGCTTCAGTATGAGTTCAAGTCCGATCCGGTTTCGAGCTGGGTGTTCCGGCTTCACTTTTGGCCTTCGCCCGACCCGAGCGGGGATTGGTCCGGCTATGGTATCGGCGCCGCGTACCGCATTTATATAGCAGACAGCCGAGCTCTCACCGGTTTATCCGTCGCACCCGCGGCAGATGTTTTCTTTTTTCACGAAACACTCTTTGGCACCTCCCAGCGAACCGCCATCGGTGCCGATATTGGTGGTGACCTTGCGTACAAATGGATCTTCGATCAATTTGCCGTCGAGCCATTGCTTGGCCTTCGAATTGGTTTGGAACCGAATGTCGCGCCCGGCCGCGGGAGTGGGTTGGAGGGTTTGATCGGCCTTTTTGCAGGATATGCCTGGTAAATTTCGTTGCAATAACGGGTGTTTTGAAACGTCATTAAATCACCCGTGGAGGCTATTGTGATGCGACGAATTGCAATGGGAATGCTGCTGCTTTGCGGCTTCTCGCAGGTGGCCCTGGCGCAGAAGGCCGGCGGTATCCTTTCGCCCACCGTCCGAGTGCCTACGCTTGTAGACACGATGACGATGATGCCCTACGTGACTGCAAGCTTGAATTTATTTTCGGGTAAAGCATTTCTCGCGAATGCCACGGGGCCGGGTGTCGGCGGAGGGCTGATGTTCGATCTTACCAAGGACGGCCAAAAGACCGGCTTCATGTTCGATTTCGCTTTCCAGGATATGTATGGCGCGGCGCAAAATGGGAACTGCGTCAATATTTCGGGCGATACGATTCTCGAACCGGCGAATGCCTATCACTACTGGCAGTATTTACTATTCGAACCCTTTCTGAAGCTTCAGACGTCGGCAAAGCAGAAGGGCTATTTTATGATCGGCGCAAGTGTCGGGTTCGCCGTGCTGTCGGAGACCGTAAGCATCGGTCAAGACCTGACACAATTTGCACGCTGGGATCAATCGAGATTCGGGAGCCGGTTCCGGTTGGATCTTCGAGCCGGCGTGGGGGTCCAGTTGGCGAAGATAGCAAAACATGCGCTCATTCTCGAATTGCGCGGGGGCTATCCGGTGATGAACGCAATATCGAATTATGCGAATGCCTGCACCGGCGGCGAGATCGGCAATTGGAGAATCATCACCTTTCAAGCGAATTTGGGACTCAAGTTATAATTTATCAAGGTAAATATGAAAAGAGGAACACTCATCATCGGCGGAATCGTATTGCTCCTGCTCATTCTTTTTCTATGGTGGCGGACGACGTATAACAGCTTCGTAACTCTGGACGAAGGCGTCAAGGCGCAGCTCGGGCAGCTCAATAATGTGTATCAGCAACGCGCCGATCTCATCCCAAATTTAGTGGCGACCGTGCAAGCCTCGGCCGTGAATGAACGCCAAACGCTCACCGACGTTATTTCCGCCCGGAGCCGCGCGACCGGCATCAACCTCACGCCGGAAGCGCTGAAAGACCCGCAGGCCTTTCAGAATTTTCAGAATATTCAGGGACAGCTTTCAAACGCGCTCTCGCGCCTCATGGTCGTTGTGGAGCAATATCCGCAGCTTAAGAGTCAGGCAAATTTCACCGTGCTCCTTTCGCAGCTCGAAGGACAGGAAAATCGGATTCGCTTAGAGCGCAATCGTTACAACGATCTTGTCCGCGATTATAACGCACGTGTCCGTTCCTTCCCAGCAAGTACAATTGCGAGCATGTCGGGCTTCACGCAGTATCCTTATTTCGAAGCCGCGGCCGGCGCGGAGAACGCGCCGAAAGTAAATTTTGGAACGCCGGGCGCGGAGGATGGAACTCCGCCGGCGTCGACCGCACCACCCTCCGGTAACGCACCACCCGCTCCCGCTACGGAACCACATGGCCCGGTACGCCCGGCGCCCGCACGATGAAAACGTTGGCTTTGAATTTGGTAGCCGTGACCTTTAGGTCACGGCGAGTTCTGAAAATTCGCTGTGACCTAAAGGTCACGGCTACAATGTTAGCGCTCTCTTTAATATTTTTAGTATCGGGAATCCGAGCTCAATCCACTTCCAACTATCCCGCCGTTCCTCTCTTCAAAACCGGCTATGTTCTCGATGAAACGAATTCTCTTAGCTCCGAACAGATAGCCGCGCTCGATCAGAAACTTCGGCATTACCAGGATTCTACATCGACGCAGATCGTAATTCTGCTTATTCCGACACTCGGCGGATATCCGGTCGAGGATTTTGCCGTCGCCATTTACGACAGCAATAAGATCGGGCAAAAAAATAAAAACAATGGCGCGCTTATCCTGCTTGCCATGCAGGACCATAAAGGCTGGATCACCACCGGCTACGGCTTGGAACCCACGCTGACCGACGCCGCGACGAGCATGATCTATCAGCAGATACTCGTGCCAGCATTGCGTAAAGGCGATGTGTATGCCGGGCTCAATCAGGCGACGACCGCGATGTTCCAGGTCATCGGTGGAGAATTCAAGAACGAGAACCCGCAAAGTCCTTTTCGAGGACGGCGTAATGCGCCATCGCCGGGAGGGTTATTTCTTATTGTCGTTGGATTTTTTGTATTTCTTTTTATCATGCGCGCATTGGCAGGAAGTGGCGCGAAGCGAACGGTTGTCGGTTCCGGCGGCGCAGGATCCGGCTGCATGGGAGGGATATTGCAGGGACTCTTCTGGTCCTCACTCTTCAACACTGGCCGCGGTGGCTTGGGCGGAGGCGGATTTAGCGGCGGAGGTTTCGGTGGGTTTGGTGGAGGTGGCGGCTTCGGCGGTTTCTCCGGCGGCGGCGGAATGACGGGTGGAGGGGGAGCGGGAGGTGGATGGTGAACCGGATTCCACTGATTGCAAAATACCAGCTCAGTGATTCCTAAAGTCTTCTAATCTCGTTTTTCAATGGCCCAATTGCAGTTGATGCTTGCATCGCAAGATGACCGAATCGCTATTTATGCAATTCGATATGACATCTATGCCAAAGAGTTGGAACAGCACCCTCCGAATCCAGAAGGTAGCCTATCGGATGAACTCGATTGCTTTAACGAATACATCGTTGCAAAAAGGGCCCAGACCATACTTGGTTTTATAAGCATCACACCCCCAGGGAGTCCTCGCTACTCCATTGACAAATATCTGGACCGTAAGGAATTTGCATTCCCGTTCGACGGCAATCTTTGTGAATTACGAATACTTACGATACGGCAGGAACATCGTGGGACTGAGTTGGCCCTCTTACTGATGTTCTCCGCTCTTCGCTGGGCTGAGTCGAACCATGCTTCACGTATTCTTGCTATGGGACGAAAAGCGTTGCTACCGTTCTATAAACGGGTCGGCTTTGAATTACTCGGTAAACCGATTCTCTCGGGCTCAGTTGAATTCGAAGCGATGACGGCAACAAGCTTACAACTGAGAAGTCAATTATCAAACGATCTGATGTTGAATCAAATCATAATGCGCGGATTAGAACAAAGCGCTTGGCAGTTACCCTTCAGCAGCGACTTACCCTCGAACTCCTGCATGCACGGCGGAGAATTTTTCGAGGCCATAGGCGAGGACCTTCAAACGCTCGAACGCCGAGCAGAAGTTATTAGCGCCGATGTGCTCGATGCATGGTTCCCGCCTGCTCCTGAAGTAATCGAAGTCCTTACGAAAGATCTCCCGTGGCTGCTACAGACAAGTCCTCCTCTCGCAGCTTCCGGATTAGTGAATGCCATCTCCCATGCTCGGACTATTCCCAAAGCCTGCATTCTTGCCGGCGCGGGTTCTTCCGATCTTATTTATCTTGCCTTTCAAAGATTGCTTACTCGGAAGTCCCGAGTGCTGGTGCTCGATCCCATGTATGGAGAATACGCCTATGTGTGTGAACAATTGCTTGGGATGGACATCGATCGGTTTATTCTAAAGGAATCCGATGGATTTGCCTTTGACGATGCCAGGTTTGAACGGCAGCTACAATCGGGATATGATGTGATTGTCTTGGTCAACCCGAATAACCCGACCGGGACCTACATCCAAGCTGAGGTTATCGAGCGCGTGCTTTCGCATCTTCCGCCATCTACCATACTATGGATTGACGAAGCATATATCGATTTTGTCCAAGGGTCTCAGACCCTCGAAGGGATTGCGGCGAGGTCTCGCAACGTGATAGTCTGCAAAACCCTCTCGAAAGCCTATGCGCTTAGCGGAGCGCGGGTCGCTTATCTTGTTGCTCATCCTGATACGATCGCAGCATTACGGCAGTGGACTCCGCCATGGAGCGTCAGCTTGCCGGCTCAATACGCGGCAATCGAAACTCTAAAACATCTCGATTATTATTCCGCACGGCATCTGGAAACAGAGACCTTACGCGCGGAACTTGCTGCGGGGCTCGAAAATATTCCTGGAATCACTATTATTTCCGGGATCGCCAATTTTTTGCTTTGCAAGCTCCCTTCGGTCCAGCTTCAAGATTTCTTGCCATCATGCCGTTCTCGCGGGTTGTACATGCGAGATGTTTCCTCTATGGGTCGCGTAGTTCCTGAAAATATCTTTCGCATTAGCGTGAAAGACCACGACACGAATCATCGAATGCTGCGAATTATTGATTCTGTGTTGAAGAATTCCGTGGCGAAAAGGTAAAAGGGACACGCCTTTCAGCGTGTTCCGGCGATCATGTTCAGATGTACTCCACTCTGCCGCGCATTTCTTCGGGTGTAAATCTTCCTGCGATTGCAGCAGACTCCAGTATAATTTCGCCAATGGAACGCACTGCGACCGGGCAATAAATAATACCGCAATGTTCCTGCAGCTTGGCGGCGATTCGAAGAAAGTCTCTATCATGAGTGACGAGAATTCGTTGCTCACGTTGAGCGAATTCAAATTGCTGATTATACTCAGTCGTACGCAAGCCAACTTCCTGCATTGTTGTTACATTGATCCCCTGAGCCCTCAGTCCATCTGCAATATCGGGATCGACATTTTCATCCAGATGGAGTCGAAGTAATGGCATTATACTTTGCGGCGGCTTTACGCTAAACGCAATGTACGCTCTTCCTTCATTCTTCGGACAAACGCATCATCATCGGCAAACGACTGATCGATTTCGGCCTTATGGTCATAATAATAGGCGAGCGCCGCATAAACAGCCGCTATGGGTAAATTCCATTTGGCCGCGATAACGGAAAGCGGCATCGTCTGGTAAAGATGATATGCTGCGACATCCTTCACAGTAAACCGTGTGCCTGCAATACGCGGCTTGCCAAAGCACATATCCGGGTCGGATACAATATGTTCCGTACTGAGATTCATAAAAAATCAAACGAAATTCCAAGAATCGAGTTCCAAAACAAAAGGGACACGCCCCTCAGCATGTCCCTTCATTCTAATCCCAGAAAATACTCAGCGTAATTCCGGCTTCGACTCGCTGAACACTTTCTTCTTCCTCGGTGCTCGCGGCGCGCGAACGGGCCGTTTTCGAGCTGGCGCCTTCGTCGGCTTCTCCTCTTCGACGACGTCGGGATAGGTATAGATGTCGTATTTGTAATTACGGAGCACCCAGGTTTTTTCATCGTGGCTGACGACGTAATTCGGCAGCATAGGAATTTTGCCGCCTCCGCCAGGCGCGTCGATAACGTAATAGGGAATGGCAAGGCCGGAGGTCCAGCCGCGGAGTTTATCCATGATGTCGAGGCCGACTTTGACGGGCGTTCGGAAATGATTCGCGCCCTTCGTGATGTCCGCCTGATAAATATAGTAGGGGCGCACCCGCATCGCCAGCAGCTTTTGCATTAACTCTTTAACGACCATAGCATCGTCGTTGACCCCTTTCATTAGTACCATCTGGTTTCCGACCGGGCAACCGGCATTCGCAAGCATTTCGCAAGCTTGCTTTGCCTCAGGGGTGCACTCCCACGGATGGTTAAAATGGGTATTGACGTAAATCGGATGATATTTCTTAATCATCTCGCAAAGCGCGGGCGTAATGCGCTGCGGAAGTACGCACGGTATTTTCGTCCCCAGCCGAACAATCTCCACATGCGGGATTTCACGCAATCCCTTCAGGATTTTTTCGAGCATGAAGTCGGTGAGCGTGAGGGGATCGCCGCCGGAAAGGATCACGTCTCGGATTTCGGGATGAGCCGCGATATAATCCAGTCCACCCTGAATGTACTTCATCGAAATCTTCGAGGAATCGCCGACTTTGCGTTTGCGCGTACAAAAGCGGCAGTACATCGAGCATTGGCTCGTGACAAGGAAGAGCACGCGGTCCGGATAGCGGTGCGTGATCGACGGGACGGGCGACATGGCATCCTCATTGAGAGGATCGTCGGGCGCATCGAGGTCGTCGAGTTCCTTTTCGTCCGGCACGCATTGAAGCCAAATCGGATCGCCCTTGTGCCGGATGAGCGAGAGATAATACGGGTTTACCCGTGTTTGAAAGAAGTCGTTAAGTTTCTCCGCAACTTCCGGTTTGATACCGAATTGAGAAATAATCTCTTCTTTAGATTCAACCGATTTGCGGAGCAGTTCCTGCCAGTATTCCATAATAAGTGATTTGTTCGAACCATTGCTTCCGGCCTCCCGGAAGACACGGCTCGTGTTGATGTCAATGTTTTACATCACGCTGCACAATTCGCAGCTATGATGCGCCACCGGATTTTCCAGCAGCTTTGGTTCTACGACCGCTCGCGCGATCGTTTTCCCAAATGCAATATAATACATTCGAATCGAAAAAGCAAATTTGTAGCCACGCCCTTTAGGTCACGGTGAATCAAAACTCGCCGTGACCTGAAGGACACGGCTACATTCGTTTGCCAAAAATTATTAAATCGTCGCCTCGCTTATAATAGTCCGTGATGCGAGCGAGCGTTTCGTAGCGTTGCTTTGCATAGAAGGCTCGCGTTCGTTCGTACGATGGTTGGCTGCTTGTTTCTGCAATGAGCAAATAGCCCCCGTGTTCCTTTACGAATCTCACTGCGAAGTCATCCAGCTCCTGCGCAATGCCGCCCCCCTGAAATTCCGGATGCGCGGCGATCCAGTACATATCGTAGGTGCCGGCCGTCGCGGGGGTCGGGCCCAGCAGAAGAAAGCCGGCTACGCTATTTTTCTCTTCTGCCACGAACGCATAATAATCTTTTTGCTCCGTTTTTTCGATTGAAATGTCAATGAGCTCTTCTGCGATCGCAATTTCGGCTTCTGAAAAATTTTTCGTCGCTCGAAGAAGTGCGATCACTTCTTCCCGATCGTCTCGCGCTAGTTCACGTATCATATTCAAAAATGTTACGTGGCGCGTTCAACGTGCCAATTGTTTCGATCGTTCGATTGCACGAGCATGTTCGATTACACGACAACGTTCGACCGCACAATTAAGAATTTCATTTATTGTGCCAGCGAACGTTCGACCGCTCGCGCGCACGGCTCGCATGAAGCCCGCATCTTCGCTAATGTCCGGATTCGGATTCGCTTCGAGCACGAAGAGATGGCCCTTCGCATCCAAACGAAGGTCGACGCGCCCATAATCGCGCAAACCCACAGCAGCCGCGGCCTGCAAGGCGATGCTGCGCGCTTCGCTCGCGATGTCCTCCGGAATTTTCGCCGGACATTCTGGCACCGTCGTTTGATACATGGGCGATTCTTCCACCCATTTGGCTTCATAGCTCACGATGCGTGGCATTCCTTCGGGCATGTTGTCAAATGTAATTTCCGAAATCGGAAGCGTCTCGAAGTTTCCATTAGACGTAGCCAGCAGCGCAACGTTTAATTCGCGGCCATCGATAAATTCTTCCGCGAGCGCTGGCTGCTCGAATTCCGATTGAATAAATCGCGCACGATGAGCAAGCGCTCTTGCATCTTGCACGATGGCATGTGCATCGATCCCGATGCTTGCGTCCTCATGCACCGGCTTGACGATCAACGGAAAGCGTAGCAATGGATCGAGCGTTTCTTCTTTTTTGAAAAGTTGATGCTTCGGCGTCGGAATGCCGTTCGCAACGAAGACCGCCTTTGCTAATGATTTATCGAGCGCGAGACCCAATGCAAGGGGCGCGGAGCCAGTGTATGCAATTCCGAACAGTTCGTACATCGCCGCGACGTTCAGTTCGAGCTTCGACTCTCCGAGAATTGCTTCGCAGCAATTGAAAATCACGTCTGGCCGGTCCTGCGAAAGAAACGAGCAGAGCCGTTTCGGATTATCGTCCGCACTGAAAACGCTCACGTCATGCCCTTGCTCGCGGAGTGCCGTTGCAATCGAGCGCATCTGAAGAAGAACACCGAACTCGGAGGCATCGACGAAGTCCGCGGAGGGCGGATGATACGCCGGGTCCGACCGCCGGAGCCAATGGTCCTCCGAAGCAGTATTGCGGGGTTCATTATATATAACAGCTACTTTCAAGATCAGAACCTGGATTACGCGGACGATTTTTAGGATTGTTTCCGTATCAATAATATGTCATTGCGAGGAGCATGACTCGACCGAAGGGAGAATCATGCGACGAAGCAATCCTTTGGGGCATTGCTCTAACCTGAGGGATTGCTTCGTCGTCCCTCCGTGACTCCTCGCAATGACGTTCAATAAAAAAATCTGCATCCGCAAATTGTCCCCGTAATCCATTTTAATCCGCATAATCCGGTTTCTACTTCGCATATTTCGGTTCGAACTTGAATGGAATCCCGTATCGGTCGCAGCCAGATTTCAAAACGGAGAGAAGCATCGCTTCGTAGGTCAGTCCCGCGGCGCGCGCGGCTTTGGGGAAGCAGGAATTCTCTTCGGGATTCGGAAGAATGCCCGGCAGAGGGTTTACTTCGATGATGTTTGCTCGACCGCGTGCATCGAGCCGAACGTCGATGCGTGCCCAGTCGCGGCAATCGAGTACTTCAAAGGTGCGGAGAACAACGGTCTCGATCTCCTCTTTTAACTTGACGGAAATATCGGCGGGACACGCGAAGATATTGAGCGGCTGCTCCGCTACATCGTAAATCCACTTCGCTTCATAGGAATAAATATTATTCGCTTCCGGCGGAAGCTCGCCAAAATTAATTTCGACGATTGGGAGCACTCGCGCCTTTTGTCCGGTACCGAGCACGGCGACGGTAAATTCGCGGCCAGGAAGGAATTCCTCGATGAGCGCTGGCTGACGGTACTCGCCGGCAATGCGTTCGATCTCATGGTTCATCGCATCTAAGCTGGTAACGAAGGAAGAATTTCGAATACCTTTCGAAGAGCCTTCAGAAATGGGCTTTACGATAAACGGGAAATCGGAGCCGGGCAATTGCGCCCGGATGGAGCCGATCGCGCGCCCCGTGGTGATAAAACGCGCAACCGGAATTCCATGATACGAAAGAATTTCTTTCGTGCGCGCTTTATCGAGCGCAATAGCGAGCGCGAGCGGGCCGGAGCCGGTGTAGGGAATGCCAAGCATTTCAAGAAGCGCAGGAAATTGTGCTTCGCGAGCCGCGCCCGTGAATCCTTCGGCAAGATTGAAGACAATATCGAAATCCTTGATGAGCAGCCGGTCAATTGCGCGGTCGGGCACGGCCTCGATCACTTCGACTTCAACATCGGGATGCGATTGGAGCGCCTGCCGGACGGCATCGATCGTCTCCGGCGCGTCCCACTCTGCGTAAAGATCCTCGATGATCGAGGGCTGCAAGACTGCTCCCTGTTGCGGCGCTGTGGCGACGATACGTTCGCGGTAACCTTTGATTTGGGGTTTGATGTTTGCTAAGAGTCCTACGCGCATAGTCTATTAGAATTTGATTTCAGAACAGGCACTCTCGATGCCTCAAGAAAAAATCAATATAAAAAACAGAATTGGTGTTTGAAAGTCAAGTGTTTGAAGCGTAATGTGGATAAAAAATATATTCTGTTTACAACTTCCTACGGTGTTTGATTGCAGATGGATCGAATCAAACGCATTATTCTTTCGTCATGGATATGGAATTCTATATTCAATCTATAGGAAGAACGTCATTGCGAGGAGTCTTCCATGAGCGAAGCGAATGGAAGGCGACGAAGCAATCTCCGGAGATTGCTTCGTCGCGTGATTCTCCCTTCGGTCGAATCACGCTCCTCGCAATGACATCGCAAACGATCTTTTCGGAGATTTCTTATTTTGAAATACATGAAGTACACACTCTCCTCGCTACTCGTCGTTCTGTTTTTATCTTCCGTTTCGGTACGGGCGCAGGTAACATTCAATCGGGACGAACGGCGGATCATCACCATTACCGATGAGCGTCGCGATGCCGACAGCTTGCTCCCCTATCTTACCAACACAAGTGCACGAACGGCATGGCGTGCGGCTATCGGAATCGGAAACATCGGCGATACGACGGTCCGGGCGGCGCTTCTAAATTATTTTCTTGCCGAGCAACGGGATTCGGTCGCCGATGCGGAAGCCTTTGCGCTTGGGCTGCTGGGTCCCGATAAGAAAACAGACGAAGCACTAACCCGAGCGGCACGCGCGCACCCCACTTTGGAGCGATTAAAGGCGATTGCCCGGACGACGCCCAAAGCGGATAGCGGGTCGGGCGCGGAGATTGTACACGAGCTTGCGTCCGCCGCAAAGATCGACCCGCTCATGGAAGCGGATGCGTATGTTGCGTTTGCGCTTCATCACATTATTGGTCCCTCCATGATGAAGGACCTCGACCTTCTGGCAAATAATAATAATTCTGAAGTCCGATGGCGCGCCGCATACGCGTTCGCTCGCGCGGATGATTCTCTCGATTTAATGACACGTCTTCCAAGATTGAAGGACTTGTTGGTCGATCAGGGATCGCCCGATGTTCGCATGTTTGCAGCTTCGGCCCTCGGAAAGCTTCACAACGATCCGGCTGAGGCGGCACTCGTCTCTGCCTACCGCGGCGAGGAGGAGTGGCGAGTGCGCGTAAATATTTTGAGAGCATTCTCACAATTTCCAGCCATGGATTTAAGGATGCTTGAAATTTTGCAGCTCGCAGTGTCGAATGCGCTTCGCGATAGTACGATTGCGATTCAACTTGGGCTTACCGCCGGAGATGTTATCGATCATTTTGTCACATCGGGCACGTTTACTTCCGCGGATTCCGCCACCGTTCGGGCCTGGCTCGATGGATTCAACGGAACGGATGGCCGCAATGAGGAAATCGACCAGTTGGTGGCTGCTCGGCTCATGGTTCCGGCGGCTCGGTTAAATATCCCATCGCTCTATTCTGCGATCCAGAATTATGCATCGTTCAAAATAAATTCCATTCGAAGCTATGCCATTCGAGCGGCCGGGACGCTTGCCGATACGAACTACTTTTCACCTATTCTTACCACAATGGCCATGATCGACCAGGTGGAACAAGTCGAGCAGTTAGAGGCGCTCGATAGCATGTGGCAGCGCGCCAAGCATATTCCAGCGTTTCGTGCACAACTCGAAGCGAACCATACGGCCGACCTTTTTCGAGGACTTCTGATTCATATCAGCGATGCGGATCCGAACGTCGCCGTTGTCTCGGTCGCGCTTCAAGCGTTGCAAGACACCAGCATCGTTAACGATTCCGCTCGGCGGGCAGAAGCACGTGAGTATATGACGAAATATATCCGCGCGTTTGCCACGCATTCCACTCGCGATCAGCTCCTTGCCGCTGTCGAAGCCGATGCATGGTTGGGAGACGTTTCGCCTGCTGCGGATAGCGCGCTCCGAACCGCCTACGATTCCGCAAATTATTGGGCCGATTACGTACTGCTGGATTCCATTAGGACTTCCATTCTTCGCATCGAAGCAAGCAAGGGCAATCATCGAGCCATGGCGCTTCCTGCGCGGCTCCCTCGCATAAGTCATATCGACTGGAACACCCTCGAACATCTACCCGCCAAAATGATTATCAATTTCGAGCATGGTTCCATCGAGTTGCATCTGCTTACAGAGGAAACGCCGCTCACGGTGCTCAATATGATCCACCTGACGAGGGAGCAGTTCTTCGCCACCAATCCCATCCATCGCATCGTCCCAAATTTCGTGATTCAATCGGGCGATCCGACCAGCACGGGATACGGCGGCCCGGGCTATATGATACGAAGCGAGATCACGCCGCGCGAATACGATCGCGAAGGCCGCGTTGGTATGGCAAGTGACGGAAAAGATACCGAAGGCTCACAGTGGTTTATCACGGAATGCCCGACTCCCCATTTGGACACGCACTATACTATTTGGGCCGAGGTCACCTCTGGCATGGACCAAGTATTCAACCGCGCGCAAGACGAACCCGTCGATTCGATCAATCCCTACTAATAGAATGGCCAGGATCCTGGAAGAAATCCGGCAAAAGGCTGCCATTGCGCCGGAGCGTATTATAGATCGTCCGAGGCGCATAGCCCTTGGAGATGCCTTCGACGAGCGTATTCTCGAAGCGGCGCGAACAGCGTCAAGGGAAAAAATTGCGGAGATCATTTTGATCGGCGATGCCGAACTGGTGCAACGCGAAGCGGCGCGCGCCGGAATCGTATTGGACGGAATAGAAATCATTTCTCCGATGGACTTTCCGGAAATAGAAAATCTCGCGACACGCTATTTCGAACGGCGAAAAGCAAAACTCCTCACCTTCGACGTGGGGCTTGCGGAGCTGCATTCGAACGATCTTCTTTTTGGGGCAGCGCTGGCGGAAGCAGGATATGTCGATGGAATGATCGCCGGTTCGCTTTCGACGACGGGCGATGTCATTCGCGCCGCGCTCAAAGGTATTGGCATTGCCGATGGCGTCTCGGTGCTTTCGAGTATGTTCCTGCTTGCATTCCCTCCGATCGCGGAAATTCGGGAGTATGAATTCTCCGTTGCCTTCGCCGATGCCGCCGTGGTCATCGAACCGAACGCCGAGCAATTGGCCGATATAGCCCTTTCGACTGCGCAAACGTATCGGGCGCTAACGGGCAATGAACCCTATGTGGCGATGCTTTCCTATTCCACCCTCGGCAGCGCTCGTTCCGCTTCGACCGAAAAAATGATCGAAGCCACGGCACTCGCGCGTGTGAAAGCGGCAACTTCCACGACATTTCCCACGCTCGCCATCGATGGCGAGATGCAATTCGATACCGCATTTATTCCTGCCGTTGCCGCGCGCAAGGCGAAGGAAAGTGTCGTCGCCGGCCGTGCTAATGTCTTTATCTTTCCTAATCTCGATGCGGGTAATATCGGCTATAAGATCGCGGAACGGCTTGGAATGGGCGAGGCCATCGGCCCCGTATTGCAAGGGCTTCGGAAACCGATGAACGACCTTTCGCGCGGAGCGAGCACGAACGATATTGTGAACATGATTGCGATTACGGCCGTTCAGAGCCGGGATTATGCGGACCAAAATTTAGTATGAGAATCCGTCCCCGTAATCCATCTTACATTCGTGTAATCTAAGTTCCATGACGGTTCAAAACGCGCTCGCCGAATTATATAAGTGGGCGAAACGAGAGGACTTCGCGGGCCACGATCCGCATGACCTTCTTTCATCGCCATTTTTTCGCGGCGTTCGAGCCTCGAGTTCGATGCGATTAGCGCGATTAGTGGCACTGCAACTTGGCCGTCGCTCTGTTGTCGATTTGCGCTCGTTCCTTCGCGTCCCGCGCGCGGAAAACCCGAAAGCACTCGCGCTGTTTCTGATGGGGCTGTTGCGAGCCAGGAACGCGGCCACTCCCGATTGGAAATCCGATGCCGCGGAGCTTGCGGGACGGCTTCTCGCTTCCATCCGAGAAGAAGGCGGATGGGGGTACCCGTTTCCCTGGCAATCTCGAACGCATTACCTTCGCGAACATACGCCGAATATAGTTACGACCTCGTTTGTTGGCAGCGCCCTTCTGGAATGGCATGCACTCGCTCCTTCCATAGAGCTTTTAGAAGCGATCCGCCGGGCTGCGGAATATATTGCTCGCCTCATGCCACAGGCCTCATCCCTCAGCCCCTTCTCCTCGCCAGGCGAGGAGGTTATTGGATTCGGTTATGCCGAAAATGATCCGCAGGTCGTCTTCAACGCCTCGCTGCTTGGCGCCGAATTTTTACTCCAGGCGGGAGAGCTTCTTTCCAATCCTACCTACCTCGGACTTGCCCGGCGGGCTGCCGAATTCGTCGCGAACGCACAACGGACGGATGGTGGATGGGACTATGGCCTCGAAGCATCGCAGCGCTGGACCGATTCCTTTCACACTGGCTTTGTCATCACATCGCTGAAATCGATTGCCGATCGAATCGGCGAGGAACGCCTTGGGGAATCGGCGCGGCGCGGTTTTGAATATTACCGGAAAACCTTTCTCGAACCGGATTTCGCGGTTCGTTATTTCCCGGACAAGCGCTATCCGATCGATGCGCACGCGCTCGGGGAAGCAATGGTGACCTTCCACACTTTTGGCGATCACAAAACGGCGACGCGCATTGCCGAGTGGTCCATTGAACATCTCCGATCCCCGGCGGGATATTTTTATTATCAGCGTCACCGCCTTTTTACAAATCGTATTCCCTATATTCGCTGGTCGAATGCATGGATCTTTCGCGGACTTTCGGAAGTCGCGAGCGCCGAGTTCGTGAGTAATCGGGAAACGCCGCAGATTCATCCGGTTCCCAATACTCGGCATGAGGCGCCCGATACGCGCCCATTGGTTTGGATCGACCTTGAGAACTCGCCACACGTCCCATTCTTCGTGCCGATTATTTCGGAGCTGGAACGCGCGGGATGCGAAGTTATCCTCACGGCGCGCGATTTTGCCCAAACGCTGGAACTGGTCGAGCACGCTGGACTAAACGCGCGTATTATTGGTGGGGAGTATGGTAATTCCGGCGCGAAGAAGACGCTCGGCATCCTTTCGCGCGCGGCACGGCTTGCGTGGATGATGCGTGGACGAGGAATTGCGATGGCGGTCGGACATGGCTCGCGCGGGCTGTTGCTCGCGGCACGAATGCTTCGTATTCCTACGCTCACGCTCTACGATTACGAAGGCGCAAGTGTTGGCTTGTTCCATCGCCTCAGCACTTATGTAATGACGCCCGAGTCCATTCCATTTTCCACACTGGAGAAACTTGGGCTTACGAAAGAAAAATATTTAACCTATCCCGGTCTAAAAGAAGATGTTTATGCAGGCATCTTCCAGCCCGATGAAGCGATCCTCCGTACGTTGAATCTCGATCCTTCGAGAATTATCATTGCGGTTCGCCCTCCCTCGCGCACGGCGCATTATCGAAGTGAAGAATCGTTTCAGTTGTACGATGAGATTATGGAGCGGCTTGTCGCTCGCAAGGATATTCAGATCGTTCTTGTGCCACGCGACCGAACGAATGTAGCTCAGGCCCGGGAATTTGCGCGCTATCCAAACGTGATCGTCCCTACCGTTGCGGTTGATGGTATGAATCTACTGTATCATTCCGATCTTGTCCTTTCTGGCGGCGGGACGATGGTTCGCGAAGCCGCCGCGCTCGGCGTGCCGGCAATTACCATTTTTAAAGGGCCGATGGGAGCCGTGGACCGATGGCTGATCGAGAAAGGTCGAATGATCGCCATTAACCGAGCGGAAGAAATTGTGCCGTTGCTGCAAAAACGGAATCGCGCGCCTGTAAAGTATTCGAATGCGGCGAAGCCGGTGATTGTCGAAACGATCCTTCGGCTCATCGCATAATACCATTAATAATGGTCAGGCATTTGCATATTCGACTCCATCCATGCTTTTGCGAATACTCATCTTTATTCTCATACTACCTATTATCGGAGGTTGTAAAATGAAAGCTCATCAAAACCAGACCAATGAGAACGGCGACACGACGACAACCGAAGCAACCATGACACTCAGTTCGACCGCATTTAAGAACGATTCCGCGATACCGCAACGGTTCTCCTGCCAGGGTGAGGACATCTCGCCGATGCTTACATGGAGCAGCGCGCCGGAAGAAACGAAAAGCTTCGCGTTAGTGATCGAAGATCCCGATGCGCCAAATGGTACATTCATCCATTGGGTCATTTATAATATTCCTTCCAGCGAGCATGGGCTTGCGGAGAATATCGCGCGGCGCGATCCGCTTCCGAATGGTGCGAGGCAAGGTACCAACAGCGCGCAACAGTTGGGCTATATGGGTCCGTGTCCTCCGGCCGGCAAAGCCCACCGGTATTATTTTAAACTCTTTGCGCTCGACACGGAAATAAATATCCCAGGCGAAGCCACGCATGATAAACTTATGAGCACGATCCAGGGGCATATCCTCGCCAAAGGAGAGATTATGGGGACCTATCAAAAAAAATAACATATTGGTATTCTATAAGAATGGGTCGACGTTTGCCTGTTGTGACTCTTCAGCCCCCATGGTGTTTAGTCCTTGATGTCGATCGGATCGCTGAGCCTGAAAAAGGCACGGAGCATGAGCGCGCGGGTTACCGCGGGCACGGTGCTGCATCCGGTAGAAACGATGGAAGCGCGGCGCGGTGCGCAGCCGGCAGATCCTTCCGCCGATATTACGCCAGACGAAAAGATCAATATGGTCCGGCCGGCCAAAGAAGTGCCGGACCATGAGTTGCTCGCCCGGTTTCAACAAGGCGATGAGGATGGTTACGTCGAGCTTTATTTGAGGCGGCAAGCAGAAGTGTTTACATTCGCGCTACGGCTTGCTGCTGGGGACCGCGATCTCGCAAGTGACGTCTTTCAGGAGACTTTTATAAAAGTCTATCGCAAAGCGCACACGTTCCGCGAAGGGACGAATGTGCTCGGCTGGCTTTATACCATTGTGCGGACGACCTTTCTCAATCATCGCCGACGACGCACCCTCGTTGGGCTCGACGATGCGGCCGAGATGGCTTCGAGCGACCGATCGCTCGCTCCGGAATTTCGCGAGGAGCAATCGACACTTCGCGAGCGCGTCGAGCAAGCGATCGCGGCATTGCCAATCGAAATTCGGGAACCGTTCGTATTGCGGGAATGCGATGGACTTTCCTATCAAGAAATTTCGGAGCAACTACACATCACGCATGGCGCCGTGCGGCAGCGTATTTACCGGGCGAAACAAGCCATGCGCGAATACTTATGGGATTTGGTCAGCGATGAAGATCCTGCACTTAGCACTTAGAATTTAGCATTACTATCGTGGCAACGTTCGAAGAAAAAATCTTAGCCTATCTCGACGGCTCGCTTTCTGGCGAGGACCGCGAGGACGTGCTCGCTCAAATCGAGGGCGGGAACGCGGGCGCCACGCAGCTTTTTAGTGCGCACCAGCGCCTGGAATCGCTGTATGCGCTTACGGCCACGCCCGTGAGCGCGCCGCTCTCGCTCCAGCGAGAACTGGCGTCGAAGGTGCCGGTGCTCGCGATCAAGCTGCCCTATCTCGCCATGCCGGAAAAGCGTCGTAAGCGCGCGGCCGCCTGGCTCTGGGAACTTCCTTCTTTCCGCCTGAATGCAATTCTAATCCTTCTCACGGCGCTACTGGCCGGCGGTATTTGGTATGCCTTGGATCGTGCGCACGGCAGGTCTGTTTCGCAGACAATTGGTACAACTCCTCATTCTTCCATCGCATCATCCTCTTCGGGAAATGCCGCGAAAATTGCGGGGCCGGCGAGAGCGAATAATGCCGGTACGAATATCCCCTCTCGATCGATGCGTTCGAAGTCCGTGCATTCGACCACTAATACTCAAGCTACGCATCCGTCCCAACCGTTGAAGCTTCAGAGTTCCATTCCCAATAATAGGAATTCGATTGCGGATAACAGGAATTCTATTCCGCATAATGCGAATTCGATTTCGAACAATACAAATTCAATTCCGAATCATTCGAATTCAGAATCTAATAACGCGAGTTCGATTTTGCAAAATAAGAGTTCCATGCCGTCGATCGTTGCAGTCATAAAGGAGCCTTCCGCGGTGCCCCAAAAAGCCTTGGAACGAATCGTTCTACCAACCCCAGACACGTTTGGCAACCTACCGCCGCCGGAGTTGAAGAAAGTGGTAATTCCAGAGCAGCCTCCTATTGCAAATAACCCGAATACAATGGGAACTTCCAAGCTGCCTCCGCTCGACACCACCCCGATGATAGGAGAAACGCGTAATGCAATGCTCCAGATTTTCGGCACGTGGGAAACGAGGATATTGCCGTATTCGGCCCAGCCTAATCCATCCGCATTCGCAAAGCAGCAAGGGGGTCTTTGGGGCCGCACATTGCTGGCCTCTGATTTTGAATTCGGTGTGGATTATCTCCAGTTGGGCCATTGGCTTTCGCTGGGAGTTCGCGCGAGTTATGCGCCATTCATTCGGGAGCAAGAAGTCATACACACCGAATCCCTTTCGGGGGATAATCATCTTAGCAAGAAGGTTAGCGAGACCATTCTAACCTCCTCGAACTCTGCATGGTACGCTCCGTCCCTCACCTTCTCGCCAAATCCTGGCGAGCGATTGAATTGGACGTTTACTGCGATCGGTGGTGATGTATTCGCGAATGGCTGGCTCGTTCGCGGTGAAGTGGGAGCGACGTATCTATTGTGGAGTGGCTATGCACTCCGAGCCGCTGCTTCTTATGAGTTCGATCGAATTAGTCCTGCTTCGCCAATTGACTCATCCACCCCAAATTCTTCGATGGAGGCCGGTGCAGCAATTAGTTCTACGGCTGGTTGGCATCAATCCCAGGGCTTCGGTATCTCGCTTGGTATATCGCTACGTCCATGAAACGGCTCCTTATTATTCTGGCTCTGTTCGCCGCCGGCTGTGCTCACGATCTCACGGCGCCGCTTGCATCCGTTTCCACAACGAACATGGCCGAATATTTCTGGACCGCCGGAACGTCGGAGGCGCTCAACACGGATATTCTTACCACGCGAGATTCTAACGGCGGACTGCTCGTGGATGATTCGAATCCGAACGGAACACTGCGTACCACGCTCCGTTGCCGCGTTTCGGCGGATACGATATTTGCCGAGGGATTTATAGACAGTTCGGTTATCGATCTCACCTATCCCAACGCTAACATGAGCTTTATTGAAGGGGATACCTTACCGCCGGTATCCGATCGTCCCGGAGGTATCCTATTGCTTCGAAGCAATCCACTCGTCGATTCTTCCTGGCATGCTGGAACCATTCTAAAAAAGAATTCTCCAAATTATCATGCTTATGCCATCGAAGCGCGGCTGCTTGCGCGTCTCGATACACTTACCGTTGCCGGTGTTTCGTATCCCGATGTCCTTGCCATTCGTTACGCGCACGAATTGCCGGGTTTCTCCGCCGATTCAATCAACATACCGTATTGGGTGATCTTTTACGAGCGGGGACGGGGACCGATTATGTTCGATAAAGTGGAAGGCTCGAAGTTCGAGCGCCGCGCGATTCTGCCCTGAAGCCGCGGCTCATTTCATACGAAGAAGCTAAAAATATTCGTATATTGGGGTTGTAACTCCGTGCATTATACGGTGTTTTCTGGTTATGAAAGCCTTCAACGGTCGGTCACTTCTCGCAATGACGTTTGTGCTCCTCGCGGCGCCCGCGAACGCGCAATGGAAAAATGTCGCGCCGAATTTAGTGCCGCAGGGGCCTCAACGGGGCGCCATGCAGTTCCGGGATGGGGTGGTATGGACGGGCAGCACCACACTTTGGAGTTCACACGATAAAGGACAGACCTGGCAGCAGTCCCTCGCGTTTCCGGCCTCGAAGATTTTCGACATTGCATTTTTCGACAAATTGAACGGACTTGTTGCCACCGAGGATGAGATTCTTGTTACAAATGATGGCGGAAAGACATGGAAGAATTCTCTTTCGGGTGGCGACTTCCGCAAAGTTGGCTTTAATGGCTCTGCTTCCACCCTGCACGCCGTGGATTATGATGGCGGGTTCTATACCAGCACGGATGGCGGTTTGAATTGGAGCACTTTTTCCATTGGGATCGACGCCCGTTCCTTCGCCATTGCGAGTGACCATACAATATACTTGCAAACTACGATTCCTGTTGGTGGACAACCCATAGGAACTGTGTGTCAATCCACCGACTTGGGCTACACGTGGAGCATCGGTGGCGCGCAATTCCAATATGACTGTTACACGGTGGCCGTTGATTCCTGCGACTCGAAGCGGCTTTATTTAGTGAATGAGCAAATTGTTTTGCCGACAGATATGGTTGCGAAAATTTATCTAAGCACCGATGGCGGACAGAGTTGGAAATTCACGGATTCTCACGAAGAACCTTACTACTCCGGCGCGTTGAGCACGAACAATGACGCCGTGTTCCTTGGTGTTTCCGATGCGAGCGGTCTCCGGCGATCAATGGATAAGGGCTTGACATGGAAGTCGATTGGTGGTCCCGCAATTGGCGTGGATGCGCGGAACATCGCCGTGGTGAATGATAACACGGTTCTTGCCACTGATACCGCGGGCAGCATCTGGCTTACGACAAATGGCGGTGGCGATTCGGTACAGAGCGGGCCAGCGGGGACACTTTCGCTCGCACCCAAGCAACTCTTTGACAGCGATACTGCTGGATGTGATTCTGTAGTAAGATCGATCCAAATTTTGAAAAGCGGCTGTCCTATTCCGTCGATAAATTCTGTAAAACTGGCTGGAATAGATTCGGCAAGCTTTAGTATTGAATCAATCGAAGCAGATTCTATCTCCATAGCGCTCCGTCCAGGAATCCCGGGAGATCAGAATGCTTCCCTTCTTGTGAATCTGGATAATGGCACAAGCGATACCGTGCACTTGAGTGGCTTTGTCGCGGCGTATGTGGGGACGGTTGCACTCTCTCCCGTCTCGCTTTTCGCAGGAGACACCCTGCACTGCGATTCGCTCACGTTTCCGCTCTATATTAGTTCTCTCGGTTGTCATCCTCCACCGATGTCAAAAATCTTTATTGGCGGGAAGGATTCCGACAGCTTCCATATTGTTGATAGCACCTCCGATTCTATCGCCGTCGAATGGACATCGCAAAAGCCCGGCGCTCAGCAGGCGTGGCTCATAGCACTGCTCGCCGATGGCACCCGGGATTCCGTTGTACTTGCCGGGTTTAGCACCACTACGCCTCTTCTCTTTTCCGTTTCGCCGCAACCGTCACTCTTTTTTCGCGACAGCTCCTATGTGAATTGCGGTTCGAGGTCCGATATGATTCGAATTTCCGCGAATGCCTGCCTATGGCCGAATGTAAAATCGGAACGCATCGTGGGTGTGGATTCGATGGATTACTCCATTGTGACTCCTATTGCGCCTTTTTCAGCCAGTGACAGTGTTAGAATTGTGTTTACCCCGCAGGATTCGGGAATTCGTTTTGCAGCATATCAACTTACGCTCGACAACGACACCGTCATCACCATTCCGCTTGCAGGTGTTGGCATATCCCCGTATAATCTTACCCTCTCAGCAACTTCGTTAAGCGAAAAGACCGACACCATCGGTGGCACTGTCGCCGTACCGATTATTGTCGATGGTCTTGCGCGAGCAGAAACTATCGAACTCGTGCTTCATTACCCGCTCGCGGATTTAGTCTATGATGGCTCCTTTGACCCTGCTGGAACGAAAGTAGATATTCCGGGCGAGCAATGGCCGGGCCGCTCGAAATTACGGATTATGGGCGTCCAGGATAGCGCCATTGCGGCCTATGCGCGCTTCGACGTCTTTAGCGATACTTCCTATACCCCTCAGGTCACATTTGATTCGCTAAATGTTCCAACCCAACTCGGCCCCTGCGAATATGTGCTGCCGCCGATGGCAACGGCGACGATCATGCCGATTCAAGGCTGCGGAATTCAAATGCTTTCGCGATGGGTGCATCTCGGTGAAAAACCGGTGTTCGGAATTCGGCCTAATCCGACCAACGGAGAAATTACCATTACTTCCTCGCTGGATGTGGGGGAGACGACGATAGAAGTTTACGATATGCTGGGCATGAGGCGCGGGTACTATCAATCGAGTCTCGCGAAGGGTGTTCCACTGGCGCTTTCGCTTTTACTTCCAAGTGGGATTTATTATGTGCGTGTAGCCTCGGAGGCGGGCGAAACGAACATTCCCATCGTAGTCGAACAGTAGCACAGCCATTCTCGGCTGTGGCGGACTTTTAGTCCGCCCCCGTTGTTTATTCATCATGCGAGAAAGTGAATTACTTCCCATTGAATCGACCGTCGAGACGGGCAAACTCTATGCCTTCGATGGCAAAGTTCCGAAAGTCCACCGAGAGCGTTTTTCTTGCGGCCGGCGCGAGGATCATCGGCGATGTCGAATTGGCGGAGAACGTGAGCGTTTGGTTCAACACGGTAATTCGTGGCGATGTTGAGCGCATTCGTATTGGACGCAACACGAATATTCAAGACAACGCGACCATCCACGTTACCAATTTCTCAAACCCGACATGGGTCGGCGAATCGGTAACGGTGGGCCACGGCGCGGTGCTGCATGGCTGCACGGTGAAGGACGGCGCGCTTATTGGGATGAAGGCAGTTGTCCTCGACCGTGCGGTGATCGGAGAGGAATCGCTTGTCGCCGCCGGCTCCGTGGTATTGGGGGGTACGATTGTGCCGCCGCGAATGCTCGTCGCCGGAATCCCCGCGAAAGTCATGCGTCCGCTGAAAGAAAAAGAAATCGAAGAAGTCGTTCGGTCCGGCGCGAGTAATTATAGGATGTATGTCCAGCACTATCGCGGCGAACTGCCGGAGAAAGATTGGGGAGTGGGAAGTTTTGCTTAGTCATATATTAATTTTTAATTTAACACGCAAGAAAATTCAACTCTGCAGTTTTCTTTTCTGCTCACTCGTCGTCGTTTTTTGCTCGGGTTGCGCTTCGCTATTTACCGGAAGCGATCATCGGTTATATTTCACCGGACCGAAAGACATCTCTATTTCGGACAACGAGGGAGCCGTGCTCACGATCTACGCTCAGGATACGAGCCGATTCATCCGGCCTGCTCATCTTGGGGAATTGACAGCCTGCAGTTCCGGGCGTACTCTTCGATTCAATCCCGGTAAGGCCCCGAGCGGATGGCTAATACTGGACGTCCTTGGTATCTATCCGGCAGTGATCGATGATGCGACTGGAAACTGGTATGAGTTTTATCCGATCGATCTAACGTTCGACGATAGTGTGTTATCGGCCCAGAAGAAAAAGAGTTCCATAACCTTTGAGCTTGCCGCGGGTGCTGGGATGGAAGAACCCATTCAACAAATTCCTCTCTTCTGGACGCATTATGAGCTTAGTGCCGGACTGGGATTTGCCGAACGCTGGGAAATTCTTTTACGTCAAGAAGCATCTACCTATACTGATCCCTTTGGATATTCCGATCTGAGTTACGTCGGTAATCTCTCGATCCAAAGCGCAGCAGTCCGATATTTTATTGTTGGCGGGCTTTTTGGAACCGCCGGAGGTGGATATGCTACAGCGTGGGCAGACAGCGCCCATAGTTTTGCCCGTTCTTCGGTGGAATATGGCCCTGCAAAAGCATGGACTCCAGTCCTTTTGGGAGGGCTTGGGTGGCGCGGAGACTTTTCTTACTTTGAAATCCGCGACTATTTCAGCACAAGGCGAATTGAGGCATTCGGTTACCCCGCCGTCTTGTTGAGGACGATTTCTATTGGATTTGGATTCTTCGTCAAGTTTTAAATATCGCCCTAATGACTAAGAAGTAACCCGCCTCACTCGTTTTCCTGTAACTTTCGGCTCGTTTCTTGGTCAGAGGTATTATCATTGAACAGAAACCTCTACCAAAATGAAAAAGCATTTAATATTCTCACTTATTGTAGCTGGAAGTTTATTGTTTAGCCTCACTGGGACCGATTCGGCCCGTGCGCAGGTGCCGGGGGCGATTATCAGCGCGGGCGCGCTGGGCGGTTTTCAAAGCTCGAATGTGTCGGGCGTAGGCGCGGGTAATTTTTATGCAATACGCGGCGCATTCTCCGGATTTTTCGGGGAGATGCGTCATGCCAACTGGGGTGGATCGGACGCTTATATTAATGATAACGGTTTCTTAGGCGGAATGGATTTCTCGCTCTTCAGCCTGATGCTCTCCGGCGCGGTCGGAGCCGGCTCGACAACGTATCAGGCACCGGCTGTTTTAGGCGTCGTTCCCGCTGCGCAGACCTACACGAGCTTCCTCTATGAAGCTCAGGCGATGTATCAGTTCAACATTGTTTCGGGATTTATTACCGCGGGCATTGGAGTGGATTATATCGGCGAAGCGAATTCCGTGGCGCCCATCGCCGGATGGGGCGGAGTGGCTTCGATCAACATCGGACTTTAGCCAGAACACGTGGAGTCTATAGCAAAACTCGCCCCTGCTGACATCGTGTCAACGGGGGCGAACTTTTTTTGCTAACTTTTCAGGATCCATCGTCCGGCGAAAGCATAAATGAATTTAAGCCGAACGGCGTTATCTTCCTATACGTCATAATTCAGCACTTTAGCACTTAGCACTACAATCCCGTGTCCGCCGTAAAACAACGCGCCGAGAAGGCCTATCTGAACGAAGCATTTCTGACCAGCCCCGAGGCGCGGATCGTCCGCATCCTTGCGGAGTATATCGAGCCGCGTACGCGGTTAGCGCATGCACGCGTGCGGGATACGATCGTCTTTTTCGGTTCCGCGCGCGTGCAATCGCCGGAGGAATGCGCCGCCGAAATTCACCAACTCGAAAATGCGCGCCTGCTGGCCACGCAAACGAATTCCTGCACGCCGGAAGTGGAGAAGGAACTCGAAGAAGCGATGCGCCGCGCCAAAATGCATCAGGAGCTTTCGCGATATTACGAGGAAGCGGCGGAGCTTGCACGGCTGCTGACGGACTGGTCGATCACGCAGGCCGCGCAAAACTACGAGAAGGCGCAGGTAGCGAAAGGTCAAATTGCGGCGGCACAGGTGAGGGAGCAAATTCCGTACGTCAACGTCGAGACGATCAAGACCCACTCGTTCAAGCAGCGCTATGTGATCTGTTCCGGCGGCGGACCCGGCATTATGGAAGCCGCGAACAAAGGCGCTATGCTCGCCGGCGGAAAATCTATCGGTTTCAATATTGCGCTCCCCTTCGAGCAAATGCCGAATAGTTACATCACCGACGAATTGAATTTCGAGTTCCATTACTTCTTCATGCGTAAGTTTTGGTTTGCCTATTTGGGAAAGGCTCTCGTGGCGTTCCCAGGCGGCTATGGCACCATGGACGAACTATTCGAATGCCTTACCCTCATTCAGACTGGCAAGATCCGCAAGAAGATGCCGATCGTCGTCTATGGCAAAAGTTTCTGGCAAGAGATCATCGATTTCGACAAGCTCGCTTATTATGGCGTGATCTCACGCTCCGATCTCAACCTCATTCACTTCTCCGAAACCCCGGAAGAAGCCTTCGAATATTTGAAGAGCGAGTTGATACGGTTGGATGAAGGAGAAGAGACGTTTTTGCATTCGAACCCGCTGGCATAGCATTCAAATCATTGGGCGATTATGAGATTACCTTCGATTGGCATAGCGCTCAAAGCCAATGGTTCACAACTCATTGCCCCTTCATCAGAATTTCAACGGCCTTCTCTAATTGAAGGTCCCGGCCCTGGGCAAGGGATTCGGGATCGTTCTCGACGACGTAATCCGGCACTAATTGTTGCCCCTCCAAATATTTTCCATTCATATCGAGCACGCCCACTTCGGGGATCCCAAAGTAGAGCGTGTTATCCTGCAGCGTTTCCCACCACACCGCGGTCGCGGTGCCGGGCACCGGCATTCCGACAATCTTGCCAATCCCGAGTGCACGGTAGGCATACGGGAAGAACGATGCATCGCTATAGTTGCTTTCCCCAACCAGAACCACCGAGGGTTTTGTCCACTTATCCGTCGGTTCGATTCCCAAATCCTGGCCACGAGGTGAGAAACGGACATACTGCTTGCCACTCAATAGCGTGGAAAGCTCGTCGTGCAACCATCCGCCGCCATTGAAGCGTGTATCGACGACGATTGCTTTTTTGGCATATTCACGTCCAAGAAGTTCGGAATAGACATGGCGGTAACTCGCATCGCCCATGCTGCGGACATCCACATAACCGATCGTACCGTGGGAAAGGCTATCGACTTCGTGCCGGCGCGATTTGATCCATCGTTGATATAGCAGTTCACTTAAGGCATCCTGCGTGATAGGTTTGACGGTCTCTTCCCAAGTGGAATTCTTTTCTGGATCATAGATCGTGAGCAGCGTCGGCACGCCGGCCTTGCGGTTAAGCCAGGAATTGAAGTCGACCATCGATTCGATCGCATGGCCGTCGATCTTCGTGATAATATCGCCGGCCCGAACCTTAGATTTGGAGACATCGAGCGGCCCGCGCTCGATCACCTCCGCGATTCGTAGTCCGTTTGAAGAGTTGCCGTTTCGATCCAAAAAGACGCCGAGCGAAGCGGTCGCGTTTTCCTCGGGGTTCGGAATGCGGAAACCGGAGCCGGTGTGCGACGCGTCAAGTTCGCCCAGCATTTCGCTCAACATTTCAGCGAAATCGTAATTATTGTCGATGTAGGGAAGAAAGCGTTCGTAATTCTCCTTGTAAAAATTCCAATCGACGCCGTTCATCGTTACGACGTAGAATTTTTTCAGGACCTGCCGCCATACATGCTCGAACATTGCAGCGCGTTCCTCCGGAGTCGTGACTTCCATCTCCGCTTTGTAGGCGATGTGCGTCTCTTTGCCCGAGGAAGTATCGATACGTGTAATGTTACCATTATTCAGCACATAGAGATTTTTCCCCTGATGGTCGATGACAAGTTCGCCACCGGGCGCGGGGAGGTTTGCCAGCAACTTGGTTTCGCCATCGCGAAAAACGTGGACCCACAGTGCCCCGCCCTTTGGATAATTCGTGATATAAAAGAGCCGGTCGCCGCCGCGCGAAAGCACCGCATTCGACATCCGCGAGGAATTAATCGTCAGCCGCGATGTGCGGTCCTCGATATTTTTAAGCTCGATCGTGATCGGAGGAATTGGCTTCTCGACACTGCTCGAATCCTTCGATTCCTTCTCCTTTTTTTCCAGACTCGCGGTTATTTTTTTTCCCGTCGTATCTTCTTTCTCCCGTGCTTCCTGCTCGGCGAGTTCTTCCGGCGTCAGCCGGAAGTGGTCATACGAAGCCTGAGTGAAGAACATGCCGAATACATCGGACTCGCCATAATTATTTCCCTGGCTATGCAGGCCTTCGCGGTCGCTGAACCAATACATCATCGTTCCATCGGCGGACCAGGTGGGATGCGTATCGTCATAACCACTGTTGGTTAAATTGATGATTGTATCGCTGCCATCCGCGGCAATGAGGCCAGCTTCGTTGGCCCAGCGGTGATGGTCAAGAAACTGGACCAAAAACCATTTCCCATCCGGCGACCATTCGTACCATTGATCTCCATCCGTGTAGGAGTAGTTATGCGTCGAATCCATGATGGTTCGAATCGCTTTGGTATTGAGATTGATAACTTTTAGGTTGGTCCGTTCTTCGAGATAGGCCACTTCTTTTCCATCGGGGGAATAATGCGGCTGGAATGCCTCTCGGTCCGTTGCGACGATGGGTTCTTCCTTCAGCGTGGTTGATGCAAAAAAGTAAGGTTCATCTTTGTGCTCGATCGTGGTTTGATAAATTTTCCAACTGGCATGATCGTTCATACCACGCTCGCTTGCATAGAGGAGCGAACGCCCATCGGGGCTGAAACTGACACTCCGCTCTTCTTCGGGGGTGTTCGTGATGCGCTTGGTGATTCCATAATCGACCGAAGCGACGAAGATATCGCCACGAACAACGAACGCGAATTCTTTTCCATTGGGGGAGACCGCGAATTCCGTGGCGCCATTTGTAAGGGTCTCGAAATTCGTGCTGTTCGATTTTTCGGTCGGTATTATTTCTATGGACACCTTCACGGGCACGGTGGCGCCCGAGGGCATCGTGTAAATCTCACCGTTAAAGCCAAAAGCGAGCGTGCCATCTTTCGCAATGCTTAAAAAGCGAACGGGATGTTTTTCGAAAGAGGTAACCTGCTCCGGAGCATGATCGCTCATGCCGGCGAGAGGGATCTTCCAAATATTTAACGAACCGCTCTTCTCACTAAGATAATAGACTTGCGTCTCATCGGGACTCCAAACTGGATTGCGATCGTCGCCGATAAATGTAGTCAGTTTGGTGAAGTGTTTGGCCGCGGTCCTGTCATAGATCCATATATCGCGTGCGATAGAAGCCATCTCGTGCTTGCGCCATGGGTTTTCGTATCCTTTCAAGTCTTCATAGATGATGCGGTTTCCGGTCACGTCCATCTGGGCATGAATCGCCGGGGTAGTCAGCAATTGCCGTGGCAACCCGCCGTTAATAGAGACTTCATAAAGCTGCGGCTGCGCCGTAGTTGGAAATTGCACATCCCGAACATCCGGCATGCGATCCGCCGAGAAAAGAACCGAATCGCCCTTGGGCGTGAAGCAGGCCGGGATTTCGTTCGCCGTATGAACCGTGAGTTGCTTCGAAATTCCTCCCATGGAAGGAACGATAAATATATCGAAATTCCCATTGCGGTCGCTCGCGTAAGCGATCCATTTCCCATCCGGGGACCAGACCGGGTTAAAGTCATACGCAACGTGCGTCACAATCGCCATTGCGCGGCCGCCTGTGCTCGGAACGGTGTAGATATCACCCTGATATTCAAATGCGATCGTATTACCATCCGGCGAGATGGCAGGGTAGCGCATCCATAAAGGATGATCGCTCAGGGTATTCGGCGCTCTATCCGACTGAGCGAAAAGAGGAGATGTGAGGTCAAGTAGAAAAAATAAAGCGAGATAAAATCGGCGCATTGAACAGGATAATTGGATGTCTCTGAGATTCGTCTTTTGACAACGTCATTGCAAAGAACATTCGGCGACCAGCATGACGTCATAAGGACGGAATCGGAGGTTTCTTAACGAGCGAATCCCTAAACTTGTTACGAGGATTTCGATCGCCCCCTGAACCTTCCGCCCCCTCCCATCGTAATGAATCCCCATGCACCTGCTTGTCACGTGGATCGACTTGCTTCGGGGAGAATTTAAAGTCCTCGGAGAATTTTGGTGGATGGCCTGGAATGCTATCCTCGCAATCATTCCGGCCGTTCTTGCAATCGTTTTCTTTAAACGGGAGGAACAACCTCGCAGCAATGTCCGCAATGCGACGTTCGGCTTGGAAATGGCGCTCATCCTGCTTTTTCTTCCGAACGCGCCATATATTGCCACGGATGTCATTCATTTTTTGGAGACGGTCCGAATCAGCGATGCTTCGCTATGGCAATTACTGTGGAATGAGTTTCCGATCTATGCGGTCTTTGTGCTGTTTGGCCTTACGTGCTATGCGTTCACGGTCGACCGTCTCTTGTTTGCCTTGCGAATGCGCCTGGGCGGCGCCTGGGCCTGGGCTGGCCTTCTCGGGATACCATTGCTCTCAGCCATTGGGATTTATTTGGGCCGCGTGGCTCGATATAATAGCTGGGACATTCTCATCGATCCTCGCGGTATCCTTCACTCGAGCCGTTCCGTGCTGGACCAGGCTAAGATCGCTACTGTATTATTCGCCATCTGGCTCGCACTCATCGTGGTCCATCAGGTCTATCGAACATTCCACGATGGAATACGGGCACGGCTCGCGGCGGCCCGAAAAAGCAGAGGGGAAATCTCAGGCACGAAGCGATAGCAGTGGCGGTTAACCGCTCACTTAGAATTTATTAATGGCCAAAACAAAAACACCGAAAGAATTACCGGTCGAACAAAAATCGCGAACGCGGCAAGCACCAACACTTCCTGCGGTAGCTACCCAGGCTGACGAGCGACTTCTCCCCTCTCCATCGAACGAGGTGGTGCGCGAGTTGCCGGAATGGGTCCCGGTGCTCGCCTTGCGGGATGTGGTGATTTATCCCTACATGATTTTCCCAGTATTGGTCGGGCGGGAATCCTCGCTCGGTTCGGTGACAGCGGCCATCGGGCGTGAACGGTATCTTTTCCTCGTCGCGCAGCGGGATGCAACGCAGGAAGAGCCGAAGGCGGATGAACTCTATCAATTCGGTACGCTGGCGAAGGTCGTGCGAATTATTCGCCTGCCGAATGGCCTGATGAAAGTTCTGGTCGATGGACTCGATCAAGCGGTGGCAACGGAATTTAGTTTTGTCGAGGGGCACATCGAAGCAAAGCTTAGCGTCCTTCGCCCGCATGAACTTCCGATAGCCGAACTCGAAGCGCTTACGCGACACGCAAGCGAACTCTTCAAGCAATATGTGAAAGAATCGCGCGCGGTTCCACAGGAGGTGATGATGGCCTTCGATAATATCCCGGACCCCCGGCGAAAGCTATTCTATATTGCCGCACATCTCACCAAGGATTTGGAGAGCAAACAGCACATTCTCGAAATTACGGATCTTCGAGATCAATACTTGCACCTTACCGCGCTACTCGTAACCGAACTCGATATTCTCAAGATCGAGCAGGAGATCGACGAAAAAGTTCACCAGACGATCCAAAAATCGCAGCGCAAATATTTCCTGAGCGAGCAAATTCGCGTGCTGCAGGAAGAGCTGGGCGAGGAGATCGACGAGCAGCATCCCGAATTCGGAAAATTAGTCGAGCAATTAAATGCCGCGGGGCTTCCAGAGCAAGCGCGCACCCGCGCTGATGAGGAACTGGAGCGGCTAAAAAAACAGCCTCCGATGTCGCCTGAAGGCTCTGTCATTCGCACCTATCTCGAATGGCTCTCGCAGGTACCGTGGAAGAAGCGAACGCTCGATCATCTGAATATCGAGCATGTCCGCGAAGTGTTAGAGCGCGATCATTATGGTCTCGAAAAACCGAAAGAGCGTATTCTCGAGCATATTGCCGTGCTGAATTTGGTCGAAAAAATGCGAGGGCAGATTTTATGCTTAGTCGGGCCGCCCGGTGTGGGCAAAACGTCACTCGCGCGCTCGATTGCGAGCGCATTAGGCCGAGAGTTCGTCCGCATTTCCTTAGGCGGCGTGCGCGACGAAGCGGAAATCCGCGGCCACCGGCGAACGTATATCGGCTCGCTGCCGGGCAAGATCATTCAGTCGATGAAGCGTTCAGGCGTTGTGAATCCACTGATGCTGCTCGATGAAGTCGATAAAATGTCGATGGACTTTCGCGGCGATCCTTCGAGCGCGCTTCTCGAAGTGCTCGACCCGGAGCAAAACAACACCTTTACGGACCATTACCTTGAAGTCGATTACGATTTGAGTAATGTTTTTTTCGTGACGACGGCAAATGTTCGCTATAACATTCCTCTGCCGCTCGCGGACCGGATGGAAATCATCGAGCTTCCCGGCTATTTAGAACACGACAAATTACAGATCGCGAAGCGTCATATCATTCCCAACCAATTACGTGCCCACGGACTGCCGGAAGGGAGCGTGACGTTCGAGGACGCCGCGCTGCTCCGCATCATTCGGCAATATACCGAAGAGGCTGGCGTCCGAAGTCTCGTACGGCAAATTGCACGAATTTGCCGCAAGGTGGCGAGGACCATAGTTAGTGAAGCTTATAAGACGAATGGTGCAATCTCCCTCCCGACGAAATCGCCCGCATCTCCGAATGGGCATGCGGAAGAAGCGCCGAAAACTGTGGTGACCGAGCATGGCATTCTCAAAGCGGAAGAAGACGGCGAGAGCAAAGAAAAGGAATTCGAGACTGTGGAATCGCCGCGCGAGCCGCTGCAGGTCCCGGAGGGATTTCATGTCACTGTTACCGCGCAATCGCTCGATGACTATCTCGGCGTACCGAAACACATGATCTCGAAGAGCGAGCTTGGCCCAAAGATCGGCGCTGTAATGGGCCTTGCGTGGACAAGCACTGGCGGAGACGTGCTGCCGGTCGAGACCGTCCTCGTCGATGGGTCCGAACGGCTTACGCTCACCGGACAGCTTGGCGACGTGATGAAAGAATCGGCGCAGGCGGCGCTTACCTTCATACGCGCGCGTCATCGGGAATTAAAAATCCCGCGCGATTTCACGAAGCACAAAGAAATTCACGTTCATCTTCCCGAAGGCGCCATTCCGAAGGATGGCCCCAGCGCCGGCATCACGCTCATTATGGCGATCATTTCTGCCGCGTCGGGCAAACCCGTGCGCGGCGATCTTGCGATGACGGGCGAGATTACGCTGCGCGGCAACGTGTTGCCCATTGGCGGATTACAGGAAAAACTTCTCGCCGCCAAACGCGCCGGAATTAAAGTCGTAATTATTCCGGAAGATAATCGCCCCTCGCTTGCAGAAATTCCAGCGGCCATTACAGAAGGACTGAATATTATTTCCGTGAAGACCGTCGATCAGGCGATTCCTGTTGTTTTCGATCTTATGACGCCGCCCGGCGACCTAAAGCGTAAGGAATCGGAGGAGCGGAAAGAAGTCGCGCGGGCAGTGCGAAAACAAAAAAAATCAAAACCGAAACCACGACGCGGATCGCAAGCTTCCAAAAGCCGGACGAAAACAAGGCGCTAATTTGGCTTAGTACTACTCGCTTCGGATGATTTCGTACTTGCCTCGGATGATTTCGGAGCGGGAGCGGCTTCCGGCTTATTCGATTGTGTTTCCGGTGTCGCCGCACCGGTCTTCACTTCGGTTTTCGTCCCCGGTTCTTTTCCGCCGGAAGATTTCTTAGAATAATCGGTAACATACCACCCTTCGCCTTTGTAGATCACTCCCGCGCCGCCGGAGACGATGCGCTCCAAACCTTCTTTCCCGCAATAGGGGCATTTCACGAGCGGCGCATCACTCATGCGCTGGAAGGCATCCGAGACGCGGTGGCAAAATTGGCAGCGGTATTCGTAGGTTGGCATCAGGGTTTGCGAACGATAACTACTTTGGCTTCCCCATTCTCTCCCGATTGTGCGGAGGTGGCACTAACAAGATAGAGGCCGCTTGGAACCTGCCGGCCCATAGCATCGCGGCCGTTCCAGGTAACCGTCGAACCGAGTGCCGTGCCATTAATAGTGGTGATTAACCGCCCGGCCAGCGAAAAAATCTGAACGGTCGAACCGGCAACAAGGCCCTCGACATAAACGGTCGGCGTGCCATCCGAGGTTTGGACAACAGGATTGGGATACACACGAATCTTCGTATAATCCGGGTTGCCTTGTTTGAAAATCGTGCTGAACCGTGATATACCCGCGGGCGTCCCGGCATACGCTTCGCCTCGGCTGGGATCGATGGCAACCGAGAGAACTTTATCGTCGACCAACGGAGAATTTTCCTTCGTGAAGCGAGCAATGCTGTCCGAACCATCGGGCGAGACAACGAAGATCCCATCGTCCGTGCCGATCCATTTATTGCCAACGCCATCGACGGCCATCGAGTGGACGACTTGGGCCGCCAGGAAGGGAATACTTCGAATGAAAAAGGAAGGATTCGGTTGCTCGATGGCCTCGGGATTTGAAATGATCTCTACGCCCCCTTCGGTGCCGCACCAAATTCCGTCATCCTGATCCGTCAGCATGGCATTAACGTTCTCGGTGCCCGCTGCCGTCCCCAACGATCCCCCAGCGCCCCCGGGAATGACCCCCGTTGCGCCGTCCGAACTTCGAAGCCAATAGACGCCTTTTGCGTAGACATCCACCGGCTCCGTGCCAATCCAATAGTTACCGTTCTGGTCTTGCGTTACGGGACCCCAGGAGTGCGCTCCGCCGGGATCGAGGAGACGATCCGTAAAGTTCTGCCCATCCGATGAGATACATAACCCCTTGCCGTTGCCCGCCCATGCCGTTACTACAACATTCCCGTCGCGGTCGAGCATCATGCCATCCGAGACAATAAAATCATCCGAAAAATTGTCAAAATTTGGAATTTGGTTATGGTCGAAACCTCGCCACTTGGGCGCACTCGATTCAATCGACTCTACTTGATACAAAAGGTCGCCATAAGTGCTTAACCACACCACGCTCCGAACGGAATCATATAATACTTCATGGTAGTCTGCATTCGGAGTTTCTCCTACGCCGCCAGGAAAATTTTGCCAGGTATCGCCTTCCGGAGAAAAAATTCCAAACCCCGCGCGATGGTTCGTCACATAGAGCTTGTCCTTAGAGGTTGCGAATGACAAAGATTGTAGTTCCATCGAGATCGGCCCTGGAGGCAAGAGATTTGCATAAAGGTTTCCTTCGACTGGGAAGGCCACGCCTCTCGATACTGTTCCCACAACAGCTCCTCCTTCCGGATCGGGCGCGACCGACGTAACCGTGCTTCCGGCCCCGCCGCTTAATGGTTGTGCGGTAAAATGTATCACATCGTTCGTCGAATAGAGCGTTCCCGTTTCATCGAGGATAAAAAGGGTGTCCCGTGCGACAATAAAGCGATTGATCGCCATTGGAAAGGGTGTCGAGATCGGGACGAGTGAATCCTGGGCAAGCGAGACGGTGAATAACCCATTCTCCGCACCGGCATAAATTACCCCATGAAAGTTTGCAAGCGCTCGGACCGATCCACCGGTATCTGGAAAGAGCGACCAGTTATGACCATTATGTAAATCTGCGGCGCTACTTGCAACAATCACTCCTTCATGCATCGCGCCAAAAACATGAGTTCCATCATCTAAAAGTTGTCGAACGCTATCCTCCGGCCTCAAGCCTGCAAGTTGCGAAGCCGTCGCGCCAAAGGCTCCGGTGCGTGGAAGAAAAACCGACACTCCATAGGCCGTTGCAAGATAAATTTTATCGCCGTAAATGGTAATCGAGTTGATTGTTTTAATCGTATAAGGAGAGTTGCGTATGTCACTGCCCAATTGATCGATAACACCCGACGCGATATGATAGACATCGAAGCCTCCATTTGCGCCTCCGAAATAAATATCACCGTGGTTATCGGCGGCGACGGCCGTAAGATCGTTCTCCGAAAGGCCATCGGTGGTGCGAAGAGCCACAAGCGGCACTGTGGCATCTCGAAGATCGGCTCGGAAGGCGCCTCCTTCGGTCGCGGCCCAGACATGGACGGAATCGCTCGCGAGTGCCACATCGGTCACGGAGCGCATGGAAGTGTATGTTCTCCACTCCCCTGGCTTTAGCGGTTGTGCATGGGCGAGCAATGGCGCCACAAGTGCTGCGTAAAGTAGGGTCTTATAAAGGATCCTGAAAAATCTTACCATCCTGTAAATGCTGGTCGCGTTAGAAAACCGGACGAAGTGAATCGAGAAGGTTGGCGATTTCCACCGCCGCAAGCGCCGCCTGACTGCCGGCATTATCATCGTCGAGGCCAGATCGTGCCCGCGCTTGAGCGATGTCATACGTGGTGAGAATGCCGCAGGTTACGGGAATTCGGTAGCGATGGGAAACGCGTGTGATGCCATTGAGTGCCAGTCGGCTGACATGCTCAAAGTGCGCAGTCTCGCCCTTTATCACGCAGCCGATGGCAACGATGGCGTCGAAATGGCTCGAGGTTAGCTCCTCCGCAACGACCGGAATTTCCAGCGCGCCCGGAACTTCAACGACCGTGATATGCTCCTCCGGAACCGAGCACGCCGCAAGCGCACGCAATGCGCCGGCGAGCAGCGCGTCGGTGATTTCGAAGTTCCACCGGCTTACGACAATACCGATGCGAAGCTCTCGCCCATTGAGATCGCCTTTCGTTCGAGTAATCATGAACTCCTCACTAACAGGCTTCACCCCGTCTCGGCTCCGTGATATCAGGTCAATTATTAATGCCTATCAAGGCAGGCGGAAACTCAAGGACGCTCGCGGGAGGGAAAAAGGATGCAAAACGCTCATCGCTCGTGCCGATGAGAATGGTCATGCCTCGAAGATTTTCGCGTAGGAATATGTCGGCGATTTCGCGGGCGGAAGCAGCGTCCAGATGCGCTGCCGGCTCGTCCGCCAGGAGCACCAGCGGCTCGCTCGCCACCGCCCGCGCAATCGCAACGCGTTGTCGCGTCCCCATCGAAAGCGCATTGGGATATTGATGACGAACATCGATCAATTGAAATCGTTTAAGGATGGATTCTACTCGCTCGTGCCGCCGCGCGCCTATTATTCCAGCAACCTCCAATGGCAGCAAGATTTGTCCCTCCGCCGTACGATCGGCAAGAAGTGGCACGTCCTGAAAAATCACTCCGATGGACCGGCGGTAGGCTGCTATCTGCGAGCTATTCAGCGAGCCAACATCCCGGTTTCCAACAGAGACCTTTCCAGTGTCTGGTTTTATTTCACCAGTCAGCAGCTTGAAGATTGTCGTCTTGCCCGTCCCACTCGAACCGAAAAGAACGGTAAAGCTCCCTTTTTCGATGTTAAGATGGAAATCCGCAAGCACAGGCTCCTCCTGATTGCCAGTACGGACCGTTACGTCGGAAAAAGAAATTATTTCGTTCATTTCGTCCACCCAGCCCGAATGGGCTTCGCATCAATAGAAGGCATTTTTATGATGGCGAATATCGACTCTATTTTCGAAGAGATCGACCGCGATCACATCGAATCGGCAGACTGCCTCGACAATTGCATTCACATAATAATACATTTTAGCGACGCGCTTTAGCTGCGATTGCTTCCGCGGATCGACCGAGGCCTCCGGCGTGCCGTGGCTGTAATCCTGACGCGCTTTTACCTCGATAAAAACGAGGCACTCCCCATCGTAGGCGACAATATCGATCTCGCCCACTTTGCCATACCGGAAATTCCGCTTCACAATTCGGTACCCAAGCGACGCTACGAGCTTTGCGGCGTGTTCCTCACCAAGCTTGGCAAGTTCGTCGCGCGTGAGCTTTGCTCGATTCGAAGTTCTCGCAGTGGGAATATTGGAGTTATCCATGAGTCATAATTCAAGCGCTTCTCCGGTCAATATCGTTTCAAACGCAAGCTCCTCCTGGAATCTTTCGGGCCGGAAGCTGCGCCGATGGATCGGACAGGGACCGTGCTCTTTCAAAGCGCGAAGGTGCTCCGGGACGCTATAGCCTTTGTTCGATTTGAAATTATAATGCGGATAGGTATTATGTAACTCTACCATGATCCGATCGCGGGTAACTTTTGCGAGCACGGAGGCAGCAGCAATAAGCGGAGACTTCGCATCGCCATCGATGACCGTTCGGTATTCATAGGGCAGCGTGGTGCGAAAATAATTGCCATCGACAAGCAGCAACTCCGGCAAAATATTTTCTGCCGCAAGTTTTGCAGCAGCTTGATCGACAGCAAGGGTCATCGCCTGCATCGTCGCTTGCAGAATATTGATTCGGTCGATTTCTTCGTGCGATACGATGCCAAGCCCCCAGCTACGAGCATGTTTCAGAATGAGTTTGTAAAAGTGCTCGCGATCTTCTTCGGCCAGTTGTTTCGAGTCGTTCAAATCGCGAAGCGATTTCGGGAAATTGCGACATTTGTCGTAATCGAAATACAATGCCGCCGCGACGACCGGCCCCGCGAGCGGCCCGCGGCCTGCTTCATCGACGCCAATGATCGAATAAATTCCCCGCTTCCAATGCGCGCGCTCTGTTTTCCAGGAAAGGGGTTTGCGGTCCCGCTTTGGAGCGGGCACGGCTTCCACCGCGAATCCTTCCGGGTTATCGGCGAAAATCACTTTGGCTTCGGGTAGATGGTCCGCCATTATCTATTTATCTTAATTCCCGGGTGTTATGGATGAATGCTAAAACTGTTTTACTAATCCGAATGCGAAGATGGCCTGCGTGATTGGCACACCACGCGCAAGACCAATGGAAATAGCAATGATGCCGATCGGACTTTCGAGTTGCGCGCCTATGCCGTAACTCATCGGATACTGCGGCTGTTCCTGGCCGCCGAAGCGGTTGGCAGGAGTGGTTGCCGTTGAATCTTTCACCAAATATCCGCCATCGAAGAAAACGTCGAAATAAGAAAACTGCGACATCATAATCCGCAATTCGAGATTGGAATATGCATAGCGCGAGGCGATCAGGGCTTCCTGGCGGTAGCCGCGAATGGTGAAGATGCCGCCAATGCGAAACATATCGCTTACATCGAGTGGACCCCCAATCGCAGAAACACTTCGAGCATGAAGGCCAATCGCGCCGACAAGATTGGGAGTAAAAAGCGTATGATAACCGCTTGCATCGAGCGAAACTGTTCGAAGGCCGATTGAAGCTGGCGTCGCGGAGTCGATAAATGCAGCCGGGCCGTAAATCTCTTTTATACCATACCTCGCGCCGAGTAACCCGACGACTCCGTATCGGGGCGCAATGGAATTATCCCGTGTATCGACGCTTGCGCCGAGGCCGGTCGAGATCGTGCGGCTATCATAGACGGAAAATGGCAGATCGGGTTGGTCGCTCGGAATGACACGTTCGTACGAAAGGTTACCAACGATGCGAAGGTCTTGCGTGAGGGCGATCGAGAGATCGCCCGTTGCAGAGGTTTCCGTGTAGGTCGAATCCTGCTGCCGCTGCGCGAAGCTAACGGCGAGATTCAAGGGATATCCGAATAGCCACGGTTCGAGATAATGAACTTCGAGCGTTTGAGTCTGCACGTTCGTCCGGTCATAATGCAGCGTTGCATTGCGGCCCGTGCCGGAGATATTTCGCAAGCTCAAATCGACCAATCCGCTGATATAGCCGGATTCCGTCGCGTTCTGCGGAGGATTATAGCCGAGGACTCCATCAATCGCGCTCGTACTCGATTCTTTCACGCGAAGGAGAATGAGCATCGTTGAATCCTTGTCGAGATAGAGTTCTGGTTCGGAAACGGACTCGAAAAATCCGAGCCGCGCTACGCGCTCCCGCGCCGATGCAAGCGCATCGGCATTGTAATAGGCGCCGGGTCGAAGCGACAATTCCCGCAGGATGACATCCGCGTTTGTTGTCTCATTTCCAGTGATAACGATCTTTCCGATCGTTGCGCGCGGCCCCTCCTCTACCTGGAGCCTAATCGAAAGCAACCCTTCTTTCGAAACCGAATCATAGCTTGGAGTGATCGCATCAATGGAAATTTTCGCAAGCGGATAACCGCGCTCTTCATATAAGGCAAGGAGCTTATCAATGTCCCCCTTCAATTTAACTTGATTCAGAACCTCGCCACGCGCTATCGTCATCCTCGAAAGAAGCTCTGGCTCCGAAAACAGCTTCGAACCAAGAATATGTATCGAGCCCGTTTTATACTCCACCCCTTCGGTGATGAAAAAAATAAGCTGAAAACCTTGCGCGGAATCGGGTGGGACGGCGAGGCTGAATTGAAACGAATCGATGCGGGAGTATAGGTATCCGCGATTCATATAAGCGGTTTGGACGGTCTGCTTCGCATGTTCGACGGCGAGCAGCAATTCCGATTTATTCGAGATGTCGCGGTTGAGAACGCTTTCCTCTTCGAGCTTCAAGGCAGCGAGCAATTGCTCGCTGGGAACACGGAGATTGCCATGAAATGAAATTTTGGTGATGGGAAATGCGGCAACTACCTTTGCCCAAAAGGCGAAAATGACGAGCAGTGACCAAACGGTAGTGCACATGGTAGGACTAAAAGCCCAGGCTGCTAACTTTTGCTCCCTACGGTCCTTGAAGTCACTTGACAAGGGCGCCGGATGACACTGGCTGCATAGCTCCGTATTTTGCAGGTTGTGCATTTTCGGAGAATCGTCCGGCGATGGGAATCGAAAGGTCCTCCGGCACGGGCAAGTCCAGCGCGCGATATACTTCCCGCAAGTGCATTCGGTATAGCTCATCGAATACATCCTTTTGCGCGCTGAAATGCTCATCGCCATACCACCAGCACCAATCGCTCCCTTCAGCGACCATCAGTTCCGCGCGTGCTTCCGCAATGCGCGCGAATGCTTCCGCGCGGTCTGCGCCATTTAGTTGCTCTGCTTTTGCTCGCTTCTTTTCGACAGCCATATAGGTGGCGAACAGCGCATCCCAAGCGGCATTATCTTCGGGATGGCCGATCCAGATGCTGAAATTTGCATTGATCCACGAGCCGGCAACAAAGCTTGGAAGAAGGGGCAGATTTTCACGCTTCGCGCTTGCCAGCATTTCGCTGAATGTGACAGGCAGGATTTCAGGCGTCGTCGTAAGCATTGAATAAAATTTATCCAAAAATTCGAGGCCGTTGTTCGGATAATATTCCCAGCAATTCTCGCCATCGAGAATGACCGAGATGCAGGCTATCTCTAAAATTTCTTCCCCATAAGCCGAAATCAATTCGGAACGGATATGGAGGACGTTGTGAAGAAAGTGATTGCAGGCATCCTCCGCGTTCCAGTCCTGGTAACGAAATCCAATATCATCGGAAAGCCCGTGATCGCGAAAGAAAATCGTGATCTCGCCACTTGCGGTATCGAAACGCCAGGGAAAAAAGCGTGCATGCTCGGGACGAATTTGTTTCTCGCCCGCCGGAATAGTTGTTCCAGCGAGCGAATTTGCGAGGACCGATTCGTCCGAGGCCGTCCACTCAAATCCTTTTTTTCGAATAAGCGAAAGCGCCTCTGTGGATAGGCTGCCTTCGCTCGGCCACATTCCATTCAAGTTCGACCCTACTTTTTCTGCAAAATATTTTTGCGCTTGCTCGATTTGGTTCTCCACTTCCGGCGGCGCGCGAAACCGGTTCTTTGGAAGTTCTACGTCCAGCATCGCTTCGCGAGCGGTATCCGTATCGATCAAAAGTGGGAGAATCGGGTGATAAAATGGCGAAGTCGCTAACTCGATCTGTCCTCGTTTTGCAAGCTCCTGATGCAGCGGTACGATACGCCGGACATTCTCCATTTGCGCGCGGGCAAGCGTTTGTTTATCCTCTTCGGAAAAATCGCGGTCGCGTTCTATCAGTGATCGGAATGGCTCCCGACCGCGCGCAATCTCGCCCGTCCACGCAAGCGAATAATGGACGGCCAAATCGCGGTAGTCCGGTAGTGCAAAGCGTTTCTCGCGGTTCGGGCCTTGGGCGGCTTCGAATAATTCTTTGTAGCGCGGCGATCGTTCGATCAGCCGCTCGCGGTGCGCGTAGTAAAAATTGTCGAGCATTTGCTCTTTCTCGGAGGCCGTAAGCTTGTTGGCCGGCTTCGACATTAGTGCTATCACGGGGTCAACCACCCCCCGTCCCCCGCCTGGAGAAGGCGGGGGCGATATATATTCCTCCAGTTGCTTTAGTAGCGACGGCACGAGATTGATCGTCGCGTGCATCGCAGGATGCCGTTCGAAATGCTCCGCCATTTCGAGATAATCTTTCGTGGCATGCAGCCACGCCCACGGCATCAGGAACTCGTTTCCCGCGCGGTAATAGGGCTGGTGCTGATGCCAGAGGAGGCAGAGTTTGATGGGGTTTGACAACGGAGGTAAATAGCTAATACTGTCGTAAATAAATATTATGTTACAGTCTGGCTCTGAGGCAAAGTAAGAAATTGGGAGATGCCTTTGAAACCAATAACACTGCCGAGAAAAATTGCGTGGATGTGTAGGTCATCGTTGTCCGGTCCTTAGTACATCGCATCATGGGTGCCGATAGAGAGGAGAATGATCATCTCTTTGCCCGTGATTTTGGCTTTCACTATCTTGAAAAGAATCCTGCAATCGAAACCACACGAGCAGGCGAGTGTGCCAGCGAGAGTCCCGCTTAATTTGTGTGTCTCCAGAAACGGGGCATACGGATCATTCTCCATTTGCAGTAATACATCATCGATTCGTTTCATCAAACGCGGATTGCGTTTGACGAACTTCTTGTAAGCACGTTCGAACGCTGATGTTTTAACTAGCGTATTCACCGATCGAGCGAATCGTGCAATTCGTCGATAATTTCTTTTGCACTCCTCGGATGGACGCTCCCGCGCTCGAACTCAGCCACTCCTTCTTGGGCATCGTGTGCAAGCTGTTCGCGTTCGCGTTCGATTTGTCTCGACCGGACAATTTCGACAAGCTGATCCCGCTGCTCCGGTTCGAGCAGCATCACTTTGTCAAGTACGGAATCCAGGGTCACTCTATCCATATAATTATCAACGCAGGATGAGCAAAATAATTCGCTATGCAATTGTAAATGCAAAAGTGGATAGCGATCCCTCACTATCCACTTTACATTATCAACTATCCGATCCTTATTCCACTTCCGCCACCTTGTGCTTCGCCGACTCCTGTACCACTTTATCCGCGAAGTCGCGCGGGGCTTCTTCGTAGTGGCTGAAGGACTGCTTGTGCGAAGCCAAACCCTGCGTGAGCGAGCGGAGCCGCGTGGAATAATGATACAGTTCCGCGAGCGGAACTTGCGCGCGAATCACTTCGAATCCGTTCCTGGAATCCATGCCCACGATTTTTCCGCGCCGCGAAGAGATATCGCCGAGTACATCGCCCATGTGGTCGCCCGGCACAGCGATCTCTATATCGTAAATCGGTTCGAGCAGTACGGGCTTCGCGGAAAGAAACGCCTCTTTGAACGCCATTTTTCCGGCAGTCTTGAATGCGTTCTCGTTCGAATCGACGGGATGTTCTTTGCCATCGTAGAGCGTAACGGCAACATCGACTACCGGATAACCGGCATACGGACCATGCGCGAGAAAATCGTGAATGCCCTTATCGACCGCGGGAATGTGCTTATTCGAAACCACGCCGCCCACGATGGCATCGATAAATTCATAGCCCTCACCGCGCCGCTTCGGTTGCAGCTTGATCGCCACTTCGCCAAATTGTCCCGCGCCGCCCGATTGTTTTTTGTGGCGATAACGGGTGTCGGCCGAAGATTTGATCGTCTCGCGGAATGGAATGCGCGGCTCGACGATCTCGACATCCACTTTGAACCGCTCCTTCAATCGCTTGATCGCAATATCCAATTGCAACTCGCCTTGTCCTTCAATCAGCATTTGATGAAGCTCCGGATCGTGGCGCACGAGGAACGTCGGGTCCTCTTCGTGGAGCGAATGGAGGCCGAGGGCCATCTTCTCTTCATCGCCTTTATTCTTCGCGGCGACGGCGCTCGTAATCACCGGCGCGGGAAATTCGATCGGGTGCAGAACAACCGGAAAAGTGCGTGACGATAACGTATTATTCGTGTGCGTATCTTTTAGTTTTACCGCCGCCGCAATATCGCCACACGCGACGCTCGGCACTTCCTTGCGATTTTTTCCGCTCATCACATACAGTTGTGCGATCCGCTCGCTTTTGCCGTTCGACTCGTTAACTAAGTCGATACCGGAATGCAGTTCGCCATGATAAACGCGGAAAAACGAAAGGTCGCCCAAATGCGGCTCGCTTACTGTTTTGAATACGAAGAGTGTCGTTGCATCCTTCTGCGCGGTGCTCAGGCTCACTTCCTGCTTCGAATTCGGATTCGTTCCTCGAACATCGGCGATATGATCTTCCGGGGCCGGTGCATTCGTTACGAAAAATTCTAGAATACGTTTTGTCCCAATATTTTTTTCCGCCGAGGCGCAGAGCACCGGAAAAAGTTTTCGGTGCGCGAGCGATTCATGGATGCCGCCCGCAAAATGCGATTCATCGAGCGTGCCATCGTTGGCGAAATATTCTTCCATCAGTGTATCGTCGCTCTCGGCAACAATCTCCACTAATTGCTTGTGCAGTTCATCGGCCTGCGCGCGGACGTTCTCTGGAATCTCCTCCTCTTTATAGTTACCATCCGCCGAAAAGCGGAGCAACTTCATCTTCATCACATCGACGATGGCATTGAACCCATCGCCCGGATTCACCGGAAATTGCACCACAGCGACTTCATGACCGAAGCGGTTTTTTAATTCCTCGACCGTCTGATCGAAATCCGCTTCGACATGATCGAGTTTATTCGCAACGAAGATGATGGAATTCTGATCGAAGGTGCAATAGTCCCATACCTGCACGGTCCCCGCTTCGACGCCATGCTGCGCATCGACCACGAGGATCGCCGTATCTGCCACATGCAACGCCGCGCGCACTTCGCCGGTGAAATCGGCAAAGCCGGGGGTGTCGAGAATATTAAGCTTGGTGTTTTGGGAGCTGAGGGATAGGAGGGAGGTATTGATGGAATGCTTTCGGGCCATCTCGTCGGGATGGTAGTCCGAGAGGGTGTTCGATTCCTGGATCGTGCCGCGGCGAGTCGTTGCTCCCGCGGCGAAAGCAATGCCTTCGGCTAAGGTGGTCTTGCCCGCCCCGGCGTGCCCGGCGAATGCAAGGTTACGGATTTGCGTGCTCATGGCGCTGTGCCCTTTCTTATGTATTAATTACGAAATCGTTGGGAAATGGATAACCAGAACCCGAGCGCATAGAGTTCTTACGAAGTATTAACATAAAAAGCCCCTCCGAATGGGAGGGGCCCGTTAGTCCTGAGTCATATGTCCCCGCACCCACAATTTTGTCGCGCTTTATGTAGGTACAGTATCAAAAAACAGGCAACTTTCTGGCGACTTATGTGTTTTATTTTTGGATGATTAGAATCATGAAATACTTCATCGTATTAGCTTTTCTTTTGATCGCCGGGTGCAGTATTTTTCCTTATGGGGCCGGAGGTGAATATTACGTTGCTCCCGGCACGTTTACCGGAAGGTGGGTCATTACGAGGTTCGATTCTAGTGGAGCGATTGGCGATACAAATTTATGCACCGCTGTGATTACAGAAGGCGATGAAAACCTGGCGGGTACAATTACGAATGACTCGACTAAGGAAGTTTTAACACTTACTGGGATTCATTCAACGTTTAGTACGGCGGACGGCGTTAAAGCGTTACATTCTTATGTGGTAACAGAGAAGAGTAGCATCGGAGACTCAGACGTAAACACCACATTTTTTTTCTCCCCAAGCGGCGACACATTGGAATACTTTGGCGCCCGCGCCCTACCTCGATTTCCTTCGCTAAAAATTTTTTGTATTCGAAATTGAAATTAGGACTGATGGCGCTGTGCCCTTTCTTATGTATTAATTACGAAATCGTTGGGAAATGGATAACCCGAACCCGAGCGCATTGAGTTCTTGCGAAGCATGAACATAAAAAACCCCCTCCGAATGGGGGGGGGGGCTTGGAACTTATCAAAACATATAACCCAAACCTGCTTTTAAACCACGCCTATAGGTCAGTGCGAAGGCTAAATATAGATGTCCATCGGCTAAACCAGAATAGCGAAAATCGGGTCCAAAGTCGAAATTGTTTCTCGTAGTCACCATGTAAGAAGTATCACCTTTAGGAACGTTCCACTGTTCCGAGTTTCTTAAGACGACAATACCGAGGTATGTGAAAACACGAAAAACATAACCGGCATGAACTCCCCAAAACTGCACAGAAACTATCCATGGATCGGGAATATGCCCAATTACTGGTTCCCCTGTCCGTGGAAGGGGCGTGTATGCCCCTTCCTCAATACCAGTATAAAAAGTAAAAAAGCGAATACCGGCCTCGAGACCCCACCCAAAACCACCGGGACCAACACTACCACTTGCACCCAGGTACGGAACAATGTTTCTTACTTGAGCATTGCTTACATCATAGATTGCCAGCAATCCGATTAGAAACAATCCGGCAATTACCGATCTAAGCATATAAGTTGCAAATTTAAGATTAGGGTATGATCTATTAGCTATAGCAACTCTGCACGTAAGGTGGAAGGGGCATAACATTTAGAGAGGTTCCCGGATCGGTTCCGGCCCAGGCAATATAGGGTTTACCATCATAAGGAAGTGTGACCATTGATAATGCTCCATTAGCGGATGCAAGGTTACGGATTTGCGTGCTCATGGCGCTGTGCCCTTTCTTATGTATAAATTACGAAATCGTTGGGAAATGGATAACCCGAACCCGAGCGCATTCGGTTCTTCTCAAAATTCGGATACGAGCGCGATTTTATGTTCATCATTGCCAGGGAACGAACTTACAGCTAATTCGCCTCGTTCACCCCCCATGCGCGCCATACGAATCGGAGTTACGGGCAAACTCGGGAGCGGAAAATCGCTTTTAATAAAAGCAATGGAAGCGCGTGGCATGTTCGCAATCCGCTCGGATGATCTTGCGCGCGACATGATGGAACGCGATCCCGCGCTTCGGGCGAAGCTAACCGAAATTCTCGGCCCGCAAGCTTATGCCAATGAAACGCTCGACCGGAAGTTCGTGGCATCCCGGATTTTTAGCGACCGAAATGTTCGAAAGCACGTGGAAGCTGTGGTTCATCCGGCGGTTACGGCGGAGATCGAGCGGATGTTCGAAGCGCATCCGAATGAGATGGTCGCGGTCGAATCGGCTCTGATTCTTTCGAGCCGCTTTCAGGATCGATTCGATTACATCATTTTTATCGAATCGCCGGATGCGGATGCCATTGCCCGCGTGACGCAGGAAGGCCGAATGTCGGAATCGGATGCCGGGGCGCGCCTCGCCGAGCAAGCAAGCGACCCCATCGAATTGGACGAAGCCGATTTTATTCTCGAAAACTCCAGCACGAAAGCGGCCTTCGAACAGAAATGCGAGAAGCTCCTTGATGTTTTGGAGGCACTTCGGAATCGGGAATTGCCGCCGAAGCCGCTGCATGCGGAGGATCGGTCAGCCCTGGAATAATCCAAATTTCGGGCGCACTTTTCCCTCTATCTTCACTGTTCTTTGGCCCTTTGGCAGCCTTCGCTTGTCCATGGGGTAAGCGGAGGGCCTGTTCTACCATTCATTCCTAAGACCGAAAGTTCGAGCCTATGCCAGTAATGACCAAGATGCGCGATTCGATGCCGGTGGTGTTCGCCGTGCTCGCCGGCATCTTCCTCTTAATGATTATCTTCCAATGGGGCGGCCAGGGTACGCTGTTCGAGCCCAAAGGCGAAGCCGGGACCTTAGGAGTCGTCAACGGAACGCCGATCACCCAGAAGGATTATAACAAGATTCTCGAAAGCGTCACGGCGCAAACGAAAGAGAAGAACAAGTCTTCGGAACTCTCCGATGCCGACCAGGCCGCGGTCGAAGATCAGGCCTGGGATAAGGCGGTTGAGCAAGCGATCATGGATCAGAGCATTGCGAAGATGGGTATCACCGTTACCGATCAGGAAATCCGCGATGTCCTGTTTAATAATCCTCCGGCCGAAATCAAGCGGCAGTTTACCGATTCGATGGGGCAGTTCCATGGGGACCAGTATATCAAAGCCTTACGCGATCCACGCAACGATTCGATCGTTCGGGGGCTCGAAGCGGAAACGCGAGACCAGATTCGAAGTATGAAATGGCAGCAGGCCATGGCGGGGACCGTCCGCGTCACCGATTCCGAAGCCTTCCTTCGCTACATGACCGACAGCGCGAAGGCGATTTTGCAAGTGATAAAGATTCCGGCTCCGCAAGTGACGATGCAAATGAAAGCGCAAGTTCCCGCTTCGGAAATTCAGGCCTATTACGATAGCCATTCGTGGCTCTACAAGCAGGACGAACTGCGGAAGTTCAAATTCGTCGGTTTTCCACTTATCCCGAATGCGCGCGATACCGCGCTTGCCATGGAGACGGCTGTTTCACTCAAAGCCCGTCTCGCGGAAGCGCCACTTACAAATATCGACACGGTCGCTAAAGAGCTGGCGCTGGATTATAGCGATGCTCCCTACGAGCCAGCGCATGTTGTTACCATGCGCGAACTGGAGGACGATACCTCTCTCTTCTCCACAAAAGCTGGAGATGTAGCCGTTGCAAAAATCAAAGGGACGATCTCCGTTGTTCGCGTGATGCAGGTTTTCGATACCGGACGGATATTGTTCCATGTTCGGCATATTCCGATCGGGTATCCTATGGGCGTGACCACTCCCAGCCAGCAACAAAAAGATAGCGTTCTGGCCGTCACGCAGCAAGTTTTGAAACAGCTACAATCTGGCGCAAACTTCGCGGAACTGGCTCGAACGCGTTCGGCCGATCCCCGATCCGCAGCGAAAGGTGGCGATATGGGATGGTTGGATACCGGGATGCTTCCTCTCACATTCCGCGCACCTATTGCCACGGCCGCGCCAGGAGCTATGATTGGTCCGCTCGAATCGCCGCGTGGCTATGATATTTTACAGGTCGAGCAACGTTCGCAGAAAGCCTGGGCCGTGGTTAGCGTGCCCTTACCGGTCAAGCCAAGCCATCAGACGCTCGAGATCGAATCGCAATCGGCAAACATCTTTCGGGATCAAGCCGCAAAAAATGGATTCGATAAGGCTGCAAGTGCCGCGGGCTATCGCGTGGTTTCCGATGCCCCACCGGCGGTTCGCAAGGGAGCACCCATTTTCAACAGCCATGAATTTGTCGACTGGTGTTTCGAATCTTCGAAAGGGGACATTTCACAGCCTTTCAAGTTACAGAGCGCCCATGCAATCCTCGTGGCGCAACTTACGGACATTATTCCCCCCGGACCAAAACCGTTGGAAGAAGTGAAATCTCAGATCGCGGAAGTCCTTGCGCTTCGCAAAGCCGTTGCTTCACTCGAGCCGCGAGCGCAGCAAGTTCGCACGATGGTGGGGCCGGCCGGGGACCTCTCCGCAGCAGCCGCTTCCGATCCATCGCTCGCCCCGATCACGGTGCTTATGGGCCCTGCGGAATCGGTAAACGGTCTTCCGACTGGAGAATATGTCGTAAATAATTGGGCTTATAGCGCGCAGCCCGGTACGGTAAGCCCGCCGCTCAAAGGCGAGCATGGATACTATATTGCAAAGCTGGTAGGCCGCAATATCCCGACCGAGAAAGATTTTGAAGCTACGAAACCGAAGATCGTACAGGCCGTCCTTCAGGAAAAAGAGCAGCGACTGCTCATGGGGTGGCTGGATATTCAAAAACAGAACGCGGTCATCGTCGATTACCGCTTCAAGCATTGAGTTATAAGTTACGAGCCGTGTATGCCCAACGCAACACGGCTCCGATCTGATTTTAGGGATTAGGCGTAAGACATTCCGAAGGCCTGGCGTCCTGCTGGCACTGCATCCCCGCGATGCCTTCCGCCTGTACTGCGAAGTGAATTCCGTCGGCATTCGCATGAAGATCGCGCGGATCGATAAAGCCATCCGTAACAAACAGCTTTTCCCCCACTTCGACCGCTTCTCCTGCTAATCGAACCAACCAATCCATTCTGAGGGTGGATTTAAGCCAGGCACTCGCAAAAAAATGCTGGAGTTTATCGCGGTCCAACTCACGGGTGTGATAGAGATGTGCCGGCAAATGCGACCACCGACGGTCGAAACGGGCATGCGTTTCGCTGGTGAGCGGAAGATCGAATCTTATTCCGAATAGATCGAGTGGAATATATTCATGCTCGAATGATCCGAAGGCCGCCGCTAAGAGCGCGCAGGAGGGATCGCCATGGGCCATCTCGAGCGCTTGAAAATAAATTTCATCGAACGATGTTTCCGGAGTGACGCTCGAGTCGAAGGCCCCGAATGCAGGGCTTGCAATATAGGAACGCATATCGTAACCGAGCCGGATACCTTCCGGAAGCAGAAGCGAGAAGGGCAACGGAATCGTGTTGCGCGCTTCGCATCCCGCCAGGTCCAATGCTATTTCACTGCCCGTAGGACGTTCGTTTATCCTCGATTGAGAGAATCCCACGCTGCGAACGAGCAGGATGCTGGCGAAGACCGCTGCAATTCGAAAGGTCGGGCCATCAGCCATTGCGAACGCGAGTCGCCTTTCCTTTCGTGGGTTGCTGATCCTTTAGTGCCGAAAGCACCGTGGGCAAAAGCTTTTCGAGTCGGATTCCAAAATCGCGGCGCAATTCTTCCACGTTAGCATTCGGGCCAATCGGTGCCTGGAATACAGTGACATCGGCAAGTGAATAATGTGGCTCCTGATGTTTATTACTATTGGGAGATGGTTGATCGTCCTTCGAAAAAATAATGGCCCGCCGATCGATTCGAGTTCGCAGAAAATCGAGAAAATCTTTAAACGGTACGGTCTCGATATCGGAGATCGATGGCGCCAAAACGATAACGGATGAAAACTCTCCTCGACCGATCGCCTCTTCAATGCCCGAGGCTTCGAGAACAAGCGCATGGCCCTCCCGAACTTCCGCGCCCAGAAATGCCTGGAGCCCGAATTCGATCGCGCTCGCGCTAGGATCCTGTATCGAGGGAGGAATACCGGTATCGCGTTGAATGATTTCTGCAAGCCGCTGCAGCTCCGAGAGCAACTCCGGTGTCGGGGAATAGTGAGCGGTGCTGTTCGGATCATTGCTCGACCATCGAGCAATATAAACACGAGAACTCAGCAGGGTAAAGCTTCGGCTCGAAACATCGACTCTGGCAATGTCCGAAAGCACGGGTAATGGTTGATGGCTATGCTCGGAAGAGGGAAAAACAATCTCCTTATCGTGCTGGTCGAAAAATTTCACCCCGAGAGCGGAGGCCGCGCCCAAGCCGGCATCGCATGCGAGCGGTTCCTCGTGGCAGAGCAGGATCGAGAATGCGCCTTCGTCCAGCGCATCCTGGATAAGTTCTCCAATGCCCGCCGTCGTACCGGCTTCGCCCGATCGAGCGACATGCGCGACCCGAGACATCTCGATCACCGCCAGTTTTCCATCCTCGCCAGCAAACCCCAGGGGGACGATAATTTCCCCCCCCATGGCATCGGTCGTTTCGACTTCGAGAAACGAGCCGAGTGATTGCGTGACCAGTAAGTCAATCGTGCCGCGCCCGCCATCGAGCCAGGGAAACGTAAAGAGTTCATCGCTGCGAATCGAACGGTCTGCAGCGCGAAGAAATCTGGCAAGCAGACCCGCCGCTTCGCCGGGATCCCAGAGACCCGGAAAAGGCAAAGCAATAGCAAGTGTTTTTCCCCGCACAGCGTTTAACGATCCCATTCAAATGTCCCTTCTGGTGGCAATGCTCCCTGAATCCGATAATTGCCGAGCATATAATCATCTACAAATGTATAGCTCCGATCGGCTGAATAATCCCAAATTTCATAGGGCTTTTGGAAACCGCCATAAGCAGGCGGCGTCGTCGGCGAGGATTCATCCCACTTGGGATGGCTGTCGATGAAGTTTGGCGGCCCTAATGCAATATATACGTGCCCACGATCGCTTTTCCAGCCGGCTTGAAAGGTCGTTCCAAAATGGGAATTTGCATACTCCACCCGAGAATAGAAAATATCCATCGCACGGTTCGCCGTCGATGCATCCCGTTTGTTGGATAGAGAATTGGAGGATCGTCCCTTCTCCTTCCAAAAATCGAGGATGGCATTCCGCTTTTGTTCTGCGGTACGCGCGCTCGAAAGAGAGTCCCATTCCGCTGCGGTAGCAATGACGCCAAGCTGCGCAATCGCTTGATCGAGATCGCCGGACGAAATCGGAATGCCCTCCGCTATCGCAACAAGGATCTTCCGCTCCGATGAGACTATTGCGCGCCGTTCTAATGTGGAAGGATCCTTCAAACTTGTATCTGGCGCGGATGGAAGAATATAGGTGCGCAGCATATAATCTCCAGTCCACAATCCCGCGAATGAAACCGGCGCGAAAAGCGGAGTAACCGGAATGGATAACGGTGCCGTACTCCCGGAATGCATCATCGACGATCCCTTCGCCGATGGAATGTGAAGGGTTGTAGTCGCGCGAGAAATAAAACTTTCCGGCCCATGAGATTTATTTCCCGCTACGGCTTGAAGTTCCGTGACAATGCCTAACGTTGAATCCGCGGGCATATTATAAAGCTCCGCAAAAAGCCCGCTCGCACTCGGTTCGTTGGTGAGCGAAGAAACATCCGGACCAATGGAAGGAGCGAGTTGCATTCCCTTTCGATCGCGATAAATCAGGAGGTCGCTCATCGCCGGCGCAGAGGAGGCAAAGTCCTTCACGGTAACATCGAAGCTCGTATCGAAGGAATTATGCGAAGAATAATCCTGAACCGAAAGGCGCACGTTATAGCCAGCGGGATGATCGCTTATCCCGGGATGATTACCAATTTCCGGCGCGAGCAAAAAAGAAATTTGCCGGGCATCGGCACGACTCTGGTGATTTTGAATACGATCGTGATGCTCCGTTATCGATTCGAGGACATTGTAGGACTCATACCGGTCGAGAATCAGGGTACCCGCATTCATGATTTGAACGGTAACGGAATAATCCGCAACATACTTATCGACGGCGTAAAGGAATTCCAGCGAATTATAATCGACCGCAAAATAAAGGTCCATCCTGGTGCTATCGGTAACGGCCTGCTCACCAGATGAATGTTTGAATGCGAGTAAATCGAAAATCACATGAGGGCCGGGAAGTACAACCGATTGCGGTACGGGATGTTTCGGAATGCCTCCCCATTGCGCCACAAGCGGGGAATGCGGCGCGGCGAGCAGCGCGCCAAGGATAAAAAAGCAGGCAAGCATGATGCACCGTTATCGAATCGCGATGGCTTCGAGGTCGTATTCATCCCCCCCGGTTATCCGCGCCTGCACAAACTCGCCGATGACTAACTCCCGGTCTGAATGGACCCGTACTTCGCCATCGACTTCCGGAGCATGCGCATAGGTGCGGCCATAATAATACTTCTCCTCGTCTTCTATTTCTTCACGCTCGATAAGTATTTTTTCCATTCCCCCAACTTTCGCAAGATTTTTTGCGAGCGAAATCTCCGATTGAATATCGTAGAGACGCGCCTGCCGTTCGAGCTTCACCTCGGGTGGTACCGGATCGCCAAGCGGGTGCGCACTCGTCCCCTCTTCCTGACTGTACGTAAACACTCCGAGCCGATCGAACTGCATATCCCGGACGAACGCTTCCAACTCTTCGAATTCCCGCTCCCCTTCCGCGGGATAGCCGGTGATAAGCGTCGTCCGAAGTGCAATGCCGGGCACGCGCTCACGAATTTTCGAGATCAGTTCTTCGGTGGCGCGGCGAGTAATGCCGCGACGCATCGATTTGAGCACGTCGGTCGAAGCATGTTGTACGGGGATGTCGAGATACGGCACCACTTTTTCCTCACCGGCCATAACATCCAAAAGATCGAGTGGAAACTTGGCAGGATACGCATACATCAGCCGAATCCATTCAATGGAAGAAATCCGCGCGAGCCGCGTTAGAAGTTTCGCAATGCTCCGCTCGCCATAGAGATCGAGGCCATAATTGGTCGAGTCCTGCGCAATGAGAATGAGTTCTTTCGCTCCGGACGATCGATCCTGCTTCGACGTATCCATCGTCGACGATGAGAGCATCATTGCTTCGAATTCCAATGCTTCGATACTTCTCGAGCGGTGACCGCCGCGCATAATCGGAATCGCGCAGAACGAACAGGGATGATCGCACCCTTCGGAGATTTTAAGGTAGGCGTAGGGGTGCCGCGTAGAAGACTGCCGTTCCCCAAGAAGATCGAGTTTTAAATCGAACGGCAAAGGACGATCGAGGGCCGCTGGAAGAACTGCGTTCAGGATTTGCTCGAAATCCTGCGTGCCGAAGAACCGGTCGACCTCCGGAAGCTCCGTTTCCAACTCCGCACGGTATCGCTCCGAAAGACAACCGGCGACATAGACGTTCCGAACGACCCCTTGCCGTTTCAGCTCCAGCGCCTCCAGAATGGCACCGATCGACTCCTTCTTCGCATGGTCGATGAAGCCGCACGTATTCACGATCACCGTCTCCGCCCGCGACGCGTCGGCGGATAAGCGGACTCCACGCCGCGAAAGCATGCCGCCGATCACCTCTGAATCGACCGTATTCTTCTCGCAACCGAGCGTGATAACCGCGACCCTTCCCCTATTCTTTGCCTCCATTGTGCCGACCTAACAACCGATAAGACGCTCCGTTCCAAAATCGCGATTTTGAAAACTTCGCCAAAAAAAATGACGATATTTGTATCCATAATGATCGTTCGCCTGACATTATGCCTAAGGAAATTAGCTTCGCTTATCTGCTTTTTCCTGATTGCGCCGTTCTCGCTGACGGCGCAGCCGAAGGTTGTAATTAACGAAATCATGTATGCGCCAGCCAATCCGGAACCGGAATGGATTGAATTGTACAATACGGATTCCGCTGCGATCAATCTTACAAACTGGCGTGTCGTTACGACATCAAAAAGTGGGACACTGCCCTATGGAGTCATTCAGGGGCACGGCTATCTCCTTCTTACGAAGGATTCTCTGACACTGGTTTCTGTGCGTCCTGGCGCGAATCCGATTGTACAGATGCCGCTGCCCATCCTGCCAAATGCCGGTACGAACCTTTTTCTTCTCGATTCCGCACTCCAAACGGTGGATAGCCTGAGTTATCTCCCCTCCTGGGGCGGATCAAACGGCTCCTCGCTCGAACGACGCGATATTGCGAAGCCAGCCACCGATCCCATCAACTGGGGCACGTCTCAAGACACTTCCGGCGCTACTCCGGGCGCGCGCAACAGCATTGCTGCGCCGGACTCCACGCCCACGATCATTCCCGCCCATCCGCTCGACATTGTGATGAATGAAATAATGTTTGCTCCCGTAAAGCCGGAACCAGAGTGGATCGAATTACTGAATACAACTACGGACACCATAAACCTCGCCGGATGGATGCTGGCGGTCGAGGGTCATGCTCCGATTTCGATTCCCGCAATAAATGCGGTATTGCCTCCGGACTCCATGCTTATCCTTTCGAGCAACGACAGTGCGCTGGCCACCTTTCGCGGCATTCCCATCGAACGCATCGTCCGTTTCGGCCTGTCAAATTTAAACAACAGCGGCTCGACACTCGCGCTCCGCGACGCGCTCGGAGATCGCATCGACAGCGCTTATTACGATGGCTCCTGGATCAAAGCGGACGGCATTTCCATCGAGCGCATCGATCCAGCTAAGTCGGGTTATTATGCCTCGAATTGGAAGGCGTGCGAAGATTCCAGCGGTTCGACGATCCTTCGGCCTAACTCCGTGCGGAAGCGAGAGCATGACCTCGCACTTCTTGGCGTATACGGTGTGGACACTTCTGTAATTTTCTCCATTGGCAATTCAGGGAGAGATACATCGCATCAACTGGAGATACGATTGCAGATAGACAATTTGGATACGATCGCTACGGTCCTTCCAATTTTTTTGCCACCGGATTCGATGATTCGGATTTCAATTCCGCTTCCACAAAATTTTTATGGATTGTTTCATGGCTTCGCCTGTATTACCGACTCCTTAGATGAACAGCATTCCAATGATACGATTCGCTTTAATATCACTCTGGCCGTGCCGCAGGATAGTCTCGTCATCAATGAAATCATGTTCGATCCGCAACCGGCAAGCTGCGAATGGCTCGAAGTATATAATCGCTCTTCGCGATGGATTTCCTTAGACTCCGCTCGACTCATTACCGGAGAGAAACGGCCGGGGGAATATTCCCATACCGTAAAGCCTCTTCTAATATCTCCAAATTCCTTCGGACTGATCGCGGCCGATAGCACCCTGCTCCTTCAAGAGTATCCTTCTCTGCGTCATGGAATGGATCTAACGGGGCTGGGCGTATCGACGCTCGATTTGGGAAAAGATTCCTGCTTTGTTACGCTGCACAATCTCGATTCGACGGTCATCGACTCGGTCCATTATTTCAAGACCTGGCAGCAAAGCTTATTGCGAAAAACGTTCGTAGGAATTTCGCTCGAACGAATCGACGCTGGAGGAGCGAGCAACGATCCCCGAAATTGGCAGGCATGTATCGACTCTGCCGGCGCGACTCCGCTTAAGCGGAATTCGATTGCTTCCGCCACGAAGAACGATACGATACTTCCGGCAGGTACATCCTTTCACGCGGATTTTTCTCCAAATCCATTCTCTCCGGATGGCGATGGTTTCCAGGATGCAACAACGCTCACGATTCAAACGGGCGATGCGGCGAGCGGATCGTCGGCGAATGGATCGCCGACGAGCGCCTGGGCAATGCGCGTTCGGATTTACGATGCGCGCGGAGAAATGGTGAGAATGCTCAGCGATGCCACGCAGATCGTCGGTGCAACGGCGATTGCATTCGATGGCAAGCGCGATAACGGTCAAACGCTTTCGCCCGGACTCTATACGGTGCTAATCGAACTCACTTCGCAAAGTCCTCTCCGGACGATGCGGCAAGAGATTGGTGTTGTGATCGCCGGAAAACGGCGGTAGGTAGCGCAAACCAACGTTTGCGCTACACACTTCACTGCCCTTTCAGAATGAGCATTCGCCGCGAGCAAACCGCTCCACCGCTGGCGAGTCGAAGGAAATAGGTTCCATCGGGAAGGCCGCGAGCATCGAGGGTGAGCCGGTAGGTCCCCTGCTGTTCCACTTCGGCAACGAGGGCGCGTACCTTTCTCCCCAGGGCATCATAGAGGTCGAGCGCAACGGGAGCCTCTGTAGGGACCGTATATTGGACGCGAATAGCGGCCGCCCCGTTGGCGGCGCTCGCCGGATTGGGTGCCATCGGCGCGAGCGATAGAATCGTCGGGTTCGGATGATCGCCCACGATGGTGGTGCAGCTATCTTTTAGAATGATCGTCCCGCCATTAAGCCGCCCCGACGGAGCCGGAAGGGTCAGCGTATAATTGGCGCTGGCGATCGTCGTATCGTTGCCACCATTGTAAATAACATCGGCTCCGCATTGCTCGGGGTCGATGACGATGCGCGTTTCCTCCACGTCGGTGGTGCTGGCGGCGGAGAATTGAAGATAGACGAGCGTTGCACCCGCTTGTCCATTCGTGAGCGCCGGTCCCTGCCCGGAAATTACATACGGCGGTCCCGCCGGTACCGTACCCGGAATGGGCGTGACGGTCCAGCCCGGCAGCGTTGCCGGTAACTTCGTCCCGACAAACGTGACCTTCGGGCTTCCGGTCAAATGGAAGGTGAATTGGAATTGGGAAATCTGCTTCTGGCTAAGCGGGAATGCATCCGTATTGGTGACATAGACCGGAACCGAGAATGTGGTGCTCGCGCCGGACGATTGCTCGTTCACGATGCCCGTGCCATTCATCGCAAGGTCCTGCTTGTAAATCCAGATGTCGGAGGATGTGGTATGATCGGCCTTCACGTTCGGAACGACCGATTCATTGCCATAGACATCGAGCGCGGAGAGCCTCGCGTACGAAGAAGAATCGCCTTCGGGTACCTGTAGCGTCAGCGGAATGACCGGATCGCCGGAACGGCTCGAATCGTTCAGTGGCGCGAAATTCGTCAGGCTGTCGAGCCAGATACGGTGAATGCCGCGATCGAATTTTACCGAATCGGTCACGACGAGATCGAGCGTCGTACAGGTAGGCGTGGAGATTAATTTTGGTGGATTAACATCCTGCGCCAGCGAGGAGCACCATTGCAGCATCCCCGGCAGGCAGAGCGCATTACCGGCGCCATCGACGGCATTGATGCACACGCACGGAGGGTTATTATCCTGCGAAAGCGTATCGGTTACGTAAAGGGTGAAGTGGAGCACCCTCTCGAATTTCGGATGGTCGCCGCCGGTGGGCTGTCCGTGCAGCGAGTGGAGCGTATTGTTCTTTGCGACCCATTTCGTCCCAGCAGAATCGAGCGTAACATTGTTGGCGCAGCTAAACCAGACCGAGTCCACCCCTTCATCATAGTCCACCGTAATATCGGAGACCGTCACGGATAGTGTATCCTTGCCGATCATGACGGTGTCGATGTGCGGACAGAAGGTATCGAATAACGGATTTGTACACGTCGTTGTCGGCAGTGGAGTCACATTTTCGGCGCAGTCGGTCGCCAGGGCAGTAAAGCACGCTTTAGTGAAGCTATCCGTGATTACCACTTGGAAGTCGATAAGACGGGGGCAGTTAGTATCGGGAAGAATTAGCCAGGTCGTATCGTCTACCTGCGTAAGCTTTAAGGTATTCGTTGGGTCGATCGGCTTGCAATTGGTCACGCTTGTGAGCATTACCTGCTTAAGGCCACGGTCCCATGCCTGCGTATCGCTGACAATCACAGGCCATCGGCTCCCCACCGAAAGCGATCCAATGCTGATGATAGGATGCTTCGTATCGGGGTCCGTGCAATAGGTGATCGTATCAAACGAGATATTCAAACCGGTGGCATCCTTGGCTTGAATGATAATGGCGCCATCTTGCATCGAATCATTGACGCAAACGGTGAAGCTGTCGCGCGGCATGCCCTTGATAACCGGGGTCTTCAGGGTGAAGAGCATGTTCGTGTTCGAGATGACCGTAATGGAATCGAGCCCAAGGTCCTTCTGGTCTCCATGGCTCGCGCTATAGTCCACCGTATCGGTTACGACCCAATCGGTGCATCGGAATCCGCAGGAGGAATCCGTTGGCACATTCCAATTATATTTACTTTCGAGCCGGAACTTCGGCGGAAGCGTATCGAAAGGAACCGGAGGCAGACACGGTTCGAAGCAAATCGTATCGAAGCTCACGTTGCTCGCGCAGTCGGTGAATGTGAAATACACGCAGGATTCCTGGAGCGTATCCTTTTGCGTGACCGTGATCGGACCGAGGAGGGGTACGCAACCTCCACCCGTGATTGAGGTTCCCACGACATTAAGCGCGTTTGGATTTGGCGAGATGACATAGGTAACGCTCTGTATTCCGAGGTCCGTCGAACGGTTATCGTAGACCGAATCTTTGCATGTGGTTGGATTCCCACAGTGGTTCGAACCGCTAAAAATATGCGCCGTATGGCCCGGTGCGGTTATATCCTTCTCCTGGCAATCGACGATGATCGGGCAGACGCACGAGGTTGGTCCATTCAGGAAAATCGGCGTGGGAATCCCTGCTGCGGAAGGGATGGAAAGCGTGATATCATACGAAGAATCGGTCGAACAATTGATAAGATACTTATCCTGAATGAGCGTGTCTTCCCAGGTGATATACGATGCATTGCAGCTATTAAGGATGCCGTCGATCTGTGAGCTTCCGCCGCTACGGATACCATGAGACTGCGAATACCCACCGTTCAGGACCGGCGTCGGGGATACAATCTGGACCGGACCGGGAAGGCCGGAAATAGAATTCGAAATCGTTTGATTTCCCACGGCCAAAGATCCGGAAGCGCTGCTGTTGGGGTTCCAAATAATGGCTTCGACCGGAAAGTGGTTAGGAACATAGCCCGACGGAGTCCAATAGACATGCTCTACATGCAGCATCGTTGCATCCAGATTGCCAAAGCAAATACCGCAGGGTGGCGTACCGTAGCTTCCTCGGCCGAGCTCCTGGATTGCGGGGCTGTTTGGTGTACCTGCATCTACACCGCTTGCGGGCCACTCAAGAAGCATGGCGTTATCGTTGCTCATGGGAGTATTATTGAGCGGCTGCGGATACCCCCAAACATAGGAGGAAATATACTGCTTCAGATCGACATTTGCCATTAAAGAGGGCTGCGCCAAGTGCATTGGAACGGGTGCAAAATCATCTACAACATATCCAGCTCCGATCTCTCCAGGAAAATTCTTCGTGCAAACATCATACTCGCTGGTTAGGAAATAGGGTGGCAGAGTCGTGAAATTATGCCAGAAGTCCTGGCCGGCGGATTCGTTGTAGCCTTCGCGCGTAGTGAACTTTGGATCGTCGGTGGAATTATTACTGCTTCCCGTTTCAACATCGAGTAGAAACTGTGCTTGAGCAGGGAGAAAGACAGATTGATAATTTCGAACCGACCATTTATAGACGATCTGTCCTGAATTTGTGGCAGCCACGGGATACACATCCTGAATAATGTCGAACGCATTCGGGCCAGAAGGTTGCCAAACCGTTTCTATTGTATCCTTAATCTTTTTTGTAGCACCGTTCGAAAGCGGAATGAGATTGACTTGTTGGCCCGTAGACCAATCCGTTCCGCTCGAAAGGTTGGTATTGTTAGAATAGTACTTTCCATTGACAATTATGGTAAAAAATGAAAAGTCGGTAAAGGAAAGCCTCTGCTTATTACCATTTAAATCAAAATAAAAAATCGTAATGAGTCCATAGCCACCCTGGGAGACATCCGCCGCGACAAAATTATTTCTCGTGGTAAATTGCGCATGTGCCAACGGTGCGGAGAGCGCGCCGGCCATAATGGCGGCGCAAAGCACCAATACTGCGTTTGGCAGGCGAAAGTGTATTGGGCAGAAACGCTTAAAAAACGTGGAAATCATCGAAAAATTGCGATTTGCGTGCATAGCGGTCCTTCCGCGCGAAGCATGGTTTTTTAGCAAAGAACAGCGAAGGTTGCGAAGGATCCGTGCGCTTTGACCACGAAACGAATTGGAAGGTTCCGGCTTCGTTTCCAAGCCCGTGTTTTCATCGTTCATCGGCACCCCTTAATCGAGTCGGAATTTGAGTTCCGCCGTGGCATAAAGGGAGCCAATTTTCCAGCTTGAGCCTCCCGTGTTTCCGGTTGCCGTCAAAGGGAAATCATAGGTTATTAGGGGCGAGAACACCGATCGTTCCGAGACCTGAATGTTATATCCCGCGGAAAGCAACAGACCAAACCTCAGCGTATTAATGCCAGTGCTCGTTTGTAAGATTGGCTCCTCTTCCGTCCCATTAGTAAAGGTCAGGTTGTTTATGGTCTGTCCATTGACGGTCGCAGAGGTTGTAATGAGTTGCCGATTCTGCGTAAGACTGCTGGAAATTAAAATCCCGACGTCCAATCCTGCTTGCACGAATGGGCCCATCCGAAAAAATTGGTACTGTCCATACGGTGCAATATTCAAGTAGGTCGCCTTGAGTGTCCCAAGGCGAGTAACTACCATATTGTAGGGGGCTGTATCTCCATTCGGTAGTTCCAAAACGACATTCTCCGCCAAATTTGTAGTTGTCTTAAAATTCTTGAAATCGATGCCGCCTTTGATGCCAATCGCCCATTCGTAATCGAGTGGGAGCTCGAAGAGTATCGAACCGAGGAGTCCAGTGCCGGTGCCGCCCGTAAAGAGCGCTCCGCAATTGCAATCCAGCGTGCCCTGCTGCGTGTGCTGCCCGAAGCCAACTTCGAGACCGACCATTGGCGGCGGCGCGCCGGGACCGAAAAGATTGCCACGGCTCAGGATCTGCGCATGGGCCGAAGGCTGCGTCATTGCAGCAAGGACGAGTAGTAATATCAGAGCGAACGAGCGTCTGTACTTGTCATTTCCGCGAACGCGGAAATCGAGGCCGATCCAACGTTTCGAATGGACTAAAAACCTGGATTCCCGCTTTTGCGGGAATGAAGCCAAAGGCTCGCAATGTGTTATGCTGAGATTATAATTCATACTTCCTCATTGCTTTTAGTCTTGTTCTGGCAACGCCTTTAGTCTTGCTTGGCAACAATTCTCACTTCCACGCGCCGGTTTTTCGAAGGGTCGTTGGGGTCGAGCGGATGCGACTTGCCAAAGCCCTGGACGACGGCGATCTGATCGCGCGGCACTTCCTGCCCGACCAAAAAATCCTCTACCGATTTTGCGCGGCGTTCCGAAAGCGCTTGATTATACACGATCGAACCGGTCGAATCGGTATGGCCATTGATTTCGAATCGGATGTGGGGATTCTCTTTTACCTGACGAACAAAATCGCCAAACTTCGGCAATTCCTCCGGATTCAAATCCGATTTGTCAAAATCGAAGAAGACGACGACTTCTTTAATCGCCACCGGGTTCAGGTAAATATCGTGCTTGATGGAAAGCAGCTTTTCTCGCGCGGCCGGAACTTCGACGTTCTGAGAATAGGGATCGAAATCCTGAACGTTGGTCGAGAGTTTATAGGTAATAAGCGGGTTCACGTTGAAAGTGAATTCGCCGGTCGCGGCGTCCGTTTGTACCGAGAGCGGCGCCGCGCCTCCGGCCAGTTGTTCGAGCATCACTTTCGCCGAAAGCGGTTTGTTCGTGAAGGCGTCCACGACCTTACCATAAATACGCGCATGCGATGGCGTAAGTAATATGTCCTGCGTAATAACCGGCTGAGCATCGGTGGGAGGAGCCTGCACTTCCAGCGAATTAGACACGAAATTTTCCGCGCCCGCGCCGATATGCACTAAGCTTCCGGCCAAGACCTTTACGCTATACGCCGCGCCGGTTGCTTCGTTTGGAATGGGCTGGCTATTGCCGGAGAAAGAAATGGCAATTTCCGGTTTCGTGGTAATCGGCTGATTCGTTTCGGCATCGAGGATACGGCCGGTGAGCGTTACGTATTGTGCTTTCGGCGGCATCGGCTGAACGTAAATTCGGTACAGATCGAAGTTCCCCATTCCGCCTTCCCGATTGCTCGATAGATACACCGCGTCCTCTTTCGGGGGGATATAGAAGAAGAGATCGTCGCGCTTCGAGTTAACGGACGGCCCGAGGTTTTTCGGCTCGGTCCACTCGTTCTCCCCGGTGCGGCGGGTCATGTAAATATCATAGCCACCCAAACCGCCGGGCATATTGTCGGACGCAAAGTAGAGCGTCTGGTTATCGCGCGAAATAAAGGGAGAAAGCTCGTTGCCGCCGGTATTGAAACTAAGATTGATCGGCTCGCTCCAGGAGCCTTCCGGGGTCTTCGAACACATATAAATATCGGTGCCGCCGCGGCCGCCTTTGCGGTCGCTCGCAAAAAATAAGAGCTGGCCGTCCTGGCTGATCGAGGGTTGGCCTTCCCACCATTCGGAGTTGACCGGTTTGCCGAGTGGCGTAAGAGTGCCGAGCTTTCCATCGATCAGTTCGGTCTGGTAAATATCGCAGGTCTCAAAAAGCGCATCGGGCCGATTGCATACTCCCGCGACCGCGGTCACGCCATCGTTGGCAACCGAAAGGGAACTGATGTTTTGCTTGCCGGGGAGTTCGTCAAATACTTCGGGTGGAGACCAGTGCGAAGCACGATCGGCGGTGTTCTCTCCGGGAAGCCGCTTAGCGATATAGAGTACTTGCTTTCCTTCGCGAGTGCGCGTGAAATAGATCGAGCCATCGGTGGGAGCGATGAAACAGGTTGCATCGTCTTCCTTCGAATTCAGATCGGAAAGATTCTCGACGCGGATGGCGTCCCTGGCGGCGTCGAGAATTTTACTCGCGCTGGTATCGGTTGCGCGGGTTGCCGCCGACCCCGGTTGGGCTTGAAGCGGCCTCAGGATGCCCAGCAGCAGCATCGCCCATGTTGCTATCGAGGCAAGCGACATGCTGCGCCGTAGAAAAGAAAATTTGAAATCAGGCCAACAGTGCCACCCTAAAGAGTCTCGATGCTCGCGGCAGGCATCGTCAACGATGCGTCTCGGAAGAAGCGTTAATGACATTCGGTTGCAGTAGGGGATGATCGCTCATCCATCACGGTACGTCCATAGAAGAACAACAATCAGCGCCAGCAAAGGGGCGAATCGTTCCTCGGTCCGATGAACCGAGGACATTTATTTCAAGCGCTGAATGCAGCAATTGTGGTGGTCCTCCGAAAGGACCGTGGCTGTATAACAAATGCGAAGTAAAAGCGTTTCTGAATACAGAAGCTCCTTTCTCCGTGTTAGAAGATCGGTTCTCACTGCCGGCAGGCGGTCGTAAATGTAAAGGCATACGCGCCGAAACTGGGTGTATCGGCCGTGAGCTTTAGCGTGTGACGGCCGAAACCGGCGTTCTTCGTTATTCGATACATGCGCGCTTCTCGCACGGTGATAAACGTTTTGCCATCCGCTTCCTCGATGTCGCTTCCGCGATCGGCGGCGGGAACCGGCTTCCCGTCTTGCGTGACGGTTACCTGAAATCCCGTTTCCGCAAGGGGGTGGATCACCAAATTCGCTTCATACGCCTGGTAATCGAACAAAAGGCTCGCATTGGAACTTCCCGGTTGCGCGTACTCTCGATGGATATTCCACATGCCTTCGAGATACAACACGTCCTTCTTACGTTCGCGCGGAAGGCGATAGTCCTTCGATACATCTTCGGCATTTTTAATTGCATTTCCAAGGTGATTACGCGCAAAGCCAATATAGGTCTCGGGTGTTGGACGATAGCAGACCGCGCCGGGCTTATCGGTTTCGCGCACGGGGGCGAGAGGGACCGGCAAGTCGATCGTACTATCCCGTTCGAGCAAGATTTTTTGCAGGAAGGCTTCGAAGGCCTCATAATCGCCTTCGCCAAAATGCTCGGCGCGAAGAACGCCTTTGCTATCAAAAAGATATTTCGCCGGCCAATATTGATTTGAAAGCGAATTCCAAATCTCGTAATCGTTATCGGCAATCACTGGATAATCGATACCGAATTGCTTCACCGCGCTGTCTAAGTTTTTCGGATCTTTCTCGAAATCGAATTCGGGAGAATGAATGCCGATGATTACGAGACCCTTCTCCTTATATCGTTCGTTCCATGCCTTGATGTAGGGCAGCGTTTGAATGCAATTGATACACGTGTAATCCCAAATATCGAGCAGCACAACTTTACCTTTGAGCGAATCTTCCAGGTATTCCGGCGTAACATTAAGATAGCGGTCCGCCGCATACATTAGTGGCAGTGCGGGCCGGCGAACATGCTGGTTCCCAATATCTTCGATTTGGCTGGCGAGAGCAGCCCGTTCGGCTGGGAATTTCGAATGGATCGGTTGCGATTTTGCGCACGAAGCGAGTGAAATACTAAGCACGGCGGCGCACACGCACGCTGCCGGGAACCGAAGGTTTCGCGCGAGATACATATTCATTCTCCTTCATAAAAAAACGCCAGGGGAAATCCTGGGCGACATTGATTCCAATACGAGTGCTTACACCGATAAGATTCGCCGCCACCATCTTGCCGGGTGCAATAAACAGTTCCATGTTTTCGATGAGGTCGATTGCATTTTGTTCACGAGTAAGGCCGAAGGCCTGGCAGAGACGCCCCGGCCCACTTGTTAACTCACGATCGCGATGGACTTTCGGACGGCGCTCGCGCATAATCTCGATGCCTTTTACTGGCTCGACCGCACGAATCAATACGGCTTCGGCGATACCCTCGACGTTCGTCGAAACATTCAAGCAGAAGTGCATTCCGTAGGTAAAATAAATATAGGAATAGCCACCCTCCTCAAACATAATGGCATTGCGCGGCGTCTTCCCTCGGAACGCATGGCACGCGGCATCGCCCACGCCATAAGCTTCCGTCTCGACGATTTTGCCAATGAGCTCTTCGCCATCGATTACCCGATGCAAATAGGCGCCGAGCAATTCCTTCGCTACGATGGGACTCGGGCGGAGATAGAAGGAACGTCGGAAGCGGGATTTAGAAAGATGTTGGAGATTCATGGGAGTATTAAAACGTACTATAATCACTACCTTGTCATTGCGAGGAGGGTTTTTCGACCGAAGGGAGAAAAACCCAACGAAGCAATCCGTTTGTAAAATCAAAGGATTGCTTCGTCAAATCGAACTCCCTTCGGTCGTTCGATTCTCCTCGCAAGGACGGCAAAAGTTTTCCCATATCGCATACATCTCGAACATCTCCCCAAATCCCGGTTCAGACTAATTTCTCCATGCCTTGACAAAGCGGTTTTTCTTTGGATCCCAAATAAGGCCATACCAATAATCGCGGCTATGAAAAACGCTGTACATCACGCGCGGCTCCTGGAAAAGCTCGCGGGCATACGCGGAACCAGGCTCGATTTCGGCGGCATCGACGCGCTTCATCATATCCCGGTAGTCGTTGGAATCGACGACCTCGAAATTCTCATTCGCAAAAAAAACGGTTATGAGCCTTCGGAGCCGTGAAAGCTTAAGGCTGTTTGTCAAATGATCGAGAGTATCGAAATACCCATTCGCAAGCCAGGAATCTTTGAAAAGAGTTTTCTTGCCGCTTTTGATGGTAAAAGTCAGGCGAGTATCGCCGGGATTGGACGGTACGTGCCCTTCCAGTCGAAGAATTTCAGGTTTCCCATCGCCTGTGAGATCGATCGCGCGCTGCGTGGCAAGCTGGTGTGTTTTTTCGAAGCGTTGCTCGTCTTCGAGCCGGAGAACACGCCTGATAGAATCGGCTTTGAGCAGCGAGTCCATATATTGCGCATCCACATGCAGGGAATCGACGGCGGTGCCTGCGCCCAGATGCACTTCCTGCGCGCGAAGCGGTGCGGTAAACACGAGGGTAAGCAGAATCGCAATTAATGGCGAACGGCAGGTTCTAAATGACGAAAGGCAAGTGGCAAGAAGCGAGTGAAAAATGTATTTGCCATTCGCTCCTTGCCACTCGCCACTCGACACCCTCGAAAAAGTTAGTTTTTCCATACGACGACAAATTTCTTTTGTGAAGGAAGCCACGCAATACCCTTCGATCCACGATTGCCCACATAGTAATTGAACATGAGTTCGCGCGAAGAGATAATTTCCGTGAGCTCCGGCGATTTTGGTTGTAATACCAGCCAATGGCCCACTCCCTGATCCAACAGGGAATCCGTGTGGGCGAACGCACCCGGCGTAAGGAACCGGTCGAGTTCGGAACGAACGATTTGTTTCCGTTCGTCATCGGTTAGTTCTGGGCGATCTTTGAAATAAGCCGAGAGCGGCCAGTCCTCCCGATAGCGCATCGAATCGTGCCGGGTAATTTCGAATCGAACGGAATCGAGATAAATATCCGAGCCGGTAGAAAAAAGGCGAAGCTGGTCTGGCTCCTGGTCATTTTGCAGGTCCGCTTCACGCTGCCGAGCATAGCGGTGAAGGGTATCCGTGGATTGCCAGGCATCGACATCGTCGCCTTCACCCTCTTCATCCACGCCATTGGGACCGACCCAATAAAGCGTGTAATCACCCAAGCCGATCGTGGGTGGATAGCGATAGATAATCCGTTCACTTCGCGCGCCAACCGCGATGAAATAGCCTTTGCCATTGTCATTACGGTAGAGATCGATGGGGTCGATTTCGGCCGTGTAATTTCGGATCGAATCGTACAGATAAGCTTCGGTTGTCGACGGATAGTGCCGCTTCGCTACGTAATAATTATGTAGCCCCTGCTGGACTTGCGCCATGACCTCGCGCGCCATAAGCACCGAAGCACGCCGCTTCGCGGAAACATCGATCTCATGGAAACCGACATCGCGGCAGCCCTCGGCGCCAAGGACGCCGATCAGAATAAGGAACGACAGGAATAATCGCATCGCGGATTCAAACGCAGAGAGTGCGAGGAATCATTTCGCTACCATTGCGCCGGAATTGTGAATGGACCCTCGCGCCGGTCTGAATTCTTTTTCTTCCGAACCGGGTTAGAAATTGTCCCACTACGAATCCCGCTGGGAACGTTCCTGTTTTTGTTGCAATCTGGTTGCTTTAGGCCGAGACGAACGTGATCGAGATTTTACATCGGTATTTTTCGACTCTGAATCGCACCACGGGCGCCCCCGCCGCCGGAATACCATTCGGTGTTTCGCCGGCCACGGTGAATAGCCCGGATATGATGGCCCATGCCTCGCGCGCAATTGTCGATGCTGCCGATATTGCCGGTCTTGGTCTTGCGGTTATCGCCGCAACCGATGGAAATTCCGGAGAAGGAATTCCGACCATCCGTTATATCAATCAGGCTGCGCTCTGCCTCTGCGGTCACACGGTAGAGGAACTCCTTGGCTCCTCCGTAGTGGAATTCGTCCCGAATCTATTTTGGCCGGTCATCGAGGAAAAGTGGCGCGCATTTCAGAATGGCAAGCTTGAGCGATGTCAATTCGAGTTGGAAGTTATTCACCGCGAGGGGCATGCGGTTCCGGTGTCCGTTGGACTCACGCCAGCCACGCTGCTGGGCGAGCCGGTCGCCATCGTATTCCTGCAAAATATCACGGAACGGAGGGAAGCGTTGGAGGCCGTCCTTGCCGCGAAAGCAGAGGCCGAGGAATTGAGCCGCGTCAAGTCTGTCATTCTTTCGAACTTCACGCATGAACTGCGCACACCACTTCATTCCATTCTCGGATTTAGCGCACTCCTGGGGGAGACACTCGCTGAAGGAGACCAACGGGACTACGCTCGGAGCATTCAAACCAGTGGCAAACGCCTGCTCACGACGCTGACCTCCCTTATGGAACTCGCTTCCCTGGAATCGAGACCGAATGACCTTGCCCTCTACCCGACGGCGATCTCGGAAACGCTCGCGCCGATCGCCGAATCGTACCGCTCTCAAATGGAACAGCGTGGGTTGGTACTCCTCCTGGACGTGGGGCAACATATTCCTTCCATAGCCGGCCAGATCGTTCTGCTGAATGAAGAGTGGTTTACGAGAGCGTTCGAACGGATCATGATGAACGCAATCAAGTTTACCCATTCTGGAACGATTCGCGTCGAATTGTCGGAAGCCGCTCGCCCGAGACTCCATGGAAAACCGGAAGCATGGGCCGTTATCAAAGTGCGCGATACCGGAATTGGAATGTCCCCGGAATTTGCCGCGCGGGCCTTCGACAAATTCAAACAGGAAAGCACCGGCCCGGCCCGCGGCTATGAAGGAATCGGAATCGGATTGCCACTTGCGAGAGGATATGTTCGCCAGATGAACGGTGAAATCGGCCTGACAAGCGAGCAAGGCAAGGGTACGGAAGTATGGATGAGTTTTCCTGTCATCGCGAAAGCGGATCGAAGTGCGCGAAAGAGAGCGCACGCCTAAGCCCTGGGTTTAATCGCATTGGTGGCAATCGAAGCCGGTTTCGCATTTGCCGAATCATAACCTCGAATAAAAAATTTGTTTAAACCCTGCTCCATAGCAATTTCTAAAGCGATTTCTAACAAATTCCTCTCGATTTCCTTCATCGTTACGAATTTTTCTATCAGGACTTTCTGTTTAAGGGGCCGCAAAACAATTTAACTCCCCATCTCTATGGCTCAAGAACTCAAAGACTCGGTCACCACCTCTCCGGCCACCACCAATGGTTCCCCGAATGGCGCCACCAAGGCCGCTCCCGCGAAAGCAGGACTGGAAGACGTTGTTGCAGGAACCAGTTCCATCTGCTTTTTGGACGGCAAGCGCGGAATTCTCGCCTACCGCGGTTACGATATTCACGATCTCGTGAAAGGCTCGTTCGAAGAAACCGCCTACCTGCTGATCTACGAAAAGCTCCCGAATGCGAGCGAACTTTCGGAGTTCAATAAGAAGCTCGTCGAAAGCCGCAATCTGCCAGCCCAACTGAAGGACCGCATTTCGCAGCTTCCAAAGAACGTTCATCCGATGGCCGCGCTTCGCACGCTCGTGAGTGAATCCGGTCTTTTCGATCCGCAGGCTGAAGATATGTCCCGCGAAGCGAACATCGAAAAAGGCATCCGCATGATCGGCATGATGCCGCTCATTGTGGCTTATTTTAATGCCGCCCGCAATGGCCGGCCTTTCCCGGAACAAAAAGCTTCGCTCGGTCACGCCGCGAATTTCCTCTATATGCTGCTCGGTAAGGAGCAGGATGCCGAAGTCGTGAAGATGTTCGACTCCGCGCTTATACTTCATGCCGATCATGAGTTCAATGCCTCGACGTTCACCGGCCGGTGCATCGCCGCAACGCTATCGGATATTTATTCCGCGGTCACCGGCGCGATTGGCGCGCTCAAGGGGCCGCTTCATGGCGGCGCCAACGAGCAGGTCATGCGAATGCTGCTGAAAGTTGGAGATCCGGCGAAAGCCAAGGAATGGATTACCGACGCACTCGCACGGAAAGAAAAGATCATGGGATTCGGACATCGGGTCTATCGCACCGAAGACCCTCGCGCCACGCACCTCCGAAAATTCTCCGAAGCCATGGGCAAGCGAACCGGCGAAACACAATGGTTCCAAATGTCCCGCACCATCGAGGATTTTATTCTTCAAGAGAAGAAGCTCTATTCCAATGTCGATTTTTATTCGGCGAGCACCTATTACCTCATGGGCATTCCGCTCGATCTTTACACGCCGATCTTCGCGATGAGCCGCGTTTCCGGATGGGTTGCGCACGATCTCGAACAATACGCGCATAACCGCATCATTCGTCCGATGGCGGAATATACCGGCCCGGTAGATAGCAAATGGCTTCCTGTGAGCGAGAGAGCGTAGTCGAAAATGGATTAAAGGAATTGCGCGAATGCGGGCGGTTTCCATTTTCTGCGCCATACGGAAAACCACGTGGGAATCCATGAACTTTTCCGGCGGCGGACAAGGTTCAAACGTCCGCATCAACATTGAAATTGCTACAAACAAAAATCCAGGGAGAGAGAAACCATGAAACGTCCTGACCTGTCCCGCGATCGTTATTCCGATGGATCATCGTGGGCGATGAGCTCCGCGCTCACGGCCGAATTCTCACCTGCCCACAGCGGCCCCGAACTCGCAACGTGCGTACCCGAACCGTCACTCGCTCAGGACCTCGCCAGAACACTGCTTAACGACCGGTTCGAACTTACGCACTACGCGGCCCCCTCGACGACGCATGCCACGAGCGGAATCCCAGCTGGCTTTAGTATCGGCCTCGCCCGAAGGTAGCGAATCCTCGTTGGATGCTTAGTCCGCGAGAAAAATAAGTCGTGCATTGTGTCCCATCCCTTCTTCCGCGAGTAAACATAGAAGAAATGCCGATGAAAGGGTTTCGAAAAGAATACAAAACGATTCCATGAATAGCGATGTTTAGCTCCTGTTCAATCTTGCCAGGGTATTCAGAAACAGCACGAATTTTGCAGTTTTTAGGAGGAATTAGTTTAAGGAATGATTAATCTCGTTTTTGTAATTATCGCGAGCTATCTCATCGGCTCGATACCATTCGGTGTTATTATTTCGAAAAAATTTCGCGGATTTGACATTCGCACGAAAGGCTCAGGCAATATTGGCTCAACGAACGCTTTTCGTGTGCTTGGATGGAAATTAGGCCTGACAGTCCAAATTCTTGATCTCGCCAAAGGGCTTGGCGTTATCCTTCTCGCAACCGCATTTTTCAATGGCCTTCCTTTTCATAATGCCACGCCCTTTCAGGACATTACGGTTTTTCGGCTAATGGCTGGCTGTTCGGCTGTCTTGGGACATGTTTTTACAATTTTCGCTGGCTTTCGGGGCGGCAAGGGAATTAGCACAGCAGCGGGAATGCTGATTGGTATCGCGCCAATCGAGCTCGCAGTAGCGGTCGGCATTTTTCTATTGGTTGTTTTCCTAAGCGGTTACGTGTCGCTCGCTTCCATTATTGCGGCAATCACGCTACCGACCACGATGTTCCTCCGAGAGAATGCTTTCGGAGTTCAGATCACGGGCTACAATACGATGATCTTTTTTGCCATCGGCCTCGCGTCTTTTCTGATCTACACGCATCGCTCGAATATCAAACGTCTTCTGGCAAACCGCGAGCATCGTTTCGAGGGGCTTCGATTGTTTCGCTCCGCGGCGCATTAAGTTTTGAACGCAGCGGTCATAGGCGCGGGAGGTTGGGGCACGACCCTGGCCCGGCTACTCGAGGAGCGCGGTCATCACGTAACGCTCTGGGCGCGCCGCGAGGAATTTGCGAAGGAGTTGAGGGAGAAACGGGAAAATGCGACTTACCTTCCTGGAATAAAACTTTCCACATCGATTGAGATAACGCACGATGCCAGGGAACTTGCGAAAAAGGAATTGTATGTATTTGCGCTACCCAGCCAGGCGACACGCGAAGTGGTCCGGGAGTTAGCGGAGTTTATTTCCCATGGCAGCGCCATTTATGTCAGCACCTCCAAAGGAATTGAACGAGAGACGCTTTCACGCGTCACGGAAGTGATTAGCGAGGTGCTCGGCGTCGATACCTCTCGAACGGTCGCCCTTTCGGGACCCAGCCATGCGGAGGAAGTAGCGCGTAGGGTTCCGACGGCCCTGGTCGCCGCGAGTGAGGACCATGCGGTCGCGCGCGAGGTGCAGCAAACCTTTTTCCTTCCGTACTTTCGTGTCTATTCCAGCTCGGATGTGGTGGGTGTGGAACTCGCCGCAGCGCTAAAAAATGTGATTGCTATTTGTGCGGGCATTACCGATAGCGCAGGCTTCGGGGACAATACGAAAGCCGCCCTCATGACGCGCGGCCTCGCCGAAATGCGACGTTTGGGTATTGCGCTCGGAGCGGAAGAGCATACGTTTAGCGGCTTGGCGGGCCTGGGCGATCTGGTTGTCACCTGTGCCAGCAAACATTCGCGTAACCGGTTTGTTGGCGAGCAAATTGGGCTGGGGCGAAAGCTTCCGGAAATCCTATCCCACATGAACATGATTGCCGAAGGCGTATCCACGACGGAATCCGCGCGCAGTTTAGCCGCGCTCCACAAGATCGAAATGCCGATCGTGGAAGAAACGTATAAAATTCTTTTTGAACATAAAAACCCGCGCGAGGCCACGAACGACCTCATGATGCGCGATCCAAAAGCAGAACGATGGTAACTATGCTTCGAATCGGTATTGCCGGAGTCGGCCATTTAGGGAGAATTCACGCTAAGCTGTGGAAGGAAGTCGATGGCGTTACGGTCGTTGGTTTATACGATTCCAATGCCGCTGTCGCCAGCGCGATTTCCAATGAAACTGGAATCGAAAATTTCGATGATCTCGCGGGATTATTGCAAAATGTCGATGCGCTCTCGATCGTAACGCCGACGCTCTCGCACTACGATGTCGCGAAGCAAGCAATCGCGGCCGGAAAGCATGTACTGATTGAAAAGCCGATCACGACAACGACGAAACAGGCCGAGGAACTAATTGCGTTGGCGAAATCGAACCGAGTGAAAATTCAAGTCGGTCATGTCGAACGGTTCAATCCGGCGCTGCTGGCCGCCGAACAATATCTCGACGATCCGCGCTTTTTCGAATCCCACCGCATGGCGCAGTTCAAGCCGCGCGGAACGGACGTAGCCGTCGTTCTCGATCTCATGATTCACGATATCGATGTGATTCTCTCACTGGTGAAATCGCCGGTGAAATCGATCGATGCTTCGGGCGTGGCGGTGGTTTCAGAGGAATTGGATATCGCGAATGCGCGAATAAAATTCGAGAATGGCGCGGTGGCCAATGTTACCGCCAGCCGCATTTCGCAAACACCGATGCGCAAGCTCCGCATCTTTGCGAAGGACGCCTATCTCTCGCTCGATTTTGGAACGAAATCCGCCGAGGTCTTCCGACTCCTCGATGGCGGTCTGGAAGCACCGCCCCACGCGGGTTTAACCATGAAGCTCGGAGAAATCTCAAAGGGAGATGTGCCGCGCACTATCATATATGAAAAGCCGGACGTGCGCGAGATCAATCCGCTGAAATACGAACTTGAGTTGTTCCGTGATGCAATAGTAAACGATGAAACACCGGTGGTAAGCGGCGAGGACGGATTGAATGCCCTCCGGGTGGCGGAAATGATTTTGCGGGCGATAGAAGAAGGTATCGCGTAGAACTTCGCCAGGGAAGGAATAAAATATCCGACTTTGCGGTTGTAATACTATGACCTACAGTATCAGTTATGTCAGTGATTCGCACGGTAAACATACGGCAATACAGATGCCCATCAAAGATTGGGCGAAGGTGGAGCAGCGCCTTCGGGAGTCTGAGTTTCTCCGAAATTTGAAGTTATCTCTCGAAGAAGCGAAGGAAGACGTTCGGTTACATCGTCAGGGTAAACGGAATCTCAAAACGCTAAGGGAACTGCTTGACGAAGACTAAGATCATTACTGCCCGTTCGTTTGCGCAGGAGTATCGGAAATTGGCAAAGCGATATCCTTCCCTGAAGTCCGATCTCGCCAAATTGGAGCAAGTCCTTGAAGCTAACCCCGAAACGGGTACCTCGCTCGGCGGCGGCTTTTTTAAGATTCGCCTCGCTATAAAAAGCAAAAACAAAGGCAAGCGTGACGGGGGAAGAGTCATCACGTCCTATCTTTCGAAGGACAATGTGCTATATTTGCTTACGATCTATGACAAATCGGACCAGGGAACTATTACTGAAGAGGCCATCGAGACACTCATGAGAATTGCGCTGGCCGAATAGCCACAATGCGGAATGCCAACTTACTGCAAGCGCATAAATCATTCCGTGATGCAATTATGAACGACACCACGCCAGTCGTGAGCGGCGAGGATGGATTGAAGGCGCTCGAAGTGGCAGAACAGATTTTGCGGGCGATAGAAGAAAGAATCGCTTAACTAAGTGAAAACGCAACTTGGTTTTATCGGGCAATGATTATCTTACAAAACTGCTGATTTGCTCGCAAATAATAAATCCCAGAGTTCAGTGTCAATACATCGACTGAAATTCCATTCGTGATTTCGTCGGACGGAAGAGAGATTTCTCTGCCAAGATCATCGTAAATCTGGACGGGATTTGTCTCTGCAACTCCAGACACATAAAGATAATGGGAGCAAGGCATAGGCCAAAGACGAGCCGATGACGTGCTGGAACCTTGAGAGATGTTCGAATAATACACAATACCTCCGTCAAATGTTGCACCATCTTTGGGGGCATCACGGCCGGATGTATCGAGTTCTGGAACTTTCAATAAATAACGAAGCGTACTGTCGGCAAACACATAATTATCGAAAGTTAGGCTCCAACCTCTTCGAGTAAACCATGATGTGTCGTTCGGAGAGTAATCGTAAGACTGAAAGGTAAATGTTCCAAAGCGATTCTCGATTGCTTCAAAAGCATTACGAATACCGGGATAGCTTGGGTCGATATCCTTCCAGCTACGATAAACGATACCGTCGGGCGATCCCGAGGTGTCTGACAATACATAATATCGGAACATCACTTCGAAAGGTCCTTTGGCAAAAGCGTAACGGTCTTCCAAACCTGTTAGTGAATCCATTTCTCCATACTTACTGCACGATAAACCATGATAGGCGGAATCATTTGAACAGGTGTCGAACATCAGACTATCGGGATTAAGTGGCCACGGAGCTGAATCGGCCCAGGCATTACACGGAAGGTTTTGCCATAACACGAGACACGAATCGGAAACACCTTGTCCCTTTACTGGTTGAGCAATTGAGATCGAAAAAAGCAGCAATAGGACTGAGGAGATAAAAATTCTCATACCCCTCAAAACAGAGCTTTTTCAGGAGAATTCCATGCATTGCTTCTCCGATGATTGTTAAAAAATCCCTTAAATCGACCCAACTACGGTTCAGACCTTATCCCACTCACCAAATGCCCCAGCTTCACGCGCTTGGTTTCGAGGTAATGCGCGTTGGTTATTTTTGCTGGACTTCTGAGGACTTTTTCTATTCTGAGCTTGATATTATCAGCGATTCCTTCCGGTCAGTTGATTTAACGGAATGTCCGCGTTCCTTCCTCTTGCTCGGGACGATTGGAAAAATGGAGTGGGAGAATCTGATCGCGATGGAGCGGGAGCTGCGCATAGGTTTTGCCCTTATCATCACTGAATTCCACTTCGTAGGTGTCGCGGCCCAGCACTTCCACGACGGTTCCCACTTGCCCGGCAAGAAGGTTCTTTTGCGGCGAAGGTGCCGTTAGCGCAACGACATCGAGGAGCGATATGGAAGTATTCTCCAGCATTTACCCTTTCCCATTCGTTCCAGCGACTTCCCCATGCAACCCCGCCAACAAATGCCCCAGCTTCACGCGCTTGGTTTCGAGGTAATGTGCGTTTTTGTGATTGGCGGGAATTTCGATGGGAACCCGATCGACGATTTCCAGTCCGTAGCTCGAAAGGCCAACCACTTTTTTCGGATTGTTCGTCATGAGGCGCATTTTACGAACTCCGAGATCGACCAATAGCTGCGCGCCCAAACCATAATCGCGCAAGTCCGCTTTGAAGCCGAGCGCTTCATTGGCTTCTACGGTGTCCTTGCCTTCTTCCTGCAGTTTATACGCGCGGAGCTTATTAGCAAGCCCAATGCCGCGCCCCTCCTGCCGCATATAGACGACAACGCCGCGCCCTTCGGCTTCGACCATCATCATCGCCGCATGAAGCTGATCCTGGCAATCGCAGCGAAGCGAGCCGAGCGTATCGCCGGTGAAGCATTCGGAGTGAACGCGGACGAGCACCGGCTCGCCATTTCCTACATCGCCTTTGGTTAGTGCAATATGTTCCTTTTTATCGACTTTGTTCTCGTACAGGTGCAATTGGAAATCGCCGAACTCCGTGGGGAGCGTAACTTCGACAATTTTTTGCATAAGTCGCTCGCGGTGCATACGATAGGCGATTAAATCCTGCACGGAGATAATCTTCATTCCCGTCTCCCTGGCGATTTTAATTAAATCCGGCATTCGGGCCATGTTCCCATCTTCATTGATCATCTCGCAGAGGATTCCGATCGGTTTGAATCCGGCAAGCCGCGCGAGATCGACGGCGGCTTCGGTATGGCCCGCGCGCCGGAGAACGCCCTCCTCCACAGCACGCAATGGGAAGATGTGTCCGGGTCGCGCAAAATCGCGGGCGGTTGCGCTGGGTTCGGTGAGCGCGTGAATGGTTCGCGCGCGGTCTTCGGCGGATACGCCGGTGGTGGTGCCGCGCAAATAATCGACACTGACCGTAAACGGTGTCCCATGCCGCGCGGTATTGATTTCGACCATCATATTCAAATCGAGTTCGGCGGCGCGTGCCTCCGTAAGCGGGACACAAATAATTCCGCTCGTGCGCCGCAGCATGAAGGCAATCATCTCCGGCGTCACCGCTTCGGCTGCGGCAATGAAATCGCCCTCGTTTTCGCGGTCCTCGTCATCGACAACGATGACGCCGCGCCCGCGGCGGATATCCTCTAAGGCTTCTTCGATGGTGTTTAGCATAATTTCACTCTATCGTTTCATCTTCAAGTCATTGCGAGAAGAATCGAACGACCATAAGGAGTTCGATTCGACGAAGCAATCCGTGGATTCTAACGGATTGCTTCGTCGTATTTTTCTCCCTTCGGTCGAAAAATCCTCCTCGCAATGACGAGAAGTCTGATGTAATCAGAATCTTCTTATTCCGAATTCTTTGGCGTGATCGTCCCAATCGAGGATTTTTCGATGCGAATCTTCGTATTGTCCGAGACCTGGAGAAGCACCGTTGAGTCCTCAACTTGTGCGATGGTCCCATGAATGCCCTGCGAAGTAATCACTTTATCGCCTTTTTCTACCTGCTTGACCAGCTCTTCGCGAGCTTTCTGCCGCTTTTTTTGCGGGCGATAAATCAAAAAATAAAAAATGAACGCGATGAGAATAATCGGCAGAAATGCGGTAATCGGGTTGCCCTGGTCCGCACCCGCCCCACCGCTTGGTGGAGACATAAGAAGCGAATAGTCGTGCAGGCGGAATAGCTCGGAAATCGTCATGTAGAAGCTGAAATTGATTTGGAAACAGGCTTTTCTTTGTTAGTTTTGGAGAACATGGGAAGCCCGCGAATCATTCGTGGGGCTGGGGGAACTCACGATTGTTCTATCACCAGCCTCGCGTCACAACGGAGCGTTTTCTTACTACTTTGAAGCTTACCGACTACCTCAAACCCGACTATATCGAAATTGGCCTGAAGGCCGATTCGAAAGAAGACTTGCTCGATGCGGTGCTACAGCTCGCCGAGAAAAATCCCCATGTCCTGGACGCGCGGAAAATGCGGGCGGCCGTGCTGGAGCGCGAAAAGATCATGTCCACCGGCGTTGGCAAGAATTTCGCAATCCCGCATGGCAAAACCGATGCCGTCGATGATATTGTCCTCGCTTTTGCCACGACCGCTGATGGTGTCGATTACGGTTCGATGGATAACGAACCGGTTCGTCTCGTGCTGCTACTGGTAAGCAAGGAAAGCTTAGTGAGCCAGCGCCTGAAACTCCTCAGTCGTGCTTCTAAAGTAATGAACTCGGATGCCGCGCGCGCCGCGCTCATCGCTGCAACGTCCCCCGCAGACATCATCGCTATCTTCAATAAGGAAGAAGAACGCATTGGAGAATAACGGCGCGGTAGTGAAGGACGGAAATCGGGTTCCCAGTGTCGCCGATTCCGTTTCGGGGGCTGGTATCCAGTCCGCCGAACCGGTGCGCGTCCTTCGCGGCATGAAGGACATGCTGCCGGAAGAGGCGGGGAAATGGCAGGAGATACGCCGAGCGGTGGACGACATCGCCTCGATTTTCGGATATGGCGAAATTCGTACTCCTTTGCTCGAAGAAGCGCGGCTTTTCAAGCGTTCCGTTGGCGAAGCAACCGATATTGTCTCGAAAGAGATGTACGAATTCAGCGACAAAGGCGGCGACAAGATTTCCCTCCGCCCGGAATTAACCGCGCCGGTCATTCGCGCGGCCATCGAACATGGCTTGTTAACGGGTCAATCCGATTGCGTACGGCTGTATTATAACAGCGCACCCAATTTCCGATATGAAAAGCCGCAGTTGGGTCGTTTGCGGCAGCATCATCAATTCGGAACCGAGCTGTTAGGCCCTTCCGGCCCGATCGCGGACGCGGAAACAATTACGTTTGCGATTTCCGTCTTTCGACGGCTGGGACTCCAAACATTTCGCGTTCGGCTCAATTCCCTTGCTTCTTCCGAAGCGCGCGCGGAGTGGAAGAAAATCCTCGTGCCCTATTTGCGCGAGCATAGCTCCAAACTTTCGAAAGAAAGCCAGCATCGCACGGAAGTAAACCCCATGCGTGTACTCGATTCGAAAGCACCGGAAGACCAGGAGATCATTCGCAATGCGCCCGTCATTCTCGATTATTTGACTGGGGAGGATCGCGGTCACTTTGAGCAACTTCAGTCCTTGCTTCGCGCCGCGAACATTGAATTTTCAGTCGATCCGCTGCTCGTGCGCGGCCTCGATTATTATACGCGAACGGTGTTTGAAATTACGTCGCCGGATTTGGGTTCTCAGGACGCACTCTGCGGCGGCGGACGTTACGATCATCTCGTGGAACAATTGGGTGGCCCACCAACGCCCGCCGTTGGCTTTGGCGCCGGGATCGAACGCGCCTTGCTGGCACTCGAAAAGCTGCGTGGCCCTCAGACCTTGTCGCCGCGCGTCACCCTCTTTGCCATCACGCTTGGCGCCTCCGCGCAAGATATGGGTTTCCAAATCGCGAGCGCGTTACGTGCCGCAAACATCGACACGCTGCTCGATTTGAACGCCCGTTCGATGAAGGCCCAAATGCGAGAAGCCAATCGCACGGGAGCGAAATTCGTCTATATCATCGGTGAGTCCGAACTTGCCGAAGGTGCCGGCCTCTTAAAAGAGATGCAGACCGGCGAGCAGACAAAAATAAATTTTGATCACATCGTGGAAGAGATGAAGCGCCGGCTTCCTACTTCATAACACCTACTTCATAATTCATACTTTCCCCATGGAGCCATTACCGCCAGTAAAAGAAGTCGAATACCGCTGTTACATCAGCAAGATTTTCGAAGAGCTTTCCGGCAGCGAATATATGACGTTCGCCTTCGAGACGGCGAAGGAGTTCTCGAGCTTCCGCTATGAAATCGCGGTGCGTTACCGCATCCTTCTCGAGCCAGCGACCGACCGCCGGCTCGAATTCAAGGTGCTTGGCATGACCGCCACGCGTACGATGATGCCGGCCTTCGGCACCGCGCGCTCGGTCCTGAAAGTTCCACTGCTGCCGCTCGGCGTTTATACCGTCAAAATGATTAAGAGCGACGGGATCGAAAATATTTTCGTAATCGAAGTGATGAAGCGGGGATTTCAAATTTTGCAGCCCATTCCCCGAAAGCGATTTATCGATCTCGTGATCGAGCCTAAGGCCGCCGCTCCGAATGCGCGGCACACCTCGACGGTCTCCAAAGCTCCGACGGTGCCGCTCGTTCCGCGCACGATTCAAAAACGGCAACTACCGACGGACATGCTGGATGACGAGGCGCTGCTCGATGCTCCGGCTGAAACTCCGGAAGAACGCGAGCGCCGCGAGGAAGCCGAGCTCTTTGGCGGATCCCATAATGGCGCACACGCTCCAAAACCGGGAGCGAAACATTCCATCGAGGAGGTCAAGGAAGTTCCGGCGACGGCTAAGCAGAACAGTAAAGGCGCTTCGAAGCCCACTCCGGCTCCGGCAAAGAAAGCCGAGCATAAACCCGCGAAAAAAGCCGAACATAAACCGGTAAAAGCCGCTAAGAAGCCGGCGGCGAAACCGAAGCCGGCGGTCAAGCATCACTCCCCAGCAAAGAAAGCTCCCGCGAAAAAGCCCATTGCGAAAGCAAAGCCGAACGTGAAGGCAAAACCGGCCGCGAAAAAGAACGGAAAAAAGAAATAGTATGGACGCTCCTGCATCCCCCTATACCTTCAACCTCGACGTCAAGTTTGCGCCGCTCGAAACGATCGATGTGAATGAAATCGTCGCGCGGAACAAACCGTGGTTCAATCAGACGCTTTCGCAAATAAACGGGAGCGTTCTACGCGTCGGAATTGTCGAGGGGGAATTTCACTGGCATAAGCATGACGACGACGATGAGCTGTTCTTCGTACTCTCCGGCAAACTCTTCGTCGATACTGAACGCGGGAATTTCGAGCTGGGACCAAACCAGGGCGTGACGGTTCCCAAAGGCGTTCTGCACCGCACCCGTGCTGAGGAGAAGACCGTGATGCTCATGGTCGAGAACGCCGGCATTCAGCCGGCGGGGGATTGAATCCCGAAGTGTAGGGCGAAATCGTATTTCGCTCCTATTCCCCAGTTAGCACAATCTTTCCGAGTGGAAGCATCGCCTTACCATGCTCCATTATAGCGATATAAATTCCACGCGAAAGATGGGAGACATCGAGCGTAGTCGTGCCGCTGGCTGGAACTTTGCCATTCAGCACTTCGCGGCCAAGTATGTCGAACAAATGTATCGAGTTGCCAGGATAGGCATTTGTTAGTGTTAGGAAAGTAGTGGCGGGGTTCGGAAAAAGCTTCGCGTAGAGGACGACGCCAACGTTTGAAGAAACGCTCGCCGCCGATTGCCGCCCAACGATCAATGCGGGTGCGAACTTATAGGTGAGTGAATAAGCCCCGACTACTTCCCCCTCTGAATTAAAGCCGATCCCAAAATTTGAACCGGCGCCAGGGTAGTTCGAATCGTGAAAAATTAACGTATCGTAGTGCCATGTTTCGCCGTTGTTCGAACTCCAAAGGATGATGTTGGGTGGGTTTCCTCCAACTCCCGCAATGATGGTATCTCGATTTACATCGGAGAGATATCGGACCCAACCGATTGGCAGGAGTGTGTCATCCCATACGGAAGTCCATTGATCGCCGCCGTTCGTCGTCCGGGCAATGATGCCCCGTTCAGCCGTAAAAGGGTAGAATCGGTCGCCATAAGCAAGTATAGTATCGCCAGCGCCGAAACTGCACCAGGCATATACAGAGATACTTGCCAAACTGCTATCCGCGATAATTGGTCGAGTCGAGTCAATCGTGTTCCAGTTATCTCGTGTCGTATACACGACGCCGGAGCCGTAGATAAGGATTCGGTACATCCCGTTGCCATAATCGTGGCATTGCCAACCGTACGCACGCGTGAATGGGGCCGGACTCCAATCGACGCCGCCATTGGTGGTAATGTACGTTCCATGGACCGTATCTGCCGCGACTAAAATGCCGTGCATCGGATCGGAAAAGCTTACGTCTTCGATAACGTGTGTCGTGGGGCTCGACAACACCTGCCACGTCGTACCACCGTTGGCCGTTCGCACAAGCAGGTCCGAATCGCCGAAGGCGATAATATTTAACGAGTCGATTAGGTCTATATTGACGATGATGGGTCTGTGGTCCCAGGTCGGGCCGGGCAGCCCCTGGCTTCCAGAACTCCATGAGTTCCCGCCGTCCCTGGAAATGAAAAAAGCAAGATAGTAGCCGCCAAGGGTATCGACATTCGCGGCTGCCACAGCGTTGTTCCCCTTGCACGTAAGCGCCGTATAAAAGTAGTAGCCGGTACTGTGATTAAAATTAGAGCTATCGATAATGCTGCAGACCCACTGCGCCCGCGCGGGCGGCACGAAAGCCACCCACGCGACGCTGAAAATAAGGATAAATAATTTGCGCACTGTGTTTACCTGTTTACTTGTGAAAATATGTGTTCATGAAAATCGGGAACTCAAGATAGCGAAAGTGAGCGGTTTTGATAGCTTTCCATGAATATGAAAAAACAACCACACAACATGTCGCAACAAGCATTAACATCGGCAGGCGGTTGGGTGAAGAGCTAATAATCCCTCACGCTTAATTCCTTCAACTGCCCGCGAATAATATTGAGGCCGATGGTCAGTTCATCCTGCGTGATATTGAGCGGCGGACGGAAGCGGATGGAACGGTCGCCGGCGCCGATCAGAATGAGGCCTTCATCGTAGCATAACTGCTTCAGTAAATCGCGCATTTGAGCTTCGGCGAGATCGAAAGCGCACATGAGGCCCCGGCCCCGCGCTTCGAAGACGAGTTGTGGGAACTCGGACTGAATCGTTTCGATCTGGGAAAGCAAAAATGCCCCTTGCACACGAGCATTCTCCACCAGCTTCTCCTCTTCAATAATTTCCAGGTAGCGTTTGCAGCGGAGCATATCGACCAAGTTCCCGCCGAACGTCGAATTGATACGGCTCGATTTCTGGAACACATTATCGCGCACTTCATCCACGCGCTTTGAAGCGAGGATGCCGCATACCTGCGTCTTTTTTCCGAACGTCATGATGTCTGGCTCGACCAAATGCTGGTGCGCCCACATTTTGCCGGTCAGCCCAATGCCGGTCTGGACTTCATCGAAAATGAGCATTGCTTCGTTTTCGTCGGCGAGTTCGCGGAGGGTTCGAAAGAATTCGGCACTAAAATGATGATCGCCACCCTCGGCTTGAATTGGCTCGATGATGATCGCCGCAATATCATCGGGATTATTGATGAAGGCGTTCTTTATCTGCTGCACGGCGCTCGCTTCTTCTTTTCGCGCGCGCTCGATGTTCTCGGCGTTCAGCGGGAAATGCAGATAGGGGGAATCGATGCGCGGCCAGTCCTTGAATTTTGGGAAGTAGAGTGTTTTGTTCGGATCGGTATTCGTGAGCGACATCGTATATCCCGACCGCCCATGAAACGCATAGCGAAAATGGAGTATAAGGCGGCCACGTTCGGTCGTGTAGCCATGCGTGAAATTCTTACGGACTTTCCAATCGAATGCCGTCTTGAGTGCATTTTCGACCGCCAGCGCGCCGCCCTCAATGAGGAAGAGATGCGGCAGATAATCCGGCATGGCAATGCGCGCGAAGGTCTCGACAAACTCCGCCATTTCGACACTGTAGGCATCGGAACTGGATGGCTTGTTGACCGCTGCGCGTGTGAGCGCACTGAGAAATTCCGGCTCGAACATTTTCGGATGGTTGAGCCCGACCGGCGAGGAACCAAAGAAGGTGAAGAAATCGAGATACCGTTTCCCGCTGCGAGCATCCTCGATCCAGGAACCTTTAGATTTCTTTAAATCGACGACGAGATCGAGCCCATCCGCCAGCATATGCCGTTCGAGCACCTCGTGAACTTTCGCCGGGGCCACCTGGACGGGCTCGAATTTTTTCGAATTCGGCGGCGGAACTTGCGCGGTTTTAGCGGCATGGCCATTCGAGGTTTGTCCATTTCCCGGGCTTGCCGTTAAAGGCTTTTCGTGCGTCATAATCTTGTCGTTTGTCATCACAATTCCTCGATATACTGAACAAACTTCATACCCTGAATCGTTGTCGTACCTGGAATACGTGGACGATGTTCTCAGGACGATCCGAAATAAGGAAATTTCCACGAATCCGATAAATCAATTCGTGTAATCCATCCCAATCCGCGTAATTCAGGTCCCCGGTCGTGATCGCTCCCGCCAAAATCAATCTCGGCCTCGAAGTCCTCTATGAGCGACCCGATGGCTACCATGAAATCAGTACGCTGTTTTATCGCGTCTCGGAGCCGCACGACACGATTACCGTGACGCACGCCGGTTTTTTTCGTTTGACTTGCTCGGATCCATCGCTGCCGGTAGATGATCGCAATCTTATGATGCGCGCGGCCCATGCCTTCGAAAAAATGACAGGCCAACCGCTGCCGCCGCTTCTGATCCACCTCGAAAAACAAATTCCTATGGGCGCGGGATTAGGAGGGGGATCGAGCAATGCGGCCGCTATGCTGCGGATTTTATATGAGACTTTGGATCGGCCGCCGCCCCGAAACGACCTGATGGAACTTGCGGCGAAACTCGGAGCCGATGTTCCGTTTTTCTTGAGTGAGTCGAATGCTGCTTCGGCACGTGGGATTGGCGAGAAACTCCTACCGATCGAGACTCATTTCCCCCTTGCTATTCTCATCGTTGTCGATCCAAAGATTCATGTTTCAACGCGGGAAGCGTACGCTTCGCTCTCACCGAGTCCTCGGGCCGCCAGCATGGATTACGCAAAATTTTTCGAACATACACCGCCGCTAAAGACGTGGAGAGAAGCCCTTCACAACGATTTCGAACCGGAAATTTTCAGGCGCTATCCACGGCTTGCGGAAATTAAGCACTCGCTTTACCAGCGCGGAGCGGGCTTCGCGCTTATGAGCGGGTCGGGATCGGCGCTCTATGGTTTGTTCGAAGTTATAGAAGCCGCTGAAAAAGCAAAGCAATCGTTCGAAAGCGAAGGTCTGATGGCGTTTCTTAGTGATGGATAGACGCTCTTAGAGACCTACTCTTGCAAATATCCGATCGACATGCCGAACCGCCGCCGTGGCATCAAAAGCGTGATCGAGCGATTCTTTCGAAAGGCGGCCTTTAATATCGGGATCGTGCTCGATGAGGGAGCGAAAGGTCACCTCCGGCTGCGCGCCACTCGCGGCAAGTTCCCACACCTTCATCGCATTGCGTTGTACGATCTTGTAGGACTCTTCGCGGGAAAGCCCACTCTTGGCAAGCAAGAGCAGTATCGGCTGACTGAAGACCAGGCCGCGAGTCATTTCCAAATTGCGCTGCATCGCTTCGGGATAGACGAACATCGTGGCAACGGTCCGCGTCATGTGATCGAGCATGTAATCCAGCGCTATCGTCGCATCGGGACCGATAACGCGCTCGGTGGAGGAATGAGAAATATCTCGTTCATGCCAAAGCGCGACGTTTTCCATTGCCGTCAGCGCATAACCCCGCAATAACCGCGCAAGCCCGGCCACGCGCTCCATCGTGATCGGATTGCGCTTGTGTGGCATGGCGCTCGATCCTTTCTGGCCTTTCGAAAAAAATTCTTCCACTTCGCGTACTTCCGTTCGCTGCAAATGCCGAATTTCTGTCGCAAGTTTTTCCAGGCTCGCGCCCACCAGGGCGAGCGTCGTAAAAAATTCCGCGTGGCGGTCGCGCTGAACAATTTGGGTTGAAATTGGCGCGGCTTCCAGGCCGAGTTTTTCGCACACGTATTCTTCAATACTCGGATCGAGATGCTCGAACGTGCCCACGGCACCGGAAATTTTGCCGGTCGAGATCGTTTTTACGGCGCGCTCCATTCGTTCCCGGCACCGTTTCATTTCCGCATAAAACACCGCGAGCTTTAATCCAAAGGTCGTCGGTTCCGCATGAATGCCATGCGTTCGTCCGATGATCGGGGTATGCTTAAATTCTTTTGCGCGAACGCCGAGCGCATCGATCAGTTTTGAAATTCCTTCCACGATTAACTTCCCGGCTTGCATACACTGCACGGAGAATGCCGTGTCAACAACGTCGCTCGACGTCATGCCGAGATGGATAAATCGTGAATCCGGCCCCACGGACTCCGCCACATTGGTGAGAAAAGCGATGACATCGTGCTTCGTTTCGCGCTCGATTTCATCAATTTTAGCTACTTGAAAAGTAGCTTTCTCTTTAATTTTATTACTTGTTCCAACTGGAACGTTGCCCAGAATCTCCTGCTTCTCAATAGCGAGAAGTTCTATCTCGAGCCAAATTTGGTATTTGTTCTCGTCGGTCCAAATCGCTCCCATTTCGGGGCGGGTGTAGCGAGGGATCATGTATCTGAATAATGGTTAAGCGTTAGAGTAAGTGTGTAAAACACATTTATTTCCCGCTTAGTGACACAAGCTTAATGGGATTGTTCTTCGGGCCGCGGAGTTTTTAAGTGTGCTGTAGGAGGCGCATGGGACGCACGGCCAACCTCGCTAAAATAGTTTAGTCGGTGAATCCAGAGCGGTAGTGCTAAAAATAAAATCGGTGAGAACGCCCGCTCGCGTACTCGCCATAGTGGATGAGCGATCATCTAAGGAGACTGTTCTTTATGTTAACGACAATTGCACTTGCGGCTGCGTTGGTGGGGTCACCTTCGCCCGCGAAACATCTTCCGACACCCGGTACACAGTCATTGGGCGATCATCGCCTTGCCTTTATCACGCTTCACTCCATGACGCCGGAGGATAAGCGCATGTATCCCGGTCGCCAGAACTGGGACAAGACCGAATGGTATGAGGCGCAGTTCAAATCTGCAAAGATCGTCCTCATTCCCGAACATGTCGACGAATGGCACAATGGCGGCCTCGATTTGACGTGATCGTTCTCAAATTTTGAATGCCTAAAAAAGCCCTTCCCTTCGGATGGGCTTTTTTATTGCCGTAAATTTGTAGCACATGGCAGACTCCTTACTGGCTTGGATCGTTGGCGGTTCCCGCGGGATTGGCTTCGCGTGCGCGGAGGCGCTCGCGCGCGAAGGATGCAAGATTGCAATCTCTGGCCGAAACGAAAAAACATTACGCGAAGCATTGCGCCTAATTGCAGCGCACCAAAAGGTCCCTTCTCTCCCTCATCTCCTTTCTGTTCCCTGCGATATTACCCAGGAATCGGATGTAAAAAGTGGATACAAAAACATCCTCGATCATTTTGGCGCCGTGCCCGATGTGCTGATCAATAGCGCCGGCATCTCGCCCTGGAATACCTTTTCGGAAACGAGCATCGAAGAATTTGACCAGGTGATAGCAATCAATCTTCGTGGGATGTTCTTAACGTCACACGCCGTGCTCGCCGATATGTACGCCCGAGGTTCCGGCACGATCGTGCAATTGCTTTCGGTCGCAAGCATCAAGGGATACAAGCACGGCGCGGCATATGTGGCGAGTAAGTATGGGGCGCGAGGGCTGACCAACACGCTTCGCGAAGAGGCAAGAGAGCACGGTGTGCGCGTTATTGGCATTATTCCCGGAGCGACCGAAACCGAAATCTGGCATGACGATCAACGAAAAAAATATCACGATCGCATGATGCAGCCGGAAGACATCGCGCACGCCATCGTAGCGGCGCTTCGATTGCCAAGCCGAGCGGTCATGGAAGAAATTATTTTGCGTCCGGTTCAGGGCGATATATAGTTCACCGGTCCATCACAAAGGGCGCGGCCGCGCGCCAGCCCATAGAATTTATTTCCAGCATATACCGGCCCGAGGAAAGGCCATTGGTCGGAATTGTTAGTTGGTAACTTCCGCGAGTAAAACGTTGCTGGAGAAGAGTCTGAACAAGGCGTCCCGCCATGTCATAAATCGCGGCTTCGACGTAACCATCGCTGCCAAGCGTCATGGTCGCGGAGGCTTCGCTCGCCGAAGGGTTCGGCGTGATGGGTCCCAACGCATAGCTGCCGGAAGATGCAAGGTGCCCGGCAAGGCCAAAGCAATCTGTGAGCGTTACGGAACCGTTATTGACGATCACCTTAATGGGAGTATCGGTTGTCACGGTTAAGCCCACTGAAGATGAGTCCAGCGGTCCGGCCAGGGTATTCCATATTATCGCTTCGAGGAAGGAAGGCGTGCCAAAGTCGATCGTGTCTGAAAATGTTTCGGAATCGATGCCCGCGCTCGTAATGGGATTTGGGAACGATGGTGCCGGTGAAAGAACGGTCGGATCGAAACTCACTACCGCGCGAATAGCATGTCGGCCTTTGAGTGAAGAAGAATCGAGCCGGATCGAACTGACCGCCTGATCGCCCATACGAACGATCGTATCCGAAATGGTAAAATGTGCCCAGGGAATCACACGAGCAATGCCTACACCCGCAAGCGTTTCACGAAGCGAGCTACCGTCATGCAAAAAAAGAACGGCCGTATCCGATTCCGTGCCCACCATCGTTGGGCAGAATTGAAACAACAGCTTTATCGTACCGTTGGGGGGAATCGTATCGGGTTGTGGTGAGACGAGATGAAAATCCGCATTGCTATTGCTCACCGAATCGATTACCGTGGCCGGCCCGCAAGGATTGGAAACAAACATGGAATCGTAACTGCACCCGCCGACGAGCGTGGAATCGAAGGTGACCGGCTCGGTAGCAAGCCCGGTTATAATTCCCGTTCCGTGCAAGGCAACCGCAATGACAGAATCGCAGCCTTCCGCACTGGAAAGGAAATGCAATGTATCGAAATATACGAACGTGTCCGGGCAGAACGATAGTCTAAGCGTATCCACTTCTCCTGGCAGGAGAAGTGGATACGAATCGAGTAATGTAAAGGGCGCGCTCACATGGAACATGGAGAGCACAAGCGTATCCAGCCCTTGCGACGCAATCGTTATAGTATCGGTTCCACACCCTCCGACACATGCAAAAAATTGGACTTCGCCGCGCGGCGCGATCGAGAGCGCCGAACCGACGACGCGGTAGGTTATTAACGTCGTAAGTGTCGTATCCGCAAGCTCGAAAGAAACCGTATCCGCAAATATTCCGAGCGAATCGGCGGGAATCGGGATCACTATCGCATTGTGTGCATTCGGATCCAAAAGCAATCCGACGGATTTGCGTGGAATGCGTTGACCCTGAAATGCAAAAACGGAAATGGTATCATTTCCAAGATTCGAGATGGTATCGAATGCTGTTCCGGCCTGCGCCAGACAAAGGGTTCCCACATTTATCGTGGGAATGCTTGCGGCGCGACGAAGTACCCCGCGCCCGCGAATGACAATTGAATCGCCTCGTTCATCGAGCACTTGCGTGGCAGCGAAATTTCCGGAATCGGTGGGGCAGAAGGTAACGAGAAGCTTGCGCGTCGCGCCTGGTGCGAGTGCGGTGTCCGGAGGTACGAGCCGGAGCGTAAAGGGCGGCAGACTCCAAAGGCGCTTGCCGAGATAAAGCGTATCGCTTCCGACCGATTTTAAAGTGATCGTATCCGTTGCGCAGGAATCTATGAGAACGCGATCGAACCGAAGGCTATCGGGAACGAGAAGAAGCGAATCCTTTCGCGCGACCCCAATGCCGAGCAATGTAATAATCTTTGGAGAGCCGGCGGAGTCATTAGAAGCAAAAGAAAGCTTGCCAGTAGCCGTTCCTGCTGAGGGCGGGCAGAACTCCACTTCGAAAGTATCGGCAGTGTACGGAAGAATGGTAACCGTGCTCTCCGGTACTATTGAGAAACCGGGTGTGCCGGAAAACGTACCTTTAGCAAGGACGAGCGGCTCTTCGCCATTATTAGCAATGCGAAGTGTAAGTGTTTTGCAACGGCCAATCCGCACCGTCCCAAAATTCAGCGTGTCCGGGCTGACAAGGAATGGCGAAGCGGGATGATGAATGAGCGACAGGCTTGCCGTCGAAACGAGCCAGGAAGGTTCATAGTCGGACGGGTTATTGTTTCCATTCGCGGGATTACTCACCTCGACCATCGCGGAGGCAAAAATTAGCGAGTCATGCGAAAGCGCAATCCATTTCGACCACGACCCGTTCGAAGCACGCAACGTATCGACAAATTGCCAGGCGGTATGCCGCGTGCGATAATAAATGCGGACCGAATCGAGCGTATTGATCGTATCCTGCGCGACGCCAGAAAGTTGAACGAAGCCATGCTCGGGAACAAGCCTGCTCGGCGCGAGCGAAATTCCGTTTGACCATATTGGCGCAACGACCGCATCGGGTGTTAGATTGGTCGGGCCATCGATCCGAATGCGGCCAAGTCCACCCGTTCCTCCCGGGAAACCGATAATATTTCCAAGGGGATCGGTATTTCCGGCTCCTCCGTTTCCACCGCTTACAATAGGATGTGTGTTGGCCGTTCGAATTCCCTCCGGACTCGCGAGATAGATCGCGCCGCCGGAACCGCCTCCGCCACCGGCCGCAATGTTTGTCCCCCGGGTTCCTGAATCGCCTCGGGCATATAGCATGGAACCATTCATAACGATCGAATCGAATCCTACGAGTTCCATCGCTCCGCCCCCACCGCCGCCAGAACCGCCGCGGGTGCTATCGCCCAGTTCTACGGAATTGCCCGAGCCACCACCGGAGCCACCGGCCAGCGGGACGAGGAACCGCCCACCATTCGCATTGCCGCCATTGGCGCTGGATCCGCCGAGTCCGTCTCGCCCGGATGTTCCAAACCCTCCTCCGCCGCCGCCATATTCAATAAATGGATTCGTTGCTTCGCCACCGCCCGAACCACCACCAAATCCTCCGGCCGGTGAATTGAGCGCGCCAACACCAGCGGCACCGCTCGCGCCATACGGCGCGCCCGTGCCGCCGCCGCCGCCCTGATCCCCTTGTTCGCTTCCACCGCCCACAACGCCCGTTGCGCACGCGCCACCGGCGGTCAGTGTGGCATCGGCAGCCGAGCCGGTATTGGTCAATGTCGTATCGCTCGAACTTCCCCCTCCGGTAAATCCCATTCCGCCCGCGCCGGGAAATCCATGTCCGCCGCCTCCGCCGCCAGGGCCGCCATCGAGGCTATCCGCATCGACGGAAATCGTAGCATTGGTAAGCCGAACCGGGCCGTTCGAAAGCAAAGTGACCGGCTGTAAGCGGGGATTGCCCGGTATCGTTGGGTCGGGATCCTGAACCGAAAAATGAACGGTCACGCCGGTAACGATAAGCGAATCGACAAGTAGCGTATTGCCTGCCGATAGCTGACCAAAACCGCCGCCTATCGTGACATCATGAGTAATAGGACCAAGGTGCTGCGGCGCGGCGATGGTGAAGGAGATTGTATCGGAGAACCGGCCCGTTGCAATACTAAAGATATAAAATGGCACCGGACCGAGCGGCGCATTCGGTACAATAAAAATGGGAACTTGCAAGAGTCTGCTATTCCAACTAACCACGACCGGGCCGAACAGAACGCGCTCACTATCCTCGGGATGCAAGAGGATAACTTGCGATCGGGAATCGAGTCCGTCCAGGCCAAAAGGTTTTAGATTGTCCTTGGCGAGCACTTCGAGGACCACATGCATCCCCGGCGCTCCCATATCGGGGCGAATGGTAGCAATGTGAATCGGTTGTGCCCGCAGAGAAAATCCGAGAAACAATAAAGGCCAAAAGACTAACGACCAAGAACGGATCACTCGGAAGAATCTTCTTCTCCGCAATTCGTAATTCGTCATTGGTAATTCGTAATGGTTCACGGCGCACGCTCGATGGTTATGTTAACGGTACGCGAGAAGAATCGTCCCTCGGGCAAGCTATTGTCATAAAGGAGATCGCGGGAGCCGTGCCCTTCACTATGAATATCCGCGGGGAGGATTGCGCCATTCGTTTGGAGCAGAGTTTCGAGCCGGTTTCGAACTTCGCTCGCACGAGCCTCGCTTAGGGCATCATTATGCGCAGGGTCGCCGGTCTCATCTGTATATCCCTGAATGAGCACGCGCCGAACCGGGATTTTCGGGATCATCTCCGCCGCGCTCTGAATAGATCGCTCATTGTTTACATTCAAGCGGGATTCATCGAAACCAAAAAGGATCAGGCTAAAACGCTCGATCCGTTCCGGACGGTTGCTCGTTACGTGAATCACATCGAGTGGAATACTCGAATGTGCATGCGCGTGATTGCCGGCGGAATCCCAGACGTCGTAATCTATTTCAAGGGAATCTCGAAGTTTTGTAAGCGTCGCCTCCGTGGGAGCCCACACTTTTTCATTTTGCTGATTCCCTGCATTTCCACTAAAACTTTGAAGTACCGCGGTGGAGCGATCGTTGCCAACGGCGCTGATCGTGGCATAGGTCCGCAGTATTCCGGCCTCCGTTTGAACCGAAGGCTGAAGATTGATCCTGTCCGGCGTGGCAAGGTGCTCGATATTGGTCACGGTGATAGGGTCCAGAAGACGCAAATTTGCTGCATTTCCCGGCTCTACTCGAAATTCGACACGTCGATTTTCCGCGCGGCCCTCTGCCGTGGCCGATGGGCTGGGCTTCGTCGGCAGCAATGCCGCTTCCACTTTCAGGCGCCTCGGATCGATCTGCCAGACATTTACCAAATAATCGCGAACCGCTTCGGCGCGTTTGCGGGCCAGCGCAAGCATTTCGGAAGCCGTTCGACCCGAAGAACCCGCAACAGCGGTCCGGTCATCCATGTTATCCGTGCTTCCCAGGAGTGTAACGCTGGTGGACGGATACTTTCTAAGCCGGTCGCCTAAGATATTCAGCGTTTCTCGATAGAGATTCATCAGCGAAATGTCATTCCGCTCGTTGGAACCTTTAAAGATCCGCCGCGCCTCTTCCGGATTGGAATACGTCTCATAGCGAGCCGGAAATTTTGCCGAGCCGGCGTCGAAGAAAATATAATTCAGGACCGGATCCGCGTTGCGGGTCCGAACTTCCTCGACCGTCATCCGCACGACGTTCGATTGCTCGCCCGTATTTGAAATTGCCACGGCACGGATGGTTGCCGTAAGCTTGGGCGCCAGGGGAGGTTCCGGCTTCGGAATAAGAACTGGAATTTCTCGCTTGACAAAAACCGGGACCGTCTCCTTTCTCGGCGTAAGATCGAAGAGCAGCGCAAGGCTGGCGTTTATTTCGATCGACCTCCAAAAGCTCATGCTTCCCAGCCAGCGTGGACTGCCTCCGGCATCGCCGCCAAATGGGACGCTTACATCGACGCCCGGGCGCGCGCGAAGTTTGTTCGAGAGCGGCGCTTCATAGTTCGCGCCAAAGATAAGGGAAGGAACAAACGCCAATTTGTTCGACAGCTTGCCCGAACCGGTAATGGTATCGCGGGTACCATCGGGAAACAACGCGCCAGGTTCCACGCGATGTTCGGACGTCTCGAACTTTTGCTCGAATAAGAGTCCCAAATTCGCGATGCCTCGAAACCGCCAATGTGGAAAAAATTCATACTCCAATCCACTACCAATTCCAACTTCATCGACCGAGGTGAGTATCTCATGGCGAACGCTGAATGGAACAATCGTGCGCGAGACGGTATCGTAGCTCGATGCTCGTTGTGTCCACGAAAAGTCGGGTCGGCGGAATCGCGCATAAAGACTCGGCTCGAAAGTCCAGAGCGAATTGTCGCCCCAAAGTGGAATACCTGCCAGAAGGCGTGCGCCAAAATTATTTCCGGTTCCGCTCGAATAAAAATCGCATCCCGCAAGCGCGGCTGGTGTTGCAGTAAGATTGGAGTTATAGTACCGGCCCCATCCGTAACTCGCCTCGATGCCGGCCTGAAGGGGCTTGTGCTCGATCGGGAACAAGGTCTCGACTAAGGTGTCGCGCATTGGTATCGAATCCGGCCGAGTCCCCACTTCCTGGCAGCGCGCTATTCCTGACGATGAAATCAGAACTGTCCCACCGACCGTAGCGGAGATCAGAAGTACGACAAGTGGGAAAAACATAAATCGGCCCGTCATTGCGGAAGGTATAACGGGCCGTGCCTCGGATTATTTCCACTGTCCGTAAGGGGACGATAAAAAGCCCGCCCCGAAACCGGAGGAGGACAGTGGATGATTGCTCATCCGTCCTATCATCCGGCAGAGGCGGGCTTCGAGATGAGATGCGTTACTCGCTTGGACGTGATCGTCATCCATGCTTGTTCCACAAACTTGTTCAATCCATTTCGTGCTCAAACGTCCTTTCGTGTGGCCTCTCAATTTTTAGTGTGGCCTCTCAATTTTCGGCGGGTCCATATTTATCACACCCGTACCGGCGGCGCTATTCACCGTTTCCTTCTTTAAAGCGATACCATTATTATGTCTCGAATGAGTGGACGATCGATGATGTGTCGTCGTCGCCGCTGGAAGAGTGGAAGCAACCGGACCCAATGGAACTGCGGCCGGCGAGTTCAGAATCGGCTGTGGTTCTGCGGAAACTGGAGCGAGCTGCTTTGCCGAGCGCTCGGTGGATGGCGCTGTCATCGAAGTGGACGGGCTTATCATCGGAGACGGACTTGTAATAGAACGTACTCCATACCCGGCCAGCGCCGAGGCCGAAATTCCGACGACCGTAAGGAGCGTGCTCATTTTCGTCGCAAAGAGCGATTGAACGAGACCGTGCCGCGCAAGACCAATCGTGTGGGCCGCAGGCTCCGCCGCGCTCGCATGATGGGCACCGACCACGGCACCGCCCAAACCGAGCGTCGCAAAAACCGCCGAGCGAAGCTTGCGCGGCGGATTCGTCGCGGCTTCATCGTGGTGCAGCACTTTTTTCAGCACGAGCTCGGAGCGGAAGGATTTTCGCAGCCCATCGCTTGCCGCCAGCGAAATCAGGAATTCCTGCTCCTGTTCGACCGAAAGCTCGTTATCGATGTAAGAACTAATACGTTCGTCGTGTGTCATGTTTTTTGGGGGCAATTATGAATGAGGAAGGGATGAATTATGAAGATAACTTATGTCGCTTCATTTTTCTAATTCATCATTTTCATAATTCATAATTCATCCATCATAATTGTTTCAATTCCATCCATGCCCCGATCATTTTTCGGAGCCGCTCGCGGCCACGCCAGGCCCGCGTTTTCGCCGTCACCATCGAAGTGGCCATAATCCCGGCGATCTCTTCATACGAATATCCAAAATACTCTCGTAATACAAATGCCTCTCGCTGCGCGATCGGAAGTTGCTGCAGCGCCCGTTCGAGCATGTCCCGCATATCTGATTCCTCGACTTCATGGCTTCGTGCCACGAGATCGACTTCGAACGGCGCATCGTCGAGCGAAAAACCAGGTTCCATCTTCCGGTCGCGGATTGCATTGATCGAAAGATTGCGCGCCACCGTAAACAACAGCCCGGAAAATTTCCGAACCGATTTCATCTCCCCGCGAAGACGGTACATGCGGGTCCAGACTTCCTGGAAAACGTCCTCCGCATCGCTCTTCGAACCTACGAACCGGACGACATAAAGGTATAGTGGCCGTTCGAAAGCATCGTAGAGTGCCCGGAATGCCTCGTCGTTTCCGGCGAGGAAAAGATTGAAGGCTTCTGTATCCGCGTCCTTCGGCACTACGGGCGAACCCGGAATCGGGGGCGGTGCAGGATTGGCTCCGTTATCATAGAACGAGGCACCCGGCATCGCGAGCGATGCATGCGCAATGTCCAATGGATCCGCCGGCGAAATGCCGCTGGATACCTGTTTTGTCCGATCGGCTGACATTATTAGAGGAACCCACGGACCGGTAAATGTATCCCCGGTTTATTCCGCTCGTTCCATTCCCTTTTCTGGAGCGACACCTCAACCTGCCCAAAAGTTACAAGGGGTTAAAAAATAGTGCATGAGATTCTTCAGGAAACCATTGGTTAATCGAAATTCTCGTCAATAATGGCCTTATTGTATAGATTTCGTTATCAAGAGCTTAAAGACAACAACCTGCTTCCTCCCTATCGCCCATGATCCACAGCGAGGCGCGCCCGATCCAAATCAATCGGATGGGTGATCTTAAAATTCATATTGCTACCGGGGACAAGACGGGGCTGCTCGCCTATGCGTTCGAGGAGTTGGGATTCGTCCGTACCCTGAAATTCCGTATCGCGCGCGGCGGCGAACGCGGCGCGGAGGAGTTCGATCTTCGCGCCCTGAGGGGTTTGTGCGCGCCAGAGATGTTCGCGTGGGACGGTCTCGACAATATCGCGATCGACGACGCGCTTGATGGTATCGACAATCTCGATGGCCGGCACGGCGCTTCCGAATTCGCGCGCGGCGCCGATAACCGAGAGAATCACGACATCGTCAACGAGGGGGCGAGCAATGTCGTGGGTCAGCACAATTTTAATTGCAGGATCATTATGGACCGCCCGAAGCCCATGTCCAACCGATTCCTGCCGCGTTTCGCCGCCCGGAACGACCTGCCATTTCGCGGCGGGATTCAACTCGTGCATCCCCGCCTCGATCATGCTCAAGTCTTCCGCGCGGCCCACGATGACAAGGGAGCCAATGGACTCGATGAGCGAAAACGTCCGCGCTACATACTGATAGAGCGGAAGTCCGCCGAGCAGTTCGAACTGCTTCGGTTTTCCAAATCGTATGGACGACCCCCCTGCGACCAAAATTGCTGCCACATCACGATTGGACGATCGATCATGCTTTTGCTGCAAGTGCTACCTCCTCCGCTTTTTCCTCCGAACCTTCATATTCGATTACGAAACTATATGCCGGAAATCGCTTCGGAAGCCGCATCAAGGAAAAAACCATGACACCTGTCGAGAAACGGTCCACCCAACTCGACGTGGGCCATCCCAAATGGAACACGAGTTTTCGATCCCCAAAATCGTATTGCAGCATATAGATGAGCGAAACCATCCGTCGCGCCATAGACTCCCGAAAGATCGTTAGGAGATAATGGTTCTTGCCGAGCTTTGCGGGAGAACCGGACCGTGGCGAATAAAAGGTTACATAGGCGGTGTTCGCATCCTCGCGCAAGGGGGTTTCGTCTTTCGGGCGGCGAAAATAAAAATGGAACGGCTTCGTCTCGTCGGATTCCGCCACGCGGAACAAGAGCTCCATCGGGTTGTCCGTTTTTCGAAATTGTTCGATCTCCGGCGCGCGGCGTTTCGCCACACGGAAGCCGATGATCTGAAATATAGTTACCGTTATCGCCCACAGGAGAAACCCTTGCCACTTGTGATAGGCAATAAAACTAAAAACCGCGAGCAGTAATAAAAAAATGATGAAGGTGCCGGTGCGCGAGGTGTGGTAATCCGGGATTTCCTCGCTCCCTTCGGAGTATCGGTAATAGACAAGCGCGCCCATATTGATGGTAAAGCTCGCCACAAGCCCCACAGCATACATGTGCGCAAGCATCTCCTGGCTGCCGGCCGTAATCGCGATGATGACCGAGAAGAGCGTCGCATTCATAATATGGATGCGGTAAAGGGAATCGGCTTTATTCGTCTTGATAAGCCACGCGAATCCGTAGCGATGGGCCACGCGCTCCAGGAGTTCACTCGATGCAACGAATGCCGTATTCACCGCCATGATGAGCGTAAAGCTCGCCAGGCCGCCCACGAGATACGCAAACCACGTCCCATTTACTACACGCGCAAAATACGTGATGAGATCGTCTTCGTGCGCCGCGAAATTAATGTCGGTTCGTGTGAGGACGAGCAACGTAATAAGCGGCGTGACGATACCGACCGTCACCGCAAGGAAGATATAGGCTTTTCGAATTTCCTTCCAACTTTTGACGAGGCCAGCCGTTTGAATTACGCTTTCGATGCCGGAATAGGCAAGGATAACGCCCGCGAATCCAAAAATAAAAAAGTTAACGCCACCAAAGAGGCTATGTCCGGTAATCCCCGTCCAGGTCAGATGAAAACCGTCCGTGGCACGCGCAAGTTGTCCGGGACTCGGATCGATGATCGCCGAAAGTACGAGCGTCAGCAAAATCATAGCCGCGGCAACGAAGACGTAAAACGTGAAACGCGCATTTTCACGAATGCCCACAATATTAAGAAATGCGACCGCCCAAATAGCCGCGAAAAAGAGCGCGTAGATGACAACCGGAGAGAGTGAAAAAAACGAACTGCCGTTATACACGGCGGAGACGGTTGAAATCGCGGCGGTTAAAATATAGTCGACGAGAATGGAGGCAACGGCCGCGAACGACATCGTCGGCCCGAGCACTAGATAGCTAAAGCTATAGACGCCACCGCCGCGAATGCCATGGTGTTCTAAAATATGCGCGATCTCGACCATCCGGCTCGAAAGAAACCGGATAAAAAGCGACGTAGCAATGATAAAGACAAACGCTGCGACGCCAACAAGTAGGTAGGACTCCGCCGGAACGTAAAAAATGGACGTAAGCTCGTCCATGAGTGTGATAATGGCAATAGAAAGCCAGGTCAGCCACCATTTACCGCCGTCCAAAAAGGAGAGCAGATTTTTCTTTCGCAGAAAATGGATAAAGAGCCCGGCCAGGCCGAGATTAAGGACGACGATCAGCGTTAGCTTCATGGGGTGACGGGCCTAAACACCATTTCCGAGAAAACAATAACCGTGCGAGATTACCGACCAAACATTTTTTTTTGACTTATATTTGCATAAAATGAAACGATTCTGCTGGACGTCCTTGCTCTGTCTCGCTCTCGCTGGGTGTTCAAAATCGAACAACAACGCGCCGAACTCACCCTCGGAACCGGAATGCGGCGTCGAGCGGTGGCATGTGAAAATCCTGACCGATCCAGCCAGCGCGAATATTAATTGGAATTCGATCGGCACCACCCTTGCCGAGCAAAATGCGTTCCCAAAAATCTCGATGAGCGAAGACACTATCCGCATGGACTTCGAAAAACAGGTCGTCTCCGTGCAGGCAACCATTGTAGCATTCAAAAAGGAAGACGATAAGGATCTTCATCTTATCCTCATTGACAATGCTTCGGATTCAATGATCGCCGAAATTCCCGGCACGGCCTGTGGCGAAGTCGCGGCTTCTCCGCACGCTGCCGATTTCCAATCGGCAGCAGCATGGGTCGCAAATAATCTCGGTACCCCTTCGACGGAATTCAAACGGGTAAATAAACCCGTAACCGTTACCGGAATCTTATTCCAGGATTTTGCACATGGGCAGGACGGCCATGCAAAAAATTATCGGGAGATTCATCCGGTATTGAATATCCAGTGACTGGATTTCTGATTGAGTCCGTTCTTACCGTCATTGCGAGGAGAATGGAACGACCGAAGGGAGTTCTATTCGACGAAGCAATCCCTTGGTATAACGCACGGATTGCTTCGTCAGATTTTTCTCCCTGCGGTCGAAAAATCTCCTCGCAATGACATCCTAAAAACTTTATGAGGGATTCCGTTAGAGAATCAGCATGGCATCGCCATAACTAAAGAAGCGATACTCGGCTTGAATCGCATGTTCGTAACACTGGAGCATAAATTCTCTCCCGGCAAAAGCCGAGATCATCATGAGCAGCGTCGAACGTGGCAGATGGAAGTTTGTGACGATGGCATCCGGAACATTGAAGCGGTAAGGCGGGTAAATAAAAATGCCGCTCATGCCGGAGCCTGCGGTTACCGGTGTCGTGCAAGCTTTCGTTTGCGCTACGCCGGCCAGCGTCTCTAGCGCGCGAACGGTCGTCGTACCGACGGCAATACATCGTTTCCCATTCGCTTTTGCATCGTTGATAATGCGCGCATTCGTTTCGTCCAGTTCAAAATATTCCTCGTGCATCCGGTGCTTCGTAACATCTTCGGTTTCGACTGGGCGAAACGTCCCCAATCCGGTATGCAGCGTTACATAGGCAAGTGTTATTCCCTTTTTTTCGATTTGCGATAGTAATACCGCGGTAAAGTGCAGCCCCGCCGTTGGCGCGGCTACCGCGCCGGGCGTAGAGGCATAAATCGTTTGATAGCGTTCTTTATCCGACGCTTCCGCGGCGCGATGGAGGTAGGGCGGCAACGGCACCTGGCCGATCGCTTCGATTGCGTTTAAAAAATCCGAGCCTATTCGATTAAAGCGAACGATTTTTTCTCCTTCGCCTAAATCGCGTTCCACCTCGCACGAAAGTGGGGCCACCTCACCCCCAACCCCCTCTCCCTGCTGGGAGAGGGGGCTTTTGAAGAAGATGCGTTCGCCTTCCCGTGTTTTTCGTGCAGGCGCAACAAGAACTTTCCATCGTTCCATATCACCTTCGAGACGTTGATGAAGCAGAACTTCCGCTTTCCCGCCCGTTTTTCTTTTCCCGATCAGCCGAGCAGGAATGACTCTCGTTTTGTTGAGAACGAGTACATCGCCAGGATTGAGGTATTCTATGATATCGGCGAACATTCTATCTTGCCATGTATGGGAACCGCGATGGATAACCAGCAGCCGCGAATCGCCACGCCGCGCGGGGGGATACTTCGCGATTAAGTGCTCGGGGAGCGCATAATCGTAATCGGAAAGGCGGGTGCTCATGATCGTTTCTCAAGCCAATATCCTGGCCGGCTTTTCAGTAACAAATTCGTTTGTTTAGATTCGGTTCTTAACTTCCGGTTCGGAAATTATTTTCGAAATTTTCCATAAACTTCCGCCAGCCGGTCACGATATAGTTGCTTGCGGAAGGGATATTCAACGAAAAGACAAGCGGCCAAAATGATAATGCCAAAGAGAAAAATTCGCACCAATGGCGTTTCAATCCCAATCGCGGGCGGCAGCACCTTCGCCAGCGCGGGTTCGAGCGCGAAACCAACGAGCACCGCAACGATTGCTCCGATGACGAGAGGCAAGATAAAATTTTCGCTCCATCGCGGATTTAGTATCCGTTTCAAATAAATCAGCAGCCCCACATAACCCGCCACATTTACAAACGAGACCGCCAGCGCGATATACAGAATGCCGCCGCCTTGAAAGGCCGCAATCAACACCACAAGCAATAGCAATTGCAGCCCTCGCACAACGGAAATTTCGGTGAGCTTAAGCGTCGCGCCTAAAATCATTTTTGCATTTTCAAAAAGCGGGACGGTAAGCACGAGCCCCGCGAGCGCCGTGAGTGGCTCGGCCACGCCGCCCCAATTCGAGGAGAGGAACACGCGGACGATGTCCTTACTTTCGAATGCGATAAAAATAGTCGCCGGGATCATAAGCCGAACCAAAAAGAAATTCGTGATCGCAAACGCGCGCTCGAGCATCGAGCGGTCATGTTGGATTTCCGCGTAGGTTGCAATGGAAACGCGTGCCACAATGGGCGCCACGGCCGTTGCCGGCAGGAGCGCAATGGTAAACGCCTGAGCATAGTATCCCAAATAAAACGAGCCGAACAGGAATGCGACAAGGACGTTATCGATCTTGAACAACCAGCTTTCGAAGACTCGATTAAAAAGAACTTTCGTTCCGAACTTCCAGAGCCAGCGGGCCGTGCCGCGGTCATAATATCTCCACGCATGTTTTCGTAGCGTGGCAAGCCCCGATTTTTTTACGTAATGGCGGTCGAGTCCATATCCGAACGCCGTGGAAAGTATCGTCGCGAGGGGAATCGCCCATGCACCGCCGCCCAGGAGAGCGAACACAACGGAAGATGCATGTAGAATAATATTGACGAGGAGGGTCACGCGAGAAACTTTCGAATAGGAAAGTTCACGCTCCAAAATTTGAGTATAAAAGGTATCGAGCGAAGAAAGAAAACGCTGAACGGCATAGACTCCGATAAGAGCCGCGAGGATTGTGCCGTGCGTTTTCGATAGCGAAAAAAGACCGAGTGCCATGGCGAGCAGCGTGAAAAAACCATTGACTGCAACCGTCAGGATAAACACATTTTCTTTCAAATTCGGGAGCGGTTCCGAGACGAGATTATCGCGGACATTGATGATCGCGCTCGTAAACGAAAATGCGGCAAAGCTCACAACCAGATCGACAAAGCTGAGAGCCGCTTGATAGACACCGACTTGCTCCGGCGTAAGCACTAATGCCAATGCTTTGCGAGCCGCGATGCCGAGCAGCAGGGAAATATACGTCGCGCCCGTGAGCAGCGCCGCGCCCCGCACGGCGCGCGAACCAACACCCTGGGAAAAGGATGAAGGATGAGGGATGAAGGATGAAGGTTTCTGGTCAATCAATCGTTTTTTGCTCCATCGCTCTCTTTTTTCATCTCTCCTCCCACATCCTTCTCCTCATTCCTTATGCGGTTCCCAAATATGCGCGTTTTACTTCTTCATTTTGTGCCAATTCGTTTGCGGGACCAGCAAGAACTATTTTTCCCGTCTCGATCACGTATCCGGAATGTGCGATCGCGAGCGCGAGATTCGCATTTTGTTCGACCAGAAGAACCGTTACGCCAAGCGTGCGATTGATTTCGACGATATTTTCGAATATCGTGCGGACTAATTTTGGCGCAATACCGAGCGAGGGCTCATCGAGCAAGAGCATTTTCGGTTTGGACATCAGCGCGCGCGCAATGGCAAGCATTTGCTGCTCGCCTCCGGAGAGCGTGCCGCCCGGCTGGGAAAGGCGTTCTTTAAGTCGAGGAAAAATGGTAAAACAGAGTTCCAAATCTTTTCGGATTCCCTCCTGGTCCTTCCGAAGATACGCGCCCATACGAAGATTTTCCTGCACGGTAAGATTGGCGAAGATCATTCTTCCTTCGGGCGCGTGGGCAACCCCGAATTTTACGATGTCGTGCGGAGCGCGGTGCGTTAGCTCCTGTTCGTCCCATCGAATAGAGCCGGAGCGCGCTTTGAGCAAGCCCGAAATCGTGCGGAGCAACGTTGTCTTGCCCGCGCCGTTCGCGCCGATAAGCGTTACAATGGTTCCGTCCGGCACCTCGAGCGAGATGCCTTTCAGCGCCTTGATCTCCCCGTAGGAAACGTGCAGGTCATGAATTTGAAGCATGAATCGGGATTACGCGAATAGTGCCCTACCTTGGGAATGCTGGGGTCCGTGGCAAGGTGGCATATAGAGCTAACAACAAGATGTCTATTTCCCTTCCACCGAATCTTCGCGGGCTCCGGAAATATCCAGGATACGGGTAACCCAGGTAGAGGAATCTCGCGGCGCTATGCGTGCGCCAACGGGAAGCGGGAACCGAAATACTTCCGGCGCGTAAAACCGCCCCTGCATCAGGGGCATCCAGGGCAATGCTTGTTGGGTATGCGGTTCTAAGAGATCCCAGTGGCTGTCGTGCTCGTGAAATTCGTTGAGCGGATAAGAGACGATATAATACTGCACGCCATATTTTTTTAGAACGCTAAGCAAATCCGCTCGCGCGCGAATGGAATCGACGAGCGTCTGATCGGCAGCCAATCCTTCAAGCTGCAACATGGGTTGACCGGTAAGGAACGCGGTAAGCCCGGCGCGATCGCCCATCGCATATCGGCCCGGGTGCAAATCGGTGAATGGCTTGATGCCAAGGGCATGAATATAAATATTCGGCTGTGCCCGCGTTTGGGATTCGTCGAGATTAAGCTGCGTCGTCAAGCCGGGAATATCCTTATATAGAACAAAAGCCGCAACACAAAGCACGAGCACCAGAGCGATAGTTGAAAATCGATCCACAAGTGCTTGTCCGCGCTGTCTCAGAAGTCCCCGAATTTCCAGCAGCCCCGCCCCCGCTGAAATCGGGAATGGAAAAAAATACCACACATACGCGGGCCAGGAAAGCCGAAGCGCCAGCACGAGCGCGAAAAGCAATGGAAACGCAAAGAGCAAAAATCGGACACCGGAGTGAGTATCGGAGCGGCGAAGCCCACGCAGCGTCAGCACGAATCCGATAACGGTGAGCAAAAAATAGATGGAGCCGCGCGGGGTGAAGATCACCGTAATGGGCAGCAGAGAAAAATGCAAACCGCTTCCAAGCTCTTTCACTTGTGCGCTCACCGGGAGCCAGCCGCCAAAAAGTATTTTATTTAGAATGAAATAGGCCGCAATGGGAGATAGACCGGCGAGAAAAGAGATTATCTTTTTACGTTCAACACGATAGAAAAAAAGCAAGAGGAATACAATTCCAACTGCAATCAGCGTATCGAGTCGGGCGAAAACGGTAAGAGTACCAATCAATCCACAGTAAAGCGCATTACGTGCGTCGCTCGAAGTATCTAATATTCGAAGTACCGTTAGTGAAAAAAGCAAAAGGATTGGAATGACGACGACGGTCTCCATGCTGAGAAAAACGAGGACCGTCAGCAGCAAGGAAACGAAGAGGGAAATCGCCGGAACCCACGACTGCTCGCCATAGAGCCTGCGAAACAATCGGAGCGTAAGAGCCGCCGTCGCAACCGCGGAAAGGACCTGAACAACCTCTATGAGAACGAACGTCGCGCCATCATTCCCATGGGCGATGAAGCTCAAGCCCGCGAGCAACAACATCCACAGGGGATGATAACCATTTGTCGGAACAATGCCATCGAAGGAAGAGAAGCCGGATGAAGCGAAATGCTTCGCCGTCAGGTAATAATAATAAAAGTCATCCTGAGGAATGATCGAATAGGCGAGCGAGCCGCGAGCGATATGATAGAGCGGTTCGTAGGCAAGGCCGCAGGCGAAAAGAAAGACTATTCCCAGTACGATACAAGAGATACGTCCGGACGTTCTTTCATTCGTCATCCTTTCGGGGTCTCTTCCCCCAAATACGCTTCGATCACTTTCGGATCGTTGCGGATTTCATTCGGCGAACCTTCGGCGATCTTCACGCCATAATCCAGAACAAGAATCCGTTCGCAGATTCCCATCACCAGCGACATATCGTGCTCGATGAGCAACACCGCGATCTTGAATTGCTCTCGTAATTGCTGGATGAGCCGCATAAGCGACTGCTTCTCGGTCATGTTCATGCCGGCGGCCGGTTCATCGAGGAGCAGAAGCTTTGGGTTCGTGGCTAAAGCGCGCACGATTTCCAGCCGCCGCTGATCGCCATAGGGAAGACTTGTGGCGTGCTCGTTTCGGACCTCCCGGAGATGAAAGAGATCGAGGAGTTCGTCGATTTTTTTTGCGAGCGTTCGTTCATTCGAATAAAATCCGGCGGACCGTAGCATCGAGCCAAACAATCCGAACGAGGTTTGGGACGTGAGCGAAACACGAATATTATCGAAGACGGTGAGGCCGCGAAAAAGACGGATGTTTTGAAAGGTTCGCGCAATTCCACGATGGCTGATCTCACTCGGCTTCAGTCCGTTCAATCGATCGCCGCAAAAACAGACATCGCCGATCGTCGGCTCATAGACGCCGGTAATCATATTGAATACCGTTGTCTTTCCCGCGCCATTTGGGCCGATAAGGCCCACCAGATCGCGCGGGCCAATCTCTGCGCGAAGTTCTCCAACGGCCAGAAGGCCGCCAAAGCGCATGGTTACGTTGTCGAGTGTGAGCCCTTCCATTATGACGTGTAGCCGTGGGCTTTAGCCCACGGTGTATTAAGGTTGTCCTTCCCGCGAACGCGGGAATAGAGACCTCGGCGATAAAATTCGAAAGGAATGTAAGAAACCTGGCTTCCCGCTTTCGCGGGAAGGACATCGTTGGTTCGCAATGAGTTTTTCAGAGGTTTCAATTCGTTGCTTCGCCACCGTGACCGGAAGGTCACGGCTACACTTTTACCGCCGTATTTATAAATGGCGGCTTCTTCACTGTGGCCTTTACGTGTTTGCCGGGCCGCGTCTCGATAAGAATTTCTGTCCCCTCTTTCGAGAGCGCGGTCGGAACATATCCCATCGCAATGGCTTTTCCAAGCATCGGCGAAATATTCCCACTCGTCACTTCGCCAATTTGATTACCGCTTTCCTCGACAATCTTATGCCCATGCCGCATGATTGCGCCTTTTTCCTCGGTCACAAATCCGACGAGTTTACGCGTCAGTCCTTTTTCCTTGATCTTACGCAATTGAGGGAAGGCGTGGCATTCGGGTGTCTTATTTAATTTCGTAATCCATCCAAGTCCGGCTTCGAGTGGGTTCGTCTCGTCGGTGATGTCATTACCATAGAGACAATAACCCATTTCTAATCGGAGGGTATCGCGCGCGCCGAGGCCGATCGGCTCCAGTCCGCCGAATTTCTTACCCGCTTCGAAAACAGCGTCCCACACATTCGAAGCATTCCCCGCGTGTGGGAACATAATTTCGAATCCTGGCTCGCCGGTATAACCTGTGCGCGAGATAAGCATGTAAACGTCCGCCAGTTCGCCGCCGGTGAAATGATAATATTCAATCGCGCCCAAATCTACCTTCGTCAGCGTTTGCAAAATATCTTTCGCGGATTTCCCTTGAATCGCCAGGAGCGCCGTCTCGTCCGAAAAATTCTTTAGCGCAACATCGAACCCCTTTGCCCATTTCGAAAAATGCGCCCAGTCCTTCTCGGTCGTACTCGCGTTAACGACGATGTTGTAATGATTCGGCTCCAAATAATAGACGATGAGATCGTCGACGATCCCCGCGCGCTCGTTTGGAAGGCAGCTATACTGCGCCTGACCGGGCACGAGCGCGGCCACGTCGTTCGACGTGATTGTTTGCAAAAACCGAAGCGCGTCCGGACCGCGGACATCGAACTCGCCCATATGCGATACATCGAAAACGCCGCCCGCGCCTTCGCGGACCGCCTTATGCTCCGCGATAATTCCCTTCGGATATTGCACCGGCATTTCGTAACCGGCGAACTCGACCATCTTGCCTCCGAGCGCGAGATGTTGTGGATAAAATGGAGTGCGTTTCAAAATAATATTAAAAAAGCTAATGAGCTTGAGTGCTGAGTGGACTGTAAACAATACGGAAGTCGGAGTAGGTTGCAAAGTAGTCTCACACTGGATGTCCACGACCGAAGGCTTTGGCTACCCCGTTAGTGCAATGGGGCGTGTAACTTTCCGGCGCTTTAAGTGTTTTGCTTCAAGGGACTTTTCATCTTAATCGTATGAAAACATGTTACACGGTAGTGATCGCTATTCTGGCGCTCTTCGCCACTTCGATGCCCGCAATGGCTCAAGGGATGGGGACGACGCAAGAAACGAATAAAACAGCCAACCACTCGGATTTTAGCCTCGGCACCGGGCTTATTTTCGGAGCAATGAATAGTCAAGTCATGTACGGAGCTTATCTCGATGCCGCTATTGGAAATTCACGGATCGATCTTAATATCGGCAAAGAAATTACAACTACTCCGAACATATATTTGGTCACCTCGCTGCCCAATCCTGAACCGAGTTTCAAGAAAATTTCACTTTCATACGGGCGAGAAATATTCAGTGGCATTGCATCTGTCATGCTGGCGGCTGGTCCAGAATACACGTGGGGACTTGGCGACGGCAAATACCTTTACAGTGAAAAGCCAGGAGTCTCTGGGGACCTCGGCAACGATTATTACGAGTCTAATCCCTTTAGCCGTTTGGGTCTCTCACTCGATGCAAATGTCGATGTACCTGTCAGCCGCCATATTACCTTTGGGCTTCGTTCGAGCCTCACGATTGATAAGGTGGAATCCTACGGGCTTTTTGGAGTATCGGTCGGATACGTCTTCCATTGAAATAATTATTCGTTACCAGTGACCGCCGGACCCGTTCGTCGAATCGGGTTTCGCCTTATAGGAACCGGTTGTGTCTATTGGCGGTGGAATGGAATTGGCGGGAGTGGGATCGTCCGCGCCATAAACGGTAACCATTACTTCGTCGCCATTTAATTCCGTGTGGTAGTAATTGAGCGGTACGGTCGCCGGACCTTTCAGGACACGGCCATATAAATCGTATTCCGCGCCGTGGCAGGGACAATAAAACTTCGCGTGTTCCATATCGTAGTTCACGTCGCAGCCTCTGTGAGTACACTTAATATCGACGGCAACAAATTGTTTGGGCTTGACGTGGACGACGAGAATATTTCGGTTCAGGTCATCGTATTCGAGGTTATAGGTCCCGCCGACGGGCTTTAGCTCGGGGGTGTCAATAAGATTGATCGGCACTTCGCGCACATCCTCGGCGGTTCCCGGCATCCGCGAACGTGCCACGCCAAGGCGCGTGAGGCTGGATAGCGGGCCGACGATGGCTGTCCCCGCCACCGTTACGCAAATACTTTCTAAAAATTTTCTTCGATCCATGGCAAAATATAGACTCTTACAGAATAACAATACAAAAAAATGGAACATCGTTCTGCCCATAAATGGATTCTTTCGCGGCTCACTTTTTGGGCGTCGCGTGTTAGGAACGGCGTGAAAGCATATCGAACCCTCGCCGTTTTTTTCTTTCTTCCACTGTTCGCTGTGGTGCCCAAAGCCACGCTGTTCGGCCAAACAGCGACCCCTCATGGCACTGCCAATCCCGCGCACGGGGCTCCAACGAACATTCAGGAAGCGGTCGGTTGGGACGATAGTGCCTCCGTGGTGGCGGCCATCGCGGCAAAACCGGATGCTATCGACGCTCAGAATGAAGATGGATGGACGCCGCTCCACTCCGCCGCCTTTGGCGGAAAGACGACGGCCGTTCGGGTTTTGCTCGATCACGGCGCGAAGGTCGATCTTCGTGATCCCGATGGGGAGCGCCCCCTTAGCCTCGCCGCGGTGAATGGCTACGCGCCGATTGTGGAACTGCTCCTGGCGCATGGAGCGAATCCGAACACGCCGAACGAATCGGGAGAAACGCCGCTCTTCGAAGCGGCACACGCCGGAAGAACGGCCGCCGTGAAACTACTGCTCGCGGCGCATGCCAGCATCCTCGACGCTCGCAAAGCGGACAACATGACGGCCCTCGATGCCGCCTGCCAATCGGGATACGATACCGTTGTTCAAATGCTGATCGCAAAAGGCGCCGAAGTCAATCGCGCGATTCACGCGCCAGACGATCCGATGGACGGTTATACTCCGCTCCATTTTGCGTCAGAGAATGGAGATTCCGCAGTGATGAAAACGCTCCTCGCGCACGGCGCCAAAGTCAATGCTCGCGCGGCGAACGGCAATCAGCCAATCCATCTCGCGGCGACCTGGCATGGCAATAAAACGGTGATCGAGATGCTCGTAAAGCATGGGGCGCAACTCAACGCGCTTAATAATTATCATCAATCGCCGCTTCATCTTGCGGTCTGGGAAGCTCGCCCGGAACGAGTGGGAACCCTGATGCTGCTCGGCGCGAATCCAAATATTGGCGATAGCGCCGGCGATACGCCGCTCCACCTCGCGGCCCACGCCGGCCGGCCGGACCTCGTAGGGGGCCTGGTAAAAGGATTTCAAGGCCCACGCGTAACCCATGCAGCCGTGAACCCCCGTAACAAGATGGGACAGACACCACTCATGCTTGCCGTTCAGGGCGGCTACGATCCGACGGTCGATACCCTGCTCCATCTTGGCGCGGACGCCAACATCAAAGACAAAGACGGCCGTACGGCGCTCTACTACCTGCCATCGGAGAATTTCCAATATATTGCCCATCTTCTGACTTCGCATGGCGCCAGCACGACGACGAAAGACGACGATGGGCTAACGCCTCTCGAGTATTATCGCAAGAATGGCGATATGGTCGTGGTCAAATATCTCACTAACCCCTACCAGCCATAGCCGCTCCCAATAACGTTCCGACGGAAGCGAGGTACGATGCGTATGCCTCGCTCCGCATTCGCGATTTTCGCATTTTGCTATTGACCCGGCTTGCAATCACCATCGCAAGCCAGATGGAACTCGTGGTAGTTCGCTACCAGGTCTATGGCCTGGCACACGATCCGCTTCCGATCGGAATCGCGGGACTCGTCGAAGCGATTCCTGCGCTCATCGTTGCGCTCTTTGCCGGACACATAGCCGATACAATGGAGCGCCGCCGCCTCGTTATTCTTTCGCGTTCGGTGCTGATTATTTCTTCGGGTGGGTTGCTCGTCCTTTCGTTTTTTATGCCACAGCTCTATCCGACGACGGGCATGTGGCCAATCTATGCTATGATTTTTATCTCCGGCGCTGCCTCGGGCTTGTTAAGCCCAGCGGCCTTCGCCTACAATGCGGAACTGCTGCCTAAAGAACTGTATGCCAACGGCGCAGCGTGGAATAGTTCCACATGGCAAACGGGCGCAATTCTCGGCCCGACAATCGGCGGGCTTATCGCTGGATTTTTCAGCATCTCGGCGGCATATGCGGTGGATGTGGTGCTTACGGCATCTGCGGCGTTCTTAGTGTTTCTTATTCCGGCCCGCCCATTCGTCCCAAGAGTACGGGAAGAATCGAGCGTGCAAAGTATTATTGCGGGATGGAAATTCGTTTTTCGGAATCAACCGATTTTGGGAGCGATTTCGCTCGATCTTTTCGCGGTGCTCTTTGGCGGCGCGGTCGCAATGCTGCCGGTCTATGCGAGCGATATTTTTCATGTCGGAGCGCAGGGACTGGGGTTGCTGCAAGCCGCGCCATCGGTCGGCGCGGTGCTCGTCTCCGTGCTCTTCGCGCATTACCGGATGCGCGGCGGAGTCGGGAAACAGATTTTGCTCACCGTCGCGATGTTCGGCATCGTGATCATTCTCTTTGCGATCTCCCGAAATATCTATCTCTCGCTCGCGCTGCTCGTGCTCTATGGCGCGACGGACTCCGTGAGCGTCATCATCCGTTCGACCGTCCTTCAGATCCTCACGCCGGACGCGATGCGCGGCCGCGTCGCCGCAATAAATTCCATGTTCATTGGCACGTCGAATGAGATCGGCGCTTTCGAATCGGGATTAGCCGCGAAACTGATGGGGCTGGTGCCATCGGTCGTCTTCGGCGGAGTGATGTCGCTCCTTACCGTCGGAGCCGTTGCCGCCCTTGCGCCAAAATTGAGGAGGTTACGCGGGGAGGAATTGGGGCAGTAGGGTTTTATTCCTAAGGCCCCAGCGGGCCTTAGAGTAAATGTTGCAATTCCTCTGAATTTATTCCCGCATCGCGCATAATCTGGCGTAGCGTACCTCGCGCAATCTCATGATGATTCGGAACCGTAAGGCGGCGATACGGTGGGGTGGTGCGCCGTAAGATAATATGGCTTCCCGTTTGGTGGTCAACTTCATACCCAATCTTCGATAAGGCGCGTACCAACTCTTTCCCCGAGAGGACCGGCAGATGCCCCATGTTACCCGATCTCGATAATTTCTTCCTCGATCGGCGGAGGAATCGGTTCGTCGTGTTTTCGCAAACTTTCGAGGTAGCCTTGCGCGGCATCCTGAATATTTTCCAGAGCTTCCGTGCGCGATGTCCCCTGGGAGATGCATCCGGGCAACGAAGGGACCGTTGCGACGAACATGCCGTCCTCGTCCTGCTCGATTTCAATGCGATACTTCATGAGATAATAAATACACTACCTCCCGCATAAAACATTCCCCCTCCCGCACCAGCGGGAGGGGTTAGGGGAGGGTGTGTGATGTCGAGCGGTAAATAGAATCGAGGGCGGCAAATTACTTCCTCATATTCTTTTCGGATGGCTTCCGAAATGACCCAATCGTACGATGGATGCTCGAGCAATCCAGCGATAACCCTCCTCGGTTTTCCATTCCGAAGGAGTGAAGAGACAACCACATTCGTATCGACGACGACGTTCATTCACCTCGCCGGTATGCTGCAATCTCGTTCGCGATCTCCGCTTCGGTCAGGTTAGGAAGGCGCGGATCGTTACCCAGTTGCGTAGTAACCTTTTTAAAAAGTTCCGAAGCCCGTTTCTTATTTTCGGCAGCACGCGCGGCGAACGACTGCTCCGTTTCGACAACGACGCGAACTTTCTCCCCTTTTTTGAACGGAAGCCCGGAGAGCACAAGCTGCCCCGCCTGCTCGACCGTGATATGTGCCTGATAAGAATTCATACTACCACATACGCGATAGTACACGATAAAGTTCACACCCAAATGTTATGCAATGGAGGAAACTCCGCAATTCCCCGGCCTGTTGGAATGGTGCTTCTCAATTTCCAGACGGAGCGCGAATTTCTTCCCTGGACCTTGATGCTTATTCCGAAAGGCGCCATCATTGCCGTGGAAAAAGTGCGGGATTATCTTCTCGTCCCTCAACGCAAAAACGATAAGCTGGGGTATTTAACACTGGGGGGATACTCCCGAGAAGACTATTGGGAATTAATTCGCGATATTCGTGAACAGTTATTGCCCGCAGAAGGTATATTTCAGCGCAGGGATCGATTCGGTGACTATTATGAATTGAGCGGGCACCTCCAATGCCCAAATGGCCGGTCGCTCGGCGTGAATACGATTTGGATCCATGAGGCCAGCGGAACCATACGATTCCTAACGCTTTTTCCAGATTAAGGTGGACCTATGAAATTCGAACTCTATAAAGAAGCGGTATTCGCGCGAGATGTCCCAGAGCGTGGAATAAAAAAAGGCGACGTCGCGACGGTGATCGAGTATTTCGATACGCCGGAGCCAGGATATGCCCTCGAAGTATTCGATGCGCTCGGGCATACGGTGGATGTGCTCTCTGTTCCGGAATCGTATCTCGAGCCGATTCGCGAAGGAGAACGCTGGAATGTTCGGCACGAGGAAACGGAGCCTCGCTATTGAGTAGGTGTGTAAGATAATCCGAACTCCGCAATTCCCCGGCCTGTTCGGAAGAGTGCTGCTCAATTTCCAGACGGAGCGCGAGTTCGTCCGAAGAACCCTGACACTCTCCGCCGAAAATATTTTTATGTGAACTATCTGTTCTCACGCAGGCCGCGCTACGTTCAAAAAAAGGCGATCGGCAGAGGGACGTGAGCGATGAGCTTGAGAATTATTATAAACAGGATTATATCATAGCGTAAGACAGCGGGAGATTTATGAGCTTGATTGAGGAAATTTCGAAGCACTCGAGTGGGGCGCATTTCCACCGCGCCGACCTTCACGTCCATACCTTTGGGAAAAAAGGATCTTACGATGTTGCTGACGAACGTAACACAGCGCAAAACATCATTGATCTTGCGATTAGCGAAGGAATTGGGTTTCTTAGCATAACAGATCACAACGAGATCGGCAATGTGGAAGGGGCTATAGAATACGCAATGGGAAAGCCGATATTAGTCGTGCCCGGTGTTGAGTTGTCGACGCCGAATGGCCACTTACTGATATATGCACCAACGATAGAGGCCCTCAACACGGTGTATGGTCGGCTGGGAATTGAAACCGAGCCCGGAACAGGAGCGAAGAAGGTCTGCAACAATACGATCATCCAATGCCTCGACTTTGCCAGCGCCGTCGGCGGCTTCGGAATTGCAGCGCACATTGATCTGGACAGTGGTTTCGAACATTATACCCATGGATATACGCCTCATAAGGCAATAATTCTCAACCATAAGGCGCTTCTTGGGCTTGAAATCGCGGGGATTAGTGCAGCGAACTGGTTCACCGACGTAGACCCCGTACAGGACCGAACGCGCCTCCTCGTCGGGCGACGCGCCGCACTGGGTTTGGACCCGACCGCAGAAATTGCGAAGGTGATGAATTCAGATGCACACTCCTTGACCGCGTTAGGAAGGAATGCGGCGGGCAACAAGAGAATAACAAGGATTAAAGCTGATGAACTAAATTTTGAGGCGCTAAAAATTGCTCTTTTAGATTCTGGAGCGCGCGTGCGCATTGAGGAGCAAATCCCGCAGGACATTCCGAGGTTTGTCGGCATTAAGTTTGACGGAGGCTTCCTTGATGGTCAAGCCGTAAACCTCAGCAAGAACTTGACATGCATAATCGGAGGGCGAGGCACCGGAAAGTCCACAATACTTGAATCGACTCGGGTGTCATCGGGAAATAAAGCGGGAGGCATGGTTGATAATGAAGTGTGGCCTGAAAGAATATCGTTGATTTACGAGGATGAGACTGGGCGACAAACAATATTTGTTAAGGACAGAGGTAAAAGTTTAATCAACGCATCCGATCCATCCGGGGTGGTTCAGGTACGCATTGAAAGCTTCGGTCAGGGTGAAACGGCAGAAACGCTGCATCACAGCGACAAGGATCCGGGAGTCATGATCGAATTTTTCGACGAGTTTGTCGACTTCGGGGATCTAAAAGAGCGAGACGAAGAGTATCGGCAAAAGTTGCTTGAGAACCAAACGCTTGTCGAAAGACTACGATTGGACGTCAACGCAATTCCAGAGGTTGAGCGTGCCAAAAATACAGCCGAAGCCCAATTGACAGCACTGAAAGACAAAAACGCTGCCGGGGTTGTGGAACTCGAAGAGGCTTTAGTGAATGAGAAGGCGCTCCGGGCTGAACTCGTCGAACAACTCAGGGGGCTAATCTCTGGCATTAAACAAAGTTTTTCTGATAAGACACTCTTTGAACACATTAGCCAATTCGAAGCGGAAAAAATTGTCGTGGGACAAAACGAATTCAAGGAAATTCAGAAACTCACAGACGCGCTCTCAAAGAAAATCGACGAACACGCAGCAGCGATTAGCGATGATTCGGCAGCCCTCATTAAGGAGATAAGCGCCAAACTTGCGTCTTGGAAATCAAAGGAGAGAGAAACCCAGGATAAAATTCAGTCGATAAGGGAATCGATCGTAGCAAAGGGAGGCCGCCTGGATCTTGCTTTTATCCAGAAGGTGACTGGCGATGTCAGCGCGTATCGCTCGAAATTGGCTACGCTCACAGCCAAGAAGACCAAGCTCAGCGTGGTCGAGAAGGAACGGGCAGAGCTTCTATCACACCGGCTGGAGATTAAGGCCGAGATGTATCGTAGGCGATACGAGTTCATCACACGCGTCAATTCGCGCATGAAGGCCAATCTAATAGACCTAAGCATAAGCATTCGGATACACGAAGGAAGGTACTCGCCAGAGCTGTGTGAAGCCATCAAGAACGCGATGTCTTGGCGAACCTCGCAAGTGCGGCGAGCGGACTTTATCGTAAATAACTTGAGCTACAACGAGTTGTTGGCCGCTCTTAGAAAAAACAATTCAAGCCTTCTCCGCTCCTTGAATGGGAGTGACGGTAAGCCATTTTTCTCGAGCGGCGAAGTTTCCCAAATCTTCAATACTCTTCGCAACCAGCAGGTTCTGTTCGACCTTGATCGGTGCCATTTCGACGACCTGATCACCATTACCTTAACCCGGACACATCGCGCAGCTGACGGATCAGTGCAAGCCGTGCAGAAAGATTTTTCACAACTTTCTCTCGGTCAACAGCAATCGACATTGCTCTCAATAATACTTTCGTCCAATAGGAACTGCCCACTAATAATCGACCAGCCAGAGGATAATCTCGACAGCGAATTCATTTTTCAAACTGTCGTTAATAATCTTCGCACCATCAAGGAGCACCGGCAAGTAATAATCGTCACGCACAATGCCAACATCGCAGTACTTGGGGATGCCGAATTAATCATCCCTCTTAAAAGCACAAGCGAAAAGACACATATTCTAGATCGGGGATCCATTGATAACCCTCGCACGAAGGTGTTGGCTTGCGCCATTTTGGAAGGTGGCGAGAAAGCCTTCATTCGACGGCATCAAATCTACGGGATATAGAACCCACAGGGAATGTTTCGTTTCCCGTCACGCGGATTATGCCCCCGCACTCAGGAACTTAAAAGAAATAGCGACCCGGCGCTTATCCGCCACGACGGGGCCGCTACGCTTGCAGAATTTGCAACGATTTTTTTGGCAGCGCCTCGACTAAGGTAAGCAACGCTGCGGCAGCGCCGTGGGGATGGTGGCGGCCTTGTTCCCAGTTGCGAACGGTTGCAACCGGCACGCGAATTAAGTGTGTAAATTCCCACTAATTTATTCCCCTCCCGCACCAGCGGGAGGGGTTAGGGGAGGGTGTGTGAGTAACTAAAAAATATCTTCTTCGATCGACACCCTCCCCCGCCCCTCCCGCAAGCGGGAGGGGAGAAAATATAAAAAGGCCCTCCAGCAAACGGGAGGGGAGAAAATATAAAAAGGCCCCTCCCGCAAGCGGGAGGGGTGAGGGGAGGGTGTGGGAGTAACTAAAAAATATCTTCTTCTATCAACACCCTCCCCCGCCCCTCCCGCAAGCGGGAGGGGAGAAAGATAAAAAGGCCCCCCCGCAAGCGGGAGGGGAGAAAAGACGAGGATTTCGTCAGAAAGTAGTTTTCCAATCGTTTTGTAAACGTCCTCAAAAAAGTGAGAAAAATAGTTACCGTGTTTTGAAAAATGGCGAAAACGCTTTACAAACGCCACAGTTAATGAAGCACAGATGCGGGGTGAGACTATACATAGTTTTCCAGATTTTTTTAGAGAGACCAGATTTTTTCGTTAAAAAACGCACGCCGCAAGTGGTAGTAATCTCGAAAAGTATAGTTTTCATCAGGCATTTAATTTGCTGGATGATAAGAGCATGTTTTACCTTTTTGCTACCGCTATTATTGTTGGGGCCACGATGGCTTACTTACGCCTTCGGGGACAGCCACGTCCGGCGACGAGCCTCGTTGTGCTGCATGGTCTTTTTGCCGTTACCGGGCTTATTGCAATGATTATCGTCGCCGTCAACGAAACGAACCGAACGAGCCATGTGACTGGCCCGCTCATCGTTTTTTGCATCGTCGCCGTGCTCGGCCTTATGCTTTTGGGCTACCATATTAAGCAGCGCCCTCTTCCTATCCCGACCATGATTATTCATGGGATTCTTGCACTCGCCGCATTTATTTGGCTTTTGGCGTAAAACAGACTGTAACTTTCGGCCCTGAGCGGGGTTTTTAGAGTGACTCGGTTGCCTCATTCGACCGGTTCGGATGGTTGTCGCAAAAAATTTAAAGGTCACGGCTATGAAAAAATCACTTCACCAGCATTCCTTCGGTCTTTCGGTTGCTTTGGTATCGGCCACGCTTCTTTTTATGGCTGGCTGCCGAACGGCTACGCAAATTCAGCCGCCGCCGGCGGGACCGCCGACGAGTATGCCGAGCGCGGCAATTGTTGGGATTCATCCCGACCCTTCTTCCGGAAACGCCGGCGATTTTGAGATCGATCTTTACATCGTCGATTCGAGCGGCCACGCGATCACGAACCTTGGGAGCAATTCGATTTCGATTTCGAATGGGCTCGATACTCTTTTTTCGCCCGTAAATCTGAGCTTAGTGACCTCGGCACTGTTTGGCTCCTACTCGGCAGGACTCTTACTCGATCAAACGGGCAGCATTCGGACGACCGATCCGCTGAACCTCCGGCTGCTGGCAGCAAAGATTTTTTTGGACGCGACCGCGCTTCTCAATCCGTCGGATGAAATTCAGCTCTCGACGTTTCAGGATAGCCTTCACGTCGATGGCGAATGGCTACACTCTTACGGTCCCTTTACCCATAATACTGCGGCATTCGAAGATACCATCGAGACGCTCGCAGCGAAAATCGGCGGTGGCACGCCGCTCTATGACGCCATCTACGATGAGACCGATTCGGTGGCGCTTCAGGGAACAAATGCCAATAAAGCACTCGTCGTTTTTACCGATGGTGAAGATAACGAATCCTACATGTATTACCCCGGTGCGACGCTATGGAGCACAATTCATCATGCGATCGATCAGCACGTGAGAATATTCGCTATTGCGCTTCAGACGGGCCTCGACACTGCGCTCATCAGCGCCGCGATGCAAACGGGCGGTTCCATCATGCACGCCAGTGATGCGAAGCAGATGGTCTCCTATTTCGGCGCGATGTCAAATTTGTTGCACGGCGGCGCGCAATATTATCGAACGAAGTGGCATGTGGCGCTTCCACAAGCGGCAAATCTACACGGTCAGGTCGTGAGTGGAAATCTGTCGATAACACTGCCGGACAATACGAATGTGATCGCGCCGTTTGCCGTGCAATTTCCGTAGAAGTGATTTCTTTGAATCTGGCGTTTCTATCTGTTAGATAGACGTGACCAGTCTCGAATCCTTCGGCGATCGTCTTTCATGGTTATAGCGCCGCGGATTCGATTCCTATCTGGCTTTCATGCGGCTGTAAATATTCGCTGATCACGCAGGGCAGCGGCGAGGATATCTCGGCGTTCACCGTGCAATCCCTTACTCCGGATACCGCATGGACTATGCCGCATTATCTTCGTATAGCAATGCGATTGCCGCCGGCACCACCAAATGAGTATCATTTCGTGGCCTGGTATGCGTTTTCGGCGATCGATCATTATGGAACTACGAAGCACGACACGCTTTTTGTAAGCGCGAACTCAAATTAAATCGGCTTTCCAAAATTTCTATGCGTCTAATGTTGGTTGCGATCACCGTTTCCATCCTTAGTTTTGGATCACTTGCTCGCGCTCAATCGATACCGGATACATCTCCGAGTGAAAGTGAATATATCAACGTTTCAGAAGAACCCCACGAGACCATACCACTCGAAAGGCTTATCGTTTATCCACAATCGGCACGAAAATCCGGTCTCGAAGGAACGGTGACTTTAGATGCGCTTATTGGAAAGGATGGAAGCGTCGAGAAAGTCAATGTTCTTAAATCGGAATACGATGTGTTCAAGGACGCGGCAAGAGACGCGATAATGAGAGAAAAGTTCACGCCTGCTCGCCAAAATGGAGTTCCCCTAAAAGTATGGATCACGCGAACCGTTCGCTTCCGGCTCAACGCGGGCAAAGGCTTTTCCAATTTCAATCAAAATCAGGAGCAGTCTAATTTAGTCAATAAAAATCATGCTCTGTTTAATTTCAGAAAGTTTATCGGTATAAACCTTGATAGTGCTCGTGATTTCGTTCGAAGATTTGGCACTATTCAAGAAACGGTAGAGGCGGGCGGGATTCACTTACATTCGGAAACTCCGCTCAGCACTTCCGGCCGAACAACTGTGGATGGAATTGTGGGAGATGGTGGAATGCGGAAAATTACAATTGTATATCACTCGGAATCGGATGAGGATTTTATGACAAGAGCTGCATCCTTGGGTGCGAATAGTGTATTCGGCGGAAAATTGGTTTCGCAATCAATAGTAACGGATTTTTCCAACGCGGTTGGGACAATAGTAGTGGACTCGAAAGAAAGAACTCTAAGCATTGAATTAATTGCAAAATAAATTGAGTCGGCTTCCTGCATTTTGCAGGAGGCCATCGTGCACTCCTGCAATTTACAAGATTCCTCGACGGTCTCTCTGCCGATTTTGGTTTGAATTCACCAATTCCCTCTCTGGCACTTGGCTTTGTATAGTGCAAAATACGAATTAACAGTTTGGAGTGGACCGCCCCCCGTCCCCTCCTTCGAAAAGGAGGGGGTTTCAATAATTAACTTCACGAATCAATACTTCACGAATCCATGAAGAAAAATTCTCTTTTTGTAACGATTGTCATCTCCTCGGCCTTTGTCGCGGCGGTACTTATTTACACCTTCATTTTCGGCGCGGGCTCGCACTTTGCCGACCCCGATATTCGTCAGCATCCGAAGGACGTCATGGGCATCATCTACACGGGCGGAATTATCGTGCCGCTCTTGCTTATGCTCACCATTATGGTATTTACGTTTATCATCGAGCGGTTTTTCTCGCTTGCGAAAGCGAAAGGCTCCGGCGATATTAACAAATTTCTTGTGAACGTGGAGAAGAGCTTGAACGACGGAAATGTCGACGCGGCTATCGACCTGTGCGCCAAGCAGCGCGGCACCGTAGCGAATATCATCCGCGCCGGCCTCGAAAGCTTTAAAAAAGTCCGCAATGAGAACCGGCTTCAAGCCGAACTCAAGCTTGCGGAAGTCAAGCGCACGATCGAGGAAGCCACAAGTATCGAAACGCCGCTTCTGGAGCGCAACCTGATCGGCCTTTCGACGATTGCCTCGATCTCGACGATGGTAGGACTGTTGGGAACGGTACTCGGTATGATCCGGGCCTTTTCGGCGATGGGCGCGGCCGGCGGAGCCGCCAGCGCGACCGAACTTTCCACCGGTATCTCCGAGGCGCTCGTCAATACGGCCTTCGGAATTTTCGCCGCGATTATCGCCATCGTCTTCTACAATTTCTTTACGACGAAGGTCGATAGCTTTATTTATACGATCGATGAAGCCGCGCTCAATCTCGTCGAGACCCTGAACACGCAGTTCTTAACGTCGAAAGCAGTAGCATAAATTAATTGTAGTGGCGCGGTTTCCGCGCCCACAACCAACATGGCAAAAATCAAACTCAAACGGCACGGATTCCGGCTCGACATGACGCCGATGGTCGATGTCGGCTTTTTGCTCGTGACGTTCTTTATGCTCACGGCGAAATTCAAGCCGCAGGCCGATGAGCCGCTGCAGATCATCCTCCCCATCGCCGCGGCGGATACGACCCGGCTGCCGGATGCTAATCTTGCGACGATCGAAGTCGGCCTCAAGCCACAACCCTCCGGAGCGCTCGATACCGTCATCGAATATGGACTATCGAATGAAAAGGATCGGGCGCCAGTCTATAAGCCGCTGAATTTAGCGGACCCGAAGACCGGCCAGCCGCTCACGGACGCGGAACTCGCTATGAAAGCGGGCGTCGTGGTCTCGAAATCGCAGCTCGAAACGGTCGTCATGCAATCGCGACTGCAAAATCCGTCGATGCGCTTTGCGATCAATGCGGATTCGGCGGTTACCTTTGGCACGATCGACGACGTCATGCACATCCTGCAAAAAAATAATGCGACGCGCATGAACTTGGTTACTATGAACAAACAAAAATCATCATAACATGGCGGAAATTGTTCAATCGGGTGGGAGAAAACATAAGGGCAAACGGCGCTCCAGGTTGGGCGTCCGGTTAGATATGACGCCGATGGTCGATGTCGCCTTTCTGTTACTCACGTTCTTTATGCTGACGACCACGCTGCTCACGCCGCAGGTCATGGAGATCACGATGCCGCCGGATTCGAAAATTCCGGTGGAAATCGCCGAGTCGAATTTGCTCACGCTCCGGATTCGCCAGGACCGGGCCGTCTTCTGGAACATGGGAACCGAATCGCCGCAAAAGATTTCCGAGAGCGACGTTCCGAAGATACTGAAGCAGCATCTTCAGATCAATCCAAAGCTTTCAACGCTTATCAAGATTGACCGTCAGGCAAAATACCAGACGCTCGTTACGATGATCGACGACTTGAATGAAACGCAAGGCGAGCTTAAGCAGACCGAAAAGCGATTCAGCCTCGTCGCGATGGACGATACAGACAAAAAGTTAGTGGCGAATTTGTAAGCGACGCTCCGGTCTTCGATGGTCGGAGCAATGAAAAAACTTTATGGCACTCAGTAATTTAGTATCGGAAAAGCTCGAGCAATACGGAGGTATCGATCTCAAGAAGAACCAGAACCGGTTTTTCTCGAATGCGCTCGGCATTTCCATTGGGATTCATTTATTAGTTATCCTGCTCTATATTGGATGGTCGTGGTTTTCGAACGATGAGACGCGGGTCCCGCACATCCGCATTCACTCGATCGCGGAGCTTGCGCCGCCTCCCTCGACCGAGAACCAGCAGGAAATGCAGCCCGTTACGCCGCCGCCGCCGAGCAATGTCGTCAAGCCTAATCTGGGAGTTCCCGTCCCCGTGCCGGACGCCATTGCACCACAGCTTACGCTACCGAACATGAATGAGCCGCCCCCCGCCGCCGTCGGCAATGGGCCGGTCACTTCCAACGCGCCAGTCGATTTACATATTGATAAGCCGGTCGAAGAAGCCGATCCGAGCCCAGACGAGTTTGTCGATGTTTCCCAGGAGCCGGAACCCATTCAGCCCATCGAAAAGCTGATTCAATATCCGGAAGTTGCAAAACGGAGCGGCTTGGAAGGCAGCGTGACCGTCGAAGCGCTGATCGGCAAGGATGGAAGCGTTGAAAAAGTGAATGTGATCAAATCCGATTACGATCTGTTCAAGGACGCCGCCATCGATGCCATGAAACGGGCGAAGTTTACTCCGGCGCGTCAGAATGGGACTCCCCTGAAAGTGTGGGTCACTCGAAAGATTAATTTTAAGTTAACGAACAAGTAAGTTCGCTCTTAACGCGCGCGGCAATTTTTTTTTGACGACAGTTTTATCTTATGTTGCCAGCCCATCCCCGGCGCTCCATCGAGCGGCCTCCGAGCCGGATCGCCGGCGCGGTCTATATCGTCATCGGAATCTTCGCCCTGTTCGTCGCCGCATTCGTTCTGTTTTATGAGGGTGGCTTTGGCCCGGTCACGAACTTCCGGATGGGGTTTGGTATCGTCATCGCGCTCTATGGCGCGTTTCGAATTTACACGGGAATTTCGATGCTCCGGCGTGCAGCCCGAGCGAGTGCTATAAAGAATTCGGTACCGTTGGATGGGGTGAAGTCCGAATCCAATACCCCGATAGAATGACACGCGCATTATTACTGCTATGCTCTCTGATGCTGCTTGGGTCCTGCGGCAAGGGGGACAATACTTCTTCAAGGGAAACGGCAACCTCTGGCAGCTTTCAGCTTGTTGCCGACGAAGTTCTTAAACCGGTCGTCGATAGCCTCATCCAGGGATTTACAATTGAGAATTCGGTGGCGAAGATTACCGTGAAATACACGAGCGCCGCGGAAGCCGTTCGAGAGCTGCTTAATCACGACACGCGCGCGATCCTCATCGATCGCCGCCTGACTCCGGCCGAGCTGGCGATTCTCCAGCAAGACTCCACCACCCTTCCCATCTATAAGCTTGCCGAAGATGGCATTGGCGTGATCGTTGCCGCCCGTAATCCACTGGACGCGATCGCAAAAAGCGACCTCGTTAAAATCATGCGGGGGTCCATTTCCAACTGGTCCGCACTGGCGCGGAAAAGTGGAGCATCTGGCGGCACGATGGAAGGCACAATTACCGTGGCGCTGCCGGCCTATCCATCGAGTGTTGAATATGTGCTCGATTCAGTATTGCTGGGTGGCGCGCAAACATCCGCCGTGCATGTGCTCCGGTTTACCACATCGGATAGTATTCTTGCGTTTGTGCGTCATTCGCCAAATGCCATCGGATTTATTGGCTCGGCATGGGATAACACGTTAACGGTGAACGGGGATACGGGCCTGAAGACGCTGCCGGTCATGCCTGCCGATTCCAGTTCGCGCGGACTCACGGAACCCGTGCTGCTGAATATGGCCTATGTCGCGGAAGGGCTGTACCCCCTTGTTATGCGCGTCAATGGCTATTCTTTCGAAGTGCCAAACACGATACCCCGAGGATTTCTTGCATATGCCGCAACCGCGCATGGGCAGACGGTCTTCAAGAATTTCAACGTGCTGCCGATTACGCAGCCCATACGCATTATGCGGAGCAAATAGAGTCTGAACGAGGATTCACGGGATTAAAAAGATTTTCAGGATACCTTTTCTCACGTGAGTCGTTTGATTATCTTATGAAACGTCTTTTCTTTACCCTTCTCGTTTTATTGATCGGTGTTCCGGTCATGCGCGCGCAAGCGAGCGACGCTCGAGTCGATGCTGCCTTGAAATTAATCGATTTGGGAAATGCGCGGGAGGCCGCGGACGATTTACGCACCCTGACGACTCAAGATCCAAAAAATGCGGAGGCCCATGCTGGCCTGGCGATCGCATTGGTGCAATTGAATCAGGTTGCCCAGGCCGCACCCGAGGCGCAGACCGGCTTCGATCTCAACCGGCACGACGCGCTGGTCCGCGTGGCGCGAGGCATTGTGTATGGCAAAGAGGGCCGTATGCAGGACGCGCTCGATGAATTCCACGAGGCAATCAAAATCAACGATAAAGATGTCGGCAGCATGGTGGCGCTCAGCCGCTATTATATTTCCATCGATTCTCTGAAGGCTGCAGAGATTACGCTTTATCGCGCACAAGCGGTCAACGATAAGGACGTGCGTTCCTATCTTGGCCTGGCGGAGTTGTATGAACGGCAGCATATTCCCGATCTGGCCATCGGCCAATATCAGCAGGCGATGAAGCTCGATCCGAATGATGCGCGCGTTCATGCCGCGCTCGCCGGACTCTACCTTCGAACCTATCAATACAATGAATCGGCGAAGGAGTGGCTGCAGGTAATCCGCATCGACTCGAATTATGCCGATGCCTATTACCAGATTTCCAATCTCTATTTTCTGGCCAAGCAGTATCCCAATTCGGCAACGTATGCAAAAAAATATGTCGTATTAAAACCCAATGATGTCCAAGGCCAGTGGCTCTATGCGCGCGCCCTCACCGAGAGTGGGCAATATCAGGAGGCGCTTTCGGCACTCCAGGCGGTGTCATCGAACGATTCGCTACGATCGCCCGCACAGCTCCTGTTGGCGCGCAGTTATTTTTATGCGAAGGAATATCCGAAGGCACTCGCTATTTACAAAAGCGTGAATTCTCTTAGCCCGCAGGACCTGAGTTTTTATGGAGATGCTCTCGTTGTTTCGGGCGACACCGCCGAAGGCATCGAGCAATTACGGAAATCGCTCGTTGGCGATACCGACCGCGCCACGCGAAACCAAACCCAGACTGCGATTGGCCAATTGCTCTATGCACAAAAGCACTATGAAGAATCCGCGCAGGTCTTCGCCCAGATGGCGGACGCAAATCCAACAGTCACCGGATACCTTTCAGCAGGGCAAATTTACGCGCTCGCAAAAAAACCAGAATTAGCGAAGACCTATTACGAAAAAGCACTTGCGCTCGATCCGAATTCACTCAAAGTGCGCACTCAGATGTCGCTGGACGCCCTTACCGCCGGACCGGCCTCCGATAGTGCGCTTCACATCTTCGAAGCGATGGAAACAGCGGCGAAAACGCAAAACTCTCTGGATACTGCCGCCATTGCCGAGGGATTTATTGGCTATCATTACGCCGCGAACAAGGACTGGAAAGAGACGATAGAACATCTTGCGCCCGCCGTTACGACATTGGAATCGACCAGTTCACCCTATCGAACAAGTTTCACGCTGCTGCTTGGGCAGTCCTATCATCAATTGCAGGAGCTGGACAAAGCGAAAAAATATTACGAAGAAGTTTTGAAACTCGATCCTAATAACGCAGGCGCAAAGCAAGGGTTGGAATACCTCAATGCCGCGCCGGAGAAGAAACATCGGAAGTAAAGGGGTTGAGTTTACAAGAACGTCATTGCAATGGAACGTTTGGCGACCGAAGAGAGCCAAACGTGACGAAGCAATCCGTTGAATATAACCGATTGCTTCGTCGAATCGAACTCCTTTCAGTCGTTCGATTCTTCTCGCAATGACGGCAAAACTCACTTAATCAGAGTCTCCTAAATTGCATTTTAGTCCAGTTTTCGCTCTTCGACCGAATCAAATTCCAATTGGTGCGATTTTCCCATCTTGCTTCCCTTGGAAACAATGCAATCGAATTCTTCATTAGGTGCAGGCTCCTCTAATTTACTCTCACGGCTGGGCCGGCATTTGGCGCATGAGCTGAATAATCCGATCAGTGCGATCACCAGCTCGGCGTTCCTTATTCAGGATATTGTAGGCGCTTCCGACGGAAGCGTATCGGCTGCCGACATTCAGCCATTTATCGATGGCATTTCAGAAGAATGCGAAAAACTGAAAGCCGTCGTGGATGAGTTCGCCAAATTCGCGACGACAGAATCGGTACTGAAAAACCGAATCGACCTGGTGGAATTGGTCCGCGCGCGAACGAACGATATGGTCCGCGAAGGATTGCCTGTCAGCGCAGAAGTACCGGAGGGTGCGGTGTTTGTCGAAGCCGATGCGGGATCGCTTGGCTTTGTTATGCGAACGCTTACCGGTTTTGCGGCCGGAGCTGGCGCAACGCGAATTATCTGGTCCGTCTTCGATGGCGACCCCTCCGAGCTTATCCTTCGCGATAACCGCCCGGCGCCGAATTCGATAGAGGACGTAGAGAATGCCTTTTCCCCACTCTGGGCCGCAGAACAGCGTGGCATCGGGCTCGGACTGAAGCTTCCGCTCGCGGCGAGAATCGTGCAGTTACACGGGGGCATTCTCGATATTCCTACTCAAACGGAGGGCGAAACGAAAATTCGAATTTTGCTGCCGATCAAACCGTAAGAAGCAGTATTAATCCTCGCTGGAGGGGTAGACCGTAATAAACGGCATGAATCTTAGTAGCTTTTGTTAGAACCTCTGAACCCGGATTATTGTGAGGTGAGATTTTATAGCCGCGGCTGAAAGGTCACGACTACAAGGTTCAAACAAAAAATTACATGGCAAACGTACTTTTAGTCGATGACGAGCAGAACATTCTGCTGACCTACCGCGCCGTGCTCGAGCGCGGCGGACACCGTGTCGCGACCGCTTCGACCGCGGAAGACGCCCTCCGATCCTTCGAGAATGAGGGCGCGGATGTGATCGTAACCGATATGAACATGCCCGGTATTTCGGGCATCGAGTTAGTCAAGAAAATTAGGCAGCGATCGCCAGGCACGGAGATCATTGTCATGACCGGCGCCGGCTCCGAACGGACCGGCATCCAGGCTATGCAGGCTGGCGCATACGATTACTTGCGTAAGGCCGACATCGTCCCGGATGAACTGGTACTCTTAGTCGAGAAAGCGGCGGAAAAAAGCAGCCTTCAAACCGCGATCGATCTCCACACACGCATCGCCGGACTTCGGGAAGGATTCGAAAATATCATTGGAGAAGATCCGGCATTACTTGAAATCCTCCGCGTGGTAAAAAAAGTCGCGCCGACAGATTCGACGGTTCTCATCAATGGGGATTCGGGCACAGGAAAAGAATTAATCGCCGAAGCGCTGCATATAAACTCTCCGAGAAAATCCAAACCGTTCGTGCCGATCAATTGCGGCGCGCTGCCAAAGGATTTGCAGGAATCGGAGCTCTTTGGCTATGTAAAAGGCGCGTTCACCGGCGCGCAGACGAACAAGAAAGGACTCTTCGAAGAAGCCAACGGCGGCACGATCTTCTTAGACGAGCTCGGCGAGATGGAATTGCCTTTGCAGGTGAAACTGCTGCGATTCCTGCAGGACCACAAGGTTTTCCGTATCGGCGATGCAAAACCGATCACCGTCGATGTTCGCGTGATTTGCGCTACAAATAAGGACCTGAAAAAGCTTATTAGCGAGAAGCGTTTCCGCGAGGACCTCTATTACCGGGTGAACGTCATTTCTCTGAATTTGCCGCCGCTCCGCGAACGCAAAGGGGACATTCCGGCACTCGCGCAATTTTTTTGCGGGGTTTTTGCCGAGCGATTTGGCCGGGGAGAGTGCCATCTTTCACAGCAAGCTATCGAGGAGTTGCTGGCCTATGAATGGCCGGGCAATATCCGCGAGCTGCAAAATGTGCTGGAGCGCTCCGTCATCCTGGCCGATAGCCCCGTTATTGGCAGCGAGCATTTTCCGAAAGATTTCAATGAGCCGCATGTGGATATCCGCGAAATTCTGGAAGACCAGCCGACGCTCGACGATCTTGAAAAACGTTACATCCTCGAAACCCTGCGCGCGACAAAGGGCAACAAAGTATTGACCTGCGAGCGCCTCGGCATTTCGAATACTACGCTTTGGCGCAAGCTCAAGGAATATGGCGTCGCGCAGGAAGCAGGAATGAAGGAAGAAGCCGTCGCATAATTAAATATGTGGTTTCTCATCGCATTGCTGACCATCCTTTGGCTGACCGGGCTTATCACCTTTGGATCGCACGCCTATTGGGTCGATATTCTTCTTCTGCTTGCGATCGCATTGTTCGTTCGGACGCTGCTCCGCGGGCGAAGCAAAGCGTTATAACCGTGATTTAAAGGTTGCGGTCACGCCGCCATTAGCGATGTCGTACAACTCGCAGATTGAATGTCCCGGCAGCGGAATTTAATACTATGCTATAGACCCCATCGCTTTCCGGAAGTGGCACCACGACCGGCGTATTTCCTTTCATGTTCTCGTCCCATCGGCTTCGCTCGGCGCCGAGCAGGTCGAAGAGAATAATTGTCACCTTACCAAGATCGACGGTCGAAGAAATCGAGACTGCACTTTGCGCGGGATTCGGTTGCACCGAAAACTTCGGCTCTGCGCCCAGATGCACCATCCGGGAGAGTAGATCGGTGCCGCAGCCGGAAGGACCGAGCATCGTACTCGTGGCCATTTCGGGCAGCGTATACTCGCATGGCGAAATTGCGGTGAGCACCTCCATTGAATCGAACGTCGCATGAGCGGCCACATTCGAATCGTTGAAGACGTTGAATTTCGCATATCCTGCGACCATGCCCGGAGATGCGCCGGAGATATGAAGCACCGACCGACCCGGCGATTGCTCGCCGGCACTATCCAGCGTTGCGCCCGCTGGCGAGAAAGAGCCGAGATAATCGACTGTCCCATCGTAATGCAACACGAGATCGACATCTTCGGGACGCAAGAGACCATTGATAGTAATGGGAACCGCGACCGTTCCACCAATAATGTTGGTCTTCAAATCCGAAGTTGAAAAGCTTAGCGAGTTCGGAATAAGATTCGCGTAACCTGCAAGCGCAACGGTATCGCTCGAGCCATTATCGAGGTTCAGGACCAGGACAGCGTTTTGATCGCCTTGCTGAATACCGCGCATCGTAACTTCGATCGAATCCTTCGTTAGATTGCTGGCAAAGAAACTGGCCGAATCCACACCGAGAATCGACCAACTCGAAACGGATGGCGGCAGGCAACCGCTTCTGCTAAATCGGATCGTACGAGTGAGGCTATCGCAAGAAATACTATCGGTTTGGAATAGAGTGGCCGGCGAAGCCCTCAAGGCATTAACAGGTGTATTCACGAAGCCGGCGAGCACCACGGTATCCTGCGAGCCATCATCGAGCACGAGAACGAGCTGTGCGTTTTGATTGCCGAGATGTCCGCCATGCAATGTAATCGCAATCGAATCGGAAAATAGAATACCTGTTTCAAAACTTGCGGAGTCCGGACCGATGATGGAGACACGCGAAACGGATGGCGGCGAACAACCACCCCTGCGAAAAAGAAGAGAACGCGTGAGGCTATCGCACGAAACCGTATCCGATTCGAATAGCGTGGCGGGATCCGTTTTTAATGTACTCGGTACTATATTCACGACACCTGAAAGTTCGACCGTATCCCGCGATCCATCATCGAGCAGGAAAACAAGTTGCGCATGACGGGATCCTGGCATCGTGCCGAAGAGTGTGACCGGAATGGAATCATACGTGAGTGCGCCGGTCTGGAAACTTGCCGAATCGGCTCCGACGACAGAGCATTGTACGATGGATGGTGGCGCGCACCCACTTCTCTTGAAAAAGACAGAACGATTAAGGCTATCGCAGGATAAAGTGTCTCCATCGAATAAGGAAGGCGAAGCCGCCATCAGAAAGCCCGAGTGAGTAACCGGAATCGAATCGCCGCCGCTATTAATGGTCCCCCAAATGTTGCCGTTGCGATCGAGCGCGAAGGCAATGTCCTCATTCACCATACATATCCCTCGGTTATCTTGTGACCCATTTGGCCCACCCATATTTTGCCAGGATATTCCATAATCGGTCGTGCGAAGAATCCCTTGCGTAATAGTGCCGGCGGTAGCGGCGCTCCCACCGGTTGCCAGGGAGCCGGCCACTTCGATCGGATCGGAGTATCCAACCGTCCATGTATTCCCTCGATCCGAGCTCGCAAAAAGACGCGAAAGCCACGGATTGAGGTTTATATTTTCCGTTGTAACATATAGCCTCGCGGGGTCGCATCGGTCGGAGACGATCGACCAACAATCTTCTCCTACAAGCCCGCCGCGCTGTTTCCAGGTTACTCCGGAATCGGAGCTCGAATGGATGATACCGGGATTTGCATAATTCGTTACCACATACAGCACTCCATCGCTTGCTTGTGTTAGCGTCATAATCCCGGAGCCGACTGTCGTGGATTGCCAACTGCTTCCCCCATCGCGTGAGCGATATACTTTGTCATCATCCCATCGTAGCGCAAAAATTTGCTTGTCATCGACACATAGAATGCTGGAAATCGTAGCAGGAAGCGCATTGATTGCGGTCCAGGTTTGTCCCCCATCTCGTGTAATATAAGCA
>Ga0207664_10000028_pt1 | contig 188245 bp, 163 predicted proteins | sample LARL83metaG_FD_184349 | JGI IMG/M metagenome (GOLD analysis project Ga0207664, IMG submission 184349) | Corn, switchgrass and miscanthus rhizosphere microbial communities from Kellogg Biological Station, Michigan, USA - LAR L8-3 metaG... | ecosystem: Host-associated > Plants > Roots >...
GTGATCCGCAGGGCTGTCGGTTCGGTGGCGCCGGCATCACCCACGGCAGGCGCTGCAGTGACCACCACTGCCGCTGTTGCCACCAGCTTCACCGACACAGGTCTGGCCGCCTCAACAACCTACAGCTATGCCTTGTTCGCCCACGACGCGGTGCCGAACTACGCTGCCGCAGCAACCAAGACCGTAACCACAGCGACCCCGCCAGACACCACGCCGCCGGGTTCGGTGAGTGGGGTGACGGCAACTCCGACAACCTCGAGCGTGGCGTTGTCGTGGGTCAACCCATCGGACGCCGACTTAGCCGGTGTAGTGATCCGCAGGGCTGTCGGTTCGGTGGCGCCGGCATCACCCACGGCAGGCGCTGCAGTGACCACCACTGCCGCTGTTGCCACCAGCTTCACCGACACAGGTCTGGCCGCCTCAACAACCTACAGCTATGCCTTGTTCGCCCACGACGCGGTGCCGAACTACGCTGCCGCAGCAACCAAGACCGTAACCACAGCGACCCCGCCAGACACCACGCCGCCGGGTTCGGTGAGTGGGGTGACGGCAACTCCGACAACCTCGAGCGTGGCGTTGTCGTGGGTCAACCCATCGGACGCCGACTTAGCCGGTGTAGTGATCCGCAGGGCTGTCGGTTCGGTGGCGCCGGCATCACCCACGGCAGGCGCTGCAGTGGCGAACGTGACGGCACCAGGGAACTCATTCGGCGACGCCGGACTGACGGCAGGGACCACCTACAGCTACGCACTGTTCGCCTATGACACTTCGTCCAACTACGCCAGCGCGGCCACCAAAACCGTCACCACCACCGCGCTCGACACCACTCCCCCTGCGGTGCCGAACGGCCTGGCCGCCGAGCCACGCGACGGCGCGGTCAACGTTACGTGGCACGCTGACAGCGACGCCCACCTCGCCGGTTACGAGATCTATTACGGCACAGCTCCGACAGGGCCGTGGACATATGGTGGATCGACTGATCCTTCGACGACTGCGTTCGTGGTGAACGGCCTCACCAACGGCGTCACCTACTGGTTCACCGTCTCCGCCTACGACACCAGCGCAAACAGCAGCGCAAAGGCGACCGCTGTCTCTGCGGCCCCGCAACATGTCGGCGGAATCAGCCACTGCGGCACCCTCGCAGCCGACGAAACCTGGGCCGCCGGCAGCACCCATGCCCTGACATGCAGCGTCACTGTCCCCTACGGCGTCACACTGACGATTGCCAGCGGCGCCATCGTCAAGGGCTATTCCAGCACCCAGCTGATAGTCCAGGGCACGCTTATCGCCCACGGCACTGCCGCATCGCCCATCACCTTCACCGACGTCCGTGACGACAGCATCGGTGGTGACTACAACGGCGACGGCACCGCCACAGCTCCAGCCGCCCTTGGTTGGAGCGGCATCCAGGCCAGCGAACCGGTGCCAAATCTTCCTCCGTCCCTCGACCTGGATCACGTCCAAGTCTTTTACGCCGGAATCGCGGACTCCCAGTACAGCGGCGACGATGACCGCAACAGCGCCGTCTACCTTGACCGGACGACGACCATCACCAACAGCACCGTCTCGCATGGCGGCTCCATCAACGTCTACGCCGCCGGACCGATTACGGTCACCGGCAACACCGTCACCAACACCGCGGCCGACCAGAGCATCTACACCGTCGGCCAGAACATCTCGGTGCAGCAATACGCATATCTGATGCCCACGAACGTCTCCGGCAACACCGTCAGCGGGGCGTCAAACTACGGCGTGCAGGTCGTCGTCCAGTCGGGCTCCAAGGTCAGCCCGGTGGTCAAGAACAACGTCGTCTCATCTACAGGTTTCGAGCCACTCTACGTGTACTCCAACCAACTCATCCCGGCGAACCTCACCGGAAACACCGGCAGCTCCTCAACCCGACATGGGATCGTCCTGGCCGGCACCCTCGTCGCCGACCTGACGCTGCCTACCGGCTCACTACCTCTCGTTCTCGGCCCGGACTATGGCTCTACGCTCACCGTCGGCTCCGGCGTCACGCTCACGATCGACGCCGGCGTGGTCGTCAAGTCCTATGGCGCAAGCCTCACCGTCAACGGCGGCGCGCTGATCGCCGCGGGCACAGCCGCCGACCCGGTCGTATTCACCTCGGTGAAGGACGACACCGCGGGCGGTGACTACAATCAGGACGGCAGCAGCTCCGCACCGGCTGCCGGTGACTGGAGCGGCATTACCTCCAACGACAGTCCCACGAACCCGGCGTCGGTGTCACTTGACCATGTGAGCGTTCGATACGGCTACATCCGAATTTCCAACGGCGGCGATGACCGGGACAACGCGACCTACCTGGCGCGCACGACATCAATCATCAACAGTACGTTTCTGCACGGCGCCTCTCTCTGGGTCAACGCCGTGGGTCCGGTCACCGTCACCAACGACACCGTGACGAACGGCGTCAATGAGCAGCCGAACAACGACATCTCAGTCGAGCAGGACGGTTATCTCTCCGCGACGACGGTCAGCAACAACACCGTCTCCGGGTCGACTGATTTCGGCGTCCTCGTCACGGTGCGACCAGAGTCAACGGTCAGCCCTGTCGTACAGAACAATGCCGCGACGGCTACTACTAACGAGCCGATCGCTGTCTATTCCAACCAACTTATTCCCGCTAACCTGACCGGCAACACCGGTACCAGCTCGACTCGGCAGGGCATGGTTCTCGGCGGCACCCTGGTCGCGAACCTGACGCTGCCCACCGGGACTCTGCCGCTCGTGCTTTCGCCGACCTACTGGTATTCCCCCTACTACTACGGCACTCTCACTATCGGCTCGGGAGTCACTCTAACCATCAACGCCGGTGTGGTGATCAAGTCCTACGGGGCAAATCTCGCCGTAAACGGCGGCACACTAGCTGCCACGGGTACGGCCGCCTCCCCTGTGGTATTCACCTCAGTCAAGGACGATACGGCAGGCGGTGACTACAACAAGGACGGTAACGTCACAACAGCCGCCGCAGGTGACTGGAATGGCATCTCAGCAAATGATAGCGCGAGCCACCCAGCCTCTGTCTCGTTCGACCATGTCAGCGTCCGGTACGCCGGCGTTAGCATCTCCAACGGCGGCGATGACCGCGACAGTTCCAATTACCTCACCCGAACCACCTCGATCACGAACAGCACCTTCCTGCATGGTTCTTCGATCGGAATTAACGCGTCGGGTCCTGTAACTGTTACCGGGGACACCGTCACCAACGCCTCGAACGAGCTACCCGGCGACGATGTGAGTGTCGTGCAAAACGGCTACCTCTCGGCGACGACGGTCAGCGGCAATACGCTGACCGGCGCATCGAGCTACGGTGTCCAGGTCGTGGTAAACACACAATCCACGGTGAGCCCGGTGGTGCAGAACAATGCCGTGTCGGCGACGTCTCTCGAGCCCATCGCGGTGTATTCCAACCAGCTCATCCCAGCGAACCTGACCGGGGACACGGGGACTGCCTCAACCCGTCAGGGCATGGTGCTGGCAGGAACCCTCGTGTCGAACCTGACGTTGCCCACCGGCGCACTGGCCTTAGTTCTCAGCCCGAACTTTATTTGGGGGGGACTCGACGGTTATTACTACGGCGAACTCACCGTCGGGTCTGGCGTGACGTTGACCGTCAATGCCGGAGTAGTGATCAAGTCCTACGGAGCTAGTCTGGACCTGTCCGGTGGCAGCTTGCTTGCCACCGGCACAGCCGCCTCCCCTGTGGTCTTCACCTCGGTCAAGGATGACAATGCCGGTGGTGACTACAACAAGGACGGCACGGTTACAACTCCGGCAGCCAATGACTGGTATGGCATCAGCGCCACGGACAACGGCGCCGTCCCGCCCTCGGTTTCCCTCGACCACGTCAGCATGCGCTACGCCGCCATCAGCATCACCAACAACGGTGACGACTCCGATCCAGGCAACTACACCAGCCGAACCACTTCGGTAACCAACAGCAGTTTCCTGCACGGATCGTCGGTCACCGTCCACGCCGTCGGCCCGGTGACGGTTACCGGCAACACGATCACCAACGCATCCAACGAACTTCCCAGCAACGACATCACCGTCGTCCAGAATGGGACACAATCGGCCACCGAGGTCACCGGAAACACACTGACCGGCGCGTCCAACTATGCAGTTCAGGTCGTAGTGAACACGCAGTCGACAGTGAGTCCGATCGTGACCAACAATGCCGCCTCGGCAACCGCGCTCGAGCCGATCGCCGTCTACGCCGAAGCGCTCATCGCGGCGAACCTGACCGGCAATACCGGCACGACCACGACTCGGCAAGGCATCGTGCTAGCGGGAAGGTTGATTAGCAATCTCGCCCTCCCAACCGGATCGCTCGCGTTGGTGCTCGGCCCAGGCTACGGCTGCTGCTTATACGGCAACCCCTACGACGGCTCATTGACCGTCGGATCCGGCACCACGCTGACAGCAACTGCGGGCGTGGTGATCAAGTCTTATGGCGCCGGCATCACCGTCGACGGCGGAACCCTCGCCTCCACCGGCACGGCGGCCTCACCTGTAATCTTCACCTCCATCAAGGACGACACCGTAGGCGGCGACTACAACAAAGACGGCGCCGTAACGACGCCCTCCCCGAACGACTGGTATGGCCTGACCGCTGTCAATGGCGGCAGCGTCTCCACCACCAATACGCAGATCCGCTACGCATCCACCGCCCTGCGAAATCAAAGCGGCTCCATTACGTTCCGAGGCAAACTAACCGGAAACGGCATGGCAGCCTCCGGTAACTGTGACCCGTACAGCGGCACGGGCTACATCGTCGACGCCCGAAACGTCGACTGGGGCACCGCCACCGGGCCATGGCCCTTCGGGGCCGGTGACCACATCGACCAGTGCACCCTCGTGCAACCGTGGGTCGGCGAGACCAACTACCGCGCACGGTACTGGGGCGGCTCCGGCGGACACGGCGGCTGGGCCGGCTCGGCTTGGGGCAGTTACAGCTACGGCCACCGGTACGGTGGCGACCCGGTCGACGTCGCCACCGGCAACCTCAGCCTCGCGCTCACCGACATCACCGTCCCCGAACCAGGACCGGACATGGTGTTCGCACGCGAGTACAACAGCCAGTCCGAACTGATCGGCACACTGGGCCCGAAGTGGACGAACTCCTGGGATACCACACTGGTCCTGCCTGCATATTCCCCGACCTCCACCTACGACGTGCGTTGGGGCGACGGACGCATCGATACCTACACCAAGAACGCCAACGGCACCTTTGCCGCCGCAGCGGGCAACTTCAGCACCCTTACAGCCGCGGCTAGCGCCTTCACGGCGACTACCAAGAACGGCGTCACATACACGTTCTCCGCTGCTGGCCTACTGCAGTCGGTCGCCGATCTGAACGGCAACACCCTCACAGTTACCCATGACGCGCAAGGCCGAACCGTATCTGTTCAGGACGGCGCGGGCCGCACAATGACCTTCAGCTACGCCGGCACAACCCTGTCCAAGGTCACCGATCCGGCCGGAAAAAGCTGGAGCTTCGGCTACAGCACAGCCGGCGACCTGACCAGTGTCACCGACCCCACCGGCGCCGTCATCAGCTACACCTACGACGGCAACCACGACTTGCTCACCGCAACCGACGCCGACGGCAACACCGTCGTCACCAACACCTGGGACATCAACCAGCGCGTCACCTCACAGACCGATGCGTCCGGCCATGTGACGTACTTTACGTACTCGTCAGGCCAAACGTCTGTCACCGACCCCCGCGGCGGGCAGACAAGCTATACCTACGACGCCAACGGCCAGATCCTTACACAGACTGATCCGACCGGTGCCACCACCACCAATACCTACACCGCGGCTGGCCTGCTCTCCAAGACGACCGACCCGGTGGGTCGAGTTACCACCCATACCTATGACACCCGGGGGAACGAGCTCACCGTCACCGACCCACTGCACAAGACAACCACTTACACCTACGACGCCCTCAACGACCGCCTCACCGCAGTCGACCCGACCGGCGCCACGACCAGTTGGACCTACGACGCGCACGGCAACGCGACCGGGACATCGGACCCCTTGGGCAACAGCACCAGTTACACCGCCGATAGTCGCGGACTGCGCACCTCGGAGACCGACGCCCTGAGCCACACCACCAGCTACAACTACGACGCCGCGGGCAATCAGGCCAGCACCAGTGACCCCCTCAACCACGTCACGTCCTTCAACTATGACCAGGACGGCCGCATCACCTCGCGGACTGACGCACTGAACCACACCATCAGCTACGGCTACAACGCCCGGGGAGACCAAACCACAATCACCGACGCCCTCAACCACACCACGACAACCACGATCGACCCTGCCGGGCGCAAGACCGCCATCACCGACCCACTCGGTCACACCACCCGCTGGACCTACACCCCAACCGGCAAAGTGCAGACAATGACCGACCCCGCAGGCGACGTCACCAGCTACAACTACGACCAGAACGACAACCTCACCACCGTCACCGACCCGACCGGCGGCACCATCCAGTACGGCTACGACGCCGCCAACCGGCGCATCAGCACCACCGACCAACTCAACGCCACCAGTAACATCGGCTACGACGCCGACGGCGACATCACTTCCGAAACCGACCCACTCGGCCACACGACCAACCGTGGGTACGACGCTGACGGGCGCCTGCTGACCGTCACCAACGCCCTCGGCAAGACCACCACGTTCGGGTATGACAACGACGGTCGGCAAACCACAACCAAGGATGCCAACGGCCACATCTGGACCGAGACCTACGACTTGGCCGGCAACCCCAAGAGCAGCACGGATCCACTCTTACGCGGCTCCACCAACACCTACGACTCAGCCAACCGCCTCACTACGGTTACCAATGCCGCTGGCGGCCTGACCAGTTACGCCTACGACGCGTCAAACCGGTGCATCAGCGTCACCTATCCCGACGCCACCACAGCGAGCTACAGCTATGACGCTATCGGGCAGCTCACCGGCCGCACCGACAGCGCCGGCACCTACAGCGCCTCTTACAACGCTGACGGACAGCTCACCCAAGCCACCGACGCCCTCAACCAAACCATCAGCTACGGCTACGACGCCGCCGGCCGGCTCATCAGCCGAACCCAACCCGGATCTGTCACGACAACCCTCAGCTACGACGCCGCCGGTCGTGTCACCGGCGCAGTCGACCCAGCCGGCAATGCGATCTGGAGCTACGACGCAGCCGGATCCGTCACCGGAGCGAACCTGCCCAACGGCGTCACCCTCACCGCCACGAGTGACGCCGACCACCGCACCACCGCACTGACTTACAGCACGTCCTCCACGACCGCATTCAACGAAGCAATCACCTACGACACGACCGGCAACGTCACCGCTATCACCGACCCGACAGGCACCCACAGCTACACCTACGACGCTGCCAACCGGCTCACCTCGGACAGCGTCGGCGCTTCCACCGCCAGTTGGACCTACGACGCCGTCGGCAATCGCCTCACGCAGACCAGCGGCGGCACCACGACCAGCTACACCTATGACGTCGCCGATCAGCTCAACACTGCCGGTGCCATGACCTACACCTACAACCAGCTCGGACAGCTCACTACGATCTCTACCCCCGCAGGCACCACCAACGACACCTACACCGGAGCCGGATATCTCAAGTCGACGCAGGCCCCTGCCGGCACCACGACCTATACCGTCGACGACACCGGCACCGTGCTCAAACAGCTGACTGGTTCCGGTACGACGACCTACCTCACCGATGCGCAATCCGGGCAGCAGCTCGCCCAGAACTCGACCCGGACCCTCGTGGGAGCCCACGCCTACGCAACCGTTACAGGATCTGCAACCTCTACGATCGCCCTCGACGCGCTCGGCAGCGGGCGGGCGATGATCCCCACTTCCGGTTCAGCCACCGTTACGAATTACTCACCGTGGGGCGCTGAGAGCGGCTCCGCTCCGGCAGTTGGCGAGCCCGGCTTCACCGGTGGTATGGACCAGATCGACGGAACGGTACGGCTAGGGCAGCGTGTCATCGACCCCACCGCCGGCCGGTGGACTAGCGAAGACCGAACCGGGTTACGGGAAGACCTCCAGCAGTACTCGCTCTACGCCTACGTGCAAGAGAACCCGCTGCTGCTTACTGACCCGACCGGAATGTGGAGTTGCAGCTGGTGCCACTCGGCCCTTGTCGCGGGCCATGCCCTCGTCGACGAGGGGGCCAGCGTCCTGGAAAATACCGCGAAATCTGGGGTGCTGAAGGAAGTTGGACACGTTGCTAGTAAGGCCAGTACCGCGCTGACGGTCGGGCTGGATAGCTGGGACATCTACAAGGATTGTAAGAGTGGAGGATCGAACTGCGGGCGTGCTTGGGCACGTTTAGGGGTCGACGCTGCGGCCTGGGTGGTCGGACTCGGGTGTACGGCTCTCACAGCTGGCATCGGAGTGGTCGCCTGCCTCGGCCTAGTGGCAGCAGGCGACATTTTAATAAACGAAGGATTCCTCTTCGACCGCCCAGATGCAAGGGTGAAATAGCAGCCGGAGCCGCCGCGGATGATGCCCTTCCAATCACGGACCTCTGCCGGATCACGTCGTCGAAGGTGCGCTCTGATCGATGATGTCGATCGTGCGGCGGGATCAGCTGCTTGGCAGGATCCAACGAGTGTTGGTGATGACGACGGCGACCAGCGAGGGTAGCGGGGGTCGGTGTAGCCATGCATGGCGGGGACGACCCAGCCGATGTAGTTCTCCGGCACGCCGGTCGACGCCTGCTTCCGACTGTGGTGGAGCACAACGAGGATGGATAAGGCCACGGCCGTGCCCAACGCCGTATTGGGTTGGTTGACCGATGTAGCGCGCGCAATTCTCGATGGCGCGTGGGGTTGCATTTTCGACCTTCAATTCGGCGACGATACCGTCGTGCATCAGGTTGTCAGATCCACCCTCTAGGGGGTCTCGGCGGGATATCCGGCCGCCCAGCGTGGAGTCGGCGAGTAACTTCAACTCCAACTCGTCATGGAACTCGTCTTCACTGACCTTTTCACCCGTTCGAAATGCAGCGGCGAACGTGACGGTCGGCGCGGCGCGGACGATCGCGGTGAAGAATCGGGCGAAGGCGGCAACGTAAATCAAGCCCAAGGGACACCGGAGCGAATAGTGTCCACAATCAGTGCATGACGACTCCGTAACGCTCCCGTAACGGTTACTTTACAGCGTGAGCTAATGCCCATTTGGTATCAATAGTCAAGGTTTTCGACTTTCGGGCGCCGGCTGAGGTCTGGTGAGCAGTGCGGCGGCGATGATCCGCCGGGGCTCAGTTCGATCCGCTCCCCGGCAGGAAGATCATCTGCCGGGTGCCGGGGCGACATGCTGCTAGTCGGCATCGGGCGAGATCACCAACGGCCAGCGGTCTGCCTTTCGTTCTGGCCATGCGGGCAGGAAGTACGTGTCGCAGTCCTAGAAGCGCCTCCGCGTGCACAGACCGGAGACGGGGAGTTCGTGAACCAGCGATCTACGGCCGGACCAACCGCCGGACGTGCTCTAGCCTGACCAAATGAGCGATGCCGATGTGATCGTGGTCGGGGCCGGCCTGGCCGGGCTCGTCGCCACCGCCGAGCTGGCCGACGCCGGCCGGCGGGTGATCCTGCTGGAGCAGGAGCCCGAGCAGAGCCTCGGCGGCCAGGCGTTCTGGTCCTTCGGCGGGTTGTTCCTGGTGGACTCGCCGGAGCAGCGGCGCTGGCGGATCAAGGACTCCGCCGAGCTCGCCCTGCAGGACTGGTTGGGCACCGCCGGCTTCGACCGTCCGGAAGACCACTGGCCGAGGCGCTGGGCCGAGGCGTATGTCGACTTCGCCGCCGGCGAGAAGCGGGCCTGGCTGCACGAGCAGGGCGTCCGGTTCTTCCCGGTGGTCGGCTGGGCCGAACGCGGTGGCTACCTGGCCACCGGGCACGGCAACTCGGTGCCGCGCTTCCACATCACCTGGGGCACCGGGCCCGGGCTGCTCGAGCCGTTCATCCGCCGGGTCCGCGAGGCGGAGGCGGCCGGCCTGGTGCGGCTGCTGTTCCGGCACCGGGTGGACGAGCTGACCAGCACCGGCGGCACGATCGACGGGGTGCGCGGCAGCCGGCTGGCGCCATCCGGGGTGGACCGCGGCAAGGCCAGCAATCGGGAGACGGTAAGCGACTTCGCGTTCGGCGCCCAGGCGGTGATCGTCACCGCCGGCGGCATCGGCGGCAACCACGAACTGGTGCGCCGCAACTGGCCGGCCCGGCTCGGTAAACCGCCGGCCCGGATGGTGGCCGGGGTACCGGCGCACGTGGACGGCCGGATGCTGCAGATCACCGAAGCGGCCGGCGCGCACCTGATCAATCCGGACCGGATGTGGCACTACACCGAGGGGCTGCACAACTGGGCGCCGATCTGGCAGAACCACGGCATCCGGATCCTGCCCGGCCCGTCCTCGCTGTGGTTCGACGCGCGCGGCCAGCGGCTGCCGGTGCCGCTGTTCCCCGGCTTCGACACGCTCGGGACGCTGGAGCATCTGGGCCGCACCGGGTACGACCACAGCTGGTTCGTGCTCAACCAGCGGATCATCGGCAAGGAGTTCACCCTGTCGGGCTCGGAGCAGAACCCGGACCTGACCGGACGGTCGGTGCGCGGGGTGCTGAACCGGGGTCGCGGCGGCGCACCGGCCCCGATCGCGGCCTTCCAGCGACACGGAGTCGACTTCGTCACCGCTTCCTCAGTTGCAGAGTTGGTGGCCGGGATGAACGCGCTGGTCGGTGAGCCGCTGATCGACGCAGCCGACCTGGAACGCCAGATCGTGGCGCGCGACCGCGAGATCGGCAACCGGTACAGCAAGGACCTGCAGGTGACCGCGATCCACGGCGCCCGGGGCTACCTGGGCGACCGGCTGATCCGGGTGGCCGCGCCGCACCGGCTGCTCGACCCGGCCGCCGGACCGCTGATCGCGGTTCGGCTGAACATCCTGACCCGCAAGACCCTCGGCGGCCTGGAGACCGACCTGGACGGCCGGGTGCTGCGGCTCGGCGGCGAGCCGCTGGGCAACGTATACGCGGCTGGCGAGGTGAGCGGTTTCGGCGGCGGTGGCATGCACGGCTACCGGTCACTGGAGGGCAGCTTCCTGGGCGGCTGCCTGTTCTCCGGCCGGATCGCTGGCCGCGCAGCCGCGAAAGCAACCGGTTAGCTCAGCACGTCCAGGATCCGGTTCAGCTCGGCCAGGTCCGCGGCCGGCAGTGAGCGCAACGCCGGTGGCGGCTCGTTCAGGATCTGCTCGGCGGTGCAAGCGGATTCGCGTCCGGCCTCGGTGAGGGTGACCAGCTTGACCCGCCGGTCGTCCGGGTGTGGGCTGCGCACCAGCAGGCCGCGCCGCTCCAGGTCGTCCACCACCACCGTGGTGTACGGCGCGTCGATGGTCAGCGCGGTGCCCAGCTCGCGCATGGTGAGCGGGCCACCGGCCAGCTTCAGCAGCGCCTTGGCCCGGATGAAGCTCATCCCGAGCCGCTCGGCGACCAAGCCGCGTCGGTCGTGCGACTCCAGCACCAGCGATCGGATCGCCGACCAGGCCCGTACCGCGTCCGCCGTCGTCACGCCGCCACCGCCGGTTGCTCGTCGAATTGGGCGGCAGCCACCTCGGCCGTCGCCACCGCGCGCCGGCTGGTGCTGACCAAGCCGAGCACCAGCACGGTCAACCCGGCCCCGGTGATGATCCACCAGGCCGGGTGGCTGGTGTGCGCCAGGTTGCCGCTGAGCGACGCGGCGGTGCCGGTGTTGATGATCGAGCCGATGATGGCAACGCCCAACGCGCTGCCCACCTGCCGGCTGGTGGAGGCCACCGCGGCGGCCACCCCGGCCTGCTCCCGCGGCATGCCGGAAACGGCTGTGTTGGTAATCGGGGCGTTCACCATGCCGAACCCGATGCCGTAGACCAGCAGCGCCCCGAGCAACCAGTAATAGCTGGTGCTGCCCGAGAGGCCGGTCATCGCCAGGCCGCCGAGCGGCATCGCCACCCCGGCGACCAGCAACGGGATGCGCGGCCCGCGGCTGCCGACGATCCGGCCCGAGATCGGCGCCAGGATCGCCGCGGCCACCGCCTGCGGCAGCAGGAACAGCCCGGCCTGCAACGCGTCCAGGCCGCGAACGTCCTGCAAGTACAGGGTGTTCAGGAACAGGAAGCCGGCGAACGAGCCGAACGCGCAGACCGCGATCACGGTGGCGGCCGAGAACGGCACGCTGCGGAAGAACCGCAGCTCGATCAGCGGGTCACGCCGGCGCAGCTCGTACCGGATCAGCCCGGCCAGGGCCAGCGCCGCCACCGTGAACATCGCCCAGGTCTGGCCGGACGCCCAGCCGACCTGCGGTGCGTGGATGATCGCGTAGGTCACGCTGGCCAGCACCACGATCACCAGAACCTGGCCGACCGGATCGACCCGGCGCGGTCGGGGCGCCCGCGATTCCGGCACGAAGATCGCGGCCAGCACGCAGGCGGCGATGCCGATCGGAACGTTGATCCAGAAGATCGACCGCCAGCCAATGCTCTCGGTGAGCAGGCCACCCAGGATCGGTCCGACGCCCAGGCTGATGCCGACCACGCCGCCCCAGACGCCGATCGCCTGGGCCCGTTCGCGCGGGTCGGTGAACACGTTGGTGATGATCGACATCGCGACCGGGTTGAGCATCGAGCCGCCGACCGCCTGCAGCGCCCGGAACGCCACCAGCCAGCCGAGCCCGGGCGCGATGCTGCACAGCAGCGAGCCGACCACGAACAGGACCAGGCCGGTCTGGAACGTCCGGCGCCGGCCCAGCCGGTCGGCCGTCGAGCCGGAGAGGATCAGCAGGCTGGCCAGCACCAGGGTGTAGGCGTCGATGGTCCACTGCAGCCCCTCGACCGAGGCGTGCAGGTCGTGCCGGATCGACGGCAGCGCCACCGTGACGATGGTGTTGTCCATGCCGACGATGAGCAGGCTGAGGCAGCAGATTCCCAGCACCAGCAGCCGGCGGGAACGGGTCAGTTCGGTCATGCGGGCCTTTCAGTTGTACGTCCACAACCATTGTAGAGGTACAACTACTTGCTGGCGTGCTGCCTGATCCAGGCGTGCATCGCGATGCCGGCCGCCACCCCGGCGTTGATCGACCGGGTCGAGCCGAACTGGGCGATGCTCAGCGTCTGGTCGGCGGCCGCGTGTGCCTCGGCGGTCAGCCCCGGACCCTCCTGGCCGAACAGGAACAGCGCCCGTCGCGGCAGCTCCGCGGTCTCCAGCGGCACCGCACCGGGGGTGTTGTCGATGGCCAGCAGCGCGTAGCCGGCCGTCCGGGCGTATTCGGCCAGCTCGGCGACGTCCGGCAGGTGCCGCAGGTGCTGGTACCGGTCGGTCACCATGGCACCCCGCCGGTTCCACCGGCGCCGGCCGACGATCAGCACCTCGCTGGCCAGAAAGGCGTTCGCGGTGCGCACCACGGTGCCGATGTTCGCGTCGTGCTGCCAGTTCTCGATGGCCACCGCGAACTCGTGCCGGCGGGTGTCGAGGTCGGCGACGATCGCGGCCACCGTCCAGTACCGATACCGGTCGATGACGTTGCGCCGGTCGCCAGTGGCCAGCAGGTGCGGGTCGTACTGCGGCCCGTCCGGCCAGGGCAGCGGGTGCGGACCGACCCCGACCGTCAGGTCAGGCGTCGCGTCCGGCTCAGCCCCGGCCGACCCAGTCTGCTCGTTCAGCCCAGCCCCAGCTCGGCCAGCGAGTACGCCGCCCGGCACTCCAGGCCGGCCTGCCGAATCACCTCGACGCCGCCGCGGTCGACGATCATCGCGACGCCGACCACCTCGGCGCCGGCCTCGCGCAACGCCTCGACCGCGGTCAGCGGGCTGGACCCGGTGGTGGAGGTGTCCTCGACCACCAGCACCCGGCGGCCGGCCACCGACGGACCCTCGATCCGCTGCTGCATGCCGTGCTTCTTCTCCGCCTTGCGCACCACGAAGGCGTCCACCTTGCCCTGGCTGGCGTGCAGCACCGCGGTGCCCACCGGGTCGGCGCCGAGGGTCAGCCCACCGGCCGCATCGTAGGTCCAGTCAGCGGTGAGCTCCAGCAGCACCCGGCCGACCAGCGGGGCGGCCGCCCGGTGCAGGCTGATCCGGCGCAGGTCCAGGTAGTAGTCGGATTTGAGGCCCGACGACAGCGTCACCTCGCCGTGCACCACGGCGATCTCCTTGATCAGGGCGAGCAGTTCATCGCGATCGGTCACGGCGCCCACCCTACGGCGGTGGCGTACGCAGCTCAGCGGCGGCCGACGAGCCGTCCGACCAGCCGGCGCGGCAGCAACCGGACGCCGAACACGATCGCCTGGTACCGCTTGCTGGGCACGCTGACCACCTTGCCGCCGCGCAGGTCGGCAAGGCCCTCGGCCACCACCCGGTCGGCCTCCAGCCACAGGAAACCGGGCACCCCGCTCATGTCGGCGTTCGCCCGGGCGTGGAACTCGGTGTGGGTGAAGCCGGGGCAGATGGCGCCGATCCGTACCCCGGTGCCGGCCAGCAGCACCGCCAGCCCCTCGGTCAGCGTGGTCACGTACGCCTTGCCGGCGGCGTAGGTCGCCGCGGCACCCCGCGGCAGGAAGCCGGCCACCGACGAGACGTTGATGATCTCGCCCCGGCCGCGTTGCTGCATCGCCACCACCGCGGCGTGGGTGAGGGTCAGCACCGCCCGGACGTTCAGGTCGAGCATCCGCAGCTCGTCGGCGAGCGCTGCCTTGCCGAACGCCTGGTAGAGCCCGAGCCCGGCGTTGTTCACCAGCGTGTCCACCGGCCGGTCAGCCGCCGCCAGCCGCTCGGCCACCGTCGCGCAGCCGGCCTCGGTGCTGAGGTCGGCCGGCAGCACCTCGACGGTGATCGGGTACCGCTCGCGCAACTCGGCGGCGATGCCGTTCAGCCGGTCGACGTCCCGGGCGACCAGCACCAGGTCCCGTCCCTCGGCCGCCAACCGCCGGACGAACGAGACCCCCAGCCCGGCGCTCGCGCCGGTCACCAGCGCGTAGCCGGTCAGCGGCGTGGTCACCGCGACTTGCCCTTGGTGCCGGACTGCCGGGACTTGCCGCGCGGCGGTCGGCGCTCGGCCGGCTGGTCGGCAGCCGGGGCTTCGACCGGCCCGGCCACCGGCTCCTCCGCGGCGGCCGGGGCCTCGGCGCCTGCGCGCGGCGCCGGCGAGGTCCGCGCCCGGGCGGCCGGCACGCCGAACATGCTGCCGAACAGGCCCTTTCGAGCGGTGGCGGCCGGGCGGAAGAACGCGTTGGACGCCGGCAGGAACAGCAGCACCAGGGCGGCCAGCGCGCTGACGCCGGCGAGGCCGGTCAGCACCCGAACCAGCAGGGTGGTGTCGTGCTGGAAGAAGCCGAGCACCAGGTACAGGTCGCGGAACAGCACCGCGAAGATGAGGTAGACGAACCTGGCCCAGTTGCGGCCGCGGCGCAGGTAGAGCGCGATGATCGCCACCAGCACGACGGTGATCACCGTGCTGACCAGGTTGCCGCGCAGCGCGGCATTGACGTGGTCGTGCAGTTCGGACGCCGTCCACAGGTGGTCCTTGTGGTTGCTGACGTCCTTGCGGTTGCTGTCGGCCAGCGCCCGGCTCAGCCCGGTGCGCGAGCCGAACAACGCCAGCGCGGAGCCGAGCGCGAAGACGCAACGGGCGATCAGGGCGTAGACCGCGTAGTCGACGGTCTGCGGACGGGCCGGCGCCGGCGCCTCAGCGGCGGTGTTGGTGCTCACCCCCGGCAGCGTACCGGCGGGTCAGCCCGGCGGTGCCAGCCAGGAGCCGGCCGGCAGGTTGCGCAGCACGGCGAAGGCCAGGCCGACTGCCGCCACCGTCCAGACCGCCTGTCGTGGAAGCCGGCCGGGCGGCAGCACACCGGCCCAGCGCAACCCCAGTGCGAGCCAGAGCGGCAACCCGATCACCAGCAGCGCGTTGTCGTGCAGTGCGAGGTCGAACCTGCCGTGCAGCAGCGCGTGGACGGCCCGGGTGCCACCGCAGAACGGACACCACAGCCCGGTCAGCGCGTGCAGCGGGCAGAGCGGCAGGTGGCTGCGGGACGGGTCGAAGGAGTACGCCGCGGCCAGTGCCGGCCCGGCGGCGCCGGCTGCGGACAGCCGGCGCCGATCGAGCCCTAGCGTCAGGCCCGCACCACGAAGCACCGGGCCGCCTTGTCGTGCCATCCCTGGTTGCGCTTGGTGCCGTCGAAGAACGGCGAGAAGTAGCCGACCAGGCAGAGCAAGCCGGTCAACCCCTGCACCAGGTATCGCAGCAACCCGCGTCCCAGACCGATCGGACCGCCGGTGGCGACGTCCACCACTTTGATCTTGAGCGCGCGCATCCCGACGCTCTGCTGCTGCACACCGAGGAAGTACCCGAAGTAGCCAAAGGCGATGATGAGCTCGAGGAGCTGGGCGATCGCCCGGCCGCCGGAGCCGTGCGCGAAGATCAGGCTGACGATGATGTCGGCGACGAAGATGATCACGATGTCGATCACGAAGGCGAAGAACCGGGTGCCCATTGACGCGATCTGGCCCGATCCGTTCGGGGCCGGCTGGCCGTACGCCGAGTAGCCCGGTGCGGCCGGATAGCCGCCGTACGGCTGCTGCCCGTAACCGGGCTGCTGGCCATAGCCCGGCTGCTGCCCATAGCCCGGCTGCTGCTGGCCGTAACCGGGCTGCTGCCCATAGCCTGGCTGCTGCCCATAACCCGGCTGCTGCTGCCCGTAGCCCGGCTGTTGTTGCCCATAGCCTGGCTGCTGGCCGTAACCGGGCTGCTGCCCATAGCCCGGCTGCTGGCCCTGCTGCGGCGGACCCCAGCCACCCGGCTGGCCCGGTTGCTGGCCCGGCTGTTGGGTGGGCGGACCCCACTGCTCACCCGGCTGGCTCTCCGGGGCTGGCTGGCCAGGCTGCTCCGGCCGCGCCCATGGGTCCGGCGCCTCGTCGCGGCGCTCGCCGTCCTCGCCGTTGCCCCACTGCGTCATGCCCGCTCCCGCCGATCGCCGCTGGATTCCACGCCGGCTCCCGGCGCGCGTTGAAACCTATCGGAATTCCGCACCGGCCCCCAGCTACTTCGCCGGACGGTCGGCGAATCGATACCGTGACGGCATGAGCCGGACGCGCACCGCCCAGCAGCGTGATGCGCACGAACTCGCCCGCACCCCGGTGGCCGATCCGTACCGGGGCGCGCTCGCCGATCCGTACCTGCCGTCCAGCGTCGTGGGAACGTCGCCGCCCGCCGCCGATGAGCCCGCACCGGTCGCGCCGGGCCCGACCCCGCGCGGCACCCCGGCCTCGGCCACCCTGGCCGGCATCCTGGGGATCGCCCTGGGCCTGACCTTGGGCCTGTTCGGCTTGCTGCTGCTCACCATCGTCAGCCTGCAGAACGACTACGGGGCACCCGACCGGTCGTTCTACCGGGGCACCGACTCCGGGTACGTGGTGCTCGGCCTGGTCGACTTCCTGCTCGCCGGCTGCTGCGGGATCGGTGGCATCGTGCTGCTGACCGGACGGCTGAGCGGCCGGATCGCGCTCACCACCGGCGGCTGGGCGACCATCCTGCTCGCCGCCTTCTGGCTGGTCGACGGCTCGGTACGGGTCCTGGTACCGATCGTGCTGGCGATCGCGGCCGCCACCATGCTGTTCTTCGCCTACCAGCGGGCGGTCACCGACTGGCTCGGCGTCCTGCCGCCGCCGCAACCGGAGTAGCCCCGAGAGGCACTGTGCGGTCTCCCAAAAGCACCGGCCGGCTGCCCGAGAAACGCATTGTGCGGCCCGAATCCACCGAGAAATTCAAGGTTCAGGTGGATTCGGGCCGCACAACGGCTAGAAGGTCAGTCAGCCGATGAGCAGCGAACCGCGGTCGTCCGAGACGTCGATCCGCACCTTGCTGCCGTCGGTGATCTCACCCGCGATCAGCGCCCTGGCCAACCGGTCGCCGATCGCGGTCTGCACCAGCCGGCGCAGCGGCCGGGCGCCGTACAGCGGGTCGAAGCCGTTGAGGGCCAGCCATTCCCGGGCGCCTTCGGTGACGTCGAGCTCCAACCGGCGGCCGGCCAGCCGCTTCTGCAGCGCGGCCAGCTGCACGTCGACGATGCCGGTCAGCTCCTCGGTGGTCAGCGGGTCGAACACCACGATGTCGTCCAGCCGGTTCAGGAACTCGGGCTTGAAGTGCTGGCGCACCACGTCGAGCACGCCCTCCTTCTTCGCCTCCTCGGGCAGGTCGGTGACCAGGATCTGCGAACCCAGGTTCGAGGTCAGGATCAGCAGGACGTTGCGGAAGTCCACCGTCCGGCCCTGGCCGTCGGTCAGCCGGCCGTCGTCGAGCACCTGCAGCAGGATGTCGAAGACGTCCGAATGGGCCTTCTCCACCTCGTCCAGCAGGATCACGCTGTACGGCCGGCGCCGGACCGCCTCGGTGAGCTGGCCGCCTTCCTCGTAGCCGACGTAACCGGGCGGCGCGCCGACCAGCCGGGCCACCGAGTGCTTCTCCGAGTACTCGCTCATGTCGATGCGCACCATCGCGCGCTCGTCGTCGAACAGGAACTCGGCCAGCGCCTTGGCCAGCTCCGTCTTGCCGACCCCGGTCGGGCCGAGGAACAGGAACGAGCCGGTCGGCCGGTTCGGGTCGCTGATGCCGGCCCGGGCCCGGCGCACCGCGTCCGAGACGGCCTGCACAGCCCGCTTCTGGCCCTTCACCCGCTCGGCGATGGCGTCCTCCATCCGCAGCAGTTTGGCGGTCTCGCCCTCGAGCAACCGGCCGGCCGGAATGCCGGTCCAGGACGCCACCACCTCGGCGATGTCGTCGCTGGTGACCTCCTCCTTGACCAGCACGTCGGTCGGCGCCTGTTCCGTCTCGGCAGCTTCGGTGAGCGCCTTCTCGGTCGCCGGGATCTCGCCGTACATCAGCCGGGACGCGGTCTCGAAGTCGCCTTCGCGCTGCGCCCGTTCGGCCTGGGTGCGCAGCTCGTCCAGCTTCTCCTTCAGCTCGCCGACCCGGTTCAGCCCGGACTTCTCCCGCTCCCAGCGGGCGTTGAGCGCGTCCAGCGCCTCGGTCTTGTCAGCCAGCTCGGCGCGCAGGGTGGCCAGCCGCTGGGCCGACGCCGGATCGGTTTCCTTCGACAGCGCGAGCTCTTCCATCTTCAGCCGGTCCACCGACCGCTGCAGCTCGTCGATCTCGACCGGCCGCGAGTCGATCTCCATCCGCAGCCGGGACGCCGCCTCGTCGATCAGGTCAATCGCCTTGTCGGGCAGGAACCGCGAGGTGATGTAGCGGTCGGACAGCGACGCCGCCGCGACCAGCGCACCGTCGGAGATCTGCACCTTGTGGTGTGCCTCGTACCGGCCGGCCAGGCCGCGCAGGATGCCGATGGTGTCCTCGACCGACGGCTCGCCGACCAGCACCTGCTGGAACCGGCGTTCGAGCGCCGGGTCCTTCTCGATGTGCTCGCGGTACTCGTCCAGCGTGGTCGCGCCGACCATCCGCAGCTCACCGCGGGCAAGCATCGGCTTGAGCATGTTGCCGGCGTCCATCGCGCCCTCGCCGGTCGCGCCGGCGCCGACCACGGTGTGCAGCTCATCGATGAAGGTGACGATCTGGCCCTCCGAGTCCTTGATCTCGGTGAGCACCGCCTTCAACCGCTCCTCGAACTCGCCGCGGTACTTGGCACCGGCCACCATGGCGCCCAGGTCGAGCGAGATCAGCCGCTTGCCGGCGAGGGATTCGGGAACGTCGCCGGCCACGATCCGCTGGGCCAGTCCCTCGACCACCGCGGTCTTGCCGACGCCCGGCTCACCGATCAGCACCGGGTTGTTCTTGGTGCGGCGGGACAGCACCTGCACCACCCGCCGGATCTCGGCATCCCGGCCGATCACCGGGTCGAGCTTGCCCTCCCGGGCGGCGGCGGTCAGGTCGACGCCGTACTTCTCCAGCGCCTGGTAGCTGCCCTCCGGGTCCGGGCTGGTCACCCGGGCAGAGCCGCGCACCTGCTGCAACGCCGCCCGCAGCGCGTCCGGGGTGGCGCCGAGCCGCTTCAGCAGGTTGGCGACCTCGGACGGCACCTCGGCCAGCGCCAGCAGCAGGTGCTCGACCGAGACGTACTCATCGCCGGCGTCCTTGGCGATCCGCTCGGCCGCGGCCAGCACGCTGAGCATGCCGCGGGAGGTCTGCGGCGCCGAGACGGTCGAGCCGGACGCAGCGGGCAGTCCCTGAACCAGGGTCATCAGCTCGGTGGACGTCCGCGCCGGGTCCACCCCGACGGCTTGCAGCATCGGCCGGGCCAACCCCTGGTCGTCGGCCAGCAGCGCCAGCGCCAGGTGCGCCGGCTCGACCGCCGGGTTACCACGCTCGGCGGCGCCGCGCACCGCGCCGGAAACGGCCTGCTGGCTGCGGGTCGTCAGGTCCATGAGGTCTCCACCCCTGTCGTGTATCGGGTTCGCTGAGGTTCTATCGGCGGGATCCCGCCGCTACTAGAGCCAACAGAAGCAAGGTTGAGTGTGTTCCGCTCAACTTTGCCACGGATGCTCGTCGCGCCGCCAGTCGCCACCCGGCTGCGTCCCCGCCTCAGCGGTATCGGATGATTCGCACGGATGACGAGAGGAGTTCCGATGGCTGAGTCCGGCAGTTCGGCGGGGCGGCGTTCCCTGCGCTGGTCACTGGCCGTACTGGCCTCGCTGGTGCTGTTCACGGCCGGCTGCGGCGGCTCCGGTCACGGGCACGCCACCAGCTCGAACACCGCCACGGCCTCCCCGATCCGCACCCACGCCACCCCGCCGGCACCACCCGGATCGCTCGGCGTCATCGACTGGACCGCTCCGGTGCTGGAGCCTGACGGCGCGATCACCGTCTACGCCGACGTGGACGCCACCCCCAACTACTGCCTGACCGATGGGGTGCCGCGCCTGCAGCCGGCGGTTGCCGAGAACGCCGGTCAGCTGACGGTCACGGTGACCGCCTACCGGCCGGCGAACCGCCCGTCCGGCAAGGCCTGCTCCTCGATCGGCCACGCTCCGGTGCCGGTCACCGTCCGGTCGACGCAGCCGCTCGGCTCCCGGACGCTGGTCGACGCCGCCACCGGCCGACGGCATCCGGTACTCGCTGCCGCCAGCATGCCGGACGCCGGGTACCTGCCCGCCGGATACCGGGAGCAGCCGCTCACCTGGGACGAGAACAGCCCGGACATCGTGACCCGCGACTTCGCCGGCCCGAGCGGGCAGAGCCTGATCCTCGAGCGGCGGCCGCTGCCCGACCAGCCGATGTACAACGAGCAGGTGCTGGCCCGCGGTCCGGTGCTCGGCCATCCGGCCAGGGTTGCCCAGACCCGCAACTTCCCCGACAACGTCTGCGCGATGTGGTCCGATGCGCAGCACGTCTGGTGGGTCTGCTCGCAGGGCGGTCCGCGGGCCGCGCTGAGCCCGGCGGTGCTGCTGCGGATCGGCAACAGCGTGCACTGACCTACCCTCTGGTCAGTGGCGACGCTGATATTGCTCAACGGGCCGCCGGCGGCCGGCAAGTCGACGCTGGCCCGGCGCTGGGCGGCCGACCGGCCGCTGGCGCTGAACCTCGACCTCGACCAACTCTGGCCGATGCTCGGTCACTGGCAGGACGATCCGGAGGCAACCGGGCTGGCCGTCCGCCGGCTGGCCTTGGCCATGGCCGGCGCGCAGCTCACCGCCGGCCGCGACGTGATCGTGCCGCAGTTCCTGGGCCGTCCGGAGTTCATCGACCAGCTTGCCGAGCTCGCCGGCACCCACCGGGCGCGGTTCCGCCACGTGATGCTCGAGATCGACCGGGCGGAGATGCACGCCCGGTTCGATGACCGCCAAAACCACCTGGGTGCCGAGCTGATCGGGCTGCTCGGCGGCAGGGACGAGCTGGACCGGATGTACGACCGGCTGCAGGCGCTGCTCGCGACCCGGCCGGAGGTGGTCCGGCTCGATCCGGCCGATCCCTACCCGGCGCTGCTGGCCGTGAGCACCCGCGACGATTAGCGGCGGGGGCGCCAGACCACCAGCGCGGTGGACGGGTCGGCGAAGCCACGGCGCAGCGGCACCGGCACGATGTCGCCGCCGGCGCCGGCCGCGAACACCCGGCGGGTCGGCACCGGCGGCCGGCTGGCCCGGGCCCGCTCGGCCTCGAGTTCGGCAAGCCGGGTCCGCAGCGCGTGCACCTGGTTCTCCAGCTCCAGGATCCGCTTGATGCCGGCCAGGTTCATGCCCTCCTCCTGGGAGAGCCGCTGCACCTCGCGCAGCTGGGCGATGTCGCGCGCCGAGTAACGCCGGCCACGGCCGGGGGTGCGCTGCGGCGAGACGATGCCCAGCCGGTCGTACTGGCGCAGCGTCTGCGGGTGCATCCCGGCCAGCTCGGCAGCAACCGAGATGACGAAGACCGCGGCGGACTCCGCGAACTGTGGATCAGTCATGGTTCACCGCCTCACATCTGGCGGGCCTGGGCGAACAGGCCGGCCCGCGGGTCGTCCGCCGCGGTCGCCGCGGCGTAGGCCTCGACCGCTTCCCGGGCGGCGCCGTCCAGCTTCTGCGGCACCGCTACCGAGACGCTGACCAGCAGGTCGCCGCTGCTGCCGTCCTTGCGTCGCACACCGCGCCCCTTCACCCGCAGGGTGCGTCCGGCCGGCGTGCCCGGCGGCAGCTTCACCGTGACGGTGGAACCGTCGAAGGTCGGCACCTCGACCTGGGCACCGAGGGCTGCCTCGGCGAAGGTCACCGGCAGCGTGATGGTGAGGTTGTCACCGTCCCGCCCGAACACCGGATGCGGCTCGACGGTGACCGTCAGGATCAGGTCGCCGTTGCCGCCCGGACCGGGATTTCCCTTGCCGCGCAGCTTGATCTTCTGGCCGTTGCGGACGCCGGCCGGCACCCGGGTGGTCACCGTGGAGCCGTCCTCCCGGCGCAGCGTCACGGTGTCACCCTCGACCGCCTGCCGGAAGGTCAGCGAGGTCGAGGCCTCGACGTCCCGGCCGGTCGGCGCGCCGGGGCCGCTGAAGCCACCGGCGCCGTTGCCGAACAGCCCGGAGAGCAGGTCCTCAACGTTGACGTTGCTACCGCCGGCCCCGGCGTAACCGGTGCGGCCGGACTGCCGGGAGAAGAAGCCGGAGAACACGTCGTCGGAGAAACCACCGGACGGCCCGGAGCCGGCGGTGAACCGGGCACCGCCCCGGGTCATCGCCCGGACCGCGTCGTACTCGTGGCGCTGGGTGCTGTCGGAGAGCACCGAGTACGCCTCGCTGACCTCCTTGAAGCGCTGCTCGGCGGCGGCGTCACCCGGGTTCTTGTCCGGGTGCAGGTCCTTCGCCAGCTTGCGGTACGCCCGCTTGATGTCGGCGTCCGAGGCGTCAGAGGCAACACCCAGGGACTTGTAGAAGTCCTTGTCGAACCAGTCCTGATTGGCCACCGTGGGAGCCCCCTCCTTGTCCTAACTCCGCCAATCGCCGCGCCACCCCGGCAACCGGCGTGGCGCGGCGATCACTGCTCACTTGGGGTCGGCCACCGACACCCGGGCCGGCCGGATCACCCGTTCGCCCATCCGGTAGCCGGGCTGCAACACGCCGACCACGGTGGTGACCTCGGTGCCCTCGGCCAGCTCCTCGTCGACGTGCATCAGCGCGTCGTGTACCGACGGGTCGAACGCCACACCCGGCTCGCCGAACCGCTCCACGCCGTACCGGCCGAGCGCACTCTCCAGCTTCTCGGCGATGCTGGCGAACGGACCGGACTCCAGGTCGCCGTGCTGACGGGCGAGCTGGATGTCGTCCAGCACCGGCAGCAGGCTCTCCACCACCGAGGCGATGGTCTGCTCCCGGGTCAGGGCGCGGTCGCGCTCGACCCGCTTGCGGTAGTTGGCGTACTCGGCCTGCAGCCGCTGCAGGTCGGCTAGCCGTTCGGCAGCCAGCAGCTCACCGGCGTCCGGCGCCTGCTCGGCCACCGGCTGGTCCGCAACGGCCGGCTCAGCCTCGTCCACGGCCTCGGCGGCCGGCGGCACCGGGGTGCCGTCCGCGCTGATCTTCCGCTTGTTGGCGAAGGTGAAGCCGGGGGCCGGCCGCTCCTGGTCGGAGCGGCCGCCGCCGGTCTCGTTCTCTGCTGAACTCATGAGTGCTTACTTGTCCTCGTCGATGACCTCGGCGTCCACCACGTCGTCCTGACCGTCGGTGGCACCGGTGCCGCCGTCGGCCGAGCCGCCCGCGGCCCCGCCGTCCGGAGTCGCCGCCGCGTACATCGCGGTGGAGACCTTGCTGCTGACCTCGGTCAGCTTGGCGGTCTGCTCCTTGATCGCGTCGTTGGAGGCGTTGGCGTCGGCCAGCGTGCTCTTCAGCTCGGCCAGCGCGCCCTCCAGCTCGGTCTTGGATTCGGCCGGGATCTTGTCGCCGTTGTCGCTGATCAGCTTCTCGGTCTGGTAGACCAACTGCTCACCGATGTTGCGGGTCTCGGCAGCCTCGCGGCGGGCCTTGTCCTCGGCGGCGTGCGCCTCGGCGTCCGACATCATCCGGTCGATCTCCTCCTTGGAGAGGCTCGAGCCGCCGGTGATGGTCATGCCCTGCGAGTTGCCGGTGGCCTGGTCCTTGGCCGAGACGTGCACGATGCCGTTGGCGTCGATGTCGAAGGTGACCTCGATCTGCGGCACGTTGCGCGGCGCCGGCGGGATGCCGGTCAGCTCGAACATACCGAGCTTCTTGTTGTACGCCGCGATCTCGCGCTCACCCTGGTAGACCTGGATCTGCACGCTGGACTGGTTGTCCTCGGCAGTCGTGAAGATCTCCGACCGCTTGGTCGGGATGGTGGTGTTGCGCTCGATCAGCTTGGTCATGATGCCGCCCTTGACCTCGATGCCCAGCGACAGCGGGGTCACGTCCAGCAGCAGGACGTCCTTGACCTCGCCCTTGAGCACGCCGGCCTGCAGCGCGGCGCCGACCGCGACGACCTCATCCGGGTTGACGCCCTTGTTCGGCTCCTTGCCGCCGGTCAACTGCTTGACCAGGTCGACCACCGCGGGCATGCGGGTGGAACCGCCGACCAGCACCACGTGGTCGATCTTGTCGAGCGGGATGCCGGCGTCCCGGATCACGTTCTGGAACGGCACCTTGGTGCGCTCGAGCAGGTCGCCGGTGATCCGCTGGAACTCCGACCGGCTCAGGGTCTCGTCCAGGAACAGCGGGTTCTTCTCGGCGTCCACGGTGATGTAGGGCAGGTTGATCGAGGTCTGCTGCGAGCTCGACAGCTCGATCTTGGCCTTCTCGGCAGCCTCGCGCAGCCGCTGCATGGCCATCTTGTCCTTGGTGAGGTCGATGCCGTGCGCGGCCTTGAACTTGTCGACCAGCCAGTCGATGACCTTCTGGTCCCAGTCGTCGCCACCGAGGTGGTTGTCGCCGTTGGTGGCCTTGACCTCGATGACGCCGTCACCGATCTCCAGCAGCGAGACGTCGAAGGTGCCGCCACCGAGGTCGAAGACCAGGATGGTCTGTTCCTTCTCGCCCTTGTCCAGCCCGTAGGCCAGCGCGGCGGCGGTCGGCTCGTTGACGATCCGCAGCACGTTCAGGCCGGCGATCTGGCCGGCCTCCTTGGTGGCCTGGCGCTGGGAGTCGTTGAAGTAGGCGGGGACGGTGATCACCGCGTCGGTGATGGTCTCGCCCAGGTATGCCTCGGCGTCCCGCTTCAGCTTCTGCAGGACGCGGGCGCTGATCTCCTGCGCGGTGTACTTCTTGTCGTCGATGGCGATGGTCCAGTCGGTACCCATGTGCCGCTTGACGGACCGGATCGTCCGGTCGACGTTGGTGACGGCCTGGCGCTTGGCGACCTCGCCGACCAGGACCTCTCCGTTCTTGGCGAACGCCACGACGGACGGCGTCGTGCGCGACCCCTCAGCGTTCGCGATGACCTCCGGCTCGCCACCCGTCAGGACGGAGACGACGGAGTTGGTGGTGCCCAGGTCAATACCGACCGCGCGTGCCATGTGTGCTCCTCTGAATTGAACGTGTGACTCGAGGTTCGGTCCGGCTTCGATGGTGCCGGGTGGATGTCGCCTCTGTCAAAAGAACTGAGTCACCCCGACTCAACTTCCCGACCAGGATATGACCTGGCTCACGGTTGGGCACCAGATACTCAGTCCGCCTAAATGGATTACTCGTCTATATCCCGTTTGGTACTGGCTTTCGATAATCGTCAGCACACGCCGGCGACGCCGGCCCGTCCGTCACGGAGACCCCCATGTTCAGGACGCTCTGCACGCTCGCCGGTGCCTTGTTGATGCCGTTCGCCCTCATCTCGCCGGCCCAGGCGACGGTTCCCTACCATGCGCAGTCGACCCACGCGGTGACCTTCAACGTGGCTTCGGCAACTTCGGGCACCACCATCACCTGCGCCTCGAGCACGCTCGACGGCAGCGCCACGTCACTGCCCGCCGGCCCGCTGCTGACGGTCACCGGCTCCGGCTGGGGCACCTGTGTATTGGGCGGCAGTGGCATGCCGGGCACCCCGGTCTCGGTCAGCCATCTGGGAACCTGGAGCTTCGGGCCGGTCACGCTGGGCGGCATCCAGCTGAAGATCGCCTCGAACAGCACCCTGGTGTGCAGCTTCCTGCTCACCGGGTCGGCGGCCTACGCCTACGCTCCGCCTGCCTTGACCTTCAGGCCGGCCAGCTACAGCCTCACCATCTCCTCGGTCGTCGGCTGCCTCGGCTTGGTGACCAACGGCGAGGTGGTCGGATTCACGGGCGACTACCAGGTGCTCGCGACCTGACGGTTTCCCGGTTAGCCCGCCTGGCAGGATCTCCCGCGTGATCACCATCGTCCGGGCCACCGAGGCCGATTGGCCGGCCGCCCGGGACGTCCGGCTGCAGGCGCTGGCCGCCGACCCGTCCGCGTTCGGCTCAACCCTGGAGCGGGAACTCGCCTTCACCGAGGCGCACTGGCGGCAGCGGCTGACCTCTGGGGTCTGGCACCTGGCGTTTGCCGACGGCCTGCCGGTCGGGCTGGTCAGCAGCCGACTGCTGACCGGTGAGCAGGCCGAGCTGGAGATCAACGCGATGTGGGTGCGCCCCGACCAGCGGGGCCAGCGGGTCGGCGAGCAACTGCTCGCCGCCGCGCTCGCCGCAGCCGGGACCCGCAAGGTGCGGCTCTGGGTCACCACCGGCAACGACGCGGCGATCGCGCTCTACACCCGGCACGGCTTCGTCCCCACCGGACGAACCGAGCCGCTGCCCAGCGACCCGCGGCTGATGATGCTGGAATACGCGCTAAGCCGGGCCTGACCGTCAGCTGCGGTGCCGGGACGTCCCGGGCACGACCGTCACCGGGCAGCAGGCGTGAGTGACCACGTGCTGGCTGATCGAGCCGAGCAGCGCGCCGGCGAACTGGCCGTGCCCGCGAGAGCCGACCACCAGCAGGTCGTCCGGATGGACGTAGTCGAGCAGCACCTGGGCGGCGTGGCCCTCGATGGCCGCGGTCACCACCTTCACCCGGCTGAGGTCGACGCCGTCCAACGCCTGGTCGAGCGTCCGGCTAGCGACGTCTTCTTCCTCATCCTCGCCGGCGGCACCCATCTCGGCCGCGCTCGGCGGCATGCTGCCGATGTCCCAGCCGGACGGCGCGAACGGCTCGATGCCGCCGCCGGACGGCCGGAACGCCAGGAACAGGCTGCCCACGCCGGTCGGATCGGACTTCACCGCGTGGTGGTACTGCCAGGCCAGCACCGCGTGCAGTTCGCTGCCCCGCGCCGCCGCCTCGCCGATCGCCCAGCGCACCGCCGCGGACGCGCCGGCCGAACCGTCCACCCCGACCACCACCCGGGTCGGTCCATTCCCGTTGCTCACCGCCCTATGGTGACGATAGAGACTGCGGTGAAAGAGAGGCCAAAGTCCCCGCTGGGCTACTTCAGTTCGGCCGACGTCTTGCCGAGCAGCCGGCGGGCCACGATCAGCTGCTGGATCTGCTGGGTGCCCTCGAAGATGTCGAGGATCTTGGCATCCCGGGCCCACTTCTCCAGCAGTTCCCGTTCGGCGTAGCCGGTGGCGCCGGCCAGTTGCACGCAGCGCAGCGTGATGTTGGTGGCCGACCGTCCGGCCTTCGCCTTGGCCATCGAGGCCTGTAGCGAGTTCGGCCGGTTGTTGTCGGCCAGCCAGGCCGCCTCCAAGGTGGTCAGGTAGGCGGCCTCCCAGTCGGCCTCCAGCTGCAGGAAGGTGGCCGCGGCGGCCGGCTGCACCAGCGCCGGCCGGTCGTAGTCGATCTCGACGCCGGCCCTCGCCAGCAGCGTCCGGGTCTCGTCCAGTGCCGCCCGGGCCACCCCGAGCGCCATCGCGGCGACCAGCGGCCGGGTGTTGTCGAAGGTCTGCATGGCGCCGGTGAAGCCCCGGTCGGCGTCGATGTCGGGGTTGCCGAGCAGGTTCTCGGCCGGCACCCGGCAGTCGGTGAACCGGATGGTGGCGGTGTCGGAGGCGCGGATGCCGAGCTTGCGCTCGACCCGCTCGACGACCATGCCGGGCGTCCCCTTCTCGACCACGAAGGACTTGATCGCGGCCCGGCCCTTGGCCCGGTCCAGGGTCGCCCAGACCACCACCGCGTCAGCCCGCTGGCCAGCGGTGACGTAGATCTTCTCGCCGTTGAGGACGTAGCAGTCGCCGTCCCGCACCGCGGTGGTGCGGATCGCCGCCGAGTCCGATCCGCAACCCGGTTCGGTGATCGCCATCGCCGCCCACTTGCCGGCGAACCGGCGCAGCTGGTCGTCGGTGGCCACCGAGGCGATGGCGGCGTTGCCCAGTCCCTGCCGGGGCATCGAGAGCACCAGCGCGACGTCGCCCCAGGCCACCTCGAGGATCGACAGCACGGTGGAGAGGTTGCTGCCGTTGCGGTTGCCCTCGTCACCGCCGTGACTTCGCCGGACCCCGCTGGCCCCGGCACCCCCGGAGCCGCCGTCGTTCAGGCCGTCCACCAGCGCGGCCAGCATGTCGAGTTCGGTCGGGTACTCGTGCTCGGCGAGGTCGTACTTGCGGGAGTTGGCCCGCAGCACCTGCTCGGCCACGTCATGCGCCTGCTTGATCAGCGGACGGAACTTGCGCGGCACCTCCAGGTTGATCCCGGTCATACCAGCACCGCCCCCTCCATCAGGCCCGCGGCGCGCAGGTCGCGGTACCAGCGCTCCACCGGATGCTCCTTGACGTAGCCGTGGCCGCCGAGCAACTGCACGCCCGCGCTGCCGATCTGCATCCCGTACTCGGCGGCCAGCGTGCGGGCCAGTGCCGCCTCGCGGGCGAACGAGCGACCCTGCTCGGCGCGGGCGGCGGCCCGGTAGGTGGTGAGCCGCAGCCCCTCCAGCTCGATGCCGATGTCGGCGACCGAGAAGGCCACCGACTGCCGGTTGCTGATCGGCTCGCCGAACGCCTGCCGTCCGTTCACGTACGGGATCACGTAGTCCAGCACGGCCTGGGCAGTGCCGGTGGCCAGCGCCGACCAGGCCAGCCGGCTGAGCCGGATGCAGTCGGCGTACTGCTCACCGCGGGCCAGCAGCGCGCCGGCCGGCACGGTCACATGGTCGAGCACCAGCCGGCCGAGGGCGGCTGGCCGCAGCCCCATCGCCGGCTCCGCCTCGACGGTCAACCCGGGGCTGCCGGACTCCACCAGGAACAGCGCCGATCCACCGTCCGGCAGCCGGGCGGCCACCACGAACAGCTCGGCGGTCGCGGCGCCGGGCACCAGCGCCTTGGTGCCGGTCAGCCGGTAGCCGCCGGCCGCCGACGTCGCCTCGGTGGCCAGCGCGAACGGGTCGAAGAGCGGCTGCGGCTCCAGCACCGCCAGCGCGGCGCCGATCGGCTCGTCCGCGGTGAACGGCGGCAGGTATGTAGCCTGCTGGTTCCCGTCCCCCCAGAGCACCAGCGCGGTGCTGACCGCGGCCGGCGCGAGCAGCGCCACCGCCAGCCCGAGGTCGCCGTGCGCCAGGGCTTCGGCAACCAGCACGTTGGTCACCGCGGAACGCTCGGCGCCGGCGCCGTCGAGCTCGGCCGGAATGCCGATCACGCTGACCCCCAGCTCGGCGGTGGCCCGGGCGAGCAGGCCGGCCGGTGGCTGGCATTCGGTGTCGGCGGCGCCGGCGGCCGGCCGCAACTGCTCGGCGGCGAACTCACCGGCGGCCTGCTGGATCATCCGCTGCTCGTCGGTCGGCGTCAGGTCGAACAGGGCAGGCTTCCCGGCGGCCGGCAACCGGGCTGGCGCGGCCTGCTGGCGGGCGGCGGTGAACGTCCGGTTGACCGCTCCGACGGTGCGGAAACCGGTGCGGGTGGCCTGGTAGACGCCGCGCTCGACCGGCTTGCGCAGGTTCAGCCGATCCAGCGCACGCACTCCGGCCAACCGGTTCAATACGGCCAGGCCGAGCGCCATCGGATCCCGGCGAGCCGGGCGGGTAAGGGTCATGCCGGTACACGGTACTAGCGGTATCGGGTAGTTGACCACCCAACCGCCTCGACTGACTGTCGGAGGCACCGGGCAGGATGTGACCTAGTCGGCTTGAGCCGACTTGGTTACCCGTCGGTAACCATGCGTATTCTGGGCGCCAGCCAACGCTGGATGGCCTGACCAGGAGGTAGTCGTGGCCCTGCGGATCACTCTGACCCTGCTCATGACGGTGGCGACCTTCGCCATCGCCGGCCGGCGGGTGTGGTGGCTGGTCCGGCTGATCCGGTCCGGCGCCGCCGCGCCCGGCCGCGGCCGTCCCGGCGGTGAGCGGGTCGCCAACGACGCCGGCGAGGTGCTCGGCCAGCGCCGACTGCTGAAGTGGTCGATCCCGGGCGTGGCCCACTTCCTCACCTTCTGGGGCTTCGTCATCCTGAACCTGACGATCCTGGAGGCGTACGGGGCACTGCTGATCAACCGCGACTTCCACATCCCGCTGATCGGAAAGTGGCAGGCCCTCGGCTTCCTCGAGGATCTGATGGCGGTCGCGGTGCTGGTCGGCCTGGCGACCTTCGCCGTGCTGCGGGTGCGCAACGCGCCGGAGCGGCGCAAGCGTGAGTCGCGGTTCTACGGCTCGCACACCGGCGCGGCCTGGGTCATCCTCGGCATGATCACCCTGGTCATCGTGACGCTGCTGCTGCTCCGCGGCGCGCAGATGAACGCCGACCAGTTCCCGTACGGCCACTCCAAGTGGACCTTCGCCTCGTACCTGGTCGCCAAGGCGCTCGGCACCGGCGCCTACAACGAGGGACTGGCCACCTTCTTCCTGCTGGCTCAGGTCGCGGTGGTGCTGGCGTTCCTGATCATCGTCACCTACTCCAAGCACCTGCACATCGCGACCGCCCCGATCAACGTCTACTTCAAGCGGCTGCCCAAGGCACTCGGCGCGCTGCCGCCGGTGATGGACCGGGACGGCAAGACGATCGACTTCATGGACGCGGAGAACCTCTCCGAGGACACCGTGTTCGGCAAGGGCAAGATCGACGACTTCAGCTGGAAGGGCTACCTGGACTTCGCCACCTGCACCGAGTGCGGACGCTGCCAGTCACAGTGCCCGGCCTGGAACACCGGCAAGCCGCTGTCGCCCAAGCTGGTGATCATGGACCTGCGGGATCACCTGTTCGCCAAGGCGCCGTACCTGCTCGGCAACCAGAGCGCCCCGGACGACGCGGTGCCGAACTTCGCCACGCCGGCCGCCGAGGGCGGCGAACACGGCCACCACGTGCCCGAGGCCGGCTACCCGCGGGTGGAGGGCACCTCGGTCGAGCAGTTGATGCGGCCGCTGGTCGGGGACGCGGCCTCCTACGGCGTGATCGACCCGGACGTGCTCTGGTCGTGCACCACCTGCGGCGCCTGCGTCGAGCAGTGCCCGGTCGACATCGAGCACATCGACCACATTGTCGACATGCGCCGCTACCAGGTGCTGATCGAGTCGTCGTTCCCGTCCGAGGCCGGCACCATGCTGCGCAACCTGGAGAACAAGGGCAACCCGTGGGGCCTGCCGGACCGGCAGCGCGAGGACTGGGCGAACGAGGTGTCCTTCGACGTCCGCCGGGTCTCGCCCGGCGAGCAGTTGCCCACCGAGGTCGAGTACCTGTTCTGGGTCGGCTGCGCCGGTGCCCTGGAGGACCGGTCGAAGAAGGTCACCAAGGCGTTCGCCGAGCTGCTCAACATCGCCGGGGTGGAGTTCGCCATCCTGGGCGCCAACGAGACCTGCACCGGCGACTCGGCCCGCCGGCTGGGCAACGAATTCGTGTTCCAGATGCTGGCGATGCAGAACGTCGAGACGCTGAACTCGATCGAACGCTCGCACCCGCTGAAGATCGTGGCGACCTGTCCGCACTGCTTCAACACCATCGCAAACGAGTACCCGCAGCTCGGCGGCCATTACGAGGTGGTGCACCACACCGAGCTGCTGGGCAAGCTGGTGGCCGAGGGCCGGCTGACCCCGGTCGAGCCGGTGGACAAGAACGTCACCTACCACGACCCCTGCTACCTGGGCCGGCACAACAAGGTCTACACCCCACCCCGCGAGGTGCTCGGCGCGATCCCGGCGCTGAAGTCGCAGGAGATGCATCGCTGCAAGGACCGCGGCTTCTGCTGCGGCGCCGGCGGCGCGCGGTTCTGGATGGAGGAGAAGATCGGCAAGCGGATCAACGTCGAGCGCACCGATGAGGCGCTCGGCCTGAACCCGGACGTCATCTCCACCGCCTGCCCGTTCTGCATGGTGATGCTGTCCGACGCGGTGACCGCCAAGAAGGCTGAGGGCACCGCCGCCGACCACGTCCAGGTGCTCGACGTCGCGCAGATCCTGCAGCAGTCGCTGGCCGCTCCAGCCGCAGCGGGCGCCCAGCCGGAGCCGGCCGAAACCAGCTGACCGGCAGCACTTGACGCACCCGGACAGTGCGCTCTAAAAAGGCTTACAGCCTTTTCTTAGCCCACTCCCGGGAGTACTCATGAGACTGCCCATACCTACCGGCTCGTCCCGGCGGCTGTCCCGCCGCGCGACCGGCCTCGCCACCGCCCTGGCAGCGGTGGCCGCACTCGGCCTGGCCGGCTCCGGCTCGGTCTCGGCCACCCCACGGCTGGGTGACCACGCCCGGCCGATCGAAGGCTCGGTGGTGGCCAACCTGTTCGAGTGGAACTGGAAGTCGGTCGCCGCCGAGTGCAAGAACGTGCTCGGCCCGAAGGGCTACGCCGCGGTGCAGGTGGCGCCGCCGCAAGACTCGCTGTCGCGTACCGCGACCGACTCCACCACCGTGCTGCACCCGTGGTGGGAGGTCTACCAGCCGGTGGACTACAACCTCACCAGCCGGATGGGCGATGAGGCCCAGTTCAAGTCGATGGTGCAGACCTGTCGCAACTCCGGCGTCAAGGTCATCGTCGACGCGGTGATCAACCACATGACCGGCCAGGGCAACGTCTCCTACGGCGGCGTCCACTACACCAAGTACGACTACCCCGGCCTGTACACGCCGAGCGACTTCCACGGCCCGACCGGCCAATGCCCGAGCGCGGACGGCAACATCGACGACTTCAACAACTACACCCAGGTCTTCAAGTGCGAACTGGTCTCGCTGTCCGACCTGCGCACCGAGGACCCGGCGGTGCAGGCCAAACTCGCCGGCTACCTGAACAAGCTGCTCTCCTACGGGGTGTCCGGCTTTCGGGTGGACGCCGCCAAGCACATCGGCCAGCCTGATCTGACCGCGATCTTCTCCCGGCTGCACCGCACGGTGGACGGCGAGCGACCGTACCTGGCGCTCGAGGTCGGCACCGGCAGCCCGGGCCGGATCTCCCCGCAGGCCTTCACCGGCGTCGGCAACGTGCTCGGCTTCGACTTCGCCGGCCAGCTCGAGTCGGCATTCAAGAGCTACACCAACCCGGCCGGCGGCAACATCGGCGACCTGAAGTACCTGGGTGAGACCAGCGGCCTGCTGCCCAGCGACAAGTCCTACGCCTTCGTCCAGAACCACGACACCGAGCGCAACGGCTCGACCCTGAGCTACAAGGACGGCGCGCTGAACACCCTGGCGACCGAATTCATGGTGGCCTACGGCTACGGCACGCCGTCGGTGTACGCCGGCTTCGACTTCGCCACCGGTGACGACTCGCCGCCGGCCGACGCCCACGGTTTCGTCACCGACACCACCTGCGGCAGCGGCTGGGAATGCACCGACCGGATCAACGGGGTCGCCAACCTGGTCGACTTCCACAACGTGGCCGGCGACGCCCCGGTGCGCAACTGGTACGACGACGCGGTAAACCTGCTGGCCTTCAGCCGGGGCAACAAGGCCTGGATCAGCATCAACAACGAGACCACGCCGCAGACCCACACCTTCAGCACCGGGCTGCCGCGGGGCACGTACTGCGATGTCATCCACGGCGCCGTCTCGCACGGCCGGTGCACCGGCCCGCTGGTGACCGTCGACTCGCACGGCCAGGCCCGGGTCACCGTGCCGGCCAAGGACTCGGTGGCGATCGACGCGCACAGCCGGCTGCACCACTAGCCGTTCGTTGTAAGCACAGCGGCTGATCGGCCGCCCTGGTCAGGAAAAGAAGACGAACTTGACCAGGGCGGCCAGGCCGACCAGCACGATCACCGTGCGCAGCACCACCGGCGACAGCCGGCGACCGACCACCGCGCCCACCTGGCCGCCGATGGCGGAGAACACCGCGATCAACGCGACGTAAACCCAGTTCGGGTGGGCCAGCACGATGAACAGCACGCCGGCGACCAGGTTCACCACGAACGACAGGACGTTCTTCAACCCGTTCACCCGCTGCAGGTCGCTGTCCAGCAGCGCGCCGAGCATCGCCACCAGCAACACGCCCTGGGCGGCACCGAAGTAGCCGCCATAGACGCCGGTGAGCAACACCAGCACCCACAGCAGCACCGGCCGCCGTCCCCCGGGCGGCGCGTCGGCGTGGATGAACCGGCGGGCCAGCCGCGGCTGCAGCACCACCAGCACCAGCGCCAGCAGGATTAGCGCCGGCACCACCGCCTTGAACACCCCGGGCGGCAGCACCAGCAGCAGGGTCGCCCCGAGCACGCCACCGATGAAGGACGCGGTGCCGAAGCGCAGCAGCCGAGCCCGCTGGCCGGCCAACTCCCGGCGGTAGCCGTACGCCCCGCTGAACCCGCCCGGCACCAGCCCGATGGTGTTCGAGACGTTGGCGGTCACCGGCGGCACGCCGAGCGACAGCAGCACCGGAAAGGTGACCAGAGTGCCCGAGCCGACCACGGTGTTGATGGTTCCGGCGGCCAACCCGGCGACGGCGACGGCTGCGTAACCACCGATGCTCGTCACCGGTTCACCCTAGCCACCGGCAAGATCTTGGCCGGCGGCCGGGCTTTCGGCCCCTGCTCGTCAGTCCTGCAGCAGCGGGATGGCGAAGGCGGTCTCCGGCACCCCGAAGCCGTCCGCCAACTCCACCGCATGCGGTCGCAGCTCGGCGCACAGCCGGTTGAGTTCGCCGGCCAGCTGCTTGGTGCGGCTGGCCGACAACCGGCCGTGCTCGATGTACCAGGCCCGCTCGGCCTCGATTGTGCTCAGCGCGAACAGGTCGCACAGCCGCTCCAGCAGCGTCCGGGCCGCCGGGTCGGCGCAGTCCTCCACCGCCGCGACGAACGCCTCCATCAGCAGCCGGTCCACGTGCGCGGCGGCGGTCGCCAGCAGGTGGTCCTGGCAGGCGTTGAAGACCACGAACGGGTCGTCGGCGCCGACGGCCCGGCGCAGCCGCCGGGCCAGGCCGTCGGTCAGGTGCCGTTCCCGGAAGTCGAGCAGCGACAGCTGCCAGCCGCGGTCGCCCCAGTCGGCGTCCTCGTCCCGTCCGGCGGCGGCGATCAGACGTCCGATCAGCGGCGTGCGCTCCAGCACGCTGCCCATCGCCTGGCCGGCGACGAACCGGATGGTGCCCAGCATGTCGAGCTCACCGAAGTGGTCGCGGTAGCTGGTCAGCAGCTCCTTGGCGACCAGCTGCAGCAGCACGGTGTTGTCACCCTCGAAGGTGGTGAAGACGTCGGTGTCCGCCTTCAGCCCGGGCAGCCGGTTGTCGGCGAGGTAGCCGGCACCGCCGCAGGCCTCGCGGCAGGTCTGGATGGTGCGGGTGGCGTGCCAGGTGGCGGCCGCCTTGACGCCGGCCGCCCGGGCCTCCAGCTCGCGATGCCGCGGGTCGGCCGGGTCGCCGGCGGTGAAGACGTCATGCAGCGTCTGCACCAGTTCGGCCTGGGCGAAGTGCAGGGCGTACGTCCGGGCCAGCGCCGGGAGCAGTTTGCGCTGGTGCGCAAGGTAATCCAGCAACACCACCTCGCCGTCCCGGCCGGGTGCCGAGAACTGGGTACGCCGCTCGGCATAGCGCAGCGCGATGCTCAGGGCCACCTTGGTGGCGCTGCCGGCACCGCCGGCGACGCTGACCCGGCCCTGGATCAGCGTCCCGAGCATGGTGAAGAACCGCTTGGTCTGGTTCTCGATCTCGGTGTGGTAGCTGCCGTCCACGGCGACCGAGGCGTACCGGTCGAGCAGCGCGGACCGCGGTACGCGCACCTGGTCGAAGTACAGCCGGCCGTTGTCCACACCGTTCAGACCGGCCTTGAAACCGCAGTCCTCGATCCGGATTCCGGGCAGCGAGCGGCCGGCCTCGTCCCGGATCGGCACCAGGAAGGCGTGCACGCCGCGTCCCTCGCCGCCGGTGATCAGCTGCGCGAACACGACGGCGGCCCGGCCGTCCCGGGCGGCGTTGCCGATGTACTCCTTGCCCGCGTCGGCGTCCGGGGTGTGCACCACGAACTCCTCGGTCGCCGGGTCGTAGCTGGCGGTGGTGCGCAGCGCCGCCACGTCCGAACCGTGGCCGTGCTCGGTCATCGCGAAGCAGCCGAGCAGCCGGCCGGCGGCGATGTCGGCCAGGTACTGCCGGTGGTGCTGCTCGGTTCCCAGGTGCAGCACCGCGCCGCCGAACAGGCCGAACTGCACGCCGGTCTTGACCATCAGCGAGAGCTCACCCATCGCGAGCATCTCGAACGCGACGATGGACGCGCCGATGTCGCCGCCGCCGCAGTACTCGACCGGGAAGCCGGTGCCGGTGACGCCCTCGGCACAGAGCGCCATCAGCTGGTCATAGGTGCGCTGCCGCTGCTCTTCCATCGTGAGGCCGGCCCGCGGCACGAACAGCTCACGGTCGGACAGCTTGCGAGCCAACTGCCGCTGTTCCGCCCAGGGCCCGTCCAGCAGCCGGCGCAGCTCGGTGCGGCCGGCGTCGGTGAGTGCGGCGATCTCGGTCATGCGGGCTCCCCGTTCGGTTCGGATCCAGTGGTGGTCAGGGCCGCGCGCAGGCCGTCGGCCTCACCCCAGAGCAGGGTGGTGAGGCTCTCGGCCAGTTCGGCCCGGGTCATCGCGTCGGGATGGTCCAGCCACCAGTCTCCCGCCGCCTTGACCAGGCCGACGATCGCCGCGCCCCAGGGCCGGCGGAGCACCGGGTCGGACCCGGGCAGCGCGGCGATCAGCTGATCGAGCCGGGCCGCCACCTGGCCGGTGTAGTCGGCCACCGCGTCGCCGCCGGCCTGCTGGATCACCGGGTTGCGCACCACGAACCGGTACAGCTGCGGGCTGCGGTCGAGCACCGCCAGAAAGGTGTCGATGCCCGCCCGGAGCAACGACCGCGGATCGGACTGCCGGCTCATCGCGGTGGTCAGCTGGTCGCCGAGGCTGCCCGCCAACTGCTGGCCGACCGCGCGGTAGAGGTCGGCCTTGTCGGCGAAATGCCGGTAGAACACCGCCTTGGAGGTGCCGGCGAAGGCTGCGATCTGGTCCATGCCGACGGTCGCGCCGTACTGCTCGACACACGAGGCGGTGAGCCGCACCAACTCGGCGCGGCGGGCCAGCCGGTGCTCGTCCCAGCGGGCGGACCGCCCGTCCGTCTTGGCCTTCACCCTGCCACAGTATCCGATACCGCGAGTATCAGGTACTGACCCTGACACCGAACTGTCGGAGCTGGTTGGTTGAATGGCCGGCATGTCAGCGCTGTACCGGTTCCTCCGCCTACTCGGGCTGATCGTACTGACGCTGCCGGCGCTGGCCGGGTGCGGGCACGGCAAGAAGACACCGCCCGAGCAGGTCGCCGCCCAGGCCTACCTGACGGCACTCGGCGCCGGTTCGGTCGCCACCGCGGCGGGCGCCACCACCGATGCCGCAGCCGCCCAACCAGCGATCCAGCGCAGCATCACCGGGCTGGGCGCCGGCGCCCACGGCACCCTCACGGTGACCGGACTGGCCAACCGCACCGCGACCTCGGCCACCGCGAACTACACGGCCGGCTGGACCCTGCCCGGCGCGTCCGGCCACTGGCAATACTCCGGCAGCCTGCCGGTGGTGAAGCAACAGAACCGGTGGCTGGTGGAATGGCACGCCAGCGACGTCCAGCCAGGGCTGACCGACGGCAACCACCTCGAGGTCCGCCGCAGCCAGCCGGCCCGGGCCGAGCTCACGGACGGGCACGGCGCCCCGCTGGTGCGGCAGACGCCGGTGGTCACCGTCGGCATCAACCCCGCGGCGGTGACCAACCTGCCCTCGCTCGCCCGCAGCCTGGCCGCGGTGCCGCAACTGCAAACCAGTGCGGTCGAGGTCGAACGGTCGGTGAAGGCGGCACCGGCCGGGCAGTTCGTTCCACTGATCACGCTGCGCCAGCCGGTGTACGAGCAGCTCAGGCCGCTGATCTACAACCTGCCGGGCACCGAGTTCCAGCGCGGCAACGCACTGCTGCCACCGGAGACCGGCTTCGCTCGCGGCCTGTTCGGCACCGTCGGACCGGCCACCAAAGAGATCGTCGACGGCTCGCACGGCGCCGTGGCCGCCAGCGATCAGGTCGGCCTGTCCGGCCTGCAGCTTGCGCTGGACGAGAAGCTGCGCGGCAAGGACGGCATCTCGGTGTACGCGGTGCCGGACGGCGACGCCGCGGCGGCGCACCAGCTCGCCGTGGTGCAGCCACCGACCCCGGGCACCCCGGTGCAGCTGACCCTCGACACGGCCGCCCAGCGGGCTGCCGACGCGGCGGTGGCCGGTGAGACCCTGCCGGCGGCGATCGTGGTGACCCAGCCGTCCACCGGGCGGATCCTGGCGGTGGCGAACAGCGCGGCGGCGGTGGGCGACATCGCCCTGACCGGCCAGTACCCGGCCGGCTCGACGTTCAAGCTGGTCACCTACACCGCCGAGTTCCTGACCCATCCCGACCGCACCGAGAACACCACGGCGCCCTGCCCGGCGACGGTGACGGTGGACGGCCGGACGTTCGAGAACGAGAACAAGTTCGCCCACCCGACGATCCCGTACAGCGCGGCCTTCGGCTACTCGTGCAACACCACCGCGATCGCGCTGGCCGACGCGCTGCCGGACGGGGCGCAGTACCGGGCCGCCCAGCAGCTGGGCCTGGGGGCGAAGTGGCAGCTGCCGGTGGACGCGTTCTCCGGTTCGATGCCGTCGACCGCGACCGGTACGGAGAAGGCGGCCGAGGCGATCGGCCAGGGCAAGGTGTTGGTGTCACCGCTGCTGATGGCCGAGATCGCCGGCGCCAGCGCCACCGGCACCCCTCGCACCCCGACCCTGCTGGCCGACCAGCAGTCGACCGCGGGCGAGCCGCTGCCGGCCAGCCTGACCGCGAAGCTGAACGCCCTGATGCGGGCCACCGTGGCGATGCCCGGCGCGACTGCCTACTCGGCGCTCAACGGCCTGCCGGGTGAGATCCGGGGCAAGACCGGTACCGCCGAGTTCGGCACCGACGTACCACCGGAGAGCCACTCCTGGTTCGCCGGCACCCGCGGCGACCTGGCCGTCTCGGTGTTCATCTACGGCGGCGAGCAGTCGACCACCGGCGCGGTGGTGCTGGCACGCGACTTCTTCACCGCCCTGCCACCGAGCTGAGACCGGTCGAGCCGTCGCCACGGGCCGGCCGCGCGGGCTGGTTACGGTGGAAATCATGACCGAGGTTCACGACAGCCCGGAGGGCTGGGTTTCCGAGCACATCCAGCAGTACGTCCAGACCGACGGCGCGCAAGGGCACATCTGGCACGGGGTGCCGACCCTGCTGCTCACCACCCGGGGGCGCAAGAGCGGTGAGTGGCGGCGTACCGCGCTGATCTACGGCGAGCATGGCTCGTCCTTCGTGGTGGTCGCCTCCAGGGGCGGTGCCGACTCGGCGCCGGCCTGGTACCTGAACCTGCAGGTCAACCCCGAGGTGCGCGTTCAGGTCGGACCGCGGAAGTTCACCGCCCAGGCCCGGACCGCCTCGGCCGAGGAGAAGCCCGAGCTCTGGGCGAAGATGGCCGAGATCTGGCCGGCCTACGACGAGTACCAGACCAAGACCGACCGGCCGATCCCGGTCGTGGTGCTCGACCCCGCCAGCTGAGCCGCCGAGGGCACGCCGCTACCGCTGACGTGCCCCCGGGTCGAACTCACATCGAGGTCAGCACCGGCCGTTGGCCGAACAGGTAGTCGCCCTCGATCGCGACGGCTGCCAGCACCCTGCGGATCCAGTTCGTGTACTCGTCCAGCACACCCCGGGCGGTGGGCGTATCCGGATGCCTGATGGCGATGTAGAGGCCGTCGTACTGCCGTGAGATCCAGACGTGACTGTCGTCGGCCTCCGTCACCTGTCCGATCGTGACCGGCTTCCACTCGGGATGACGCTCGGCACCGGGCAGCTTGCGGTAATCGGTGTAGGACACCATCGAGAACAGCTCTCGGCGGGTAACCCGGAAGTCGTCGCCGAGCAACTCCACTATTCGAGCAGCGGGGTAACGCGACAGCCCGAGCGCGGTCCGCACGCTGGTCTGAGCACGGGGCAACAGTTCGCCGAAACCTGCCGTGCCGGCCAGCGACAGGGCCACCGGGGCGCAGGTGATGAACCACCCCATCGCCGTCATCCAGTCCGGTTCGTGCCGGGTGTGCAGCGGGGTGATCGTGCGGAACTCCTGCCGGCCCGTCAGCTCGCGCACCGCGATGCTTACTGCGGAAAGCAGGCCGGCGAAGATCCCGCCACCGAGTCCCCGGCACGCCGCCTCGAATCGGGCAGCCTCCTCCGGCTGAAGCAACAGCGTGTCGTAGACGTGCTGCGGCCACGCCTGTCCCGGTTCGACGCCGAGGTCCAGCGGGAAGGTCGGGGCAGTCCCGCCGCAGTCGCGAACGAACTCCCGCCAATGCCAGACCGCGGGGTGATCCGCATCCAGCGCCGCGCCGTGTTCCAGCTCGAGCAGGCATGAGTCGAGAAAGCTACCAGTCACCGGCAGCTCGGGCTCACGCCCGGCGAGGGCGGCCTCATAGGACGCCTGCAGCTCCCATACCGCCAACGCCAGTGAGAAGCCGTCACCGGCGACGTGGTCCAGGGCGAGGTACACGGTCGAACGGCCAGGCCGGTCGATCAGCCCGAGCACCATGAACGGCCAGCTGAAAGGGTCGGTCCCGGTCGAGAAGCGCTTGTTCAGGTAGGTCCGGAGCGCGGCCGGAGAGCCGAAGGTGCGGGCCGGCTGCCGGTGGAGCACGATCGCTTCCGCCGGCAGCGTGAACCGCTGTACGGCGGGGCCGTGCTCCCGGAATCCGCTGCGCAGCGCAGCGTGCCTGCGTACCCAGGCGGTGAAGGCCACCGCAAGCGCATCGAGGTCGGCGGGCCCCTCGATCTCGAAGGACGCCCCGATCCACGGATTGCCAGGTAATCCGGCACCGGCCGCGATCCGGTCGGCACGAAGGTGCAGCTGCTGGTTGTAGGACGGTGGGGTCGGGTCTGCCGGCGCCGCGAGCGCGGCTTCCGCGGTGGCGTTGCTGACCCCCCACTCGAAGACGATGCCTGCGTCAGGATGAAAGTCGTGAAACGAGATCGGGCGCATGTGGGAGCTACCTTCGGTATCGATCGGATGGAGCTGCCCGGCGCGGCGGACCGCAAGCCCGGGCACCTGCAGGCTCGCGACCCGAGATGGCCAGATGATTACGGTGTGTAATCAGAGCCGTGAACTGGCGGGCGCTGAGGGGTTTCTCACGGTCGGTCCTGCTCCGGGGCGGCCCGCCGGCAACCAACCCGGCAAGGAGCCTTCATCTGATTCGAACAGTTCGGTGATCAGCCAGTCCGTCGCTCGTCGGTAGCCTTCGGTCGTGACCGAAGCTGGCCGTGGCCTGATCCTGGTGGTCGAGGACGAGGCGCCGATCGCCGAGGTGATCCGGTTGAACCTGGTCAAGGCCGGCTTCGGGGTGCAGGTCGAGCGGGACGGCGACGCCGCGCTGGCCGCGATCCGGCAGTACCGGCCGGCGGCCGTGGTGCTGGACATCGGGCTGCCCGGCACCGACGGCATCGAGGTGTGCCGCCGGCTGCGGGCCGCCTCGGACTGGACACCGGTGCTGTTCGTGACCGCCCGGGACGACGAAGTGGACCGGATCGTCGGGCTGGAGCTGGGCGCCGATGACTACCTCACCAAACCGTTCTCGCCACGCGAGCTGGTCGCCCGGGTGAGTTCGGTGCTGCGGCGCACCCGGGGCACCCCGGAGGCGGCGTTGCAGGTCGGCCGGGTGCGGCTGGAACCGGCCCGGCGCCGGGTATACGCCGACGACCGCGAGGTGGCGCTGACCGCCACCGAGTTCGACCTGCTCGCCTGCCTGATGCGCCGGCCGGGCCGGGTGTTCGGCCGCGACCAGTTGCTGTCGGAGGTCTGGGGTTACACCTCGATCGCCGGCGCCCGCACGGTGGACGTGCACGTGGCCCAGGTACGCGGGAAGCTCGGCGAGGCCAGCCCGATCCGGACGGTGCGCGGCGTCGGCTACGCCGCCGAAGCATCCGGTTCCGGCACCGGGCCGGCCTGACCGGGATGAGAAGCCTGGCCCAACGCATCTCGCTGCTGGCGGTGGCCGTCGCGGTGATCACCGCCCTGCTGGCCGGGGTGCTCGCGGTGAACCTGGTGCGCCGGTCGAACACCGGCGCCGCCCGCCGGACGTTGAGCCAGCTTGCCGACGTGGCCAAGTCGACCGCCGACTCCGGGCCGAACGCCCGGGCCTCGCAGAACCGGGCGCGGGAGCAGCTGAGGGTGCTGAAGATCCAGTCCGCCTCGATCGGCCCCGCCGGCCAGGTGGTGACCGGCAGCCCGCTGCTCCGGCAGGCGCTCACCAGCGCGGACGTGGCGGCGGTGCTGGCCGGCCGAGCGGTCTCGGCCCAACGGGCGGTGGCCGGCCACCGGGTGTTGATCGAGGCTCGGCCGACCCGGACCGGCGGCATCGCGCTCGCCCAGCGCGGCGCCGACGCCACCGCGGTCGGCGACCGGGCGGTGCGCCGCATCGTCTGGGCGCTGCTCATCGCGATGGCGATCGCGGTGCTGCTCGGGCTGCTGGTGGCGGTCCGGATCTCCAGGCCACTGCGACGTACCGCTCAGGCCGCGCACGCGCTGGCCGCCGGCCAACGCGACGTGGCGGTCCGTCCAGAGGGGCCGGCTGAGGTGGTCGAGGTGGCGACCGCGGTGAACACGCTGGCCGCCGCGCTGTCCCACTCGGAGGCCCGGCAGCGGGAGTTCCTGCTGTCGGTCTCGCACGAGCTGCGCACCCCGCTGACCGCGATCAGCGGGTATGCCGAATCGCTCGCCGACGAGGTGATCCCGCCGGAGCAGGCCCCGGCCGTCGGCGCCACCATGCTCACCGAGGCCCGCCGGCTGAACCGGCTGGTGTCCGATCTGCTCGACCTGGCCCGGCTGAACGCCCAGGACTTCCGGGTCGACCCTGCCCCGCTGGACCTGGTTGCGGTGATCGCCGAGGCCGACCGGGTCTGGGCAGACCGGTGCGCCGCAGCCGGGGTCGGGTTCCGCACCGAGCTGCCACCGGGGCCGCTGCCGGTGCTGACCGATCCGGCCCGGGTTCGCCAGATCGTCGACGGGCTGCTGGAGAACGCGCTGCGGGTGACGCCGGCCGGGGCGCCGATCGTCCTGGGCGCCCGTTCCGAGCACACCCCGGACGGCAGGCGGTGCGCGCTGTTCGAGGTACGCGACGGCGGTCCGGGGCTCACCGAGGACGACCTGGCGGTGGCCTTCGACCGGTCCGCCCTGTACGACCGCTACCGGGGCGTCCGGCAGGTCGGCACCGGGCTGGGCCTGGCGATCGTCGCCGGCCTGGCTCACCGGCTCGGCGGCACGGTGGAAGCGGGCCACGCACCCGAGGGTGGGGCCCGCTTCACCGTCCGGTTGCCGGCTACTTCTTGGTGACGTCCAGCACCTGGGTGGCGGTCAGCGTGCTCGTCCCGGTGCCGGCCACGAGCACCCGGTCACCGGACTTCACCTCGCTGATCGACGCGGTGCTGCCCTTGGCGTCACCGCGGTGGTGCACCTTGGTGCTGCCGGTGACGGTGTAGGTCTGGCTGACCCCGTCGGCCGCCTTCACCGTGATCGAGTCGGGCGACACCGCCGTCACCTGGCCGCGAATCGCGTCATGGGTGACGTACCCCGAGGCTCCGTTGCCGGCCCGGGTCACCCAGCTGCCGTGCAGCGCGTGCCTGAGCGGTCCCCGGTCGGCCAGCGAGTGAGCCTTGCCGGGCGCCTTGGCCGCGCCCGAGCTACCCGAACTGGTAGTGCCGGATGCGGCCAGCGCGGCCGTGCCGGCACCCAGGATCACCGCGGCGGTCGAGCCTGCGATTGCAATCTTCTTCCACACCTGACGTTGTCCTTTCATCCTGCGGTTACGACTCCACCCTGCTCCGGTCAGGTACGCGCTGGGACAACGGAATGTCAGGGTTGTGTTCGAGCACCCGTGCCGGTCTGCTATGAACGATGGCGATGACTTCTCCTGGCGGCCCGATGGCTGAGCTGCAACTGCACGCCGGCAGCCCGGCCGAGCTGAGCCCGGTCACGATGTACCAGATCCTGCGGTTGCGGGTGGACGTCTTCGTGGTGGAGCAGCAGTGCCCGTACCCGGAACTCGACGGCCGGGACCTCGAGCCGCACACCAGCTGGCTGTGGGCCGCCGAGGGCGATCGGGTGCTGGCCACCCTGCGCGTCCTGGGCGACGCGGACGGCTACCGGATCGGCCGGGTGGCCACCGCGCTCGACGCCCGGTCGCGCGGTCTCGCCGGCCGGCTGATGGCGCACGCGCTGGAGCTGCTCGGCGACCGGGCCGACATCCGGCTGGACGCGCAGTCACCCCTGCAAGGTTGGTACGAGCGGTTCGGTTTCGTCCGCGACGGGGACGAGTTCGTCGAGGACGGCATCCCGCACGTGCCGATGCGCCGGCCGGCCGGCTAGCGGCTGGAGAGCGCGGCCAGGTGCTCCCGGACGAAGCCCCCCAGCTCGTCCACCGCCTCGCGGGACTCGGCCAGCACGCCGGCGGTGACGTGCCCGACGTGCCAGAGCCGGGGCAGCTCGGTCAGCGTGGTGGGCACCCCGGCGGCCCGCAGGTTCGCGGCGAACTCCAGCACCTGCTCGTGCAGCACCTCGCGCTTGCCGATGTGCACGATGGTCGGCGGCAGCCCGGCGAGGTCGCCCCGGCCGGGCGCGAAGCCGGCGTCGGTGAGGTCGCCAGCGCCGAGGTAGTGCCGGGCGCAGGCCTGGCCCCAGGACTCCCGGACGATCAGGTCCCGACGCCGGTTGCTGGCCCGGGCCGACGGGTCGACCCACGGCGAGATGAGCGCGAGGGCCGCCGGCCCGCGATGGCCACCGTCGACCAGCCGCCGCGCGGTCGCCACCGCCAGCCCACCACCGGCCGAGTCGCCGCTCAGCGCGTAGTCGGCGTGCCGCTCTGCCACCTCCTGGCAGGCCAGCACCGCGTCCTCCAACGCGGCCGGGTACGGGTGTTCGGGCGCCAACCGGTAGTCCGGCAGGTAGACCGCCGCTCCGGAAGCCCGGGCCAGCAGCGCGGCCAGCCCGCGATGGCTGCGCGGCGAGCCGACCGTGTACGCGCCACCGTGCAGGTGCACCAGCGCCCTCGGTCGCTCGGTGGCGCCGACGGTGACCCGCAGCGCCGGCCGGCCGGCCAGGGTTACCGGCTCGGCGACGGTGCCGGGCAGCTGCGGCATCAGGCCGGCGATGGTGTCGAGCCACCGGCGCTGCCAGCGGATCGGCAGCGGGCCGCCGAGCCCCGGCCGCTGGGCGATCGCCGAGCCACCCGCGACCAGCCAGAACGGCAACGACCGTTCCCTCATGCCGCGTCAGCCTTTCGGGGCACCCGGTTCTTGGTCACCCCGGCCACCACCGTCTGGTAGCGGGCGCCGAGTACCCGGACGAACACGTCCAGAAACTTGGCGTCGGCGCCGACCACGATCTTCGGCTTGCCGGCCAGCATGCCGGCCACGATGACCTCGGCGGCCCGCTCCGGCGAGGTCTTGGCCAGCTTGCGGTCGAAGAACTCGGCCAGCGCAGCCTGATCCTCGCCATCGGCGACCCGGGCGTTGCGGGCGATCGCGGTGCGGATGCCGCCCGGGTGCACGCACGACACCTGCACCGGCGCGCCGAGGTGCAACATCTCCTGGCGCAGCGACTCGGTGAACCCGCGCACCGCGAACTTGGCGGCGTTGTAGGCGCTCTGGCCGGGCACCGCCAGCAGCCCGAACAGGCTGGACAGGTTCACCAGGTGCCCGTCCCCGCTGGCGATCAGGTGCGGCAGGAACTCCTTCGTCCCGTTCACCACCCCCCAGAAGTCGATGTCGAGCACCCATTCCAGGTCGGCATAGCTCATGCCGGTGACGGTGCCGGTCAGCGCCACCCCGGCGTTGTTGATCACCGCGTGGACGGCGCCGAACTCCTCCGCCACCGCGGCGGCGTAGTCGGCCATCGCGGCCCGGTCCCGGACGTCCAGCACGTCGCTGCGCACCTTGGCCGCGCCCAGCCCGGCGACCGTCTCGGCCAGCCCGTCGGCGTCGATGTCGGACAGCGCCAGCCGGGCGCCGCACCGGGCCAGGTTCTGCGCCAGCGCCCGTCCGATGCCGGAACCGGCACCGGTGACGACAACGACCTTGTCGGCGACGGACTTCATGCGACCTCCCGGTCCTCGACGGCGGTACTGCGATAGGCCGGCAGGTCGAAGCTGCGGGTCAGCCGGCGAAAGGTGTACGTGGTGCGGGGCCAGAGCGTGACGTTGCGGCCGTGCGCGTCCAGGTACCAGCTCTGGCAGCCACCGGTGTTCCAGACGGTCCGGCGCATCCGCCGTTGCAGATCGGCGTTCCAGTCCCGCTGCGCCTCCGGCCGGACCTCCACGGTGGCCAGCCCGAACCGGCGCATCGTCCGCCAGGCGTCGACCAGGTAAGCCACCTGCGACTCGATCATGTAGACCATGGACGAGTGCCCGAGGCCGGTGTTCGGGCCCACCACGAAGAACAGGTTCGGGAAGCCGGCCACCGTCGCGCCCTTGTAGGACTGGATGCCGTGCTCGGCCCAGGCGTCCCGCAGCGTCTGGCCGGTGGTGCCCTTGATCTGCTGGGCGATCGGCAACTCGGTGGGCAGGAAGCCGGTGGCCACCACCAGCGCGTCCACCTCGCGCTCGGTGCCATCGGCGGTGACCAGGCCGCTGGCGGTGATCCGCCGGATCGGCTCGGTGATCAGGTCGACGTTCTCGCGGGCCAGCGCCGGGTACCAGTCGTTGGAGAGCAGCACCCGCTTGCAGCCGAGCGCGAAGTGCGGCATCACCTTCGACCGCAGCACCGGGTCATCGATCGCCCGGTCGATGTTGGCGATCGCCTGCCGGGAGGCGAGCTTGCCGAGGCCGGGCAGCGCGACGAACATCGGCACGGTCGCCTCCCGGCCGAGGTAGACGCCGGCCCGGACCGCCCGCTGCAGCACCGGCACCCGGCGCAGCAACCGCTTCTCCCAGCCCCGGTAGGCCCGGTCCCGCCGGGGCATCACCCAAGGCGCGGTGCGCTGGTAGACGTCCACCCGGCCGGCCGCCTTGGCGAGTTCGGGCACGATCTGGATCGCCGAGGCGCCGGTGCCGATCACCGCGATCCGCTTGCCGGTCAGGTCCACCTCGTGATTCCACTGCGAGGAGTGGAACACCTCGCCGGCGAAGCCGTCGATGCCGTCGATCTCGGGCATCTTGGGGTCCGACAGGGCGCCACCGGCGGCGACCACCATGGTGGCGGTGGTCGGCCCGGCGCTGGTCTCGATCCGCCACTGGCCGGCCTCGCCGTCCCACGCGGCCGACTCGAAGGTGACCCCGAACCGGAACCGGTCCAGCACGCCCGCCTCGGCCGCGACCCGGCGCAGGTAGTCCTGGATCTCCGGCTGCCGGGAGAACGAGTGCGACCAGTCGGGGTTGGGGGCGAAGGAGAACGAGTACAGCTGGGACGGCACGTCACACGCCGCGCCCGGATAGCTGTTGTCCCGCCAGGTGCCGCCGACCTCGCTGCCCCGGTCGACACAGAGGAAGTCGCGCTCGCCGGACTCCTGCAGCTTGATCGCGGCGCCGAGCCCGCCGAAGCCGGCGCCGACGATGAACACGTTGACGTGGGGAGGCAGCGGAGCCGTCATGCGACCCAGGTTAGGCATCAATTGAACTTGGGTCAATAAGCCGGTCCTAAGATGACCTCCATGACCACAGCCAAGCGGGTTCGACTGAGCCCTGAGGCCCGGCGCGAGCAGCTGCTCGAGCTCGGGGTCGAGATGCTGACCACCCGGACCCTGGACGAGCTGTCGGTCGAGTCGCTGGCCGAGCAGGCCGGCATCTCCCGCGGGCTGCTCTTCCACTACTTCCGCAACAAGCAGGAGTTCCACCGGGCCGTCGTCCAGCGCGCCGCGGACGACCTGCTGGCCACCACCGCGCCGGACCCGTCGCTCGAACCGATCGCCCGGCTCACCAGGTCACTGGAGCACTACGTCGACTACGTCCGGCGCAACCACCGGGCCTACCTGTCGCTGGTGCGCGGCGCGGCCAGCGGCGACGACTCGCTGCGCGAGATCTTCGACCGCACCCGGGACGTGCTGACCCGGCGGATCACCGACAACATGGGCGTGTTCGGGCTGACCGACGGCGCCGCCGAGCGGCTGCTCGCCCGCGGCTGGTCGGCGATGGTCGAGGAGGTGGTGCTGGCATGGGTGGCCGATCCGCAGATCTCGCAGCAGAAACTGCTCGCGGTGCTGACCCAGACGCTGCCGGCGATGCTGAGCGTGCCGGGCCTGGCGGCAGCGGAGTAGCCATGCGGGTCGAGCGGTACCTGGAACGTATCTCCGACGACGGCGAGCAGTTGGCCCGGGCCGCGGAATTCGCCGGGCCGACCGCGACGGTGCCGAGTTGCCCGGGCTGGACGGTGTCCGCCGCGGTGGGGCACCTGGCCAAGGTGCACCGGTGGGCGGCCTGGCAGGTGACCGGCGGTACGGCGGAGGACTTCTCCTACCAGCGGCCGGCGCCCGACGAGCTGCTGGACTTCTTCCGGGACGGGCTGGGCCGGCTGGTGGACGCGCTGGCCAGGGCCTCGGACAACCAGCCGATGCGGACCCTCTGGGCGGCGCCGTCCCCGCGGCTGTTCTGGGCCCGCCGGCAGGCGCACGAGACCGCCATCCACCGGGTCGACCTGCAACTGGCCGCCGCATACGGGGTGACCGCCATCGAGCCGGACTTCGCAGCCGACGGCATCGACGAGCTGGTAACCGGCATCCTGCCGAGCCGACTCGGCCCGCTGGACCTGCCGGATGAGCTGACCGTCTTGCTGGAGCCACTCGACGCCAACGCGTCCTGGACCGTTCGGCTGCTGCCGGACGGACCCCAGGCGGTTCGCGAGGCCAGCGGGCAGGCCGACCTGTCGGTGTTCGCGCCAGCCGCCGAGCTCTACCGCTGGGCCTGGAACCGGGCCGGCGACGACGAGGTGTCGCTGCACGGCAGGCTGTCGCTGGCCGACTGGTGGCACCAGCAACTGCGGGTCACCGCCGGCTAGCGAGTCGGCCAGGTGCGGAAGTTCAGGTACGACCGGCTCGGCGTCGGGCCGCGCTGTCCCTGGTAGCGGGAGCCGTACCGCTCGCTGCCGTACGGGTGCTCGGCGGGCGAGGAGAGCCGGAAGACGCACAGCTGGCCGATCTTCATACCTGGCCAGAGGGTGATCGGCAGGTTGGCCACGTTCGACAGCTCGAGGGTGACGTGGCCGGAGAAGCCCGGGTCGATGAAGCCGGCGGTGGCGTGGGTGATCAGGCCGAGCCGGCCGAGCGACGACTTGCCCTCCAGCCGGCTGGCCAGGTGGTCGGGCAGGGTGATCACCTCGAGCGTGGAGCCCAGCACGAACTCGCCCGGGTGCAGCACGAACGGGTCGCCTTCAGCGGGCTCGACCAGCGTGGTGAGGTCGTCCTGCTGCTCGGCCGGGTCGATGTGGGTGTACTTCTGGTTGTTGAACACCCGGAAGAAGCGATCCAGCCGGACGTCGATGGACGACGGCTGGACCAGCTGCGGATCCCAGGGGTCGAGCTGGAGGCGGCCGGCCTCGACCTCGGCGCGGATGTCACGGTCGCTCAGCAGCATGGCCGGAGATTACCGAACGCCCGACCCCGGACCGCGTTCGCTAGGATGTTGTCCGTCTCGTTTCGAACCGGGACGGGCCCTCGGCCCCGGACGGTTCGGATCGCAGCGCGGGTGTAGCTCAATGGCAGAGTTTCTGCTTCCCAAGCAGACGGCGCGGGTTCGATTCCCGTCACCCGCTCTCGACGCCGAAGGCCCCTCGATGTTCCGAGGGGCCTTCGGCATTTGTGCTCGACGGCTGGCAAGGTGACTGGTTTTCGACCGCCCAGGCGAGCGAAAGTCAGTCAGGTCGGGCAGCTGCCGGACGGAGGTCAGCGAGCCGACCTGGCGGCGGCCTGCTGCAGGTCGTTGGCCAGGTTCTCCTTGCGCATCCGCTGGTCCACGTAGAGCAGCGAGTCCACCCCGGCCCGGATCGGTGCGGAGACGAACGCCCCGAGCGCCCCGCCGACGACCACGATCACCACCATGACGGTCGACAGCGAGCCGTCCGTCACGCTGCCGCCGATCCGGAGCTGGCTGACGTGGTGCGGGTCGAGCGCGAACCCGATGATGCCGACGACCACCCCGACACCGAAGGCGATCCCGCTGCTGATCAGGTATCCCAGCGCGCGGATTCCCCACACTCGCCAGAACATCCCCTTCACCAGTTGCTGCGACCGGCCGAGCGCCGCGCCGACGCCCGCCCGCTCGATCATCACGGCCGGTGCCGCGACAGCCCAGATGCCCCACAGCCACACCCCGGGTGCGATCAGCAGGATCAGGCCGAGGAATTCCAGGATTCCGGTGACCAGCGAGACGCCCAGCAACGGCCAGAACCGAGAGCGCACCCGGCGCAGCACCAGGTCGAAGCCGGCCCGGCGGCCGACCACGTCCTCGGTGACCACGATGATCAACGCTCCGGTCAGCACCGAGGCCAGCACCGCCCCGATCAGCGAACCGGTCAGCTGGGTCACCGGTCCGCCGCTGAACCGGGTCAGCGCGCTCAGCACGCCCTGGACCACCGCCACCACGGCGGACAGGGTGAGCACCACCTTGGCGTTGCGGAAGATCGCGTTGAACGCACCGCCCAAGATCTCGCCCACCGCCAGCGGTCGCAGCGGTATGCAGCCGGGCTTCGGCGCCCAGCCGTACGGACCGGGGTAGGCCGGCTGGCCGTAGGGCGACTGCCCGTACGGCGGTTGCCCGTACGGGGCTTGCCCGTACGGCGGCTGCCCGTACGGGGCTTGCCCGTACGGCGGGGCCTGCCCGTACGGCGGGGCCTGTCCGTACGGCGGGGCCTGCCGGTAACCACCGGCGCCCGGCGGCACCCCGTACGGCGGCTGTCCGGACGGGTCTGGCGGGAACTCGGACACGCACACTCCACTCGGGTCGCGATGCTGCCTGGTACGGGCTGCGTCCCGCATCCTTTCAGGTGACGGGCCGCGCCGGCCGGTAACCCGCAACAGTCAGCCGAGGATCCGCGCCGGTCATGACCGCAGGTTCTGCAGGGCGAGCAGGCCGATCCCCGCCGCCAGCAGCAGGAACAGCAGCACCGACAGCAGCACCACCACGTCCATGAACCGGTCCTCGGTGGAGGCGGCGGCACCCTTCGGCGGCCGGGCTGCCCGCTCGGCGCGAACCCGGGCCAACCAGGCCAATGGTGATCGCAGCCGGTCACCGGTCGCCGGCCGAATCCGGCGACCAACCCGCCACAGCGCGGTGGTGAGTGCCACGGCTACGGTGTACCTCGCCGAGCAGTGATTACGCGACGTAACCGGCGCAACTGCAATCACGCCGTAACCGGTAGCCGTCACAGACCGCCTTGCGCCCGCAGGTACCGGCCGAAGTGCGGCACCGTGAAGGCAATCCGGCCCCGCTCACCGGAATAGATCAGGCCCTTTTTCAGCAATGCGTCCCGGGCCGGGGACAGCGACTGCGGCTTGCGTCCGAGCAGCTCGGCAACCGCCGCGGTCGGCACCGACTGCTGGTCGAGCTGCTCCGCAACCTCGGCCATCCCGTGCAGGTACTCCCGCTCGGCCGGGGTTGCTCGCTCCAGCCGGGAACCGAAGAAGCCGACCGCCAGCTCCGCCTCCGCCTCCGGCGCGGCCATCAGCACGTCCGCCGGGGTGATCGGCGAGACCGGCGCGATATCCCAGACCGCCTTGCCGTAGGCCTGCACGAAGTACGGGTAGCCGCCGGTCAGCTGGTAGAGCTCGGCCAGCGCCTCGGGTGTGAAACCGGCGTCCTCCTCGGTGGCCGGCAGCTCCCAGGCCCGGTAGGCCGCCGGCCGGTCCAGCCGGTCGATCGCCGAGTACCGGAACAGCCGCTCGCTGTAGGACTTGCTGGCCGACAGCACCGCCGGCAGGTGCGGCAGCCCCGCCCCGACCACGATGAGCGGCAACCGGTTCTGGCTCAGCTCGTGGCAGGCCGCGCAGAGCGCCGAGACGTCCGGCGGGGTGAGATCCTGCAGCTCGTCCAGGAACAGCGCGATGCCGCGTCCGGCGTCGGCTGCCAGGCCCCCGACGTCGCCGAACAGCTCCACCAGGTCGATCTCGATGTCACCGGAATCGGCCCGGCCGGGGACGGCGGCGGCCTCGATGCCCGGCTGCCAACGATCGCGCAGCTTGGCCTCGGCCGGCCCCTTCTGGGCGAACGAGCGCAGCACGCCCAGCACCTGGTCGGCCTGCTGACCCTGGCCGAGCTCCCTGATCGCCATGTGCAGGGCGGCCGAGATCGGCCGGCGGATCGGCTGGTCGGGTCGCACCTCCAGCTTGCCGGTGCCCCAACCGGCCCGGACGGCGGCGGACCGCAGCGCGTTCAGCAGCACCGTCTTGCCGACGCCGCGCAGCCCGGTGAGGATCACCGACCGTTCCGGCCGGCCACGCGCGGCACGTTCGAGCACCACCTCGAAGGCCGCCAGCTCGGTGTCCCGGCCGGCCAGCTCGGGCGGCCGCTGGCCGGCGCCGGGGGCGTACGGGTTCCGGATCGGGTCCACGCTCGGACTGTATCCAGCTTTCTAGTCCTCATCGCATACATCCGGATACGACGGCATCGTGTCGCACAACCGCCCTCGACGCTGGACTCAGCTCGGCCGGGTCGGCAGCTCGCACTCCGAGGTGCTGGCGAGCATCACCTCGCCGATCTCGCCCAGCACCTTCAGCTGGTCGGGGCTGAGCCGGTCGATCAGGTAACTGCGGACTGCCGCGACGTGGCCGGGAGCGGCCGACCGGACGGTTTCCATACCCTCGTCGGTCAGCACCGCCAGCTGCCCCCGCTTGTCGGTCGGGCAGCCGACCCGGCGCACCCAGCCGCGCTCCTCCAGCCGGGCGACGGCGTGCGAGAGCCGGCTCCGGGACGACCGGGTCCGGCTCGCCAGCTCGCTCATCCGCAGGGTCCGGTCGGGCGCCTCGGACAGCGGAACCAGCACCTCGAAGTAGGCGTGCGGCAGGGCGCTGTCGGTCTGCAGCTGCCGGTCGAGCGCGTCAGCCAGTGCCCGGCTGCCCTCGATGTAGCTGCGCCAGGCAGCCTGCTCGTCCGGCGTCAGCCACTGCGGCTCGGTCATCGCCCCCACTCACTCCCCGAGGTCGGTTCCGGCGTGTCTTAAAGGGTAGGCGGCGAGCAACCGGCCCGGGACCGAACCGTGAAGCCCGACTAGACTGGAGGCTAGGACTCCGCGCCGTCGACGCCGCCGGGTTCCGTGCCACCGGGCCGACGACGGCCCACCGGAATGTCCCGCTTGCGACGGCCCCGGATCCGCCGCCGCCCACGAGAAGGTCGAGCGAGTGCCTGCCAACCCGATGCGCGTCCTGCTGCTCGAGCAGATCCACCCAGAAGCCGCCGAGCTGCTGCGCTCGCACGCGTTCGAGGTCCACTCGCTGGACCGGGCGCTGGACGAGAACGAACTGATCGACGCGGTGGCCGACTTCCAGCTGCTCGGCATCCGGTCCAAGACCCACGTCACCGAGCGGGTGCTGGCCGCCGCACCGCAGCTGTTGGGTATCGGCGCGTTCTGCATCGGCACCAACCAGATCGACCTGGCCGCCGCCAGCGAGCGCGGCGTCAGCGTGTTCAACGCACCGTTCTCCAACACCCGCAGCGTGGTGGAGCTGGTGATCGCCGAGCTGATCGCGCTGACCCGCCGGCTGCCGGAGAAGAACGCGCTGATGCACGACGGGGTCTGGGACAAGTCGGCCACCGGCGCGCACGAGGTGCGCGGCCGCACCCTCGGCATCGTCGGCTACGGCAACATCGGCACCCAGCTGTCGGTGCTGGCCGAGAACCTGGGCATGCGAGTGCTGTTCTACGACACCGCCGACCGGCTGGCCCTGGGCAACGCCCGCCGCTGCGAAACCCTCAAGCAACTGCTGCACGACGCCGACGTGGTCACCCTGCACGTCGACGGCCGGCCGGAGAACCGCAACATCTTCGGCGACGCGGAGTTCGCCGCGATGCGGGCCGGAAGCCTGTTCCTCAACCTGTCCCGCGGCTTCGTCGTCGACTACGCCGCGCTGCGGGCGCACATCCTGTCCGGCCACATCGCCGGCGCCGCGGTGGACGTCTTCCCGGTCGAGCCGAAGGGCCGCGGCGACGAGTTCGTCTCCGAGCTGCGCGGGCTGCCGAACGTGCTGCTCACCCCGCACATCGGCGGCTCCACCGAGGAGGCGCAGCACGACATCGGCCAGTTCGTGGCGCACAAGTTCCTGGACTTCGTCACCGAGGGGTCCACCGCGATGTCGGTGAACCTGCCCAGCCTGGTGCTCCCCCGCCGCGGCGGCACGCTGCGGCTGGCCCACCTGCACCGCAACGTGCCGGGCGTGCTAGCCCGGGTCAACGGCATCCTGGCCGAGCACGAGGTCAACGTCGAGGCGCAGCTGCTCGGCACCAAGGGCGACGTCGGCTACCTGGTCACCGACTCGATCAGCGGCACCACCCAGGCGATCGTCGACCAGATCCGGGCGCTGCCTGAGACGATCCGCCTGCGGGTCATCCGCTAGGCCGATTGCAGCTGCGGCATCACCTCGGACGCGATCAGCTCCAGCTGGTCGAGGTCCGACAGGTCCAGCAGCTGCAGGTACATCCGATCGGCGCCGAGCTCGGCGTACCGGCCGAGCTTGTCGACCACCTCGGCGGGCGAGCCGGCCAGCCCGTTCTCCCGCAGCTCGGGCAGCTCCCGGCCGATCGCCGCGGCCCGGGCCGTCAGGCCGGCGTCGGAGCCCGCCACGCAGATCACCTGGGCAGCCGAGTAGCGCAGCTTCCGGCCGGCCTCTTCGACCACCGGACGCACCCGGTCGAACACCGCCCCGGTGTCGGCCACCGAGGAGAACGCCACGTTGTACTCGTCGGCGTAGGCGGCGGCCAGCGCGGCCGACCGCTTCTTGCCCGCCCCGCCCAGCACGATCGGCGGTCGCGGCTGCTGCACCGGCTTGGGCAGCGCCGGCGCGTCGGCCAGCCGGTAGTGCTTGCCGTCGTAGCTGAAGGTTTCGCCGGCCGGCGTCCGCCACAGACCGTCGATCACCGCGAGCTGCTCGGCGAACCGGTCGAACCGCTCCCCCGTCTCCGGGAACTCGATGCCGTACGCGGTGTGCTCGGCGCCGTACCAGCCGGCGCCCAGCCCGAGCTCCACCCGGCCACCGCTCATCTCGTCCACGCCGGCGACCGTGATCGCCAGCGGGCCGGGCAGCCGGAAGGTGGCCGGCGTGACCAGGGTGCCGAGCCTGATCCGGCTGGTCTCGCGAGCCAGCCCGGCCAACGTGGTCCAGGCGTCGGACGGCCCCGGTAGGCCGTCCGAACTGCCCATCGCCAGGTAGTGGTCGGACCGGAAGAACGCGTCGTAGCCGAACTCCTCGGTCGCCCTGGCCACCGCCAGAATGTGCTGGTAGCTGGCGCCCTGCTGCGGTTCGGTGAACACTCTCAGCTGCATGACTACAGCGTAGGAGTGCCGCCTCGGCGGTCAGCCCAGCGCGGGCTGGCCCTTCGGGGACGGGCCGAACTGGTTCTGCTGCGGCTGGCTGTCCATCAGCGTGAACACGAACAGCACCAGGCCGCCGATGAACGGCACCAGGATGATGAAGTACCACCAACCGCTGCGGCCGGTGTCGTGCAGCCGGCGGACCGTGACGGCCAGCGTCGGAATGATGATCGCGAGCCAGAACACCGCGAACAGGATGCCGAAGATGGGGCTCTTGGTTGCGGCCAGCAGCCCTTCGAGCACCACCCCGACGATCACGGCGAACAGGGCGAACCACCAGTACTCCGAGCGGCGTGCCCGGCCGCTGAAGGTGGCGTAGTTGTTGAAGCACTTCCTGATCGCGTCAGCGAATCCCACACGAGCCCCCGAGATGAGTTAACCGCGACCTCATGGTCGCGCGGGGCTGATCTTGGCATATCCGAACGATGCGTGATGCCAGATTTACGAGGCGAGATCTCGCGTCGGATTTCCGGCGTCTTTCAGACGGTCAGCCGGCGAGCTGCTCCGCCGCCCGGGCCAGCCGGGCGAGCGCCCGATCGCGGCCGAGCGCGGCGATCATCTCGTGCAGTGGCGGCGACACCGGGCGGCCGGCCAGTGCCACCCGCAGGGTCATGAAGAACCGCCGCCGGTGGTACTCCGCGCTGGCGCAGTAGGCCTGCACCGCGGCGTCGATCGGCTCCGGCTCGAACACCTCGAGCCCGCCGAGCACCTCGGCCACCCCGGTGAGCGCCGCGGCGGCCTCGGCCGGCGGCAGCCCCTTCGCGGTCAGCCCTTCGACCGACGGGGTGACGTCCTCGGTCAGCCAGAGCAGCTCGGCCGGGATCTCGCTGAGCCGCTTGGTGCGCTCCTTCAGCGCGCCGGTCACCCACCTCAGGTCGGCCGCGGTCACCCCGGCCGGCAGGAAGTCGGCGGCCCGGGCCAGGAACTCCTCGTCCGAGAGCGCCCGGATGTACCGGCCGTTCAGCCAGCTCAGCTTGTCGACGTCGAACACCGGGCCGACCGGGTTGATCCGGTCGAAGGAGAACGACTCGGCGAAGGTCTTGCGGTCGAACATCTCGACCTCGTCGTCCGGCATCGAGTAGCCGAGCAGGGCGAGGAAGTTGACCAGCGCCTCGGGCAGGAAGCCCTCCTCCTTGAACCAGAGCAGCCGGGCCGCCGGGTTCTTCCGCTTGCTGATCTTGGACTTGTCGGTGTTGCGCAGCAGCGGGAAGTGCGCGTACTGCGGCAGCTGCCAGCCCAGCCAGCGGAACAGCTGCAACTGCTTGGCGGTGGAGCTGACCCACTCCTCGCCGCGGACGATGTGACTGATGCCCATCAGGTGGTCGTCCACCACGGCGGCCAGGTGATAGGTCGGGTAGCCGTCGGACTTGACCAGCACCTGGTCGTCCGGCCGCGGGCAGTTCAGGATGCCGCGCACCAGGTCGGGAAACGACAGCTCGATGTCGTCCGGCACCTTCATCCGGATCACCGGGTTCTCGGTGAATCCGGGCAGTTGCCGGCGCTCCTCCTCCGACTTGCCCAGGCAGAGCCGGTCGTAGCCGGGCGGCTGCTTGGCGGCGGTCTGCTCTGCGCGCAGCTCGGTCAGCCGCTCGGACGAGCACCAGCACCGGTAGGCGTGCCCGTCGGCCAGCAGCCGCTCGGCGACCTCGGCGTAGATCGGCAGCCGCTCGGACTGCCGGTACGGGCCGTACGGGCCGCCGATGTCCGGGCCCTCGTCCCAGGAGAAGCCCAGCCAGCGCAGCGTGTCGAAGATCTGCTGCTCGCTGGTCTCGTTGAACCGGGACCGGTCGGTGTCCTCGATCCGGATCACGAACTTGCCACCGGAACGCTCGGCGAAGGCGGAGTTGAAGAGCGCGGCGTAGGCGGTGCCGACGTGCGGATCCCCGGTCGGCGACGGTGCGATACGAACTCGGACGGGGCCGTCGGTGGCCGGGCTGCTCATGGGCAGCAACTCTAATCGGCGGCCCGCCGGGCGACCCGGTCGGCACTGGAGGGTCAGAAGCGGGTTCGCAAGATCGCACCTTGCGGTTCGTTACTGGCGAGTAATATCCTCGGGAGCTACTGACCGGTAACAAGGAGAGCGCGGGCGATGGGCCACTACAAGAGCAACCTTCGTGACATCGAGTTCAACCTGTTCGAGGTACTCGGTACCGGCGAGCTGCTGGGAACCGGTCCGTTCGCCGAGCTGGACCGCGACACCGTGCGCGGCATCCTCAGCGAGGTCCGGGCGCTGGCCGAGGGACCGCTCGCCGAGTCCTACGTCGACGCCGACCGCAACCCGCCGGTCTTCGACCCGGCGGAGAATTCCGTGAAGATGCCGGAATCGTTCAAGAAGTCGTACAAGGCCTGGCAGGACGCCGAGTGGTGGCGGCTGGAGAGCACCCCCGGCTACGGCGGCACCCTCGCGCCGCGCTCGGTGGTCTGGTCGATGGCCGAGCTGGTGCTCGGCGCGAACCCGGCCATCTGGATGTACAACTGCGGGCCGGCCTTCGCCAACATCATCCACGAGCTCGGCACTCCCGAGCAGCAGAACATCGGCCAGCTGATCGTCGACAAGCGCTGGGGCGCCACCATGGTGCTCACCGAGCCGGACGCCGGCTCGGACGTCGGCGCCGGCCGGACGAAGGCGGTCAAGCAGGACGACGGCTCCTGGCACATCGAGGGCGTCAAGCGGTTCATCACCTCGGCCGAGCACGACATGGCCGACAACATCATCCATTACGTGCTGGCCCGGCCGGAGGGCCACGGCCCCGGCACCAAGGGCCTGTCGCTGTTCATCGTGCCGAAGTTCCACTTCGACTGGCAGACCGGCGAGCTGGGTGAGCGCAACGGCGCCTTCGTCACCAACGTCGAGCACAAGATGGGCCTGAAGGCCTCCACCACCTGCGAGATGCGGTTCGGCGAGAGCATCCCGGCCAAGGGCTGGCTGCTCGGCGAGGTGCACGACGGCATCGCCCAGATGTTCAAGGTCATCGAGCACGCCCGGATGATGGTCGGCACCAAGGCCTACTCCGAGCTGTCCGCCGGCTACCTGGCCGCGCTGGACTACGCCAAGACCCGGGTGCAGTCGGCTGACCTCACCCAGGCTGCGGACAAGACCGCGCCGCGGGTGACGATCATCCACCACCCGGACGTCCGCCGGCAGCTGATGACCCAGAAGGCGTACGCCGAGGGGCTGCGCGCGGTGGCGCTCTACACCGCCAGCGTGCAGGACCGGATCCAGGTGGCCGAGCATGACCGGGCCGGTGAGGCGCCGGCCGGCGGCCTGGCCGACGGTGAGGCCAGCCTGCAGCAGAAGGCCCGGCGGGAGGCCTCGATCGACGAGCGGCTGAACGACCTGCTGCTGCCGATCGTCAAGGGCGTCAGCTCGGAGCGGTCCTACGAGCAGCTCGGCCAGGCACTGCAGGTGTTCGGCGGCTCCGGCTTCTTGCAGGACTACCCGCTGGAGCAGTACATCCGCGACAACAAGATCGACTCGCTCTACGAGGGCACCACCGCGATCCAGGGCCAGGACTTCTTCTTCCGCAAGATCGTCCGGGACAAGGGGCAGGCCCTCGGCGCGCTGTCGGCCGAGATCCAGGGCTTTCTCGACTCGATCGCCGAGGAGGGCCGGCTGAAGGTCGAACGCGAGGCGGTCGGCAAGGCGCTCGGCGAGGTCGGGCAGATGGTGGCGGCGATGATCGGCCAGCTCACCTCGGCCCAGGAGGACGTCCGCAACATCTACAAGGTCGGTCAGAACACCACCCGGCTGCTGATGTCGTGCGGTGACCTGGCGGTTGGCTGGCTGCTGCTGCGGCAGGCGTCGATCGCCCTGACCAAGCTGGACGGTAACGGCCTGTCGGCTGCGGACAAGGCGTTCTACGAGGGCAAGGTGGCGGTCGCCCGGTTCTTCGCGGCCACCGTGCTGCCCGAGCTGGTGTCACGCCGCAAGATCGTCGAGGGCACCGACAACGCGCTGATGGATGTGGCCGAAAGCGCGTTCTAGGTTCAGTGCTGACCGGCCACGGCTGACGCATCGAGGTGCCATCGAATGATGCGGAAGCCGTGGCCGACCGCTGCGGCCAGCTGAGCCTCGTCGATGTCCTCACCGGCACGGACGAACGGCACGAACGAGGTCAGCCGCGGGTTGGCCACCAGCATCACCTGCAACAGCCGGCCGATCTCCGCCGGATCCTGGATGATTTCCGGAACGGCCCGCACGTCGCGGCCCCGCAGCTTGATCCGGATGGGCTGATCGGGGCGCAGGTTGCGGGTCCACCGCCCGCCACCTGGGGTCAGCAGGGTGTCGCCGTCCGGCACGTAGCTGACCGGTTGCCGATAGATGCGCCCGGACTTTCGGCCGGTGAAGGTCAGCAGCATCAGCCGCTTGTTCAGCGGGGTGGGAAACGGCAGCGCCAGCAACCGTCGCATCAGGACGTTGACACCTCGCATGATGCGAGCCCGTCGGCGCAGCCGGGTTGCGGTCGGAGCGTCAGTCATGGACCTTTCCCTTCACCCGAAGGATCAGCCCGCCCGGCTGCGCGCCGCCGACCTCGGTGAGCGCTTGGTCGCAAGGCGCGACCAACCACCTTGGGGTGCGGTCAGCCGGAGCCGGAGCGGTTCGGCCGTCACCGGACAAACGTTAGATCGTCAACGCTTCGATGTCTAACGGTGTGGGGTTGCGCATTTTCGCTACGGTCAGCGGCCGAGCTCGGCCTGCCAGTGCCGCTCGTCGTCGGTCAGCGGCCGGCCGGCCGGTCGCCGGTCCAGCTCGGCAGCCTTCGCCCGCCGCGCGGCCTGCAGCCGGGCCAGGGCCGGTGGCTGCAGCTCGCCGAGGTAGGCACAGCCCAGCGCCGCGAAACTCTCGAAGACCAGCCTCAGTCCGGCGCGCAGGTAGCGCCGGTGCCGGGGCGCCGAGCGCCGGTGGGCAGCACTGTCACCACCAGAGCCGTGCGACGCGTCGAGCGGCCGCAGCGGCTCGGCCGGGTTCAACTGGCGGCCCATTCGGCGAGTTGGGCAAGCTGGGCGAGCTGTCCCCGGTCCGCCGAACAGGGCGCCAGGATCAGCTCGTCACAACCGGCCTCCGCGAAGGTGGTGACCAGCTGCTTGAGTCCGTCCACCCCGATCGCGGCGTTGCGCAACACCGCCTGCGCGTACTGCGGAGCGAAACCGTAGTAGTCGTTGAGGTAGGCGGCGGCCACCTCGGCCGCGTCGTAACTCACCGCGTAGTAGGCCAAGGCCAGCAATCGCGGGCTGCCCGTCCGGCCGGCGGCCTGCCAGGCCTGCCGCGCCGCAGCCGCACCCTGGGTGAACATGGCCGGGCCGCCGCTGCCGGAGATCCAGCCGTCGGCGTGGCGGGCCATTCGGGTGATGGCTGGCCGGGACTGGCCGCCGAGCACCAGCTCCGGACCGCCCGGCCGGGCCGGCACCGGCCCGATCGGACCGGCGAAACCCCGGCGGGCACCGCCCCAGACCGCCCGCAGCTCCTCGAGTTGCCCGTCGAAGGCAGCCCCCCGGCCGGGGTAGGACACGTTGCTCGCCTTGAAGTCGTCACCGCGCACCCCGACGGCCATGCCCAGCACCAGGCGACCGCCGGAGAGCCGATCGATGGTGGCTGCCTGCTTGGCCAGCAGCGCCGCGTTCGACCGCAGGGGAGCGATCAGCACCGCCGTCATCAACCGGATGCGACTGGTCACCGCAGCGGCGGCGGCGAGCACCGTCAACGGTTCGTAGTTGTCGTAGACCAGCCGGTCCTGGGTCGCCAGGGTGGTGAAGCCGGCCTCATCCGCCGCCTGTGCCCAGTGCAGCAGCTCCGCAGGTTCCGTGTTGGGCACTGTGTTCGGCAGTGCCAGGCCAATCTGCATGCCAGCCCGCCCTCCTACTGTCGTGGCCGGGTGATCACCGGGCCTGGGATTCCAACGGCTGGTCGTGCCGCCGGTTCAGCACGCACTCGAGCGCTGCCTCGCGGAAGAACTGGCGCGCGCCCTCGGGTGTCACCATGTCGCGCGGCTTGCTCAGGTGCCGTTCGAGCTGCCGCTCGAACTCGCGCACCTCCGGCTGCCGGCTCATGTGGGCGGCGACCAGCGGCAGCGAACCGTCCACCTCGATCACCCGGAGGGCCATCTCCTTGCCGACGAAGGCCAGCGTGCCGAGCAGCCGGCCGGCCACCGCGCCGTCGTCGTCCCGGACGTCGAACTGCGGCCGGCCACTTTCCCGGAACAGCTGCTTGACCTCCTCCTCGCTGCCGGCCTTGAGCGGGTAGAACAACGCGTGCCATCGCGACATCGCATGGCCTCCTCGTGAACTCGTTGGATCGGTTGACTACTGGCTGGCGGTGACACCGCCGTCGACGCACAGCACCTGGCCGGTGACGAAGCCGGCCGGCGGCGAGACCAGGTAGCCCACCGCCGCCGCGATCTCGGCCGGCTCGGCGAACCGGCCGAGCGGGATCCGCCGGCGGATGCCTTCGACGAAGTCCGGATTGGCCGCCCTTGCTTGGACGAACTCGGTCTCGACGAACCCCGGTGCCACCGCGTTGACCGTGATGCCGTGCGGCGCCCATTCGGTCGCCAGCTGCTTGACCAGCAGGTTCAGGCCGGCCTTGCTCGCACCGTAGGCGGCGAACCCGCGCCGGACGCCGGCGAACGAGCGCACCGACGACAGGTGGACGATCCGGCCAGGCCGGCCGGCACCGATGAGCCGGCGTGCCACCTGCTGGCTGAGCAAGAAGGCCCCGGTGAGGTTTGCCTCGACGATATAACGGAAATCCGATTCGGCGACGTCGACGGCCGGCACCGTCTGCAGGGCGCTCGCACAGTTCACGACGATGTCCACCGGTGGCCCGTCCGCCAGCGTCTCGTCCAGCGCGGTGGCGATGCTGGCGCCGTCGGTCACGTCCATGGCCACCCCGATCGCGGCGGCTCCGAATTCGGCACGCAGGTCGGCGGCGAGCTGCGCGGCCTTGTCCTCCGACCGTCCGGCTACCAGCAGCGCGGCACCGTGCCCGGCCAACTCACGGCAGATCTCGGTGCCGAGGCCGCCGTACCCACCGACCACCAGGGCCGTTCGGCCCGCCAGCGCGGTCACGATGCGGCTCGCTCGGACAGGCCGAACAGTGCCGCCGCGTTCTCCGACAGGACTGCCCGGCGCTGGGCACCGGTCATCGGCGCCTGCTCGATCCGGTCCAGCGCCTCCCGCAGGCTCAAGCTCAGCGGCGGCGAGTCGGTCCCGAACAGAAGATGATCCGGACCGAACACCTCGACGGCCGCCGCCAGCGCCAGCGGGCTCGGCGTCGCCGAATCGACGTAGATCCGTTCCAAGGACTGGCGAATCGGCGCCTGCGGGGTAGGCGGCCCGGTTTCCGCTCCGGGTGGTCCGGGGCGCCGCTGCGCCAGTTCCAGCTTCTCCGCCAGCAGCGCCAGCGCACCGCCGGCGTTCGGGGCGATCAGCGTGAGCTCCGGGTATTTGGCCAGCCATCCCGCGAACAGGATCGCCGCCACCCCGCAGGTGATGTCGCACGGCCGGCCGACGTGCTCGATCAGCCCCAGGTGGCCCTGGAACGCACCGAACTCGACTGGCTGCGCCGGCGGGTGCAACAGCACCGGCACGCGGGCGTCGGCCGCCATCGCGAAGAAGTCGTCGGCTGCCGAGCTGGTCAGGTACTGGCCGTCGATGCTGGTGTTGACGATGAGGCCGACGAACTCCGACTCGCTGAGCCACTTCGCGGCTCGGTCGAGCCCGTCCGGGCCACCCAGCGGGTTGACGTAGACGTAGCCCCGCAGGTGGTCCGGATGGCTGCGCACCGTCTCGGCCACCCACTCGTGAAAGGCGTCGAGTTCGGCCGCCGACTGGGCGTAGTTGTCCAGCCCGGGTATCGGCAGCATGGTGCCGGCGCCTACCGGGCTGCCCACGATCGTCAGCTCGATGCCGACGGCGAGCTTTCCCTCGATCATGCCGTCGATGTCACCGAGGCTGGGCGGCATCGGAAAGCGTTCGAGCAGACGCGGCGAGGTGATGTGGCCGTGCACGTCGATGGTCACGCTGGCTCCGTCCTGATCGGTCTTGGCTTGCGCGGGTCAGCCGCGCGGCGGTCCGAGCACCTTGCCGCCGTACTTCTCGACCGCGGCGATCACGTCGCCGAAATCGGGGAAGTCACGGGGGTCGAACTCCGGCACCTCAAGCCGTTCGGCCGGCTTGCCGGTGTCGAAGAACCAGCCGTCGAAGCCACCCGGGGTGCCGAGCACCAACCAGCGCGCCGACGCCGATTCGACCTTGTAGGAATGGGGCAACCCGCGCGGGGCGAAGACCGTGTCACCGGCGGTCGGCCGGAACATCTGGTCCGCCACCTCGATGCTGAGCTCACCGTCGAGGATGTGGAAGGTCTCGTCCTCCAGGGTGTGCAGGTGCAGCGGCGAGGCGTACCCGCGCGCCGAGTGCTGCTCCGCGAGCCAGAACTGGTTGTCGGTCTGGGCACTGGTGGCCTTGAAGATCATCAGCGCGCCCATATGCCAGAGTGCGGTGCCCTCGGTCGGACCCGCGCAGATCGGCGAAACGTCAGCCATGTGCTCTCCTCGTGCTGGGTTGGGTCCAGCCGCGGCCCGCTGCGGCTGGCTGGTTTGAGCCTGCCGCTCCGGGCTCCCGGCGGCGTGGGTTTGCCATCCCGCCCCTGCCGGGAACCTGCCCAGGCCCGGCAGGATCGGACGCAGCGGTGAGGCCGCCGTCAGGCTGTGGTCAGCACCAGCGTGCCGGTGACCTGGCTGTCCTGCAGCCGCTGCTGGGCCCGGGCCGCCTCGGCCAGCGGCACGGTGGTGGCCAGCAGCGGCTCGATCCGGCCGCCGGCCAGCAGTTCGAGCACCGTGGCCAGATCCTCCCGGTAGGCCGACGGGTGCTTCTTCTCCAGGCTCCAGGCGTTGTAGAAGACCGTCCGGCGCCCATCCGCCCGGAGCTTCGGCAGCACGATGCCGCCGAGGAATCCCCAGGCCCCGGCGACCCGATCCGGCTTCCCGTCCGCAGTCACCGCCGCACTCTGGCCGTAGCCGACCAGCACCCCACCACGCCGGAGCACCGCGTACGACCGGTTGAAATGCCGGCCGCCGATCGCGTCGAAGACGGCGTCCACCGCACCGGTCGGAGTGGCCCGGATGAATTCCACGAAGTCATGGGAGCGGTAGTCGAAGGGCTGCCCGCCGTTGCGCGCCACCAGGTCCAGCTTCGCCGCGGATGCCGAGCCGTAGCAGCGCACTCCGGCTATCGCCGCCAACTGCACGAACGCCAGCCCCACCCCGCCGGAGGCGCCGTGCACCAGGATCTGCTGGTCGGGACGGACGTCGGCGACCCGGTGCAGCATCTGGTAGGCGATGAAGTAGTTGAGTGCGACGGCGGCTGCCTGGACCGCGTCCACCGCAGCCGGCCGAGGCACGAGCCGTTCGGCCGGCAGCACGATGTGCTCGGCATAGCCGCCGGTGCGCACCAGCGCCGCGACCGATTCGCCGACGAGCCTCGGGTCGGTCGTCGGGCCGACCTCCTCGACCACCCCGGCGATGTTGAAGCCCGGGGTGTACGGCGGCTTGGGGCTGCCCGGGATGACCCCGCGGCTGAGCAGGATGTCACCGTAGGAGACACCGGCTGCCTCGATCCGCACCCGCGCCTGTCCGGGGCCGGGCGTCGGGACGTCCACCTGCGTCAACCGCAGGGTTTCCGGACCGCCGTGCCGAGTGACATTCACCTGTCGTGATTGCATGATCGTGCGTCTCCGTCCGTGATGGCCGGTCGGCCCGACCGGCCCACCGGGTCGGGCTGCCAGCGGGACAACCGTCGCCCGGTAACTCTGCCGAGTCGCGTTCCCAGCCGCCGGTGAGCAGCGCCCACACTCTCGGCGCAAGATCCTCGCCGAGCAGGGATCAGCTGCTCACGACACCAGGAACGACCGTCGCCAGGGTGAGCAGAGCGGCGGCCGGACACGCTGCCGCCGAGCTGAAGGGAGTCGCCGTCCATGCGGGACAATATGAATCTCGTTCGCGAGATCACCGAGCGCGGGCTGAACGAGGGGGACACCTCGTTCGTCGACGAGGTCTTCGCGCCGGATTACGTCGTGCACTCGCGCGGGTTGGACCTGCCGCCCGGACCGGGCGCGTTCAAGGCAGCGGTCAACTTCTGGCGGCAGTCCTTCGCCGACTTCCACTGCACCATCGAACAGCTCATCGCGGACGGGGAGTTCGTGGCGAACCGGTTCCGCACCACCGGAACCCATACCGGGCGACTCGGCCCGTTCGAGCCGACCGGCAAGCGGTTCGAGGTGGCCGGCGTGGACCTGCACCGGGTCGTCGACGGCCGGGTGGTCGAGTCCTGGATCAGTGACGACATGCCCCGGATCCTGATGGAGATCGGGGCCGTCCCCGGCCCGGCTGAGTCCGGCCACCAATCCTGACGGCACTGCCGCGACGACCCCGACCGGGGCGCGGCGTTCAACCAGCCGGTCGAACCGGCGGAAAGGCATTCAGCGATGCGAATCGGCTTTCTCGGTCTGGGCGCGATGGGTTCCGGCATGGTCGCCCGGTTGGCCGGCAACGGCTACCAGGTCGCGGTCTACAACCGGACCGCGGGCAAGGTGGCCCCGCTCGCCGACCGCGGCGTGCGGGTCGCGAACACCCCGGCGGAGGCCGCGCACGACGCCGATCTGCTGCTGGTGAGCCTGGCCACGGCCGAGGTCGTGGAGGCGATGCTCTTCGGCGGGACCGCTGACAGTGGCGCCCTGCTGGCGACCAAACCCGGCGCGATCGTCGCCGACATGAGCACCGTGTCGCCAGCGGCGGCGCAGGCCCAGGCCGAACGGATCGCCGCGGCCGGCCGGCGGGCGCTCGATGCCTGCGTGATCGGCAATGCCCACCACGCTCACGAGGGTGAATTGCGTTTCATGATCGGTGGATCCGAGCAGGACCTGGAGCGGATCCGGCCGGTGCTGGAGGTCCTCGGCAAGCAGACGGTGCACCTCGGGGGGCCCGGGATGGGCGCCACGGCGAAGGTCGCGATGAACCTGCTGATGGGCGTGCAGTTGCAGGCTCTGTCGGAGGCGGTGCTGTTCGGGGAACGGGCCGGCCTGGACCGGCAGCAGCTGATCGATCTGATCGCGGCCAGCGGATACTGCTCGCCGATGCTGAGGTTCAAGAGCGGGGTGATGGCGGCCCGCGGCTTCGACCGGGCGGACTTCAAGCTCGCCCTGATGCGCAAGGATCTGCACCTCGCGCTGTCTGATGCCGATCGGCTCGGCGTGCCGATGCCCAGCGTCGCCGCAAGCTTCGAGGTGCTCACCGCCTGCGTCAACGCCGGCCTCGGCGACCTGGACTGTGCCGCCGTGCTGGTCGAGATGGAGCGTCGGGCCGGCACCGCGCCGGTTGAGGACGCCACTACCCTGGCCAGCTGACACCGGCTGATGCCTTCGCGCCGGTCAATCGCCCGCCGGTTCGATGCCGGCGCGCAGCGCGAAGACCACCAGTTGCGCCCGATCACGCGCGGCCAGCTTGGTCATCGCCCGCCCGACATGGGTGCGCACGGTCGCCGTGCTCAGGTACAGCCGAGCGGCGATCTCCTCGTTGGACAGGCCGGCCGCCACCCAGGCCATGACCTCTCGCTCGCGTGGGGTGACCTCGGCCATCCCGGGCATCGGTGCGGAGTAGCCGAACCCGCGTCGGCCCAGCCGGGACAGCAACGTGCGGGTGACCGACGGGGACAGCATCGCCTGGCCCTCGGCCACCACCCGGATCGCCCGGGTCAGCTCCGCGGGGGCGGTGTCCTTGAGCAGGAAGCCGCTGGCGCCCGCTTCGAGCGCGGCGAAGACGTACTCGTCCAGGTCGAAGGTGGTCAGGATGATCACCCGGGTCTTGCCGTCCCCCGGTGCCTTGACGATCTCTCGCAACGCCTGCAGACCGTCGGTGCCGGGCATCCGGATATCGAGCAGCAGCACATCGGGGTGTGCCCGCTCGACCAGCGTCACCGCCGCCGCACCGTCGGTCGCCTCACCGACGCAGCGCAGGTCCGGTTCGCGATCGATCAGGAATCGCAGGCCCATCCGGATCAGCGGCTGGTCGTCGGCCAGCGCCACGCTGATCATCGGCTCGCCGCCGCCGACCGGACGGGTGCCAGCGGCAGCACCGCCTCGACCAGGAACCCGCCGCCGGGCCGCGGGCCGGCGTGCAACCACCCCCCGACGGACCGGACCCGTTCGTGCATGCCGGCCAGGCCCAGGCCGGATCCCGCCTGCTGCGACGGCTGGCCCCGGTCGGCGATCCGTACCCGTAGCCGGTGCTCGTCCGGCGCCACCGCGACCCAGGCTCGTCCGGTTTCGGCGTGGCGGATGACGTTGGTCAGCGATTCCTGCACCACCCGGTAGACCACCTGCAACAGCTCCGGCTCCAGCGAGGCGTCCGGCGGGGTCAGGCGCAGGTCGACCACCAGGCCGGCCGAGCGCACGTTCGCGACGAGCTCCGACAGCTCGGCGAAGTCGTAGCGCTGGCCGCTCGCCGGCAGCCACCCCGGGACGGACGCCTCGCCCGGCAGTTCACGGGCCAGGGTCCGGCGGTCACCGCCGCCGGCCCAGCCGGCCAACTCCCGGCGCTGCTGGGCCGCGCTGGTCGAGTGTTGCCGGACCAGCAGCCCGACCGCCCAACCCAGTGCCAGCGCGGTGGCCACCAGCGACGCCAGCCGCCAGTCGTGGAGTGCGATCCCGCCGAACATCTGGGTGTCCCTTCACCGATGCTCAGGCACCGCCGTCCCGCTCGCCTCGAAAGGCGGCGAGGTGGCGATCGATCCAGTCCGCGAAGGTGGTGGCCGGCCGGCCGAGTACGTCGGGCACGGTGCTGAACACCCGGGCCTCCGGCCGCTGGTCGTCGTCCCCTTCGAGGGAGTCGAAGAGTCCTGTCACCAGCTCGGCCGGCAGCCCCGAACCGATCATCTTCTGCCGCACCGCCTCATCCGGGACCTCGTCGAGCTTCAGCGGCCGCCCGAGCGCAGCCGCCAGCTGGTCCACCTGGTCGGCCGGGCTGAGGCGTTCCGGGCCGGACAGCGGATAACCGGTGTTCACCGGCAACCGGCCGGTGAGGCAGTGCACCGCCACCTCAGCCACGTCGGCGGGATCGATCGGAGCGGCGACCACCCGGGCGAACGGCGTGTGCACGACCGACTCGGCGCGGATCGAGTCCGCCCAGCCGAGCGCGTTGCTCATGAAGGTGCCCGGGCGCAGGAAACTCCATTCCAGACCGTCCTGCTGGAATGCCTGCTCACCCTCCAGGTGCATCCGGGCCGGCGTGCGCAGGGCGTGCGCCCGGTCCTGCGCCCCGACCACCGACAGCTTCACCACGTGCCGGACGCCGGCCCGGCGGGCGGCCTCGGCCAGGTTGCGGTCGTGCTCGGTGACGTTGCCGCTGGAGGCGGCGAAAATCTGCTCCACTCCGTCGAGGGCCGGTTGCAGGCTGGTCGGATCGCCCAGGTCCGCGGCCAGCACCTGCACCGTCGCCGGCAGCTGGGCCTGCTCGGGATGGCGGCTGATCGCGCGGACCGCCAGGCCCTGCTCGACGAGGCGGTCGATCACCAGGCCGCCGATCAGCCCGGTCGCACCGGAAACCAGAATCATGGTCGCGCTCGCTCCTCCGAAGTCGGCTCGGGGGCGCCGGAGCGCGACCCCGAGTGCTGAGCCGCCGGGTGTGCGGCGCCGCCGCCACTGGTCGTGGCTTCGGTACCGCCGTCGTGCGAAGATAACTTGACTGAGTGTAAAGCGAATTTCTCGGAAAGGGCAACGGTGACGTCACGGCGATACGAGGCACCCAGTCGCCAGCAGGCGGCAGCGCTCACCCGGCGCCGGTTGCTGACGTCCGCCCAGGAGTTGCTGGCCGATCCCAATGATCCGCGCTTCACCGCCGACACCATTGCCCAGCGGGCCGGCACCTCCCGGCAGACCCTGTACAACGCGTTCGGTTCGCTGGGCGGCCTGCTCGAGGCGCTCTGCGACGAGCTCGCCTCGGCGGCGGACCTCGACCTGCAGGCCGCGTTCAGCCAGCCGGATCCGGCCGCGGCCCTGGAGCGCTTCGTCGACTCCTTCTGCCGCCTCTGGCAGACCGACCGGCTGGTGCTGCGCAGGCTGCGTGGCCTGGCGGTACACGACCCGGACCTGAACCGGGTGCTGCAGGCTCGGGACAACCGGCGGTTGAGCGCCTTGCAGATGCTGCTCCTCCGCTACCGGGTGTCGCTGCCGGCCGACCTGGTCGAGGTGCTGTGGGTGCTGACCGGGTTCCAGACCTTCGACGTGCTGGCCGGTGCCGACCGGGACCGGGCCAGCGTGGCGGCCACCATCACGAGCGCGATACGCCTGTTGCTGCCGGATGCGCAACCCCCGGCGACCGGGCATTGATCCCAGCGCAACGGGACCCCAGACCCACGAGGGTGGGATCGCCGGCCGGTCGGCTTGGCCTGCGCGCCGGGCGGCTCACGAGGTAGCACCCGGCGCCCAGCCACGACCCCAGGAGGGGAGGCCACATGCACCACCGATTCCGTCGCACTGCGCGCGTCGGCAGGCTGGCACTGCCGGCCGTCCTGTCGCTGACCGTCGCCCTGCTCGTCCCGGTCGGCAGCGCGGCAGGACGGGCCGCCGCACCTGGCCGGCCGCGTCCACCCGCCGCGGTGGGCGACTGGTACACCTGGCAGCACGACCTGGCCGGCAGCCGGTTCAACGGTGCGGAGACCGCGATCAACCCACGGACGGTGGGCTCGCTGAAGCTGAAATGGGCCTTTGCGTATCCGGCTATTCCGTACCGGATGGCCAAGAGCCAGCCGGCCGTGGTCGGCGGGGTGATCTACTTCGGCAGCCCGGACAACAAGTTCTACGCACTGGACGCCAGGACCGGCGCCACCCGATGGTCCTTCGACCTGGCCACGGTGACCGGCCCCATCACCGGCGACGGTTCGGTCTGGGACGGTCCCACCGTCGTCCACGGCACGGTGTATTTCGGCGACCATCGCGGCTACCTCTACGCGCTGGACGCGCGCACCGGCCGGCTGCGCTGGGACACCCTGCTGGACACCCATCCGCTGGTCGGCATCACCGGTTCGCCGCTGTACTTCGACGGCTCGATCTACGTCGGCACCTCCAGCACCGAGTCCGGCGTGCCGGTTGACTACCCATGCTGCACCTTCCGAGGCCAGGTGGTCTCGGTCGACGCGCGATCCGGCCGGGTGCGCTGGCGGCACTACATCGTGCCGCCGGCCCGACGGGCGGGCAGTTGGCCGAACGGGGTGGCGCGGTACGAGCCGTCCGGCGGCGCGGTCTGGGCCACCCCGGTCATCGACGCCGCGACCCGGACGCTGATCGTCGGCACCGGGCAGAACTACACGGGCAGCGCCGGCGACATCGACAGCGTGCTGGCACTGTCCACCGACAACGGGCGGACCCGGTGGAAGCAGCAGCTGATCAAGCACGACACCTGGCGCCAGGTCTGCCAGCAGCCCGGCAACGAGGCGTACTGCCCGGGTGATGCCAGCGGCTCCGCGTTGGACTTCGACTTCGGCGCCATGCCCAACCTGTTCACGGTGCACGGCCAGACCCTGGTCGGCATCGGGCAGAAGAACGGCGTTTACCACACCTACGACGCCCGAACCGGGCGGCTGAAGTGGCAGACCACGCTCGGCGTGCCGAAGCCGAACGGCGGTGTGGGCGGCCTGGAATGGGGCGGCGCGTACGACGGCCATCGCCTTTACCTGGCCAGCTGGCAGGCCGACCCGGGAACCCTGTACGCCCTGGAACCGGCGACCGGCCGGATCCTCTGGCGAACCCCGAACCCGGCCGACGGCTGCAGCACCGGTGGCGCCAGCCGGTACCCGCAACTGTGCGAGCTGGCGCTGACACCGGCCGTCAGCGCTACGCCGGACCTGGTCTATGAGGGCAGCGCCGACGGCAAGTTGCGGATCTTCTCCGCCGCCACCGGCGCGCTGCGCTGGCAGTTCGACACGGTGCGCGACTTCGCCGGCGTCAACGGCGTGCCCGGACGGGGCAGTGCGCTCTCCGGCAACGGCGGCGCGGTGGTGAGCAACGGCATGCTCTACGTGCAGTCCGGGTACTACCCGTTCTACCCGACCGACCGGGGGTACGTGCTGTTGGCGTTCGCCCTGTCGTGAGCGTGGCGATCGGTGGTGCCGGACGCTCGCCCGGCACCACCGATCGCCCGATCAGGCCGGTACCAGCGCCAGGTTGTAACCGCCGCCGGCCACCACGTCGCGGACCCCGGCGACGTTCGCCACCGGCACTGGTGCCGTCCGGTTCTCGGTCGTGCCGTCGCCCAGCTGGCCGGCATCGTTGAGTCCCCAGCTGCGCAACGTCCCGTCGTCGAGCAGCGCGATGCTGTGACCGCCCGGCCCGAACTCGTTGCGGCCGCCGCCGGCCCGTACCGCCCGGATGCCGGCCAGCTGCCCGACCCGGTGCGGCTGCGGCAGGTTGGTGGTGGTGCCGTCCCCGAGTTGGCCGCTGTCGTTGTTACCCCAGGCCCACACCGTGTCGTCGGCGAGCACCGCCATCGTGTGGAAGAAGCCGCCGGAGACGTCGGTGATCTTGGTGTCGGGGTCGAACAGGGCGATCTGGGTCGGCCGCAGCCGGGACTCGATGGTGCCGTCCCCGAGCTGGCCGCGGTCGTTGCGCCCCCACGCCCAGTACCGGCCGTCGGCGGTGACCGCGATGCTGTGACCACCGCCGCCGGTCAGAAACTCGACGTCGGTCAGGCCCGCCACCACGATCGGCACCGGCCGGGTGGTGGTGGTTCCGTCGCCGAGCGCGCCGAAGAGGTTGTGGCCCCAGGCCCGCACCGTTCCGTCCTCCATGAGCGCCAGCCCGTGGCCGCCACCCCAGCCGGCTGCCCGGACGCCGTCCAGGCCGACCACCCGAACCGGCAGGTTGCGATGTTCGGTGGTGCCGTCGCCGAGGTCGCCACGCAGGTTGTGGCCCCACGACCACAGGGTCCCGTCGGAGCGCAGTGCGAGCGTGTGGCCGCCACCGCCGCAGATCTCGACCACGTCGGTCAGCCCACGCACCTGCACCGGCGTGCTGCGGTGCTCGTTCGAGCCGTCGCCGCACTGGCCGAAGTCGTTGCGGCCCCAGGCCCAGACGGTGCCATCCGCCAGCAGTGCGGCCGAATGGCCACCCCCGGCGGCGACCGACTTGACACCGCTCAGCCCGACCACCGGAGCCGCCACCGAGCGATGTTCCGTGGTCCCGTCGCCGAGCTGGCCGAAGGCGTTGTCACCCCAGGCCAGCACGACCGATTCCGAATAGCTCATCAACAGTCCTTCCTGTGGTCCGGATGCGGAGCAGGCCCGGAACACCTCGCCGGCACGAACGGGTCCGGACGCCGGGTGCTCTACGGCCACGGCCGGATTCTTTCCGGCTCCGGTCCCACCGGCGTGGGCCCGCTGCCACGCTTCGGCAGGAACCCACCGGCCGGTATCAGGGACTGCGCGCCTAGTCGAGGATCGCGGCCAGTGCCGCCGGCACGTCGGCGAGCCCCGGCAGCACCCGCTCCGCGCCGGCCGCGGCCAGCTCGGCGGCGGCCGGACCGCTGGCGACCCCGACGGTGCGCAGCCCCAGCGCGGCGGCCGCGGTGAGATCGGCGGCCACATCGGTCAGCACCACGATCCGGCCGGCCTGCTCGGCGCCGCAACCGGCGGCCACCTTGGCCTGCGCGATCGACAGCAGCTCGGACCGGTCCGACGCCTCGTCGCCGTAGCCGCCGAGCCCCAGGTCGAGGTAGCGGTCCAACCCGATCGCCGCCAGCAGGGTCGCCGCGTTGTCCCGGGTGTGCCCGGTCAGTGCCGAGATCGGGGCCTGCTGCCGGTGCTTGAGCTGGGTCAGCAGTTCGGCGCTGCCCGGGGTGCGGGATGCGGCGGCGATCGCCTCCCGGCCGTCCCGCAGGTGTTCCCGGAGCAGCGCCGCGGCACGCTCGAGGAGTGACGGCAGTTCGGCGGTCCGGGCCCCGCTGGCCAGCAGGGTGCGGCGCAGGGTCTCCGGATCGCTGCCGCCGTCCTGGTACTCGACCTCGGCCGCGGCGATGCCGAGCGCGGCGGCGGACGAGCGGATCACCGCTTCCCGAAAAGGCTGATCGTGCTGGACCAGCACCCCGGACACCCCGCACAGAACCACTCGTTGCCCATCCTGCATGGCCCGTTCCTCCTTCGATGTCGATGCGCGCACCCGCGGCGGGCGGCGCGACCAGCAGCCGCGGTCAGTTGCGCGCCGCCCGGTCGCCGACCGCCGTGCCGTCCCGGTCGGCGACCGGCCGGCCGCCAGCGGATTCACCAGGGCGCTGGTTGCCCTGCTGTCGCAGTGGCACCTCCTTGAGGAACAGGACGGCCACGATGCTCACCAGCCCGATCACCAGGCCGGCGTAGAAGACGCTGTGCAGGGCGCTCGCGAACGCCCGGGCGATGTCGTGGGCGGCAACCGTGCCGAGCCGGCGGATCTGGCCCGGGGTGAGCGAGGTCGGATCGTGTCCCGAGGAGAGCAGGCCCCTCGGGACGGTGCTGCTCGCATCCGCGCGCAGCCGGGCACCGAAGATGGCTCCGAAGAGCGCCAGGCCCAGCGATCCGCCGAGCGAGCGGAAGAAGTTCGTGCTCGCGGTAGCCGTACCGATCTTGCGCTGCTCGACCGCGTTCTGCACGGCCACCACCAGGATCTGGGTGATCAGCCCGAAACCGAGCCCCATCACCACCATGTCGGCGGCGACCACCGCGAACGAGGTTCCCGGCCGAAGCTGTGCGAACAGCCACATGGCCAACGCGATCAGCACGGTGCCGACCACCGGGAAGATCTTGTACCGGCCGGTGCGGGTGACCAGCCAGCCGGAGAGGGTGGTGGCCACCATGATCGTCAGCAGCATCGGCAGCAGTTGCAGGCCGGCGTTGGTCGCGCCGCGGCCGAGCACCACCTGCAGGTAGGTCGGCAGGTAGACGTTGGCCGCGAAGAAGCAGGCCGACACCGTGAACAGGGTGATCGCCGAGACCGCGACGACCGGATTCGCCAGCATCGACAGGGGCAGGATCGCCTCGGCCGCGGCCCGCTCCCGCAGCACGAAGCCGATCGCGCAGAGCACGGCGACGGCGAGCAGACCGAGCACCTGCGCCGACTGCCAGGAGTACGTGCGGCCACCCCATTCGGTGGCCAGCAACAGCGCACACACCGCGGCGACCAGCAGCGCGGCGCCGGCGTAGTCGACCCGGTGCCGACGTCCCGGGGGTGCGGCCGGCAGGCTGACCACGATGACCACCAGGGCCACCAGCCCGATCGGCAGGTTCACGTAGAACACCCACCGCCAGGACAGCGTGTCGACGAAGAAGCCGCCGATCAGCGGACCGGCCACGCTGGCGAAGGCGAAGACCGCCTGGATGTAACCCTGGTACCGGCCTCGCTCACGTGGGGAGACGATGTCGCCGACCACCGACATGGCCATCACCATCAGGCCGCCGGCGCCGATGCCCTGCAACCCGCGGAAGCCGACCAGGGCGGCCAGGTTCCAGGCGGCCCCGCACAGCGCCGAGCCGATCAGGAACACCACGATCGCGGTCAGCAGCAGCCGCTTGCGGCCGTACATGTCACCGAAGGTCCCCCACAGCGGGGTCGAGGCGGTCGTGGCCAGCAGGTAGACCGTGACCACCCAGGACAGGTCCTGCAGCCGGCCCAGGTCACCGGCGATGGTGGGCAGCGCGGTCGAGACGATGGTCTGGTCCAGGGAGGCGAGCAGCATGCTCAGCAGCAGGCCGCTGAAGCTCACCAGGACGGCGCGCCGGGTCAGCGGCCGCTGCGCGGTGTCGGGTTCGGCCATCACTGGTGTCCTCCGGTTCGTGGCTGGGTGGGTGACGGGCGGACCGGCCGGCAGGGCTGGACCGCCCACTGGGCCGAATGCTGCGCCCCGGCCGGCCGGGCTGTCGTCCGCTCAGCTGTGACTGATTTCTGGCCCGCATACGTAATCGGACGTATCCGCAAGAGACGTCGGCAGGCTGACGCCGTCCCGCCCCCGCACCGGCATCCTCGAAACGTGCCGGACCTCCGTCCGGCGGGACGGCAGCTATCGAAAGCGAGTGAGGCATGAACCGCTTGACCGGTGCCAGCAGGATCAACGTGGCCGCCGAGCTCGGAATCGCCCTGGGCATCGTGATTCAGATCGCCACCGGCGTGCACTCCTACCCCACCATCCCGCCGGGTGCGGTGCTGGCCGTGGTGGTCGCCGTCCTGCTGGTGGTGCTGCGCTGGCGGTACGTAGGGGTACTCGGACTGATCTTCCCGGTCTGGATCGCGATCGGCGCCGTCCTCACCTCGGGCACCGGCCACCGGCTCGGTCACCCCGGCGAGGTCGGCCCGTTCCTCGGCACCCTGGTGCAGATGATCGCGGTCGTAGTGGGAATCCTGACCGGGCTCGCCCTCACCGCGGCGGCGCTGCGACCGGTCCGGCAAGGGACCGGCGCGCCGACGCCGATCCGGTGACCGGCGTTCAGCCGGCATCGGGAGCCACCCATTCCAGGGCCGCGTCCCGGAAGAACCCGCCGACGTGTTCCGGGCCGGACGGCGCCACCGGCAGGTCGAGGTAGGGGTTCAGGCTCAGCTGGAAGTCCGCCGTACCCCGCTGCCGGCGCAGGTGGGCGATCAGCTGCGGCAGCGTGCCCTCGAACTCGATCACCCGCAGGATCCGGCCTGGTCCGGCGAAGACCATGGTGCCGAGCAACCTGCCGACCGGCGCCCCCTGACCGTCCCGGACCACCGGATCGCTGAGCCGAGCCTGCTGGAACAACTCCGCGACCAACTGCTCGGTACCGGCCTTGACCGGGTACAGCACCGCATGCCAGTTGCTCATTCGCTCACCCCTTCCCGGATTGCGACGACCCGTTCGGGACGCCGCGGCCTGGCAACCCGGCCGCCCGGCTTGTAGACGGACAGCACCGTGCTCAGCAGGGAGAACGCCAAGACCGTGATCAGGCCGGCCGCCAACTGCCAGAGCCGGGTGCCGGGGCGCTGGTCGAGCGCCGCGAGCACCGCCAGCACGAGCAGGCCGGCCGACGTGAGGCAGAGCTTCTTCACCACCCAGCCGTGCCGCAACAGCCCCCATCGCGAGCAGGTGGCGAGCAGCAGGCCGGAGCCCCAGGCCAACGCCTGCGCGACCAGGCAGCCGCCGACCAGCCGGTGCACGCCGGCGAACCCGGTCGCCGCCAGCGAAGCCGGACGGCCGGTCAACACGACCACGCCGAGCGCGGAGCCGCCGAGGCTGGTCATCACGCAGACCAGGTGGCAGGTCAGCAGCAGCTTGCGGGTGGCCCGCGCCGACACCCGCTCACCGCCGGCCGGAGACCGTCACGATCGTCCGGACGAGCTGCGGGGCCAGCGCGCCGGAGAGCAGGTAGCCGGCGAGGTCGTCGGCGGCCACCGGCCGGTGGTCACCCTCCTCACCACCCGGGCTGACCTGGTACCGGCCGGTCGCCGGCTGCTCGCGGACCGGCGCCGAACGCACCACCGTCCAGTCGAGGTTGCTGTGCCGCAGCTCGTCCTCCATCCGCTCGGCGTCGTTGAGCACGTTGCGCAGTCGCTTCTGCATGAACAGCCGCAGCCCCAGCCGGCTGCCCAGCGGCAGTCGCCGGCTGATCGCGACGCTGGCCGGGCTGACCGCCAGCACCCGAGTCGGTGGAGTTTCCCGCACCGCGGAAAGGACATTGGCCAGCCCGTCGGAACGCACCACGGATGGCCCGGTGCCCCGTGAACCGGCCAGGAAGCAGACCACGTCCGCAGCCGGCAACCGGCCGTCCAGCGCACCCGGTTCCAGCACGTCGGCGGCCAGCACGGTGACCCCGGGACGCTCGGCGCCGGCCGGCCGCCGCGCGACGACGGTGACCTTGTGCCCGTCCTCCAGCGCCCGCTCGACGACCTTGCTTCCGATCCGGCCGGTGCCACCGACCACCAGTACATGCATCGGTACCTCTCAGACGTTCTTGGTCAGGAAGGCGGAGACGTAGGCGGCGACCGCGACGATCGCGGCGTAGGTGCGCACCTGGTGGGCCAGGTGCCAGTGGGCGCGCTTGCGGTCCCAGTCCCCGGCGACCCGGTGCGGGCTCCACTTCTCGATCTGCCGCCAGATCGGCCGGTTGAAGCCTTCGGACGCGATCCCGACGACGAGCATGCCGAGCGAGCCCAGCAGGTAGAGGGCCGCCACGGTGCCGTTCGGAGCCAGGGTCGCGGCCCAGACCCCGACACCGGCGGCGATGACGCCGTTCCAGACCGCGATCGGGTGGAACACGTGCATGTCGATCAGCTGGCACACCGTCACGTACCGGTCGTAGGGCAGCGAGTTCAGCATCGGCAGGATCGACAGCTTCATGATCCACAAGGTGCCGAGCTGGATGCCGGCAGCAGCCAGCACCCAGACGCTGAGGACGCTCTGCGTGGTGCTCATGTCGTACTCCAAGTCGGTCGGTTCAGGAGGGAACGCCGGCCTGGCGCCGGCTGGTCTGGGCCCGGACGGTGAAGCGCAGCGATCTGGCCTCGGTCATGCACCGGCGCATCGGGCCGATCAGCTCCCGATGGTCGGGGCTGCTCTCCCAGGCCTCGAAATCGGCCAGCCGGGCCCACTCGCTGGTGATCAGCCACTGCTCCGGATCGGTGGCGGACTGGCAGACCTGATCGACCAGATGACCCGGCACGCCCTCGGCCACCGCGTAGCGGACCTGCTCGTAGGCGGCCAGGAACTCCTCGGTGCGTTCGGCCGGGATCCGGATGAGGAAGACGACCCGGGCGACGTCCCGTTGCTCGGTGACGTGGTTCGCTGTCATGTCAGGCCGCCTCGGACTCCGGCCGGGCGGGCCGCACGCTGCCCAGCAACAGCGCGCTGTTGTACCCGTCGAAGCCGCGAGCCCCGATCAGCGCGGTGTCGAGCCTGGCCGCGCTGCCACCCGCGACGAAGTTGAGCGCACAGCCCGGTGCCGGATCGGCCGGCACCACCGAGGCGGGCATCGTCCGGCGCCGGATGGCGAGCAGCGCGGTCGCGACGTCGAGCGCCGAGCCACCCTGGTACATCCGGCCGACCAGCGGCTTGTGCGTGCTGACCGGCACCGGCCGCCCCCCGAACACCTCGCCGAGGGCCGCCGCCTCGTCCCGGTCCGGTGCGGCCAGGCCGACCGCGTCCGGGATGACCAGGTCGACGTCGTCCGGCGAGCGACCGGCGCGTTCCAGGGCCAGCCGCAACGCCGCCGCGTAGTAGCCATGGTTCGCGGCCGGGGCCCAGCCGGTGTGGGCCGCGTCGTGGGTCGCCGCGGCACCGAGGATCTCGCCGTAGAGCTGGCGGGCGCCGCGGCGACGGGCGGCCTCCAGCTCCTCGACCACGAAGATCACCCCGCCCTCTCCCGGCACGTAGCCGGCCGCCGCCGTGTCGAAGGGCTGGTACGCCCGTTCGGGCGCGGTCGCCGGGTTGAGCCGGCCGCTGCGCAGCTGGCAGGCGAGCGCGTACGGGCTGAGCGGCGCCTCCATGCCGCCGGCCAGCACCACCGGCACCCCGCGCCTGATCAACCGGGCTGCGTGCGCCAGGCTGTCCAGGCCACCGGCGCTCTCGGACAGCAGCACGTTGCTAGGGCCCTTGGCCTGGTATCGGATCGACACCTGGCCGACGCTGGCCGCGTAGAACCAGGCGATCGACTGGTACGCCCCCACCGTCCGGGTCGGGCCACTCCACAGCCGCTGCAGTTCCCGCTGCCCGAAGGCGTTGCCGCCGGACGAGCTCGCCAGCACCACCGACAGGTCGTACGGGTCGAGCTCGGCGAGATCGAGGCCGGCGTCGGCCAGCGCGTACTCCGTGCCGAGCAGCGCCAGCCAGGTCCAGCGATCGGTCTGCACCGCCAGCCGGCCCTCGATCAGCGACGCGAGATCCGGCACCCGCACCTCGCCAGCCAGCCGGGTCGGGTACCGGGTGGCGTCGAAGGCGCTGATCGGGGCGAGCCGGCTCCGGCCTTCCTGCACGGTCGCCCAGTGCTCGTCCGGCGTGCTGCCGCTGGGCGCGAGCAGCCCGAGGCCGGTTATCACGGCGCGCCGGGTCATCTGGCGAGCTCCGTCAGCTCGCGAAAGATCATCGCCGACTGGAAGCCGCCGAAGCCACTGCCCACCGAAAGCGCGGACCGGACCGGCAACTGGCGCGCGGTGTTCGGTACGTAGTCCAGGTCGCACTCGGCATCCCGGTTGGCCCAGTTGGCGGTCGGCGGCACCGCATCGGCGTCGATGGCCAGCGCGCAGGCTGCCATCTCCAGCGCCCCGATGGCCCCGAGGGAATGCCCGATCATCGACTTGATGGAACTGATCGGCACCCGGTAGGCCTGCTCGCCGAGCGCGCGCTTGAAGGCCGCCGTCTCGTGCCGGTCGTTCTGCACCGTGCCGGAACCATGCGCGCTGATATAGGAGATCTCGTCCGGGTTGAGCTGCGCCTCGGCCATCGCCTGCCCGATTGCCAGGCTCATCTCCAGGCCGTCCTTGCGCAGGCCGGTCATGTGATAGCCATTGCTGCGCGCGGCGTAGCCCGCCACCTCGCAGTAGATCCGGGCACCGCGCCGACGGGCGTGCTCGAGCTCTTCCAGGACCAGCACGGCGGCTCCCTCGCCCAACACGAAGCCGGTCCGGTCCCGGTCGAACGGCCGGGAGGCGTGAGCCGGGTCGTCGTTGTCCGGCGTGGTCGCCCGGATCGCGTCGAAGGACGCCAGCGTCACCGGCGAGATCGGCGCGTCCGAGGCACCGGCCAGCATCACCTCCGCCTCGCCGTCCTGCACCAGCTGGTAGCCCAGCCCGATCGCGTCGATGCCGGAAGTGCAGCCGGTGGAGACCACCTGCACCGGGCCGTGCGCACCGAACTCGACTGCGAGATCGGCGGCCAGGCTGCTCGGCACCAGGGCCTGGTAGAGGAAGTTGCTGCCGTACCCGGCGTCCACCAGCCAGTCCCGCCCGCTCTCGCTCACCACCACGTACTCGTTCTCCAGCCGGGTGGTGGCACCGACCGCACTGCCCATCACCACCCCGGTCCGCAGCGCCGCCTGCTCGTCCGGTTCGAAGCCGCTGTCCAGCACGGCCTCCTGGGCCGCGACCAGGGCGAGCTGGGAGTACCGGTCGGAGCGGTTCACCTGCTGATGACTCAGGCCGGCCCGCAACGGGTCGAAGTCGCACTCGGCGGCCACCTGGGACCGGAAGCCGGCCGGGTCGAACAGCGAGATCCGCCTGGTCGCGGTACGGCCCTCGGTCAGGCAGGACCAGAACGCCTTGCGGTCCACCCCACCGGGTGCCACCACCCCGATCCCGGTCACCACGACTCGGCGCGAGGCTGCCGGCCCAGTCACGAGTGCCGCCCCGCGAACTCGGCCGCCTGTTCGGCGGTCTCGGTGTCGACATGGCCGAGCCGGGGCTCGGGTGCCAGCGGGCCGAGGTGGAAGACCGCGCGGGCCGGGCCGGTGCTGGTGTTGCGCAGCCGGTGCCGGACTCCGATCGGCACCAGCAGGGCGTCGTCGGCCTCCAACACGACGGGCTCGCCGTCTAGGTCCACCAGCAACGTCCCCTCGACGAGGCAAAGGAATTCCTCGCTGTACGGGTGGTAATGCTCGGCTACCGCCTCACCGGGCTGGACGGTGACCATGCCCATGAACCCGGAGGTGCTGCCGACCGTGGCCGGGCCCAACAGCACCCGGACGTCGCCGCCCCGCCGGCGGTTGGCGGCCATGTCGGCCAGGGAGACGGCTCTGTGTCTGCTGGTCATCGAGGACCTTTCGTCTGCGGTGTGAAGGGGCGAGGGCGGTTGCCGCGGCCGGTCGGTCAACCCCGGTCCGCGCTCAGCGCGCGCTCGGCGGCCGCCGCCTCGATCCGCTCGCGGATCGCCGCCAGCTGGATGGGTGAGTTGGTGTTGATCCGGTCGGTCATCGCCCGGTCGTCGACCGGTGCGGTGGGTTTCATCGCGAAGTCCTGGAACCAGGTCAGCCGGGTCTTGCCGTCCTCTTCCCGGTAGGTCCAGTGGATCTTCATGTACTCGAACGGTCCGGTCTCCACCCGATGCGAACGCACCTCGCGGGTCGACCGGTCGGCGGTCCGTTCGCTCACCCAGCTCCACGCGATGCCGTTCTCGTCCGGGTGCATGGTGAGCCGGAAGGTGACCTTGTCGCCGTCCTGGCTGAGGATCTCGGTGGCCGCGTACTCGGTGAACAGCTGCGGCCAGGAAGCGACGTCGTTGGTCATCTGCCAGACCAATTCCAGCGGTGCGTCGATGAGCACGGTGGCTTCGGTGTGCCCGGCCATCACTCGCGCACCCCCAGCTCACCGGCGACGAACTCGGCCAGTTGCCGGACGGTGAGCTGCTCGGCCTCCTCCGGGATGGTCACCGCCAGCCGGGATTCGACGATCGCGCGCACCTCCATGGTGGCCAGCGAGTCGAGCCCGAGCTCCTCCAGCGTGGTGTCGCCGGCGCCGGCCAGCACGTCTGGCGCGACCCCGGCCCCCTCGGTGATGATGGTGCACAGTTCACCAGTGATCGCCGGCACCGTTCGAGTCTGGTTGGTCGTCATGATGAATTCCTCCAGTTGTTCTGCATGCGGTCCACGAGCGCGGTGCTGTGGCTTGCCTTCTGGAAGTCCGGCTCCGCGAGCACCCTGCGAAGAAAGGGAATCGTGGTGCTGACACCCGGACCGTCGATGTCGAACTCGCGGAGCGCCCGATCCATCCGGCACACCGCCTGGTCGCGGTCGGGTGCCCAGACGATCAGTTTCGCGATCAGGGAGTCGTAGTCCGGGCCGAGCACGTACCCGGTGAAGGCGTGGGTGTCCACCCGGGTGAACGGGCCGCCCGGGACGTCGAAGCGGGTCAGCGGGCCGGCCGTCGGCACGAAGCCACGCTCCGGGTCCTCGCCGTTGACCCGGCACTCGATGGCCACCCCGGTCAGCGGAATCTCCTGCTGGGTCAGCGACAAGCGGTGCCCGGCGGCGACCAGCAACTGCTGGCGGACCAGGTCGATGCCGGTGATCGCCTCGCTCACCGTGTGCTCGACCTGAATCCGGGTGTTGATCTCCATGAAGTAGAAATTGCCTGAACGATCAAGCAGGAACTCGAACGTGCCGACCCCGGTGTAGCCGACGCCGAGAGCTGCCGCAACGGCCGCCTCCCCCATCGCGGAGCCGAGTCCCGGGGGCAGGTTGGGAGCCGGTCCCTCCTCGATCAGCTTCTGGTGCCGGCGCTGCACCGAGCAGTCCCGGGTGCCCAGGTGCACGCCGCTGCCGTGGTTGTCGCACAGCACCTGCACCTCGACGTGCCGGGCGTCGTCGAGGTAGCGCTCGACGTAGACGCGCTCGTCGCCGAACACCGAGCGCGCGGTCGCCCGTGCTTGCCGGAAGGTCTCCTCGAGCTCGTCGGCGGACCGGACCACCGCCATCCCCTTGCCGCCACCGCCGGCAACCGCCTTGATGATCAACGGGAAACCGATGTCGGCGGCGACCTCGCGCAGCTGGTGCACGCTCGCGATCGGCTCGACCAGGCCGGGCAGCAGGGGCAGTCCCTGGCGCTGCATCACCTGCCGGGCGGCCGCCTTGTCGCCGAGCTCACCCATCAGCGCCGGGGCCGGGCCGACGAAGGTCAGTCCGAACTCGGCGCAGACCTCCGCGAAGTCCGGATCCTCGGAGAGGAAGCCGTAGCCCGGATGGACCGCGTCGGCCCCGGTCTGCACCGCGGCTTCGACGACTGCCGCGACGTTCTGGTAACTGCGCCGACTGGCGGTCGGTCCGATGTGCACCAGCTCGTCGAAGTGCCTGCCGATCCGGGGTTCCTGGTCGGCGGTCGAGTACACGCCCACTGTCCTGATCCCCAGCTCCCGGCAGGTACGGGCGATCCGGACCGCGATCTCACCCCGGTTGGCGACGAGCACCTTGTCGAACATCGCGGTCAGCCCCCCACCGGCTGAAGGTCCGTGCTGCCCAGCCGTACCAGCGGATCTCCGTACTGCACCGGCTTGCCGTTCTCGGCCAGCACCTCCAGTACGACCCCGGCGCAATCGGCGACGATCGGGTTGAACAGCTTCATCGCCTCGACGATGCCGATCGTCTGGCCCGCCTCGACGATGTCGCCCACCGCGACGAACGGGGCGGCGCCCTCGCTCTCGGCCCGGTAGAAGGTGCCGACCATCGGCGACGTGACGACCTGCCCCTGCTCGGCGGCTGCCCGCTCGTCCGTGACCGGGCCGTCCGCGACCGCCCTGACCGCGGCGCTCGGGTCGCCGGACGGGCGCCGGACCGGCGGCTCGGCGTCGGGAACGTGCCACTCGATCTCGACGGCCGCCTGGCCCGCGCTGAGCCGTACCCGGCGCAGCGGGCCGGGCAGCGGGCCGGGCACGTCCCGGGCCAGGCCCCGGACCTCCGCGCCGAGCTGGGCCAGCGCCTCCTCGAACTCGTGATCGGTCACGGCCGGTCCACCGCAATGGGCTCGGCCGGGGTCACCTCGACTGCGGTCAGCCCGAACCGGCGGAACCGGCGGCGGCGCTCGCGCATCAGTTCGGCGCCGTCCCGGCCGGCCAGCCCGGCCAGCGCGGCGGTAAGCGCCGCGTGCAGGTCGTCAGCCATGGTGAGCGGTTCGGCGACCGGCTGTTTCTCCGGGATCACCCCGTCGATCAGGCCCAGTTCCAGCAGGTCCCGCGCGGTGATCCGCAACGCCTCGGCGGCGTCCGGCGCCGACCCACTGTCACCCCACAGGATCGCCGAGCAGCCTTCCGGGCTGATCACCGAGTACGTGGAATGCTCGAACATCAGCACCCGGTCGGCCACCGCCAGCGCCAGGGCACCGCCACTGCCGCCCTCACCGGTCACCACCGTCACCACCGGCGTCGGCAGCTCGAACATCGCCAGGATGTTCTCCGCTATCGCGACCGACTGGCCGCCCTCCTCGGCGTCCGGGCCCGGATAGGCGCCCGGGGTGTCGATGAAGGAGATGATCGGCAGGCCGAGCCGAGCCGCCAGCCGCATCACCCGCAACGCCTTGCGGTATCCCTCCGGAGCCGGCATGCCGAACCGCCGGGCGACCAGTTCCTTGGTGGTGTGGCCCTTCTGGTGACCGATCACTGCGACCGGGCTGCCGTTGAGGTTGGCAAGACCGGCGACGATGGCGGGACAGTCGGCGTGCAGCCGGTCACCGTGCAACTCGACGAAGGAGTCGAAGACCCAGCGCAGGTAGTCCAGCGTCGTCGGCCGCTGGGGGTCGCGGGCCGCCCGCACGATGTCCCACGGCCCGGCCTCCGCCAGCGCGGCGGGATCGGCGATGCCCGGATCGGTGCCGGCGCCGGTCGACGGCCGGGCGGAGCCGGTGACCGCGACCAGCAGCCTGCTCAGCCAGTCCCGCAGCTCCTGCCGGTGCACCATCTCGTCGACCTGGCCGTGTGCCAGCAGGAACTGCGCGGTCTGGAAGTCCGGCGGCAAGGTCTGCCGGATGGTCTGCTCGATCACCCGCGGGCCGGCGAACCCCATCCGGCAGCCCTGCTCGGCCACCACCACATCGCAGTTGGTCGCGAACGAGGCAGCCACCCCGCCGTAGGTCGGGTCGGTCACGACGCTGACGGTGAGCAGCCGGGCCTCCCGCATCGCGACCAGCGCCTGGCTTACCTTCGCCATCTGCAGCAAGGCAATCGCGCCTTCCTGCATGCGAGCGCCGCCCGAGGCGGTGACCAGCACCAGCGGGCATCGACGCTCCAGGCAACCCTCGGCGGTCCGGGTGATCAACTCGCCGACCGCCGCTCCCAGGCTGCCGCCCATGAAACCGAAATCCATCACGGCCAGCCCGAGCTCGATCCCCCCGATCCGGCCGAAGCCGGCCAGCACCGCATCGTCGAGACCGGTACGGGCGCGTGCCTGATCGAGCCGATCCCGGTACCGCCGGCTGTCGGTGAAACGCAGCACGTCGTTGGCGGTGATCCGCACCGGGAGCGGTGTGAAGGAGCCCTGGTCGGTGAGCTGCCGGATCCGCTCCCCGGCGTCCAGCCTGCCGTGATGCCCGCAGTCGGGGCAGACGCCCAACGACCGGCGCAGCCGCTTGCCGTACTGCAACCCGGCACACCGGGGGCAGCGGACCCAGGCCGTGCTGGCCTCGGCCGACTGCCTGGTCACCGCGGTCATGCCGGGTCCTCGGTCCCGGCCGCCGGCACCCAGTCGTAGAAGCAGTGTGCCTGCGCGTCCCGCGGTGACTGCCAGGTCGCGAGGTAGGGGGTGATGTAGGGCCGCAGCCGCTCGCTCACCCGGGCGAATTCGGCATGCGAGCGGGCACGCTCGACCGCTGCCACGCCCTGGTCGGAGGTCTCCAGCAGGTGGACGTACAGGTCGTCCAGCCGATACAGCGATCGACGCCTCACCCCGGCGATGCGGGGCAGCGAGGTCTGATCGGACTCAGCGAAGATGCTGGCGACCTGCCGCTCGGCATCCGGTGCGATCTTGGCGATGATCAGTGTCCTGTGCACGATGGGGATCTCCGGTCCGATCTCGGTGGCGCCTCCGGCGCCGGAGTGGTCGACGGCGGGCTCGGCCGCGCCGCTTTCGTGATCGCAAATCTCGCTCCACCGGTGTCCCTCGGTCGTCAACCTGAGGTCCTACCGAAGTCGGCAATCTTCCTGCGTCCGCTAGGCGATCTCCCGGCCGGAGTGGGCATCGCGCTGGGACGGCGGGCCACTCCGGGCCGCCCGGCGCAGGCTGCGGAACCCCGCGCGGGCCGGGGTGGCGAGAGGTGGTCGGTGCGGCGCTGGGTCAGTGTCCGAGACCGGCACGCCGGGCGCGTACCGCCGCTTCGGTGCGATCGACCAGTTGCAGCTTGGTGAAGATCCGGGACAGGTAGTTGCGAACGGTCTTGATCGACAGGCCAAGCTCGCGGGCGATGGCGGCATTGCCGCGGCCGTCCGCGACCAGCTCGAGCACGGCACGTTCCCGATCTGTCAGTTCCGGAAAGGGAATGTTGGCCACCGGGGGCTTGATCATGTGTTCGATCACCCAGCTGCCCACCTGGCGGTCGAACATCAGGCCGCCGGAATGCACGGTCTCGATCGCACGGCAGACTTCCGGCAGGTCGGCACCCTTGAGCAGGTAGCCACGGGCACCGGCCCGGAGGGCGGCCAGAAAGGTATCGCGATCCTCCATCATCGTCATGATGATGACGGCCGTCTCCGGGCAGCGGGTGGCGATGGTCCGGGTGGCCTCGATGCCGGACAGGTCCGGCAGGTTGACATCCATCAGCACCAGATGCGGGTGCAACTGGTGCACCAGCGCGAGCGCTTCCCGGCCGGTGCTGGCCTCGCCGACCACGTTCAACGACGCGGTGCTCAGCAGGCTCCGCAGCCCCGACCGGTAGACGGGATGGTCGTCGGTGATGAGGACGTCGATCATCTTTGCGCCGGGATCGGCCGGTGCACGCAGGCCGGTCACCGCGCTGCCTTCCCGCCGGGGCGAGCCGGATCGTCCGCGCGACGAAGCGGCAACCATGCGGACACTGCGAAACCGGTGGCCGCAGGACCTGCCATGCAGTCACCACCCTGCTCGCGGGCCCGCGAGCGCATGTTGCCCAGGCCGCTCCCCGTGCCGGGTACCGGGTTCGGCCAGCCACTGCCGTCGTCCACCACCCGCAGCAGCAGATTGTCACCCCGAATACCGGCGTACAACCGACACCAGCTCGCGCCCGAGTGCTTGACCACGTTGGTCAGCGCCTCCTGGGCGATCAGCAGCGCGGCCGACGCAAGCTCGGGCGGCAACTGGCCCAGGCCGCTCGTCGTGCGCAGTTCGATCCTGATCCGGCCGTCCAGCAGGCCGCCCAGCCGGGTGACCAGGTCACGAAGGGCGGCGCCCAGATCACTGGTGGCCGCCGGCGAAGGACGGCCCGCCGAGCACAGGCTCCGCACCTGTTCGACCGCCACCGAAACATCGGCCAGCGCTCGGTCGAGTGCCTCGCTGGATTCGCCCCACTGCTCCGGGAGGCTCCGCCTGGCCAGCTCGAGTTGAAGCCCGATGCTCACCAGCGAGGAACCGATCTGATCGTGCAGATCCCGGCGCAGTTCGATGAGTTCCGCAAGATGAGGGCAACGCGCCCAGGCGGTCCGCTGGCCGCAACAGCCCTCGGAGGGTTCGGACGGCCTGCGGAACCGATTGCCCTTCTGCCCGGCGGCAACGGTTCCCCCGCCGGCTGCGGCGTTCCCGGTGAGATCGCGCATCTGCACCCTCCGCGAAGCGTTGGTACGGACGGACGAACTGCTCGACGTCCGGCCGGTTTGGCTAGCCGCGACTGGCCCTGTCTGGCCTGGTGCTTGGCGACGACCCGGTAGCGGAATCTGCGCCGGTTGCGTTCGAGGGCAGTCGATTCGTGTGGTGCCGCGTGCTCCTCGCGCAGGTGCCGGCGCAAGCAGGAACCTCGGCCCGGGCCGCACAGGCGCACAATCGCAACACCTGAGCCGCCAGAGTCCCCGCATCAGCTGGCCCATACGAGGAAAATGAGTTTATAGACGTCTAACGTAATAAGTTCTGGCCAAGTTATCAAAGGGATGATGGCACCGCAAGACGCAACTTCCCTGAAAATCCGCCCTGCGCGGCAACGCCGAGCGGACCTCGGGGTGAGGCCGCCGAAGGACCGCGGCAGCGATCTCGACAGCGACCTCGACAGTGACCCAGTACCCGCCCGCAGGACTGGGTCCGGCTAGCCACGAAACCGCGCAGCGGTTCAGATTATGCCGTGACCATAGGAGGATTCCCGGTCACGGCGGCCTTGTGACAGCCGGTACAGCTCGGTTGGGATGTTTTCCCGGCCGCCCCGGGACAGCACCTGGTCAACCGTTGGTCCGGACGTCGGTGCCAGCCCGGTTCGGCAACGACGGGACGGGCCGCCCGACGCCGATGGGACGTCCCAGGCCGGTCGGCCGACCTTGCTGGCGGAGCGGGAACGGCGGCTTGTCGCCGGGTTATCACCTGGCTATGTTCCTGGCACGTCCCGCCTTCAGCGCCGCCCATTCGAGGCGCACCGCCGCAGCTATGCCGACGGACGCTGCTGACGGGAATGTCTTCACGAGCATTCACCTGTCAAATACTGTTCGCTCGCACCGCGGGTGCCGGGCGGGACCGGGAGCGGATCCATGACCGCGATCAGCGCGTCCACCGACTCGAGAACAGCCGAACTGCTGGCGGCCTACCGGACGATGGTCACCATCCGGAGGTTCGAGGAGCGGGTGCACCAGGACTTCGCCGACGTGCCGCTGCCCGGCGCCGTGCACCTCTACGCCGGACAAGAGGCGATCGCCGCCGCGGTGTGCGGCCGGCTGGCCGCCGACGACTACCTCGCGAGCACCCACCGGGGGCATGGTCACGCGATCGCCAAGGGGTGCGACGTGACCGCGATGATGCTGGAGATCCACGGGAAGGCCGGCGGCCTGTGCGGCGGCAAGGGCGGCTCGATGCACATCGCCGACTTCGACCGCGGGATGCTCGGCGCCAACGGGGTGGCCGCGGCCGGAGCGCCGCTGGCCTGCGGCGCGGCCCTGTCGGCGAAGCTGCGCCGCAGCGGTCAGGTCGCGGTGGCCTTCGTCGGGGACGGCGGCGCCAACCAGGGAGCGTTCGCGGAGAGCATGCAACTGGCCGCCGTCTGGCAGCTGCCCTGCATCTTCGTGATCGAGGACAACGGGTACGCCCAGTCCACCGGCAGCAGGTTCCACCTGCGCGAGCGACAGGTCGCCGCCCGGGCCGAGGCGCTGGGCATCGGCGCCGACATCGTCGACGGCTACGACTACTTCGCCATCGAGGCCGCGGCCGAGGCCGCCGTGCAGCGGGCGCGGAACGGCGGCCCGTCCCTGATCGAGTGCCGGGCGTTGCGGTTCTTCGGGCACATGGAGGGCTGGGACAGCCAGGACTACCGCCCACCGGGTGAGGTCGACAGGTTGCGGTCCGAGCAGGACTGCATCGAGCTGTTCCGCCGCCGGGTCACCGCCGACGGGCAAGTCCGTCCGGAGGATCTGGCAGCGATCGACGTCGAGGTGGCCGCCGAGGTCGGCGCGGCTGCCCAGCACGCCCGGCAGGCGGAATTCCCGCAGCCCGGTGAACTGCTCACCGACGTCTACGTCAGTTACTGATCATCAGTCAACGAAAGGTCAAAGACCGTGACGCGCACTCTCTCTTACCTGGAAGCGATCGGTGAAGCGTTGAGCCAGGAGCTGGAGCGCGATCCGGCGGTCTTCCTGCTCGGCGAGGACAACGTCGGCGGCACCGGCTGTGACGGAAAGCTCGGCAACGCCTGGGGACCGACCAAGGGACTGCACGAGCGCTTCCCGGATCGGATCCTGGACACCCCGATCACCGAGGCTGCCTTCGTCGGCGCCGCGGTGGGCGCGGCCGCCACCGGCATGCGGCCGGTGGTCGACCTGCTGTTCATCGACTTCATGGGCGTCTGCTTCGACCAGCTGCTCAACCAGGCAGCCAAGCTGCGCTACATGGTGGGCGGCAAGGCCAGCGTGCCGATGGTGGTGCGGGCCATGTGGGGGGCCGGCATGCGCCGGGGTGCCCAGCACTCGCAGGCGCTCTATCCGATGCTGGCGCACGTTCCGGGTCTGAAGGTGGTCGTCCCGGCCTTTCCGGACGACGCCAAGGGCCTGATGACCGCAGCCATCCGGGACGACGACCCGGTGATGTTCTTCGAGCACAAGATGCTGTACTTCAGCCGCGGCCCCGTTCCGGAGGAACCGTACGAGGTCCCGCTCGGCACCGCCCGGATCGTCCGGCCCGGCAGCGACTGCACCATCGTCGCGGTCGGCCGGATGGTGCACGAGGCGCTGGCCGCCGCTGAGGACCTGAGTGCGGCCGGCCAGTCCGACTGCGAGGTGATCGACCCGCGCACCATCTCGCCGCTGGACACCGAGACCATCTGCGACAGCGTCCGCCGGACCGGCCGGCTGGTGGTGGTCGACGAGGCCAACCGGCGCTGCGGGTTCGCCGCGGACATCGCCTCGGTAGTGGCCGAATCCGCGTTCGAGCACCTGCGCCAGCCGGTTCGCATCCTGACGCCGCCGCATGTCCCGACACCGTTCAGCCCCGGGCTGGAGGACGCCTACGCGCCCACCCGGCATCAGATCACCGCGGCCGTGCTGAGCGGCCTCCGGCAACCGGCCAGCGCCTGACCGGCACCGGCCGGAAACAACACCGTTGGTAAAGGAGACCGAGTTGACCGAGCAGTTGACCGAGCACCCGAACGTGACCCTGATGCGCAAGGTGTACGACGCCTTCGGCGTCGGCGATGTCCAGACCGCCGGTTCGTACTGGACCGAGGATGCCGTCCACCACTACCCGGGCCGCAACCCGCTCGCCGGTGAGCACCGCGGGCTGGCCGAGTCCATCGCCTTCGCGAACAAGATCTTCGAGCTGACCGAGGGCAAGCTGCACATGGAGACGCTGGAGATCGGCGCCAGCGAGAACCACGCCTTCGCCCTGCTGGCCACCCGGTACGAGCGCAAGGGCCGGGTGCTGGAGATGCCGTTCGTCAACGTCGCCCGGATCGAGGACGGCAAGATCGCCGAGTTCTGGACCTACCCCGAAGACGTCTACGCCACCGACGAGTTCTGGAACGCCTGAGCCACGAAAGAGGCTGATCAGCCATGAGCACAGTGATCGTAATCGGGGGCAGCATCTGCGGCCTGGCCGCGGCGTTGGCACTGGCCGACCGCGGCCACCAGGTACAGCTGGTCGAACGCGCCAGCGAGCCGTACCCAGACACGGTGGCCGAGGCTGCGGACTGGCGGCGGGCGACGGTGCCGCAGGCAGTCCACTCGCATGCCTTCGCCTCGCTCGGGTGCAACCTGCTGCGCGAGCACGCGCCCGACGTCTACGACGCGTTGTTCGCCGCCGGCTGCGATGAGATCAACCTGGCGGACTACCCGCCGCCGACCCTGCCCGACTTCGGCCGGGAGACGGCGGACGACCGCCTGCGCATGCTGATCGCCAGGCGCTCCACCTTCGAGCTGGTGCTGCGCCAGCGGGCGCTGTCCCGGCCCGGTGTCCGGTTGCTGTCCGGCTGGACCGTCCGGGGGTTGCTGACCTCCGACGCCGACCCGGCCCGGATCGTCGGGGTCCGGTCCGCCGACGGGCAGACCCTCTCCGCCGACTACGTGGTCGACGCCTCCGGCCGCCGCTCCGAGGCGCACACCTGGCTGACCGAGCTGGGCCTGCCGGTCCCGGACGCCACCGCCGAGAGCTGCCGGATCGTCTACTACACCCGGCATTTCCGGCTGCTGGCCGACGCCTTTCCCGGACCGCTGAACCGCGGCTTCGGTTCGGGCGGCCTCTGGGATCACTACACGGCGGTGCTCTTCCGCGGCGACAACTCGACCTTCTCGATCGCGCTGGGCATCCTGCCGGAGGACCAGGAGCTGAAGGGACTCAAGGACGAGGCCGCCTTCACCGCGGCCGTCCGGGCGACCCCGTTGCTGGCCGGCTGGCTGGCCGACGGGGTGTCCGAGCCGATCTCACCGGTGTACGTGATGGGCGGCCTGGACAACTCCTGGCGGGTGCCGGGGCCCGACGACCCCAAGCCGATCGGCTTCTTCGGGCTCGGCGACGCGGTGTGCACCACCAACCCGTCGTACGGCCGGGGCGTCTCGCTGGGGCTGTCGCACGCGCTGGCCCTCGCCGAGTTGCTGGACGAATTCCCCGAGCCCAGCGCGGAGCAGGCCGCCCGGTTCGCCGGACGCACCGCCGCGCTGATGCGCCCGTGGCTGGAGGAGGCGATCGCCAACGACCGGGGCCGGGCAGCCATGTGGCAGGCGGGGCTGGCCGGCCAGCCCCCGCAGCGGCCGCCGGCGGGCATCGTGACCTTCGGTGCGGCGGTGGCGGCTTCCACCAAGGACGCCGAGGTCTGGCGCCGGGTCGCGAACGTGATGATGATGCTGGCGCCGCCGGCCGCCCTCTACGCGGATCCCGAGATCGGGGCGCGGATCGGCCGGGCGATGTCCGCCGGGCCGCCGCCGCAGCAGCTGCCCGGGGCGAGCCGGGCGGAGCTGGTCGCGGCGGTCACCGGCGCGCAGCAGCTGGCAGCGTCGCATCAGTGAGCCCGGCCTGCCGGCTCGCCGTGCTGGGGTCCACCGGCGGCACCGGCCGGCTGCTCGTCGCCGGGGCGCTGCGGCGCGGGCACCCCGTCAGCGCACTGGCCCGCCGACCGGACGAGCTGGCGATCCGGCACCCGGGACTGCGGACGGTCGCCGGCGACGTGCTGGCAGCGGGCAGTTGCGAGCAGCTGGTGGCCGGGGCCGGGGCGGTGATCTCGGCACTCGGCATCGGGATGCACCGGCACGCGACCACCGTGTATTCCGCGGGCACCGGCAACCTGCTGCGGGCGATGGCGGCCGGCATGCCGCGCCGGCTGATCGTGGTCTCCACCGCCGCTCTGCAGCCGCCGTCGCCCCGACGCCCCGCTGAGTGGCTGGTCAGCCAGCTGCTGCTGCACCCGTTGCTGCGCAAGCCGTACGCCGACATGGCGGCGATGGAACGGCTGGTCCGGCACAGTCAGACGGACTGGACCATCGTGCGTCCGGGGCGGCTGACCGACGGGCCGGCCACCGGCAAGTTCCGGACGGCGGTCGACGCCAAGCTGCCCGGCTGCTGGTCGATCTCCCGGGCGGATCTGAGCGAGTACCTGCTCGACCTGGTGAGCGACTCGACCTCGTTCGGACGGGTCGTGGAGATCGCTCGCTGATGCGCGGGCGTGCCCGTTCAGCAGCTGCCGCGGGGCCGGCGGCGCTGGCTAGGCTTGTCCCATGACCGCGTACGCCACGAACTGGATCGAGCTCGAGGGCGTGGTGAACGTCCGGGACGTCGGCGGGTTGCCGACCGCGGACGGTCGCCGGATCCGGCTCGGGGCGCTGATCCGGTCGGCGAACCTCGCGCACATGACCGAGGCGGACGTCATCCGGCTGGTCGAGGAGCACGGCGTCCGCCGGGTGATCGACCTGCGCACCGACGTCGAGGTCAGCAAGTCCGAGCCGTCCCCGCTGCACGCGCACGGCTCGGTGACGATCCACCACCTCTCGCTCTACCCGGACACCTTGCCGGAGCACGACTCAGCCGAGCGGGACGCACCGGATCCAGTGGTGCCCTGGGCCGGTGAACGCTTCGTCACCGAGCGGGACCCGCAGGTCGCCTCGTACCTGCGCTACCTCGACCGGCGGCCTGACTCGGTGCTGGCCGCGCTGCGTGCGATCGCCGAACCGGACGGGGCGACCGTCGTGCACTGCGCGGCCGGCAAGGACCGCACCGGCGTGGTGGTCGCGCTGGCGCTGTCGGTGGCCGGCGTGCCGGACGAGGTGATCGCCGCCGACTACGCCGAGACCCAGTCGCAGATCGCCGCCATCCTCGAGCAGCTGGCCCGCAGCGACCTGTACACCGACGCCACCGAGCGTCCCGAGAAGGTGCCGCCCGCCTCGGCGGAGAAGATGCTCAGCGTGCTGGCTGCCATCGCGGACGATCACGGCGGGGTGCTGGCCTGGCTCGCCGAGCGCGGGTGGACCGAGCAGGACACCGCACGGTTGCGGTCGAAACTGCTGGGTTGATCAGCCGGCCACCTCGGTGCCGTCCACGGTCGGCTCGTCGCCGGTGGAGTCGTCCGGGGTGACCACCCCGACCAGGTTGGTCATCACCTCACTGAACGCGTCCGGATCGCCGATCAGCCAGGAATGGTTGCCCGGCACCGTCACCGACTCCGGGTCGCCGAGGGCGCGCCGCATCGATTCGACGCTGCTGCGGGTGATCACCGTGTCCTTCTCGCCCCAGAGCACCACGACCGGTAGCTGACGGTCCTTCAGCGCCTGCAGTTCGACGATCAGGTTGGCGCTGCTGGCGATCTTGCCGACCCGCCAGACGGCCCGGGGATTCTGCACCAGGTTCGGCAGCACATCCGCGAGCACCACCGGCACCACCCGGGTCAGCTGCCGCCAGGGCAGCAGGTCGGCCTGCAGGTGCAGACCCCAGTCCCAGAGCGGCCGTTCGGCCATCGACCGGATCGCGCCACCGCGCTCGGACCACGCCGAGCCGCCGATCGAGTTGATCACGATCAGTCGGCTGACCCGTTCGGTGCAGTCGTAGGCGGTCTGGATCGCCACCCCGCCGCCGAACGAATGCCCGACCAGGGTGACCGGTTCGCCGATGCCCAGCTCGTCGAGGAACTGCTGGACCCAGCGGGAGTAACCGCTCAGCGAGTGTTCCGGGCCCGGCAGGTCGGCAGTGCCCCCGAAACCCGGCAAAGCCGGTGCGAACACCTCGAGGCCGAGCGCGGCGAGCCGCTTCAGAGCGTGCCGGTACGACCGGGTGCCGAGTGCCCAACCGTGCAGGAACACCACCGGCGCACCCGTCCCGACCGCGGTGTAGATCGCCGGGCGGTCGGCCACCCGCAGCGAATGGACCCTGGTGCTCAGGTTCTCCGCCGCCACGCCACACACCTCCGTAACACCAGTGTCAGCACGACCGTGGGCGGCCCGGAAGCGACGAACGTCCCGGCACCCGGCGACGTTCGGCCCGGGGCCACCGACTGGCTCCGTGCTCGGATGGAGGCAGCCGACGAAGGGGGCGCCGTGGAACGCCTGACGCCGCTCGCCACCGCCTTCCTCGACGCCGAGGACGCCGACCCGGCGGCGTCGCTGGCCATCGGCTCGTTCGCGATCTTCGCCGGGCCGGCGCCGTCCTTCGCCGAGTTCGCCGCGACCATCGCGAACCGGCTGCCGTTGATCCCGCGCTACCGGCAGCGGCTGCGGACCGTCCCGTTCGGCCTGGCCGCCCCCGCGTGGGTGGACGACCCGTCCTTCGACCTGACCCGGCACGTGCATCAGGCACCGGTGCCGGCGCCGGCAGGCCCGCGCCAGGTCGGCGAGCTGTTCAGCCGGCTGATGACCGAGCGGATGGCCCGCGACCGGCCGCTCTGGGAGTACTGGTTCTGCCCCGGCCTGCCCGACGGTCGCTGGGCGCTGATCTCCAAGCTGCACCACAGCATGGCCGACGGAGTGTCCGGCACCGAGCTGTATCACCTGGTGCTGGACGGCAGCCCGCACGCCGCGCCACCGATCGTGGACGACTGGCTGCCGCACGAGCCGTCCGGCCTGAACTTCACCGCGCAGGCGCTGCTGGACCTGGCACGCACCCCGAGCCGCCAGCTGGCCGCCGGGCTGCGGGCGCTCGGCTCACCGCTGCGGCTGGCCGGCCAGGCCGGCGAGCTCGGGCACGGGCTGCTCACCATGAGCGGGGCGCTGCGACCGGTGCGCCGGACCTCGCTGGCCGGCCCGTTGTGCGGCCGCCGCCGCTACGCCTGGACCGGCTGCTCGCTGGCCGAACTGCAGCCGGTGCGGCAGCAGTTCCAGGTGACCGTCAACGACGTGGCGCTGGCCGCGATCACCGGCGGGTTCCGGCGGCTGCTGATCGCCCGCGGCGAGCAGCCGACCGAGACCAGCCTGCGGTCGCTGGTGCCGGTCTCGACCAGGGAGGCCGGCGCGGAGCGGATCCAGGACAACCGGATCTCGCTGCTGCTGCCCTACCTGCCGGTGGAGCTGCCAGACCCAGCCGACCGGCTGCACACCGTCGCGTCGCGGCTGGCGGCCCTGCGCCAGGCGCACGAGGCGGACGCCGGCGCCGACCTCACCACGCTGGCCGCGGCCAGCCCGTTCCTGCCGGTGGCGCTGGGCATCCGGCTCGGCTGGCGGCTCCCCCAGCATCAGATCGCCACCGTCACCACGAACGTGCCCGGTCCGCGCGCGACGCTGTACTGCCTCGGCCGGCCGCTGCAGGAGATCCTGCCGTACGTGCCGATCGCCAGCCGGCTGCGAACCGGCATCGCGATCTTCTCCTACCGGCACCAGCTCACCTTCGGAGTGACCGCGGATTACGACACGGTGCCGGACGTCGAGCTGCTCGCAACCGGCATTCGGGACTCGATCACCGAGCTGACCGAGCTGGCTGAGCTCGCCAAACCCGCTGAGCCGGCTGAGCTCAGCAAGCCGGCTGAGCCGGCTGAGCTGCACTTGGTGGCTCGGGGCCGGTCGTGAACGGCAGACCGGCGAGCAGCGTCAAGCGTCACCCGAGCAGCATCAACGCCAGCTCGCCGTCGCCGGTCGTGGTGAGCCGCACCGGCACCCCCCAGTCCTGCCGGGCCAGGTGGCAGGCCGGATGCTCGTTGTCGGGGTCGTCGTCGCAGGACGCCGCCTGCGCGGTCACGTGCAGCACCCCTTCGGTGCCCGGCTCGCCGGCCAGGCGCAGGGTGCGGGCCAGTTCGACGCCGCGGCCGGCGCCGTCCGCGAGCAGTTCGGGCGGGCTGGCGCTGACCGTGAGCTGGGTGGACGGGCCGTAGCGCTCGTCCAGTTTGCGGCCGGGCGGTGGCACGAAGGGCACGGTCAGCTCGACCACGCCGGCCCGCAGGTCAGTCACCGGCCGCTGGGTGCGCAGCGCCTCGCCGAGCACCTGGCGCAGCTGACCGGCGGTGACCGGCCGCACCAGCCGGTGCGCCGCCGACTCCAGCACCACCAGCTCGCCGTCGACCTCCAGCAGCCCGGACGGCTCGGCCAGCTCGGTGGCCAGTGTGCTGACGGTGTCGGTGGTCGGGTCGTAGCGCCGGATCGCGGAGTTGTAGGTGTCGGCGATCGCCACCGAGCCGTCGTCGAGCACGGCCACCCCGAGCGGGTGCTGCAGCCGGGCCTGGCTGGCCGGTCCGTCCAGGTGGCCGAAGTCGAACAACCCCTCGCCGACCGCGGTGTGCAGGGTGCCGTCAGCGGTCAGGTAGCGCAGCGACGAGGTCTCGGAGTCGGCGAACCAGAGCCGGTCGCCGGCCACCGCCAGCCCGGACGGCTGGGCCAGCCAGCCGTCGGCGGCGGGACCGTCCTTGAGCCCCTCGACGGTGTTGCCGGCCAGGATGCTGACCCGGCCGTCGGACGGCTGCCAGCCGAGCAGCAAGTGCACCCCGGCGGCGGCGACCGCGAACAGGCCGCGGTCCGGCCACCAGGCGACGTCCCAGGGCGACAGCACCTCGGGTACCTCGCCGGTCACCGTGCGGGTGCCGGCGAGCCCCGCCGGCAGGTCGACGCTCGCCACGATCGCCCCGTCCGAGAGCCGCAGCCCGGCCAGCCGGTGGTTGCCGGTGTCGGCCACCAGCACGTCGAAGCCGAGCCCGAGTTCGGCCGGCACCAGGGCCAGCCCGTTCGGTTCGGCGAAGCCGTCCCGGCCACCGGATCGCTCACCGCTGCCGAACCGGCGCCGGACGGTGCCCCCGCCCAGGTCGGTCTCGACGATCTGGTGGTGGCCGGCATCCGCGATGAGCAGGCTGTCGCCGAGCCGGACCGCCTTGGCCGGGAACCGCAGGTCACCGGGCTGCGGGGCGGGCGGCGAGTACGGGTTGTCCCCGCGGCGCAGCGCGTCGCCGTACCGGTCGATCAGCTCATCGATCATCAACCGCAGGCCACTGGCCTGGCCCTCACCGGCGGCCTGCGCGACCAGGTAACCGTCCGGGTCGATCAGCGCCAGGGTCGGCCAGGCCCGCACCGCGTACTGCTGCCAGAGGTGCAGCTCCGGGTCGTTGAAGACCGGGTGGGCCACCCCGTACCGCTCGGCCGCCGCGGCCACCGCCCGGTCGGACCGCTCGTGCTCGAACTTCGGCGAGTGCACGCCGATGATCACCAGCTCGTCCGGATAGGCCTGCTCCAGCTCGCGCAGCTCGTCGATGACGTGCAGGCAGTTGGCGCAGCAGAAGGTCCAGAAGTCCAGCAGGACGATCTTGCCGCGCAGCTGCTTCAGGCTGAGCGGTTCGCGGGTGTTGATCCAGGTGCCGGCCGGGAATTCCGGGGCGCGCACCCGAGCGGTCTGCGTCGTGGTCCTGAGCGAAGGGGTCACGGCAGTAGCAAACCACCCGGCGCCGCCGGCGATTCCTGGCCCGGACGCAGCGGTGGCCCGCCCCCGGGATCGGGTGCGGGCCACGGTTGTGACAGGGCGGCCACCCTGTCGTGCGCCGGACGGCGTCGGCCGTCCGGAGCGACTAGCGGTTGTAGTTCTGGTGGGCAGCCATCGCCATCAGCTCGCTGCGCATGGCCGGCGACGCCACGCGGAGCGCCCGCTCGAACTGCCGGTACTCGCGGTGCGCGCGGATCCGCTGCTTGAAGTTGCTCATGTCCTGCTCCTTAACCCCTGTGCTGTCCGGTATTCGACTGACGTCCCTGTCTGTCGGGGCCACCGTGCGAGCGCTGGAACGCCCAGCCTCGTTCGCTCGGTCTTGCGGGTCTGCCTCGATCCGTTAACTACTGTACCACGGTCGACGAACAAATATTCAGCTCGTCTTGTATCTTGCCTAACAGGCCGGGGGTGAATCGTATTCCGTGCCGAACGAAAGCCTGGTCAAACGATCCATCCGGCTCGTCCTTACCGGCCGCTATGTCCACCCTCCGGTGAGCAATCCCCTTAAGCTGGCGGTATGTCTGTCACCGATACCGCCATCGGCCCACTGCAGGGGTCGGCCGGCGAGAACCTGGCGCCGCGCGCCGGAACCGCCACCCTGATCGTCAACGTCGCCTCGAAGTGCGGCCTGACACCGCAGTACGCCGGGCTGGAGCGGCTGCAGGAGCGTTACGCCGGCCGTGGCTTCACCGTGCTCGGCGTGCCCTGCAACCAGTTCGCCGGCCAGGAACCGGGCAGCCCGGACGAGATCGCGCAGTTCTGCTCGACCAGTTACGGCGTCAGCTTTCCGCTCACCGAGAAGGTGGAGGTGAACGGCCCCGGCCGGCACCCGCTCTACGCCGAACTGGTCGGGGTGCCGGACGACGCCGGCTACACCGGCGACATCCGGTGGAACTTCGAGAAGTTCCTGGTGGCGCCGGACGGTCAGGTGGTCGCCCGGTTCGACCCGCGCACCGAGCCCGAGGACGCTCGGGTCACCGCGGCGATCGAGGCGCACCTGCCGTCCTGAGCCGTCCGCTCGGGCTGCCCGACAGTCTGGATTGGGTACGGAAAGGGGCCCCGAACCGGCTGGTTCGGGGCCCCTTTCCGGATGCCTAACGTGTCAGAGCAGTGCCAGCCCGGGGTCGCGCAGCACCGCCGCCACGTCCGCGAGGAACTCCGAGCCCTGCTGGCCGTCCACCGAGCGGTGGTCGAACGACAGGCCGAGCTGGGTGACCCAGCGCGGCTCGATCCGCTCGTTCCGCTCGTCGTCCCCGGTGCCGACCACCCACGGCTGCCGGCGCACCGCGCCGAAGGCGAGGATCGCCGCCTCACCGGGGTTCAGGATCGGGGTGCCGGTGTCGATGCCGAACACGCCGATGTTGGTGATGGTGAACGTCCCACCGGACATGTCGGACGGTGGCGTCTTGCCCGACCGGGCGGTCTCGGTGAGCCCGGTCATCGCCTCGGCCAGCCCGGCCAGCGACAGCGACTCGGCACCCTTGATGTTGGGCACGATCAGCCCGCGGTCGGTGGCTGCGGCGATGCCGAGGTTGACGTAGTGCTTGACGACGATCTCGCCGCCGGCCTCGTCCCAGGTGGAGTTGACGATCGGGGTGCGCTTGATCGCCCAGAGCGCGGCCCGCGCCACGAACAGCAGCGGCGACACCTTCAGGTTCCGGAACTCCGGACGGGCCGCGACCCGCTTGCGCAGCTCCATCATCTCGGTGACGTCCACCGTGACGAACTCGGTGACGTGCGGCGCGGTGAACGCCGACGAGACCATCGCCGCCGCGGTGTGCTTGCGCACCCCCTTGATCGGAATCCGGGTCTCGCCACCGCTCGGCGCCGAGGACGGGGTGGCCAGCGCCGGCTTGGCCGCCGCCTGCTGGACGTCCTCGCGGGAGATGGTGCCGTTCGGGCCGGTCGCGACGATGCCGGCCAGGTCGACCCCGAGGGTTTTGGCCAGCTTGCGGACCGGCGGCTTGGCCAGCACCCGCTCGACCGGCGCGGTCGCCGCATGGGCGCCAGGCGTCACCTCGAAGGCTGGGTTGGCACTCGGCGCCGGCTGCGCGTGTGACGGCTGCAGCCGCCTGCGGCGCCGGGCCCGCTCACCGGCCACCCCGTAGCCGACCAGCACGGCCTGCCGCTCGGCGGTCGCGAGTTCCTGGTCGGCCTCGTCGGCCGGCAGGTCCGGGGTCGGCACCAGATCCTCGCCGGCCCCGCCGACCGGCGGCGTGTCGTTCCCGGCGCCGGCCAGCTCGCCCTCGCCGACCTTGAGGGTGACGATCGGCTGGCCGACCGGCACGGTGACGCCCTCCTCGACGTGGATGGCGTGCACGGTGCCGGCGTAGGGCGACGGCAGTTCCACCGCCGCCTTGGCGGTCTCCACCTCGACCAGCACCTGGTTGACGGTGACCACGTCACCGACCTTGACGTCCCAGCGCAGGATGTCGGCCTCGGTCAGCCCCTCACCCACGTCCGGAAGCTTGAAGTCCTTCAGCTCTGCCACGGTTGCGTTCTCCGAAAAGTCTCTGTGCGGACGGTCAGTAGGCGAGGGTGCGGTCAACCGCGTCGAGGATCCGGTCCACGTCGGGCAACCACTCCTCCTCGATCCGGCTGGCCGGGTACGGGGTGTCGAAACCGCCCACCCGAAGCACCGGTGCCTCCAGGGAGTAGAACGCCTTCTCCTGCACCCGGGCGGCGACCTCGGCGCCCATGCCCAGGTTCACCGATGCCTCGTGCACGACCACCAGCCGGCCGGTCTTGGTGACCGACTGAACCACCGGGTCGATGTCGATCGGAGACAGCGAGCGCAGGTCGATCACCTCGAGCTCGGTGCCGTCCTCGGCAGCCGCCCGGGCCGCGTCCAGCACGGTGGCCACCATCGGGCCGTACGCCACGACGGTGACGTCCTTGCCCGGGCGGGCCACCCGGGACGAGTGCAGCGGCAGCGGGGTGGCCTCGGTGTCGACCTCGCCCTTGGCCCAGTACCGCCGCTTCGGCTCGAAGAAGATCACCGGGTCATCGCAGTCGATGGACTGCCGCAGCATCCAGTACGCGTCCGACGGGTTGGAGCAGGTGACCACCTTCAGGCCGGCGGTGTGCGCGAAGTACGCCTCCGGCGACTCAGAGTGGTGCTCGACCGCGCCGATGCCGCCGCCGTACGGGATCCGGACGGTGATCGGCATCCGCACCTGGCCGAGCGACCGGTTGTGGAACTTGGCCACCTGGCTGACGATCTGGTCGAAGGCGGGGTAGACGAAGCCGTCGAACTGGATCTCGCAGACCGGCCGGTAGCCGCGAATGGCAAGCCCCACCGCGGTGCCGAGGATGCCGGACTCGCCGAGCGGCGCGTCGATCACCCGGTCCTCGCCGAAGTCCTTCTGCAGGCCGTCGGTGATCCGGAAGACGCCGCCCAGCTTGCCGACATCCAGGCCCATCACCAGCACCCTGGGGTCGGCTTCCATCCGGTTGCGCAACGCCCCGTTCAGGGCATTGGCCATGCTCATGGTGGCCATCAGTGCTGTGCTCCCTCGAACGAATGCGACCCTTCGAACGACGCCAGGTACTCGGCGTAGCCGGCCTTCTGCTCGGCCAGCTCGGCGGTCTGCTCCACGTACACCTGGTCGAACGGGGACAGCGGGTGCGGGTCCGGCAGCGACCGGCAGGCCTCCCGGATCCGGACCGCGAGGGCCTCGGACTCGGCCTCGAGCTCATCGAAGAAGTCGGTGCCGACGCCGGCCTCGCGGATCAGGTACGCCCGCAGCCGCTCGATCGGGTCGCGCAGCCGCCAGGTCTCCAGCTCGTCCGAGAGCCGGTACCGGGTCGGGTCGTCGGAGGTGGTGTGGGCGGCCATCCGGTAGGTGTAGGCCTCGATCAGGCTCGGTCCCTGGCCGGATCGCGCCTCGTCCAGGGCCGCCCGGGTCACCGCCAGGCAGGCCAGCACGTCGTTGCCGTCGATCCGGATGCCCGGGAAGCCGAAGCCGGCGGCGCGGTGGAACAGCGGCACCCGGGTCTGCCGCTCGAGCGGCTCGGAGATCGCCCACTGGTTGTTCTGGCAGTAGAACACGACCGGCAGGTTGCCGGCGGCCGCCCAGATGAAGGCCTCGTTCACGTCACCCTGGCTGGACGCGCCATCGCCGAAGAACGCCAGCACCGCGGTGTCGCGGTCGAGCTCGCCGGTGCCCACCGCGCCGTCCCGGCTGACTCCCATCGCGTAGCCGACCGCGTGCAGGGTCTGCGCGCCGAGCACGATGGTGTAGAGGTTGAAGTTGTTCTCGTTCGGGTTCCAGCCGCCCAGGCTGACCCCGCGGAACATGCCGAGCAGGGTGACCGGGTCGACGTCGCGGCACCAGGCAACCCCGTGCTCGCGGTAGGTCGGGAACGCCATGTCCTGGGTGCGCATCGCGCGGCCGGCCCCGACCTGGGCGGCCTCCTGGCCCAGGCAGGACGCCCACAGGCCGAGCTCGCCCTGCCGCTGCAGTGCGGTGCCCTCTGCGTCGAACCGGCGGACCAGCACCAGGTCGCGGTAGAGCGACTTGAGCTCGTCATCGGTGATCGACAACGGGAAGTCCGGATGCTCCACCCGGACCCCCTCGGGGGTGAGGAGCTGGACCAGGTCCGGCTCCGGCGGTACGTCTCCGTGCAGCGACATCTCGCGCTCCTAGCCTCAGGTCCGCCTGCCGCGGGATCGCCGCGTGGCGTCGGGGTACTCCGTGTTCGACTACTGCCCGTCCGTCCGATGCTTCCAGGGGTGGCGGAGCGTACCGGCCGGGGTACGGGGTAAGGATGGTGCGACGTGCGTTACCCGTCATGGTCGCATGTACCGCTCCCGAGTCGCAGAGGTGGTGGTGCTTCGCGGCACGCCGGATTGTCGGCGGCAATCCGTACTGTGGGCCCATGGAGGAGAACAGAGCCCGCCGAGTGGTCGACGCGCTGCGCGACCGGGGCATCGACGCCCACCTTGCCCGCGCCGGGGTGTACCGGTTCGGCGTCCGGATCAGGCTCGGTGACGGCCGGGAGGCCGAGTGGGACACCGACGGCACCGCCGGCCTCGAAGCCCAGGTGATGCGCGACGGCGTGCTGGTCGGCTACGTGCCCGACATCGAGGGTTCCGAGGACTGGTCGGAGGAGCAGGTGGTGGACGCCATCCAGCGCACCGACTACGACCAGCCGATCGCCCGGCAGCGGGTCAGCGCGCCACCGGCTGCAGCACCGCTGCCCAGGGAGGGCGGGGTGTTCCGCCGGTTCCTCGATGGCTTCCGCTACCGCTGAACTGACGGCTTCCGCTACCGCTGAACTTCGTGGTCGGCGGTCGTACCCCGTTCACTAGCCTTCACCCGCTCCCCTCGCTACCGTCGAAGTGACGATCACGTGTCAGGTCACTTCGGAGAGGCAGCGAGGCGACATGAAGATCTCGGACATCCTGTCCCGCAAGGGAGCGGCTGTCACCACCACCGGGCCGGGGACGACGGTCGGGGAATTCGTCCGGTTGCTTGCCGAGCACCGGATCGGCGCGGTTCCGGTCGTCGCCGACGGCGACCTGGCCGGCATCATCACCGAACGCGACGTGGTGCGCCGGCTGGCCACCGACGGTGCGGCCGTGCTGGACCGTCCGGTTTCGGAGCTGATGACCACCGAACTGGTCACCTGCGGGCCGCACGACACCCTCGACGAGATCGCTGCCCTGATGACCGATCGCCGGATCCGGCACCTGCCGGTGCTCGATGCCGGCCAGCTCGCCGGCATCGTCTCGATCGGCGACGTGGTGGCCGCCCGGCTGCGCGAGCTGGAGCAGACCCGGGCCCAGCTGGAGTCCTACATCGTCCAGGGCTGATCCGGTTCTACCGTGAACCGGTGATTCGATCGCCGCTGCTCATCCGACCGTGCACCCCGGCAGACCTGCCCTCCCTGGCGCGCAGCCAGCCGATCGGCGGCGGTGGCCACGAGAACCGGCTGGCGGGTCAGGACGACGGCCGCTGGCTCTACCTGCTGGCCTGTGCACCCGAGCCGATCGGTGGTTGCCTGGTGAACTGGGCGCCGGTGCTGCCCACCGTGGCCGCCGCGCTGCCGGACTGTGTAGAGCTCAACCACCTGTACGTGTTGGGGGACTTCAGGGGAAACGGCGCCGGACGGGCATTGCTGGACGCAGCCGAGCGGGCTGCCCGCGAACGGCGCCGGAGCCTGATCGGGTTGGGGGTGAGCGACGAGAACGCTGGCGCCCGCCGGCTCTACCTGTCGCTCGGCTACCGGGAGAGCGGGGTGCGCTGGGCGGTGGACTACGAGTACCTGGACGCCGCCGGCCGGCCGGTGGCCGCCTCCGAGACCGGCGACTTTCTCACCAAGCCGCTGGGCTGATCGCCGGATTCGGACGGCGGCCCGGGTTCGGAAAGCCTCGCTCAGCCGGCCAGCTCGGCCGGGAGCGGCTCGGTGTGCACCACGGCCAGCCGAGACACCGCCCGGGTCCAGGCGACGTAGAGCCGGCGGAGGCCACCGAGCCGGGTCGGCTCGGCGGCCACGATCGCGGCCGGTTCCAGCAGCACCACCGAGTCGTACTCCAGACCCTTCGCCACCGTCGCCGGCACCACGGTGACCCGGGCCGGCTCACCATCGTCCGGGCCAGGATCGTCGGCCAGCGAGCCGGCGACGATGCCGGCCTCGGCAAGCTCCTTGCGCACCCGGTCGAGCTGGGCGTCCGGCACGATCACCGCGATCGAGCCCTCCACCGCCAGGCACCGGCGCACCGCGGCAACCAGGTCGGCGCCGGCGGTCAGCGCGCCGTCACCAGCCCGGACCGAGCTGGCCGGCGGCACGTCCGGCGCGATGTGCGGCAACAGCCGGTTCGCCACCGCCAGCACCTCGCCGGGCACCCGGTAGCCGGTGGTCAGCGGCGACACGGTGGCGGCCGGCCTGCCCAGGTGCGCCAGCGTGCTGGCCCAGGATCCCGGTGCCCAGGGGGTGGTGGCTTGGGCGACATCGCCGAGTACGGTCACCGAGCCGAGCGGGCAGCGCCGGGCCACCGCGCGGCACTGCATCGCGGACAGGTCCTGGGCCTCGTCCACCACCACGTGCACGTACCCCTCGGTGCCCCGGATCAGCCCGACCAGCTCGTCGGCGAGCACCTGGTCGGCTGCGCTGAACCGGGCCTGCCGGACGGTCCGCGGCACGGACTGCCAGGCCAGCAGCGCCAGCTCGTCCTCGCTGAACGCACTGCCGGCGCAGCGCCGTCGGAAGTCCGGCTCGGTGAACAGCCGCACCAGCACCGCGGCCGGGTCGAGCGCCGGCCACACCGCGTCCACGAACTCGCGGACCTGCGCCGACCGGGCGACCTTGCGGGTCTCGGCGTCGGACGGCGCGCCACCGGCGTCCTCCCGCTGCCGCCGGACGTCCTCGGCGATCAGCTGCCGGAGCCGCTCGCGGCCGGTGTCCCAGCGCAGCTCGCCGGCCATGGTGGCCCGCCGGGTGTCGTCGACGTAGCGGCGCACCCGCTCCACCGGGATCCGGTAGCGCCGGGTGCCGACGAGCGGGACCACGCCGTCCTCCGGCTTGCGGACGTGGCTGAACACCGCCCGGCGCAGCAGCTCCGCCATCCGGGGGTCGCCCTTGAGCACCGCGACCTCGATCGGGTCGGTGCCGCGCACCGGGGTGGTCGCCACCAGCTCGTCCACCGTGGTCTGGGTGATGCCGTTCTCGCCGAGGGCAGGCAACACCTGGGCGATGTAGCGCAGAAAGGCGCTGTTCGGGCCGACCACCAGCACGCCCGACCGGCGCAACCGTTCCGGAAAGGTGTAGAGCAAGAAGGCCGCCCGGTGCAGTCCGACCGCGGTCTTGCCGGTGCCGGGCGCGCCCTGGATGCACAGCGAGGTGTCCAGGTCGGCGCGCACCAGCTCGTCCTGGTCCGGCTGGATGGTGGCGACGATGTCACGCATCGGCCCGACCCGGGGCCGTTCGATCTCGGCTCGCAACAGCTCCGAGGCCAGTCCCAGTTCCTCGCCGGCGGCCAGTTGCTCGTCCTCGAACGAGGTCAGCAGGCCGGCGTTGAAGCCGAACCGGCGCCGCCGCCGGACGCCCTGCCGGTCATGCGCGGTGGCCCGGTAGAACGGCTGCGAGATCGGCGCCCGCCAGTCGATGACCATCGGGTCGCCGGCCGCGTCGCGGATGTGCCGGCGGCCGATGTGGAAGACCTCGCCGGTCGGGTGGGCCGGGTCCGGATCGCGGTCGGTGCGACCGAAGAACGGCGGGGCGTCGGCGTCGGCGCCCAACTGCCGCAACCGCTCGGCGCGCAGCCGGCCGAGTCCCTCGCTGGCCAGCGCGTCCACGCCGTAGTCGGCGATCGCGTCGGCAGCCACCCGCATCTCGGCCAGGCACCGCAACGACTCTCGTACGTGGTCTCGTTCGGCCAGCAGTTGCGGATCGTCACTCACGATTTGACAACGCTAGTCGGCCGGGCAAGCCATTTTCGGCGGGACGCCCGGCCCCAGCACGGAACGGAACCGGGCGGGAGTGGCTGCCTCAGCCGCTCCCGCCCGGTTCACCGCTCAGACCGGGCTATCAGTCCTCGGTGCGCCGCCGCCGGCCGACCACCAGCAGGCCGAAGCCCGCCATCATCGCAGCCATGCCGTAACCGCTCGCCAGCCGGATGTTGCCGGCGCCGGTGTAGGGCAGGCCACCGGACGCGCTCGGCACATCACCACCGGAATCGATCACCGACCCGGTGCTGCTCACCGTCACCCGGGTCTCCAGGAACCGCGACTGGCCGTTCGCCCCGATGCCGGTCGACACCAGGGTGATCGTGCCCAGCCGCATCGGCACCCGGACCGTCACGCTGAACCGTCCGTCGGAGTCGGCTTCGCTGTCGGACAGCTTGGCCGCGCCCGGGTAGTACCCGATGTTGATCGGCGCGTGCGAGGCGTAGCCGGTGCCGGTGAGCGTCACCAGCTGGCCGGCCCGGACCACGACCGGCGCCCCGGTCAGCGAGCCGTTGCTGGTCGGCTGGCTCTGCGGCAGCGCCACCGACTGCGCGTGGGTGACCGTCAGGGTGAACGCCTGGGTGGCGTTCGGTGCCACCCCGTTCGACGCGGTGATGGTCAGGTGGTAGCTGGCCGTCACCGAGCCGGTCGGCTTCCCGCTGATGGTCGCGGTGCCGTTCCGGTTGTCGTGGAACGTCACCCCCTTCGGCAGCGCACCCGATTCGGTGATCGTGATCGGGCTGGCCGGCACGCCGGGCCGGGTGGTCACCGTGAAGGTGCCGGTGGAGCCGACGTTGAAGGTGGCCGCGTTGCCGCTGGTGATCGCCGGCGGCCCCAGCACGGTGAGCGTGAAGTGCTGGGTGGCCGGAGTGCTGGCCCCGTTGCTGGCGGTGATGGTGATCGAGTAGATCCCGCCCGTGGTGGCCTTGCCCGACAGCGTCGCGGTGCCGTTGCCGTTGTCGTGGAACGTCACACCGGTCGGCAGGGTGCCGGTCTCGGTGACCGCCGGCGGCTTCGGGTAGCCACCGGTGGTGGCCACCGTGAACGTCCCGGTCGAGCCGGCCGTGAAGGTGGTGTGGTCGGCGCTGGTGATCACCGGCGACTCCGCCACGGTCAGCGTGAACGCCTGGTGGGTCGAGCCGGCCGTGTTGGTGGCGGTGAGCGTCAGCGGGTAGCTGCCGCCACTGCCGCTGTTCGGGGTGCCGGACAGCGTCGCGGTGCCGTTGCCGTTGTCGTGGAATGTCACCCCGCCGGGCAGCGTGCCCGACTCGGCCAGCGTGGTACCCGCCGGGTAGCCGGCGCTGCTGGTCACCGAGAAGCTCCCCGCCGTACCCACCGTGAGGGTGGTGTGGTCGGCGCTGGTGATCGCCGGCAACTCGGTCACCGTGAAGGTGAACGACTGGTTCGACGACCGGGCCCCGTTCGAGGCGGTGATGGTCAGCGGGTAGCTGCCGCCGGTGCCGGCCGCCGGCGTGCCGGCCAGGGTCGCGGTGCCATTGCCGTTGTCGGTGAAGCTCACCCCGCTCGGCAGCGAACCGGACTCGGTCAGCGTGGTGCTGCTCGGGGTACCCGGCGTCGTGGTCACCGTGAAGGTGCCGGCCGAACCCACCGCGAAGGTGGTGTGGTCGGCGCTGGTGATCACCGGCGCGTCGGTCACCGTCAGCGTGAACGACTGGTGGGTCGAGCCGGCCGAGTTGGTGGCGGTGAGCGTCAGCGGGTAGCTGCCACCGGTGCCCGCCGCCGGCGTGCCGGCCAGCGTCGCGGTGCCGTTGCCGTTGTCGGTGAAGCTCACCCCGCCCGGCAGCGAACCGGTCTCGGTCAGCGTGGTGGCCGCCGGGTAGCCCGCGGTGGTGGTCACCGAGAAGCTGCCGGCCGTGCCGACCGTGAACGCGGTGTGGTCCGGGCTGCTGATCGCCGGCAGCTCGGTCACCGTCAGGGTGAAGTTCTGCGTCGGGTTAGGCAGTACCCCGTTCGAGGCGGTGATGGTGATCGGGTAGCTGTTGCCGGTGCCGGCCGCCGGCGTGCCGGCCAGCGTCGCGGTCCCGTCGGAGTTGTCGTGGAACGTCACCCCGCTCGGCAGCGAACCGGACTCGGTCAGCGTGGTGCTGCTCGGGGTGCCCGGGGTCGTGGTCACCGTGAAGGTGCCGGCCGAACCCACCGCGAAGGTGGTGTGGTCGGCGCTGGTGATCACCGGCTTGTCCGTCACCGTCAGGGTGAACGTCTGGTTCACCGAACCGGCCCCGTTGATCGCCGAGAGGGTCAGCGAGTAGTTGCCACCGGTGCCCGCCGCCGGCGTGCCGGCCAGGGTCGCGGTGTTGTCGCCGTGGTCGGTGAAGGTCACCCCACTCGGCAGCGAACCGGTCTCGGTCAGCGAGGTCGCGGTCGGGTACCCCGGCGACGCGGTGACGGTGAAGCTACTGGCCGCGCCCACCCCGAAGGTGGTGTGGTCGGCGCTGGTGATCGCCGGCAGCTGGTTCACCGTGAGGGTGAACGACTGGGTCGACGAGCGCACCCCGTTCGAGGCGGTGAGCGTCAGCGAGTACGCCGCCCCGGTGTTCGCCGCCGGGGTGCCGGCGATGGTCGCGGTGCCGTCGGAGTTGTCGTGGAAGGTCACCCCGCTCGGCAGCGTCCCGGACTCGGTCAGCGTCGTGCTGCTCGGCGTGCCCGGCGTGGTGGTCACCGTGAAGCTGCCGGCCGAACCCACCGCGAAGGTGGTGTGGTCGGCACTGGTGATCACCGGCGCGTCGGTCACGCTCAGCGTGAACGACTGGGTCGGGTTCGGCAGCACTCCGTTCGAGGCGGTGATGGTGATCGGGTAGCTGCCACCGGTACCCGCCGCCGGGGTGCCGGCGATGGTCGCGGTGCCGTCACCCTTGTCGGTGAAAGTGACGCCCGAGGGCAGCGAACCGGTCTCGGTCAGCGTGGTGCTGCCCGGGTTACCCGGCGTGGTGGTCACCGTGAAGCTGCCGGCCGTGCCCACCGTGAAGGTGGTGTGGTCGGCGCTGGTGATCGCCGGCGGCTGGTTGACCGTCAGGGTGAACGACTGGGTCGAGGACAGCACGCCGTTCGAGGCGGTGATGGTCAGCGAGTAGCTGCCGCCGGTGCCCGCCGCCGGGGTGCCGGCGATGGTCGCGGTGCCGTCACCGTTGTCGGTGAACGTCACCCCGGACGGCAGGGTGCCGGTCTTCGTCAGCGTGGTGCTGCTCGGCGTACCCGGCGTGGTGGTCACCGTGAACGTGCCGGGCGTGCCCACCGTGAAGGTGGTGTGGTCGGCGCTGGTGATCGCCGGTGCGTCGTTCACCGTGAGGGTGAAGTTCTGGGTGGCGTTCGGCAGCACCCCGTTCGAGGCGGTGATGGTGATCGGGTAGCTGCCACCCGCGGTCGCCGTCCCACCCAGGGTCGCGGTGCCGTCACCGTTGTCGGTGAAGGTCACCCCGGCCGGCAGGGTGCCGGTCTCGGTCAGCGTGATCGCGCCCGGCTGGCCGCCGGCCGTGGTCACCGTGAAGGTGTCGGCCACTCCGCGGGCGAACGTGGCGTGGTCGGCGCTGGTGATGTGCGGCGGCTCGTTCACCGTCAGGGTGAACGACTGGGTCGCGTCCGGCACCACTCCGTTCGAGGCGGTGACGGTGATCGTGTAGACCCCGCCGGAGCCGGCGTTCGGAGTGCCGGCGACGGTCGCGGTGCCGTCCCCGTTGTCGGTGAAGCTCACCCCGGCCGGCAGGGTGCCGGTCTTGGTCAGCGTGGTCGCACCCGGGTTGCCGGCCGTCGTGGTGACCGTGAAGCTGCCGGGCGTGCCCGCCGAGAAGGTGGCGTGGTTGGCGCTGGTGATCACCGGCGGCGCCAGCACGGCCAGCGTGAACGACTGGGTGGCCGACGCCGCCGCGCCACCGGACGCGGTGGCGGTGATGGTCAGCGGGTACGTCCCACCGGTACCCGCCGCCGGCGTGCCGGCCAGGGTCGCGGTGCCGTCACCGTTGTCGTGGAAGGTCACCCCGGACGGCAGCGAGCCGGACTCGCTGAGCGCGGTGGTGGTCGGGAACCCGGCGGTCGTGGTGACCGCGAACGAGCCCGCCTGGCCGGCCGTGAACGTGGTGTGGTCGGCGCTGGTGATCACCGGCGACTGGTCGACGAACAGGGTGAACGCCTGGCTCGCCTGCGGGCTGAACCCGTTCGCCGCCTTCAGCGTGAAGGAGTACGAGCCGCCGCTGCCGGCCGGCGGCGTGCCGGTCAGCGCGCCGGTGCCGTCGCCGTTGTCGGTCAGCGTCAGCCAGGCCGGGAAGCCGGTGCCGCTGCGGCTCAGCGTCGCGTTCGGCACCCCGGTGGTGGTGATGGTGAAGCTGCCGGCGTGGCCGACGACGAACCGGGTGTTGTCGGCGCTGGTGAACGACGGCGCGGTGCCGACGTGCGCCGTCGCCGCGGTCGAGGTGGCAGTGCCGGCCACGTTGGTGAACACGGCCCGGTACTGGTGCCCGTCATCGCTGGTGCTGGTGGTGAAGGTGTAGCTGGTGCTGGTCGCACCGGCGATGTTGCTGAAACTGGTACCGCCGTCGGTGGACACCTGCCACTGCACCGTCGGGGTCGGCACCCCGCTGGCGGCCGCGGTGAACGTCACCGGGTTACCCGGCGAGACCGTCTGGTCGGTCGGGTTGGTGGTCACCGCCGGCGCCTGGTTGACCTGGATGGTCAGGTTCTGGGTCGCGTTCGGGCTCACCCCGTTGGTGGCGGTCAGGGTCACCGGGTAGGTGCTGCCGGTGCCGGTCGGGGTGCCGGCGATGGTCGCGGTGCCGTTGCCGTTGTCGGCGAAGGTGACGCCGGCCGGCAGCGTGCCCGACTCGGTGATCGTAGAGACGGTGGGCACCCCGGAGGTGGTGACGGTGAAGCTGCCCGCGGTGCCGATCGTGAAGGTGGCGGTGCTGCCGCTGGTGAACGCCGGCGGCTGACCGACGACCAGGGTCAGCGTCTGGGTGGCGTTCGGCGAGTAGCCGTTGTTAGCCGTGACGGTGATCGGGTAGTTGCCGCCGGCACCGGACGCGGTGCCGCTGATCTTGGCGGAGCCGTTGCCCTGGTCGGCGAAGGTGAGGCCGGTGGGCAGGGTGCCGGACTCGGTCAGCGTCGCGTTCGGGTAGCCGGTGGTGGTGACGGTGAAGCTGCCGGCGGTGCCGATGTTGAAGTTGGCGGTGTTCGCGCTCGTGATCGCCGGCGCCTCGTCAACCTCGATGGCGGCGCTGACGGTGGCGTTGTCGAGGGTGACGCTGTCGTTGTCCGGGCCCAGCGTGGTGTGCGAGTTGTAGCCGACACTGGCCTGACCCGAGCTCAACGCCACGGTGCTGGACGCGACGGTGGCGTCGCCCGGCGGGTCGCCGAAGGTGACCGGCAGGGTGTCGAAGGCGCCGGCGAGGTTCGAGCCGCCCACGGAGGCGCCGAGCGAGTCGGTGGTGAGGGCCGCGGTGATGGTCGCGGTGCCGTTCGGGCCCAGCACGTGGGACGGGCTGGCGGTGGCTACCAGCTTCAGGTACGAGGTCAGGCTGGTGACCCCGCTGGCGCCGACGGTGTCGCAGCCGGTGGTGTTGGGCCCAGTGTTGCAGCCCCACCAGTCGTCACCGGCGTTGATGGCGCCGGCCCCGGCGGCGGTCACGGCCTGGCCGGTGTTGCCGGTGATCCGGTCGTAGTGCAGGGTCGCGGTGCCGGTGGAGTACACCGCGGCGCCGCCGTCGACGCCACCGCTACCGGACGAGGTCAGGCTGTTGCCGGTGAAGGTGGAGCCGGTGACGGTGAGGTTGCCGGCCCCCGCCAGGATCGCCGCACCGGCCGCGTGCTCGGTGCCGGTCGACGACACCCCGTTGCCGATGAACTTCGAGTTGGTGACGTTGAGGCTGACGCCCGCCCCGCTGGCGTACAGCGCGCCGCCACTGTTGCCGCCACTGGCCACGAGGTCGGCGTGGTTGTTGGAGAAGGTGCTGTTCGAGATGTTCAGCGACTCCGGACTGGCGTAGCCGCCGGCCCGGTAGTCGACGCCGGAGCCCCAGCTGGAGTGCGACTGGTTGCCGCTGACCGTGACGTTGGACAGGGTCAGACTGCCACCCTCGAACTGCAGGCCGCCGCCGTACTGACCGGTGTCGCTCGGGGTTCCGTAGGCGCTCTCGTTGTTGCTGATCACGCTGTTCGACACGGTCAGGCTGTCGGCGGTGGTGGCGCTGGCCGAGCCGCCGAGGATGCCGCCCCCGCCGACGGAGGTAGAGATGCCGTTGGTGACGGTCAGTCCGCTGATCGAGGCGGTCACCCCACCGACCGAGTTCCAGTCGATGTTGAAGACGCGGCCCACGTGCTGGGCGTCGACGATGGTGCTGGCCGAGCCGGCGCCGGCGATGGTGACGTTCTGGCCGCTGTGCAGCCCGGGCTGGAGCTCGCCGTTCGGAAGGTAGTAGTGGCCAGCCGGGACGTTGATGGTGACCGCGCCGCCGATGTTGTTGGCCAGGCAGGTCGCCTCCCGCAGGCTCAGCGGGCTGGGCGGTGTCGTGATCGATGCGTTACCGCAGGCGCCCGCGGAGGCGGAGATGTCCGCGGTGGTGGTGACGGTCAGGTTGGTGGCCGCCTCCGCGGTGCCCGGCAGCAACACCGCCTGGCCGAGCGCGACGAGCGCCAGCGCGAGCCCGGCCCGGCCGTACACCGTCCGGGGACGGAGCCTCGCGAAGCGGGCCTTGGACTGTCGGTGCTTCGCCGAACCGGAGCCACTCATAGCAATCGTCCTTCTACCTTGCACGGCCCACCGAACTCTCGCCGTGTGCGCTGTCATTTCCGGGCCGCCTCGGCGCGCCTTCTCTTCCGAGGCGTTTGGCGGGGGTGAACTAGCCTGCAGACTGTATCTATAGATGTCCGATCCACCAACCCTCACGGACGCTTTAGTACTCACGGGGTGCCTCACGATGCTGCGACAATGCCGCCGCTCTGCCCAAAACACCCGTCGACGGACCGCGCTCGCAACGAAATGATCGGTGGCAAGCAGCTGGCCATGCGGCCGGCCACGCCAGCGGACGAATCGTTTCTGCGCACCCTGTTCGCCGACTCCCGGCCTGACCTGGCGCAGCTCCCCGAGCCGGTCCGCAGCCAACTGATCGACCTGCAGTTCCGGGCCCAGCGCCAGCAGTACCGCCAGGACGCCCCGGACAGCGTCGAGCAGGTGGTGGAACTGGCCGGGGAGCCGATCGGACGGCTATGGATCTCGGCCGGCGCCGAATCGCACCGGTTGCTCGACATCGTCATCGACGGCCGGTGCCGCGGTCAGGGCCTCGGCAGCGCGCTGCTGGCCGGACTGCAGACCGCTGCCGCTCGGGCCGGGGTGCCGCTGCGATTGCATGTCTGGAGCCAGAACGCCGCCGCCGTCCGGCTGTACCAACGGCTCGGATTCCAGCCGGTCGGCGATTCGAATGGTTACCTAGCGTTGCAATGGAATTCGGAGCGATAACCATGAGTGATTGCAGCTTTGAAGATTTCCACCGTTTGGTGGATCAGCAGTTCCAGCTGGAACTGCCGGGCGGCGGATCCGCGCCGTTGGTGCTCACCGACTGCCGCGCGACCGGGCCGGGCGGCAGCACAAGTTCCTTCGCGTTGACGTTCAAGGCGGGGCCGGACGCGCCGATAGAGCAGTCGTCCTACCTGGTCAGCGCGGACGGATTCGGCCCGGAGCCCATCTTCCTGGTGCCGGTCGGCCAACGGTCCGGCGATACGGACTTTCCCCTGGAATACGAAGCGATCTTCAACCGCGTCCCAGGCTGACCCGGCCTGGACGTACCGCGTCGAGTGCACCAAGAAGAGGAGCGCGATGAGTAACCCCTATATCGGGGAGATCCGCATGTTCGGGGGCAATTTCGCCCCGGTCGGCTGGCTGCTCTGCCAGGGTCAGCTGGTGTCGATCTCGGAGTACGACACCCTGTTCAACCTGATCGGCACCACCTACGGCGGCGACGGGGTGAACACCTTCGCACTGCCCAACCTGCAGTCCCGGATCCCGGTCCACCAGGCCAGCGGTTACCCACTGGGGATGATGGGCGGGGTCGAGCAGGTCACCCTGACCCAGACCCAGCTCCCGGTGCACACGCACTCCGCGGCGTCGAACGGCCAGACCGCGGGCCAGACCTCGCCGACCGGCAACTTCTGGGGCACCTCATCGATCCCCAGCTACTCCAACGTGACGCCGACGACCGCCACCATGGCACCGGCCAGCCTGACCCCCGCCGGTGGCAACCAGCCGCACGACAACATGCCCCCGTTCTTGGTGATCAACTTCATCATCTCGCTGTTCGGCATCTATCCGCAGCAGGCCTGAGCCCGCTCCTCATCCGGAGATATCACTATGAGCGATCCTTACATCGGCGAGATCAAGGTCATCTCGTTCAACTTCCCGCCCAAGGGCTGGGCGTTCTGCAACGGTCAGACGCTGCCGATCAACCAGAACCAGGCACTGTTCTCGATCCTCGGCACCCAGTACGGGGGCAACGGCCAGACCACCTTCTGCCTGCCGAACCTGCAGGCCCGGATGCCGATCAACCAGGGCAACGGTTACACCGTCGGCAACGTCGGTGGCGAGGCCGCGCACACCCTGACCATCAACGAGATGCCGGCGCACAACCACCCGGCGCGTAGCGCGACGACAGTCACCGGCAACAACCCGACCAACACCGTGTGGTCGAACAGCTCGGACACGCACTACGAGACGACTGCGAACGCCACGCTGAGCACGTCCGCGATCGGCAACGCCGGCGGCAGTCAGCCACACGAGAACCAGGCGCCGTTCCTGGTGCTGAACTACATCATCGCCCTGCAGGGCATCTTCCCGTCGCGCGGCTAGCCGGACCCTCTGGAGACCTTCGATGACCGATCCCTTCCTCGCCGAGATCCGGATGTTCGGCGGCAACTTCGCTCCGTACGGCTGGGCGCTGTGCAACGGCCAACTGATGGCCATCTCGCAGAACACCGCCCTCTTCTCCCTGCTCGGCACCACCTACGGCGGCGACGGCCGGGTCACCTTCGGCCTGCCGGACCTGCGCGGCGCCGCTCCGATGCAGGCCGGCCAGGGCGCCGGCCTGAGCCAGCGCTACCTCGGTGAGAACGGCGGCGAGCCGACCGTCACGCTGCTGACCAGCGAGATGCCGATGCACACCCACGTACCGAATGCCGTCTCGGCCTCCGGAAACAGCAACTCAGCCAGCGGGACGGTCTGGGCGACGGCGGGCGGCGGCAAGCTTGGCTCACCCATGTACTCGACCAACGCCCCGACCCAGCTGATGAACCCGATGACCGTCGGGGTGACCGGCGGCAGCCAGCCGCACAACAACATGCCGCCGTACCTGTGCGTCTCGTTCATCATCGCGCTGCAGGGCATCTTCCCGCAGCGTCCGTAGCCGGTCCGGTGCTTTCGCAGTAGACCAGGGTTCGCCTTTTCCACAAAGCTGATTCGGGCAGTGTGGCGGCTGCGCGGGTGAGCCTGGCAACCAGACAGCGGTGGCCCCCGGCGAGTATCTCGCCGGGGGCCACCGCTCGTTCGGGGTTTGCTACTGCAACCGCAGCTTCAACGAGGCGAGCTCGTCCCGCAGCGAGGTCGGCACCTTGTCGCCGATCTTGTCGAACCACTCCTCGATGCCCGGCACCTCGGCGCGCCACTGCTCGACGTCGACCTCCAGCGCGGCGGCCAGGTCGTCGGCGGCCATCTCCAGGCCGGTGGTGTCGATGGCGTCCGGGGTCGGCACCCGGCCGATCGGGGTGTCCACCGCGGCGGCCTTGCCCTCGATCCGCTCGATCGCCCACTTGAGCACCCGGATGTTCTCCCCGAAGCCCGGCCAGACGAACTTGCCGTCGGCGTCCCGGCGGAACCAGTTCACGTAGAACACCTTGGGCAGCTTGACCGCATCGGCGCTCTTGCCGACCTCGATCCAGTGCGCGAAGTAATCACCGGCGTGGTAGCCGATGAACGGCAGCATCGCCATCGGGTCGCGGCGCACCACGCCCACCTGGCCGACCGCCGCGGCGGTGGTCTCCGACGACAGGGTGGCGCCCATGAACACGCCGTGCTGCCAGTCGCGGGCCTCGGTCACCAGCGGGATGGTGTCGCGCCGCCGGCCGCCGAAGAAGATCGCGTCCAGCGGGACGCCCTTCGGGTCGTCCCACTCCGGCGCCTTGGTCTCGCACTGCTCGATCGGGGTGCAGTACCGGCTGTTCGGGTGCGCGGCGAGGGCGTTGCCGTCCGGGGTCCAGTCGTTGCCCTTCCAGTCGGTCAGGTGCGCCGGCGGCTCACCCATGCCCTCCCACCAGATGTCACCGTCGTCGGTCAGCGCGACGTTGGTGAAGATCGAGTTTCCCTTTGCGATGGTGCGCATCGCGTTCGGGTTGGTGTGCCAGTCGGTGCCCGGTGCCACTCCGAAGAAGCCGTTCTCCGGATTGACCGCGTACATCCGGCCGTCCTCGCCGAACCGGATCCAGGCGATGTCGTCGCCGATCGTCTCGACCTTCCAGTCGGTCAGGGTCGGCTCCAGCATCGCCAGGTTGGTCTTGCCGCAGGCGGACGGGAACGCGGCGGCGATGTAGTAGGTCTTCTGCTCCGGGCTGGTGAGCTTCAGGATCAGCATGTGCTCGGCGAGCCAGCCCTCGTTGCGCCCCTTCACCGAGGCGATCCGCAGCGAGTGGCACTTCTTGCCGAGCAGCGCGTTGCCGCCGTACCCGGAACCGAAGGACCAGATCAGCTGCTCCTCGGGGAAGTGCACGATGTACTTGGTCTCGTTGCACGGCCAGGCGACATCCTCCTGGCCCGGCGTCAGCGGCGCGCCGACCGAGTGCAGGCCGGCCACGTACGGCTGGTCGACGCCGTCCTTGACGAACTTCTCCAGCGCCCGACTGCCCATCCGGGTCATGATGTGCATCGAGGCGACCACGTACGGCGAGTCGGTCAGCTCGCAGCCGAGCATCGGCTCGTCCGCGCTGAGCGGGCCCATGCAGTAGGGGATGACGTACATGGTGCGACCGCGCATCGAGCCACGGAAGCGCTCGGTCAGCACCGCCTTCATGTCGTCCGGGTCCATCCAGTTGTTGGTCGGCCCGCAGTCAGCCGGATCCTTCGAGCAGATGAAGGTGCGGTCCTCGACCCGCGCCACGTCCGAGGGGTCGGAGGCGCAGTAGAACGAGTTCGGCTTCTGCTGGTCGTCGAGGCGGGTGAAGGTGCCGGCCGCGACCAGCAGGTCGGTGATCCGCTGCCACTCGGCGGGCGAGCCGTCACACCAGACGACTTCGTCCGGCTGGGTCAGCTCCGCCGTTTCGCGCACCCAGCGCAGCAGTTCAGCGTGCTCGGTGGGGGCGGTGGTGAGGCCTTCGGTGGTCAACGTCATCGCTGCACTCCTTGTCAGTCCGCATCGACTGGCGATAAAGCCCAAGCAGACGCCGGTAGCTCGGCGTCACGGTCCTGGAGGGATGCCAAAGACGGTAACTACAGACAGCGCTTACACGCTGGCTGAGCCGGTGCGGCAACGGTCACAAGCCAAGATCGACTGCTCGAAGGAGCCGCATCCGTCGGCCTTGCGCGCAGAAACACGCAAGATCACGTGTATCGAGTGACTCAGGTCACATTTAGGATTATGAGGCCTGGCTCACAGTAGACATGTTGAAGTCGGGGATGCGCAATGGTGGCATCACTGCCCGAGTGAAGAAATCGGACCATTCCCGGGGTAGCGTGGGCACCGACCGGCCGGCCTCGGTGGCCCGGCCGAGCAGGTCCACCGGCGACTCGTTGAAGCGGAAGTTGTTCACCGCGCCGCGAACCTGACCGTCATCGATCAGGTAGACGCCATCCCGGGTGAGCCCGGTCAGCAACAGGGTCTGCGGATCGACCTCGCGGATGTACCAGAGACAGGTGACCAGCAGCCCCCGCTGGGTGTTAGCGATCATCTCGTCCAGGCTCGGCAGGTCGGCACGATCCGGCAGCGACAGCACGAGGTTGTCGGGCACCGCCGGCAGCTCGGCGGTGCCGTCGCCCCGGGCTGCCCAGTTGCGGGTGCCGAACAGCGCCCGCAGGGTGCCGTCGGCGATCCAGTCCACCGCGCCGATCGGCCGGCCGTTGTCGAACACCGACTCCATACCGCCGATCGGGGTGAGCTGGAACGGGGCACACTGCACCCCAGGCTCAGCCGGATCGGAGCGCAACCGCAACGGCAGCTGGCCCAGCCGTTCACCGATCCGGGTACCACCGCCGCGGGCGGCGAACACGCTGCGGCCCTCCGCAGCGTCCCGGGCGCCCAGCGTCCAGCCCAGGTAGACCATCAGGTCGCCGACCGCCGACGGCGGCAGCAGCGTCTCGTACCGGCCGGCCGGCAGGTCGATCCGGGTGCGTGCCCACTCCAGCCGACGGTCCAGCTCGTCCGCCAGCGCCGGCACGTCCACGTCGGTGAAGTCGCGGGTGTGGCCGCCGACCCAGGCACTGCGCTGCAGGTCGGAACTCTTGGCGTTGAGCTCCACCCGCCCGGTCGGCTGGTCGTGCCGCCGCCGCAGCCCGGTGGACGAGGCTAGGAAGACCGAGCTCATCACGTGCTCGGCGAAACCGTAGAGCAGGGTGTCGTTCTTGCGGGCCCGCTCGAAGGCGGCTCCCAGTGCGGGCGCGAACTCGCTGAACACCTCGATGTCGGTGCGGGCGGCCGGCGCGTCCCAGTCGTCGTCGTTCGGGTAGTCGGCGATCAGCTCGGCCGCGTCATCGGCCGGGCCGGCCTCACGGGCTGCCAGGTCGGCGGCGGCCACCAGCCCGGGCAGCTCGGTCTCGGCCCCGGCGAGCGTCACCGGGCTGCTGACCACCCCGGCGCAGTCGCCATCCGGGGTGTGCACGATCGAGATCACGGTCAGCTTGATCGCGTGCATCTGGCCGTTGGTGGTCAGGCTGTTGCCGGCCCAGCGCAGGTTGGCCTCGGTGCGCTCCTCACCGAGCACCAGGCAGCCGTCCGCGGTGGACAGGGCAAGCGCACGCTCGACCAGCTGCTGGATGCGTTCTGCCATCATCGACCACCCTCGGAGACCGTGTTCAGCACATTGATGCCGCGGAACAGCGCGGCCGGGCAGCCATGGGTCACCGAGGCAACCTGCCCCGGCTGGCCCTTGCCGCAGTTGAAGGCGCCGCCGAGCAGGTAGGTCTGCGGGCCGCCGACCGCCTCCATCGCCCCCCAGAAGTCGGTGGTGGTGGCCTGGTAGGCGATGTCGCGCAGCTGGCCGGCCAACCGGCCGTTCGAGATCTTGTAGAACCGCTGGGCGGTGAACTGGAAGTTGTAGCGCTGCATGTCGATCGACCACGAGTTGTCGCCGACCACGTAGATGCCGTCGTCCACCCCGGCGATCAGGTCCGCGGTGGAACCGCCCGCCTCGTCCGGCCGCAGTGACACGTTGGCCATCCGCTGCAGCGGGATATGGCCCGGCGAGTCGGCGTAGGCGCAGCCGTTGGACCTGCCGAGGCCGTTCGCCTCGGCCATCTGCCGGTTGAGCTGGTAACCGACCAGCACCCCGTCGCGGATGATGTCGAACTCACTGGTCGCCACCCCCTCGTCGTCGTAGCCGATGGTGGCGAGGCCGTGCTCGACCACCCGGTCGCCGGTCACGTTCAGCACCGGGCTGCCGTACTGCAGGTTGTTGAGCTTGTCCTTGGTGGCGAAGGAGGTTCCGGCGTAGGCAGCCTCGTAGCCGAGCGCCCGGTCGAGTTCGGTGGCGTGCCCGATCGACTCGTGGATGGTCAGCCACAGGTTCGTCGGGTCGATCACCAGGTCGTACTTGCCGCCCTCCGGCGACGGCGCCTTGGCGTGCTCGGCGAGCAACTCGGGAAGTTCGGCGATCTCGGCATCGAAGTCCCAGCCGGTGCCGGTCAGGTACTCCCAACCCCGGCCGGCCGGCGGCGCGACGGTGCGCATCGTCGAGAACCGGCCGCCGGCCAGGTCGACCTGCACGGCGGTGAACTCCGGAAAGATCCGCACCCGCTGCTGGCTGGTCACGGTGCCGGCGGTGTCGGCGTAGTACTTGTTCTCCTGGACGTGCTGCAGCTGGGCGCCGACGTGGTCGACCCCGTCGGCGGCGAGCAGTCGGTCGGAGAGCTCGGCCAGCCGGCCGATCCGCTCCGGCTGCGGCACCTCGAACGGGTTCAGCTGGTAGCTGGAGACCCAGCTCGCGTCGGCGTAGACCGGCTCGGCGGCGAGCCGCACCGGGTCGGTGCTGAGCACCCGGCCGACACGGGCGGTGGCGACTGCCCGCTCGGCCAGTTCGGCGGCGGCGGCCGGGGTCAGCTCGGTGCCGCTGGCGAAACCCCAGGCGCCGGAGTGCACCACCCGGACCGCGATGCCGAGGTCCAGATCGTCGGCGGTCGATTCCAGCTGGCTGTCGCGCAGGCTGATCCGGCCGGTTCGGATGCGTTCAAGCCGGAAGTCGGCGTGCTCGGCGCCGAGCTCACGGGCCCGGCTGAGGGCCGCATCCGCCAGCAGGGACGCGGGCAGGGCGAGAAAACTGGCATCGATACTCGGCACAACGGCAGATGTTAGTGGGCATCACCGACACCGGCTCGGGCCGCACATCCGGCTAAGGAGATTCACCGCCTGTTAGGGCCGAAATGCCGCTACGCTAGCGCCCGCTATGAAGAGAGCCTGGGCCGGGAGACTGAGCCGGATTCTCATCGCCGGCGACGGCACCCTGCTGGTGGCCGATCAGCAACTGACCGAACCGTCCCCGGTCGGCAGTGTGCTGCCGACCGACCACCCGCTGCGCCAGGCCGCCGAGGCGATGCTGTCCGGTTCTTCGCTGCCGTCCGGTGACGTCCAGGTGCGCCAGGTCCGCACCCCGCGCGGCCAGCTGGCCGCCGTCGAGTTGCGCCGGGAGTCCAGCACCGTGCTGACCCTGCTTCCGCTGCGGGACTGGGCGTACCCCGCCACCCGCCGGCAGCCGTCCGTTGCCGTCCCGGTGCCGGACGACCCGACCGGCCTCGGGCTGTCGCTGTTGCTACCGGAAGTGCCGGCGTTCCGGTCCGGCCTGCGGGAGCTCACCCGGCACGGCCGGATGCTGCGTGACCTGCGGCTGATGGACCGCGACACCGAGCAGTTGCGCACGGTGCGGCTGTACTCCTGGCTGCCCGACCCGGCGGACGGCACCGGACCGATCGGCGTCTGCGTGGACGTGACCGAGCTGACCGGGGTGCCGGAGGATGCCGGGCGGTTCCTCGACGCGCTGCTGTCGGTCGGCCCGGACTCGGTGCTGGTGCTGGACGTGCCCCGCGGTGAGCTGCTCTGGAGCAATCGGCGGCTGGCCGGCCAGCTGGGCTATCCGGAGACCGAGTTCAGCCGGTTCTCCGACATCTACCAGGCCGTCCGGTGGAGCGACCGGCTGCGGCTGCGGGCGCTGATCGAACAGGCGCGCGCGGGCGGTGAGCCGGCGGTGCGCCAGATGCACCTGCGGATCAGGGACGCGGCCGGCGGCTGGCGGTGGTTGAAGCTCTGGCTCACGCCCTGGCTGGGGGGCCCCGGGGACGACGGCAGCCCGGTGGTCGAGCAGGTCGTCTGCACCCTGCGCGACGTCGACGAGGCGGTGCGGGCCGAGCAGCGGCTGCAGTGGGAGGCGCGGCACGATCCGCTCACCGGACTGGCCAACCGGCGGACGCTGCAGGAGCAGCTGCAGCGGGTAGCCGACGAGTTGGACAACCGCTGCCGGTACGTCTACTTCCTGGATCTGGACGACTTCCGGCGGGTGAACGACGCGCTCGGCCACTCGGCCGGCGATGAGTTGCTGCGCACCCTGGCGACCCGGCTGAGCGCGCTGGCCCAGCCGGCCGACCTGGTGGCCCGGTTCGGCGGCGACGAGCTGGTGGTGGTGTCGGCCGCAGAGCCGGCGACGCTGGCCGAACGGATGCTCTCGGCGGTGCGCGGCACCGTGCTGCTGGCCGGTGCCGAGGTCACCGTCTCGTGCAGCATCGGCGTGGCGACGGTCGGTGCGGCGGAGTTGCCCGGCGACGTCATCCGGCGGGCCAACGACGCGATGTACCAGGCCAAACGGGCCGGCCGGAACACCTACCGGATCGCCGGCCCGCTGGACAGCGGCCGGGCCCGGGACCGGGTGCGGCTGGAGGCCGACCTGCGCAACGCGATCTCGGAGCAGAGCCCGGACCTGTACGTCGCCTTCCAGCCGGTGGTGGACCGGGACCTGCAGCCGGTGGCCGCCGAGGCGCTGCTGCGCTGGCGGCATCCGCACCGTGGCGTGCTGCTGCCCTCGGATTTCCTGGAGATCGCCGACTCGGCCGGCCTGATGCGGGAGCTGGGCGCGCTCATCCTGCGCCGGTCGGTCGCCGCGGCGGCCGGTTGGGCGGCCGCCGGCAATCCGCTGGCGGTCACCGTCAACGTCGGAGCGCGCCAGCTCGGCACCGGCCAGCTGGAACAGCTGCTGGTCGAACTGCTGGCCGAGACCGGTACCCCGGCCGGGATGATCTGCCTGGAGGTCACCGAGTCGGTGCTGGTGGACGGCGGCAGCCCGGAGCTGGCCGAGCTGGCGCGGCTGCGCGAGCTCGGCGTCCGGATCGCGCTGGACGACTTCGGCACCGGGTACTCCCCGCTGACCTACCTCAAGCGGCTGCCTGCCACCACGCTGAAGCTGGACCGCTCGTTCGTCGCCGGCCTGGACCTGGCCGAGCCGGAGCGGGCGGACGTGGCGATCGCGCGCTCGGTGCTGCAGCTCGGCACCGACCTCGGAATGCAGGTGATCGCCGAGGGAGTCGAGAGCGAGCGCCAGCTCCACCGGCTGGCCGAGCTCGGCTACCAGTTCTTCCAGGGTTTCTGGGCCTATTCGCCGATGCCCGCCGCCCAGCTGGGTGCGCTGCTGGCCGGCCCGCGACTGGCCGGCGAGCAGCTGGCCTGACGGCCAGTGGTCAGCCCGTGGCGACGAACCACTCGACCAGCTCGGTCACCGGTCCGAAGGGCGACAGCTCGGCCAGGTCGCCGTGGATGAGCTGCGCCGTCGACGACGTACCGGCCGTCGCGGCTGCGGAGCGGTTGCGGCAGCCGGAAGCCGGACGGTTCGATCCGGCTGGGCAGCTCAGCGGACCACGCGGCCTCGATCGGGTCGTCCACCGGTTTGAGCACGGCCGGCCCGGGCGCCGGCGATATGCTGGCGCCCCGCCGGAACCCGGAAGGAAGCCGATGCAGCTGAGACTCGTCCCGCTCGCCGAGGAGCACCTGGCCGAGGTGGGTGCCGCGTTGGACGACCCGGACGTCGCCCGGTTCACCCGGCTGCCGTCGCCGGCGCCGGACGGCTTTCTGGGGCCGTGGTTGGAGCGCTATCGGCAGCCCAACCGCAAGGCGTTCGCCGCGGTGGACGAGCAGGACCGGTTTCTCGGAGTGGCGCTGGCACCGGAGATCAACGCCGAGGCCGGCGAGATGGAGCTGGGCTACCTGGTGCCCAGGACGCTGCGCAACCGCGGCATCGCCACCGAACTGCTGCGCCAGCTCACCGACTGGGCCCTGAGCACCGGCGCGTTCCGGCTCACCCTGCTGATCGACCGGGCCAACGTCGCCTCGCAGAAGGTCGCCGAACGGGCCGGCTACCAACTGGAGGGCACTATGCGCGCGACCTACGTCAAGCCGGGCGTCCGGACCGACATCCAGCTGTGGTCCCGGCTGGCCAGCGACCGTTAGCCGGCCCGGTTCTGCCGGATCAGGTCGGCGTACCAGCGGTAGGACGCCTTCGGGGTGCGTGCTCCGCTGTCGTAGTCGACATGCACCAGGCCGAACCGCTGCCGGTACCCCTCGGCCCACTCGAAGTTGTCCAGCAGCGACCAGCAGCAGTAGCCGGCCACCGGCACCCCGTCGGTCATCGCCTGCCGGACCGCGCGCAGGTGGCCGTCCAGGTAGTCGATCCGGCGCTGGTCCGCCACCGTGCCGTCCGGTCCCGGCCCGTCGCCGTAGCTGCAGCCGTTCTCGGTGATGATCACCGGTGGCAGCCGGTTGCCGTAGCGTCCGGCCAGCTGGTTGAGCAGCTCACGCAGGCCGGCCGGCACCACCGGCCAGTCGAAGTCGGTGCGCGGGTAGCCGTCGATCGGCACCTGCTCGAAGCCGAGCGCACCCAGCCGGGCCGGCTGCTGGCCGCTGTCACCCGCCGCGATCCGCACCGGGTTGTAGTAGTTCGCCCCGTAGAAGTCGAGTGGTTCGGCGATGGTCGGCAGGTCTTCGGTGAAGCCGGCGAACCGCCCGGCGGCGATGCTGGCGAGCTGGTCGGCGACCGAGTCCGGGTAGCGGCCGTGCAGCATCGAGTCGGCGAACATCCGGTTCCAGACGTCGTCGTAGCCGGCCGCGGCGGCCTGGTCGGCCGGGCTGTCGGAGGCGGCCCAGACCGGCGAGTGGTTGTTCGCCGAGCCGACCCGGCGGGCGCCGCGGGCGCGCAACGCCTGCACCGCCAGGCCGTGCCCGAGCAGCAGGTGGTGCGCCACCCCGAGGGCGTCCACCCCGAGCAGCGCGCCCGGCGCGTGGATGCCGAGCAGGTGGCCGAGCACGGTGACCACGTTCGGCTCGTTCACCGGCATCCAGTAGCCCACCCGGTCGGCGAACCGCTCGCCCAACAGGTCGGCGTACTCGGCGAACCGGGCGGTGGTGTCGCGGTTCAACCAGCCCCCCGCCTGCTGCAGCGGCTCAGGCAGGTCCCAGTGGAACAGGGTGAGCATCGGGGCGATGTCGCGGGCCAGCAACGCGTCGATCAGCCGGTCGTAGAAGTCCAGCCCGGCCGGGTTGACCGGCCCGCTGCCGGCCGGCTGCACCCGCGACCAGCTCACCGAGAACCGGTAGCCGGTGAGGCCGAGGTCGGCCATCAGCGCGACGTCCTCGGTCAGCCGGTGGTAGTGGTCGCAGGCCACGTCGCCGGTGCTGCCGTCGGCGATCCGTCCCGGCTCGTGACTGAAGGTGTCCCAGACGGACGGGCCGCGGCCGTCCTCGGCGACCGCGCCCTCCACCTGGTACGCCGCGGTGGCGGTGCCCCAGACGAAGTCCGGCGGAAAGGTGCTGAGCTCGTTCGCGTCCGGTCGGGTCATGCGTTCGAGCTTAGGCCGACCGCCCGTTCGAGGTCGGCCAGCTCGTCGTCGAGGAAACCGAGCAGGTACTGCAGGTGCGGAACTGTGCGGCGGCAGCCGGTCAGGCCGAACGCCAGCTCGTCGCCGTAGCTGGTGCAGGTGATGTTGAGCGCTTGGCCGTGGTACGGGATGGACAGCGGGTAGAGGCCGTCCAGCCGGGCGCCGTCGAGGTACAGCGGCCGGCGCGGACCCGGGACGTTGGAGATGATCACGTTGAACGGCGGCCGGAACAGCTCGGTGTAACCAGGCACCCCCTGCAGCGCCAGCGGGCTCATTCCGAGCCCGGTCAGCGCCACGATCTGCAGCGGGGTCATCGCGGCCAGCGCCTGCTTGCCGCCGACCATCGAGGCGCGGATGGTGGCCAGCCGGTCGGCCGGGTCGGCGAGGTGGGTGGCCAGGTTGCACATCACCGCGCCGACCGCGTTGCCGGCATCCCGCCGGCTCTCCAGCGCCACCGGCACCATGGCGATCAGCGGCTGGTCAGGCAGCTCGCCGATGCCGGCCAGGTAGCGGCGCAGCGCACCGGAGCACATCGCAAGCACCACGTCGTTCACGGTTGCCCCGGCCTCGCCGGAGACCGCGCGGATGCGCGCCAGCGGCCAGGACTGGGCGGCGAACCGGCGAGCGCCGCTGATCGGCACGTTGAACATGGTGCGGGGCGCGCCGAACGACACCGGCGAGCCCTGCTCGGCCAGGCCGCGACGCAGGGCGCTGGTCAGCGCGGCCGGCAACCCGGCCGCATCGGTGGCCAGTTCGAGCGCGCCGCGCAGCGGGGCCAGCAGGTCGCGGGGGTGCTCGTCCGTCCTGGCGGACGGCCGGCGCGGTTGCACCGCCCACGGCGCCGGCAGCCCGCGGGCGTCCGGGTCGTCGGTAAGCACGCTCCGCAGCAGCCGCTGCGCGGCCACCCCGTCCACCAGGGCGTGGTGGATCTTGAAGTAGATGGCGAACCGGCCGTCGGCCAGCCCCTCGATCAGGTGGAACTCCCACAGCGGCCGGCGCCGGTCCAGCGGGATGCCGTGCAACCGGGAGCAGAGCGAGAGCAGCTCCAGCACCCGGGACGGCGCCGGCAGCGCGTTGTGCCGGACGTGGTGCTCGATGTCGAACTCGGTGTCGTCCACCCAGGCCCACTGCCCGGCGCTGGTGAGGGTGCGCCGGGGCCGCTTGCGGAACAGCGGCGCCACCTCGGTGCCCGAGACCAGCCGCTTGAACAGCTCCCGGGTGCCGGGGAAGTCCGCCGGCGGCCGGAACAGCTGCAGGCCGCCGACGTGCATCGGGGTCTGCCGGCTCTCGGCGAGCAGGAAGACCGAGTCGGTCGGTGGCATGGGTAGCGGCACTCGTACGCCCCTGGAGCGAGATGGTTGTCGAAGCTGGACTGCCGGTGGCGGCCGGTGCCTAGAGATCCTTACACCGAAACCGGTCAGCCGCTATTGGCGGCCCGGCTCGGTGGGGACGGTCACGGCCCGGATCGGCTGGTCGGGCGCGCTCCCGAACGGCCGTACATTGGAGTTACACCACCTGAAACCGGGGAGTTCCAGCGAGATGGTCCAGAGCACGAGACCTGCTTCCAGCCCTGCGCCGGCATCCGGCAGCGCACCGCGTGGCGGCCCGTTCGCCTGGGTCGGCGCCTTCACCGGCTTCTACCCCGCGCAGGCCTCGGAGTTCGCCCACCTGGACCCGGTGACCCGTTTCCTGTACGCCTCCCGCAGCGTGATCCTGGTCATCTCGGCGCAGGCGGCGCTGATCGCCGGACTGCTGGCGATCACCGACCGCCGGTTCGAGCCGGTGCCGTTCGTGCTGGTGCTGCTGGGTTATCTGGTGCTGCACGCGATCAGCAACCTGTCCAACGACTACTTCGGCTACCGGCGCGGCCACGACACCCCGGACTCGCCACGTCGCCGCTACACCCTGCACCCGATCGCCAGCGGCGCGGTGACGCCGCGGCTGCTGGCCACCGGGCTGGCGGTGCTCAGCGTGGTCGCGGTGACGATCGCCGGCTACTTCGTGGTGCTGCGCGGCTGGCCGGCCCTGCTGCTGACCGTGGTCGGCGGGCTGCTGCTCTACGCCTACGACGCCGCGCCCCGGGCGCTGAAGGAGCTCGGCCTCGGCGAGGTGGCGGCGTTCGTGGTGTGGGGGCCGCTGATGATCGGCGGCGGTTACTACGTGATCACCGGGCACTACTCCGGCGCCGCGGTGCTCGCCTCGATCCCGTACGGCCTCGGCACCGCGTCGATCCTGATCGGCAAGCACATCGACCAGCGCAAGTTCGACACCTCGCAGGCGCAGCGGACGCTCCCGGTGCTGCTGGGCGAGCGGAGCGCCCGGGTGCTCAACCAGCTGGTGGTGCTCGGCATGTACGTCTTCACCCTGGCCGGCATCCTGTTCGGCGCCCTCAGCCCGCTGGCGGTGCTGGTGCTGGTCGCGGCGCCGCGGGCGCTGCGGGCCTGGCGGGTGATGGCCGTCCCGGCGCCGGCCGAGCCGCCGGCCGGCTATGTCGGCTGGCCGCTCTGGTACCACCGGGTCTGCCTGGTGCACAACCGGCTGTTCGGCTGGCTGTTCATCCTGGGCATCGCGATCGGCGCGTTCGTGCCGTCGCTGCGGGTCGGCGGCTGACCCACCCGATGGCAACCGGGGCCAGCGCCGTCAAGCGCCGCAACACCAAGCCGGTACTGACCGTCAGCGAGCTGGACGAGCTGTACGCCAGCGTCGAGCGGTGCGCCGAGGTGGCCGGCCTGGTGTACATCACCGGCGAGGAACCGGGGCTTCGCCGGGTCCGCCGCGGCAAGGGGTTCAGCTATCACGACCACCGCGGCAAGTCGCTGTCCGACGGTGAGATCAAGGCCAGGATCGCCGAGCTGGCGATCCCGCCGGCCTGGCAGAAGGTGTGGATCTGCCCTGACGCCGACGGCCACATCCTGGCCACCGGCGAGGACGACCGCGGCCGCAAGCAGTACATCTACCACCCGCGCTGGCGCGCCGTCCGGGACCTGCTCAACTTCTACCGGCTGCTGCTGTTCGCCGAGCAGCTGTCGACGATCCGGGCACACACCGGCAAGCAGCTGAACCGCCGCACCTTCGACCGGCCGCGGGTGATCGCGGCGATGATCCGGATCATCGACGACAGCTACCTGCGAATCGGCAACGAGACCTACGCCGAGGAGAACGAGAGCTACGGGCTGACCACCCTGACCCGCAAGCATGTCTCGGTGTCCGGCGACACCATCGAGTTCGAGTTCCCGGCCAAGTCCGGCCGGCAGTGGCACATCACGATGACCGACCGCAAGGTCGCCCGGGTGGTCGAGCAGTTGGCCGGCCAGCGGGCCACCCGGCTGTTCACGGTGGACGGTCGCCCGATCGACTCCGACGAGGTGAACCGGGTGCTGCTCGAGGTGACCGGGCAGCACATCACCGCCAAGAACTTCCGCACCTGGGGCGGCACGCTCGCCGCGTTCGAGTACCTGGAGAAGCGGCTGCACTCGCAGCGGGCGGCCGCCAAGGAGGTGGTGGCGGCGATCGACCAGGCCGCCGAAGCGCTGGGCAACACCCGCTCGGTGGCTCGGTCGCACTACGTGCACCCGCACGTGCTGGAGACCTATACCGAACACACCTTCGGCGACTACCTGGACAAGTCCCGGCCGCTGGACCTGCCCGGCCTGGAACCGGCCGAGCAGCGGCTGGCCGGTTTTCTGGCCGAGCTGTTCGAGTCGGAGTTCTCGCTGCTGCAGACCCGGCCGGAGAAGTCTGCCTAGAAATCCCTGGCGGCCAGTGCGTTCTCAGACCAGCTCGATGACGTCCTTGATCGAGTCCAGCACCCGGCTGGGCCGGAACGGGTAGCGGGCGATCTCGTCCGCCCGGGTGGACCCGGTCAGCACCAGGATGGTCTCCAGTCCGGCCTCGATGCCGGCCACCACGTCGGTGTCCATCCGGTCGCCGACCATCGCGGTCTTCTCCGAGTGCGCCTCGATCCGGTTCAGCGCGCTGCGGAACATCATCGGGTTCGGCTTGCCGACGAAGTACGGATCCTTGCCGGTGGCCCGGGTGATCAGGGCAGCCACCGAGCCGGTCGCCGGCAGCGGTCCCTCGGCGGACGGGCCGGTGACGTCCGGGTTGGTGGCGATGAACCGGGCGCCGGCCGCGATCAACCGGATCGCCCGGGTGATCGCCTCGAACGAGTAGGTGCGGGTCTCCCCGAGCACCACGAAGTCCGGGTCGGCGTCGGTCAGGGTGTAGCCGGCCTCGTACAGCGCGGTGGTCAGGCCGGCCTCGCCGATCACGTGCGCCGAACCGCCGGGCAGCTGGTCGGACAGGAAGGTCGCGGTGGCCAGCGCGGACGTCCAGATCGCGCTTTCCGGAACATGCAGGCCGGCCCTGGCCAGCCGGGCGGACAGGTCGCGCGGGGTGTAGATCGAGTTGTTGGTGAGCACCAGGTACGGACGGTCCCTGGCGCGCAGGGTGTCCAGGAACTCAGCGGCGCCGGGCAGCGCCCGGTCCTCGTGCACCAGCACCCCGTCCATGTCGGTGAGCCAGCATTCGGTGGGCAGTCGCACCCGCGTCCCCTTCCGCCGAGTCCGCTGCCCAGGCTAGCGGCGGCCGGTTACGAACAGTGGCCCCGGACCAGGTCGGTCCGGGGCCACCGTCGGTGCTGGGTGTTACTACTTGGTGCGTTCGGCGAGCACGAAGCGCTTGCCGTGCGGGGTGCCACGGCCGGTGATGTCGTCGTAGCCGTAGCGGGTGTACTGGGTGTCGCCGGCCTCGAAGGTGCCGAGGTACGAGCCCCTGGTGCTCGCGTAGTGGATCGGCGCCTGCGGGGTGACGTCGTCGAAGACGTTGTCCCGCATCGAGTAGATCAGCGGGTTGGCGAAACCGATCGGGAACTCGCGGTTCTGGCTGGCGACCGCCTGGATGCCGGCGATCAGCGGGCAGGCGAGGCTGGTGCCACCGATCGAACCGAGGCCGAACTGGCCGTCCACCGTCTGGCCGATGTAGAAGCCGGTGTACGGGTCGGCGTCCGCCGCGATGTCGGGGACGACGCGCATCGGGGTGCTGCCGTTGGCCTTGGCCAGCGAGTTCGGCACGGTGCCGCGCTGGTACCACGGCTGACCGAAGAGGGTGCTGGTGCCGCCGCCGGCGCCGAAGTAGAAGTCACCCGGCAGCTTCGAGGAGTACACCGGCTGGGCGCCGGAGTAGTCGACGAAGTCCAGCGAGGTCTCCCAGCCGGTCTCGGCGACCCGCTTGCCATTCTTGCCCAGCAGCAGGCTGGTGCCGCCGACCGCGGTCACGTCCGGGTCCGAGGCGGAGTAGTCCGGCTGCGGGGTGAGGCCGTTGACGACCTCGTCGCCGCTGTCACCGGAGGAGAAGTACATGCCGATGCCCTCGGCCACCGCCTGGGTGAAGATCGAGTGCTCCAGCGCGACCTCGTCGGCCGGCACCTGCTCGCCCTGGTTGCCGTAGGAGTTGCTGACGATGTCGGCGGTGTGGTTCTGCACGACGTAGTTCAGCGCGTCGTCGATGCCGTTGTCGCAGTTCTTAGCACCGATGTAGTGGATGTTGGCACCCGGCGCCATGCCGTGCACCGCCTCGACGTCGAGGGTCTCCTCGCCGTTCCAGTTGCCCTCGCCGCCGCACTCGTCCTGCATGTCGAACGGGGTCATGGTGGTCTCGGTGTACTGGCCGTTCTTGAAGGTCGGCTCACCGAAGTTCTGGGCGTAGGCGTTCGCGTCGGCCAGCATGGTCGGCGAGGCGTAGGCGTCGATGATCGCGACGGTCACGCCGCGGCCGTCCACACCCTTGTTCACCAGCGAGGCGGTGTCGTAGGCGCCGCGCAGCTGGGCCGGCGAGTAGCCGCAGATGAAGGTGTTGAACTGGGTCTGGCCGTACGCCTCGGGCAGCGTCTGCTGGTACTGGCCCCAGTAGTCCGAGCACTGGCTGGCCGGCGGCCGGCTGGCGGTCGGCGCCGCGGTGCGGGCGGCGCGGTCCGGGGTGACCCGGCGGGTCTGCGGGCTGCGCTGGGCCGGCTTGTCGGCCAGGCCGGTCACGGTGGTGATGTCGCCGGCGATGCTGGTCGGCACGGAGACCGAGCCGGACGGCGCCCGCAGCGCCTTGCCGTCCACCGAGTAGGTGCGCAGTGCGGTGCCGAATGCCTTGTCCAACTGGGCGACGGTGCCGGTGGCGTTGATCCACAGGTTGCCGTCGGCCACCCCGGTGACCTTGATGCCGGAGTCGGTGAGGAACTGCGAGACCTGCTGGACCGAGTCCTGGCTTGGCGCGAACTGCGCGCCGAACTGGGCCGGGGTCAGGTAGTGGCCGTAGTTGCTGCTGGCCGGGTTGCTGACCGAGTCGGCCAACTGCTGGGCGGCGTCGCCACCGCGCAGCTTCAGCCCGACCCGGATCGCGACCTGGTCGGAGGCCGCGGGCGCGCCGGTCGCGGCGGCCGGCTGGGCCCAGCTCGGCGTCGCGTCGGCAACGATCGCACGGGCCGGTTGCGCCGCCGTGGCGGTGCCCTGCAGCACCGGCACCAGCAGGGCTCCGACACCCAGCGCCACCAGGCTCCGCCTGGCGATCGAGTGTGCGTTCAAGAAACTCCCCCAAGAGTTGCATCACCGGGCCCTGACGACCCGGCTCGAAAAAGGTGACGGGAGGGGCTTACCAGAGAAAAACAAGGCGGTCAATCGGTCGTCCACCGCCCTAACGGGCGTAGGCGACACACCTCGCGGGTTGTCGTAACCCAGGTCTACATTGGCGACAACAAGCGCTTACGGCCTTCGCCCCGGCCGTCCGCCGCCTTGGTAGATCGGAGAGCCCGTCATGTTTCCCCGCCTGATTCGTGCAGTCACCGCGGTGGCAGTCACCGGCACCGTCGCCGCGCTGCTCGCGGCCACGCCGACCACTGCGTCCGCCGTTCCGAGGTCGGCCTCGGCCGATTCCTCGCCGCCGGGAGCGCCGGGGGTGACCTCCTACTTCGACCTCGCCCGCAAGGACTGCGTCGGCACCGCCCGCACCAGCGCCTCCAAGGTGTGGTTCACCGTTGCCGGCGGCGTGCTGTCCGACGTGTACGAGCCGACGGTCGACAACACCAACGTGCAGAGCCTGCAGTACGTGGTGACCGACGGCCACACCTTCACCGACCTGCAGTCCCGCGACCTGAGCTACTCGGTGCACGCCGACCCGACCGGCATGACCTGCACGGCGACCGCGAGCAGCGCCCAGCACGGCTACCGGCTGGTGACCAGCTACCTGACCGATCCGGCCCGGGACAGCGTGCTGATGCACACCCAGCTGATCGGCCGGCCCGGCCTGACGGTCTACGCCCGGCTCGACGCGCACGTGAACGGCAACGGCGGTGGCGGCAGCGACAACGCCGGCGCCGACTCGGGCCAGGTGGTCGCCGGCTCGGTGCCGGTCATCGGCGATACCGGGACGGTCAGCCAGGCCACCAACCGGGACTACGCGGTGCCGACCTTCATGGCGCTGACCGGCCGCTCGATCACCGCCTCGTCGGTGGGCTACGCCGGCTCCGGGTCGGACGGGTTGACCGCCCTCGACGCCGGCCGCGTGCTGGGCACCCGCTACTCGAGCGCCCCGGGCGGGCACATCGTGGCGACCAGCCAGCTGGCCGGCCGGTCCTTCGACCTGGCCCTCGGCTTCGGCCGCACCTCAGCCTCGGCGGTCGCCACCGGGCAGGCCTCGCTGCGGCAGCCGGTGGTGGCCACCGCGGCCCGCTACCTGTCCGGCTGGCTGAGCTACGACCGGACGCTGCGCCGGGCGCCCCGTGGCGCGGCCAGCTACTACCTCGACGCCAACGTGCTGAAGGCCAGTGAGGACAAGACGTATCCCGGCGCGGTGGTCGCCTCGCTGGCCAGCCCGTGGGGGCAGGCGGTCTCGGCCGGCGCGCTGGTGAACGGCAAGCCGGTGTACTTCGGCTCGTACCGCGAGGTGTTCGGTCGCGACCTGTACGAGGCGGTCACCGGGCTGCTGGCCGACGGCGACCTGGCCACCGCGCGCGCCGCCACCCGGTTCCTTTTCGAGCGCCAGCAGTTGCCGACCGGCGAGCTGCCGCGCAACTCGCTGCTGAACGGCAAGGTCGCCCCCGACACCGGCGGCGACCAGTTGGACGAGACCGCGTACCCGATCCTGATGGCGTCGCTGACCGGGTTGGGCAGTGACCGGCAGCTCTGGTCGCAGCACCTCAAGCCGGCCGCCGACTTCGTGGTGGCCCACGGCCCGGCCTACGGCGTGGAGCGCTGGGAGGAGCAGTCCGGGTATTCGCCTTCCACCATCGCGGCCGAGATCGCCGGGCTGACCGCCGCCGCCCGGATCGCCGGCCAGCAGCACGACGCCGCCTCGGCCCGGCTCTACCAGGCGGTGGCCGACTCCTACCAGCGCCAGGTCAAGAGCTGGACCGTCACCAGCACCGGCCCGTACAGCGCTTCGCCTTACTTCCTCAGGCTTTCCCGCAACGGCAACCCGAACGCCGGCGACACCTACAACCTCGGCAACGGGGGCCCGACCTCGGTCGACCAGCGGGCGCTGGTGGACGGCGGCTTCCAGGAGCTGGTCCGGCTCGGCGAGCTGTCCCCGAACGACCCGGACTACCGCAACTCGCTGGCGGTGCTGGACAAGCAGATCTCGGTCGGCACCCCGTCCGGCACCGGCTACTACCGGTACGGCACCTCGGCCAGCGCCGGCAGTGCGGACGGCTACGGTGACTGCTACCAGCCGAGCCAGACCTCGTGCAGCCCGGTCGGCGCCCCGTGGCCGACCAGCAACACCGGGACCGGGCACCTGTGGCCGGTGCTCTCCGGCGAGCGGGCCGAGTCGGCGCTGCTGACCGGCAACCGGTCGCTCGCGGTCTCCCAGCTGGGCTTCCTGCAGCGCTCGGCCTCCGGTGAGGGGCTGGTGCCGGAGCAGGCCTGGGAGGACCCGAACCTGCCGGCTTCCCCGTACGGCAGCGACCCGCGTACCGCCTCGATCGGCTTCGTCGACGGCCAGGCTGCCGGCTCGGCGTCGCCGCTCACCTGGGCCCAGGCGCAGCGGCTCCGGTTGCAGGTGGACCTGGCCGGCGGCCCGCTGGTCGACCAGCCGTCCCTCGTCGCCGACCGGTACGTCCGGCACCCGGCGCCCGGCACCGCGGCGATCAGCATCACCGCGCCGGCCGCCGGCAGCACGGTCGAGGGCAGCAGCACCACGGTGACCGGCCGGACGGTGCCCGGCGCGGCGGTGTCCGTCTCGTCGCTGGACACCGACACCGGCGGATCGGCGACCACGACCGGTACCACCGCCGGCAGCGACGGCAGCTACTCGGTGACGGTGCCGATCGGCTTCGGCACCAACCAGCTGACCGCCGCGGTGGCCACCGGCTCCGGCGCCACCGGGGTCGCCTCGGTTGCGGTGGTCGGTGACCTGGTCGGCGGCAGCACGGTGCTGGACGTCTCGGACCCGACCGGGGACGACCACGGCCCGGGCACCTTCCAGTACCCGACGGCGGCCGACTTCACGCCGGGCTCGTTCGACATCACCCGGTTCCAGGTGGTCACGGTCGGCTCCACGGTCTACCTGCGCACCACGCTGGCGAACCTGACGCCCACCTTCGGCAACACGCTCGGCGCGCAACTGCTGGACGTCTACGTACACGCCCCAGCCGGCGCGTCCTCGACCTCGGCCGCCTACCCGAGCCGCAACTACAGCGTCAGCCCGGGTTGGACGCAGCGGCTCGAGGTGCAAGGTTTCGCCTCGCCGGTCTGGGTGAACGCCGACGGCTCGTCGGCCGGCTCGGTCGGTGCGGTGGTCGCCTCGACGCTCACCAAGACGGTGACCATCGCGCTGCCGGCCGCCCAGTTCGGCACACCGGGTTCTGGTTGGTCGTTCGCGGTGACGCTTACCGGCCAGGACGGGTACTCGGGTGACCAGGCCCGCTCATTCGCGCCGACGCCACAGCCGTACAACTTCGGGGTGTGCGCGGCCGGCGCTAGCTCGCCGGTCTGCGCGGTGGACCCGGCCAGCGTGCCAAAGGTGATGGACACGATCACCCCGGCCGGGGTGGCCCAGTCGGACGAGCTCGACCCGACCCGCGGGCCGGTGGTGGTGCAGGCGGTGCCGGTGCCGTAGCGGTTGGCTGACGGTTCGGTGCGGGTGGCGGTCTCACTGCCCGCGCCGGCCTGCCTCGCGGACCGGCCTCGGGGTTTGCCGGGCCGGTGTAGGAAGGAAGGACCACCCGACCAGCGAGGAGCGCGCATGGAATACCGGTTGCTCGGCACCAGCGGAACCGTGGTGTCGAACCTGGCCCTGGGCACGATGACCTTCGGCTCCGAGACCGACGAGGCCGGCTCACACGCCCAGCTGCACCGGTACGTCGACGCCGGCGGCAACCTGATCGACACCGCCAACGTCTACAGCGGCGGGGTCAGCGAAGAGATCATCGGAAACTGGCTGACCGGCAATGCCGGCATGCGCACCCGGGTTGTGCTGGCCACCAAGGGCCGGTTCCCCTTGCGGGACGGGGTGAACGACCTCGGGCTTTCCCGGCGGCATCTCAGCCTGGCGCTCGACGCGTCGCTGCGCCGGCTGCAGACCGACTGGATCGACCTCTACCAGGTGCACTCACACGATCCGCTGACTCCGATCGACGAGACGCTGCGGTTCCTGGACGACGCGGTGACCGCCGGCAAGATCTGCTACGTCGGGCTGTCCAACTTCACCGGCTGGCAACTGCAGCAGGCGGTGGACGTGGCCAAGCACCGGGGCTGGTCGGTGCCGGTGACCCTGCAGCCGCAGTACAACCTGCTGGTGCGTGAGGTCGAGTGGGAGATCGTGCCGGCCTGCCTGGCGAACGGGCTCGGCATGCTGCCGTGGTCGCCGCTGGGTGGTGGCTGGCTGACCGGCAAGTACACCCGCGACGAGCGACCGTCCGGCGCCACCCGCCTCGGCGAGAACCCGGACCGGGGGGTGGAGGCCTACGACCGGCGGTCCGGCCGGGAACGGACCTGGGACGTGGTCGACGCGGTGCGCCGGGTGTCGGACGAGACCGGTGCCAGCATGGCCCAGGTGGCGCTGGCCTGGCTGGCCGACCGGCCGGCGGTCACCTCGGTGATCCTCGGCGCCCGCACCACCGAGCAGTTGGAGGACAACCTGCTGGCCGGCGACCTGCACCTGTCGGACTCGCATACCGAACTGTTGGACCGGGCGAGCGACCCGGAGCCGGCCGACTACCCGTACGGCGGGCCGGGAGTCGACCAGCGCAACCGCAACCTGCACGGCGGCCGGTAGGCGGCGGCCAGCGTCCGTCGGGCTCTGTACGCGCCTGGTCCTACGACGGCGCCAGCCCGTCATGACTTTCGGTCGCCATGACGGTCGTTCTTCATGACAGCCTCGGGTCGGCGGCCTTCCGACGTGGCACCCGGCGAGGGTGAGAGAATGACCGGCAGCCGGGGTCGCTCGTCGGGCTCCGCCTGGGAGGGTTCGCATAGCGGCCGAGTGCAAGCGCCTTGAAAGCGCTCGACAGGAGACTGTCCGTGGGTTCAAATCCCACACCCTCCGCAGCGTTGTGGGGCACTCCAGCTTTTCCGGAGTGCCCCACAACGCTTTGAGTATTGCGGGATTTGGGAGGAGGCCGCGAGCGCCAGCGAGTGCTTGGCCGACGGGTCCCACACCCTCCGCAGCGTTGTGTGGGGCACTCCAGCTTTTCCGGAGTGCCCCACAACGCTTTGAGTATTGCGGGATGTGGGAGGAGGTCTCTGGACGAGGGACGAGCCGGAGACCGAGGGCTCCCACACCCTCGGCAATTGTGATATCTCAAGAGATCGGAATGACCCTGAACCCACGGATGGGGGTTCAGGGTCGTTTGTTTTGGGGTTGGTAGTTCCGGCTGAGGTCTATGACCAGGTCGCGGAGGAGTTCGCCGGTGGCGGCGTCGATGATGCGGACTTCGAGGTCGTGGATCCCGGCAGGTGCCGTCGATAGAGAGCACCAAGGTGAGAGCCATCCCATGAGCCCCGCAGAGGGACAGGGTTCCAGCGCCATGCCCAAGTTCCAGAGCGGCCCGTAACGATCGCCGACGCGCATTGCCAACGTAGAAGGCGCCAGCCCTCGGGCGCTGGGCCGCCTCCGTCCGAGGTTGTACCTACTTCCAGGAGGGCTTTTTGGTCCTGACGGCATCGGCGGCCTTGGCGGCCTCCGTGCCTGCTGGTTCCCTTCGCCCTCCTGCTGAGGACGCTCCGCGGCGCGACCGGGGCCTCTCAGAAGACGCATCGCGCGTGGCAACGCCGGATGTGGCGGCCGGGCCCTCGTTCTCAGATTGTTCCGCGACGTCACCGACGCTCACTCGGACACCCGAACGAGCCTTTCGTGGTCGTGTACGGGCCCCGGACGGAGCCTTGGTCACCATCCCCTCGTCGCCAGTCATCAGCTGCAGCGCCTCTACCATCGCGCGCGCCTTCTCTGGGGACCACTCGATGGAACCGACCGATCCACTCTGACCGGCGTCAAGCAGAACCCCAGCAAATTCCAGCAACGTTGCGAACTCGCGGAGCTCATCAGGGCTGAACCCGGCCTTCCTGAGCACCGCTAAGATGGCCTGCTGGACGTGGTCGTCGGATAGTTCACGAGCCGCCACATCGCCGTAGCGTTGACGAGCCGCCTCGCCGGTTGTGCCGATCATGGTGCCGATAACGTCCCATGAGGTGTTGTTGCGACGAGCATCGATGACGCCGGCGAGCACGAGCCTCTCCGCTTCGGCACGACGCAGCACCGCTGCCCGAAGTCCGGACAGCGTCGGGTTAGCCACGCTGGCCGCATCACTCGGCTCGTGCTGCTCAAAGCGGTCTGCAAGCGAATCGGCGTGGGCGAGGATCTCTTCAACGGTGCGTGGCATCAGTCATCACCTCAAAAACTTCTCTCGGGCTGGCATGGCGTGCACGATGACGGGCACCCCGTCTTTCGGCTGTCACAACGCCAACTTCCAATAGGTTCCCGGCGGGGTCGCCACCGACGAGCATCACCATGCCCTCTTCTAACGCTTCACTGAAGATCGGATGGTCGAACGCGTGTTGTATTTGGACGTCGGTGAGCCCGTGCCGATAGGCGCTCGGCGCGACTACCGGCTCACCCACCGCTCCAAGTTACCTTGCGCCGCGTGTCAACGCCACGGACGCTGGGCCGTCGCTCCTTGGGGGTCGCCAAAGATCACTGATGCGGGGTCTCTACGTGCAGCTGCGGCGCCAGCTCCCCGCCGACCCCCGAGGGGTGCCAAACCTGGACCTCGACGGGCAACTCGCGCCGGATGGCCAACCGGGCACAGCTCGGCGGCCGGATCTTGTGGTCGTCCACAGCACCGAGTACGAGCGGGTCGGCCGTAGGGGGTCTGCCGCGGGCGATGAACGCTGTGCTGGTAGTCGAGATCGTCTCACCCGGGATCACACCGGACGGAGCACCTCATCAAGCGTGGCGATTACGCCGATGCGGGTATCCAGCATTCTGGTTTATCGACGTCGAGCCCCGGTCTCTCTCGTCGCGTGTAACCTCGCCGGTGAATTCGGCTACCGGGATTCCGGCGAGGTCAGCGTCAGGTTCGAGGCGGATGATCCTTCCGCATGAGCGTCGACCGCGACGGGCTCGACTGAAGCCCGGCTAAAGCATGGCGTCGACCAGTTGGCGGTAGGACTATTCACTGAACGCTCAGATCATCGGGAGGTCGGAATGCCACAGGCCGTCGACTTCGAGAAGGTGTCCACCGCCGGACTGGACTCGTCCCCGGTCGCGCAGGCTCTCGCCGGGCTTCGAGCCAACGAGGCGCGCTACTACCAGAACAAGTACGGCCACACCTTCACGGTCACGCCTGCGGCCGAGGCGACCGAAACGATCGACTGGGTAAGCCGCATTCTCAAGGATGAGCGCGACATCGTGATCTCGGCCCGTCCGCTCGAGGCGACCTCTTTCGAGGTGGACGGGACCCGGATGGCCTACGTCTTCTACGAGTCCGGCCTGTCAATCAATGTGATGTACGGGCTCGAGGACGGCAAGAAGCGGGCGGTCGGGTTCAAACTGTCGGAAGGCATGGAGGTTCCCGAGGAGCTCGCCTCCCGCTTCAAGTTCGCCCGGCAGAAGTCGAAGCTCGCTGGCACGATCCGTGGCTCCTTCTTCGTGATCAAGGGTGAGTACTGAAAGACCGTATGGCCGGCCTGGCGCGAGCCACGTTCGGACCGCTCGCCGACGTTCACCGGTTGAGCCCCATCCGAACCCCTTGCGCAGCGCCGCCAAGTCGTGTCTTATCTACACCCATCAGATAAATCAGCTTTAACACCATTCGTGCCACTCGCGGCGGGCTTCTTCGCGCCCAAGTCTGGGGTGCCGGATAGCGAAACGTCCGACCAGATACCTCTGACAAGGGAGCGCTTGATGGCGGTAGACATGTCGTTCCTGGTGGCGGACGAGGATTACTACGAGCCGTGGGACGCGGCCTCACCGGGTGTCCGCTATCAGGCCGGCCCGCTGCCGGCTGGCTGGACCAGCCAGCTGACCGGTGTGTGGACGTACTGCAGCCCAGCTGAGGCGGTGCTGGCCGACTCCGGCTGGAAGGTCCACGTTTCCAGTTCGCTGGCCAACGCCCGGCACGTGCTCAGCGTGGTCTCGGCGATCAGCGTCGAACTCTCCGTACCGTTCAAGCACCTGGCCGGCCATCTGACCTTTCTCGCCCTGCACGGCAAGCACGGAACCCGTGAGCAGGCCGGCAAGTTCTGCGCCCTCTACCCACCCGACCTGCCGACGACCTGGCAACTGCTCCGGCGACTGGAGGCGGCGCTGTCCGGCGTCAGCGGACCGTACGTCCTCACCGATCGCCGGTTTGGCTCCAGCGAATGCGTCTCCTACCGGTACGGCGCGTTCCGCGGCAGGCATCGGATCGACGCCGAGGGCAACCGGATTCCGGTGCTGATCGGTCCCACCGGCGAGGAACTGGACGACCAGCGCAAGCCGGTCTTCCACCTGCCGCCCGGCGTCAGCGACCCGTTCCGACCCGAACCCAAACCCACGGACAGTGCTGCACCGCGGCCGGTGGTGTTTCACGGCTACGTCTTCGAGAAGGTCATTCGGCACAGCAACGCGGGCGGTGCCTACCGGTTCCGCTCCGAGCAGGGCGTACCCGCCTTCATCAAGGAGGCCCGCGCACACAACGGCTACACCGAGGACGGCACCGACGCCGAGACCCGGCTGCAGGCCGAGTACCTGACGCTGCGGGCCATCCACAGCCGCGCGCCCGGGCTGTGCCCGGAGCCGATCAAGCTGTTCCACCATTGGGAACAGCGCTATCTGATCACCGAGTGGATCGACGGCGAGTCGCTCCACCGATGGATGGTGACCAACCACCCGGCGCTGCATCCGAATCCTGACCCGGTCGAGTTCGAGCAGTACTACCAACGGTGTTCGGCGCTGCTCGATCAGCTAGAGGACCAGTTGAGCCAGCTCCACGAGCTCGGCTTCGTCTTCGTGGATGTGAGCCCGAACAACGTGCTGGTCGACGAGGACGAGCGCGTCCGGTTGATCGATTTCGAGGCCGTACAGCCGAGCCACGCGGTCCGCCGGATCATGGGAACGCCGGGCTACCACCACCCGGATCCTCGTTCGGTTGCCGACCAGGACCCCGAGGAACTCGACCGATTCGGGCTCTCGGCGCTGGCGCTGCTATTGCTCTTCCCGGTGCACGAGACGGTCGAGCGGCACCCTCCGGTGCTCAGCCACCTGCACGCCGACCTGACCGACCTGGCACCGGTTCCGGCCGGGCTCTGGCAGCTGGCCACCCGTTACCGGCAACCGGTCGGCGACACCAGCTTGCCCACCCCCGAGGCGGTTCGGGACGACCCAGTCGACCAGTTGCGCTGGCTGGCCCGGCAGACCGCTGACGCGCTGGAGGCGATGGCCCAGCCAGACCATCCGGTCCGGGTGTATCCCACCATCCCGCTGGGCTACCAGACCGATACCCGGTCGCTGGCAACCGGCACCGCGGGCGTGCTGTACGCGCTGCGGCAAGCCGGCCGGCCTTGCGATCCGGTGATCGTGCGCCGACTGCGGGACGAGGCGCTGAAAGCCGCCGGGGCCAGCGCGCCCGGCCTGCTCTTCGGCACCGCCGGCATCGCCTGCGTACTGGCGGAGCTGGGCGAGCCGGAAGCTGCCGAGCGGTTGCTGTCCATCGCCGCCGAGCACCCGCTGAACCGCAGCTCGGCCACCCTCGGCGGCGGGGCCGCCGGTACCGCGCTCGGACTGCTGCTGCAGCACCGGCGCACCGGGCAATCCCGCTGGCTGGAACTGGCCGATCGGCTGCTCCGGCAACTGCCGGAGCACCCCGACGAACTCGCCACCCGGCTGAGCAACTCCACACCGTCCGGGCTGGCAACCGGCCGGCCGGGCGTGGCGCTGGCGCTCTACTACCTGTACCGCGGCACCGGGAACGAGCACTACTTCCGGCACGGGATGCGGTTGCTGGGCGACGAGCTGAGCTTCGGCGAACCCTCAGAGCACGGCCTGCAGTTCGTACCGTCTCGCAAGGACGCCCGGCTCTTTCCCTACCTGTTCACCGGTAGCGCGGGCTACGCCGCGGTGCTGTCCCGCTACCTGGCCGACCGTCCGGGCGCCGATTTCCGCTTCAGCCCCGGCCTGATCGACGCCGACAGCCCGGTTGCCCAGCTCACCGCCGCGGACGCGCTGGAGCGGAGCCTGCACTCGTGTTCGGTCCGGTTCACCGCCTTCCCAGGGCTGTTCCCGGGTCAGGCCGGGCTGGCCCTGGTCCAGGCGGAGGCCGGCCGGCGACTGGGCCGGCCGGACCTGGTCGAGGCAGCGTACGCCAGCGCTCGTGGGCTGTTCCGCCACGCGATCCCGACCAAGGACGGCGTCGGCTGGCTCGGCGAGCCCGGCCAGCGGCTGTCCGCCGAGCTGTGGTCCGGTTCGGCCGGCGTCCTGCTGGCGTTGTGCCAGCTGACCGAACCCGGACCCGGACTGCTGTCGAGTCTCGACAGCCCACATCCGTGAAGCCGCCGCACCTGGTGGCTCACGTTCCCCCGAGAGAGGAGGTTTGTCATGGAAGAAGCACTGCAACTGCAGGCTGAGGTGGCCGAGTTCGACCAGACCCGGTGCCTGGCTGAGAGCACCAGCAGCGTGCTGAACGGCTGCAACGACTCCACCGCCTGCTAGTCCGTTCACTGCTGGCACCCGCGGCTCGAGCCGATCGAGTCGACCGCACAACGCGCCGCCGGCCACCCCCAGAACAAGGGGTGGCCGGCGACGTCTGAGCGACTAATTCGCGGAGTTGTCGCTGATCAGGAAGCCGGAACCGATCGGCGCGCCGGCGTTGGTGAAGCAGTTGACGTTCTGGGCCACCGTGTCACTGCCGAAATGCTGCCACGGCTTGTCCAGACCGCAGAAGTCCGAGCCCTGGCCGGCCGCGGTCACCTGCAGGTCGTCCGGCAGCACGGCCAGCGAGTAGAACTTCACCGAGGCCAGCGGGCCCGGGCTCATCGAGTTCGCCCCCGGACCCAGCGGGTTGTTGTAGTTCGTCGAAGCGGGACCGCCGACCGGCTGGTTCCACAGGTAGCCGAAGTACTTCGGTGGCCCGTACCCGCCCCACAGTGCCCGCTGGTACTGGTAAGTCAGGTCGAACTGGGTGTCGAACGGCGCCCCGGTCGGGTCGTAGCAGTTCACCTGGGCGAACTGCCCGCTCGGGCTGGACGACCAGTTGAAGATCTTGCACCGGGCCGGCACCGTGACCGGGCTGATCGCCGTCGCCTGCAAGCTGCCGTCGATCGGGCCCGGCGTGCTGAGCCCCGGGAACTTGACCTGCCACACCCCGGTGCTGACGTGCGCGACCGAGTTGCCGGCCCCGGACGAGTTGTACTGGCTCACCAGCGATCCGCCCGGCAGCGCGTTCACGTACCCGAACGCACCCGGTCCGATCGGACCGGTGCTGCTGCCGAACACCGCGCTGAAGTCGGTGTAATCCAGCGCGCCACCGACCTGGTAGCAGCTGATGGTGGCGATCTCGTCCGGGCCGGACGGGCCGAAGCTGTTCACCTGGCACCAGTGCGGCGCCGGGTTGATCGCGGTCACGTGCAGCACGCCGCCCTTGGCCGCGGCGCCGACGAAGTCGATCTTGTACTGGCCGACTCCACCGACCCCGACCGAAGTGCCCGGCGGGGTGGTGCCGGTCGGGTCGACGGCACCGCCGTTCCACAGCACGAAACCGAACTGATCCGGCACGGCCGCGCTGGCCGCACCGGGACCGCTCGCGGCGCCGGCTGCCAGCGCAGCCACCGCCAGACCGCCGAGCAGCAACCGGCCGATGCCCATCGCTCGGGACATGGGACCTCCTGGGGGAGTGCGGACGATGACGCTGCGGACGCTACCCCCAGGAGGCCGTAAAGCCGCCGAAAACGGACGGACAGTCTACGGGTAGTCGGTAACCGTCACCGGCACGTCCGGGTTGGCGATGGTGGACGACCCGCCGGCGTCGTTGACCACGTGCAGGATGCCGCCCTTGCCGTGGCTGGCGTCCAGGAAGATGGTGAGCAGGTCGTGCAGACGCGTCCCGTTGTCGGTGGGCACCTCGTAGGCGTGCGAGGCATAGATGTCGATGCCCTGGTTGAAGAAGCTGTACGTGCCCATGCCGTACCCGCTGAACCCGACCGCGGCCGGCGTCACCTTCACCGCCGGGTAGCCGAGCGTGCTCGGCGACGACATCCAGGCCGACTGGCTCGGCACGTCGTACGGTATTTCACTCTGGAAGAAGATGTCGCTGCCGTGCCGGCCGTTCCAGATCACCTGGGACTTCTGGTAATGCTCGACGAACAGGCCGGTGGCGTCGACGTCGTCGCCGTTCACGATCACCCCGGTGTCGGCGGTGTTCTGGATCCAGCCGACGCCGTTGCCGTGGTCGGCCCGCCAGGCCCAGATGTCGTCCAGCACCACCTGGTCGCTGTTCACCACCATGCTCACCGTCGCCTGGCCCAGATGCGGGCCGCCGATCCGGAAGAACACGTCCTGCACCGCGGTCGGGTCGGCCGGGTTGCTCCAGCCGTTGTGCTCGCGGGCGGCCGAACCCCTCGCGTGCTCGGTGCCGATGCGCAGCAGGGCGGGCGAGTTCACCGTGCCGGCATCGATGGTCAGCCCGGCGATGTCCACCCCCGGCACGTCCGCCACCGTCAACGGCACCGCCCCGTCCACCGCGGTCAGCGTGGCCAGGCCCAGCCCGAGCACCACCGTGTCGGCCCGCTTCACCGCGATCGAGCGATCGATCCCGTACACCCCCGGCGTCAGCAACAGGTTCTTGCCGCGGGCCAGCTGGGAGTTGATGGCCTGCACCGAATCACCCGGCTGTGCAACGAAGAAGTCGGACAGCGGGAGGGTTCGGCCGGCGCCGGTCCAGTCGGTGCCCACCGAGTTCCGCCTGGCACCCGGCACGAACACCTGCCAGCTACCCTGCGAATCCACGTACAGGAAAGGCTTTTCCCGGCTGGCCGGGGTGCTGGCCAGCGTGGTGTACGGGCCACCGCAGCTCGACTGCGCCGGGTAGCACTGGGCCGGCGCGCCGGTGTCGCCGGCGAACACCTGGTTCCAGACCCCGTTGGTCCAGTTGGTCAATTCGCTGTTGCGTACGAAGAACTGCTGCTGCGAGCCGTTGATCACCGTGCCGTCGAAACGGGAATCGGCGATGAACCCGCCGCTGGCGAAGGACGGGCCGGTGCAGTAGTCCATCAGGGTGGTCTGGCCGATCACATGCACCCGGCGCATCGGCGCAGCCTGCGAGACCGCCCAGAATTCCCCGGTGTAGCAGCCGAAATCCGGATTGGTGACGTTGATCGTCAGGTTCGACAGCGACCGCCAGAAGTTGTTCAGCGCGATGCAGCCGCTGCTGTCGCACTGGTTGCGCACGTACACTGAGCCGTTGATCACCACGTCGGCCGGTGACTTTCCGAGCCCGGCCACCTCGGTGTAGTAGCCGACCTGGAAGTTCAGCGGGTTCGCGGCGCTGCCGTACGTCCCCGGCTTGAACAGCAGCGCGTACCGGGCGGTGCCGAACTGGTTGCCGACCTGCTGGGCGGCGATCGCGTCCACCGCCTGCTGGATCTGGCTCTGCGGCATCGACGGGTCGAAGACGTAGACGTTCGGGCCCAGGTACGGCTGGCCGGCGGCGGCCCTGGCCGGCGCGACCGGGTGCCCGGCTGACGGTGCCGCGCCGGCGCCCGCGGGCGCGACCAGCAGCCCGGCGACGGCGAGCACCGCCACTGCGGCGGCCCGGACTCCGGACGACAACCTACTTCGGACCAGGGACATGGCGGTAGCTCCCTCAACGCGGGGACGGGGCGGCGGGATTTGCCGGAATGACGGGATGATAGCGCTCCCACGACCAGGCCGACAGCCTGACGGACCCGACCCAGGCACGCCCGGTGCCGCCCGGCTCCCGACGCCGGTGTCATAAGGTCAAGGGCGGCCGAGACCCGGTGCCCCGAACAGCTGGCGGAGGTGACGAGTGACCGCTCCCGAGGTGGTCGTCGGTGGCCGCTATCGGCTGGTCAGCCAGCTGGCGGCGGGTGGCATGGGTACGGTCTGGCGTGGCTGGGACGAGCGGTTGCAGCGTCCGGTCGCGGTCAAGCAGCTGCACTACCAGCCCGGTCTGAGCCCGGCCGAGGTGAAGGTGGCGGCCGACCGGGCGATGCGCGAGGCCCGGATCACCGCCCGGTTGCACCATCCACACGCGGTGCCGGTCTACGACGTGGTCGAGCACGAGGGCCGGCCGTGCCTGATCATGCAGTACGTCCCGTCCCGGTCGCTGCAGCAGGTGCTCGCCGAACGCGGCGTGCTGCCGCCCCCGGTGGTCGCCGGCATCGGCGCCGAGCTCGCGTCGGCGCTGGCCGCCGCGCACCAGGCCGGGGTGGTGCACCGCGACGTCAAGCCCAGCAACGTGCTGATCACCGAGGACGGCTCGGCCAAGCTGACCGACTTCGGGGTGTCGCACGCGATCGGGGACGTGAACCTGACCTCGACCGGGCTGGTCACCGGTACCCCGGCGTTCCTGGCGCCGGAGGTCGCCCGGGGTGCCACCGCCGACCCGGCCGCGGACGTCTTCTCGCTCGGCGCCACGCTGTACGCGGCGATGGAGGGCCAGCCGCCGTTCGGCACCGCCGAGAACCCGATGGCGCTGCTGCACCGGGTCGCGTCCGGCCAGATCCAGCCACCGCGGCGCAGCGGCCCGCTCGCCCCGCTGCTCACCCGGATGCTCGCCGCCGACCCGCGGCAACGGCCGGACATGCCGGAGGTCAGCAACACCCTCGCCGCGCTGCGCTCCGACCTGGCCGGCCTGGGCGCCGGCACCACGGTGCTCGCCCCGGCTGGTCCAGCGGCGGCCGCGGTGGGCGCCGGCGCGGCGCTGGCCGCGACCACCCAACGGCTGCCCGGACCGGTCGAGCCCGCGCCCGGCCAGGTAGCCCAGCCGGTGCGCCGGCCCCCGGCCGGGCCGCCGCCTGACCAGGATGAGAACCGGCGTCGCTGGGGATGGCTGGCGCTCATTGCCGCCCTGGCCCTGCTGGCTGCGCTGCTGATCGGGCTGTGGGCCACCCACCGGGGCAGCCAGTCACCCAGCACGCCACCGGCCTCGGTCAGCCACCATCCGAGCAGCGCGCCGCACACCTCGCACAGTTCGGCGCCGGCCACCAGCTCGGCGCCCACCACCAGCGCCGCTCCGACGACCAGTGCGCCGCCCACCACCAGCGCGGCCCCAACCACCTCGGCCAGCAGCAGCTCGGTGTCGAGTTCCGCCCAGTCCGGTCCGCCGACCTCCAGCCAGCTGGCCCAGGCGATCGTCGACTACTACGGGTTGCTGCCCGGCAACACCGACGCCGCGTGGAACCGGCTCACCCCGCACTACCAGCAGACCACCTCGCGCAACCGCCAGTACTACGACAACTTCTGGGCTGCGATCAGCGAGGTCGATGCCAACAACGCGACCGGCATCTCGCCGGGCACCGCGATCGCCTCGATCACCTACCACTACAAGGACGGCCGGGTGGTGACCGAGCGCACCAGCTACCAGTTGGTGCGCAGTGACGGCATCCTCAAGATCGACTCCTCGACGGTGCTCAGCAGCTCCGGCTGATCCGGTATGGGTATAGCGGACCGGGATGAAGGGTAGGTAAGGCGATGACCCGGCCGGTGCTCGAGGACGAGCACGCCTGGCCAGCCTGAGGAGGGATTCACCGTGACTGAAGAGATGCCCCGGATGTCGGCTGAAGAACTGGCTGCCGAAGGCGGAACCGCCCTTCCGGACAAGGAAGTCATGTCGCTGCTGGACCTCAACGCCAACCTCGACCTGGCACTCGATGCCGCCGCTCCGATCGACCTCGCGGTCGGCGCCAACGCCAACGTGGCCGCTCCGATCGAGGCCTCGGCGGGCGCGAACGTGCTGTCGCTGGGCTCCACCGCCGGTGCCGAGACGCTGCAGGGCTCGTCCATCCACCAGGGCATCGTGGGCGATGCCACCGCGACCACCCACCAGCAGAGCGGCATCGACCAGACCGGCAGCGGCGGCACCGGCACCACCGACACCGGTGGCACCACCGACACCGGCGGGACCACCGCCCCGGGCACCACCGACACCGGCGCGACCACCGGCACCAGCACCGGTTCGCTGACCGACGGCAACCTGCTGAACGTCAACGTCGACCTGGACGGCAAGCTGAACCTGGCCGCGCCGATCGACGGGGCGGTGGCGGCCAACGCCAACGCCGCCGCGCCGATCGACGCCGCGGTGTCGGCCAACATCGGTTCGGTCGACTCCAACGCGACCGCGATCTCGCAGCAGACCGCGATCATCGACCAGTCGATCCAGGGCGACGCCACCGCCACCGGCGCGCAGGACTCGACGATCAACCAGTAGCAGCAACCGAATAACAGCTGATGAGCCTGCTCAGCGGTACCCCGTCATCGGAGTCCGCAGCCGATCCCACCGGCTCCCAGGCCACCGTTCCGGCCGGCGCTCCCACCCCCCAGGGGGCGCCGGCCGGTGACGGCGTTCCGGTGCTGGCGTCCGGGGTCGAACTGCTCGGCGAGATGGCCGGTTCCGGCTATCGCCGGCCACCGTCGCTGGTCCGTCGGGCCGACGGCCAGGTGCTGCAGCTGACCACGCTGCTCTACCTGGTGCTGGCCGAGATCGACGGCCAGCGCGACTACTCGCAGATCGCCGAGCGGGTCAGCGCCAGGTTCGGCCGGCTGCTACACGGCGAGGACGTGCGGACGCTGGTCGACGGCAAGCTGCGCCCGCTCGGGCTGCTGCGCGAGCCGGACGGTTCGGACCCCGAGGTCCGCAAGGCGAATCCGCTGCTGGCGCTGAGGTTTCGCTGGGTTGCCTCCGACCCGCACACCACCCGCAGGCTCACCGCACCGTTCGCCTGGCTGTTCCATCCGATCGCGGTGGTGCTGGTGGTCGCCGCGTTCGTTGCGACGGTCTGGTGGGTGCTGTTCGAACGCGGGCTGGGCTTCGCCGCCCACCAGGCGTTCACCTCACCGGGACTGCTGCTCGCGGTCTTCGCGATCACCATCGTCTCCGCCGGCTTCCATGAGTTCGGGCACGCCGCCGCGGCCCGGTACGGCGGGGCCACGCCGGGCGCGATGGGCGCCGGGCTCTACCTCGTCTCGCCGGCGTTCTACACCGACGTCACCGACTCGTACCGGCTCGGCCGGGGCGGCCGGCTGCGTACCGACCTCGGTGGGCTCTACTTCAACGCGATCATCGCGGTCGGCATCTTCGGGCTGTGGTGGCTGACCGGCTGGGACGCGCTGCTGCTGGTGATCGGCACCCAGCTGATCCAGATGGTGCGTCAGCTGCCGCCGCTGGTCCGGTTCGACGGGTATCACGTGCTCGCCGACCTGACCGGGGTGCCGGACCTGTTCCACCAGATCAAGCCGACCCTGGCCGGTCTCTGGCCGACCCGCTGGCAGGACCCGAGCAGCCGGTTGCTGAAGCCGTGGGCGCGCGCGGTGGTCACCCTGTGGGTGCTGGTGGTGGTGCCGCTGCTGGCGCTGACCGTGCTGATCACGGTGCTGACGCTGCCGCGGATCATCTCGTCGGCCGCGGTCAGCCTGGTCCACCAGTGGAGCGGGATGCTCGACCGGTTCGGCGCCGGCGACGTGCTCGGCGGGCTGGCCAAGGTGCTGGCGGTGGTCGCGGTGGCGCTACCGGTGTTCGGCATGGGCTACATGCTCACCCGCTCGGTGCGGCAGCTGGTGCGCCGGACCTGGACCGCAACCCGGGGTCGTCCGGCCCGGCAGGCCGTCGCGGCAGTGCTGGCGCTCGCGATCGTCGGCGGCCTGGCCTACGCCTGGTGGCCGCACGGCAACTGGCGGCCGATCCGGGCCACCGAGCGCGGCACCCTGCAGGACGTGCTGCCGGCGGCCTATCACGCGGACAGCGCCGGTCTGGCCGAGGGTCGTCAGCGTACGGCGGTGACCGCCTGGCCGGCCGACGCCGGTGCGCTGCCGAGCGCCGACCATCCGCGGCTGGCCGTGGTGCTGGTGCCCCGCGCCGGTTCGAAGGTGGACGGCAAACCGGCGCCGACCTGGGTCTTCCCGTTCAACAAGCCGGCCCCGCCCGGCGCCGGTGACAACCAGACGCTGGCAGTGAACACCCGCAACGGGACGGCCGTCTACGACGTGGCGTTCGCGCTCGTGTGGGCCGACTCCAACACCGTCCTGAACAAGAACGAGGCCTACGCGTTCGCCGACTGCCAGCGCTGCCGGGCCACCGCGATCAGCTTCCAGGTGCTGCTGATCGTCGGCCACTCCGACACGGTGGTGCCGCAGAACCTCTCCGAGGCAGTCAGCTACGGCTGCATCTCGTGCCTGGTGCAGGCGATGGCGGTGCAACTGGTGCTCACCCTGCCGACCCAGCCGAGCCAGTCGGAGCTGCAGGCGCTGACCGCGCTGTGGCAGCAGATCCAGCAGTTCGGCCAACACCTGCAGGGGCTGTCGTTCGCCGAGATCCATGCCCGGCTGACCCAGTACGAGCAGCAGATCACCGACCTGCTCAAGCAGGACGCGGGCCAACCGGCCAGCCCTTCGGCCAGCGCGACCCCGTCCGGCAGCTCGGACACCGCCAGCCCGGGTGCGTCCGACTCGGGAGCGGCACCGGTCGACGGTGCTTCCGGGTCGAGCGAGGGTGCCGGGTCGAGCGGGAGTGCCGGGTCGAGCGGGACTGCGGGGTCCACCGACCAGCCGACCAGCCCGACCGACTCGGCCGCGCCGACCGCCTCGGACACCGCTACGCCGACCGCCACCGACGGTTCGGTGTCGGCCAGCACCGAACCGAGCAGCCAGACCAGCGGTCCGTAGTCAGGCTCAGGCCGGACGGGCCACCGGCACCCGCAGCGCCGGCGTTCGCTGGGCCGGCGTTCGCTGGGCCGGCGTTCGCTGGGCCGGCAGCCGGGTGGCGACGCGCACCCGGGTGGGCGCGGTACCGGCCGGCACCCGGGTGGCTGGGATCAGGGTCGAGGCGGCCAGTTCGTCGGCCAGGCCGAGCCGGGCCGCGGCCAGCACCGCCTGCGATCGGTTGCTGACCCCGAGCTTGTCGTACAGCCGGGCCACGTAGGTCTTCGCGGTGGACAGGCTGATGTAGAGCTTGCCGGCCAGCGCCGGGATGGAGTCGCCGGCCAGCAGGTGGTTGAGCACCTCGCGCTCCCGGACGCTCAACGTGCGGCTCTCGGTCTGCTGCTGCCGCCGGCGCAGCGCGGCGGCCAGCCCGGTGGCGCTGAAGGTCAGCGCGGCCACCCCGGCGTGCCGGATCGCGGCGAGCACTTCGGCCACGCCGGCGTGCTTGGAGACGAAGGCGGAGACGCCGGTTTCGAGTGCCCGGAACAGCACGTCGTCGTCGCCCTGCGCGGTCAGCACCACGATGCCGAGACGCTCGTACCGGTCCCGCAACTCGCGGGTCAGGTCGAGCCCGTCCCGGTCCGGCAGGTCCACGTCCACGGTGACCACGTCCGGCTGGTAGGCGGCGATCAGCTGGATCGCCTCAGCCGCCGTCGCCGCCTCGCCGACCACCTCGAGGTCCGGCTGCTCGGCCGCCATCCGGGCCAGTCCCCACCGGGTGACCGGGTGGCTCTCCACAACCAGCAGGCGAAGCGTCATTCGAAATCCCCCATCCGGCCGACTTCCCCCGATGTCGCCCGGACTATGAAAGCACTCGTTGCATCGGAAACGAGCGGGAAAGACTTCCCGACTTTTTGACGGCGAGCACACCGCAGTGCCGGGCGAAACGGACGCCTCAGGTCTGTTCCCGCAATTGGACGCCGAGCACCGCCGCCTGAGACCGGCGGCGCACCCCGAGCTTGGCGAGCAACCCGGAGATGTTGTTGGCCACCGTCTTCTCGGCGATGAACATCCGCTCGGCGATCTGCCGGTTGGTCAGCCCCTCGGTGATATGGCTGAGGATCGCCGCCTCGCGTTCGGTCAGCTCCGGCACCGAGGTGCCGGCCAGTCGCAGCCGCTGGCCCACCCGCTGCACCAGGGTCGGGTCGAGCAGCGACTCGCCGGCGGCCACCCGGGCGATGCTCTCCAGCAGCCCGGACTGCCGGACGTCCTTGAGCACGTAGCCGGCCGCACCGGCCAACACCGCGGCCACCGTCGCCTCGTCGTCGTCGTAGGAGGTGAGGATCAGGCAGCGGACGTCCGGCTGGGTCGAGCGGACCTGCCGGCACACGTCGATGCCGTTGCCGTCCGGCAGCCGCATGTCGAGCACCGCCACGTCCGGCCTGGTGGCGGGGATCCGGCGCAGCGCCTCGGCGGCCGTCCGGGCCTCGCCGACCACGGTGAACTCGTCGCGTTCGGTGAGGATCTGCACCAGGCCACGCCGGACGACATCGTGGTCGTCCAGCACGAAGACACGCACGACGCCGTCAGCCGAGCTGGTCATGACGCAGCGAAGCGTACTACCGGCGGGCCGCTTGTGAATGGTTTCGGCGGTTATCGCGTCGGCCGATCGGCCGACCGCTGGTCAGCCGGCCGGCGACCGGGCGGCTGACCGGAGTCCGGCCGGGCAGCCGCTACGCCGGACGGTGCCAGCCGCCGACCCTGGAATCCGCCAGCCAGGCCGGCGGAGGGAGGCCGAGATGACGTTGCTGGTCTCGGTGTTCTCGACCAAGGGCGGTTGCGGTCGCACCACGGTCGCCACCAACCTCGCCTACGCGCTGCACGCGGCGGAAGCCGGCCGGGTGTGCCTGGTCGACCTGGACCTCGGGTTCGGTGATGTGGCGACCACCTTGCAGCTGCCGGTCAGCCGGACGCTCAGCGGGGTGCTGGCCGACCCGGCGGCACCGCTCGCCGAGCTGGTCACCCCGATCCGGCCGGGACTGGACGCGCTGCTCGCGCCGTCCGTACCCGGTGAGACGCCCCGGATCTCGGCGGACCTGGTGGGCGGCCTGCTCGACCGGCTGGTGGCGTCGTACCAGGCGGTGGTGGTCGATACCGGCGCCGGCTTCACCGGTCCGGTGCTGGCCGCGCTGGACCGGTCCGACAAGCTCGTCCTGCTCACCACCCCGGAGCGTCCGGCGCTGCTCAACCTGCGGCTGACGCTGGACGCGATGGACCTGCTCGGCTACCCGCGGAGCGCCCGGGAGATCGTGGTCAACCGGTCCGACTCGGACGTCGGCATCACCCCGGCCGAGGTGGCCCGGGTGGTGCGGACGCCGATCGCGGTGCACCTGCCATCCAGCCGGGACGTGCCGATCTCGATCAACCGCGGCCGGCCGCTGGTCGACGCCGCGCCGGAACACCCGGTGAGCCAGGCCATCGCCCGGCTGGCCCGGATCGCGCTCGGTCGGCTGCCGGACCCGGTGCCGGACCCGGTGCCGGACGCCGCGTCCGGCCCACATCCCATCGATCTGTAACAAACCATCGAAGACGGCGATCGCGGTGATCGCCGCTCACCAAGGGGGAAAGGCACATGCTGCAACGAATCCGCAAGGTCCGCGCCGAACAGAGCGGCTTCACGCTCATCGAGCTGCTGATCGTGGTGGTGATCCTGGGCGTGCTGGCCGGCATCGTGGTCTTCGCCGTCACCGCGTTCAACAACGACGGCGTCACCTCCGCCTGCAAGGCCGACGTGAAGAACGTCGAGATCGCCAGCGAGGCCTACTACGCCAAGACCGGCGGCTATGCCAAGGACATCCAGACGCTGGTCGACAACGGCTACCTCAGGGAGCCGCCCGGCACCAAGAACTACACGGTGAGCTACGTGCAGGGCCCGCCGAACACGGTGACCGGCAGCAGCTGCTGATGCAGACCGGGTCGGGACGCGGCTCACCCCCGCGTCCCGACCCAGCCCGGCAAGACGCGAGAACAGCCCGGCAAGACCTGCGAACGAAAGGAGCCCGGCCATGCGTACCCACGTCCTGGGCGCCCGGGTGGACGGCCTGCTCGGCGAGCTGTGGCGGGCCGGCGGCACCGACCTGCTGCTCACCGCCGGGCTGGCCCCGCAGCTGCGGGTGCACGGCGAGCTGCACCCGGTGCCGGGACAGCCGGTGCTGACCGGCGACGACACCGAGGCGTTGCTTGCCGAACTGCTCGACCCGGCCCAGCTCGCCGCCTTCGACGCCCGCCGCGACCACGACTTCTCGTTCAGCTGGCGCGACCAGGCCCGGGTGCGCGGCAACGCCTTCCGGCAACGCGAGCTGGCCGCGATCGCGCTGCGGATCATCCCGCGGGCGATCCCGTCCATGGCCGAACTGGGCCTGCCGCCGGTGCTCGAGCACTTCGCCCGCCAGCACCAGGGGTTGGTGCTGGTCACCGGCCCGACCGGCTCGGGCAAGTCGACCACGCTGGCCTCAATGGTCGACCGGATCAACACCGAGCGGGCCTGCCACATCATCACCATCGAGGACCCGATCGAGTACGTGCACGAGCACAAGCGCTCGGCGGTCAACCAGCGCGAGGTGGGCAGCGACACCGCCAGCTTCGCCGACGCGCTGCGGGCGGCGCTGCGCGAGGACCCGGACGTGCTGCTGGTCGGCGAGATGCGCGACCTCGACTCGATCCGGTTCGCGCTCAGCGTCGCCGAGACCGGCCACCTGGTGCTGGCCACCCTGCACACCAACGACACCAGCCAGGCACTGGCCCGGATCGTCGACGTGTTTCCGGCCGAGCAGCAGGCCCAGATCCGGGTGCAGCTGGCCGCCGCGCTCACCGGCATCGTCTACCAGCGGCTGCTGCCGCGGCTCGGCGGCGGCCTGGTCGCCGGCTACGAGGTGCTGGTGGCCACTCCGGCGGTGCGCAACCTGATCAAGGAGGGCAAGACCCACCAGCTGCGCAACTCCCTGCTCACCGGCCGGCGCGAGGGCATGGTGAGCTTCGAGCAGTCGCTGAGCTGGCTGATCGCGAGCGGGCAGGTCAGCGTGCCGGACGCGCTGGCCCGCAGCCTGCACCCGAAGGACGTCGAGCTGCCGGTCGGGGTGGCGACATGAGGCACCGTCCGCGCCGGGCCGAACCGGAGCCGATCTGGCAAGAGCCGGCCGACCTGACCGTGTCGGCCACCGGCCGCCGGCTCGGCGAGCTGCTGGTCGCCGCCCAGCTGGTCACCCCCGAGCAGGTGGTGGCCGGGCTGGAGCAGGTCCGATCCGGTTCGGTCCGCCGGCTCGGCCGGGCGCTGCTCGACCGCGGCCTGCTCACCGAGGCTGACCTGACCCGGATGCTGGCCAGCCAGAGCGCGCTACCGGTAATCGACCTGCGCGACGTCACCCCGCAGCCCGAGGCGCTGGCGCTGCTGCCGGATTCCACCGCCCGGGCATTGCTGGCACTGCCGATCGCGGTCACCGAGGACACCGTGACGGTGGCGGTCGCCGAGCCGGCCCAGAGCACCCTGACCGGCATCCGCGACCTGCTCGGCCGGCCGGTGGAGTTCCGGCTGGCCGGCCAGACCGACCTGATGCGGGCGCTGGACAACAGCTACCGGGCGCTGACCGCGGTGGACGGCCAGGTGCGGCTGTTCCAGCAGCGGGACGGGCACCGCCAGCCGGCCGAGCAGGCTGCCCAAGCCACCGTGGACGAGGACGCGCCGGTGGTCCAGGTGGTGCAGCTGATGCTCACCCAGGCGCTGCGCGACCGGGCGTCCGACGTGCACATCGAGCCGCGGTCGGACCAGATCCGGGTGCGGTACCGGATCGACGGCGCGCTGCACGACGTGCTCGAACTCCCCGGGTCGATGGGGCCGGCGGTGGTCAGCCGGCTGAAGATCCTGGCCGGCATGAACATCGTCGAGCGGCGACGCGCGCAGGACGGCCAGATCAGCACCGAGGTGGAGGGCCGGCCGGTCGACATCCGGGTCTCCAGCACCGCGGTGGTCGGCGGCGAGAAGGTGGTGCTGCGGATCCTGGACAAGAGCCGGCCGCTGTTCACCCTGGCGCAGCTGGGCATGCCCGACGACACCGCGGCCCGGTACGCCGAACTGCTGCGCTCGCCGTACGGCATGGTGATCTGCGCCGGGCCGACCGGCAGCGGCAAGACCACCACGCTGTACGGCTCGCTCGGCCAGATCAACTCGCCGGACCGCAACGTGATGACCATCGAGGACCCGGTGGAGTACACCTTTCCCTCGATCAACCAGATCCAGATCAACGAGCAGGCCGGCATCACCTTCGCCAACGGGCTTCGCTCGATCCTGCGGCAGGACCCGGACATCATCCTGGTTGGCGAGGTACGCGACGTGGAGACCGCCCGGATCGCCGTGCAGTCTGCGCTGACCGGGCACTTCGTGCTGTCGTCGCTGCACGCCACCAACTCGGTCGCCGCGCTGCACCGGCTGCTCGACATGGGCATCGAGACCTTTCTGGTGGCGTCCTCGGTGACCGCGGTGCTGGCCCAGCGGCTGGTCCGCCGGATCTGCGAGTACTGCCGGGAGGACTACCGGCCGAGCGCCGAGGAGCTCGCCTTCCTCGAAGCGGTCGGCAGCACGCCGGCCGCCGGCTTCGTCCGGGGCGCCGGCTGCAACTTCTGCGCGCACACCGGATACCTCGATCGGATCGGGGTGTACGAGATGCTGCCGGTCACCGAGGGCGTCCGCGAACTGGTGCTGGAACGCGCCGCGCAGGACCAGCTGCGCAAGGTGGCCCGGGCCGACGGCATGCGCACCCTGCTCGAGGAGTCGCTGCAACTGGTGGACCAGGGCGTCACCACCGTCTCGGAGGTGCTGCGCACCGTGTACGGAACAGGGGTCTGAGATGGCCGAACTGCAAGCGTCCGGCTGGCCACAGCAACCAACCAGCCTGCTGCGCAAGGAGATCCTGCCGCCGCGGGTGAAGCGGGCCGAGGTGATGCACCTGTCCCGGCAGCTCGGCGCGTTCATCCGGGCCGGCCTGCCGCTGATCGAGGCGGTGCACTCGATCGGCATCGAGTCGAGCAACAGCTCGGTGCGGACCGCGATGCTCTCGATCGAGCTGGGGCTGCGCCGCGGCGACCGGTTCTCCGAGTGCCTGGACCGGCATCCGGCGATGTTTCCCGATTTCTACCGGGGAATCGTCCGATCGGCCGAGCTCACCGGAGAGCTCGACACGGTGCTCGACCAGCTCGCCGGGTATCTGGAGCGCGACCTGGACGCCCGCCGCAAGGTCAGCTCGGCGCTGGTCTACCCGGCGGTGATCGCGGTGATGGGCCTGCTCACCGTGGTGGTGCTGTCGGTGTACGTGCTGCCCCGGTTCCAGACGTTCTTCGCGGCGCTGCACGCCAAGCTGCCGCTGCCGACCCGCATCCTGCTGGCCGTCACCGGCTTTCTCACCGGCTACTGGTGGGCGCTGCTGGGTGGCCTGCTGCTGCTCGCCCTGGTGGTCGGGTTGGGCCTGCAGACCGCCGGCGGCAAGCAGTTGCGGGCCCGGCTGGCGCTGCGGCTGCCACTGATCGGGGTCACCCTGCGGTACGTGCTGGTGGAGCGCTTCGCCCGCATCCTGTCGGCCATGGTCGGCGCCGGGGTCAGCCTGCCCGAGGCGCTGCGGGTGGCCGCCGGGTCGCTGCGCAACCTGGTGTTCGTCGGCGCGCTGGCCGAGGTGCAAGAGGCCATGCTGCGCGGCGAGGGGCTGGCCAGTCCGCTGGCCGCCAGCGGGGTGTTCCCCAGCACCGCGGCCCGGATGATCCGGGTCGGCGAGGAGACCGGCACCCTGGACGAGCAACTGGCCGCCACCGCCCGGTACTACGAGGGCGAGCTCGACCACCGGATCAAGAAGCTCACCTCGCTGTTCGAGCCGGCGGTGATCATCGTGATGGGAGCGCTGGTCGGCTTCGTGGCGATCGCGCTGGTGTCGGCGATGTACGGCATCTTCAACCAGGTGCAGGTGTGAGGTGGCGGGGCGCGTCAGGCACGGACTGCGGAAACAGCACGATGAGCGCGGCGAGACGCTGATCGAACTGCTGGTGGCGATGGTGATCCTGGGCGTCGCGGTGGTCGCGGTGGTCGGCGCGTTCGGCACCGGCATCACGCTCTCGGACGTGCACCGCAAGCAGGCCAGCGCCGGCGCGGCGGTCCGTGACTACGCCGAGCAGGTGCAGAATTACGTTGCCGGATCGGGGTTTACCGCCTGCGCCGGACCGGCCGGATACAGCCCGGCGACGGTCGGCTTCACCCCGCCGAGCGGCTACGCCGCCAGCGTCAGCACGGTCCAGTACTGGACCGGCTCGGCCTGGTCGGCCAGCTGCGGCGGCGGCGACCACGGCCTGCAGCTGCTCACCCTGTCGGTCGGCAGCGGGGACGGCCGGGCGGTGGAGCAGCTCACCATCGCGGTCCGCAAGCCGTGCGGGACCGGTTCGACATGCTGACCCGGGACCGGAACCAAGCGGGTTTCACCTTGATCGAACTGCTGATCGCGGTGAGCATCCTGGTGCTGATCACGCTGCCGCTGGGCAACCTGCTGATCGGCTTCCTGCGCAACTCGAACGCCACCACCGGACGGCTCGCCGAGTCGCACGACGCCCAGCTGGCCGCCGCGTACTTCGCCCAGGACGTGGCCAGCCTCGGCGTCCGGGACTGGACCGACACGGTCACCCCGTACGGCTACCTGCAGTCGGTCGAGGTGTCGGCGCCGGCCACCGGCGGCCGCTTCCCGTGCGGGGACTCCAGCACCCCGAACGCGCTGATCCGGCTGGCCTGGGACGACTACTCCGGTGGCGTCGGCAGCAGCCCGGTGCAGGCCCGGGCGGCGTACGTGGTCGAGACGGTCGGCGGCCAGCAGCAGCTGCACCGGATCGCCTGCGCCGGCACCGCGACCCCGACCTCGGACGTGGTGCTGGTGCACGATCTGGCCACCGCCTCGGCGGCCTGCAGCACGTCCTGCACCGGCGCCGGCAGCGCGCTGCCGGCCGGCATCATGCTCACCCTGACCATCGCCGACCCGGCCAGCCCGGCGGGCAGCAGCTACCCGGTCACGCTGACCGGCCAGCGGAGGCAGACATGACCCGGCGACCCGTCCGCGACGAGTCCGGCGCCGCCCTGGTGCTGGTGCTGCTGCTGGTCACCGTGGTGGCGCTGGTGATCGGGGCGATGCTGTCGCTCACCGACACCAGCCTGCGCACCACGGTCGCGGTGCGGTCCCAGGCCGCCGGCTGGTACGGCGGCGAGGCGGCGGTGGACGCGGCGATCACCCAGTTGCGGCTGGGCTCGTTCAACAACGACCCGACCAGCCCGAGCTACCCGAAGTGCTTCGGCACCACGGACACCCTCGCCCTCTCGAACTTCTACCCGGGCAGCACCGGCGCGCCGGCGTCCTCGGCGGCGGTCACCTGCAGCCCCGACCCGAACACCGGCGCCGGCGGTGGCCTGGTGCCGATCAGCGGGCCGAACAAGCCGGGCAACGCGATCCTCACCACCGGCAGCAACCCGGCCGAGGACGGCCTGAACGTCAAGGCGCTCAACAACAGCACGCCGTTCGTGGTGCACGGCTCGGTGGTGTCGAGCTCGAACATCCGGATCAGCAACGGCAGCTTGCAGACCAACGTGGGGGTGTACGCCCGCACCGGCTGCACCGGCACCATCGTCAGCAACCCGGCACCGGCCTGTGCCACCACCCCGCCGCCCGATCCCGGCTACTTCTACGACCCGCACTACGCCAGCCCGGCCGACACGGTGCCGGCCTACCGCCCGGTGCCGGCGATCGCCGCGGCCAGCTGTCCGGGCAAGGTGGTCACCTTCCAGCCCGGCTACTACGACGACGCGGCCGGGCTGACCGCGCTGATGGCCGGCGGTGGCAGCAACCCGTGCCGGGGCAGCGTCTGGTGGTTCACCCCGGGCACCTACTACTTCGACTTTCACAACGGCAGCAACCCGCTGCTCAGCGGCGGCGACCTGTGGACGATCGGCGACGGCCAGCTGGTGGCGGGCACCCCGACCGACGCCAGCGGCGCCGTGCTCAGCCGCCCGCAGGTGCCGGCGACGGTGCCCGGCGCCTGCCAGAACCCGATCAAGTCGGTCAGCGCGCTGGGCGTCCAGTTCATCTTCGGTGGCGACAGCCAGCTGCAGGTGGCCGGTTCCGCCGACGCCGAGCTGTGCGGGACGTACCACTCCGGCCGGCCGCCGATCGTGTTCTACGGGCTGACCGCCGGCGCCGAGTCGCCGGCGGCGGTCAGCGACCGGCCGTTGACCGCCGTGACCGCCACCGACGCGCTGTTCGGCAACACCGCCAGCGTGCCGAACCTGGCCGCCGCCGACGCGCTGTCGGCCAGCTGGACCAAGGCCGGCAACAACGCCCAGACCGGCACCTTCACGGTGGACGGGTTCGCTCCGACCCTGGGCACCGCGCCGGCCGGTTCGGTGCTGACCACGGCGGCGTTGGTGGTGAAGTACGCCAACTCCGGCAACACCAGCCAGAACAGCCGGTCGGTGGTGCTGACCCCGCGCGGTGCGTCCGGCGCCGCCGGCACCCCGATCGCGGTGCCGTTGCCCAGCACGTCCAGTTCCGGCAGCCAGACCGCCACCGTCGACCTGCTCGGCGGCGGCACCAGCGCGCTGGCCGCCGCGTTCCACAGCTCCGGGTTCAGCGGTGCCAGCGCTGCCTACTCCAGCACGCTCAAGCAGGCCGGCACCGAATCGGTCGACACCATCCAATTGCGGCTCGGCTACACACCGCCCGGGTTCCGGGCCGAGACCACCGCCACGGTGCCGGGCAACTGCCTGGCCAGCACGTACACCGGAGGCTCGGCCGGCCAGTGCGCGGTGCTGTCGACGTCCAGCAGCTACCACGGCCGGGCGTACCTGCAGGGCACCACCTACACACCGAACGCGGTGATCGACCTGACCCTGAGCAACATCACCGCGCAGGTGCTGCGGTTCGGGGTGATCTCCCGGTCGCTGTGGATCAAGGAGACCGGGGCGATCAGCTACATCGGCCCGGTGATCGAGGTGCCCGACAACTCACCCGGCTTCGGCCCGGGGGGCACCGTGGTCTACCTCAACGCCTACCTCTGCGAGGCGGCCGCCACCTGCGGCCCGGGCACCGGCAAGCTGCGGCTGCGCGCCCGGGTGTACCTGTTCGATCCGAGCGGCAGCCCGTCACCGCCGGCCCGGCAGATCATCGTCCAGTCGTGGGCGGGGCAGCGCTGAGTACGTTCAGCTCAGCAGCGAGCGGGTGGCCGACAGGTACAGGTCGAGCAGCGCATCGCCGGCGAAGATGCCGACCAGGGTGCCGGCGATCAGGAACGGCCCGAAGGGGACGGCGGTCTTGCGGCCGCCGCGGCGGCTGGCGATCAGCCCGACGCTGAACAGCGCGCCGAGCAGGAAGCCGGCGAACACGCCGAGCAGCACCGCCGCCCAGGACAGGTAGCCCAGCACCAGCCCGAGCAGCCCGGCCAGCTTCACGTCCCCGTACCCCATCCCGTCCGGGTAGGCCAGGGCCAGGGCCAGGAAGAAGCTGAACGCCGCCAGCCCGGCCAGCCCCGCCCGGACCAGCCGCCAGCCGTCGTCCGCGGTCAGCGCCGCCGGCACCAGCAGCACCGCCAGCACCGGGTAGGACGGCAACACGATCCGGTTGGGCAGCGTTCGCAGGTCCAGGTCGATGGCGGCCAGCGCGACCCCGATCGCGACGAAGTACAGGTACGCCGGCAGCGCCGGCAACAGCGCCGACCGGTGCAACCGCACCGCGAGGGCGACGAACAGCACGCCGGTGGTCAGCTCGACCAGCGGGTACCGCGCGCTGATCGGGGCCCCGCAGTCGGCGCACCGGCCGCGCAGCACCAGCCAGCCGAGCACCGGCACGTTGTGCCGGGCCCGGACCGGCGCTCCGCAGGACGGGCAGTGCGACGGCGGCCGGCTCAACGACTCGCCGCGCGGCAGCCGGTAGATCAGCACGTTCAGGAAGGAGCCGATCGCCAGCCCCAGCAGCCCGGCGCCGAGGTAGAGCAGCGGCATCATCCGGCGCGCACCAGCAGCAGCTCCGCGGTGAGCTGGCCGGTGGCGAGCAACCGGCCGATCCGGCCGGACTGCTCCTCGGCGACCTGGTACGCCTCGCGGTCGCCGTACCGCTGCCGCAGTGCGTCCTCCACCGCCTCGGTCCGCTCGGTCCAGTCGGCGGGCGGCTCCGGCAGCTCGCTGGCCGGCGTCCGGTCGACCACCGTCAGGCCGGCCCGGTCGAGCAGCCGGCCCAGCCCGTCCGCAGTGGGGAAGTGATTGCCGGCTGGCGGGTCGTCCAGCTCGTCCCGCGCCGGATCGACCTGGGCGACGAACACCAGCAGTCCGATCAGGCCGGCCGGCCGCACCACCCGGCGCAACTCGGTCAGCATCGCCAGCTGCGCGGCGTCGTCCGGGGCGGTGCACAGCACGCCCAGGCACCAGGCGACATCGAACCGGCCGGTCGGCAGCGGAAGGTCAGTGGCCGAGGCCTGCACCACCGGCAACTCGAACAGCGACCGGGCGGCCCGGCAGGCGTGCTGCTCGGGTGCCACCAGCAGCGGCCGGGTACCGGCGTGCTCGCGGGCGAAACCGGCCGGGCCACCGACCCCGGCGCCGACGTCCACCAGCCGGGTGTCCGGCCCGACCTGGCACGCCTCCAGCAGCCAGCGCAGCCCGTTCGGGTTGCCGCTGCCCCGGCAGCCGGCGGGCAGCCGGTGATCCGGCGACAGCTCCAGCGCCACCTGGGCGGTCCAACCCGCGATCGTGTCGAACTCGGCCGACATGGCGTCGTCACTGGTCACTCCGGTTTCAGCCACCGCCGGATCATCCCGCACCGGCCGGCGGCCGGACGGCAGCGACGCCCGCCCGGACCGTCCGGCCCACCTCGGCCTTGACCCGGGCGGCGAACCGGTGGCCGCGCTCGGAGGCCAACCCGGACAGGTTCACCCCGACCACCCCTGGGATTTCCAGCAGCCGCCCGGCCAGCGTCACCGCCGTGGCGATGCCGGCCGCCACCGGGTCCGGCCGGTCCAGCACCGACCGCACCTCGTCATGGTCGAGCTGCAGGCCGGGCAGCGCGTCGAGCACCGCCGCTGACCGGGCGTCGGTGTAGACCGGCACCGAGGCGAGCACCGGCATGGTCATGCCGGCCGTCCGGGCGTCGGCGAGCAGCGCGGCGACGGCGGCCTCCGGTGCGTAGTTGAGCACCGCGACACCGGCGCCGGCCCGCTGCTTCTGCGCCAGCCGGTAACCGCGCCGGTCCGCCGGCGGCGCGGTCGGCGTCTCGGCCACCGCGGCCGGCACCCCGAGCGAGGCGGCCAACGCCGCCAGCCGGGTGCCGTCCAGATCGAACACCTGGCTGACCCCGGTCCGGACGTCCGGGCCGCGGGCGTCGCCGGTCACGCAGAGCACCGCCGGCACGCCGAGTTCGCGCAGGCCCACCAGCTCCTGCTCCAGCACCACCCGGTTGCGATCGCGACAGGCCAGGGTCAGCCAGGCCGGCAAGCCGGCGTCGGCCAGCATCGCCGCCTGCAGCACCGGCGGGAAGTCCGGCCGGTTCTGGTGCTCGCCGACCAGCACCGCGTCGCAACTGCCGGCCAGCTCGGCCGCCACCTCCGCGTGCGAGCTTCTTGAATACGGCGCGCAGCTGAAGTCGGTCAGCACCAGCGGCACCGGCTCGACCGGCGGTCCGGCGACCACCCCGGGCCAACCGGGCACCTGCTGGTCGAACACGCACGGCTGGTCCAGCAGCACTTCGCAGCCGCCGTCCGGCCGGACCCCGCCGCAGGGGCCGAACACCATCCGCTTCGGGCAGCCCGGCCGCCGGCCATCGGTCATCTGACCAGCCTGGCACAACCGTCCGGTTGTGACCGATCGCCCGTTGTGGCGGGACGAACAGTTGCGGCCGGAGGGCCCCGGGTAGGTTCGATCCTGGGCTGAGCCAATGCCACCGAACCAAGGCCATCGGGGGCCGGCCAACCGCCCGCCGCACCGGACCGGCTGAGGACCGACCGAGAACGCTTACTCAACCCTCAGGACCGCACGGTGAAAATTGGTGTGATGCGCAGACGATCCTTCGGCAACCGTCCCCTGTTCCCGCTCCTGCTCCGGCTGGTGGTAGCGGTGGCGGTGGCCGGCGCGCTGGCGGCCGGGCTCGCGCTGCCGGTGGTCGGTGGCCTCGGGCTGGCCGCGTCGAAGGCCGCCGGCGATTTCCTCAACACCTCCTGCGACCTGACCGTCGCCCCGGCCGCCCAGACCAGCACCGTCTACGCCTCCGACGGCAAGACGCCGATCGCCCGGCTGTACGCGCAGAACCGGCAGGACGTCCCGCTCGGCCAGATCCCGCAGCACGTCCGGGACGCGCTGATCTCGACCGAGGACCGCCGGTTCTACTCCCACCACGGGGTGGACCTGCACGGCCTGGTGCGCGCCGCGGTGAACGACAGCGGCGGAGGTGGTGGCACCCAGGGCGGCTCCACCCTGACCATGCAGTACGTCAAGCAGGTTCGCTACTACCAGGCGAACACCCAGGCCGAGCGGGACGCCGCGATCGACCAGACCCTGACCCGCAAGGTGCAGGACGCCAAGTGCGCGATCGACCTGGAGAAGCGCTACAGCAAGTCGCAGATCCTGGACGACTACTTCAACATCGCCTTCTTCGGCGAGAACTCCTACGGCATCCAGGTGGCGGCCGAGACCTACTTCGGGGTGCCGGCCCGCAAGCTGACGGTGCCGCAGGGCGCGCTGCTGGTCGGCCTGGTGCAGAGCCCGTCCGCGCTCGACCCGTTCGTCAACTCGCAGGCGGCGCTGGCCCGGCGAAACCAGGTGCTGCAGAACATGCACGACAACGGCAAGCTCTCGGCCGCCGACCTGGACCGCTACACCCAGGCCCCGCTGGGGCTGTCGGGCAGCAAGCCACCGCCGGTCCGACAGGGCTGCGCCGCCGCCTCGTCGGCCATCCGCAACGTCGGATTCTTCTGCGATTACGCGGTGAACTGGCTGCAGTCGGTGGGTGGGCTGAGCAAGCAGGCGATCGAGACCGGTGGTCTGAAGATCGTCACCAGCCTGGACGCGTCGCTGCAGAACAACGGCCAGCAGGCGATCTGGAACTCGGGGCTCGACCCGAACTCGCCGACCGCGCTGGTGATGCCGTCGGTGGACCCGAAGACCGGCCGGGTCACCTCGATGATCACCAGCTGGCGCTACGGCTACGACGCCGGGCAGACCACGCTGCCGCTGTTCACCGACGCCTACGCCGGCTCCGGTTCGACGTACAAGTACTTCACCGCGCTGACCGCGCTGAAGCTGGGCGTGCAGCCGGACTTCACCCTCACCACCGGCGATCCGTACACCGTGCGGAACTGCCCGGTCGACCAGTACACCGCGCCGTACGTGGTGCACAACGCCGGCAACTACGCCGCCACCCTGCCGCTGCAGGACGCGCTGCCGGAGTCGGTGAACACCTACTTCGTCGGCATGGAGGACCAGCTGTTCGGCTGCAACCTGGCCCCGATCGTGCATACCGCGCTCGACCTCGGGATGACCGCGCTGAACGCGAAGCCGAACGGCGGCACCACGGTGGCCCAGCAGGTGATCGGGCAGCATGAGTCCACCTTCACCCTCGGCATGAACTCCACCTCGGCGTTGCAGCTGAGCGCCGCGTACGCCGCGATGGCCAACGACGGCAACTACTGCCCGGCGGTGCCGGTCGACTCGATTACCGACGCGCTCGGCAAGCCGGTCAGCTTCCACAAGCCGTCCTGCAGCCAGCAGTTCAGCCCGCAGGTGGCCCGCACGCTGCTCCAGATGATGGTGCAGGACACCACCAGCTACAAGGGCACCGCGGCGTCGTACTTCCGCAACTGGTACAGCGACGGCGGCAGCCAGGTGGCGTCCAAGACCGGCACCAACAACGACAAGGCCGACACCGGCAACTCGGCGCTGTGGTTCGTCGGGGTTACCCCGAACCTGGCCTCGGCCGCCGCCCTGGTGAACCCGAAGAACCCGATCGCGACGGTCAGCGGGTTGCCGTCGAACGTCACCAACAACGGTGCGGACGTGTTCGGCGCCTTCGCCTCGAGCTTCTGGCTGGACGCGTACGGCCCGACCCTGCAGGCCCAGCAGTGGGACTGGCCGTCTCCGACGGACGTGCCGAACCCGGTGCAGGTGCCGAACCTCGGCGGCAAGTCGCCGAGCGACGCCAAGGCCGCGCTGGCCGCGGTCGGGCTCGAGGCGTCGGTGTCCTCGGTGGTCTGCGGCAGCGGTGAACCGTCCGGCACCGTCGGCTACTGGGGGCCGCGGGTGGTCTCGGCCGGCGGCACGGTGACGCTGTGCCTGAGCAACGGGACGGCGCCGACCGGTTCGAGCTGGGGATACAGCTACGGCTACGGCAACAACTCGTACTCGAACGGCAACTCGTACTCCGACGGCGGCGGCGGCAACTCGTACTCCAACGGTGGGGGCGGAACCTCGACCGGCGGCGGAACCTCGACCGGCGGCGGGACCAACGGGGGCGGCAGCACCGGCGGCGGATCACCGTCGCCCAGCCGCCACCCCGGCGGAACCTCTGGCGGCGGCGCCACCGCATCCGGTGGCTCCACCTCGACCACGCAGTCGACTGCTGCTGCCCAGCCGTCGTCCGCCCCGGCCAGTCGCGGCTGACCCGCTCTCGGCCCCTGCCACCCGCGGTCGGCACCGGCCGCGCAGGCTCCGCTGCCCAGCTCTAGCTGCATTGTGCGCCAGGGGGTTGACCCGGGCGGCGCGGGTGTATTAGTGGAGGGGTGATCTCGGTACCCACCGCCCGGCTGCTGCGCGACGCCGGCGTGCGCTGGCGACCCGGCTCCGGTGACCGGTTCGTGGTGATCGACCGGGGGATGGACGACGACGTCTTCGTGCTCAGCGAGATGACCGTCGAGGTGCACCGGCTCGGCGACCGCAAGGTGATCGGCTTCAACGGCACCACCGAGTGGGCACTTGACTCGGTGGACGACCAGGATGCCCTGTGGTTGCCGAGGGGGATCTCAACTGCGAGAACTGCTCGGCGGGACGTTCCGGGCGCTGCGCCGGCTGGACGACGACTGGCAGGTGGAGCTGTCGGTGAACGGCGAGCCGGCCACCGTCCGGCATCCGGACGCCGAGGAGGCTTACGGGCTGGCGCTGCTGCAACTGGTCACCGGCGAGCCCGTACTGCGCTAGTCAGTACGGCTGCGGGCCGCTCGACTCCGGCCGGGAACAGCCCCGACGGAGCAACTTGACTGGGTTTTGCCCGCCAGGACGTTCGAGACGTCGTCAGATCCGCGGACATGCCGTCCGGAGCGAGCCGATTCAGAGCAGGGTGCCGCCGATCTCCCGGGCCCGGCCGCGCATCTCGGCGACCTGGGTGCCATCGGCCCGGCGGACCGTGACGTCGTAGAGGCCGCTCCGACCGCGCCGGTACCGCTCGACGGCGATCGCGGTCAGCTCGTCGCCCTCGGCCGCCGGCGCCAGGAAGTCGATGTCGCAGCCGGCGGCCACCGTCACCCGGTCGTAGCTGTTGCAGGCCACCGCGAACGCGCTGTCGGCCAGGCTGAACACCATGCCGCCGTGCCCGATCCGGTGCCCGTTGAGCATCGCGGCGGTCACCGTCATCGCCAGCTCAGCGCGGCCGGGTGCCACCGAGACCAGCTTGATGCCCAGCGAGGCCGAGGCGGCGTCAGCCGACAGCATCGCCTCGGCGCACCGTTCGGCCAGGGTCTGCGGGTCGAGCGGGGAAGGGCTGGTCACCGGGCCAACCTATCGCCCATGCTGGAAGCCATGCAGCGAGCCGGCGACCTGGTCCTGAGCTCGCGGCAGGGCCGCGGCGTGATCGCCTCGACGGTGCTGGCCAGCGGCATGGTCTTTCTGGACGGCACCATCGTCAACGTGGCCGCCCGGCAGATCGGGGTGGACTTCTCGGCCGGTTTCGCCACCCTGCAGTGGGTGCTGAACGGCTACACGCTGGCGCTGGCCAGCCTGATCCTGCTCGGCGGCTCGCTGGGCGACCACCTGGGCCGGCGCCGGGTGTTCCTGACCGGCATCTGCTGGTTCGCGCTGGCCTCGCTGCTCTGCGCGGTGTCGCCGAACTCGACGCTGCTGGTGGCCGCCCGGGTGCTGCAGGGCATCGGCGGCGCGCTGCTGGCGCCCGGCTCGCTGGCGATCCTGCAGGCCAGCATCCGGCCGATCGACCGGGGACGGGCGGTCGGGCTGTGGTCGGGGATGGCCGGCACCGCGACCGCCGCCGGTCCGCTGGTCGGCGGCTACCTGGTGCAGCACGCGTCCTGGCGATGGGCGTTCGCGATCAACGTGCCGTTCGCGGTCGCCGCGCTGGCCTGCGGGCTGCGCTGGATACCGGAGTCCCGGCACGCCGGGATGAGCCGCCGGCTGGACCTGGCCGGCACCGGGTTGGTGGCGCTCAGCCTCGCGCTGCTCACCTACGGCACCACCCTGGCCGGCACCGCCGGCTGGGGCGGCCGGACCCTCGCGCTGATCCTGGCCGGGCTGCTGGCGCTGGCCGCGTTCATCTGGCTGGAGTCCCGGACGCGGCACCCGCTGCTGCCGCTCGGGCTGTTTCGCAACGCCACGTTCTCCGGCAGCAACCTGATGACGTTCACCACCTACGGCGCGCTGAGCACGATGCTGTTCCTGTTCGTCCTCGAACTGCAGGTAGCCGGCGGGTACGGTCCGCTGGTGGCCGGCCTGGCGCCGCTGCCGCTGCCGCTCATGATGCTGTTCCTGTCGCCGCGGGCCGGCGCGCTGGCCGGCCGGATCGGGCCGCGGCTGCCGATGGCGATCGGCCCGGTGGTGGCCGCCGCGGGCATGGCGCTGACCATGCGGATCGACCAGGCGCACGCCAACTTCGCCACCGACGTGCTGCCGGCGATGATCGTGTTCGGGCTCGGCATGTCGCTGCTGGTGGCGCCGCTGACCAGCGCGGTGATGGGATCGGTGCCGGCCGACGACGTCGGCATCGCCTCCGGCACCAACAACGCCGTCTCGCGGACCGCCGGCCTGCTCGCGGTGGCCGTGCTGCCGCCGCTGGCCGGCCTGACCGGCGACCGCTACCGCAATCCGGTAGACCTGGTGCACAGCTACCGGATCGCGATCGCGATCTGCATCGGCATGCTGCTGGTCGGCGCGGTGGTGGTGCTGCTGACCGTGCCCGCCCAGCCGGACGCCGGGGCACCGCGCGGACGGTGGCGACGACCTCGGCAGAGCTCGCTGCCGCAGCCGGAACGCGCCGGCTGACCCTGGCTGCGTCAGCTGGAGATGTCCTTGGTGGTGAACCGGGCCCAGGCCAGCGACCCGAAGACCACCAGGTAGCCGAGGCTCAGCAGCACCCCCCGCTCGATCGCGGCGTAACCGACCGGGTCGCGCAGCAGGTCTGCGAAGGCCAGGTAGGAGTTGCTGATCAGCCACGGCCGGATCGCGTGCAACTGCGGGACGGCGATCAGCACCTGCATGGTGACCGCGACGGTCAGGGTGGCCGCCATCGCGGCGATCGGCACCTCGGTGAGGGTGGAGATGAACAGCCCGATCGCCGACAGCGCCAGCATCATCAGGGCCGCGTAGCCGACTACCGCCAGCAACCGGCCGATGCCGGCCAGCAGGCTGATCCGGGTGCCGGAGAGCAGCGTGACGTCGCCGGCCGGGAACAACAGCAGCCCGATCAGCAATCCCGCCACCGCCACCACCGTGGTGATGACCAGGCACCAGACCGCGACCGCCACCAGCTTGGTCAGCACCAGCCGGGTACGGCCGACCGGCACCGCCAGCAGGTAGCGCAGGGTGCCCAGGTTGGCCTCGCCGGCCACCGACTCACCGACCACCACCGAGACCGCGACCGGCAGGAACACCGGCAGCACCACCACCAGCGCGGTGAACGCGACGAAGATGCCGTTGTCGGTGATGTCGCCGATCAGGCCCGCACCGCCGGCGTTGCGGGTGGTCAGCTTGACCGCGACGCCGATGACGACCGGGATCGCGATCAGCGCCGCCAGGATCAGCTGGTTGCGCCGGCGGCGCAGCAGCATGCCGATCTCGCTGCCGAGAAAGGGCAAACCAAGGTCAACCGCTGACATCGAAGCCCTCCCCGGTGAGCTGGACGAACATGTCCTCCAGCCGGGGCTTGGCGACAGTGAAGCCGCGCACCGGCACCCCGCCGGCCACCAGCGCTGCCACCACCTGCTCCGGCTGGTGATCACCCAGCACGCCGGAGGCGCGTCCCGGCTCCTCGGCCACCTCGGTCAGCCCGAGGTCGGTCAACACACCCTTGGCGGCGATCGAGTCGGGGGTCAGCACCTCGACCCGCACCCGCTGCTCGGCGGCCAGGTCGGCCAGCGACCCCTGCCAGACCAGCCGACCAGTGCTCATCACCCCGACATCGGTGCACATCTGCTCGACCTCGCTGAGCAGGTGGGACGAGACGAAGACCGTCACCCCGTCGGACGCCAGTTCGGACACCAGTCGGCGGACCTCCCGGGTGCCCTGCGGGTCGAGGCCGTTGGTGGGCTCGTCCAGCACCAGCAACCGGCGGGGCCGCAGCAGCGCGGCCGCGATGCCCAGCCGCTGCCGCATGCCGAGGGAGTAGTTGCGATACCGCTTGCCGGCGGCGGCGGACAGGCCGACCCGGTCGAGCGCCTCGGCCACCCGGCGGCTGCGGGTGGCGCGCGGCGTGCTGGCGTCGGCCGCGTCCAGTCGCAGCAGGTTCGCCCGTCCGGACAGGTACGGGTGGAACGCCGGCCCCTCGACCAGCGCACCGACGTCGGTGAGCACGTCGGCGGTCCGGTCCGGCACCGGGGCGCCGAGCACGCTGGCCGTGCCGGCCGTGGGAAACACCAGCCCGAGCAGCATCCGGATGGTGGTGGTCTTGCCGGAGCCGTTCGGCCCGAGGAACCCGTAGACCGAACCGACCGGCACCGCCAGGTCGATCGCGTTGACCGCGAGCTGGCCGCCGCGGAAGCGTTTGGTCAGCCCGGCCGTCCGGATGGCGCAGTCCGGCGCTGGCCGGTCGGCGGCGGCTGGGCTCACGGCTAGTGCGCCGCGGCCAGCCGGTAGAGCACGTCCGGATCCACCGCGCCCAGGTAGGCCCGGCCGTCGGTGGTGATCAACCCGGTCAGCAGCGACGACTCGAACAGCCGGCCGCTGCCCCAGTTGCCGGAGACCTGCGGCAGCGCGCTGAGCAGCGGGTCCACCTGCTTGCCCTCGGCCGCACCCAGCGAGGGCAGGCCACGCACCGCCAGCACGCTGGTCCAGCCGGACCCGACGGTGCGGACGCCGTCCAGCGAGCCGGGTTCCGGCGCGGCCGGGCTCGCGGTCGCCGGACGCCGCAACTGCGCGCCCGCCGGGGGCGTCCAGGTGAAGTTGTCGTCGTTGGGCACCGAACTGTCGAACCGGGTGAACGAGATGTCCAGCGCGGCCCGGCCGGAATCACGCGGATAGACCTGGACCGCCAGCGGCACCGAGGTCTTGCCGTCGATCGAGATGCGCACCTGGCCGACCCGGCTGCCGCCGTCCCGCGGGGTCAGGATCAGGGTGTACGCCGACCGGCCGGCGACCAGCGCGGCCCGGTCGGTGCTGACCCGGGTGGACGGCTCGATCAGCGCCAGTGCCTGGCGGGCTGCCTGGTCCGGGGTCAGCGACGGGAGGCTGGCGGGGGCCGGAAGCTGGGCACCGGCGGGGAGCTGGGTGTGCCGGGCGGTGCGGTTGTGCGAGTCCCACTGCCACAGGCTGCGCCCGTTGCGGAACAGGTCGGTCTCGCCGAGGGTGTCCAGCAGCGCAACCCGCTGCTTGTTCTGCCCGGCGTACCAGACCCGGATGGTGTGCGATCCGGTCAGCAGGCTGAGCGCGCTGGTCGAGGCCGCGCCGTTGCCGCCGAGGTCCGGCAACTCGGGCAGGCCGAGTGAGGCCTTCTCGACCACCGTGCCGGAGAAGCCCGCGAGCTTGGCCTGGCCGACCGCGGCCAGCAACTGGGCGGCGGTGCGCGGCGGCAGGTTCGGGTTTGCGTTGGCCGACAGAACCCCCGAGGCGAACACCGCAACCACTCCGGCGGCCCCCACCGGAACCAGCCAGCGCAGCGCCCGGCTGCGGCTGCGGGGGTCGGCAGGTAGTGCCAGGCTGGACATTTCAACCTCCGAAAGGACTCCACCGAGCACGGAAACGGCTCGGCTGCGCCGATTCTGGGCGTCCCGGACTGTGTTGATCCTGAGTCGAGCCGCGTCGAGCGGCCGGTGTTCAGCCACCTCTCACGATGGGCGTCCGCTCCGGGTCATGAGGTCGAGCTGAGACGGGTCTCAGCAAAGCGTCGACAGCCCCGGCATGCTTAGCCCATGCGACTGCTGATCGTCGAGGACGAGGCCCGGATGGCGACCGCGTTGCAGCGGGGGCTGATCGGCGAGGGGTTCACCGTCGACGTCGCGCTCAACGGTCCGGACGGGCTGCACCTGGCCCGGGAGAACAGCTACGACGCCGTCATCTGCGACATCATGCTGCCGGGCCTGTCTGGTTACCGGATCATCGAGGCGTTGCGGGCCGAGCAGAACTGGGTTCCAGTGCTGGTGCTCTCGGCCAAGGACGGTGAGTACGACGAAGCCGACGCCCTGGACCTCGGCGCCGACGACTACCTGATCAAGCCGTTCTCGTTCGTGGTGCTGCTGGCCCGGTTGCGCGCGGTGCTGCGCCGCGGCGCCAAGCCCCGGCCGGCGGTGCTGACCTGCGGTGACCTGCGGCTCGACCCGGCCGCCCGCTCGGTGCACCGGGGCGACACCGAGATCGAGCTGACCCCGCGCGAGTTCTCGCTGCTGGAGTACCTGATGCGACGGGCCGGTGAGGCGGTCAGCAAGGCCGACATCCTGCATCACGTGTGGGACGCTCACTACGAGGGCGACGCCAACGTGATCGAGGTGTACGTGGGTTACCTGCGGCGCAAGATCGACCTGCCGTTCGGCAAGCACGCCGTGCAGACGGTGCGCGGTGCGGGCTACCGGCTCGCCACCGACGGTGGCTGATTCCGGCCTGCCGCCGGGGATGGCTGATTCCGGCCTGCCGCCGGGGATGGCTGATTCCGGCCTGCCGCCGGGGATGGCTGATTCCGGCCTGCCGCCGGGGGATTCCGCACCCGGCCACCGGTCGCTGCCCGGCCGGTGGTGGCGCGCGCGCAGCCTGCGGGCCCGGATCACCCTGCTGGCCACCGCCATCTTCACCGTCGCACTGCTGCTGGCCGGGGTGATCCTGCTCGGCACGGTCGGCCGATCGCTGCTCAACACCCTGGACTCCTCCGCCGAGCGCACCGGCAACGAGGTCGCCGCCCTGGTGAACACCGGCCGGCTGCCGCAGCAGTTGCTGACCGGCAGCGGCGGCGTCTCGATGGTGCAGGTGGTGGACGCCAACAACCGGGTGATCGCCGCCTCCCCGGGCGTCGACGCGGCCGTCTCGATGGTCAACGTCGACCAGCTGGCCAAGGTCCGGCAGGGAGCGAAGCTGACCGTCTCCGGCGACCGGGCCTCGCAGGACACCCCGATCCGGGTGATCGCGGTCGACGCCAACCCGCGGGTCGGCCAGCGCACGGTGCTGGTCGGCACCGACCTCGGCCGGGTGTTCGACTCGATGCGGCTGCTGCAGCGGGCGTTGCTGCTGGGCGGTCCGCTGATCGTCGTCGCGATGGCCGCGCTCACCTGGTGGGTGGTCGGGCTGACCCTGCAACCGGTCGCCGCATTGCGGCGCGGGGCGGCCGAGCTGAGCGCGTCCGGCCTGGAACGGTCCCGGCTGCCGGTGCCGGACGCGCAGGACGAGATCCACTCGCTGGCGCTCACCCTCAACGACATGCTGGACCGGCTCGACTCGGCGACCACCCGGCAGCGCCGGTTCGTCGGCGACGCGGCGCACGAACTGCGGTCGCCGATCGCCTCGCTGCGGGTGCAGCTGGAGGTAGCCCAGCGGCTCGACCAGAGCCCGGCGATGCGGGAGCTGACCGACGACGCGCTGCTGGACGTCGACCGGCTGAGCAACCTGATCGACGACCTGCTCGCGCTGGCCCGCTCGGACGAGCGGGGTGGCGCGCACCCGCAGCAGCCGGTGCAGCTGGCCGATCTGGTGACCGAGGTGGTCTCTGGGTACCGCGATGCCCGAGTGCCCGTCTCGGCTATCGGCACCTTGCCCCGGTTGACCGTGCTCGGCGATCCGAACGGGCTGCGCCGGGTGCTGGTCAACCTGGTCGACAACGCGGTGCGGTACGCCGGCAGCCGGGTCGCGGTCGGGCTGGCCAGCCGGCCACCGGCCGGGATCGGCTTCGCCGACGCGGTGCTGACCGTCGCCGACGACGGCCCGGGCATTCCGGCCAGCAAGCGGGAGCGGGTGTTCGACCGGTTCTACCGGCTCGACACCGCGCGGTCCCGGGCCGAGGGCGGGACGGGCCTGGGGCTGGCCATCGTCAAGGACATCGTGACCGCGCACGGCGGCACCGTCCGGTTGCTGGACAACCAGCCGGGACTTCTGGCCGAGGTCTCGCTTCCGATCCGCTGACCGCCTAGGCTGAGCATCCTCGGACGAAACCAGCAGTGGTGCTGGTTTTCTACGGCCACTACCGCGAGGAGCGCCGGCGATGGACTTCACCGAGACCGACGAGCACCGGGCACTGCGCGGCGCCGTCGCTGAGCTGGGCCGCGAGTTCGGGATCGACTACTGGCTGGCCCGGGCCCGTACCCATGAATCCACCGATGAACTATGGGAAAAAGCCGCCAAGCTCGGCTTCATCGGGATCAACACGCCGGAGCGGTACGGCGGCGGCGGGGCCGGCATCACCGAGCTGGCGATGGTCTGCGAGGAACTCGCCACCGCCGGCTCGCCGCTGCTACTGCTGGTCGTCTCGCCGGCGATCTGCGCGACCATCCTGGCCCAGACCGGCACCGACTCCCAGCGCGAGCGGTTCCTGCCAGCCATGTCGGCCGGCACCATGAAGATGGCCTTCGCGATCACCGAGCCGGACGCCGGGCTGAACTCGCACAAGATCTCCACCACCGCGATCGAGCAGCCGGACGGGAGCTTCGTGCTGACCGGGCGCAAGTACTACATCTCCGCGGTTGACCAGGTCGACTACGTGCTGGTGGTCGGCCAGTCGCCGGCCTCCCGGGCCGGCGGCGCAATCCGGCCGGCGCTGTTCATCGTGCCGACCGACGCGCCCGGCTTCGAGTTCCGGCCGATCGACATGGAGATCACCGCCCCCGAGCGGCAGTTCTTCTGCTACTTCGACGAGGTGAGGGTGCCGCCGGAGAACGTGGTCGGCGGCTCGCTGGACGCGGCGCTGCCGGCGCTGTTCGCCGGGTTGAACCCCGAGCGGATCACGGTGGCCGCCTTCTCGCTCGGCACCGCCCGGTACGCACTGCGCCGGGCCGCCAAGTACGCCAACGAACGGACGGTCTGGAAGGCGCCGATCGGCACCCACCAGGGCATCGCGCACCCGCTGGCCAAGGCCTACATCGAGACCGAACTGGCCAAGCTGATGGTCTACAAGGCCGCCGACCTGCATGACCGGGGCGACGTGATGGCGGCCGGCGAGGCGGCGAACATGGCCAAGTACGCGGCCGGCGAGGCGGCCTGGAACGCCCTGGACGCCGCGATCCAGACCCACGGCGGCAACGGCATGACGTCTGAGTACGGCCTGGCCGCGCTGCTCGGCGTGGTGCGGGCGATGCGGATCGCGCCGGTGAGCAAGGAGATGATCCTCAACTTCATCGCCCAGCATTCGCTCGGCCTGCCCAAGTCTTACTAAAGGAACAGTCGTACTAGACGGCCCGGCGCCCCAACACCGCGGTGGCGTCCAGGTCGTCGTCGGTCTCGATCCGGGCGGTCAACCCGGCCGCGGACATCGCGGCGGCGGTGACCGGCGCCTGGGCCCGTCCGGTCTCGATCAGCAGCCAGCCGTCGGGCGCCAGCCAGTCGGCAGCGCCGGCAATCAGCCGACGTTGCACGTCCAGCCCGTCCGGGCCGCCGTCCAGCGCCAGTCGCGGCTCGTGGTCACGCGCCTCCGGCGGCATCAGCGCGATCGCCTCGGTCGGCACGTACGGCGCGTTGGCCACCAGCACGTCCACTCGCCCGCGCAACGCCAGAGGCAGCGGAGCGTACAGATCGCCCTGGTACACCGAGGCATTGGGCAGGTTCCGCCGGGCGCACCGGACCGCGGCGGCCGAGAGGTCGGCGGCGTGCACCTGCAACCCCGGCACCTCGGCGGCTAGCGCACACGCCACCGCGCCGGCCCCGCAACACAGCTCAAGCAGCACCGAGCCCGGCCGCAACAACGGCCTCGAAAGCCGCACCAGCAGCTCGGTGCGCCGGCGCGGCACGAACACGTCCGGCTCGACCGCGATCCGCAGCCCGTGGAACGACACCCAGCCGAGCAGCTGTTCCAGCGGCCGACCGGCCACCCGGGCGGCGACCAACCGGTCGAGCGCCGCACCGTCCGCGCCGGCGGCCTCGACCAGCAGCGCTGCCTCGTCCTCCGCGAACACGCAGCCGGCCGCCCGCAGCCGGCCGATCAGCTCGGTCAGCCGGTCGGGGTGCAGGTCGGGCTGCCGGTGGGAGACGGGCTGGCCGACGGCGAGCCGCTCGCCGAGCTCGGGCTGCCGGACGCACTGGGCGAGCTCGCCCCGGAGCCGCTCGGGGTCGGGCTGGTGCTCGGGCACGGCGGCAACCCGGCCACCGTCAGCGTGATGGTGGTGTTGTTCGGGTCGTAGTAGATGCCTGGCGTCGGGTCGATCGACATCACCTGGCCGGCCTTGAACTTGCCCTGGGCGGGCGCGGTCTGGCTCTGCGCGATGTTGGTGAAGCCGAGCTGGTTCAGCTTGGCCCGGGCCGTCGCCTCGGTCAGCCCGGTGACGTCCGGCAGCTTGACCTTGCCGTTGGCCACCCGCAACTGCACCTTGCTGCCCGGCTCGACCGACGCGCCGGCCGGCGGGTCCTGGTCGATCACCTGGCCGGCCGGCTGCGGGCTGTCTACGTTCACCCGGGACGCCACCAGCCCCTGCGCCGACAGCGCCTTCTGCGCATCGGTGTAGGACAGCCCGGTGACGCTCTGCACCAGCACGTTCGGCGGTCCCGCGTAGACGGTGTAGGTGACGGTGCTGTTCTCGGCCTCCTGCTCGCCGGCGGCCGGGTCCTGGGTGCACACCTGGCCCTTGACCGGCGATTTGATCGGCTGGGCGCTGCCGCCGGCCGAGCACGGCCCGTTGCTGCCCTCCGGCTTGCCGGTGAACCTGACCAGGTGAGCGGCCCGGATCTGGTCGTCCGCCGCGCTGGTCGACAGCCCCACCAGGGACGGCACTCCGAACAGGGTCGGACCCTTGGTGCCGCTGTCCCGGCGCAGCACGTAGGCGGCCGCCGCACCGATCACCAGCAGCAGGGCCAGCACCACCGCCGTCCAGATCACCGCGCCACGCCGGTTGCGGTCATCGTCGTCGTAGACCGGGGTCAGCGGACCCTGCCGGGTCGGCGGCCGGGCGGCGATGAACTGGGTGCGCTCGGCGTCGGTCATCACCGTCTCGGCGGCGACCGACTGCCCGTTCAACGCCCGGTTGAGGTCGTCCCGCATCTCGGCCGCGGTCTGGTAGCGGTTCAGCGGGTTCTTGGCCAGCGCCTTCATCACGATCGAGTCGACCGCGGGCGGCACCGCGCTGTTCACCGAGGACGGGATCTGCGGGTTCTCCCGGACGTGCTGGTAAGCCACCGCCACCGGCGAGTCGCCGGTGAACGGCGGGTGCCCGGTGACCAGTTCGTAGAGCAGGCAACCGGTGGAGTAGACGTCCGACCTCGGGTCGACCGCCTCGCCGCGGGCCTGCTCCGGCGACAGGTACTGGGCGGTGCCGATCACCGCCTGGGTGGCGGTCACGGTGGCCGCATTGTCGGCCAGTGCCCGGGCGATGCCGAAGTCCATCACCTTCACCGCGCCAGCATCGGTGATCATCACGTTGCCGGGCTTGATGTCGCGGTGCACGATGCCCGAACGGTGCGAGAAGTCCAGCGCCCCGCACACCTCGGCGGTGATCTGCATGGCCCGGTCAGCCGGGATGTGCCCCTCGGCGTTGAGGATCTCGCGCAGCGTCCGGCCCTCGACGAACTCCATCACGATGTACGGGGTGGGCACCTCGTGCTCGCTGGCCGGAGCGTCCTCGCCGGTGTCGTACACCGCGACGATGGCCGGATGGTTCAGACCGGCGGCGGCCTGCGCCTCGCGCCGGAACCGGTTCTGGAAGGACGGGTCGCGGGCCAGGTCGGACCGGAGGATCTTGATCGCGACCTCGCGACCCAGCCGGACGTCCCGGCCGCGGTGCACCTCGGCCATGCCGCCGTAACCGAGGATCTCACCCAGCTCGTAGCGGCCGCCGACCAGGCGTGCTGACGTCATCGAGCATCCTCACTGTCGAAGAACACTGCGCTCATCACTTGACCCCGATCGAGGACAGGTACGCCTTCATCACGGCCTGGGCGACCGGCGCCGCGGCCAGGCCGCCGGTGGTCTCGTTGCCGTTCACCCCGCCGTTCTCCAGCACCACCGCGACCGCGATCTTCGGGTTGTCGGTCGGCGCGAAACCGGAGAACCAGGCGTGCGGCGGCCTGACGTAGCTGCCGTCCGGGTTCTGCGGGCCGTTGTCGGCGGTGCCGGTCTTGCCGGCCACCTGGATCCCCGGGATCTGGGCGGCGGTGCCGGTGCCCTGGTTCACCACGTCGACCATCATCTTGGTGAGCTCGTCCGCCTGGGCACTCGTCATCGGCTGGCTCTGCACCTGCGGGTCGGTGCGGCTGAGCACCGAGAGGTTGGGCGCCTGCTCCTCGCTGACCAGGTACGGCTTCATCAGGGTGCCGTGGTTGGCGATCGCGGCTGAGATCATCGCCGCCTGCAACGGCGTCACCCGGACGTCCCGCTGGCCGATCGAGGACTGCGCCAGCGCGGCCTGGTCGACGATCGGGCCGGTGGTCGAGCCGGCCACTCGCAGCGGCATGGTGAAGTCGTTGCCGTCCAGGCCGAACTGGGCGGCCTGCTGCTTGAGGGTCTGGGTGCCGAGGTCCATGCCGAGCTGGGCGAAGGCGGTGTTGCACGAGATGGTCAGCGCGTGGTCGAGGGTGTCGGTCTTGCCGTCACCGCACTGCTCGCCGGCGAAGTTGCGCAGCTGGGTGTGGGTGCCCGGCAGCGTCAGGGCGTTCACCGCCGGAATCCGGCTGCCCGGGGTCCGGCCGTTCTTCAGCGCCGCCGCCGAGACCACCAGCTTGAACACCGAACCGGGCGGGAAGGTGATGTCGAACGCCCGGTTCTCCAGCGGGTTGTTGGGGTCGTTGTTGTAGCGACGGTAGGCCGACTGGATCTGGTTCGCATCGTGCGAGCTGAGCTCGTTCGGGTCGAAGGACGGGCTGCTGACCGCGGCCAGGATCGCGCCGGTGGCTGGGTCCAGCGCGACCACCGCCCCCTTGCGGCCGCCCATCGCCTGCCAGGCCGCGGCCTGCGCCTGCTTGTTGATGGTGAGCAGGACGTTGCCGCCCCGGGTGTCGCGGCCGGTCAGCAGGTTGGTCAGCCGCTGCACGAACAGCCGGTCGTCGGTGCCGGACAGCACGCTGTCCTCGGCCGCCTCGATACCGGTGTTGCCGTAGTAGAGCGAGTTGAAACCGGTCACCGCCGCGTACTGCGGGCCGGCGGCGTACCGGCGCAGATACATCAAGGCGTCCTTGGTGGGCACCGAATCGGCGATCGGGGTGCCGGAACCCTGCAGCACGATCGAGCCGCGCTGCCGCTTGTACTGGTTCAGCGTGGTGCGCCGGTTCGCGGCGTTGCTGGTCAGCGAGTCGGCCTTGATCACCTGCACCCAGTTCAGGTTGAGCACCACCGCCAGCAGCAGGATGCCGACGAACACGGACACCCGCCGGATCGGTCGGTTCATGGCCGTCCTCCCGTACTGCGCTGGGCTCCCGTACCGCGCTGTGCTCCCGTGCTGCGCTGGGCTCCTGCGCCGCGCTGGGCGACCGCTGGAACCGGACCGCTGTCGGTGGTCACCGCCGACGGCGGCACGTTCGGCGGCCGGCGGGCCGCGTCGCTGACCCGCAGCAGCAATGCCAGCAGTCCGAAGTTGGCCACCAGCGACGAACCGCCGTAGGACAGGAACGGCGTGGTCAGGCCGGTCTCCGGCAGCAGCCGGGAGATGCCGCCGGCCACCACGAACAGCTGCAGGCCGAGCGAGAAGGCCAACCCGGTGACCAGCATCTTGCCGAACGAGTCGCGCACCGCCAGCGCGGTGGCGAAGCCGCGCGAGATGAACACCACGTACACCGCCAGGATCGCCACCAGCCCGAACACGCCCAGTTCCTCGCCGAACGAGGCCAGGATGAAGTCGGACTTCGCCACCGGCACCAACTCGGGCCGGCCACCGCCGAGACCGGCGCCGAACAGCCCGCCGGTGCCGAGCCCGAACAGCGACTGTGCCATCTGGTAGCCCTGGTCCTGGGTGTAGTTGAAGACGTGCAGCCAGACGTCGACGCGCTCCTTCACGGTGCCGAACAGCGCGTACGCGGCGAAGCAGCCGGCCACGAACAGCAGCACGCCGATGATCACCCAGCTGACCCGCTCGGTGGCCACGTAGACCAGCACCACGAACAGGCCGAAGAACATCAGCGCGGTGCCCAGGTCGTGGTTGCGCACCAGCACGCCCATGCTGATCAGCCACGCCACCAGCACCGGGCCGAGGTCGCGGCCGCGGGGCAGGTCGATACCGAGCACCCGGCGGCCGGCCAGCGACAGCACGTCCCGCTTGGCCACCAGGTAGGACGCCGCGAAGATGGTCAGCGCGACCTTGGCGATCTCGCCGGGCTGGATCGAGAACCCGGCGATCCGGATCCAGATCCGGGCGCCGTTCACCTCGCTGTACTGGGCCGGCAGCACCGCCGGCAGCAGCAGCAGGAACAGCCCGATCAGGGCCAGCGTGTAGGCGTACCGGGCCAGCACCCGGTGGTCGCGGATGCCGATCAGCACCGCCAGGAACACCACCAGCGCCAGGAATGCCCAGATCACCTGGCTGGCCGCCGCCACCCCGGTGTACTTGGTGCCGTTCTCGGCCGCCTGCTGCGCCAGCCCCAGGTCGAGCCGGTGGATCATCACCAGCCCGAGCCCGACCAGCAGCAGCGCGCACGGCAGCAGCAGCGGGTCGGCGTACCTGGCGAACCGGCGGATCGCCAGGTGGCTGACCAGCCCGATCGCCAGCACCACCACCGCGTAGGTGGCTACGTGGCCGGTGACCTTGGTGTCGCGGGTGATCTCGACGACCGCCTCGGCGCAGGCGACCACCAGCGCGGCGGCGATCACGAAGATCAGCTCGGTGCCGCGGCGGGCGGCCAACGGGTTCGCGGTGGTCACTTGCGACAGTCCAGTCCGGGGATCGGGGTGGTCGAGGTGGTGACGCCGCTCGGCAGCGGAGACGGGGTAGGCAGCGGCGTGGTCCGCGGCGCGCTGGACCGCACCGGGCTGCTGCGCACGCCGCCCCGGGCGGTGCTGGCCGGCTTGGTCGGGGTGGCCGGGGGCAGCCCGGACGGGCTGGCGGTGGCGGACGGGCCCGGGGTGAGGCTGGAGCACAGCGGCTTGAGCTGGTCGGAGAGCCGGGCCAGGATCGCCTCCGCGTCGGACCGGCTGCTGGCGGTGATGCCATTGCTGACCTGGCTGCCGGCGGACGGCGTCAGGTCGGAGACCTGCAGGTTGCTGTTCTCCACCACCGAGTCGAGGCTGAACGGCCCGAAGTGCGCGTTCACCCCCCGAAACACCGCCACCTCGTTGCCGTCCTTGCCGACGAAGTACTGGGTCTGCGTCCAGGCGTAGCCGGCGATCGCGGCGATCAGCACCAGGCCGAGCACCAGACCGCCGACCAGCAACCGCCGGCCCCGGTGGTGCTGCGCGACCACGGTGGTCGCCGACTCCCGGGGCGGCTGGCTGATCCGGGCCGCCCGGGCGGCCGGCGTGTCGAGGTCGGATTCGCTGCCGGCGTCGTCGAGCACCGCGCCGCCGACGATCGGCAGGTCGTCGCCGCCGTCCACCGGGTCGACCACGTCGGCCACGATGCAGGTGACGTTGTCCGGGCCGCCGCCGCGCAACGCCAACTCGATCAGCCGGTCCGCGCACTCCTGCGGGGTGCCGGACGACAGCGCCTCGAGCAGGGTCGGCGCGGTGACCACGTCGGACAGGCCGTCGCTGCAGAGCAGGTAGCGGTCACCGAGCCGGGCCTCCCGGATCGAGATGTCCGGGTCGACCGCAGAGCCGTCCAGCGCGCGCAGGATCATCGACCGCCGCGGGTGGTGCGAGGCCTCCTCCGCGGTCAGCTTTCCGGAGTCCACCAGCGACTGGACGTAGGTGTCGTCGTGGGTGATCTGGGAAAGCTGCCCGGCCCGCATCAGGTACGCCCGCGAGTCCCCGACGTGCACCAGCGCGATCCGGCTGCCGGCGAACCGGATCGCGGTGAGGGTGGTGCCCATCCCCTCCAGCGACCGGTCCTCGTCCACCGCGTGCGCCAGCGCCGCGCTGGCGTCGTCGATGGTGCCGCGCAGGGTGCCGATCAGGTCGGCGATCGGACGGTCCTCGTCGAGCTCCTCGATGGTGCCGATGACGATTTTGGATGCCACCTCGCCGCCGGCGTGGCCGCCCATCCCGTCGGCGACGGCGAGCAGCCGGGGCCCGGCGTACACCGAGTCCTCGTTGTTCTGCCGGACCAGGCCGCGGTCCGAGCGCACCGCGTACCGCAGGGTGAGCGCCATCAGCCCACCGCCGGCCTCGGGTAGCTCACCGCAACTCCATCGCCGTCTTGCCGATCCGGATGACCACCCCGGCTTCCAGCGGGAGCGGACCGTCCACCTTGGCTTGGCCGACGTAGGTGCCGTTGGTCGAACCGAGGTCCTCCAGGTACCAGACGCCGTTGGTCTCGCTGATCCGGGCGTGCCGGGTGGACGCGTAGTCGTCGGTGAGCACCAGGGTCGAATCGTTGGCCCGGCCGATCAGGATCGGCTTGCCGGTCAGCGCGATCCGGGTGCCGGCCAGCGCCCCCTCGGTGACGATCAGCTGGGACAGCGCTCCGCGCGGCGGCCGGATGTCGGTCGGGGACGGGCGCTTGGCCTTCTTCGGCCGGCTGCTCACCGACACCCGGGGCGCGCCGGACGTGCGCAGCTCGGTGCGGATCACCCGCACCATGCCGTAGATGAACAGCCACAGCAGCGCGAGGAACGCGAAGCGCATCAGCTGAATCGCCAGCGGTGAGGTCAAGAGCTGTCCTCGTGGAAGACCAGCCGGGTGTGGCCGACCCGGATCACGTCGCCGTGCTTGAGCTGCTGGCTCTGCACCGGGTGCCCGTTCACCGAGGTGCCGTTGGTGGAGCCGAGGTCGTAGACGGTGGTCTGCCCGTCGCTGACGTGCACGTCGGCGTGCCGGCGGGAGACGCCCTGGTCCATCAGCTGCAGGTCGGCGTCGGAGCCGCGGCCGACCAGGTTGCTGCCGGAGTTGAGCTCGAGCGAACGCGGGGTGCCGTCCACCACCAGCTCAGCCCGGTACCGGCGGGGTGCCTGGTACGGCGGCGGCTCGTAGGCCGGCGGCTGGTAGGACGGTTCCGGCTGGTACTGCGGCTGCTGATACTGCGGTTGCTGGTAGGCCGGCTCCGGCTGGGGTGGCTGGCTGCCGAACGGCTGGAGGTACTCGTCCGGGTGGCCGGCGACCACCGGCATCGACATCGAGTCGTAGGGCCGGCGGCGGGGCGGTGCCTGCGGTTCCATCCGGGACGCGACGCCAAACACCCCGGTGTGCAGGCTGTCGTCCTTGGCCAGGTACACCTCGATGTCGCCAATGGTGCCCAGCTGGTTGTCGTCCAGGTACTCCTGCACCAGCTCGGCCAGCGAGCGGGTGAGCTGCACCTCCCACGGGGAGAGCCGCTCGTAGTCGGAGCCGCTCAGGGTGACCCGGTAGCGGTTGGGCGCCAGCACCTGGCCGTTGCCCATCACCGCCTTCTTGTCCATGGCTTCGCGCTGCAGCGCGTTGCCGATCTCCACCGGCTCGACCTGGCCCTTGAACACCCGGGCGAAGGCGGAACCGACCATGCCCTCGAGGCGGCGCTCGAACCGCTGCGCGAGGCTCACCGGCGTGTCCCCCTTCCTGGGTCGTACCAATCGATCTTGCTAGGCCGTCAGTGACCGGCTCGACACCGGGCACGAGTACGCGCCGTCCGAGCGGCCGGGCGTTCCCCTGATGGTATCTGCGTGCGGCTGGGTGCCCGTCAAGCGCACCGGGTAGGGCGTGCTAACGTATCGGCGTCTTGTTGAAGACGCCTCGGGCAAGTGGCGGAATGGCAGACGCGCACGGTTCAGGTCCGTGTGTCCGTAAGGACGTGGGGGTTCAACTCCCCCCTTGCCCACCAAGCATCACATGGTCCCGAACCCCTGGCTTCGGGACCATGTGCGTTTCAGCCCACGTAGCCCCGCCGCTCGAGCACCGCCAGACAGCCTTGATGACTCGTCCTGCCCATCTTCACCGCGGGCACGCTCGGTTGACTCGATGGGTACCGGGCCCGCTTCGGCGGCGGTGCCGGCTGTGGTATCAGAGAGTTATTTGTAGTCAAGGGCGCAACACCAGCCCAGGGCGCCGATTGCCTCGTCCGTGAGCTCCGGATGGAGGCTGCGGAAGCGCTCCTCAGCCTGGTTTCCCATCTCGATCAGATCCGCCGCGAGTCCATTGCCTCCGATTCATAGAATCGTCCGCCAGTCGGCGGACCGTCGGAAGCAGGTCCGTCCAGAGCGGCATCCTGGGCGTACGGGTCGCACCCGCTCGTCATCCGCTGCGGCCACGACTTGACATGCCCACCCGGTCCACAACACGAGGCTTCGCTGATCAGTTGCGGCTCCGTTGACGCTCGGCCCGGCTCGACTGACTCATCCTGGACTCCCCGAAGATCCAGCAAACGACGGTTCCCCGGACGAGAAGGCGACTGCCGCGGCCTGGCAGGAATGGCTCGGCCACCAACGCGCCATGGGCAAGAACTCCGTGCCCGGGAGACCGGGTGATCTACCGGCCGGCCCAGGTGCCAGGCGGCGATAGCCCCGGCGACGGAGACTGACGCTCCGGCGGACAGCAACTGCACACCACAGACGGCCCGCCGGACATCCGGCAGGCCGGTCTGTTCAAGCGGAAGGTGCTCGCATGAATCCGCGCTGGGCGAGGCGTCCCCGTCGGAGTGCGCGGTGGATCAGCAGGGTGAGCATTAGCGCAGCGGCCGCGGCAAGAACGAGCAGGCCGATCATGCCCACGCCCAGGCTGCGGCTGGGCAGCTCTAGTCGCGATTACCGTGGTTTTCGAGCACGCCAGAGTGCAGGTGCAGTAGGTTAGCGTTCCTCCTCCCACCTGTTCGCGAGGAATCGCGTCAACAACTCGACCTGCACTGTCAATGCGCCAAGTAGCTGTTCGTAGTTGATGGGCTTCGTCGCGCGGTAGGCCCACTGCTCTATACCGTCCTCAGCCCTCGCGTGATCGCCGACTGCGTGCCTTCCTACGTCGGCGCTCAGTCCGGTGATATCGGCAGTGGCGCCATTCGGGGCCTGGTGGCGATTGCCGGCGAAACTCATGTCTCTATGGACGTAGAGATCAGGACCGGCGAGGTTCCGGATGAGCAGATCCAAACATGGCTGGCGAGCGTGCGTGATGCTGTGGCCCTCGTCGCATCACGCTGCCGACATGGCTGAGCAATGGCACGCGTCGCTAACCGCCGCAAGGGCTCAGCGAGGAGAGCGGATAGGTAGGCAGCACCTTTGCCCCCGACACCAACTGCCCGCAACGGTAGGTTCTGCCCGCTACTGGCGACAGACTTGGTAAACCTGACGAGAATATTGCGAATTGCTGATCATCGTTCGCGCCGAGCGCCTGGTCGAAATTTTCCCCAGGGGCAACGGTCTGCCAGTCATGAACCACTTTGCATTCCGAATCCTCACAGATGGTCATCTGGACACGACTAGCCGTGTCGTTGACGATTTCCACCTGCACGACGTCCTGCACCTTATCGTGCGCCTTTGCGCCAACAACTGCGCCGCCAGTTAAGATGGCCGCCGCGGCAACTACGGTACCCAGAACAATCAGACGCCCGTTGCTTACCACGCCCAGTCCACTCTGACGTGTCCGTGACGCCGGTACAGCCCGGGAAGCCAGGTAGACCCTCCGTTGCCGCGGTGGAAGGGATTCATGCTTCCCCTCTTGTGCTCGTCGTATATGGACTCGTGGAACCCAACATGGTTCTTGTACCAGTCGAAAGCTGCATCTCCGAGTATGCCAGTCCCCTGTGCCGCCCAGCCGAAAGGACGAATGGGGCTTGCCCAACTGTGGTGCGCGGCCCAGCGATTCGTACGGTAGCCGACCCAATAGAGGGTGTACGGCACAAGCACTTCACCCGAGCGGTCTGGGTGAAGGCCTGATCGCTCCAGTGCTCAACCCTTCGGCACCACTTCCAGCACCAGCGATGTCCGTCCAGGTCGAACTTGTCGTTGGGGTCGGTGACGTAGAGGTAGGGGTTGTCGTTGCCGCCGGGGATCGGGTCGGTGGAGAGGAATCGTCCGGTGGCTGGGTTGTAGAGTCGGATGCCCATGAGGGTCAGGCCGCCGAGGTCGTTGGTGGAGCGGCGTTTGGTGCCGAGCCAGCCGTAGGTGTCTGGTGCCGAGGCGGCATCGCGGGGGGGCGCCGAATTCGGTGGATTCGCTGTAGCTGGTGGTTCCGGTGGTGGCGGGGTCGTCGGTGCAGGTGGCGATGATGTCGCCGTGCATGTTGGCCAGGTCCAGGGTGACGGTGCCGGCCTGGTCGACGGTTCCGGCCAGGCCGGACAGGCCGATCAGGTTTCGGGTCCAGCCGGTGGGGGTGCTGGTCCAGGCGGGGGAGTCACCGGCGTCGGCATAGTGGTTGGTGACGGTCGCGGCGGCGGTGTCGGTGGTGTCGATGACCCGGTTCTG